>Ga0334884_1000002_pt1 | contig 537639 bp, 533 predicted proteins | sample GraSluR1_MG_7_FD_207215 | JGI IMG/M metagenome (GOLD analysis project Ga0334884, IMG submission 207215) | Sludge microbial communities from methane-producing bioreactor in Wageningen University, Netherlands - Granular Sludge_12_05 R1 | ecosystem: Engineered > Bioreactor > Anaerobic >... | reverse complement strand
ACATTGAGTAAACCAGTGTTTGCTACAACACCTTCTTTGGTTAAGCGCCAATTACCTCGTGCATATTGAATAGCCAAAATACTACCAATAATGACAAAAACTAGGGAAAATAAACTATATCCTAGTCTAGTAGTAAAAATTGCTTGGAAAACTTTTTTGAATTGTTTACCAGCTTTTTTAAAAGTTATTTTCTTCTTTTTAGCTGTCATCTAATGAAATTCCTTAATTAATATTTTTTGCGCCTTGTTCTTGGTTTAGTCTTTGACTATTATATCAATTAGATGCATAAAAGTCTTGATTTTGAACAAAAGTCAAAAAAACCTTCATTGTGGCAAAGACTTGATTGGCGACAGGCTTTAGCGATTGATTTGGGGAGTAATGAGATCCGTATTTTCAGAATTAATCGGGTTAAAAAACAAGAAATGGAAATTTTAACAATAGATCAGGCTTGTGTAGCAATCAAACGATCTAGTAGAGGAAAAAAAGCCCAAGTTTTGGCTGTTGGTAAAGATGCTTTGGAGATGAGAGAGAGGTTGGGCGATGAAGTAGAAGTCATTTTTCCGATTATAGCTGGACGGATTATCAATGAAGATATGGCTAAAGTTTTACTCAAAGAATTGTTAAAAAGAGCGCTAAAAATTGATAGAATTTTGCCCTTTGTGATTAGTCCGGTGGTAGTAGTGACAGTAAGAGCTGGCACCAGTGAGTTATCGCGACGCAGTTTAAGTCGTTTATTTTACGATTTAGGAGTCAGCGAAGTCCATCTATTGGCAGAACCCTTGGCGGCCGCCATTGGTGTCGGGGTTCCTATCGCTGATGCTAGCGGGGTGTTGTTAATGCAAATGGGGGCCAGTAGTATTGAGGCGGCCGCTCTAGCTTTAGGTTCCATTGTTAGTTTTCAGAGCAACCTTTGGACTGGGACAATTGCTGGTTGGGAGTTGGACGAATTACTCCGTGCCTATTTAGTGAAAGAACACCATTTATTGATAACTTTGGAAGCTAGCGAGCAATTAAAAAAGCAAATCAAAATTGATCAAGGTGATGATTTTTCAATCAAACTAGTGGGTAAAGATTTGCTTAGTCAAAAAGCTAAAACACTTAATATCAAAAATGAAGAACTGTCTAGTGTATTAATGCCGGTGCTCAAAGATTATTTATTTTTAATTGAACGTCTTTTGGAAGAGATGCCCAACGCTTTGCTGAGTGATGTGTTAGACCGTGGTCTACTTTTATCTGGAAATTTGTCTAAATTAGCTGGTTTAGATCACTTTTTGGCTAAATCTTTAAAAATGCCGGTTGCTTTGGTTGATGATCCAGATTTAGCAGCAGCTACTGGTGCATTGACGGTTTTGGAAAATTTGGATTTATTTAAAGCTAGTTTAATTTAGGCTTTATTTTTGGTTTTAAGCCAATAAGGTGTTTGTCGACAGAGAACTTTTTTAGCTAAGAGATTATTGTCTAATAATATTTCAGCAGCCTTTTCTAAGTAAAGGGTATTTTGTGAACCCTTGATTAACACTAGATCTCCTGATTTGAGATTGTTGAGTAGAGTTTCACCAGCTAATTGACTATTATTGAAAACTGTAACTTTTTTTAATTTGCCTTCTTTTTCATTTACTTTTTCTTTTAGAATTGCTAAGGCGTACTTTGTCATCAGTGGTCCTACTAAATATATCTCACTGAAATCCTTGGCTACTAATTGAGCCACGTTTTGGTGAGCTAACTTGGCTTCTTTACCCATTTCTCGCATATCTCCTAAAATAGCTACTAAGCGTCCAACTCTGTCGTCATTAGCTGCTAACTGACTGGAAAGCTTAATCATTTCCAACATACCAGAGGCGTTATATGAGCTATCTAATAAATAGCTATTTTTTTTACCAGCCAATAGGCTACTGCGTCCCGCTTCCAGTTGCCAATATTTTTCAATATTATTTTTAATCTCACTAAGGCTGAGACCTAATTTTAGGGCTAGTAAAATAGCGCTGGCTAAAGAAGCGCTATAGTGTTGACCAACTATTAATTTAGATAAATTAACCTCTAGATTTCGATTATTTGTGATTTGTTTTTTTAAGTTTTTACTAATTTCAAAAACAAAACGACTGCCATCTAAGTTAACTTGCCAATCACCAAGGCGTAAATCAGCTTCACTTTTTTGGCCAAAACTCAAAATTTCGGCTTGAGTTTGTCGGCTAAATTGCCAGATCAAAGAATCGTCACGATTAATAATTGCCAGACCATTTTTGGCTAAAGATTGTGCTAATTTACTTTTTTCCTTGGCAATTTCTGCAACGATGGCCTTTTGGCGTTTTTGTTCATCTGTTTCTGCAACTAATGAGTCAAAATTTTCACTATGAATAGCACGAGCATTGAGCATGATAGCTATTTGTGGCTGAATAATGCTCAACAAATAGCTCATATTTTTTGGTGGATGAGGGCTATCGATACCCATTTCAACTACATAGACGTCAAATTGTTCCCAATTTGTTAATAGTTGCCAAGGAGCGAGTAAAATTAAACGAGCCCAATCCAAAGGAGAATAATCTTTGATTTTTAACCCTAAAATATCTAAAGGTATGCCTGATTCCGAATTGGCTTTTTTACTAATTTTAATTTTTAAGCGACCCTTATTTTTCCCTAGGGCAGCCAGCACAGCTGTCTGACAGCTGGTTTTGCCAGCACTGCCTGTAATACCCACAATTTTAGCTTGAGCATTTTTTTTGAGTTGCAATTTAGCAAACAAGCGCAAGTAATAAAGTACAAAAGAGCCTAGTTGTTTTTTCATATATTTTTTACTTGCCTTAAATTACTAGTGTTTTTGCAAATCCTTAACTGCTGCTTGGAATTGTTGACCTCGATCTTGATAGTCTTTAAACAAACCAAAGCTAGCACAAGCTGGACTAAGCAAAACTATATCTCCTTGTTGAGCCCATTTTTTTGCTTGCCCAACAGCTACTGACATATTTTCACAATTTTTAAATTTTGGAAAATCTGCTGTTGCTAAATTGCGTTTTTGCCAGAGGTTTTGCAATTCTTGAAGAATTTTTTCTCCAGTAGGAGGAAAGAGCAAAATAGCTTTAACTTTTTGTTCGATGATGGTTTCAATGTACTCAGCGAAATCTAGTTTTTTATCAGATCCACCAGCTAAGATAATCACCTTTTCTTGAGGAAAACTGCGAATGGCAGCGCTGCTAGCAATAGGATTAGTGGCAATTGAGTCGTCATAATATTTGACGCCCTCTATTTCAGCCACCAATTCTAGGCGATGAGCTAAGCCTTTAAAACTTGTAATGCTTTTGCACAGACTTTCTTGGTTAATTTTAAAAATCTGAGCAACGGCAATGGCGCTTAAAACATTATATAAATTATGTTTGCCAATTAGATTGACTTGATCAATATCCATGACTTTTATTAAGTCCGAATGATTATTGATTTCTCGCCAATGAATTTGTTTATCTTTGATAAACAAGCTGTATTTACTTGATTCACTTTCATCTTCGATAGAGTGGCGTAGACGATGATTGTTTCTCACTGCACTTAATTCAGCCAATTTTTTAGCGCCAGCCAGATGAGGGTTGTAAACTAGCCAGTCGTTGGGGTTCTGGTAGCGAGTAATAGCAGTTTTTGAAGCAAAATAATGATCAAAATCTGCAAAATAATCTAAGTGTTCAGGAGTAACATCTAGGAGAACAGCTACTTGGGGGCTGGCTTTTAATTCAGCTAATTGATGAGAAGAAAGTTCAGCTACTACCAAAGTATCTTCATCAATGACGGATAGATAATTAAGAGCTGGACGACCAATATTGCCTACCAGGACACTTTTTCGACCAGCTTCACTCAAGATATCAAAAAGCAATTGACTGGTGGTGCTTTTTCCTTTGCTGCCAGTAATACCAATAATTGTTCCCTGACAGCGATCGAAGAAAAGCTGCATATTAGAACTGATTTGTAAGCTAGGATTTAACTCGAGTGCTTCTTGAATAGCTGGTAAAGTGATTGGAATGCCAGCAGTTTTAATTAAGAAATCAAAATCTGCTAATTCATCAAGATAATGATCGCCAATTTTCCAGATTAAATTATTGTCTTTTCTACCAATTTCTTTCCATTCGGGGAAGTTAGCCCACAATATTTCAGTAGGTGATTGATCTGCTAGGGTCAAGATTTGTTCGGGAAATTGCTCACGCAAGTAGTAATAGGTGGAAAGTCCCTCTCTGCCTAAACCCAAGATAATAATGCGACCGCCAGCCAAATTAGACATATTAGCTATATTTTAGCATTTTTTACTCCTGCTTTGTGCTATGATAAAAAAATGAAGCGTTCATTGTTTCAATTACCGATATACACGGCTAGTTGGCAGGAATTTTGGGACTTATTGAAAAGTAGATTAGAACGAAAAGACTCAAAAGATCTATTACTAGTCTTTACTCCTAATCCAGAACAAATAGTTCAGGCCAGCAAAAATCAGGACTTTTTTAAAATTTTAAAGACTGGGGATATTTTGTTGCCAGACGGAATTGGTTTACTTTTGGCTAATCGTTTTATTCGTTTTCGCCAAACAGCCCGAGCTTTTTTAAAGCTTTCACCAAGCAAACCGGCAATGCCCGCAAAAATCACAGAAAAAATTACTGGAGTGGAAACAACAGACAAGCTACTTATGGAAGCAGCTAAAAAAAATTATGTTAGTTTAATTATTGGTGGGCGCAATTATGCTGAGTTTTGGGGGAAAGAAGGGGGAGAATATGAGGGAGAAATGTTTGAGGATGAACAAAGTTTGATTCAATTGAAGAGAAACTTATATTGGACTGAAGCTTATCAGGATAAAGAAGAACCTTTGCCGGTCGAAGATCAAGCACTAGAGAAAATTTTAAAGAAAATTAAACCACAGCTAGTTTTTGTAGCCTTGGGAGCTCCAGATCAGGAAAAGTGGTTAGTAGACTGGCGCGCGCGTCTTGAACAAGCGGGCGTGGTGGTGGCGATGGCCGTTGGTGGTTCTTTTGATTTACTATTTGGCCGAATCGCGCGCGCCCCTCGTTTATTTCGCAGTTTGGGTTTGGAATGGTTTTGGCGCTTGTTGCAACAGCCGTGGCGTTGGCGACGTCAATTGCGTTTAATACAATATCTTTTTTTAGTGAGACAAGAAGCTAGAAGGTGGCAAAAGTTTAAGTAAATTGAATTAAATCAGCTTAATTATCTTTTAACTCATCTGGATTAACGCCTAAGAGCCACAAAACGGCCTCTTTTTTATAGCGACGATCACCACGAGAGTTAATTCTGATTGCTGGTAACTTACCACGCTTACCCCAACGTTTAATAGTGAGAGGGGAGACTCTGAGTAAATCAGCGACTTCTCTAACTGTTAGTAGGTCTGGTAAATTTTTTATATCGAGTTTGGCTGCATCTTTAGCTCGGCCAGTTTTTTTATCGAGGTCTTCACCTAGGTTCGGATTAATGCTTGGGCTATCGCTCATTTTCCCTTTCTGTGGCTTTTTTTATTAAGCCTATAAGACTTGTTAATTTTAGTATTTGTTCGATCTATTATGATCTATATTCAACAATAGCAGACTAAGACAAATTAAGTCAATAAGCAATTTCTCTTGCTAGATTTAAAGGGCAATAATTAAACAATTTTTATTTTATTTTATTAGTTTAAGAAATTGAGAGAAGATTCAATATCCTATAGTTTTTCAAATCTAATAAAAACTATCCCATAACTTTTTAAAGATGATCAAACTACTACAAAAAACCCCGCCATTTGACGGGGTTTAATTAGCAATATTTGTGTTGCTAAATGCTCTCGAGCTTATTTAAGCTCAACTACGCAACCAGCTTCTTCCAGCGCTTTTTTGGCTGCCTCGGCATCTTCTTTCTTGGCGCCTTCTAAGACTGGCTTAGGGGCTGATTCCACGAAAGTTTTAGCGTCACCCAAACCTAAATCAGGCTTGAGAGTGCGAACTGCTTTGATGGCGGCAATTTTATTGCTACCAGCTTCTTTGAGGATGACATCAAATTCGTCTTGTTCCTCAGCAGCAGGAGCTGCGGCAGCAGGACCAGCAGCCATCATCATAGGAGCTGCGGCACTAACACCGAACTCTTCTTCGAGGGCGCTGACCAGTTCAGAAACTTCCATTAGGGAAAGTTCTTTGACTGCATCAACAATTTTTTGCACTTTGGCGCTTAATTTCTTAGCTTCATCTGCCATAGTGATCCTTTCTGTTAATTAGTGGTTTAACTAATTATTAATAATTTAATACCTAATATTTAATTAATTTATGCTTTTTTATCAGCAATAGCCTTGAGTACGTAAACTAAATCTTTGCTCTTGGCGGTTAAAGTATTGACTAAGCCTTGACCCGGACCTTTGAGTCGTTGAATTAACATCACTATTAATTCGCTCTTGCTTGGTAACTTGCTTAATTTCTCGACTTCGCTTAGGGATAAGACCTTATCCTCCATGAAACCTTGTTTAATGCTAAGTTTTTTACTCTCTTCATGAAAATTAAAAAGAGCTTTGAATCCAGAAACAGCATCTTCATAGGAGAAGACAATAGCGTTCATCCCAGTTAGAGATTCAGTCAATTTACCCTTGCCAATGGCAATATCTATCAAAGTGTTTTTGGTGACAAACATTTCACCACCGGCTTCTTTGAGGGCATTGCGCAGAGTAGTTAAGTCGTTTACGCTACTTCCTGAATAGTCAACAATCACTAAAGATTTAGCGCGGTCAATCTTTTCTTGAATAATTTTCACTTGTTCTAAATTATCTTTGCTAGGCATAGTTCCTTTTTATCAATTTTTTTAATTAAAAAATAAGACCAGTTGCTTGGCCAAAAACTAAAGAAAGGGAAAAATAAATTTTACTTCCTCGGTGTGATGATTAAGCCCTGAGGCCCACACTGTCTTTGGACAACAGAGAAATTATAACAGAGAATACTTGGCTGACAAGGCGCATTTACAAGTTTTAGTGAATGAGGCATAATAAAAATTAGATGAAAGAAAAAAAATTTATTCCCAGATTGTCTTTAGTAATCTTCGCATTTTTGCTAATAGCTAGCAGTAGCTTAATTTCAAGTCCAGCTGTTTTAGCAAAAAGCTATAGCATTGATCAGACTCAAATTGAAGTTTTTCTTGAAAGCGATGGTTCGGCTGAAGTCATTGAAAGACGTATTTTCAATTTTCAAGGGGATTATCGTTTTGTTTATCAGAAGATCAATTATCAAAACGATCAAAGTTTATCTCAATCAGGTCGGAGTGAACCATATCTGTTGAATAATTTTGAATTATGCGAAGTTGATTTCAGTAGTGGTGTATCACAATTCAATTGTTATCGAGCACTAGAGCGAGACCAGGTTGATTTAAATGAAGCACGGGACAATCCAGATGATACTTTTTATGTAGAGCAGCGGGCAAGGGAATATTTTGTACAGTGGCATTATCAGGCCAATTTTGAAACAAAAAATTTTGAACTGCGCTATGAAATTGAAAATTTAATTACTGCTCAAGATGATGTCGCTGAGTTCTATTGGCAATTCGTTGGTAGCGATTGGGGAATAAATCATGGTCCGGTGGAAATTGTTGTTTGGTTGCCTTCCAACTTATTAGCCTCACAATTGCAAGACGTTAGAGCTTGGGGGCATGGTCCTTTATCAGGATCAATCAATATTGATAGTTTACCTGGGGACAATGCATTGTATGCAGTCCGTTTTGAAGCCAATTATTTAGCTGCTGGTCAGTTTTTGGAAGGGCGCATTATTTTGCCGCTCGAAGTTTTTTTTGATGCTGACAGTTTAGTAATGGGTAGTTTAAGTGCTCAAGAAATTATCAAACAAGAAGAAGAATTTATTGCTCAAACGGAAGCAAAATTCAAACGAGAAGAGTTTTTTGCTAAGGCTTTATTCTTTTTTGCGCTGTTGCTTAGTATTTTAAATTTAGTTTGGTTTATTAAAAGTTTAGCCCGTCATCTTAAATTAGCTAAAGAAGAGCGCTTACGAGTTTTGCCAGGTATGTGGGAGCCACCTAGCGATTTAGAACCGGCTTTAGTTCATCAGCTGTTGCATAAGAGCAAGAAGTTAAGTCCAACAGTTTTTACAGCCACTGTTTTGTCCCTAGTGCATAAAAAAGTATGTCGGATAGTTCGCAGTGACAAAAAAGAGGGATTTTTGAAAAAAGACTATCGCTACTTTTTAGAAACGACCGATAAATTAGATCGGGTAGATTTATCTACTGTAGAACAAGAGGTCTATGACTTTTTGTTCAACAAGGTAGCCAGGCTCTACAGTAATTACTATCATGAAGCTAGTCGTAAATGGGTAAATGAAAAAAAATTCAATCAACTTTGGCGTCAAGCTAATCCTAAGGCCAGTCGCGAAGATTTATCAACTGCTCAAGACCAAGCTAGAAAAAATTTAGATTTAAAAGATATTGGCAAATATACCAAAACTTATGCGAGTAGTAGTTATAGTTTTTTCAAGGGTTTGGAGGCAAAAGCTTTTAAGGCTAATTTGGCTAAGGGTTATTTTGATGATAAGGTTCACCGTTATGCCGGCAGTTTTAAAAACTTTAGATTATTGTTGGCACCGGTTGTTAGCTTTTTCTTAATCATTGTTGTGGCAAACTTTGAAGCAGAAACGAGTTCTCTTTTAGCTCAATCTTGGTTAACTTTGTCTTGGCCCTTTATTATTGCCAACGTAACTTTAGGTTTCAGTGCTGCCATAGTGATGTTGGTATTGCAATATGGTAGTGAAAAAAGAAGTGAAAAAGGACATCTGGAAGCTGAGCAATGGCTGTCTTTTAAAAAGCATTTAAAGGATTACAAAAAAACCAAAAATTACGCGATTGATTCAATTATTCTTTGGGAAAAATATTTAGTTTATGGCACTTTATTTGGGGTGTCGATGAAAGCTCTCTCTCAATTACCAGTCAAATTTAAAGATTGGTCAGAGAATGATCAGCGCTCCCTAATGACTTATTGGGGTATGTCTAGTGTAGATTTGAGCAAATCTGCTGTGCTTGACATGAGCAATTTTAATTTGGGTAGTATTAGCCATTCACTTAATTCACTAGGCAGTGCTTTTCAAACGATTAACAGTGGGGCCTCACGTAGTTATGGTGCTAGTGGGGGTGGTTCAAGCGGTGGATTTTCTGGAGGCGGCGGTGGTGGCGGTGGAGGTGGTGGAGGAGGAGCCGGGTAATTTCAATTATTCTTTATGCTATAATTATTGATCAAATGTTAAACATTATCTTAACTACCAGCACTACTACCAGCCCCTAGCGGGTATTGTGTGATGGTGTTTAGATAATTGACCAAAGAACGCAAACCCGCAATCAAGGCGGGTTTTTTGATGGTAATTATCTACAAAATTCATTAAAATGATTAATAGACAAAGATGGAAGGATTTATGAATCAAGAAGAAAAATTATTCGCTCTACGCCACAGTGCGGAGCATGTATTGACCTTAGCTATGGAGCGACTGTATTCGCCCAACAAAAAAAATCAAGGTTTAATTAAGACTGCTAGTGGGCAATTCAAACTTACTAAGCCAGCGATTGTTAAGGCGATGGGGCCAGCAATAGAGGAAGGCTTTTATTTTGATTTTGACTTATCAAAGGAGGCAGAAAAAGCAGGCTTTCGTTTAATTGAGGCGGATTTAGCTAAAATTGAAAAAGAAATGGGCAAACTCATTGGTCAAAATTTGTTGATGGAAAGACTGGAGGTGCCAATTGATTTAGCTAGAGCAATTTTTTATGACAATCCTTATAAACAGGAGTTATTGGATGAGCTTGCAAAATTAGATGCTAGTCAAACCCAAGTGGATGAATCTTCACTACGCCTTGATCAAGAGCATAATCTGGTTCGTCCAGGGATAGTGAGTATTTATTTAACTGGTAATGCTGCACAAATTAAAGCTGATAAGGAATTATTGGAAGGTTTAGATTCAGCTAAATTAAGCAATAAAAAAAGTCAGATTGATTTGCAAAGTTTTGTAGATCTCTGCAAAGGTCCCCATGTTGGCAGTATTGGTGAAATTAAGGCTTTTAAGTTGTTGAGTATTGCCGGTGCTTATTGGCGGGGGACAGAAGACAATAAGATGTTAACTCGCATTTACGGAACGGCATTTGCCAAGCAAGCGGATTTGGAAGAATATTTAACCAATCGTCAATTAGCGCTAGAGCGTAATCATCGCAAAATTGGTAAAGAAATGGGACTCTTTGCTGTCATCAGTGAGATTGGTCAGGGTCTACCAGTTTGGTTACCCAATGGTTATGCAATGCGCCGAGCTATTGAAGATTATATGATTAAATTTGAACGTAGTTTCGGTTATAGTCACGTCTTAACTCCTCATATTAATCGCAAAGAATTGTTTGAGAAGTCAGGACATTTAGGCTTTTATGATGAAAATATGTACCCACCTTTGACTTATCATGAGGAGGGAGAGGATTCGGTTGCCGATGAAACATATTATCTAAAGCCAATGAACTGTCCAGCAGCGATGATGATTTATAATCTTCAGCCTCACAGCTATCGTGAGTTACCACTAAAGATGGGTGAATTTGGCACTGTTTATCGGCGCGAAAAATCTGGAGAACTGCATGGTTTACAGCGAGTGCGAGGATTTACGCAAAATGATGCTCACATTTTTTGTACAGCAGATCAGCTTAAAGAACAGTTTCTAGAAGTCATGGAAATGTTGGAGATTTTTTATAAAGCAGTCGGTTTTGATAACTACAAATTTCGTTTATCTATTTCTGATCCAGAAGATAAAAAATTTCAGGCTTGCGGTTCACCAGCTGATTGGCAAAAGGCAGAAGATACAATGCGCCAAATTCTCAAGGAAGCTGGAGTGGAATATGAAGAGGTTAAGGGTGATGCTGCTTTTTATGGTCCCAAGCTCGACGTTCAAGCAATTAACGTTTTTGGTAAAGAGGATAGTGTTTCTACCATCCAAGTTGACTTTAATTTACCAGAGCGTTTCGACGTTAGCTATATCGATGAAAAAGGTGAAAAGCAACGACCCTTTATTATCCATCGGGCACTAGTCGGTTCTTTTGAGCGTTTCTTTTCTTTCCTAATTGAGCATCATGGTGGTGATTTTCCTTTGTGGTTTGCGCCAGTACAAGCTAAATTGTTGCCAATTGCTGATCGGCATTTAGATTACGCTCAAAAAGTTATGAAGAAGTTATTGGCGGCAGGGGTCAGAGTAGAAATTGATAATCGCTCGGAGCGCTTACAAGCGAAAATTCGTCAAGCTGAAACAGAGAGAGTGCCTCTCATGCTAATTGTTGGTGATCAGGAGGTAGAAAAAGAAGAATTGAGTCTGCGTACTCGTGCTCAAGCTCAAGGTTTACTGCCCGAAGGTTCGATTAAGTTAGAAAAAATAATTAGTGTCGCAACCGCACTGCCAAAACTCAGCTTATAGTTCTATAAGCTGAGTTGTTGTTTATTTTTCTTCTTCTATTTTGTAATCGACTTTGATTGCTGGTCCCATACTGGGAGCAATAGCTAGTTTGACAACTTTATTCTTCAAAGCTCTCATAACAGTTATTAAATTTTCTTTGATTTTTTTGTCATCCATGCTAACTTTGCCAATTACCAGATGCATAAGAGGTGCTTTTTTTTCAGTTTTCAGTGTAAAGGCTCCAGCTTCCATTTCTTTTTTCTTAACTTCTGGTTTAGGAGTTAGAGTGCCATTTTTAGGATTTGGCATTAAACCCTTGGGGCCAAGAATTTTGGCTAATTTAGCAAGTTTAGGCATCAATTCTGGTGTAGCCAATAATACATCAAAATCAATTTCTCCCTTTTCGACATTCGCTAAGACTTTATCATCGGCAATTACAACTTTTACATCTTTGCCAGTGCTGTGAGGGAGTTTGAGATCAACGCTGGTGCCAATTTCTTTAACTACAATATGAGCATCAATGGAAGCATCAAACTTAGCGTATGAGAATTTTTTGACCAGAGTAATGGCTTTTTCAGGGCTATAAGTCTTGGTTTTATCTAATTGAGCTCTAACTGCTTGATATTTTTTGCCACGAACTTTTTTAGATTTTTTTTGTTTCTGAGTTTTTTCATCTTTAGTGCTGTCTTTTTCTTCAACTTTTTCTTCAGTTTTTTCTTTTTTAGCAGCAGCTTTTGATTCAGTAGTTGGCTTTGACTTAGTTTTTTTTGCAGACTCTTTTTTAGTCTTTTTCTCAGTTTTTGGCTCAGCTTTTTTCTCAGACTTTTTCTCAGTTTTTGGCTCAGTAACTTTTTCTTCGAGTTCGATTTTTTTAACCTCACTCTCAGTTTGAGTCATGTCAACATTTTTTTTGCTTCCCATAATTCCTTTCAGTAAAAGTGGTCTTAGCGACTGGGGTAAAGCTTAAGTCTACCACTTTAATATTTATTAAATTTTATGATTATTTAGTCAACGATATCAACACCCATGCTTTGAGCGGAACCCATGACAATACGAGTTGCAGCTTCAAGATCTTGAGTATTAAGATCGGCTAATTTTTCCTCAGCAATTTCTCTTGCTTGAGCTTTAGTTAATTTGCCTTTATTTTCTCTGCCGGCTAGGGAACTGCCTTTTTTTAGTTTAATTTTTTGCTTAATTAAGTCAGAAACTGGAGGCAGTTTGAGAACAAAGGTGAATGAACGATCTTCATAAACAGTAATTTCTGCAGGAATGATTTGTCCGCGTTTGTCTGCGCTTAAATCATTATATTGTTTAATGAAATCCATCATGTTAATTCCAGCTTGACCAAGAATTGGACCCACTGGAGGGGCTGGTGTAGCATTACCAGCTGGTAAGTTGAGTTTTAAGATTTGTTTGACTTTTTTTGCCATTTAAATACTTTCTATTAAACCTTTTTGACTTGTAAGAAATCTAATTCTACTGGAGTTTCTCGACCAAAAATATTAATTAAAACAGTAACCTTACCTCTTTCTTCATCGATTTGGTCAACAGTGCCCAAGAAGTCGTTGAAAGGACCATCGGTAATACGTACTGCTTCACCATCAACAAAGTCAGCTTTGTATTGAGTGTCGCTTTGTTCAGCATATTCCATAATTGCTTCGACCTCACTTTTTGGCAGTGGGGTGGGGCGACTACTCATGCCCACGAAGCCAGTTACTCCTTCAGTAGTGCGAATAGCGAGCCAAGCATTATCTGTCATTTCCATTTCTACTAAAATGTAGCCGGGAAAAATCTTTTCACTGACAGTACGACGCTGTCCGCGTCTGATTTGAATTTTGTCTTGAGTAGGAATAAATACTCGCAAAATTTTATCAAGTAAATGCAGGGTTTCAGTTCGTTGTCTTAGGGCTTCTGCCACTTTTTTTTCGTGACCAGAATAGACGTGCACCACATACCAACGAGCTTTTTTGTTAGTTAAATCACTAATAAAAATTAAATTCTCATTAACCTGTTTTTCATTCTCGATTTCTTTTTTTTCTTCAGTTTCTTTTTCTTTTTTGCTTGCAGCTTTTTTTTCTACAGCTTTCTTTTCTGAGACAACACTTTTTTTAGCAGTTTTTGCTTTTTTTGTCTTAGATTTTGCTGGTTTTTTTGTTTCTACCACAACTTCATCTGCTTTTTCAGCTTTTGTACTAGTGGTTTTTTTGCGCTTTGCCATAAATGCCTTTTGACTTGCTTTTTGCGAAAAGTAATTATACCAGATTAAACGAAAACTGCCATTAGCTTTTGAAAGATGAAATCAAAGAGTCCTACATAGAGGGCTAATAGTAGACTAACAACAATTACCAGCACAGTTAGATTCTTGGTAGCTTCTTTATCTGGCCAGCTAGTTTTTCCAAGTTCAGTTTTAACTTCGACTAAATAGTTTTTAATTGCTTGCAACATAGAGTGGCATTCTATCACAAATCAAGTTTTTTATTTTCTGGAATTGCTAGTTGTTCTTGTTCTATTTTTTGTTTAATTTTTTGTTCTATTTTGTTCTGATTTTTTTTATTGCTCATATCCTTTTTCTTTTTTGAGGATTTTTGCGGATCTTGAGTTAAGCCTAGAATAATAAAAACTATAGCAATTATTATTAATAAACCAGCTAGGGCTAAATATTGCCAATTAAAACTATTGAAAAAATTAGCTAGAGCTGCTGATAAATTAGCAAAAATAGCTGTGGGTTTCTTTTCAGCAATTTCTTCTTTGTCCTCATCAGCAATCGCCGTTGGTTCTGTTTCCAATTTGTCAGTTTCTACTTCCTCTATTTCGGCTGAAATAGTGTTAGATTCAATTGTTGGCTCTGGAGTAGCACTGAGGGTTGCTTCTTCACTCAGCTTTTCATCTTCTTCAAGACTAATGTCTTTTTTCTCAATAACTTCTATTGGTTGAACGACAACAGCTGCCTCTTCACAAGTTGGGCTTTCAGGATTGCTAGCTAGGCGACAACGACCTTGATAACAACGATAATTAGCCATACAGTCGCGATTAGTATTACAACCGTGATTACAGGCATAGGTATTTAAGTCATAAACTTCGCTTGGCAAAAAAGGTCCTTGAATAATGATTCTTGAATCACTAATTTGTGTACTTATGCCAGCGACACTACCTCGTCCTTGGGTGTTGCTGATTAAGCTTGGATCAAAACACCATTGATTCTCAGGATTACTAGCTAGGCGACAATAACCATCAATACAGTTTAGTCCTTCTAAACAATTATTTTGCCCATCACTTAGATTGCAACTTTCTTGACAATCTCGATTTTGACTGATATCGCTAGAGCAGAAATTGAGATAGAGTAGAGGACCCATAACAAACTCTTCAGTTTGATCTTTATAGAGGCGGAAATAATATTTTTGATCGGCTTGGAAATTTAGAGTTTGCCCCTGAACATCTTGGGTGAAGCCAGTAAAGTCAGCCAAATTAATTAATTTGTAATTATCTGTTAATTGAGCATTTTTTGTCGATTTTTGGTAAAAACTGCTAAAACGATGATCGAGACTAACATCGAGCCAATCGAAGTCTGAATATAACTCACTGTTCCACATTAGATAAAAATCTTCCCCTTGGTTATTACTGTTTAGACAGTTGCGAAAATAATGAAGAAAAAAATCTTGATCCTTGGCTAGTGAAACGTTGTTGCTTATTGTTTCGCTACACTGTTGGCTAAGCGGCTGCAAGACTTCCTCTTGGTGCCAATGACAGTTAAGTGGTACTACTTGGTACTGACGGGTTTGCCAAAAGTTTTCACAATTGCTCCATTCACTATAGAGATAACGACATTGAGCAAAATCAATTCCATTATTGCTCACGTAATAGGTGAATTTACTCAAATTTTCACTCTGTAAAATATTTTGTCCGGTCCCGTGTTCATTGACCTGGCTATTTTGATTAAGTTGCAGGGAAATTGCCCCTTCTTTTTGAGGAATAAACTCTAGCTTAGCTATAGAGTTAGATAAATTACGACTGGTAAATGGTGTTTGAGGATCAGCACTAATTAACAGTAGGGTAGCGAGATAGCAATCCTGTTCTTTGTCACAGTCAATTTCTTGAATTTCTGCTTGAACTAATTTTAGTTGCTCTTGATCGGTAGCGATAATTCTTAGATCTTGTTCGCGCCATAAGCCTTCATCGGTCTCTATGTAAAAATGCAGTTCAAGTGCATCAATAGTGTGATTATAAGTGTTGATTTGTAAATCAATGTGACTAGCATCTTGAGTTTTAAAGAAACTTTGATCAAAAGGATAAGTATTAAAATCAATCCTTCTAGAAGCAACTAGAGCTTGTCTGCGCAAATCAAGGTTTTCATCAACTGATTGTAAAAAGATTAGTCCAAAAAAAGTAGCGCTGAGAATAAAAATTAACAACAGCACCCCTAAAACAAAAAATATATATGACCAAAAAGGTTTTTTTCTTGATTGTTGAAGATAATTATTGTCCATTGTTGTCCGTTTCGAGTTTCGTAATAATCTGTACTAAAAGGGCATAATCAGCAGTATCAACTCGACCATCTTGATTAAGATCGGCTCGTAGGCTTTCACTGTCGATATTAAAAAAAGCTGCTTGCATAATTTCTACATCAGCCTGGTTTATTTGACCATCTTGATTAAGATCTGCTTGTTCTAGCAATTCCTCAGTTATGATTACGGCTTTTGCTTGGGCTAACTCTTCTGCTTTAAGAGCTTCTAGTTTTTCCCAACGCAGCTGTTGTTGTTGAGCAAAATAGTGATTGAAAGTAATGCCTCCTAGAAAAATAACTAGAAACAAAACGAGAATAATAATTGGCCAATCCATTTGCTGAATAAATTCTGGACAGGACTGAGATTTTTTAGCCATCAAACTAGCATACTAAACTTGAAGGGGGAAGGTCAAGTGCTAAGGGGATTTTTACTAGCAAATATGCTATACTCTTTTTCGTTATGACGGAAAAAAAAGTACGCAAAGCAATTATCGCTGACGCTGGTTTTGCCAGTCGATATTTACCAATTACTAAGACTCTGCCGAAGGCAATGCTGCCACTGGGCAACCGACCAATTATGCAGTTTGTGATCAACGAATGCATTGAAGCAGAAATTGAAGAAATCATTGTGGTGGCTACCCCAGAAGGTAAGCCAATTTACGAAGATTATTTCAACAACAGTGTTAATCGAATTCGCAAACAATTAGCTGCTCAAGGCAAAGATGATCGTTATGTGCCAGTTCAAGAAGTTTTAAACTTTCCCAAAATAGTAGTGATTACTCAAGACTCTAGCTTGCCCTATGGCAATGGTTCACCATTTGCTAGCGCCAAAAACTATGTAGAAACAGAAGAAGCTTTCTTAGCTTTTTATAGTGACGATGTGGTGTTTGGCAAACCGGGTGATGCCAAAACTTTAATTGAGGCCTATCACCGTTCACCAGATACAGATGCTATTATTATGGTGAAGGAAACTCCAGGTGAGGAAATTGCAAAATATGCGGCCGTTTCTCTAAAAGATGGTCAATATCGTGATGGTCAGGAAAATGTTTTGGCAGATATCGTTGAAAAACCAGATCCAGCCAATGCGCCCACTCATTTAGCTTCCTACGGTCGCTATTTATTAACTCCCAAAATTTTTGAATTTTTATCACCGCAAAATGTGGGTAAAGATGGAGAGCTATGGACAGCCGATGCCATTGGTCAACTCAATCAAAATGGTGGCAAAATTTTAGTGCAAAAATCTGAGGGGGAATGGATGACCACTGGTGATCCAGAAAATTACTTTAAAGCTCATTTGAAGTTTGTAGTTAACAATGAAAAATATGGTCACAAGATAAGTGCCTGGTTAGAAGAATTTAAAGTAAACGACAAAGAATAAATTCCTATGGAAAAAAAATTAGCAGTAGTTGCTGTTGGTGGTAATTCTCTGATTAAAGACAAAGATAGTGTAGAGATTGATGATCAATACAAGGTGGCTAAAGAAACTATTACTCACTTAGCAGATATGATCATAAGTGGATGGACTATAGTCATTGTTCATGGCAATGGGCCTCAGGTGGGTTTTGCACTGCAAAGATCAGAAATCGCCTATCGCAGCGAAGGTGTTCATCGCTTACCATTACACTTTTATGATGCACAAACTCAGGGAACAATTGGTTATATTTTGCAACAAAATTTACAAAATGAACTGGCCAAGAGAGAAATAGATAAAGCTGTAGTGACTTTGGTAACTCAGGTATTGGTGGATAAAGATGACCAAGCTTTTCAAAACCCAAGTAAGCCCATAGGTACTTTTATGAGTGAGGAATTAGCTAGACAGCAAGCTAAAGAAAAAAACTGGGAGATTAAAGAAGATGCTGGTCGTGGTTGGAGGCGAGTAGTAGCTTCTCCTAAGCCACAGGAAATTGTAGAGCTCGGCTCAATAAAAGAATTGTTAAAATTTGGACAAATTGTAATTACAGTTGGTGGTGGAGGTATTCCGGTGATTAAAGAAAAAGGTACGCTAAAAGGTGTAGAAGCAGTCATAGACAAAGATTTGGCGGCTGCTCTTTTAGCCAATCAACTTGGAGCAGATCTATTTCTAATTTCCACGGCCGTAGAAAAAGTTGCACTTAATTTTGGCAAAGAAAATGAGCAGTTTTTAGATAAACTTAGTTTAGAAGAAGCTCAAGCTTATTTGGCTGAAGGAAAGCATTTTGCTCAAGGTTCAATGGCACCGAAAATTGAGGCAGCCATTAATTTTTTAAGCAATGGCGGGAAACAGGTTTTAATCACTAAACCAGAGGCTATTAGTCAAGCACTAGAAGCAAAAACTGGAACTTGGATCACGGTTACCGAGAAATAAAAAAAGCTTTGACAAGCTAATACTCCATCTTAGCAAATTTTTGCGTTTTACAACAGCTGTTTTTTTGTTTCTAAACTTTTTACAATGAAATTGTTCTTTAAAATTCCACCTTCTTTTGCAGGAAGCTATAGCATTTTTTCCTCAACAGCTTTTTAAAGGGCTAATGGGTCGTAAAATTTTTCTGTGGAATAATTTTCGCCTTGCCCACCTGGTTTACCAGGGGAAAGACGCTGGTTTCCTGCAAAGGGAGGTGGAGTTATTTGTTTATTAGAACATTAGCAGACGGAGCAGGGCTGTTTTTTTTGAGTTTTTTCAATATAATAGTGAAGCATTAATTGAGTTAGTCATTAGCCTTTGTAGCTCAGTTGGTAGAGCGCAGTCTTGGTAAGACTGAGGTCTCGGGTTCAATCCCCGACAAAGGCTCTCAGCTTAGCTAGAAGCTACTGGGAAATTTAACAAATAACTGTGCGCCAGGATACTCAAGCGGTCAACGAGGGCAGTCTGTAAAACTGCTGGCTTAGCCTACGTAGGTTCGAATCCTACTCCTGGCACCGACGCCCCCCTAGCTCAACTGGTTAGAGCACCTGTTTTGTAAACAGGAGGTTCAGGGTTCGAGTCCCTGGGGTGGCTCAGTTTAACTTACCTTTTCAGACTAAGTGTGTCATAATTTTTTTATGGATAGGAGATTAGATCAAGACGAAAAACCTCAGGCTAATAGTGTTGTGGAGCTCAATGAAATTGATGGTAATTTACCGGCTTCTGGTTTGGCTCAACAAACTGGGGTTAAGTTGGTAGATAAAGAAACAGGCTTCGTTGTCGACGAATTGAGTTTACCAAAGGAACGAGCAGAAAATTTACAAATAACTCCGTCAGAAGATTTACCCATTACTTTGCAAGTTTCAGATGAGCTACATAGCTTAATCGGTTTATCTGAATTAATTAATAGACTTAGAGAGCAACTTTTAGAATTGATGTTTTTGGATGACAAGTCTGAAAAACGCTCATACGATTTGGTGCCAGAATTGAACCAAAACAGGCTAGAGCAGAGCCGAATTCCACTCGACCCTCAATTGTCTGCAGAATTATTAAACAATAAAAAATCTATTATTGATCAGTATGTTGAAAAGCAAGTGCGAATTTCTTTGTTACTTTCAGCCATTAATCAGCTGCCAGTTAATGAATACATGCAAAACGAAAAGTATTCAATAGTAAGAGAACAGCTTGCTAATTGGCAATTCATAATTGATTCAATTGTGCCTAATCTAGCCAAAGATCAAAATTTACAAAAATTGATCGAAAGTGAATATCAAAAACAAGCAGGAGTTAATCAAGAAGAGATTGAGCGACTCAAAAAACTAATTTCTGGTGAGAGAGCAGGCACTGATTCGAGTAAAGTTGAACAACTCAAAAAAAGAGTGTTAGATGCTTTAATCAAAAATACCAATATTGAGCAAAAAGAATCAGTAGGTCACGATTTGAGTCAAGAGTTATTTGAAACTGCTAGTTTAGTTAATGATTGGCGCATCATTGATCGTTTCAAAAAAGAAGCAAAAATTAACTTGCTCTCTATGAGAAATAAGGTAAAAAAATACCAAGAACAAAGCCAACTACACCCAGATAAAAGTGAGGAGTTAAGTAAAAAACTAATCAAAAAAATCTTGATTCCAATTACCGATGTCGTTGCTGAGATTTTTCCTCACATTGATGACAATTCTCCAACTTGGGTGGCGACGACTCTTTATAGAAAAGAAGCTATCTGTGCCGGTAAAGCTGAAATATTAACCACAGTTTTTAGACTATTAGGTTTGAAGAGTCAAAGTGTTCGAGTTTCTTTAACGCTTGATGACGATAACAGACATGTTGTTAATTTAACTACGCTTTTAGACAAAAGCCTGTTAGTGGCTGATGCTAATTACTCAGCTGGAGTAGAAGAATATCCAGATGAGTTAGAGATTTTAAAGAAAGATAGCCCAAGAGATTATGGACACATATTAAAAGAAATAGCTAACGGAAAAATCACTGGTAAAAAATTTGGCAAGGATTTTGGTGCTTTAGTTTATCAAATGAGAAAAATTCCACCAGAAACTTTTAATCAGTTACAAACAAACAGATCTCAATTATTAAATAAACGAGGAAAAATTGAATATTACCAGACCGAAATTCCTTATCCTCACCAAAAAATTATTCGGGGGGAGGAAACTCCATTTTCTAATCATAATAATTATATTAAATTGTTATTGAGAACTAATCAGATACACAAATTAGAGCATCATTACCGGGAATCTTTGAGACTTAGTCCATACGATCCTGTACTTAATTGTAATTATGCTAATTTTTTAAGTTTTAATGATCGCTCAAAAGAAGCTTTGCCGTATTATGCTAAAGCTGCCCGAGACAAAGATAGTTTAGAAATTATCAATATTTTAGTTAAATACGGAGATTGCTTATCAGATTTTTCTAGAGCAGAAGAAGCTACTGAGCAATACAAGGAGGCTTTGGCAATTATGAAGAGCAAGCCTAACTTGAAATCTGATTTTAGTGAGAGCTTAATTAATAGTCGAATAGCTAAATTAGTGAGGTGGTAAGAAGTAATGCTCAAATTTACTCTTCAAGATTTGCCAATTTTTATCAGTGAATCTAGTGATGGCAGTTTTCGTCAAGCTCGAGAAGTTAGGCAGTTTTTAAAAGAACAGGGTTTAGGTGAAGAAGAATTTAGTTTATTACATCTACAACTAGAAAATAAAGAAAAGTGTATAGTTCTCGATAAAAAAGATTTATTGGCAAAAAAACCTAATCAAGTTTTCATCGGAGATGCCATCTTAACTAATTTAAAAAATGGGCAGAAGAGGACAAATAAAACCCTAATTTCGATGGTGGTAGCAGATTGTTTTCCGATAATATTTTTTGATCAAAAAACTAAAAATATAGCGATGGTTCATGCCGGTTGGCAACCCCTTTATTTAGGTGTTTTAGATGAGACTTGGGCCAAAATGATGGACTTATGGCAGACTCAAGCAGAAAACCTTTGGGTCTTTTTGGGACCGGGGATTAGAGCAGAGTCTTATTGTTTAGCTCAGGAACCTCGTCAAAGCCAAGATATTAACTGGCAAAAATTTATCAAACAACAAAAACAAAGTGAAAGTGAATTGAAAGCTAAGCTATGGCAAATTAACTTACCAGCTTTTATCAAGGATTTTTTGTTCAAAAAAGGTCTGTTAACCAGGCAATTATTGGATAGTGGGCTAGATACTTATAGCGACAAGCGCTTTTTTTCTCATCGACGTAGTCAAGAATTAAAAAGTTTGGGTCAAAAAGAATCAGTAGAAGTTAAGGATGGACGATTTATGGTAGTGTGTGAATTAACAGACGGATAAACTAATGAGCGTTTGGTTGATTTTATTATTAACTAAAATTTATAATAAACAAAAATTTATAAAGCAATTTTTACTTCCGCTGCTTTTGTGCTAGAATACTGCCTTGTTATCGCAAAATTTTTAAGAGAAAAAGGAAAAAATGGCAAAATCAAAAAAAGGTCCTCGACAGCCAATTGGCCTCCAGTGTAGTATTTGTAAAGCTTTTGGTTACGTGACTACTTACAATAAAAACAATGAAATTCTAAAAAAACAAACCGGAGGAAAAGCCACTTTTCCTATCAATAAATATTGTAAGGTTTGTCGCAAAAGAACTCCTCATAAGTTGATGAAAAAACTCAAATAATCACAGAATCTAGTGATTATTTATTAGAGTTAAAAATTTTTAGTAAGTTGTGATTTTTGCCGTCTTCAAGTAAGAAGTGTTTGAGTAAGCCTAGGCCTTTAAAGTGGTTGGGATTGTATTTGTCAAAATGAATAGAAAAAATATCCTTGCCTTTAATGCGATCATAAGCCAAATGAATATGACCAATGCGCAGTGATTTATGGTGGTTGCCACTGGTAGAAATAAAACGCGATAAAATTTGTCTAGGTTTTAAATTTTTTAATAAACGTTTGTTTTGTTGATGAATTTGAGCAAATGGTCCAGATTGCAACCAATCGTCAATTTCTACATTAAATACCCCCTTAGGGTATTGTTGGCGCAAATAAATAGATAGGAGTAGGCGAATTTGAGTTTTTTGATCAGCCAGTTTCCAAAATTTTTGAAAAAAAACTTCTTTTTTTAATTTTTCTAATTCTTCACTGAGAGCTTGTTTGAGAAACTTTTCTTTCTCATCCAGGTTTAGTTTGGGCAAGTCTAAGGGTACAGCTCTTTTCCATTTTTTCTTAGGAAATTGGCGACAAGTTAAAAGCTGGTAGCTTTGTTGTTTTTCATCAAAACAACAGTAGTAGCGAGTAAAAGTCATGATTTTTGAGTGGCTTTGATAATATTAACAGCTCCTTGATAAAAAATACTGGGCAACTGATGCGTATTAAGCATTGCTTGGCTTATCCAGCTAGCTTGCTTAGTAGTTGAGCTATCCGCTAGAGGGACTGGTCGCGAACTGCTAACAGGAACTTGGCTTTGATCGGTTCTCAACTCCTTGTTTTGGCTCAAACGAGCGAGTTGTTCAACAATGTTATTACTGTCAGCAATTTGACTAATTTCTTGTTTTTCAAAAACAGCTCGAACATTGTGTTCCCATTCACCCCATTCTTTGAGAGTGAGCAAGGCAGCACCAGATAGCGCAGCATCATAGGCCATATCACCAGAGGGTTTACTGATAAATAAATCGGCCCAAGGAAAACCATAGCGAATCAACAATTCATTGGCATCAATGATTTGTGGGTGATAAATAATATGAAACTTAACTGATGTTTTGTAGTTACGGCGAGGCTTATTCAGCGAGCCAGTTTTGATAAAGTCGGCTGGATCGTGCGGACTGATGAGGTGATGCTTGACCTTGTATTTTTTCGCCAAATCGGAGGCCATTTTTTGATGATCAGCATGGGTGCCAGCATAGTAAATCAGCTCAAAATCAGGGCAGTTATCCGGAGTTTTTTTGAGAGCCGGTAAAAGTTGTTCTAAGATTTTTTTGATTTCTTTTTTGTTGGTACCTAATCCACCAGTGGTGATCACAATGCGCAGTGCTCGTTGGCCCGACCAAGCTTTTTTAGTTTTACCAGCAGTGATGATTCGCGGATCAACTGGGGGGCCAGTGACAATCACTTTATTTTCAATTTGTTCTGCGGGAATGTTAATGCCTTCTTGTGCAGCTACCTTAAACACCTCTTTTTTTGTTTCTTCATCAAAAACTAAGAAACGCATGTTTTTCTTGTCAGCATTGATTACATAATCGCTGCGAACATGAGGATCAGTAATCATTTGTAAAACTTGTTTGCCGTTTTCGGCCAAGATGTTGCCGTTAGCGATATGAAAAGACAGGACGGGTCGATTAATGTTTTGCACTAAAAATTTAGTAGCTGGGGCAATGTTATCTAGAATAGGTAGCTTGGAGCGAGCAAATTTATCTACCAGGTCTTTGAGAGTTTTTAGGATGGGTTGGCGAGCAATAGTTTGACCAATGAAATCTGTCAGTTTAATGCTAGACCAGTCTTTAGCACTAACATGGTTAGTGGGATCAACTAGCCAGGCTTTTTTGGGGTCAATTTTATCACCCCAAGCAGCAACAGCAATTCCCAGTGCCATTGAATAGTGAGCTCTAGAAAAAACAACATCTTGTAGTTGATCGTCTTCTAGTTCACTATGAAAGCCCTTAAGATCCTCTTTGAAAGAGGCAGAAGTGGTAATGATTGGCAAATTACTTGCCTCTAATAATTTTTTGTCTCGATAGAGAAGAGAGAAATCCTGTTGTTCTTGCATACTTTTAGCCTAGCAGTTTTTGTTCGAGCGCGCTAGACTGTTTTTTATTATTTTAGAGTTTGATATTAAAGTTTTGGGTTTTTTATTGATTTTTGTGATAAAATGGCAAAAATGTTTGAACGATAGGCATTTATGCATAAGCCTGAACAGCAATTAGGATCTAAAACCCCTGACAAAAAACCTAAAGCAATTGATACTAGTGGGAGCTCAATTCCTCATTGGGCAGAAGCTACCAATGGTTTGGCTAAAAAAGAATTGGATCAAAGGGTAAAAAAGAGCGTGCAAGCTCAGAAATCCATAAGGAAGGAGCGAAAAAAACCAAATTATATTGCTGCTAAATTAGCAGAAGCAGCGGGTGTTAAAATAAATGGATTAGAGTTTTTAGCAGAGCACGATTTACCACGATACAGGCAAGTTACCATTGGTTTACAAGAATTTTTAGATAATCCACAACAAACTTTTAATAAATTAGTTAGTGAAACTGGTTTGTATTACAGTTCAATTATTAACTTAGCAACTGGAGAAAGAATTTTTCGTCTTGGTCAGCGCCGAGAAGAGGTCAAAGAGTTTATTTCAGAAAAATTGGCTAATGAAGAAATTAGTTTAAATTCAAAACTTACTCTGTCTGAATATTGGCAAAACTATTTTGGTGGTAATTTATTGATTGATAAAAATGGAGGCATACTAGTAGAGCTGGTTGAGGGTAAGCATGCGAAGTTACCCAGAGGTGAGGGGCAGGTTTTGATGTCAGCTAAAACCAATCCTTATACCAATGTTTTGAAGTTTTACAATAATTTTAAAAAAGGAGAAGAATTGCAAACTAAGCTTCGTCAAGCAATTGTTAGAACTTTGAAGCTTATACCAAAAAAACGAGTTCTTTTGAATGAAAAAGTTTTAACCAGATTTAGTGAAGCAAAAATCGATGAAGAGGGTCAAAAATATGTAGAACTACCATATGATGGATATTTTGAATTTATTTTGACTAAAAAAAGTGAAGCAGAAGAATTAAAAGCAATCTTTATTGATGCTCGAACTGGTAGAGCAGCTGACAAATATCAGCTCATTGAATAAAGAAACATTACCCAACTAAAGAATCAGAAAAGTTAGAGATTAACTGTTATAATAAACTCTGTCAAAGAGGGGCGGTAGTTCAACGGTAGAATAGAGGTCTCCAAAACCTTTGATGAGGGTTCGATTCCTTCCCGCCCTGCAAATATAAAAAATTCCAGCAGAGCTGGATTTTTTTATATTTTGTGTGGTGGAGAATGATCAAGCCTATGCGTAGCGCTGGGTTCCGCCGGCGAGTGGCGAGCATGCCGTCAAACGAAGTATGACTAATACCCGAAGGGTGAAGCGAGTCACCCGCCTAGTGCATGCGAGCCAACCCACAGAAAATATAAATAGGCGAGTCGTAGATTCCTTCCCGCCCTGCAAATGACGTATTATGATATAATAAAATGTATTATTAAAGCAGTAGAAAGATTAAACAATGTCAATGAGTCTAGAAAAATTACAACTATTAGTGGAGTTAGGAGTTGCAGAAAAATTGCACATTCGCAAAGAAGATGATGAAATTGAGCTTTGGAAATTTGCTGTAGAAATATTTAAAGTATTAGAGAATTCCGTTTTTGATATTCAACCAATTGAGGGCAGTGAAAATGACTTTGAGATTTATGTTAGAACAGAGAATAAGGATGAATTTTTATCACAACTAAGCCTGAAAAATAATTCTCGTTTTCCTAAAGTTACAGTTTTAGAACAAGATTAAGTTGCCTTTGGCAAATTTAATAGACACCATCAGTGTTTGAGTGTTGTACTGTGTTAGTACTTTTTGAATTAACAAGGTATGTTTTAACATTTTCCACCAGTCCCTGCTTTTCAAACAAAGTAAGTTCTAATGATGTTTATAATAGGGAGCTTAATTGATCTTAATCAAAACCAAATTCAAACTTAGCCGGATCATTACCTTTTACCTCAACTAAGATTCTGTCTGAATTCAAATTGACAATGGTATGAGCTCCGCTCGGAATACCATCGTTTTTAAAATTTTCCACCAATGAAGTCAGGGTAAAGTAGGGAATACCATTATGTACATGCATTCTATTCCAATGTTGATGGGCATTAAATACTGCAATGACATTGCTATGGTCTTCTAGCACCTCTCTTAATTTTTTTCTGTTGCCAAGCAAAGCATATTCTGGCTCTCCTTCAAACCAGAAATTACCTTTCATGTTATCTTCAGTCACTCCATAATGAATACAGACAACCGTTGGTTTGTCGGTAGAGTTTAAGTCATCTTGCAACCAACCTAATTGCTTATCGGCAATTTCTGCTCTAATTTCATGAAGATTTTCAGTATGGTTACCAGTCATTTCAAAACTAAGTAGAACAAAATGGTAATTACTGTGGTCAAACGAGTAATACATTTTGTCATACCCAAGCAAGTTAGCAATATCATTTTGATTGATGCTGCGAACGTCATGATTACCAATGGTCCAGTAGGTGGGCATGATTAAATCATCTAGCAAAGTTATAACTTGTTTAAAAAATTTAATATCCTGATCTTTATTGTTTACATCTTCAATTGAGTCTCCCAAGTTAATCACAAACTCAGGCTTTTCTTGTTGGTTCATTAGTTTTACAAAATTTCTAACTAGCTCCTCAGCTTTTCCCATTAATTTGCGTTGTACACCATCTTTATAGCCTTTATCTATAGGACCAAGATGTATGTCATTGATGATGGCAAATTTCATATGGCTTAAGTATATCAGAGAGTGGTAAATTGGACTAAATCTTTAAACTTAGATAGTGCCTACAAGAGAATTTTAACTTTTAAATAACAATAAATGTTAACAAGATCTGTGGTAGGGAGTTGCTAACCATTAAAATCACAACAAAACCCAAACCAAGTTCCAACATCTTCTACTAATTTCTAAAACGATATTGTTTTATATATTGATTGAAAAAATTTAAACATTTAGTAAAATACATCTATTATCAATTGCATCTTAAGGCAAAAGGAATTAAATGACTGAAAAAAAAGAATTCTCTCCAGGAGAAATTGCATATATTAAAGACATTATTAAACGTAAATTAAATCTAGTTTTTTCAGAATTGTTTGCTAGATACAGTAGTAAACCAGAATTTTTTTCATCTAAACGTGGTAAAAAAGTTACTGAAAAAGATTTGATTAATGAAATTGTTTTTGAGGGAAAAGTTCAGCTTGGTAACGGAGCGGATTTTGAGAAAATTGTTGTTGCAGGTACTTCAAGCATAGCTGCTTCACTTGACCTTTTATAAGCTTTCATGATCTTCCACTAATCCTTGCAGCGCTTTTTGATGTGTGGAATTTTTTTGTTAAGTTTTTATCCTTTGCTATAATAAAGCTAATATGCTCAACAATCTCGTTTGCCCAATTTCAAATAAAAAGATCGATAGTTATCTAAGCCGGATCACAGTTTTTTTAAATGTTTTATTAATGTTGACTTATATATTTACTCGAAATCCTGTTTTTTTACTTGTGGTAGTTGCTGATTACCTTATACGAGCTTTTTTCAATGTGAAGTTAAGTCCTATGAGGTTTTTGGCAAAGTTTATTAGAGGCTTGATAAAGTTGGAGCCAAAATATATAGATCTTGCTCCGAAGGTTTTTGCTGCACGACTTGGTTTTGTTTTTGCTTTTTCAGCTCTTATTGCATTTGTAGCTGGTTTTAATTTGCTATCCATAGCTATTGCGATTTTTTTAATGACGCTTTCGATTTTAGATTCAGTTTTTGATTTTTGTCTGGGTTGTTTCGTTTATCATTACCTAGTATTTCCTTTTTTTAATAAACAAAATAATTAATGTTGCTTGCTAATTTCTGTGAGATAAAATCACTCACTTTCTTAATTAGTAAATTTTCATAAATAATTATATTATTTATTCATGGTAGAAAAGTTTTTATCTAGACTTAGTTTTTTGTGGCAGCTGGTGAAGAACTACAAAAATAGCATCCATATCCTTCTTTCTAGAAAAAAATCTGTCCAGCAAATTGAGTTACGAAACGGGATTTCTTTTGTGGGAAATAAAAACAGTCAACTGTTAGAAATTACGAATGAAATTTTCTTCAATCAAGTTTATATCTCAAAAGTAAAAATTGATCCGGGAGATATTGTTGTAGATATTGGGGCGAATATTGGCATATTTAGTGTTTATGCTGTTTTTCAAGGAGCTAGCCAAGTATATGCATATGAGCCATTTTTAGAAAATATTAAATTAATAAAAAAGAATCAAAAATTAAACGGCTTTTCTAATATTGTTTCTGTTCAAGCTGCGGTTAGTAGTAAGAAGGGTCGATCTAAACTTTATTTGGGGAGCGTAGATTCTGGAAATCTATTGTTTAATCACAATACTGAAGGTAGGTTGAGTAAATATATTGAAGTTTTTACTGTGACTTTGGAGGACATTTTTAAAACTCATCGCTTGCATCGAATAGATTTTTTAAAGATTGATTGTGAAGGTAGTGAAGGAGCTATAATGAAATCTACACCTCCAGCTGTTTGGAAAAAAGTTACAAAAATTGCACTCGAATTTCATGACAATGTCTCAAGTATTCATCACCAAGATATTGAAAAAAAATTTCAGAATTTAGGATATATTACTGAAACAATAGCACATCCCAACTCACCTTTTGGATATATTTACGCTAGCAGAAAATGAGTTACAACACTTTTGTTGCTATTAATTATTGAGTAATTGATTAAAAATTGCTGTTATCTCTTTCCCCAAAAATTCATTCGTCTTTTCGTTGTAATGATGATCATATTTGAAGGATAAATTGTATTTTTTACTTTCTTCTTTTACTTTTTCACTTAAATCAAAATACTCGAAAGGAGGTTCGTCCTCATAAAAACAAGTTAGTGGTTCGGAATCAATATTGATGGTCACCAGCTTAATTCCCATTTTTTGGCATATTTCATTAAGTCTGTTGAGTACTAAAATATTTCTTTCTTTGAGGAGAATTTTTTCATTATTTTCACTTTGATTAATGTTTCTAGGATTGCCCATATCTTTGTCCCAACCTTTAACATCTTGCCAAAAGGATTGATCATGTTCTTCCATAATCCCTCTTAATTTAATCATTGAAAATTGATAATACAAATAACTTGCTAGGTAAGAATTTTTGATAATAAAATTGGGCTGATAATCAAAAAATTTATCATCATAATTAAGATAAATGGTGTCAGAAGTATTTCTATTTTGTTCGCTAGTTTCTAGTTTTTCTTGCAAAAAGCCATCAGAAGAAGGAATCTCGACATTAATTTTGCCACGGGTAGTCACATATCTGTTTAAGATAACTACGACATAATCAGGATTGAATAATAATCCTTCATTTAATATTCTGTGCACAATATCGTCTAAGCTAATGCCCGGATCACCAAAATTTAATATTTCTAAGTCGGCAATATTTTCTTCCGCAATATCACTAAATCTTTTACCATAAGGAACGCCTTCCCCAAAAGTAAAACTATCACCAAACATGACCATCCTGGTGTAATCTGGATTCTTTTCATAAGAATATTCCTTGTCTCTAAATTTTTTAGAATTAAATGAATATTGAACGCTAAAATCTGAAGTGACTGCCAAAACTTTAGCATTGGCTTTAAAGCCACCTTCTTCTTCGTCAAACATTTCTTTGGGTAGTCGATCAGAATTTTTAATTTCTTTGAGATAAATACGAAAATCAATGTCTTTTAGATGTCCATAGAAACGAAAACCGAGTTCAATTATTAACAAACTAAAGAGGGTGGTCGTGAGCAGTGTAGCAATATATAAAACTATTTTTTTCATGCGAAATTATTTTTTAAATATTTTTTCTAAAAGATGGTTAATTGCTCTAGATATTTGTTTAGTAAAAAGAATATTTAAGTTTGGATTTTTAATTTTCAGTTTTTTGAAGATCTTATCAATTGTTTTTGAGGCAAATATTATTAAAAAAATTGAGATAGTAAATAAAACTAAAAATTTTAAGATAATGTTAATTGAGTTCATATTTTACTATTAAATAGTATAATTTTTTTCAAAGACATGCTATTACTGATTTTATTTAAGTTATAATACTTTTACTTATTATGGAAAAAATATATTTTGTTCGTCATGGAGAGAGTGAGGCCAATGTAAAACGTCAATTTGCTGGTCAAAAAGAGGATTCTCCATTAACTGATCTGGGTCGACAACAAGCCAAACAGGCTGCCAAGGATTTGCTGAAGTATGATTTTAAAATTGATCGAGTTATTTCTTCACCGCTGCTTAGGGCGCACGAAACTGCCAAAATAATAGTCAAAGAAGCAAAAATGGGTTTAGAGATAGAAATTGATGAGAGAATTGCTGAGTACGATATGGGAGCATTAACAGGTACAGCTCATCATAAGATCAGTTCTCAGGAGTTAGTTGCTGCTGAGGGGGCAGAGGATCCAAGCGAGTTTCAAAATCGCGTACAAGATTTAATCAATGAATTGAGACAAGGAGATAAGAACGTGCTGATAGTTAGTCATGCTGGCGTGGGAAGAATAATTGAAGTAAGCAAGAAAAATTTGGATCCCAAGAGCTTTTATGATCTTGGTCCATTGCCAAATGCAAAAATTATTGTGCTTTATTGACCTTTATATTACTGCTTTTGTTTATTTTTATCAAAATTATCGGCTAATACTGAGTATTCATTCATATTGATATTTCTTTTAAATAACTCAGTCATCAATTTCTCTAGCTTTCTAATAATAGGAAATAGTTCTTCAGCACGTTGAGGGTCTTTTTTTTTAAAAAGGGGCCAAACAACTGGGGTCTCTTTACCTCCAGTTTCTACTAAAGTAGAGGCTATGATGATGCTTAATTTCTTTTCTTCAGAAGTCAAGTCATTTGTTGATTTCTCGAGTTCGTCAATAATGTCTAAAACTTCTAATATACCAGAATCAATTGCTTCTCTTTGGATTTGCGTAAGCTTATCTTTTCCTCTAAATGACAAGGGCTGAGCAATTGCTGTTTTTACTAAGGGATCAGTTGCTTTTAGATAGTTTCGCTGGACTTCACTGCTTTTTGGCATTTTTATCTTAAATAAATAATAAGGCAAGTTATTTTAATAAATAAAGATAATATTATACCAAACTAGTTTTAATTAGATTAATAATTTTTAATTTTTTTGCTATCTTATGATATAATTTTTCTTTAAATTTTGAAAAATTACAAGATAAAAATTAAAAAAATAGAAAGCTAGGACAATGCTTGAATGTTACAAATATCTTAATAAACCTGTGCCAGCAGAAGCAGTTGATAGTCGACAATTTTTCGCTGGAGAAAAAATCTTCATCTTGGGATTATTCAGATTCCTTGTAAACGACAAAAAAATTGTCACTTTTGCTTATAAAACTGATCAGCAAGCTAAGTCAGAAGATAATAGATAAAAATTCCTAGCTGACAGAACTAGGGTTTTTAATATAAAATCCTATTTAATGCTTTCGCCAGATCAAAAAGCTTCATCAGTTAACTTAAAAGAAGTTTCCACCAATAGTGTAGCTAGAGTAATTGTTTTGGATACAATCGAAAACACTTTTGATGGTAATTTATTTGAAATTCAGCAAACTTTGCTCAAATTACAAGAAACTTTGGCTAAATTACAAAGCCCAGAAGGACAAATTCTTGTTCAAATTTTGTTTGATCAATATTTAGGAGTAAAGGAGAGTGATGATGCTGATGAGCGAGTATTGGATGCTTGTCCAGAGTGTATTGAGTTAGAAGATTTGCACAATCAGTTAATTAATTTATTACGAGTAGTTTGTGCTACGGTAGTGAAGCCAGATTAATGGCTCTTCTCAAAGTTCCTGAAGTAATTGTGTTACAATTTTTTTAGTGAAAATTTTTTTTAGAACGACCAGATTTCGCGTTTATTTCACCTTATTTCTCATTGTGATAGTGATACCACTTTTACTTGTTTATTCTATTAAACAGGGGGATGATGTATTCATTTCCGTTGTTGATTATAGTGAGGATCAGTTAGTGAAAATTCCTCCTGAGCACCAAAAGGAAAGATTTACATATTTAGCCATAGGAGATTTTGATGTTAACTGGACAAGGGATTCAGTTGCTGTAAACATTGAATTTACTAATCGAAGTGACACTTATTATTTGCAAGATATTGTTTTTTATCTTGATTTTTATGATGATCAAGAAGCAGGGCAAGTAATCGATTCAGTTGAATTCAAAATAGATGCAATTGCTCCTGGAGAAACTTACCTATTTAGTGAGACTTTAACTAGAAGAGAAAACTATTTAAGCGTCATGATGGATCTTGAAGCGCTCAGTTTGTCGCTAGATAATTAATTACTAATATCCACTCCGCCAAAAATAGCCACGCCTTCTATGATTGCAGTAGTTTTTTTACTGCCTTTGAGTTGAGCCTGATTATTAAAACCACCTAAAATTCCTACTCCCTCAGATTTAACTTGCCATGAGGGGGGAATAATAATTTTTAGACCACCAAAGATGGCCACTACTTCAATAGTTACTTGTTTTTGTTTGGTTTTGACTTGAGACAAATCTAATTCGCCCCCGCCAAAAACTACTACCAACTCAGCTTTGGAAAAATCATTGCTCAACACCTTTTGTTTAATAGCTGAAAAAATCAAAACTCGATTAATGCTATCTTCGCTATTTTTTGAGCTTTTAACAATACGTTTGTGAGCATCACTACCAGTAATGATAGAAAAGCCGAGCCACATTACAAAAAAAGCTAGAGCAAAACGAAATAGGGGAATCTCTATCAAAAAAGAAACTCCTATCAAGATAACAAATAAGCCAAAGATAAAACGAGGATTTTTCATAAAGGTTTAAACTCCCATATTTTGAGATAATTAATAAAATCTGTAGGTAACCAAATTAAAAGATCTGGAGCAAATTTAAGTAACAAGAAGAGGAGTAAATAAGCAAAAACAGCAAAGTATATAATGTTGATTAAAGTGTGAGCTAAAACACTGCTACCTAATAAAATTTTTAAGCCAAGCAAAATCACTAAAATTGGCCAAAATTTGAGCATTTCTGACCAAATTGTCCAAGGAAGAACTCCTAGAGAATTAAGTAACAAGACCACTCCAGCAAAAAGTAATAAAAATCCAGTAATAGGATCGCTTTGTTCTCTTCGAACTTGATTGTCGCTTAATACTTCACCAAAAACTGTGACTTCAGGCTCTTTGTTTTTTGTTTGGGTCATATTTTAAGAATTATAAAGTATTTTTTAAAAATAGCCAAGAGCGTGAGGTTAAAAAATAATTAGTTTATTAAATCACTTGGGCTAAAAGTTCATTTTGCCAAAATCTCATCTTGACACAGTCTGATCTATTTTTTAAGCTAGACAAATATTAAAAACAGCTGACCTTAATATTTATAGTCTAGAAAGGCTAGAGCATGGAGAGAATTAAGTGTGGGGTTAAATTTAACGATAAAATTCATATTAAACAAAGAGTAGAAGACAGTGACAAAAAACCCAAAGAGCGCAAGAAACCTCGCAAGGGTAATCCCGAAGAGAGACGCCGTAGAGAAAAGTGTCGCAATGGTAACTATTATAAATAGTAGTTTTTATTCAATTTTCCTTTTTACAAATCTGAGCTCTTTTGATATATTACCAACATGAAAATTGAAACAGCCAAACAAATTTTAGAAAAATATGACTGCGAAGTACCCGCAAGTTCTTGTGAGGCCAAAGATATTTTGGCGCGCTATGATCGAGGAGAAATTGACTTTTGTGGCGAGGGTATTAGTGAAAAAGCACTTGTAGAAATTTATAACGCACTTACTGTTATTTTATGTTCAGAAATGGGTAGGGAGCATGCTGCTGATCCAAAACGAGCTGATCGCGAAGCGGCTAAAGAAAAAGTTCGCAAGCGCAATAATGGTTGGAAAAGCTAATTCATGCTTAAAGAAACCCTGCAGCAATTCCAAAAAGTGGAAGCTAGTCCAGATTATAAAGAAAACACCCAAATCACCGTTGGGCTTTTTTATGAATTTTTAAATTATCTAGAAGATGGCAAGCGTTTTCCCAACCAAACAATCAATTCACTAGTAGTTTTTATGCGCCGACTAATCAAAGACGAACATATTACTCTAATTTTTTTTGAAAAAGAAGAATTTTATAACAATATGGTTCTAATGCTTGATGATGAAAATGGTTTCGAAACACCAGGCCTATACATTCCACAAAATTTTGTAGATAAAGTGGCTCGTGCACCAGAAGAGCAAATTGGAGTAATAGCTTCAGCGATGAGTCAGTGCCGTGATTATTTTTCTGGTAAAGCTAATGATCATAGTCAAGAAATCGTTGAAACGAGAGCTTTTGCCTGTGAAGCAGAAGCACTCTTAACTTTACTTGAAATAGCTAAGCGAGAAAAAGTAGCACTAAAGCTAAGTAAGTTTCAAAAAACATTGTTGAAGAATTTCCCCAATGGCTTAGCAGATCTGGATGAGGGACTTTGGTATCCCAACCCAAAATACCAAAAAAGTTTTAGTCCACCTGCGTATGATTCTTTATACAATCCCTCTCGTAATTAATTTGCTATAATTATTTTTTAGTAAATATTATTTGCAAAACAGAAAGTAAACCCATGCTTAATATGGAACAAATGGCCTTAAGGGTTAGCAAGCTAGGAGAAGATAGAGTAGAAATTGAAGAAGGTTTGGGAGAGACTAGTGTCTTAGGTTTAGAAACTGCCAAACTAAGATTAGAGAATCTAAGAAAACAAGAAGATACTTTTGCCGATCCAAGAGCATGGCAAGCCAGAGTCGATGCCGCCGAAAGAGCTGTCGCTCTCTTAGAACAAGCCGATAACAATAAAAAAGAAAATGGCAAGTTAAAAATAGCTGACATTGTCAAAAGAGCGGCTGCTATGTTGATAAAGTAGGGTGGTGTATTGTTGAGCTGGCTATTATGTCGTTATTGTTTGCTTTATTAGATTTTGTAGTTTCCATATACAAACAAAATTTCATAAAATCTCCATATTGCAGTTACAGACTTTCGATTATCGCTTTCAACCCCCCCTGACTTTGTTTCCAGGGTGCAAACTATCCATCCAGGTAGCAAACTCTCCACAAATGCAGCAACAGTGGCTTAGGGTTCGTGTTTATAAGCTTGAATCAGGCGCAATTATCAAGGAATTCTTGATAGTTCAAAAGGAAGCAAATCACCAACTGTACGCAAAAACCGGACAGTTGTCCGAAATTTGCGGATAACTGAATTTTTAATCTAACCTATGAATACCTATGAAAGATATTTATTGACATTTTTTACAATACTGATATTATTGAGAACATGAGCAAAAGCATTACCCAAAAAGTTCTTGAAGATACGCCTGACCTTCTAACCATAGGCGAAGTAGCTGATTTATTTAAAATTCACCGCGATACTTTGAGAAATTGGGAGAAAGCTGGCAAACTCACACCTTTAAGAGTTGGACCGAGACAAGACCGTAAATATCGTAAGCAAGACATTCAACTTTTGGCAGAGAAAATGAGTAGTAAACTCACTTTAGCTCAGCTTGAGCAATTTTTATGGAAGTCAGCAGATATCTTGAGGGGTAAAATCGATAGCTCCGACTATAAGAAATATATTTTTGGACTGCTGTTTTACAAACGAATAAGCGATGTCTGGGACGAGGAATACCAAAGCGTAATGGATGAATACGGTGATAAAAATCTGGCCGCAGCTGATTACAATCACCGTTTTCAAGTACCCAAGGACTGCAGTTGGTTGGTGATCGCCGAAACTTCAGAGGGCATTGGGCAGAAGCTCAATGATGTCTTTGACAAGATTACTAACGTTAATAGTCCTAAGTTAGATAAGATTTTTGATGATCTAGATTTTGCCAACAAGGACCGCTTCCCCAATGAAACCCTTCAGAGGTTAATTAACCATTTTTCTCAGTACAACTTTGGTAGCAATTATATCAGCTCTGATCTGTTGGGTGATGCTTATGAGTACCTGATCAAACAGTTTGCGGCGGATGCAGGGAAAAAGGGCGGAGAGTTCTATACACCTCGAGAGGTTGAACGGATCATCATTGGCATTGTTAAGCCTCACAAGAAGGATCACATTTACGATCCCACAGCAGGTTCTGCTGGTTTTTTGCTTGAAGCCTACAACTATCTCAAAGACAAGTCAGGTGAACAGATTGCCAGGACTCTTTATCTTTATGGCCAAGAAATCAACATCAGCACTTTTGCCATTGCCAAGATCAACATGTTTTTACATGGACTTGATAGTGCAGATATCAGACGAGGCGACACACTGGCCAACCCCCAATTTTTGACCAACATGGGCAATCTCCAGACATTCGATATCGTAGTGGCAAATCCCCCTTACTCAATCAAAGACTGGGAATTTGAGCTATTTAAAGGCGACAAGTATGGCCGTACCGAGGGTTACGATCAGCCACCGAAGAAAAATGCTGACTACGCCTTCGTGCTGCATATCTTGAAATCAATGAATGCCAATGGCAGGGCTGGAGTGGTTCTTCCTCACGGAGTTCTTTTCCGGGGAGGTAGCGAAGGCCGGATTCGTGAACAAATTATCAAAAACGATCTTTTAGAGGCAGTAATTGCTCTGCCTTCTAAATTGTTTTATGGCACTGGTATCCCAGCCGCTATTTTAATTTTTAACAGAAATAAACCTGAGCATAAAAAGGGTAAGGTTTTGATTATTGATGCTGAGCGTGACTATGCGGAAGGCAAAAACCAAAATACCCTAAGAAAGAAGGATATAGATAGGATTATCGCGTCTTATGACAAATATGAAGATGTAGAGAAATATGCTCGCGTTGTTGATATGGATGAACTTAAAGAAAATGATTTTAATCTCAATGTCAGACGCTATATTGATTCCAGTGATGAGCAGGAAGTGATTGATGTTAAACAGGTTTGGGGTGAAATTAAGCAGCTGGAAACTGAAAGAGACGAAATCGATAAAAAGGTTACAGGTTTTATTAAGGAGCTAGGCTATGACAAATAAACCAGTTATTTTTGAAGAAATTAAGCGCACTAATGAATACCAGTCTGAGTATTGGTCGGCTCGTCAGTTGGCGAAGGCTTTGGAGTACAAGGACTATCGTAACTTTGAAACAGTTCTCAAAAAAGCTAAGGAAGCCTGTAAAAACAGCGGACAATCGGTCAAAGATCATTTTGGTGATGTCACCGACATGATCGAAGTCGGTAAAACTGCATCAAGAGAAATTACTGATACGCACCTTTCTAGGTATGCGTGTTATTTGGTGGTGCAAAATGCTGACCCATCTAAGGGAATAGTAGCTTTAGGGCAAACATACTTTGCTATTCAAACTAGAAAACAAGAGGTCCAGGAGCAGTTGATTGAGGACCAGAAGAGATTGTTTTTGAGGGGCGAGGTCACAACTCACAACAAGCACTTAGCGGAAACAGCTTCTAAGGCTGGAGTCAAAAATTATGGCGTTTTTACTAATTATGGCTACATGGGTTTATATGGTGGACGGAAGGTGCAAGATATTCACAAGCAGAAAAAACTCAAGAAGAGCCAAAAGATTCTAGACCACATGGGCAGCGAAGAGCTGGCAGCTAATTTATTCCGTGCCACTCAAACAGATGCCAAGATCAAGCGAGAAGAAATACAAGGTGAAGCTAGAGCCAACCAAACACATTACAATGTCGGCAAGAAGGTACGAGAGACAATTAGTGAGTTGGGAGGCACTATGCCGGAGAAACTACCTACTCCAGATGGAGTTGGAAGGGCAAAGACCAGAGTGAAAAAGTTGACGGTGCAGAAGAGAAAGGAGTTGGGAGAATGAGTAATTATTACGACACAATGCAGGTGTGTGGTAAGTGTGGCAATCAGATTACTGCTTACTACGACTCTTCACCAAACCATAGGCAGAAGCGGTGTGATAAGTGTGGTAGTGAAACAGCTATTAAATGTTTGGATTGCCAAGCGAAAATTCGGGGTAAATACCACTCAGATAGTGTATTGGATCTTACTAAAAAAGAGGTTCCTTGGAACTGTCATGAGTGTGGGGCAGCTTATCCTTGGAGAACAAGATTAGTAGTTATATCAGCAGGAAAGGTGTTATTAGCTCCTATCAAGTACGGATTTGATTCAATAATTGGTCTGTTTAAGAAATAAATATGATAAACAAATGGCCTACAACTAAAATAAGCAATATATCTGAAAATTTAGATAGTAAAAGAGTGCCGGTTGCTAGATTAAAAAGAAAACCTGGTGATATTCCCTACTATGGTGCAACAGGTATTGTTGATTATGTTGATGACTATATTTTTGATGAAGAATTGTTGCTCATTGGTGAAGATGGAGCTGATTGGTCAAGTGGGGCTAACACGGCATTTATCATTAACGGCAAAAGTTGGGTAAATAACCACGCTCATGTTTTGAGGATAAAAGATGCGAATATCCAATTTGTAATGAACTACCTCAATCACTCAGATTTAAGGAATTACATTTCTGGAACAACTAGGGGTAAGTTAAATCAAGCCTCTTTAAACAAAATAAAAGTACCCAACCCTTCACTGAGAATTCAACAAAAAATTGCTTCAATTTTGTCTTCTGTTGATGAAGATATTCAAAAAACTGATCAAATAATTCAAAAAACTGAAGAGCTCAAGCAAGGATTGGCAGATGAGTTATTAAACAGTAAATCAAAAAATTGGAAAAGTTTTAGTTTGAAGGAACTGTGCAATTTTACAACAGGAAAGCTCAACTCCAATCAGGCTGTCGATAATGGTAAATACCCCTTCTTTACCTGTGCAAAAGAAACATTTTCTATTGATAGGTATTCATTTAATACAAAAGCAGTTTTATTGGCAGGTAACAACGCCGCAGGTATTTACTCCGTAAAATATTACCATGGAAAGTTTGATGCTTATCAAAGAACATACGTGATTACAGTCAAAGACGAATCTGTTTTGGATTATCATTTTCTCAAGGAGTTGCTCAATATTCGCCTGAATCTCTTAAAAGACTTCTCTGTTGGGACAAATACAAAGTTTTTGACACTTAAGCTTTTGCTTAGTCTCGAAGTTTCTTTGCCTTCGATAGATGTTCAAAAACAAATCGTGGAGATTCTATCAACACTTGATAAAAAAATAGATGCTGAAAACTTAAATAGGGATAGGCTGAAACTATTAAAGGCTGGCCTTATGAGCGATATTTTTGGTCAGAAAGTTCAGATTAACTAAATATGAAATTTAAACCATTTGGCAATCAATATGACTTTACTAAAGAAACTCTAATAAAGAGTTTCCCTGACTACTTTGTAGACCCACTAGATACTTGGCTATGGAATGTTCTTAAATCTGCCAATGTAGCAAAAGTAAGTAATGGGTATTATTCAACCGGTGACAGAAGATACTTGACGACAGAGTTTATAAACAGGTCACAAATCTTTTTGAGAGAAGTAATTCCTCAACATTGGAACGAATTCGTGAACTATGTGTTTAGCAATGAAGATCGAACTGCTAATATTATCGCTCTCTGTCTCCAAAACTTTGCTAATGCGAATGATGCCGTAAGACTTGAAATTATTTTGTCCCAAGGAGGTTCTGGTTATGAAGTCACAACAACTGATAAAGGGGCTAGTGAATATGCAAAAGGTGTTTATGACCTGATTGAAAGGGTTAGCCCAATTGTTAAAGATCAGTCTGAAAAAGCATTAAGTGAGAATGAAGTTTTGAGTCAAGCTTGGACTTTCTGTTATTCAAGAAATCCCGACTATGAGAAAGTTGTTTCGAGGAGTTGTGACTTTCTCGAGGGATATTTGGGTAAGATTTATTTTCCAAAGGATGGAAAACCTCAGTTAAAAAAGTTTGTCCATGCTTTCGAACAAACCCCAGCAGTTCTTAGGTATAAAGGAGACACCATTGTTGACCCTAAAAGTAATTTAACCAGCTTGCTAAAAGAAGCAAGCAACATAAGGGGTCAACACACAAGAGGAAAAGGAAGGGTTCCTACTAAACAAGAGGCTGAATTTGTTTTACATACGACAATATATATTTGGAACTTACATCAAAAGTAAAAATTATGAGTAGACAAAGACGCATTGGTTCTATTAAGAAAGAATTAGTCCAAAAATCTAGGGAGGCTGCTTTGGCGGCTGTTCAGGTATTCAATAATCCTTTGATTACTTTTAAATCAGAAATGTTTATCGTTAACATGCACATTGCTTGGACGTACCTTTTACATGCTTATTACAGAGAAAAAGGGGTTGAATATCGTTATGTCGAAGGAACCACTAAATCAGGTCGGAGAATTTTCGGTACTACAAAATTTGGTGCCCATAAATACTGGGCACTCGAAGATTGTCTTAACTCTGATCAAAGCCCAGTAGAAAAGGATGTTGATAACAACCTTAGGTTTTTAATCGGATTGCGTCACGAAATCGAGCATCAAATGACAACAAGAATAGACGATGCTCTAAGTGCTAGATTTCAGGCTTGCTGTATCAACTACAACGAATTAATAACCAAGCTTTTTGGTGAAGATAATGGAATTGAAAAATATTTGTCCTTTAGTTTGCAGTTTTCTTCAATAAACGAAGAACAGACTAAAATGCTTGATACTTACAAGGATATTCTACCGTCACGTCTAACATCTTACGTACAAAAGTTTGATGAGTCGCTCTCTCCAGAGGAGTTTAATAGTCCAAGATTTGCTTATCGGGTGATCTACACACAAAAAGTTGTTAACCATCCGGGTCAGGCTGACCGTGTAATTGAGTTCATTGATCCCAAATCAGAAGCGGCTAAAAAAATAAACGTGACCTACGCATCAATTAAAGAGAAGGAAAAAACAAAATATAGAGCAAGTACAATAGTCTCTAAAATACAAAGTGAGGGGTATCCGAAATTTAAGATGTATTCACATACGAAACTTTGGAAAAAGAATGATGGAAAGAACCCGAGCAAAGGTTTTGGTGTGTCTGTAGAGGGTTATTGGTATTGGTACGAAAGCTGGTTAGATTTTGTTAGACAATATTGTAAGAAAAATAAACGAAAACTAATTTAATAAAGAGTAACTATGAAATTCAACGAACAATACACAGTCGAAAACCACATTATAAAATTTTTATCCAAAACACTTGGCTATGAATTCATCAAGCCAGAGGAGTTTGCTCTTTTGCGTGAGCTGGAAAACCAGTATTTAGTTATTCCCCATCTTGCTGAAGCGATAAAGCAAATCAATGATTTGACTGATGATACTGAAATACAAAGCGTCGTTAGGGAGGTAAAAAAGATTGATTCTAACGAGGGTTTTTTGAACCTATTGCGTAATGGAGTGAACATTAAGGATCCCACGACAGGCAGAATGAGGGACTATGCGGTTGTTGACCATGACAATATTGAGAATAACCGCTTCGTAGTTACTAATCAGTTTTATTTTGAAGGTAACCTGGAAAATATCAGAACTGATGTGATGATCTTTTTGAACGGTATCCCGGTGGTAGATATTGAAGCTAAAAGCCCCACCGCTTCCACTAGTGTCAGTTATGAGAATGCGATAGGTCAAATCAAACGCTATGAGCGAGTAGCAATGAAGCTTTTTTGGCCAAACTTATTTAACATTGCGACCGATGGTCTCAAGACTGTCTATGGAACAACCTATGCCCCAGAGCAGTACTTCTTGCAGTGGAGAGATGAAGAACTAGAAGAAAAGCTCGATGGGCAACTTGAGATGACTTTGGTGGCTTTGCTAGACAAAGAAAGATTACTGGACATCATCAAAAACTTTATATTATTCGAGCAGACAAAAGATGGGCGCATTAAAAAGATGGCTCGTTACCAGCAACTAAGGGCTACCAATAAGATTTTGGAGAGAGTCCAGGATGGTGAGAAAAGACGAGGTTTAATTTGGCATACCCAAGGATCTGGTAAATCGCTGACGATGTTTTTTACTGCTTGGAAGCTGAGGTTTTCCAAGGAATTGAAGAATCCTAAGGTGTTTGTTTTGGTAGATCGGATTGATCTTGATGATCAGATTTATGACACATTCGTTAACGCTGGCGGTAGAAATGTTATCCGTGTGACTTCGAGGCGTGATCTTGAGAAGAAAGTTACCAATGATGAACGAGGTATCTTCATCTCAACGATTGAGAAATTCAATGAATTGCCACTTGGTTTGGAGAATCCTACTGAAAATGTGATTGTGCTTTCTGACGAGGCGCATAGAACCAATGAAGGTGTGGCAGCGATTAAGCTGCGTGACTCTATGGGAAAAGCCTTTTTCTTTGGCTTTACAGGTACTCCAATCGATAAAACAACACTTAATACTCACAGAAACTTTGGCCAAGAAGGCGAACGGTATCTTGACTATTACTCTATTCAACAAGCCATAGATGATGGAGCAACTCTGCCAGTGACTTATGAGGCTCGATTATCGAAGTTTTTCATAGATGAGGATCGAGTGGACCAACAGTTTGACGAGATGACCACAGAGTTATCTGAAGAACAAAAACAACTAGTGATGAAGCGCTTTGGTAAAAAGGAAGCCCTGATTAAATTAGACAAACGAATGCGAGCTGTTGCACAGGATATCGTAGATCATTATCGACTTTATATTGAGCCAAATGGTTTTAAAGCACAGATAGTCTGTTATGACAGAGAATCGACAGCTAGGTATAAAGAGTTGTTTGATGAATTGATTCCCCCTGAGTGGTCAGAAGTAGTTTATTCTTCTGGCGATCCCAACTTAGATAAGGAGCACTTGAGGAAATATAACACCACTAAGGCTCAAAGAGAGCAAATTATTGAATCATTTAAAGACTCCAATAGTTCTCTCAAGTTGCTCTTAGTATGTGACATGTTGTTGACAGGATTTGATGCTCCAATTGAACAAGCTATGTATTTGGATAAACCATTGCGAGATCATAATCTTTTGCAAGCCATCGCCAGAACTAACCGTACCTATCCAAACAAGGGTTGCGGCAAGATTATTGATTACTATGGAATTACTAGAAATCTTTATGATGCTTTGAATTTTGATGAGAGCATTATCGACTCAGCCATGATTGATTTGGATCACCTAAAACAAGAATTCCTTGAAGTACTAGGTGAGATTAAGGATATCTTCACTGGCATCAACCAAGAAGACCCCTCTATTGAGAATTTAAGAACTTGTCTCAAGATTTTTATAGACAACGAAGGCAAACAGCGATACTTCACTGATAAGTACTCCAGATTAAAGCTCTTGTTTGAAGTCCTTTCTCCTGATCCTTTCTTAGCTCAATATATTAGAACTTTTGAATGGATTACCAGTGTTTACATTGCTTTTATCAACGAGTTCCGCTCTGAAAATCTGGCAATGGAAGCTTTTAGGGATGGTAGCATTCCTACCTTTGGTGAATATGGTCAGAAAGTTAAAAAATTAATCCAAGATAATCTAGATTATGAAGGAATCACCAAGAGTTTTAGAGAGCTTAATATCAATGATATCTACACACTGGAGCGGCTAGACAAAATGGATGATGAGGAAAAAGCTCTCAATCTTGAAAAGATGCTCAAGCAGGAAATTTCTATTAATATCGATACCAACCCTGTGTTTCAGAAGTTTAGTGAGAGATTGACCGCTATTCGCAAAGAGTTTGAACAGCATCAAATTGACCTCTCTGAGAGGATTAAACGTTATTACGATTTAATGAATGACATTAAGAGCAAATCTGATGAGGCAAAAGAATTGGGCTTAAACTTGCGAGAGTACGGACTTCTGGTTATCTCTCAAGAGTTCTTACCTGATACAGACCAAGCTATTGTTATCTCTCTTTCCAGAGACTTAGCAAAAAGGCTAGAAGCCATCCTCGACGAAGGTTGGCAAAATTCATCAAAACGAGAGGAGTTTTTGAAAGGTGTCAAACAAACGATTCAGGAACTAATCCTGAAAGAATACAGGGATAGAATTCAAGTCAAAGATTTTCCTAAATTCTTAAACAGATTGGTTGATATCGTAATCAAAAAATTCTAATGAAGAAGCAAATAAGCCTACACAACAAAGTTGTTGATTACTCTGTCCGCAGGAGCAACAGGGCAAAACGGATGAGGTTGGCTGTATATTGCGATGGTAATTTCGTGGTTACTGTTCCAAAAGATTTTCCTGCAAACTCAATTGACAGGTATCTAATAGAAAAATCTAAGTGGGTAGTTAGCAAACTGGATTTTTTTGAAAAACTTAACAAGAAGCAAAAATTGTCTCTGGGCGATGATGGGTTCGTGATCTACAAGGATAAAGCCTTGAAAATGGTTACTGAGAGGTTATTAGAACTTAATAATGAGCATTATGGATTTAAGTTTAATAAAATTGCCATTAAAAATCAGAAGACACGCTGGGGAAGTTGTTCCAAAAAAAGAAACCTTAACTTCAATTATAAAATCCTATTTTTATCTCCCAAGATGCGGGACTACATTATTATCCATGAACTATGTCACTTGAGAGAGTTTAATCATTCTAATAAGTTTTGGCGATTAGTGGCTAAAGCTATCCCTAACTATGCTGATATTGTTGAAGAGTTAAAGTTAAAAGGATTGATGATTGATTGATTTTTATGAATATGCCTACTCCAAGAAAGATGAACCACGGTGTAAAAATCTCTCATAAGGGTTTCAGTGTGACTGACCTTGATAAAGAGCGATCAGTTAAGGCTATTAATAAAAAGGTCCTGCCGCATTTATTATCTAGCCTAGCCCTTCCTTACCTTCTTGGGGCAAAAACTCAAGTAGAAAGATATATATTTGCGGCCTTGCAGCTCAAAACTCAACCATCAATAGCCACAATGGGATGTCTACATGAAGCATCAACTTTATTTGAAGACTTAAACACGGTGATTATTTATATGAGGAAATGTGGCAAGGACCACAAACTTCATCAGTTATGGACGGATATTCGTAATCACATTCGACACGCGGTCAGAGAGGAATTTGATAGAGAGGACGACTCAGTAAAAAATGAGAGAGCCCAAAGATTAAGCCTCGACCCAAAACTTCAGATAGGTATTGGATTTGATACAGACGCGATAAAAGTAGGAGGGACTCTTGTAGAGCTGTCCGAGATAAATAAGTATCTAGCTTGGGCTGAGGGCGTTATTGCAGATATTTTAGTCAAAGCAAGTGAAGACGGCTTCATTGAAGGTATCAGGGTAGTTAAGAAACCATAATCGAGATAAAGGAATCTGTTGACATCTCCGATTCTGATGTCAACAAAACCGTTAAAAAGTTGACATTTGCTTTCACTGTTGTAGAAATCTATTCACTTCCTTCACCGTCCACTCTGGATATTCCAGCTCGCTGACCCAATCAATTCGTCCAAATTCATACCATTTCTCGAGTTTTTTAATCGGGGTAGTGGGTGAAATGATTTCTGAAAATCGGTTTTAAAATGTAATATATTATTGACATAATGTAAATAATATATTACATTACACTTATGAACATAAAAACATACCAACAAATTCGCATTGCAGTTACTTTTTTTGTCGGACTGTTAGTATCTATTTCAGTCGTCCGTGATAGTTTCTTACTGGCTCTTGCTGGTGTTTTAACTGGTCTAGTCTTTGTGTTCCTGGTGCGAGCCAAAGCCAAAATCAAAACTGATGAAAGAGAACAAACGATTCAAGAAAAGGCTGCTCGCCTAACCTATGCTATTTTTGCTCCCACCATTGGAATTGTCGCATTGCTGTTACTTTTGCCATCCAAAGGTGGCTTTGCTGTTTTTAGCAAAGGCGAATGGTTGTATCTAGAGTCGCTGGGGATGATTTTTGCGTACCTGTCTTTATTTTTGATTGCTGTGTACGCCATCTCTTATCACTTTTTTAATAAGAGATATACAGGTGGAAGTGATGAAAAATAAACTAAAAGTCTATCGAGCAATGTACGACTTGACTCAAGAACAACTAGCAGAACAAATTGGCGTTAGTCGGCAAACTGTCATTGCCATTGAGGCAGATAAATATCTGCCCTCGCTGGGTTTGGCTTTCAAAATGGCTCGGCATTTCCGAGTTAAAGTAGAAGATATTTTTATTTATGAAGGAGATGAAAATGACAACTAACACCATAAAAGAAAAAGTATTATATGTATTGGCTATCGGGATCAGTATCTTTTTGTTGTTTGTTTTTATAACCAGTGTATGGATTGGCCATGAGGCCAAAAATCTGTGTCAACAGGCTCAATGGCAGTATGGTGGTAATTGCACAGAGGCTCTCATTAGCCAGTTGGATGATCAACACCAAGCCTACCGCAGACGCAATCATGCCATCTGGGCTCTAGGGCAATTGGGAGATGGTCGCGCCCTGCCTGTTTTAGAAAAATACTACACTGGCGACATTCCCAACAGGGAACCGCTTGATGAAACAATTAGCCAGTATGAGTTAAAAAAAGCGATTAACTTAGTAAATGGGGAAACCAATATCTCTGCTTGGATTTGGAGAAACTTGTTGTGATCGACATCAAATTGGGAGATAGATAAGCTCAAGAGCGTAGAAATCTACTCACTTCTTTAGCAGTTCATTTCGGGTATTTAAGATAAGTCAGCCAAGCAATGTGTCGGAAAATCTCCCGTCCCTCGAGCTACGCATCATTTACTCAAACCGAATTTCTTTTTTCCAATTAGTGATTAAAGTTGTTTAATGATTTATCATCTCTCAATTTATCTTGTTCTTCATTCAAAGTTACATCCTCCAGATCTTCTATTCTAGAGATTAGTTCATTTTGCCTATCTTCATCCATGTGTTAATTATATAATTAGCCTATGACCATTTCCAAATCCGACTACATGCTTTTTTTACGCCACTCGGCTTGGTTGTGGCTCAAAAAATACCAGCCAGAGCGCCTTCCTCAACCCGATGCCAATCTCCAAGCCATTTTTGACACTGGTCACCGCTTTGAAGCCTATGCTGAACAGCTCTTTAATGGTGCGGTTAAACTTGGTTTTACTGGCTATGAGCAGTATTTGAGTTTGCCAGCCAAGACTCAAGCCTTGCTTGATCAGTACACCCCAGTTATTTTGCAGGGTAGGCTAGAGGTCGATGGTTTAACCTGTATATTTGATGTCTTAGAGCGTGTTGACGAACACATCCTTAATCTCATCGAAATTAAATCTAGCACTAAGGCTAAGAGCGAGCATTTTTATGATTTAGCTTTCCAAGCGCTGATTCTGGAGCGCTCGGGTTGGCAAATTAATGAAATTAGTGTCTTACATGTTAATAATGACTATGTTCGCCAAGGAGAAATTGATCCGGCACAACTGACTGGTCGCACTGAGGTCACTGAGGAGGTCAAAGCTCTGCTGCCGGCCACCAAAGAGCTGGTTGAGCAGGCTTGGGCAGTAGTTAAGAGAGAGCAAGTGCCCTCTTTTTCACCTACCTTAGTCAATCAAGTAGGGGTGAAAGATGTTGGCTGGTTTAAGGACTGGTTGGGGATTTATAAAGACTTACATCCAGATCTGGATTCCTCCAGTATTTATCATTTAGCTGGGCTCAATAGCAAGTTATTAAGCGAACTGGACGAGCAGGGGATTGAGCTGCTGGCAGATATTCCTATGGCTACAAAACTTAATTCCAAACAAGTAGCTCAAATTCAGGCCACCTGCAGTGGGGAGCGGCTGATAAATCAGCCAGCAATTAAGGAATTTCTACAGTCACTACAGTATCCCTTATATTTTTTTGATTATGAAACCCTCAGTTCTGCCATTCCTTTTTTTGATGGCATGAAACCTTATCAGGATTATCCCTTTCAGTACTCCTTGCATGTTTTAAGGGCGCCCGATGCCAAACTAGAGCACCTTGAGTATTTGCACTCCACAAACAGCAATCCCATGCCCGAATTAATCGCGAAGTTAAAGAGCGATCTTGGTGAGCAGGGCAGTATTTTGGCTTGGAATAAGGTTTATGAAGAGAAATGCAATAATACGATGGCCGAGCTTTATCCAGAGGAAGCTGAGTTTTTACAGCAAGTTAATGAGCGCTTAGTAGATTTAATGTTGGTATTTCAACAGTTATATTTTGTCGATAAAGATTTTAAAGGCAGTGCTAGTTTGAAAAGTGTTTTGCCAGTTTTAGCGCCCGATTGCAGTTACAGCGATCTGAATGTTTCCGATGGATTATTGGCTAGAAGACTGTGGACAAACACTATTTTGCTTAGTCAAAATGAGGCGGAGAAAGAAGCCATTCTAAAAGATCTGAGTGCATATTGTACTCTAGATACCTTTGGCATGGTGCGGATTTTTGAGGAGTTGGGGAAGGTGGTGGGGTAAGCTTGTTATTTTTCAAATTTTTGGATAGTCAAACAATTTTTTTGGTTCTTCCTATCACACAAACATAAAATTAACATAAAATTTTCCCAAACATTTGCTCTCGTGTTACACTAAACCTAGTGTTCAAATTTAATTCTGCTTTGATCATTCACGCCCTTCTGCTTTCTCTTTTTGTTTTAGTTATCTTTGTTTATTGGTTTGCGATTTTACCTCGTGAGCAAATTTTTCTTTATGGGCATATGGGTTATGGTCCGCTGTCAGCCTTTACTATTTCTCGACACTGGATGACGGGTTTGGTGATTGGGGAAATGCTTTTAGTTATTTATTTGCCACTCAATTTAATTTTAAAGAAGTTTTTTAAAGGTTATCAGCTTCCTGATTGGAAAAATTTAAGTTACTATCTCTGTCTTTATCTTTTTTTACCACTTTTTTTGCTCTTAACTGTTTTTGCTAAGCCAACTTTGCCTTTTTTACTTAGTTTATGGGTGTTTGTTATCTTATTTTTAGTTCTGCGCTTGGCCCTCTACTTAACTCACTTGGCTTTCAATAATTTCAAACACTTTATTTGGTTAACTATAGATGCGCTTTCACTATTGCCGGTATTGATGATCGTGCCAACCTTAATTCAATATGGTCTACAGCGCTCTTTTCCGCTCTTTCCTTTATTAGTCTTACCACCTTTGGTAGCAGCAGCTTTGAGTTTAATTTGGTTTACTATTATTACTTGGCTCTCTAAGCGCTTTCAGCGTCCCATGCCTAGTTCACTGCAGCTTTTCTTATCTGCGCTGGAGAGTGCTTATCTCTTCTTCCCCTTCTTGCACTATTTTATTTCTAATCCCAGTGGCACTCTGTATATTACTAATGGTGATAATTTTTTTGCCAGCAATCCACTGATTCAGTTAGGAACTTTTGTCCTGGTTTTAGTTTTGCTAAAAATATTTATGAGACGCCGCGGGCAAGAGAGCAGTGATGATTTTACTGCCACGCTCAAATTATTTTTACTCTTAGCTGTTTTAGTGATTGTCAATTTTATTTTGCGCCAGTTTTTAGTAGTGTGATTTTTTCTCAAGTACTTGTCTTTATGATATAATATACTCGAGTATTTTCCTGCCCCCTTGAAAGTAATTATGGCAGTTAGTCTTCATGGTCGAGAAGTTAGCGCTGCTGTTTTTGATTTTGATCAAACCCTCTATCGATGTAATGGAGAAGCTGAAGAACATATGTGGGGTGATTTGCGACGTAAATTAGTAACAGACCCCAATGTTTTAGCCAAACAAAAAATTGTCAATCCAGACGAAGAAACGATAAAAAATCTAGTAAAAACCTATGTTGAACTAGCTCAAGAAATAAGTTGGAAGCCGGCGTTTTTAGCCATGGGTGGTAATGAAAAAGACTATCTTGAAATTACTTCATCTTTATCTATAGCTGATTATTTATCTTATGATCCAGAGTTAGTAAAACTCTTGAGTATGTTAATACAGCATCTACCAGTACATATTTTTACTGGATCAACCAGAGGGCGAGTTTTTGATGCTTTAGAAGTACTGCTAGGAAGTTTAAGTGATCAATTTTTATATAAAAAAGTTTTAGCAGTTGATGATATGAAAAAAGGGACCAAGCCTGATTTAGCAGCTTATCAAGAGATGTTGGAGAGATTTAGACTCGAACCCCAATCAACGATCTTTGTTGACGACCAAATAGCCGAAGTAGAAGCAGCTGCTAGCTTAGGAATAATTACTTTTTTAATTAGGGAGCAGGGCGAGGACGATGAGGCAATTAATCCTCATATTCTTATTAATTCAGTTTTAGATTTAACAAAATATTTGGAAATCAAATGAGCGATTGTTTCATTTGCTACAATGATTAAGCTATGAAAAAATTTTTAATTACTTTTTTATTAATAATTGCTTTGATCGGAGGCTATCTTTGGTTTAACTCAACAGACCAAGAAGAACCGATGCTTTTACCAAGTGTTAATGACGATGTGACTACAACAGAGGACCAGTTAGAATCACCACTGTTGATAGCTGAAGGTTTAGAAGTGCCCTGGGCACTAGCTTTTTTGCCTGATGGAGATATTTTATTAACGGAGCGTGAGGGTCGGGTTAGATTAGTTGCTGATGAAGTTTTGCAAGAAGAACCAGTGCTTGTGCTTGATCAGGTGGAAGCAATTGGCGAGGGTGGTTTATTAGGAATTACCATTCATCCTCAATTTAGTGATAACTCTTTTGTTTATCTTTATTACACTTATCGCAGAGATGAGACTTTGACTAATCGAGTGGTGAGAATGACTTATCAAAATGGCAAGTTAAGTGATGAAGAAATCATTATCGACAACATTCCTGGAGACAACATTCACAACGGTGGTCGGCTTAAATTTGGACCGGATGACTATTTATATATAACTACTGGTGATGCCGCTAATGCCGATTTAGCTCAGGATACTAATTCTTTAGCTGGTAAAATCTTGCGAGTGAACGATGAGGGAGAGGCAGTAGCGGACAATCCTTTTGATAATTTGGTTTATTCTTATGGTCACCGTAATCCTCAAGGTTTAGCTTGGGACAGTGCTGGTCAATTGTGGGCCACTGAACATGGTCCTTCTGCTCAAGATGAAATTAATTTGATTGAAATGGGAAAAAATTACGGTTGGCCGATTATTACCGGAGACGATGAGGCAAAGGACATGGAAACAGCTCAACTCCAATCTGGTACTGGTGATACTTGGGCGCCTTCGGGTTTAGCCTTTGTTAATGACTTACTCTTTTTTGGCGGTTTGCGTGGGCAGGCCTTGCATCAAGTAAAACTAGGTCAGGAATTAAGTCTTGAAAAACATTTTGCCGGCCCTTTTGGACGGATTCGAGCAGTAGTCACCGGCCCAGATGGTTGGTTATACATTGCTACTAGCAACCGAGATGGTCGGGGTAATCCTAGCACTCAAGATGATCGTTTAATTAAAATTGATCCAAATAGCCTTTAATTTTTATAAAAACAAATAATTTTCGAGATTGATTGGCGTGTTATACTATCAGATTAATTATTTATTTAATAAATAAGGGAGTTAACAATGTTAGCTACGAGCAGATCAAAAGAATTGTTTAGAAAATATGGGGTTGATTCATCTCTTGTTTCGGCGCTAGACACAGAGCAAGATCAAAATAAAAGAGACGAACTACAAGATCAGATCTCAAAAATTCTTTGTGCAGCTTTGCTCAGTTTTCGAGTAGATAAAGAAGACATAGCGGAAGTTAAAAAAATTGCTAATTTTTAAATTAACCATAAATTTCAATCGGGCCTGATGATCTATTGTGATACAATAACCAACATATGACACCAGAAAAAGGACGCAAACTTAATAAATCTGAAGTTAAAAAGCCAGAATTAGTTGAAGTGTTGGCCAGTGAAATTTACAATTCAATTATCAAAATTGGCCAAAAACAAGGCCTAACCCTAGCTGATTCTGAATTTGTCGATAAAGTTTTTTGGGCTTTGACCAAGGCCAAACTTCGCATTTACAATGAATCAAATAAGCTCGAGCAAAACGATTAAGCCTTAGTTACTTAGTTTCTCAATAAAAAAAATTGCTTGAAAGAAAAATAGCTTCTTTTCGGTATTACAGTTAGATAATAATTGTAAACAGAAAGGAGGTAAAATGTTAAAAAAGCAAGTAATTTCCCTAGGAATAGTAAGTTTATTGACTGCCGGAGTTTTTTTACTCCCCAATGTAGTCAATGCTTATCGTGGTGATCCTAGTATTGAGGGTCCCAACCACACTGATGAACGACACGAAGCCATGACCAATGCTTTTGCCAATAATGATTATTCAGCTTGGCAAGAACTGATGAATGGTAAGGGTCGAGTAGCGGAAGTGGTCAACGAAGGTAATTTTGCTAGATTCGCCGAAGCTCATCAATTAGCCCAAGAAGGTAAGATTGAAGAAGCTAAGCAAATTAGAGCAGAATTAGGTTTAGGACTTGGTAATGGTGCTGGTAAAGATCAGGATCGGGGTCAAGGACAGATGAATCGTCGCAATCGCTAAACGATTTTTTCAAAAAAGCCCTCTTAAATTTTTAAGTGGGCTTTTTTAGCTTTTAGTAAAATTAAAAAGATACATTATTTTATATTCAAATGGGCTTTATAATAGTTTTTGTTAATAGTTATGCGAAATTATAAGAAGTTGAGTGATGAGCAACTGGTGAGCTTGGTCAGAAAGCAAGATCAAGAACTTTATCGTTATTTGATTGATCGCTATCAAGCTAAACTCTTGCGTTATGCCCTTTATTTAACGGCTGACGATGATCAAGCTGCAGATGTAGTACAAGAAGCTTTTATTAAGGCTTTTGTTAATCTTCAGTCTTTTAACAGCAAAAAAAAGTTTAGTAGCTGGCTATATCGGATTACTCACAATGAGGCGATGAACATACTCAATCGCCATAAACAAGAGTTACCAATACTCAAAGACATTGATTTTGCCAGTGATATCGATTTGGAAGATGATTTTATTAAAAAAGAACTAGAAGGTCGCGCCCAACGATGTTTGGCGCAAATGCCGGTGATTTATAAAGAAGTTTTAACTCTTTATTATTTGGAAGAACAATCTTATGAAGAAATTAGTGATATTTTACGAATAGCGATTGGTACGGTGGGTACTAGACTTAATCGAGCCAAAATATTAATGAAAAAACTATGTCAAAAACAAAAAAAGTAAGAACAAAGAAAAAAACAGAGCAAAAATCAATCGATCTTAGTCAAGAGATTATGACTAAGGTGAAGGCTGGTGAAATTAACATGAAACCCAGATGGTATTTTGTTTTAGGTTCTAGTTTGCTGTTTTTAGCTTTGGTAACTTTAATTGTTCTGGCGGTTTTTTTATTTAATGTCAGTTTGTTTGTTTTACGTCGTCAGGGACCAATGCGTTTATGGCGTTTAGAAATGCTTCTTAGTAATTTGCCACTATGGATACCAATTTTAGCTATTTTAACCCTGTGGGGTGGAATTAAATTATTAAAAAAATATGACTTTTCTTACAAAAATAATTTCTTGCTGATTATTATTACTTTTGTGATAGCCATTATTGCAGCTGCCTGGGCAATTGATAGTTTAGGACTCAATGAATTTTGGTCAAGAAAAGAACCCATGAGGCGCTTTTACCAAAATTTAGACCCGAATTTTGAAGGCAAAAACTTTGGAAATAAGCCTGGAACTGGCAAGTCCGAGCCTGGCAGTGGCAAGTCTGAACCTGGAATTGGCAAGTCCGAGCCTTGGCAGTGGCAAACGCTTTTAATCAAACTTATTCAAGCTCGGTCACTGGAGCGACAGCATCCACTTTCCACTCAGCATTTTCTTCAATTAAGGTGATGGCTCTTAGTGTGCGACCTCCTGAATAATTAAGTCCAACAGTGAGGATGGCGCTACCATCTTCTGCTAAAGCCAAATCTTCCACACTGACTCCTTGATCTGGCATATCTTGTACACCAACAAACATGGCTAAATCACGAGACAAAGTTTCTTGATTAATATTTGCTTGGGCTCCACTGGATAGGGCTTGATAAGCACGATTGGCCGCTGCTTCATCCATGCTTGGAGGACCAACTTCAATAAAATCTAAGACAAATTGAAAGCCAGCTCTTTCAGCTTCTTCGGCTTTTTGACTCAATTCATCATCCATTATCATTTCGTCTTCAAGATCTGCTGACTCCTCCTCAGGAACAGGCAAAGATTCCTCTTCGAGCACATCAGTGACTTTTGGACTCATAAAACCAGAACCCAAATTAAACCAGGCTAGGGCGACAACGATAGCGATAATGGCCAAAATTATTAAGATAATAAGACCTGTATTTTGTTTTTTCATAATAAATACAATATATCAAAGAAAGTTTCTTAAGCAAAGTGGATTTGAATCAAGACCAAACCAGAAATTAAATCAACCAATTAGTTAAAAGGTTAATAATTGGTCCGAGCAATTGCACTACAGCCGATTGACCACTAAAAATTGGCAAAATCATAAACAATAAAATAAATTGACCATAACGTTCCATGACCGCTTCGTATTCATAGCTAGTTTCTTTGGGCAAAATAGCTCTCATAATTTTACCTCCATCAAGAGGATAAACGGGTAGAAGATTAAATAAGGCTAGGGCAAGATTAATATAAATTAAAAATTCAGCAAAAACCGCAATGAGACTACCACCAAAAAAACGAGTCAAAAGTGCTAATAAAAGAGCAATAATAATATTGGTTAAAGGCCCGGCAGCAGCAATAATAGCGGTGTCGCGTACTGGCGATTTTAGGTTGTAAGGATCATAAGGGGCGGCCTTACCCCAGCCAAAACCAGTTAATATGATCAATAAAGTGCCCAAGGGATCTAGATGAGCTCGTGGATCGAGAGTGAGGCGACCTTTTATTCGCGGAGTTGGATCTCCCAATTTATCAGTGACGTAACAATGAGCTGCTTCGTGAAAACTAATTGACAGCAATAAGCCAATTAAGATTAAGAAAAAAGCGATTGGGCTACTAAACAACAAACTTATTAGCATGTGTTCCATTCTACTACATATAGCAAATGATAAAAGTTTTATTTTAATCAGGAGATAATTGCAGAAAAGCCTTGCGCGTGTTAGAATTCCTTCTTATGAAAAGAGCAAAAGTTAGTGACTTAATTAAAAAATTACCACGAGCATCTCATACTGGTAATAATGTTTCTCACGCCAAGAATCGTACTAAGCGCAAGTTCAAATATAACTTACACGCAGTAACTGTCATTTTGGATGGGGAAAAGAAAAAGATTAAGGTTCCAACAAGTCAACTCAGACAACTCAAAAAAGCTGGTTTAACTACTCATTATAAAAAACCCAGCGAATAAATTTTTTACTTTTACTTAAAGTCGATCAGGTTTTTGATTTCGCTAAATAAGCAAGGATTTTTGCCGGCGAATTGAACTTTTTTCAAAACTAAGCGTTTGTCAGACTTTTTTTCTTCAATTTTACAAGACAAAATTTTTAATCGTTGTTCACCTTTGTGAGTAGGGACAATCGTCCATAATCCAGGCCAAGGCTGAAAAGCTGAACAAGCGTTTTTGATAAATTGCATTTGTTCAAGCTTTGTTAAGGGATAGTTGCCCAAAACTCCTTGTCCAGCCAATAATTGGCTAAGTAAGGTGTCTTTTTTAATGTTTAAGGAAGAGTTATTTTTTTGTAATTCTTTCAATTTTTCATCTGAGCTAAATTCCAACAAGCCTTGTAATTGTGACCAAACCACAAAAGCGTCTGCCTTATCTAGGCGCTGAGCAAATGGGGTAGGGGCCTGTTTGGGTTGAGCTATTGGCTTTAATTGGCCTTTAACAAATTTTAAGATATTGTTTGCTAGAGATTGTCTAATTAAAGTAAAAGCACTTTGATAATAGTCTGCTAGTGTCCAATTTTTGGCAATATCAAATGTTTTTTGCAAGATAATATCACCACTATCAAGTTCTTTTTTAACGGTCATCAGGGTGACAGCAGTTTTCTGGCCGCCAATTAGCTCGCCTTGCCAAGGACGTTTAAAATCCTGAAAAAGCATGGCAAATTGCCCAGGAGAACTACCTCGCCAACGAGGTAAAAGAGAGGGATGTATATTGAGCGCATCTATTTTGGGAAAATCCAAGAGCCAATCTGGAATAAAATAACCAAAATCAACTACAAGCAAGATATCGACTTCGTGGGCACGAATTTGTTTTTTTAGTTGCAAATTTTTTAAATTATCGGGAACCAAAAAAGTGTTAATTTTTTTTTCTTTAGCCCAAAGAGCTAGGGGGTTAATAGTTAGTAGTTGTTTACGACCCACTTTCTTTGGTGGTGGAGTGAGTACCCAAACCAATTCAAAAGCTTTATTACTGGCTAATTTTTCAGCAATTTCTTGACTATGTTGAGTTGAACCAGCAATTGCCAAGCGCAGTGGAGGAGAGGGATTCAATTTCATTTGTATCTTTAAAAACTTTCCAAAATTTGTCGGTTTTCAATCTCCACCCATTTATCATCTTCAATTGTGTAGGCTGGTAAATCATTGTCCAAGAGATAATCGGTAAATAAAATACCTTGCAAATGATCGTATTCATGTTGAATGACTCTAGCCAGAAAACCCGAGTATTTTTCCTTTTTAACTTCAACTTGACCTTGATCATTGATGGTTTGATACTGGATTTTTAACCATTCCCACCTAGGTACAGGACCATAAATTTTTGGCACCGAAAGACAGCCTTCAAAATGCTCATTTTCTTCGAGTAAAGTTTTTTTTGAACTGTGATCTATGATTTGTGGGTTAATGAAAGCACTAATTGTGGGCTTTTGATTTTTTTGATCAGATTTTCTTAAAACAAAGATCTGCCAAGACTTATTGACTTGAGGAGCAGCTAAACCGACTCCTTCAGGATCTTTTTCAAGCAAGAGTTGTTTTTTTAGTCGCTCTAGTAATTTAAGTAATCTTTTGTCAAATTTCTCAACTGGACTAGCTACTTTGCGCAAAGTTGGATGAGGCGCCGAAATAATTTTCATGGGAGGTATTATAACCTAAATTGCCTGGTTTATAAATCTTTATTCTCTAATGCTTCTAGTGCTTCTTGAGCCGAATCATTGTTGGGATCAATTTTCTCTAGTATGAGCTGATAGTAATCTGCTGCCTCTTGAGTTTTACCTTGTAGCTCCAAAATTCTACCAAGCGCGTAATAGGCTTGCCAATAATTAGCTTTTAATTCAATGGCTTCATTTAATAGCTCAATGGCCTTTTCTTGTTCACCCATCTCTTCTTCTACTAAAGCTAAATTATAGTAGAGTTTAGCTTCAGTGGGTGAAAGTTTAATTGCTGTTAGCAGACTATCTTTGGCAGCCGTATAAAACCCATTACTAATTTGGGCTAATCTGATAAAAATTCTTGATCTACTTTTATAAAAATTAAGATGTGCCGGGTTAATTTTTTGTACAAAATTACTGGTTTGAATGGCTGCTTCTGCAAACTCAGCACTATTTGTAGCTTGATTGTCTTTAGCAAAAGCAATCGCTAAGATACTGTATTGACTGGCTAATTCATCATAAAAGAGCGCTTCCTTGGGAGATAAATCAATTGATTTTTGTATGAGCTGTAGTCCACTTTGCCAGTTTCCTTGCTGAATGTGAGTTTTACCATTGCTAAATAAGTAATCTGCTCGCCAAATTTTCCAAACGCCTCTATTAAGTGTAAACACTGCTAAAAGCAGAAAAACTATTGCCAAATATTCTAAAAAATTAAACTTTTTGTTTTTAATTTTTGGCCAGACTTGATCTGTTTGAAGCAAGACGCTGGCAAAAATTGCAAACAATAAATTGCTAGTAACGGTTGAGAAACCAAAGAAGTTGCTAATAAACATTGCTAACAAAGAACTGGCTAAAGCAATTTTTTGGCTAGTTAATTGTTTGAGTTGCCATTGTTTAATAAGATAAATAAACAGAGCGACAAATAAGCTTAAATAGCTAAGTAAGCCAACTATGCCAGTAGTGGCTAAGAAGTTGAGTAATTCGTTATGCGCTTTGTTATATAAAAAATCCCATTCTGAAAGTAGATTATGTTCAGCTGGTCGATCTTGATAGTAGCTGTACGCAAAAGTTTCTACTCCAGAGCCAAAAACAGGATAACGTTGCCAAACTTTCCAGGCTCCCTGCCAAACTACTCTTCTAATGTCACTAGATTTAGAACCACCAGCTTGGGGAAGGTTAGTAATCTCTGCCTCTTCACTGAGCGAATTTTCCGTACTTAGACCATCGGTTAAAGAGCTAATTATTGATTGATTGGGAGAACTTAAACTTAAACTGGGACTAAAAATTATACTCACCAAGAGAATTAGAACGAAGGGTAGTAATAACAAGGTATTTCTGATTTTCTTTTTGATGACCAGTTTTTGAGCAGCTAGTTGGAAAATGAGAGCAATGCCAAGAGCCAACAGGCCAGATCGTGATTTAGTGAATAATAAGGCCATTGATAGCAAAACAATTAGCAGAGCATAGTAAATAGCTTTTAGTGATAGCTTTGGCTTATTAGATTTTTCTAAGTATTGCCAAAATTGCCAGATAGCCAATGGGATAAGCATTATCAAAAAGGCAGCCAACCAGTTGGGTTGACCAAAAGTAGCAAAAACCCGATTTTGCACATCTTGTACCCAGCAGGTAACATCGTAATGTCCAGTGACAATTAAACAGCTCAAAGAATGACCAAAACGCTCAGGAATGGCGTATAAGCTGATCAATAAACCAGCAAAGAGTAAGTTTTTTAAGAGCAGTGTTAACTGTTCTTTTTTTAGATTATATTGAGCGCCGTAAAATAGGGCAGCATAGGCAAAGATAGACAGCAAGCCACCATTAAAGCGGGTGTAGTAACCAAAAATTGAAGTGCGTGGATGTATGGAAAATAAAGTTGAAACTAATTGAGAGAGTAAAAAGATAAGGATTAGATAATTATGAGTTTTGTATTGCCACAGCCATTGCCTTCTTACTAATGAGCGTAAACACCACAAGCCAACAATTAGACTGGTGAAAATATACACAAAAATCATTTTGTTAAATTCAAAGAGTTCTTGATTAAACCAGGTAAAAACAAAAGGAGTGCTAAAGACTACTATATTAAGTAGTACAAATATTATTTTTTGCAAAAGTCTATCAATTTTTTGCCGATCAATACTCATAATGGGCATAGTATAGCCGATTTTCTTCTTCTTTTTGTTTTTAATTTATGTTAAATTAAGGATAGTTAAGAAAGCCTGCCTATGACTAATATTCAAGATGATCAATTAAATGTAAATAACGACTCCAATACTGTTGTTGTTGATAATAACAATCAACAAACAGAACAAGTTGCTGCTTCTTCAGATCAAACTAATAAAGCTGCTCCAACTAAGGCTAATGTTGAAGAACTACTAAGCCAACTAGAAGCTTTAAATAAAGAAATTGCTGCCAAAACAGTTGTTGATCAAACTCAGTTGGAAGATAAGAAAGAAGAAACAGAAAAGCTAGAAGCTCCTGCAGCTCAGCCTGCTCTAGAGAGCAGTGATGAAGCTCAGTTGCCAGTTAGCACTGAAGAAATTAGTCAAGCTCAAGAAACAAGCCAAGCTCAAGAAACAAGCCAAGCTCAAGAAACAACTGAAGAAAATAATAAAAGTCAAACAGATCTTGATTTGGATAAATTTATTAATGAACTTGAGACAAAAATTGCTCAGAAAAATGATGAGCCAAATCAGGAGCCTAAAGCTGATCAAAATAGTGAGGTGGCTAATTCTGTTGACCTTGGTCAAGATTCTATGGTTAAGCCCACCCCAATGCCCACTATTACTCCAGATCCAAATTTGACTAGCGTAAATGAAGTAGAAGATTCTGTAGTAGAAAAGGAAAATCCGGTTGCGGTTGAAGAAAACTTCAGTCAAGTTCGACCCTCCTTAGATTTATCAGGTGTTAGTGAGCAAGCAACTCCTTCGTTAACCCTAAATAATGGTCAACTAGAGGAAAAAACCCAAACTCCAGTTGATAATGCTCCAATTTCTCAACCGAAGACAGAGACAGAAGAAACTAAAGTTGATGATGAGAGCTTGGAGGCTCAAAACCTCTTTACTATGTTGGCTTTAGATACTATCAGTGAAGAGGAAAAACAAGGATTTCTTAAAGATTTAGAACAGTTAATTTGGGATAATTTTGTCGAAGTAGAGTTACCCCTTTTATTAAACAATGAGGAAAAAAATCAGGCAGATCAAATCTTGGCTGACAGTAGTAAGACAGAGGATGAACGTAAAGAAGCTCTCTTGGTTTATCTAGATAAATTTGTGCCAAATCTTGAAGATATGATGTACAAGAAAGCCCTGACACTTAAAAAAGAAATGTTTGAAGAGAGATTGAAAAAACTCAGAGAAAATGCTACTGAAGCAAATAACTTGAGTCTAATTGCGGACTTAGACCAGATTCAAGAACTAGTCCAAGCTGGTCGATACAAAACTGCCGTAAATCTTTTGAATAAAGCCTAACTTTCTGCTAAGCTTTGATATATGGAGAAAGGGATTGAGCTAATTGATCTCAGCTACCACTCTTGGGTTTTTTTATGGGATTCCAATGAAGAACGGGCCATTAACTTTGGCCAGGAAGCGCTGGATTGGTGGCAGTGGTACAGACAAGATCAGGGCAATGAACACTGGCAACTAATTTTTCCTCTGAAGGCTGGTATTTTGCAGTCAAAGTGGGCTTTGGAGCAGGTTTTGAGGCAAGAGCTTGCTTCAGATCAAATTAAATTTAAAGAGGCCAAACGCCTTCAAGTCTTAGTAGCTAGCGCTAACAGTGATTTAGAGAAAGAGCTGATTAAGCGACTATTTACTCAAGTTTTTTTAAAGCCAACTACAATAATTAATCGAGCAGAATTTTTGAATAATTATCTAAAACAAAAACAAGATTTTTCTAAATTAAAATTAATTATAGATATAAATTTAGATTTCGCCGAGTTATCTCTATTTTTAGCTGATAAAAAATTGAAAAGTAAACATTTGGCTTTTAGCAAAAACCTAGATGAAGCAGTTTTGATTAAGCGCCTTAAGGCTGTTTTAGATATGTTTGTTTTAAATGTACCAATTAACTTATTTCAAGAAAAATGGCAATACTTTTACCTTTTCCTTCATCAAGATATGGGAAAATCCTTAATTCTAGAGGCTCTTAGTCGACACTTAAAAATGGAGGGTATTCTCAATCAAGAAACACCCAGCAACTATGTTTAATTATCAAAAAGTGACCCGTTATCTTGTTCTAAGTGGTTTAATTGTTTTTATTTTGTTATTAGATTTTTTGGGTTTTTTAAGCTTGACTAGATTGCGTAATGTCATAGTTAATTGGCAAGCACGTAATTATCAAGTTGTGCTTAAACTAACTCAGCCAGTTAGTAAATTACGTCAATTTTGGAAATTGCGGCAAAAATTGGAAGATTTAGAATATCGTTATCGAGAAAGTTCGGTGCAACTTACTGAGCTAGAAGCTTTGCGTGAAGAAAATCAAGCTTTAAAAAAACTAATAGAGAACACTGATCGTGGATTAGAAAAAAATTTAATTGCTCGGCCCATTAGCTCTTTTGCTAAACCAGTATTGGCAATTAGCAGTGATAGTGGTGTGCAAATTGGCTCAGTGGTTTTAGGTGAGGGGAGTTTATTAGGTTTGATTGAAGACTTCAGTCATCAACAGGCACGAGTTTTGTTACTTAAAGACATGTTGAACCAGGGTATAGTAGCTAAAACAGAGTCAGGTGCAAGAGGTATTGTAAAAGGTGATGGTAAAAATATCTTATTGACTGAAGTTGCTAGTGAGGCAGAACTTAATCTACGAGACAGAGTGTTAACGCTTGGTCAAGAAGGGATAGCAGCTGACATTTTTATTGGTAGGATCGCTAGTTTGAAAAATGTTGATTCAGCAAAAGCTACTCAAGAGGCAATCTTACAACAGGATGTTAGTTTTCATGAATTGAGCTTAGTGGAGGTTCAGCCATGATTTATCTCAATCGATTATTACAAGTTCTTCTCTTAGTTTTTTTATTGAGTATTGAGTCAACATTATCTTTACCCATTTTCTCTCTCTTTTTAGCTTTTAGATTAATAGATAAATTTAATTATAGAGATGAGGAAAGTTTTTATTTAATTATTTCTTCTATTTTATTGCTTGTTTTAGCTATAGCCTTGTTTTATCAATTAAGTATGAGTAGTAGTTTACTTATTATTGCTATCTATTATTTTTTTCGAAGCTTAATTGGCAATAAAGTTTTTGCTAAAAATTTTCAACAGTGGCAACTATTACAATTGTTGCTGTTTGCCATTTTACAACTTACGATTTTTTTCTTATCTAATTTAAGCTTTAACATATTTATGTTTTTACAGGGTTTAATTATTTTTGTTTTACTTTTTTTTAAAATTAGTGCTGTAGGTAAATTATGAAAAAAAATAGATTTATCTATGGAGATCGCCAAAAACTGTTTTTTTGCTGTACTCTTTTAGTATCTATTTTTGTTTTACTTTTAGCTCGTTTAATTGATTTGCAATTGGTTCGGGGACAAGTATTGGCTGAATTAGCTAATCAGAACCGTTATTTTTCTAAGAATTATCTGGTTGAGCGAGCTTTGATTTTTGATCGTTATCAACAACCTTTAGTTAAAAACCGTCCTAATTATTATTTGCTTTCAGACCCTCATCAACTCTATAGTCAACAAGAACTAATAGATCATGATCAGGCTTTATTTATGATGGCTACTGATAGCGCTTCACTTGAGCGAGATTTTTCTAGGATTTATACTTATCCTCAAACTTTAGCCCATGTTTTAGGTTACGTGACGGGGATTACGGCTGATGATTTAGTCGAAAATAAACAATTAAATTTTGCTGAACAATTTGGTCGCACAGGTTTGGAAAGATTTTTTGATAATTCACTACGAGCTACTCCAGGAACCGAAGTTTTTGAGGTAGATGCGCTGGGATATAAACAACAACTAGTCAGTAAAACAGAGGCTTTTTTTGGCAGTAATCTTTTTAGTAGTCTTGATCCTTTTTTATCAGAAGTGGCTTATCAAGCTTTGGCAGACAGAAAAGGTGCAGTGGTGATCATGGATGCGCAGACTGGCCAAATCTTAACTTTGATTAGTAGTCCTAGTTTTGATCCTAATTTGTTTGAAAAAGTTCGTTTAGCACGTCTAGCAGACCAGCCAAATTCTGAGGAGCAAAAAGAATTGCTTGCTCAAATACAAGATGACAGACAATTATTTTTTAATCGGGCTGTCAGTGGTAACTATCCTCCTGGTTCAGTTTTTAAACTAATAACTGCTTTAGCAGCTTTGGAAGAGGGAGTTCTTGACCAATCAACTACCGTTTTAGATGAAGGGGTGTTGGAGGTGGGCGAATATCAATATGCAAACTGGTATTACACTCAATATGGTCGAGCTGAAGGTGAAATTAATTTACTAAGAGCTATTATTCGTAGCAATGACATTTTCTTTTATAAAGCGGCAGAGTGGCTTGGTCCTCAAAAATTAGCAGAATACTCAAGGATTTTCGGCTTGGGTAAGGCAACAGGTATCGAGTTACATGGAGAAGCACTGGGTTTAGTACCTGATCCTAGTTGGAAAGAAGAGCATTTCGGAGAAAAGTGGTTTTTAGGTAATACTTATCATTTTGGCATTGGTCAAGGAGATGTATTAGTTAGTCCTTTACAATTAACTCAAGTTTTTCAAGCTTTGAGTAATGGTGGAGTGATGTGTCGGCCAACCTTGTTAATGAGTGTTAAAGAGTGTCAAGATCTATCTTTTGAAGAAGAAAATTTAGATTTAATTAGTCAAGCTCTATTAGGTGTAGCTCAGGAAGGAGGGACAGCTTTTCCTCTATTTGATTATAATCAGATCTTGTCCTCAACTTTGAGGAGTAGATTGGGAGAACAAGTTTTTGAAAGTTTGAGCGCTAAAGAAAAAATCAGAGCTGGAATGGTAGCAGGTAAAACTGGAACTTCGGAGTTTGGTGGTGTTGATCAACGTGGATATCGTGCCACCCACGCCTGGTTTTCTAGCGTAGTAGGTTTAAATAAGCAATTAATTTTAGACCATTGGCAAGAATTAGGTTTAGAGAATGCTAGCCCAGAACAAGAGCTTTGGTTGGAGGCTTTGGCTGATAATCAATTACCTAAGGAGATAGTTATCACTGTTTTGGTTGAAAGTGATGAAGATGTCAAATATCGAGAAGGTTCGGCTGATGCAGCACCAGTTGTTAGAGAAATTTTAGAGTGGATGACTGGTTTCTAGGTTTCAAGTTTACGATGTTAACTTAATTGTCATTTCTATTTTTTATTATTCTTTGATGTCTCAATTTAGCAAAAGTCATTTAACTGCTCTGTGGTCAGTGAAGGGCATAGGGCTCATGAGTTTTAAACGCTGTTTATTTGAGCAGAAGAAAAACCGAATTAGTGATGAAGATTTTTGGGTGAACAGAGAGGGGGTATGGCAAAAATCATCGCTGTCTAAAAGACAGGTAGAATCAATTAAAAAATTCAAAAAAGAACATAATTTTACTAATTATTATCATACATTAAAAACTAAAAAAGTTCGGGTGCTTTTAGATAGGGATAGAAATTATCCGCCCTTGCTTAAAATGATTGCTCAGGCACCCCCAGTTTTATTTGTAAAATCTAATCAAAAGTTGAGTGCAAATTTTTGGCAGAAGCTGTTTTTGTCGGTGGTTGGCACGAGGCGAATTACTAGTTATGGACGTTTAGTGAGTAAAACATTACTGCGAGATATTATTAGATCTAGTCAGGCTAAATTAGTCTCTGGTTTTATGTATGGAGTTGATGTGGAAGCTATGAAAATAGCTCATCAATTAACTCAAGCAATAGGTATTTTAGGTTACGGATTTGATTATTGTTACCCGAGACACCAGCAATCACTAATGGAGAAAATGCTTGAGGAGGGGGCTGTTTTCCTTAGCGAATACCCTCCAACTACTCAACCGAGTGCGGGCAGTTTTGTTCAGAGAAACAGGATTATTGCTGGTTTAGCGCAAGCAGTGATGATTATTGAAGCAGCCGAGAACAGTGGCAGCCTAATTACTGCTCAAAATGCCCTAGATGAAGGACGAACAATTTTAGCGGTGCCTGGTCCAATTAGTAATCCCTATTCTCGAGCTTGTCACAAGTTGATTCAAGAAGGAGCTCATTTAGTTGCCAGTGTTGAGGATTTTTATTCAGCTCTTCATTTAGTTAAGGAGAAGGCTTGTTTGTCAGCAAATGATCAGGAGCAAGATCAAACACGAAATGAGTTTAAAACTCATTTTGTAACAGCTTTGTCAGTTCAAGAAGAAAAAATAATAAAAGCTTTACGTAATCAGGGAACAGCTCTCTCTTTTGATCAATTAGCTCAATCAAATTCTTATAAACATGGAGAGTTAGCAGAATGGCTTTTACAGTTACAAATCAAAAAAATTATTAAACAGGAGGGGCAAAATTACATCTTAAAAAGCTAAGCTACAGTTGCTTTTTTTTCCTTAATCCTTTTAAAATGAGGGCTTAGCGCTTGCATTGATCACTATAATAGACAAGCAGTAAAAGAAAATCATTATGGATTTAGTTATTGTTGAATCACCCACCAAGGCCAGGAAGCTCAAGTCATATTTGGGCAAGGACTTTGTGATAGAGGCATCTGTTGGTCATGTTAGAGATTTGCCTAAGAAAAATTTGGGAATCGATTTGGAAAACAATTATCAGCCGGTTTATGAGGTAAGTGATGATAAAAAAAAGGTAGTGAGTAAGCTTCGTGGCTTGGCTAGAGAAGCCAAAAATGTTTATTTAGCGATGGATCCAGATCGTGAAGGAGAGGCGATTGCTTGGCACATTCAATATTTATTGGAAAATGATCGGGCAATGAAGAAAAAGGATAAAGTAGATCGTAGTTTTTTACGTTCTACCTTTCATGAGATCACTAAGCCAGCAGTTATTAAAGCGATTAATAAGCCAGGAACTATTAATATAGATTTGGTCGATGCTCAACAAGCAAGAAGAATTTTGGATCGTTTAGTTGGTTACAAAGTATCACCAGTTTTATGGAAAAAGGTCAGGCGAGGTTTATCTGCTGGACGAGTCCAGTCAGTAGCGTTGCGACTCATTGTAGAGAGAGAAAGAGAAATTGAAGCTTTTAAAAGCGAAGAGTATTGGGAATTCGCTGTCGCACTAGCGATTCCAGATCATTTTAAGCAAGAAGAGCTGGATAAATTACGTCAAAAAGAAGCTATTTTTCTTGAAAATAGACCAAAAGATGATTTAGCTAAAGAAATTTTATTATTATCAGTAGAAAAATTAGAAGATAAAAAATTAAAAATTGATAATGAAGCTCAGGCCAAAGAAGTTATTAAAGACTTAGATGAGGCAAGCTATAAAGTTAAAGATTTAAATCAGGTTGAAAGACGTCGTCAAAGTTTACCTCCATTCACTACTTCACTGCTACAACAGACTGCAGCCAACCGTTTTGGTTTTAGTGCTAGTCAGACCATGAGTTTAGCCCAGCGTCTTTATGAAGAAGGTTTAATTACCTATCATCGTACTGATGCCTTTTATTTAGCTAAAAGTGCAGTGGAATCGGCACGTCAATATATTGCTCAAGAATTTGGTCAAGAATACTTGCCAAGTAAAGCACGCCACTTTAGTAAAAAAAGTAAGAACTCTCAAGAAGCTCACGAAGCAATTCGAGCCACGGACTTGAGTATTACAAAAGACAATGTTGGTCAAAAAACTAGTAAATTAACTGCTAATCACATCAAGCTCTATGATTTAATTTGGAGAAGATTTTTAGCTTCACAAATGAGTGAAGCTGTTTATGATCAAACCACTATTTTGGTAAGTGCTACTCCTAAGAATAGTGACAAAGAATACGAACTAAAAGTTGTTGGTTCTGTTATGAGATTTCCTGGTTGGCGACGCTTGTTTAATCAAAAAAGCGATCTGTTGTTGCCGGAAGTTAAGGTTGATCAAAAATTGCATTATCTAGCTCAATGCCCAATGCAAAAATTTACTCAACCACCAGCTAGATACAACGACGCATCTTTGGTTAAAGAATTAGAAAAAAGAGGCATTGGTCGTCCTAGTACTTATGCCTCCATCATTTCAGTGATTAGACAAAGAGGTTACGTAGAAAGACAAAATCGTAGATTTTTTGCTACACCAATCGGTACAACGGTTAGTGATTTTTTACTAAAACACTTCACGGTATTGATGGACTATGATTTTACTGCCACGATAGAAGAAAGTTTAGACAAAATAGCTGAGGGGAAAAAAGTTTGGACGAAAGTGGTTGACCTTTTTTATCAACCATTAGCTAAGAAAATTGAATCAGTGAGTAAAGAAGCAGATAGAGTAGCAGTGCCAGTTGAAAAAACCGGCGAAAGTTGTCCCGATTGCGCCAAATTAGTCAAAGCTGGCGAGCTAGAAGCTAAAGAAGCAGGAGAAATAGTCATTCGTTCTGGTCGTTTTGGTAAGTTTAAGAGCTGTAGTCGTTTTCCAGATTGTAAATATACTGAAAACTTAGTTGAAAAACTGGGTGATCAACTTTGTCCTCTGTGTGGGAAGGGTGATATTATCATTAAAAACACTCGTTGGGGCAAATCTTTTTATGGTTGCTCTGATTATCCAAAATGTACATGGGCTTCTTGGAAAAAGCCAGAACCTGGATATAAGTTAAGTCAGGCTGAGTGGGAAGAAATTCAGGCCAAGCGGGCTGCTTGGAAGGCTAAACGAGCTAAAGGTAAAAGTAAAAAAACTACAACTAAGAAGGCTAGTAAAAAGAAAAAATCTTCATGAAAGTAGTGCTTTTTGGTGGAAGTTTTAACCCTCCTCATCTTGGTCATCAACAAATGGTCAAATCAGTATTGGAAATGGGACTGGTTGATCAAATTTGGTATTTGCCAGTGGGTAAACACGATTTTGACAAAAATGTTGTTGCGGCTGATCGGCGCCTAGAAATGCTCGAGCTTATTTTACCCAAAGCAGGAGAGGAGTTCTTTAATCAAATAAAAATTGAAGATTGCGAAATTCGTTATTTTCAAACTAGTTATACCGCGACCACTCTAGATTATTTAAGTGCTCGCTATCCACAACATCAATTTTCTTTTTTAATGGGTAGTGACAATTTGGCTAAATTTCATCTTTGGTACGATCAATTGGGTAGGGATTATCAGTATCTGCTCAATAATTATCCAACCTATGTTTATCCAAGAGTGGGTTTTCCTCTCGAGCCTTTATACAAAAACATGATTCCCTTATCTCAATTAGAAGCAGTTGCTGTTTCTTCTACTCAAGTGAGAGAGGCTTTGGCAAATGCTGGCAAAGAAGCAGATTTAGCAAAATTACTTGACCAAAAAATTATTAAGTATATTGCGAAACATAATCTATATGCCTCAAGCTAAATACCAAATTTACTATCAAAAAATGATTGATGATAACCGATCTGCGTTTGATCAATTTGCTAAAATTCATCAGCAATTTGAGCAAGATGAAGAAAAAAATGGAGAAGCTTTTCATCAGTTGGGTAAAGAAATTTTAGATATTATTCGTGATTATGATCGTCGACTATGTGCAGCTATGGGTCGAGGTATTTATAGTGTTTATTCTGATAAACTTTCTCAAAAGTTTTGGGATTTAGTCAGAGCAGATTTTTCCAAAATTGATATGGTGGGCGTAAAAATTAAAAAACCCACTAGTTAATTGTCTGATTTTTATCTGGTTTTGTTTCTTTAATTAAAATTATGTTATAGTTTCTCTATGAATAAAACAGTGCGCATTATCTTTAATGCTAGCGAAATCAAAGAGATTGTCGACCAAGCTAGAAAAAAGGGTAAAAAAATTGTTTTAACTCAAGGTTCCTTTGATTTAGTGCACATTGGTCATGCTCGTTATTGTGAAAAAGCCAAATCATACGGGGACTTGTTGATTGTCGGAGTTGATAGTGATGAAAAAGTAAGAAAGCGCAAAGGTCAACATCGACCAATTGTTCCACAAAACGAAAGAATGGAGATGCTCACTCACTTACGCAGTGTCGATTATGTGGTGCTGAAAGAATTGAGTGATGCAAAATTTAATCTAATTAAAACGATTAAGCCAGACGTTTTGGTAGCAACCAAAGAAACCTATGACATAGAAACAATTCGCAAATTAGAAGAAATATGCGGAAAAATTGTGGTCTTGGAGCCAATGGCAACCACCAGTACCACTGGTAAAATTCGTCTAATGCAGATGAATACTGCTAATAAAATTAAAGATAAAATGGCTAGCCAATTAATTAATACAATAGAAGACGTACTAGCAGAATTTAAAGAGGATTAAATGCAAAAAAGTTTAGCTTTGTATTTGCCCGTTATGCATGAGGGTTATCGCTTGTTTTTAGAAAAAAACAAAGACGCTAGTTTATTGTTTTTATTTGATCGGCAATTTTTGTCTCAGTGGCCAGCTTTTGAGTATATAAAAAAAGATATTAGGGCTCTAAATAGCCAACTAGTAAAGCAGATGTTGGAGAAAATTTATTCTAATATTGAAATTAAAGTGATAAGAAATCAAGAGGATTGGCAAGTTTTTCTAGATAGGGTTGCAAGTGAAAAAAGAGAATGGGTATTGAGCAATGATGATTTGGGAAGATATTTAGCTGAAGAATTTTTAAAAGGGCAGAAGATTTCTTTTGATTCATTCTTTTTACGTTGGGATCGGCCAGCAGTTGAGCAGGCAACACAGTCTAAAACAACTTTAGAAAAAGAAAATAAAGTCGCGCTTGACCAAATGATTAGCGCTGATCACTTTGAAAAAGAAATAATGAAAAAGGCTTTTGTGCAAGCTAATTATAGTAATGATTGGTGGAGGCAGGTGGGAGTGGTTTTTCTTAAAGATGGCCAAGTATTGATGAGTGCATACAATCAGCATTTACCCAGCCAACAAGAACAATATTTTAGTGGTGATCCACGCACTTTATTTTCCTCTGGAGAAGCCATTGAATTAACAAGTTCTATTCATGCTGAGGCGCTCGCTATCGCTCGCGCTGCTAGCCAAGGCATTGCCTTAGCTGGAGCAGATTTATTTGTGACCACTTTTCCTTGTCCGATTTGTGCTAAACAAGTAGCTGCGGCTGGTATTAAGAGGCTTTATTACAGTCATGGTTACTCGCTGTTAGATGGCGAGCAGGTTTTGACTAGCGCCGGCATAGAAATTATTAAAGTAGAGTTTTCCAAAAAAGAAGAGCAAGAACTTGCAGATCAAAAAAATCAGTCTAGCAATTTGAAAAAGCGCTATTCTTGAAGCTATTGATCTAGTGTGATAGATTATACCAATCTATGACGTCCTTGTCCGAAAAACTTTCATTGGCTAGTTTAGAATTACTAACTCATCCGAAAAAAATAAATAGAGGAATAGAGGCCAGTCAGCGACATTCAGACAAAGAAGAAGATGCCTGTGATTTACTCTGGCCGAATATTAGTTTAGATCGACAAGTTTTTAAGTCTGTATTAGCTTTGTTAAGTATTGCCAATTGCTTTGAAGACGATAGATTTAAAAAAGATATTTTACCCACTATAAAGCGTTTGTTAAACAACACTCAACTTTTTAGATTCCTAGCTGATCCAGAAATTATTTTAACCAAAGCTCATCAAAAAAATGGGCTCAATTCAGCTGAGCATATTTTTAAAGTTTTAGATGAATTACCGACCAAATATTTAGATGATAAACATAAATTAATATTAAGAGTTTTTGCTCTACATCATGATTTGGGCAAAGCTATCTCGGCTGGTTTGAATAGGGAAGAGCTTGAGCAAGCTTTTTCTCATCAGGCCTACGAAGATACTAGAGATGAACAAGGAGTTTTAAAAAATTCTTTTCCTGATCACCAACTCACTTCCGCTTTACTTTTTTTAAGTCTTTATGAAGGGAGAGCTAATCAACTTAAAAGTGAACATTTGGGAGAGAAAGAAATAGAATTAATTACTTATTTAATAGCCAATCACCATATTTTTTATAATTTTACTCTTGATTCAGGTTGTGAACAGTTCAAAGATTGGCGAGAATTTTTACCAGGAAATAGGCAACAGCAAGAATTACTTTTAGCTTATTTGTTTATTTTCAATTATGCAGATACCAATGCGACTCCCGCTCACCACAAATGGTTAAAACCTAATTCTGTATGGATGGAAAGTATCTTAGGTGAACTGGGAACTTTGCCACAGAACTTATGCAAGCAAATTTGTCATATAATATTAGGAGAAACAAAAGAAGTTTAGTTAATGACAGAAGCTAAAAAAATACCTATTTCTAGAGGAGTTTTGACAGATGTTGATTGCACTTTATTAGATAGTCAGAGACAGCTATCGATAGAAAATAGAGATGCAATTATAGATTATTTAATTGAAAGTCAGCGTAACTCTTCTTTACCAAAATTAGCTCTTTGTACCGCTCGTCACCCAGCTGCTTTAATTAAAACGGTTTTACCAATATTTGCCAAATTCGCTCCTGAATCTTTGCATGTGGTTTGCGATGGAGCCATGATTATTAATGCTAAAGCAGAAGTGCTTTGGCAAGAAGTGATCAATCCCTTGATTACCAAAAAAATTTGTCAAGATGTTGAAAAATTGAATGGTAGTTTTGCTTTTGGTAATGGACGGGTTTTTTATTGTGGCAAGTCTTTTCTTGAAGGAAGACGACAGAGTAGTGAGCCTATTGATTATTTGCCCTATACAGACATCAAAGATGATAATAATTGGACAACCGGTTTGATTGTGATTAATCATTTAAATGAGTCGGTGGAAGCCTACATTCAAGGTTTAGAAGAAAAAAATAAATTTCATTTAGATAAATCTTTGAGTACTTTTGATCAACAACCTTATTACAATCTTACTTTACCCGGTGTTTCAAAAGTTAAGGGTTTGAAAAAATGGGCAGAATATTATGACCTAGATGCAAAAGAGATTATGATGGTTGGTGATGGAGACAATGATATTTCAGCCATGAAAAAAAGTATTGGAGTAGCTGTAGCTAATGCTAAGCCCGAGGTTAAAGAAGTGGCCAAATTGATTCTAGAACATAGTAATGATGAAGGAGCCATAGCCTGGCTTTTACAGGGAATACTCAAGGAGAGTGTTGCTTAATTTTATCGAATTGTTAATTTTTATCTCGATTCTTACCAATTTTAATTCTGACTGGAGCAAAATCAGGGTCTGTTAAGTCTGGTTCTATGAGCTGAACATGCAAATGATTGACAGTGCCAGCACTATAATTTGTATCACCAAAGCGCATGGCAAATCCGCCCCCCTGTAATTTATATGATTCTTCGATTTCTGCTACTAGTTCAAATAATTCTTGACCAGCGGCTGGTGAGAGATCGCTGAGGTTGACGGCATGAACTTTATAGATTAATAAAAAATGATGCTTGGTGTGTGCATAGGGCCATTGATTTGTAGTCACTATCCAAAATTTGCCCTCTTTGAGAATTGGTTCTTGGTGATATTTACAAAGATTTTCTCGACAAAAAGGACAATGTTTAGCTTCAGCAATATCTTCCATAACTTGCTTCTGTTCATCTTCGCGTGCGTTATCGATATCGATAAACTGATTTTTTTGTTTTTTTGTCATGTTTATACTGCCACCGGAATATTCCAAATACCAGGATGAGGTTTATAGTTTTCTAAAGTGAAATCTTCTTTGCGAAAAGCAAATAAATCTTTAATTTTGGGATTAAGTTTCATTTCGGGTAAAGGTCGTACTTCTCGTTTAAGCATAGTTTTTACTGCTTCAATTTGGTCAACATAAATATGAGCATCAGAAAAACTATGAACGAATTCGTAAGCTTCAATATTTAAAACCTGAGCGATCATCATCGTTAGAGCAGCATACTGAACCATGTTGGCAGGCACACCAATTGGCACATCGGCACTGCGCTGAAACATGTGCAGGGTTAATTTATTATCAATAATCCTCATATGAATCCAGCCATGACAGGGGCAAACCACCACTTTTTGGGTGCGATCTTTGATGCGCATAGTATATTGAGGTACCCAAGGGCTAATAAAATGAGTGCGCAGATGAGGTTTTTCACGCATTTGCTGCAAAATGCTAGCAAATTGATTATAAGTTTCACCCTCGGCAGTGGGAAAGTCATGAAAGGCAGCCCCATAAGATCCAGGACCAAGATCGCCAGTTTCAAGCCCTCGTTTTTTAGCTTTGGCTTCAGTACCCCAAGCTTTCCACCAATAACAACCATAACTTTCTAGTTCCTCTATGGTTCGAGCACCATTAATAAAAGCAATAATTTCGCCAATGGCTTGTTGCCAAATTTTTTCACTTAATTTGCGTTCGGTAATAGCAGGAAAACCCTTTGCTAACTGATAGTGCATCGGTTTAGGACCAATAATGGTCAGAGCATCTACTCCTTGTGGAGTCTTTACTCTTTGTCCATGTTCAAGAATTTCAGCTAATAACTGTTGATATTGAGAGCGTTGTTTTTCCATAAGTTCTAATATATCATAAAGCCGAAACGAAAGAATAAAGCCGAACTGAAAGAATTTTTATGAAAGTAACTGCATTAAAAACTCCAATGATTGGTATCGGTGAAAAACTGAGACCAATTATTAATACTGCTATTAAAGAAAAGTTTAGCGATGGTTTGCCAGAGCGCTCAGTACTGGTCATTACTTCTAAAATTATTGCCTACGAACAAGGACGACTGATACCCACCTTAGCAGCAGAGACAGGGGCAGAAGTAACTAGGGAGGAAGAACGGGCTTTAAAACACCAACTAGTGCGCCAAGAAGCCGATTATTATCTTGAGCCTCATAGTTCAAAATATGATTTAATGCTAACTGTTACCAATGCGACTTTGATGATTAATGCAGGTATTGATGAATCTAACGCTAATGAACACTATGTACTTTGGCCAAAAAATTTATATGCTGAAGCAGAAAAAATTTGGCGAAATCTTAGGGAGGATTTTTCAGTTAAGGAAGTGGGTGTTATTATTCCTGATAGTCGCTCTGTCCCTTTGCGCTGGGGAGTAGTAGGTATGTCACTAGCTAGTTGTGGCTTCCGACCACTCAACGATCATGTTGGTGACGAGGATTTGTTTGGTCGAGAAATTAAAATGGTACAGGTTAACGTAGCTGAAGCACTGGCTACAGCTGCTGTGTTCGAGATGGGTGAAGTGGCAGAACAAACTCCTTTGGCTTTAGTGACCGACAGCAAAATGATTAAATTTATGGATCGACCACTTAACGAGCAAGAATTAGGGGAACTGGAAATTGCAATTGAAGATGATATGTATGGTCCATTATTAACCAGCGTTGATTGGCAAAAGGGAAAAAATGACTGAAAAGAAAAAATCCAGAATTAAAGATACTTTAATTGTAGCCACTAGCAAAGATGGTTTTATTAGTCCGGCAGATGGTGTTGAGTTGCCTTCAACAAAGTGGACTAGTGAGGAAGATTATCAGTTTTTTACTGAAAAAACTAAAGAAATTGGTGTCTTAATTATGGGTCGAGCCACCTATGACACAATTGGTCGACCTTTACCTGGACGTTTGACTGTGGTGTTGACTCGTGATAGCGAGAAACAAGCTGAGTTGGCTCGAAAGAAATTTAAAATGGATTGGTTACCTAATAATTTACGCTTTACTAATAAATCTCCGCAAGAAGTTTTACAGGCACTAGCAACTGAGGGTTATGAGCAGGTGGCCTTGTGTGGAGGGGCGAGTTTATATCAATTGTTTACCGAACAAGATTTAGTTGATGAAATGTTTATTACCATTGAGCCAATTGAATTTGGTGAAGGCATTAAATTGTTTGAAAATAACAAAATCTTTGGTAATTTTCAGTTGATCAAGGAAATCCCACTCAATGAGCAGGGCACCATAGTGCAACATTGGATTCGCAAAAATTAGTTTTTATTGAAACTGTTATTTAATTAAGTTTTCGATTTCTTGATCGCTCAATTCAGGATATGCTTCTTTAAGTTTTGTAAACTTTATTTCCTGAGAGTTGTATCTCAGCGCTTCTGCTAAGCGTTTCGCATCTTCAATCATTTGAGCTTTTTCAGTTAGGTGTTGTTGGCCTTCTGTTCTTAGTTCTGTCATATGTTCTCATTATATGAAAATATTGTGCTTTTGCCAAATCTTTTAATAAAAACTTTCACCATGACCAGGTAAGACAAGCGAATATTTATTATTTTGTTTAAGTTTTTTGAGCTTAGCCAAGCTGTTTAGTAAATCTTGATGATTGCTATAACTAAAATCTGTACGACCCACGCCATTGGCAAAGAGAGTGTCTCCACTGAATAAATAAGTTTCTCCATTTTCTTGTTTTTTACTTAATAAAGAAATACTGCCTGGGGTATGTCCAGGAGTATGGATAACTTGCAGAGTTTCTGATCCCAATTTGATTTCTTGTCCATCACTAAGTGCCTGATTGGCTTTGGGGACAGGATCGCTGCTGCGTCCTAGCCAATGTAAGGCACTATCATTAGCGCTATCTAGTAAAAAATTATCTTTTGGATGGAGCATAATTTTTAATTTTGGCCAAGAAACAGCTAAACTCAATAAACCTAAACAGTGATCGAAATGACCATGGGTTAAGATTACTGCTTTTAACTGTAAATTATTTCGACTTAGCTCTTCATTTAAAAAATCACCCTCATCACTAGGATCAATAATGATTGCTTCTTGTTCATCATCGAGTAAGTAGCAATTAGTTTGCAAATCACCAAGTGTGAAAATACTTAAATTCATTACTTTAGTCTAGCTTATTTGTCAAAAATTTGTTAGCATGATCGCTGAATTTAATGAGAGGAAATTAATGAAAGTAAAGATTAAGCGCTTTGATAAAACTTTGCCGCTACCAGTTTATAAAACCAGTGGTGCCGCGGCGCTAGACTTAGCCAGCAGAGAAGAAATGAAAATTGAAGCCGGGCAAGTTGATTATTTACCTCTCAATATTGCACTACAAGTACCTAAGGACAGTTTTGTCTTAGTGGCGGCGCGCAGTTCATTGCACAAACGGGGTTTATTTTTAGTGAATGGCATTGGTATTGGTGATAGCGATTATTGTGGTGGTGAGGATGAATATCGAGCAGCTGTCTATAATTTTTCCAAAGAAACAGTTACAGTGAAAAAGGGTGAACGAGTAGCGCAAATGATGGTTCTGAGAAGGGAGAAAGTTGAGTGGGAAGAACTAGATGATTTTAGCGATCAGAAAAACCGTGGTGGTTTTGGAACTACTGGTCAGTAAAAAACAAAAAAAAGACTCTATAATTATTAAAGACACAAAAAGTCAAAACAGAAAGTAAGCTTATGAAGCCTGCACAAAAAAAAGGATTACTGATTACTTTGGAAGGTGGAGAGGGAGGTGGCAAAACCACTCAAATTGTGCGCTTAAAAAATCGTTTAGTTAAAGCTGGTAAAGATGTGGTAGTTTTGCGTGAACCAGGCGGTACGGCCATTAGTGAACAAATTCGTGAAGTAGTTTTATCCAGCAAAAATATTGGCATTGCTTTTACTACCGAAGTTTTATTATTTCAGGCGGCTCGCTCACAAATTTATCGAGAAATTGTTCTGCCTTCACTTAAAGCTGGAAAAATAGTGGTGATGGATCGATCCCGAGACAGCAGTGTGGTTTATCAGGGAATGGTTAGGGGTTTTGGTATAGAATTAATCGAGCAGTTAAATGACATTTCAACCAAAAAAACTTATCCAGATATTACTTTTTTACTTGATGTTCCAGTAAAAATTGGTCTTGAAAGAAGAAATGGCGCAGGCGATGTCAATCGTTTAGATATGGAAGCTAAGGATTTTCATCAAAAAGTTCGTCAATCCTATTTAGAATTAGCAAAAAAAGATCAGAAAAAAAATGGCAAAAATGCTCGCTGGGTAGTGGTTGATGCTGAGCCAGAAATTGAGCAAGTTGAAAAGAAAATTTGGCAGACTGTCAAAGATTTTTTAGTGAAAAAAGAGCTTAGTCCTTGGCAAGATGAAGTCTCAGATCTTGATTTAGAATATTCAGAATAATTTATGCAAAAATTACCGAAAGCACTGCGTCGCTTGATCGAAAAATTTGAAACCTTGCCTGGCATTGGTCCTAAATCAGCTCAACGCTTGGTTTTTTATTTATTACACACTTCTGAAGCTCATTTAGAGGATTTTTCCGAAAAATTATTAGCCCTTAAACGAGAAACGGTAATGTGTAAGACCTGTCACAATGTGGCAGAGCAAGATCCTTGCAGTATTTGTCAGGACAAACAACGAGATCAAGAAGTATTGTGTGTGGTAGAGCAGCCACTCGATTTGTTAGCAATTGAGAGTTCAGGAAAATATTTAGGTAACTACCATGTTTTACATGGCTCAATTGCTCCTTTGAATAATATTGGTCCTGATCAGCTCTATTTACGCGATATTATTAAGCGGCTGAAAGATGAAGCCGGAGATTTGCAAGTTAAAGAATTAATTTTAGCTACCAATCCAACTATGGAAGGAGAGGCGACAGCCCTCTATATTGCTGAAATGCTTAGAAACGATGCTTTTTTTGCTGAAAAAATTAATGATGGCGAGCTAACAATAACACGCATTGGCCACGGTTTGCCGATCGGTGCAGATATTGAATATGCAGACGGGGTAACTTTAGCACGCGCTCTTGAGGGAAGAAGAAAATTATAAATTAATTATTGGATAGGGCCATCTTTTAAAACTTGAAGCCAATCAGTAGCAACATAGCCAATAGATCCATCACCTTCTGATTTCACCAAAATCCAATTGTAGCCATCTTTTTCTCCAGCTAATTCAACAACTTTAAAAACTGTTCCATCTGGAACATTTTTAACTAAATTTGAATTAATACCAGCTTCAGTTCTGATGTTTAAACCATCACCACCAGTTTCCACTACTTGCACCCTGGAGCCAGGGAGAATTCTTTGGTCAACAGCTGGTACTTCAAAAGATTCATGAGTCTTAGCAACACTCTGATCATTAACATTTTCTTCCATATTCAATGCTTGTACATTGAAGGCTCTAGAGCGCGGATCTTCTAAATCATTTTCTGATTTATTATTTTCTCCAAAAATTTGATGGCCAAGGAGTGCTAGGCCCACCACAGCAACGATAACAGCTGTTCTTTGGGGAAGTTTATTATTTTTATCTATAGAATCAGGATTAAATGGTTTTAAGGTTTCTGGTTTTTCCGTCATGATTATCATTATAGCAAAACTTGTTTCTTAATACTATTTTTGCTATATTGAAGTGTAGATGGATCAGTATCTAATATTGATTGACCGACTACTTTGTTATCAACAGAGTTGCCGGTTTTTTTTACCAAATTCAACTCAAAATAATTTAACAAGGTCGATATTATTAAGTTTGAAGCCATCAGGCTAGAAGGAGACTCATGAAAGTGATTGTTCAGGCTAAAAGTTTAAAGGTTACGAGAGCTTTACGTGAATTTATTGAACGACATAGTCAAAAATTAAATAAATTGGGCCAAAATGTAACGGCAGTACGCGTTTACTTAGAACAAAGCACTAAAAAGAGTAGTAAGAGTAAGAGCGTGTTAGTAAAGTTTAAAATTGAGGTGCCGGGACAAGATTTATGGGTTGAGGTCGCAGGTTATGATTTTTATGACGCTATCGTTGATGCGATTAATGCCGCAACTCGTAAACTCAGAAAAAATAAAGAAAAACAATTAGACCAACAAAAGGCTTAGTAAAACGCTAGTAGTTGTTAGCCTTATTTTTGTGCTATCCTAGCTTTATGTCAGACAATCAAGATCCTTTAACTATGTTACAAAAAATTATTGAAAAACCTGAGGGAGCAGAGCCTGTACAAAATAGTGCTGATGACAAACAAGATCAGCAAGTCCAATCTCAAGAAGAAATTGCTGCACAAGAAAAGAGAATGGTTGAGCTTAAAGCCAAGGAAGTTGCTAAATCAGCTGAAGACGAGGTAAAAATTGCTGAAACAAGAGAAGAATTTTCTCAGGTAATTGGTGATGCTGATCAAGAATCAACAGATCAACTTCCCAGCGAAGGAGATGACAGTGATCAGGACAGGGAAGAAATTCACAAGATTGCTCAGTTAAAAAGATTAGATTAATTTATTATGGAAGGTGGATCAAGTCTAGGTGCTGGAGCTAAAAGCCAGCTAACCAGTAGTGGGGGTTTTCGTCAAACTTTTGGTGGTAGTATTACTGAAGAACACTTGGATAAGGCGGCCGCTAAGACTAGTAGTCAAATTAAGCAAAGCAATCAGCAAAGTAGTGTTTTGGGTCAAAAGGGCGCGCAAAAGGGAGCGGCCGCCACTCAAGGCGCTGGTAAAACAGATCTAGCTAAAACTCCAGATAAAGCAGCCACTCAAGCACGGCCAGTGGCTAGTTTAAATCAAGAGTTGATTAGACGTCCAGCTGTCGATGTGCTAGATACTTTTAAGGCAATGTTTGACCCTAATCGTTTACTTAATATTCAAACCAAAACCCCAGAAGAACAGGCTAAGCAAAAAAAAGTAGCTGCTCGTTGGCAGCAGCTAACTGAGGCTGAACAGGCTGAAGCTAAACGCCTATATGAAGAAAGCTTGGCAAAAAAACGTCAAGAACAAGAAGCTGAAGAACAAAAGAAAAAACAAGAAGAAGAGGCTAAAGCCCAAGAATTACCAGTTCCTCAGGGTCGACAAACTGGTTTTCGTGGTTTTGGCGGTATGTCTGGCTCTACAAAAGCTCAAACTATTCTACAGCGCCAGCGCACTACCATGACTGGGGCAGAATAAGTTTTTTAATGCTAAAATGAACTAGCCATGAAACTTTATAATACCGTTTCGCGATCTATAGAAGAATTTCAAGCTCTAGAAGATAATTTTGTTAAGTTGTACGCTTGTGGTCCGACTGTTTATGATTACACTCATCTTGGTCATCTACGCAAGTATGTTTTGGATGATGTTTTAGTAAGAACATTGCGTCACGCTGGTTATGAGGTGAAGCATGTGCAAAATATTACTGATGTTGGTCATTTGGTTAGTGATGATGATGTGGGAGAGGACAAACTAGAAAAAGGGGCTAAAAAATATGGTACTGACGCGGAAGCTTTAGCTCGTCGTTTTGAAGATTATTTTTTTTATAGTATGGATTTGCTGGGGGTCTTGCGACCGAGTCTTAGTTGCCGTGCTACTGACCATATTCAAGCTCAGTTAGAAATGGTTTTAGCATTGGAGAAAAAAGATTTAACTTATGTTATTGAGGGAGATGGTGTTTATTTTGATACTAGTAAGATTGATGATTATGGCAAGTTAATTAATCAAGATCCGCAATTAGCTAAGCAAGTTTTAACAGCTCAGCGTGAAGGTGAGCGAGTCGACAAGGTGCCGGGGCGTAAACATCCAACCGATTTTGCGCTATGGAAATTTGAGCGTCCAGGAGAAAATAGACAAATGGTTTGGTCTAGTCCTTGGCACGAACGTAGTTTTCCAGGTTGGCATATTGAGTGTAGCGCTATGTCACTTGAGCATTTAGGCGATCAAATTGATATTCACACTGGAGGAATTGACCATATTAACATCCATCACACTAATGAGATTGCTCAAACTGAAGCCGTAACTGGTAAAAAACCCTTTAGTCGTTATTGGGTGCATCACAATCATCTGTTTGTTGAGGGTCAAAAAATGAGTAAGTCTCTCAATAACTTTTATACAATAGACAATATTATTGAGCGAGGCTATTTGCCGAAGGCCTTACGCCTACTATTTTTAATGAGTCACTATCGTAGTGAACAAAACTTTACTTGGGATAGCCTGCAAGCCGCTCACAAAGCTTATTTAAAACTTGTTTATTTTGTTTTAAAATTGCGCGCTAATAAAGACAATCGAGAAATTGAGTTAAGTGATTTTCCAGGAGCCATGCAACTGCGTAGTGATTTTTTTACAGCTATGGAAAATGATTTAAAAACAAATGAGGCTTTAACAGTATTATGGGAGTTATTAAAAAGTGATTTAGATGCTGATGTTTTGTATCGATTAATTATGGAATTTGATCAGGTTTTGGGACTTGGTTTAGCTGGGATTAGTGAGGAATATTTATTAAAATCTCTACGCCAATCTTTAAACAAAAAAATAATTGATGTAGATTTAGCTCAAAGTTTAGGTTTGGAAGCAGAAGGTTTGCGCTTGGCAGATTTGCCAGCTCAGGTGAGACATCTAGTAGAAGAGCGCCAAATTGCACGTCAAGACAAAGATTTTGCCAAAGCCGATGAATATCGAGCACAAATTAAAGAACATGGTTTTGAACTTTTGGATATGGAAAATAACGAGCTACTGATTAGAAAAATTTAATTTAGCGCAGCTCTTTTCATTTTTTTTAGCAATCTATCTTTTTTAAATCTCCGTATTCTTCTCTTATAGAAAAATATCCTTGACGAGAAATAATCAAATGATCAATCAGCTTAACTCCCATGGCTTCTGCCAGTTGAGCTAATTTTTTACTAACCAGTAAATCATTCATTGAGGGTTCTAGGTTTCCTGAAGGATGATTATGAACTAAAATGATGTTGCTAGCTTGGAGTTGAAAAGCAATTTCAAAAATTTCCCGGCCTTCTAGATAGTTAAAATTTAAACCGCCGATGGTGATGGTTTTTTTGAGTAACAATTCTTGTTGGCCATTGAGAAAAAAGGCCAAACAATATTCTTGTTTTTTGGCTTTCAAATCTGAACAATGATTAAAGACTTGAAGGGGAGAGCGCAATGGGGTGGAGTTTGATTCCAAAATACTTCTTCTGCCTAGTTCAATGGCAGCAATGATTTTTGTAGCTTGAGCGAAGGCAATTCCCGGTATGCTTTGCAGATCTTTAAGTAATTGTTGTTCTCGATTTAATTTTTTGAGAGTAAATAGTTCGTGTAATAGTTTTAGAGGAAACTTTTTTAAAATTTTTTGAGCCAAATTTAAAACTGGTAGGTTTTTATGACCACTACTTAAGATAATAGCTAATAATTCTGCATTACTTAAACTAGTTGTTCCGGAATAATGTAGTTTTTCTCTGGGGCGATAAGTAAATATGATGCTTGGTTTTTTAGAAGACTTTAATCCAATTGATTGTTGCTGCACTATTTTAATTGTAGTGAAAGAAAATGACTTTAAGTGTGATGGAATTTTCTTGTGCTATTTTATCTTCGCAAGGCTTCAATCAGTAATTTGAATGTCCGAAGATTATGCAAAGTAGCTAGTCGCCAAGCACTACTATCTTTTACCTTAAAAAGGTGGTGTAAATAAGCGCGACTGATCTGATTTTTTTGACAAATTGGACAATCACAGTGTTCACTAATTGTTTTTAAATCTGTGCTGTGTTTTCCCTGTCCAATATATAGATAATCAAAAAGCTGGTCGAACTCTTTGTTGTCATCAATCTTTTTTAAATCTTTTTGAGTTAATTGCTGGGGGTCTGTTTTAAAGACATAGAGTCGTTGATGACGAGCATCTCTAGTGGGCAAGACACAATCAAAAAATTGGTATCCCATAAAAAATAATTGCACTATGTTTTCTAAACTACCCACACCTAGGGCAAAACGGGGGTTTTGATTGGGTGTTAAACGAGCATTAAATTGAGAAAGTTGATAATCAAATTTGCCATTGTCATCAATTGGCCAACCACCCAAACCATAAAGATCAAAGCCGATTTCAAGTAGAGCATTAGCACAGTATTGGCGCCATTTTTGATGATTATGTCCTTGAATAGGAGCGAGAAGTAGGGGACGAGGCTCCAAGCTCTTTTTTTGTTGGAGTTGCTGATCAAATTCAGCCTTAGCACGCTCCGCCCAAGCAATGGTTCTTTTTACACTTTGCTCTAGACGTGTCTCATCTGCTTCTGGTGGGCTAAAATCATCAAGGGCAATTTTAATATCACTGCCAATAGTAAATTGTAAACGAATGGAATCTTCTGGAGTAAAAAGTTTTTTCTTTTGTTTTTTAGGTCCGGTATATAAGACCACACCTTCATCAGTAATTTTTCCCAGATTAGGATTTTTTTGAATTAGAGAAAAAAGTTGAAAACCACCTGAATCAGAAGCTAAAAAACCGGGCCAATTCATCAATTTTTTAAGACCACCAACCTCTTTTAATATTTTTTCCCCTGGTTTATTAATTAAATGGTAGGTATTAACCATTAGCCAATCTAAGCCAATTTCTTGGAGATCGATGGGCCCTAAACTACGCACCACACCTAGAGTAGCGTCAGGCATAAACACTGGCAAGTTGGCTAGTAGCTTTTTTGAATTTTGGTAATTATCGAATTTTTCCATCAGGCCTATTTTACTTGATCTGGTATAATAATGCATCTCAAGAAATTATTAATTAATAAGAAAGATAAAATGCCTCAAAAAAAAGCAGTCAAGCGTCTTACTCGCTCCAAAACTGATAAAAAAATTGCTGGTGTAGCTGGCGGTATCGCTAACTATTTCGAAATTGATCCGGTGTTAGTGCGCTTAATTTTTGCTCTAACTTGTATTCCAGGTGGTTTTCCAGGTCTTTTGGCATACATCATTGCTTGGATTGTGATGCCTTTGGAAAAATAATTTATTTTGTGAAATAAACAAGAAAAAGCCCCATCGTATGATGGGGCTATTTTTTACTGGCTGTTGTTTTTGTACGCAGCCCTTGCCTCCCCTAGGGAAGCCTTGGCTGCGTTCAGCTCCTCACGGAGCCGACTCACCTCTTCCTGCGCATAAAAATATGCGCAGGCCTGCTGATTGCCATTAAGACAATCTGCAGCAGGATTCTTGCTGTTGGATGACCAAATCATTCCAATAACAAGAATTATGATAACAATTACCAGTACGATAATGACAACACGGTTTTTCTTTTCCACGTTGTCACCTCCTTTTTCCATTGCCGTTTGAATTTCCACAACTGCTTTAGCTGTGGTTCGACAATGCAGAAGTTATTTTACTATAAAACAGCAAATAATTCAATATTATAGGACAGTTTAAACTATGCCATTCTTAAATTATTTTCAATGCTACAATAACTGCCATGAGTCAATTATCTATCGGCATCGTTGGTTTGCCTAATGTTGGTAAGTCAACTTTATTTAATGCCTTACTAAAAAAACAGGTAGCGTTAGCTGCTAATTATCCTTTTGCCACCATAGAACCTAATGTTGGTGTGGTAGAGGTGCCAGACGCGCGTTTGCAAACCTTGGCTGAAATTACTCAAAGCAGTGAAAAACTAGAATCTTTACCTCCAGTCAAGCATGCTTTAGTAGAGTTTGTCGATATTGCTGGCTTGGTTAAAGGAGCGTCTCAGGGTGAGGGATTGGGCAATCAATTTTTGGCCAATATTCGAGAAACTCAAGCTATTTGTCACGTTTTGCGTGCCTTTAGTGATGAAAATGTAGTGCGAGAGGGCAGTGTTTCACCGACTGAAGATTTAGCAACTATTCGTACAGAATTGCAATTAGCTGATCTTGAAACTCTCAACAAACAACGCCCTCCAAAAGGTTCAGCAAGCAAAGAAGAAAAATTGCGTTGGTCAATTATTGAAAATTTTAAAAAAACATTAGAGAGTGGCCAGAATCTTATTAATTCTGATCAAGTAGGCAGTCAAAGCGCAAAAAGTTTTACTGAAGTTGAAGCTTTAGTAGCTAAAGAATTATGCTTGCTAACTGCTAAGCCTGAAATTTTTGCAATCAATGTTGATGAAGACGCTTTGAGCAAAGCTGATGCTTTAAAAGAAGAATGGGCAAACAAACTTACCCTGTCGCAGACGCAAATAGTAATCATCTCTGCTCAAATTGAGAGCCAGTTAGCAACCCTAAGTAGTGAAGACCAAGAAGCTTATCTTGAAGATTTAGGTTTAAAGGAAAGTGGTTTAGAGCGTTTAGCTCAGGTTGCCTATGAAACTTTAAATTTACAAAGCTTTTTAACTGCAGGTGAAATTGAAGTTAAGGCTTGGACAATTAAGCGAGGTAGTAGCGCGCGTCAGGCTGCTGGCGTTATTCATGGTGATTTTTACGATAAATTTATTAGTGCCAAAATTATTAGCTTCAGTGACTTTGTTGCTCTGGGAGGTTGGCAAGCCGCCAAGATAGCTGGAAAAATTCGTCAAGAGGGCAGAGACTATATTATGCAAGATGGAGATGTAGTAGAGTTTATGGTGGGGCGCTAAACTTATTTTTGCTTGTAATTTCAAGGAATCTATACTAAAATACCCTTCAAGAGTTCGCTAAATTTATCAATTATCCAAGGAAAGAATTGTTTCCGACAATTTTTTTCGCGAACTAGAACGGAACAGATGAAGTTGGTTAAAGAATCAATCAAAAGAGAATATGAGTTAACTTACCTGCTAACAGGTGATCTTTTGGACGCTGATGTAGCTAAAATTCGTAAAGAAATTGTTGACTTAATTACAAGTTTCAAGGGTAAGGTTGTTGAAGAAAATGACTGGGAGCGCAAGCTCTTGGCTTACAAAATTCGTCACGCCGGCAAAGCTCAGGTAGAAGCTATTTTTACTCATCTTATAATTGAGTTAAGTCCCAGTAAAGTTCAGAAACTAGATAAAGAAATGACTCTTCATAATCAAGTGATGCGTCATTTATTAGTTTTAAAAGAGGATGAAATCCTTGGTGATGAAAAATCTGTAAAAAGTAAAGTAGAAGATGAAGAAGAAAGTGAAGAATAAAAGGTTACGGATTTTGTCAATTAAATATTAATAATAAGATGAAGTTAATGAAACAACTCTGTTACAGAGAAAGGAAAAAATGTCAGTAAGATCTCTTAATAAAGTCATGCTAATTGGTAATCTTACCAGAGATCCCAATTTAAGGTTTACGCCCAATGGAGCAGCCGTTTGTTCTTTTGGTTTAGCTACCAACCGATCTTGGACTAATTCGGATAGTGGAGAAAAACAAGAACGAGTGGATTTTCACAATGTAGTTGCTTGGGGCAAATTAGCAGAAATTTGTGGACAATTGTTACACAAAGGTGACAAAACTTATGTAGAAGGAAGAATTCAAACTCGTGATTGGAAAACTGATGATGGTGCTGAACGTCGAATTACTGAAATCATCATTGATAATATGATGTTGCTCAATAGTCGAGGTGGTTACAGTCCAAGTGAAGAAGATGAAGCTGGTGAGGAAGAAGAGGGTAGTAGTGATGATAAAAAAAGCAAAAAAGCCAATGACAAAAAAGAAGATAAAGACGAGGAAGCAGAAGACGAGAATGGTTCTGAAGGAGAGGCTGAAGAAGTAGAAGATGTCAGTGATGATATTCCTTTTTAAATTAATTAAAATGAAAGTTTTTCATGAATCAACAATTTACTTATAAAAAACCAGAAGCACTTCGAAAATTTATTACCCCTTTTGGTTCGATTTTACCTCGCGCTAAAACTGGTTTGAGTGCAAAAGAGCAAAAAAAGTTGACTAGAGCAATCAAAAGAGCTCGTCACCTAGCTCTTTTACCATTTACTCAAACCTTGTGATATTGTGTTAATACAACAAAAAAGCTAGTTTTTTAACTAGCTTTTTTGTTGGCTTCGTTTTACAATGACTTGCTGGAGACTCATGAATAATTATCAAGTTTTAGAAGAATTGGACCATCATACAGAGAATTATATGTTTAAGCAAAAAAAAACTTCATTAAAGTTATTAACTAATTTAATTGCTATTCTTTTAATTTTAATATTGGGAGTGATTATTGGTTATCGCTACGCCATTGGCAACTTACCCTTTGGATTAAGATTAGGCTTTTTAGATCAATTAGCTCAAACTCAAAGAAGCGAGGATTTAACTCGTTTAATGCAAAGTTCTCAACAAGCTCCGGTTTCAATGGATGTTTTTTGGGAAGTTTGGCAAATTGTTGAACGTGATTATTTAGATTCAAGCAAAATAGATTATTCTAAAATGATGGATGGGGCGATTTCTGGTATGGTTTGGGGTTTAGAAGATCCTTATACAGCTTATTTACCTCCAGAGGATAATGAAAAGGCTGGTGAAGATCTGGCAGGTAGTTTTTATGGAACTGGCATTGAGCTTGGTTATATTGAAGGTGTGGTAGGGGTAATTGCTCCTTTGTCTGGCAGTCCCGCTGAGAAAGCTGGTATTAGGGCTGGAGATATGATTTTGCGCGTTAAAGACGAAGCAGCTGGTTTAGATGAAGAAACTAATACTTGGACTCTGGATAAGGCTGTTAAAAATATCCGTGGTCCAAAAGGATCGGTTATTACTTTGACTGTTTATCAGCCAGGTGACAATGATAGTCGTGAGGTGGAAATTATCCGAGATGAGATCGTTGTAGAAAGCGTTACCTTAGAATTTAAGGAATTTGAGGGTAAAACTCTAGCTCACCTCGAGCTTAGTCGTTTTGGTGATCGTACTTTGGAGGAGTGGGACAGTGCAGTGCAATCAATTTTAAGTAAATGGAATAATCGAGAAATAGCTGGTGTAGTCTTCGATTTACGCAACAACCCCGGTGGTTATTTTGATATTTCTATCAAAGTAGCCAGCGATTTTATCCAAAAGGGAGTAATAGTTTCACAAAAGAGCAAATATAATCAAAGAGATTTTGCAACTACTGGCAAAGCTAGGTTAGCAGAAGTTCCAACTGTAGTTTTAGTTAACAAGGGCAGTGCTAGTTCTAGTGAGATTGTAGCTGCGGCCCTTCGTGATGATCTGGGTATGAAATTAATTGGCGAGAAAACTTTTGGTAAGGGTACTGTTCAAGACAGACGAGAATTAAGTAATGGTGGTGGTTTGCACGTCACTGTTGGTCGTTGGCTAACTCCAGCTGGTAATTGGATTGATGATGATGGTTTGACCGTTGATATCGAAGTCGAACAAAATTACGAAACAGAAGAGGATGAAGTTTTACAGAGAGCGGCTGAAGAATTTTAAAGATACTTATTCTTTTAAATAAGCTCTAAATCCAGCAATGACGGTCTCAAGTTTGCCCTCTAGAACTTCACTTAAACCGTGCCAGGATTGTTTAATCCGATGATCAGTGACTCGATTTTGAGGAAAATTGTAGGTTTTAATTTTTTCAGCTCGCATACTACGTCCAATGCTTTCTCTAGCAGAACCAATAGCTGCTTCTTTTCTTTCCTCTTCAATTTCCCAAAGCTTAGCTCTAAGTAATTCTAGGGCAATTTGGCGATTTTGCACTTGTTTACGCTCGCTTCTAGCGACTACCACTATGCCGCTGGGAATGTGAGTTAAGCGAACCGCTGAACTAGTTTTGTTAACTGATTGACCACCAGCACCACTAGCGCGCATAAATTGTAATTCTAAATCCTCGTCTTTTATTTCAATAGCTTTGGCGTGAATTTCTGGCAAAACAGCTACAGAAGCCGTAGAGGTATGTAAACGGCCTTGAGATTCAGTGCTAGGCACACGTTGCACTCGATGTACACCAGCTTCAAAACGCAGTAGATTAAAGGCACTCAACTGCTCTGTTTCTTCAGTTTCAACTAACTCTTCAGTCTTATTTTCTTTTGTTAGTTGAAAGATGGGTAATTGAGCATTACCCTTAACTTTAAATACCAAATCATCAATTAATTCAATTTTTAAATTATGATTAAAACAGAATTTTTGATACATGCGCATTAACTCACTTGCCCATATCTTGGCTTCATCACCGCCAGCTCCAGCGCGAATTTCTATAATAGCGTTAGATTTTTTAATTTCTTGAGAAGAATTATCTTCTTGAGATTCTTGATCTTCTTGCAGTGCTGTTGCCGCTGATTCTAGAGTTTTTAGTTCTGTCTCTAGTTGATCAATTTCTTCTTGAACTAGCTTTTGCATTTTAGGGTCAGCAAAACTTGGGTCACTCAATAAATTTTGATTGTTTTTTAATTGTTCTTTGCAGCGCTCAATAGCAGCGCTGTATGGATTAAGTTGTTTTGTCATAACTGTGTATTTTTCATTATACCCAATAATAGCCTTCTTTAAGAAGGGCTTTCGTTTAAATTGAGAAGGGGAGAGCTAACTCTTTTTGTCAGTTGCTGTTGGTTTATCAGCTTTTACTGTTTTTTGATCAGCGCTAGCTTCTTTGTCTTTAACAGTTACTGATTTTTTTAGATTTTTGATAGCTTGCTGCTGTTCTTGAAGAATTTGTTTGTAAGATTTAACAGGAGCATTTGTTTTTTGAGTAGCTTTTTTGGCAGTTTTTTTAGCCTTAGCGAGAGCTTCAGCAGTAGCTCGCTTTTTAATAAATTTATCAACTCGACCCTGACGATCAACAAATTTCATTTCACCAGTAAAAAAAGGATGACAAGCGCTACAAATATCTACGCTTAGCGTCTTATTCATTGATCCAGTAACGAAACTGTTTCCACAGCTACAAGTTACTACACAATCGTGGTGCCAATCTGGATGTATACCTTGTTTCATAACGAACAGTGATTATAACATAAAAAATTGAGTGCTAAATAGTGGATTTATTTTTTTTATTTCTAACTGTTTCAATTAGTGTTTGCAAATCTAATTCTTTTTGTTCGCCTGTATCTAGATTTTTAAGACTGATAAGGTTTTTATCTATTTCTTCACTACCAACGATTATCACCCAAGGGATATTCTTATCTTGTGCTAACTTAAATTGTTTACCAATCTTATCTTTTTCCAGATAAATTTCAGTGCTTATGTCAGCTGATCTCAAATTTTTACTTATTTCTAAAGCTTTTTTTTGACAAGTATCATCGTCAAAAATACTGATTAAAACTTGAGCACTAGGCTCAGATTTTAATTGTTTTTTTTCTTTAATTAACTCAACAATTCTATCAAAACCTAAACCAAATCCTACAGCCGGCATATCTAAACCTGATAATTCTTCAATCAAATTATCATAGCGACCTCCAGCTCCTAAGCTACCACTACCATATTTAGCAATTTTTCCTTCAAAAATTAAGCCAGTATAGTAATCTAAACCACGAGCTATTTTTGGGTTAAAAACGAGAGCTTCCTGAGGCACTCCTAGTTCTATGGTTTTTTGTTCAATTTTTATTAAACTTTCTGATTTATCAATATTATTTAATCTAGAAAAAATTGACTCAACCACTTGTCGATTAAGGCCTTTGGCTATCAGCTCATTAGTGACTTCTTCGGGTGATAATTTATCTAGTTTATCAATACTTTGAATAATAGATAAAACAGAAACTCGCTCTTTGGCGAATTCGCTAAAACTATCAAGCAAAAGTTGTCGATCGTTATACTCGATTTTAATATCAACCAAACCTAAGCTTTTAAAAATATCATAAAAAACAGCTAAGATTTCTGCATCAGCTAGAGGAGAGCGACTGCCAAAAATATCAGCATCACATTGTATAAACTCCCGATAGCGGCCTCGTTGAGGTTTGTCTGCTCGAAAAACGCTTTGAATTTGAAAGCGGCGCAAATATTTAGGCAATTCATTTTGATAGTTAGCTAGTACTCTAGCTGTGGGTACGGTTTGGTCATAACGCAAGCCAAGTTTTCGGCCACCTCGATCAGTAAAGGTGTAGAGTAATTTATCTGCTTCTTCACCATATTTGCCCAATAGTAAACTAGCGTACTCTAGAGTAGGAGTTTCAAAAGGCACAAAAGCAAAACGCTTAAAACTATCCCGAATGATAGAGCGTACTTTTTCTCTCAAACTGGCTTCTGTTGGTAAAAAATCACGAAAGCCCTTGAGTGTTTGTAACTGATTATTCTTTTTCATAAAATTCCTTTATATATTTATTGTACAAAAAAATCCCCGTTATCAGGGGATTAATTATTATTTGCTCATTTAAGCAATACAAAACATCCCCTCTTACGAGTGGTGATGATGAACTGCTAAAGTTTGAGCAATTAATTTTTGCATCAGAGGAATATTATATGTTTTTTAGGCCCATTAGTCAAACAATTATTTGTTATAATTTGCTTGGATTGAGCTCTTAAGTTTAATCTTTAATAAAAAACGGGCCTGTAGCTCAGTTGGCTAGAGCGCTGCATTCGCATTGCAGAGGTCAGGGATTCGATTTCCCTCAGGTCCACTAATTGGCTAAATCTACCAAGGCTTTGATACTGCTCACAAGCCACTGTCCGTCTGTTTTAGCGGTAGCGACAATTAGACATTGAAGGTCAGAGTAGAGATCTCTAAGGCTTATTTCATCTCCATTATCATCAAAATATTGAGTGTTTTTATCTAATAAAAAGTTCAAATCACTTTCTCCAGTTCGAGAATCAAATAATAAATTATTAGAATAGAGTTCAGTAATGCTGCCGATTGTTATTTTTCGATCTTCTTGAGTAAAGTCTGTTTCTGTTAATAAAATTCTTTTAGGAACAGAAACATCCTTTTCAACTACACTATAAACAATAACCCAGTCATCAACTGCAATTTCATCAAGTTCAATTTCTTCTTCTTTTTTAACAATTTCTAAATCTTCAGTTAGTGGAACCACAATATTATTTTGATTATTAAGAACAGTGAGAGTTTCTGCACTAACTCTTTTGACTTGAGCGAGATAAGCTTGTTTAAGCTGTGTTGGTTGTTGATCGTTTTGACCTAGTTCAACCTGTTTGTCTTGGATGACTTTCTTGATATTTGAGATAGTAGATTCCTCAGTAGCTTCTGACTCAGTCTGGGCATTAATCATGGGTATAGCAAAAAACAACGAAATCATGATAAAAAAACCAGTGATCAAATAAAAGTTTTGCGATTTAAAGAATTGTTTATTGTTTAATTTTGACATCTTAGTTATCTTCTGTTTCTTCTTCGTTTGCTTCTTCTTCAGTTGTTTCTTGATTGTCATTATTGCTTTGACTAAAGTCTTCATTGAGAAAATCAGCGTCAACAATGACTGTTCGAGTGGCTTGATTAAGCAAGCCGTCTTGATTAATGCTGTAGATTTTCAAAACATTAGCGCCCTGATCCAATCTGACTTCTTTTGAAAAATTACCAGATTCATCTGCACTGCTAATCACTTCCTCATTATTAACAAAAACAACTACAAAATTATTAGCATTGGTATTACCACTAACGATGAGACGTTGACTATCGGTAATGAGGTTATCTTCAGGAGAAGTAATGGCCAATTGGCTATTATCTTCATTTTCATCCAAAACGGGGTTTTTTATTACGTCTTGAACCTGATCCTTTTGAGCGTCACTGATGTTACGACGGCTTTGGTAAACTCCAAAAGTAATTAAAAGACCTAAGCTGATACCTATAACAACTGCTAAAAGAACTTCTTTTCGCATAATACTATTATAATTGAAGAGACATCCTATGTTAAATCTTGTAAAATGTCAACTTTAACGGTAATATGCGAATATGCAAATTAGTTATCATGGACATTCCTGTTTCAGATTAAAAGGCAAGAACGGAACGGTGGTTACCGATCCCTACAGTGAAGAGGGGGTGTATGGCATTAGTATGCCGAAACTAACAGCTGATTTAGTGACGGTTTCTCATCAGCATCGAGGTCACAATGCCATCGAAAAAATTAAGGCCTCAGCTAATCGTAAAAAACCATTTATTATAGACTTTCCTGGAGAATATGAGGTTGGTGGAATTAGCGTTTTTGGCACGAAAACTTTTCATGATAAACAGGCTGGAAAAGAGCGTGGCAGCAATTTGATTTTTACAATTTTAATTGATGGAATTACGGTTTGTCACTTAGGTGATTTAGCTCACCCTTTAAGTGATGAACAGCTAAAAAATCTTTCTTCAATTGATGTTTTATTTTTACCCGTTGGTGGCCCTAGTTCTATTATGGGTGAGGAAGCGGTTAAATTAGCTCAAGCTATTAGTCCTAATTATCTAATACCAATGCATTATGCTGATGCTGCTTATCCTAAAGATGCTCCTTTGAAAAAAATTGAAGACTTTTTTCAAGTTTATGGAAATACTGTTGAAGCTGAAGAAAAGTTAAATGTCGAAAAGGATCGTTTACCAGACGAAATGCAATTAGTAGTTTTATCTCGTAGTTAGTATGGCCAATAAACTTGATCCCAAAACACCACCCCATGATTTACAGGCCGAAGAATCAGTTTTGGCAGCAATTTTGATTGATAAAGATGCAATTTTGCGAGTTTCAGAAATTTTAATAGCCAAATCTTTTTATAGTGCAGCTAATCGAGCTATATATCAAGCTATGCTTGATTTATATGATAATCGTCAACCAATTGATGTTATTACCTTAAAAAACCAGTTAAAAAAGCATAAAAAACTTAGTCAAGCTGGAGGTGTATCTGGTATTAGTAGGTTGTCCAACTTATTATCAACCAGTGCTAATGTAAAAAACTATGCTGATGTAGTGAGAGAAAAATACGTTAAACGAGAGTTAATTGCTCTGTCTAATGATGTGGCCAATTTGGCTTTTGATGACGCTAAAGAAGTTAGTCAGATTTTAGATACTGCCGAAAAATCAGTAATGGAGATTTCCCAAACTCACGCACGCAAAGATTTTTTGCCGGTCAAACATACTTTAGTTGAAAGCTTTGATCGTCTCGATGAATTGCAAAAAAGTGGTGGAGAACTACGAGGTATGCCATCTGGATTTGCTGAACTAGATAGAATGTTGGCTGGTTTTCAGAAATCCAACCTAATTATTTTAGCTGCTAGACCAGGTACTGGTAAAACTGCTATGGCAGTCAATATTGCTCAATACTTAACAGTAGTGGCTAAGAAAAAAGTTGGCTTTTTTTCTTTGGAAATGAGTCGCGAAGAATTAGTTGATCGTTTGTTAACTAGTCAGGCAGATATTGATGCTTGGAAGTTAAAAACTGGTCGTTTAAATCAAGAAGATTTCGGCCGTTTATCTGATGCAATGGGTGTTTTAGCTGAAGCTAAACTTTTTATCGATGATACTCCTGGTCTCAGTATTTTTGAAATGCGCACTAAAGCCAGACGTCTAATGATGGAGCAAAATATAGATATGTTGGTGGTTGACTATCTGCAACTTGCTCATGGAGTTAATCGTGATAATAGGGTGCAAGAAGTCGGGGAAATTTCTCAGGGACTGAAGAATATTGCTCGTGAACTCAAAATACCTGTTTTGGCCTTAGCTCAGCTCTCTAGGGCAGTAGAACAAAGGGGAGAGCGATCACCACAATTGTCAGATTTGCGTGAATCTGGCTCTATAGAGCAGGATGCTGACGTAGTGATGTTTTTGTATCGTAAAGATGAAGATTTGCGTGAATCTGTGACTTTGAAAATAGCTAAGCACCGTAATGGTAGTCTAGGAGATTTCGAGCTGTTCTTTAGAGGAGATCGAGTTCGTTTCTATGGAATGGAAATGCGTCGTACTCAAAGTCTTTCTTAAAATTTATTTTGCTCGGGAATTTTTAGTATTTTAGCTTTGTGCAAAACCGAAGAGTAAGTAAATTAGACCTCCAGACAAGACCATAAAAATCAAGAAAAAACCCAAATTAGCTTTAAGTTTTTTACTGGCTAAATCAGCATTAGGATTGTCCATGCTAATAATAATGATTAAGGATATCACTAGCCAGATTAGACCTCTAATCACGATTGACCAGATACTGTTAACTGAGGTAGCTTGATGAACTAATTCTTTGATACTATCCATGTTTGTGTCTAATATAATGACGCAATTTGCTTACAAAAACAAGTCTTTTTACGGTAGAATATACAAGCTTAAACTAAGAAGTCATCGCCGAGATGGCGGAATTGGTAGACGCGTAGGTCTCAAAAACCTATGAGGGCAACCTCATGAGGGTTCGATTCCCTCTCTCGGCACTATATATGTGGCCCACCATTATAAACATTGGTTCTTTTCGTTTACAATCTCTAACTTTATTGGCGATTCTAGCTCTATTTTTTACTGCTTTTGTTTTTTGGCGTAAGGGCAAAGAAGAGCATTATGATTTGACAGAATTATTTGATGCTTTCTTATTGTCTGGTTTTTTTGGGGTAGTTGTTGGGCGTTTAGCATTTGTTGTGTTTCATTGGGGAGTTTTTAAGGAAGACTGGTTGCAAATTTTCAATATTGTTCAGTCACCTGGAAATGAACCCTTGTTGGCTTTATCTGCTGCTGCCATTTATTTGTACTTTTTAGCTAAAAAACACAAATGGGATGCTTTTGAAGTTTTGGATTTTTGGGCAACCTCTATTAGTTTGGGGATGGTTTTTGTTTATCTTGGGTTTTTTCTAGCTGGTAGTTATGCTGGTCAGTTAACAAATGTGCCTTGGGGAGTAGTGATACCTGGAACTTTTGAGAAAAGTCATCCAGTTCAATTATATTTTATGTTATTTTATTTATTTCTTTTTAATTATTTGCTTAAAGTTGAGTATAAATACCGTACTTTTGACTGGTATCGGCGGGGCAAAAAAACTGCTCAATCTGGTTTTTTATTAGCCATGTTTTTAATATTAACTGGCTTCTTTTATTTGCTAATGAGCATGTTGTCTTTGCCTGGAATGGTAGTGCGGGGCAGAGTAATTGATCCTTTTATTTATATTTTAGTTTTGTTAATTGGTTTAATACTTTTATTTTATCGTTCTGGTCGCTCTCTTAAAACTAAAAGGAAAAGACCAATTAGATGAAGGTTATTTTCGAAGATCCAAATTTACTAGTGATTAATAAGCCTGCAGGCATAGTGGTTAATAGAGCTCAAACTCACCAAGACAGCACTATTCAAGATTGGTTTGTCAAGTATTTAGGTCAACAGAGTTTTCTCCCTGATTTTATTGCCCAAAATCGCAATTCTTGGGAGCAATTCATTCCTCACGATTTTCAAGATGATTTTGGTTCTCCAGAAGAAATTTGGTTGAGTCGTCAGGGTTTAGTACACCGCTTAGATAAAGAAACTTCAGGAGCGCTGCTATTAGCTAAAAACCCAGGAGCGCTAGTGAATTTATTAGCTCAATTTAAACAAAAACAAGTGCAGAAAACTTATTTGGCTCTTTGTCATGGTCGCTTTGTATTAGACACTGGTAAAATCAATGCTCCTTTGGCTAGAGCTAGACGAAATCGCTTTCGTTTCGCCATTAGTGCAACAGGTAAAAAGGCGGAAACCAACTATGAGGTAGTAGAGAGATATCACGACCTTGATTGGCAGACTCTAGAAAAACAAAGTTTAAACAATAACGATCTTTTTTCAAAAAAAAACACCAAAAAAATTTTAAAACGTGGGCCACAACTTTATCAAGCAGGTTTTACTTTAGTTAAGGCTAAGCCAAAAACTGGTCGTACCCATCAAATTCGGGTTCACTTTGCTTCAATGCAGCATCCTTTAGTTGCTGACAAAATTTACTCGGGAAGGAAGAGACAGGATTTGGATCACCTCTGGTGTCCAAGACACTTTTTACATGCAAGTAGTTTGGAATTTTATTTACCAACTGGTCCAGTATGGAAAAAAAGACAATTAGTGAAAGTCCCTTTAATTGATGATTTACAACAAGCTTTGGCTTTGTTAAAATAAAATTGTTAAGCAAAGAGTGCGAAAGAGCGTTAAGCTTTTCGTATTCCCAAGCAACGAATTTTGACTTTTAGTCAAGAGGAAACCAAGTGAATAAGAAAAGTTCAGCGCTCTTTTTTTATTAAATATAGAAAGAGTAGCGATGAAATTTAACAATATTGTATTTAAACAAGATCAAGCACAATACATTGTGCCCAGTTGGCAGGATTTAGACCAATTAAGCTTTGAATTGGCTCAAAAAATAATTGAATCGGGTGAAGAATTTGATTTGGTCGTGGCTTTAGCTAAAGGAGCTTGGCCAATGAGTCGTACTTTAGTTGATTATTTGGCCATTTCTAATTTAGTGAGCTTGGGTGTTAGATTCTATTCTGGAATTAATGAGCGTCTTAGTGAACCAGAGGTTTATCAAGATTTACCAGTGAGCGTAGATAATAAAAAAATTTTACTTTTTGATGACGTAGCTGATACCGGTGAGTCACTAGTATTTGCTAGTGATTACCTCATGGAGCAGGGGGCAAGTGAAGTAAAAACTGCCACCCTCTTTTTGAAAGAGCGCTCGGCTATTATTCCAGATTTTCATGCTAATACCACTAATTCTTGGATTATTTTTCCTTTTGAGGTGAGAGAAATGATGGGGTTGCTGGCGAGCAATTGGCGAGAACAGGGGATTGGAGAAAGTGAAATTATTGATAGGTTCGAGCAACTAAATTTCAAAAAAAATATTAGTAGTTATTTTAATAAAAATAAAAAATAAACAGAAAGGGTTTGATATGGGTAAAGAACTTTTACCAAACTTAATAGAGAAATCTGAGGCCGACTTAAGGCTTATGTTGAAACAAGCAGAGTCTGATAAAAATTATCAGCTGCAATTGTATATTTGTCGTGCACTTTTACCATTTGAAGAACGTCCTTGCTTGGCTTTAACTGCGATTAAAGAATTAGAAGAGTTAATAAACACAGAACCAAATCTAGAGGAAAATATAATTTAAATGTTTAAGTTGTCTTAATTATGCCAATCACTATTTTTTCTAGCGAAAGGTTTTCTCAAGAGGAAGCGGTTAGAATGGCTAGAAAAGAACAGTTGCGTGAATTAATGCAAGATTTAAGTGCTTTGGTGATTAATACTGGCAATAAAAATAAGGCTCTAGCTTTAGCTAACCTAATCAATAAACTTACTAACCAACAATTAATTTCTAGAGAGATAATCTGTTTTGCTGATCCCAAGCAAGAGCAGTGTGCTGTTCGAGCTGCTACGGTTGCTCGTACAAAGGTGGAAAATTTGATGAAGGACCTAAAATCCTATCCGGAGCACTGTCACACTATCGATGATGAAAATCATTCGGACATAAATTTATTATTTAGTCAATTAATTTTATTTGCCGGTTCAGATGTTAATGCTTTTGTTAAGGAGGCAGATCAAAACTGGAGTCAAAATCATCAATTATCCAGACAATATACAGAAAAGTTACCAGATGAAAAATTTTGGCGATTACGTGAGCAACTACGCCAACAATTTTGTTTTCCCGAAAACAAGCAAGTGGTATTGCGTTGGGACATAGCTAGTCATTTAGTGAATGGTCGAGATCATAGTTTTAGTGATTTAATAGAGGTAGTAAGTCGGCCAGTCGATCCTGAATTATTGGATAAGTATTTATTCGCAGCTTTAGACAACGGTCTTATTTTAGAATCAAATCAACATTTTGCTGCTTTAGAGTGTTTAATTGATAATGGACAAATTATTAGCACCAGTCATTTGCCACGAGAACTAGAGGAGAGAGGCGCTAGTTTAGCCGATTTTAGCAGTTTTGAAGTATCTCCGGTGCTTTTATCAGCATTTTTATACTCCGTTGTTAATAATACACCTATTTACATCCCATAATTTTTATAAAAACTATCCCATAACATTTATATTCTTTTGTTTGCTAGATTTAGCCAGAAAGCATGTTATAATTTAAACTCTAATTATTAAATTTGGTCTTAGTATCTTCTTTCCTGATTAAATACTAAAACCCATTTCGGACGAGATCTGAAATAAACAAGGAACAATATGGCAGAAAGCAAAAAAGCTTCTAAAACTAAAAAAAGTGCTCCCAGCAAGAAAACTGCTGTTAAAAAAGTGGCTAAAAAAACGGCCAAGAAAGCGGTTAAGAAAGTAGAGAAGAGTAGTGCTAAAAAAGCCCCTGCTTCAGTCAAAAAGACTTCTCCAAAAAAGCCTAGTGTTAAGAAAATAGATTCAAAAAAAGAAGAAGCAGTTAAAGCAAGTTCTGAAACAACTCCAGCTACAAAAACAAAAAAAACAGAGGAAAAATCTTCAGTAGAAGAGAAATCTTCAGTAAAAAATAGAGAAATTGACAGCGAGTTGCCAGAAATTGATTTACAAGCTATGTTTGAGGCAGGTTGTCATCTGGGTCATAAAGTTTCTAAATGGCATCCTAAGATGGAGCCTTTTATCTATACTAGTGAAGGTGGCATACATATTTTTGATTTAGAGAAGACTGCGGAACAACTAGAATTAGCTTGTCAGCGTTTTTATGATTTAGCTAAAGAGGGAAAGAGTTTATTAATGCTGGGCACCAAACGCTCAGCTCGTGAAATAGTTAAAGAAGCAGCTGTTGAAATGGGTTGCTTTTATATTGTTTCTCGCTGGATGGGTGGTTTATTAACCAATTTCAACCAATTGCAAAAATCTATTAAAAGGATGAGTGAGATTGAAACTGGTTTGGAATCTGGAAAATTTGATAAATATACCAAATATGAACGTCTACAATTAGATAAAGAAAAAACCCGTTTGGAAAGATTTTTTATGGGGTTGAAGGGTTTGAAGGGCAAGCCAGACTGTGTATTTGTGGTTGATTCAGAAAAAGAGAATATAGCTGTCAAAGAATCCATTAGTGAGAATGTTGAAGTGATTGCTATTGCTGATAGCAACGCTGATCCAAGAGAGATTAACATTGTCATTCCTGCAAATGATGATGCAGCAAAAAGCGTTGCTTATATTGTGAATTGTTTGAAGACTGCCTACAATGCTGGTAAAACAGCGCGTTAATAGTCATTGAAAGGTTAAAAAATGGCAATAACTATGGAATCAATTAAGAAACTACGTCAAGAAACTGGAGCCCGAATTATGGATTGTAAGAAGGCTTTAGAGGAGGCGAAGGGTGATTTAAAATTAGCCAAAAAGTACGTTCAAGAAAAAGGTTTAGCTAGAGCAGAAAAGAGCACTGATCGTGAAGCGGGTGTTGGTTATATTGCTAGTTATACTCATGCTACAGGTCAAATTGCTAGTTTAGTAGAATTACTCTGTGAAACAGATTTTGTAGCGGCCAACGAAGAATTCCGTCAATTGGCTAAAAATTTAGCTATGCAAGTAGCAGCTATGAATCCTCAAGACAAAAAAGAATTATTAAAACAAGATTTTATTAGAGAGAGCGGTCAAACTGTAGACATGGTCATTAAAGCTTTGTCAGGAAAGATTGGTGAAAAAATAGTTTTAGGTCGCTTCATGCGTTTTGTGGTTGGTCAAGAGAACTAAAAAAGTGTTAAACTAAAAACTAGAAGAAAACATTCTTTGCTATGCGTGATTACTGCCCATCTCGCCAAGAACAAAAGAAGCTTAAGGCTAAAAAAGTTAAAGCCAAAAAGTCACGGCGATCAAAAAAAAAGAAAAGATCTGTATCTTCTGCTTGGCAAAAATTTTTTTTAATCTTATTTTCAATATTTTTAGTATTATTGTTAGCAATCTTTTTTATTTATTTGTTTCGCACTCAACAATCTAAAAAAAATCAATTAAGTTGCACTCAACACTTGCTTATAACAGAAACGGGTCGACCACATGCTTGGGTAGTATTGGCGCCCGCAGAACAAAAAGTAAAAGTATTGACTTTCAATGAACTGAGTATTCAAAAATGGAATGAGCTGGCTCCAGATTCAGAGCTAAGTGCTGATGAAGAAATATTATTTTTTAGTTTATTGTTTGATGTTTTTGTTGATCAAGTTATAGAATATAAAACTCAAGAGATTAGTAAAAATAAGCAAAATCAATTTAAAGAATTTCTAATTAATGAATTAAAGGATAGGGGAGTCAAAAATTTGGCCTTTTATTTAGAAGGATTTCAACCCAATTGGGAATGGGTAGATGAAGAAAACTTTTCAGACATTGAAGCAGAACGCTTGAGATTGAAAAGTTTTTTGGACAGAAATACTGGAGCTAATTATGGAAAAGTTTTTGAGTGTCCAGTAGCGGTTATTAACAGTAGCGGAGAGCCTGGTTTAGCTACTACTTTTACTGGGCTTTTGGAGAAGGATGGCTTCTCTGTAGTCAGAAGAGATAGTGGTCCTGAAATTTTGACAGAAACTACTTTGCTTGTGGATCAGGAGGCGATAGCTTGCCAATTGTTGATTAGTCGATTTAAACAGCTAATGCCAAATAAAGCTATTAATCACAATCGAGAACTAGCACAACAATATCGGGTTAGTGCAGTAATTTTCTTGGCTGAGGATTTGTCAAAACTCAGAATTGGAGCTTTGAATTTTTTATACGATGATTTCCAGTAGAATATTTTTTTCTTAGAAGCCATAATGTGTATTGATAAAAAAAATGAATAATCAAAATAAATTATTTGGTTTCAAAATAAAACACCTAATTCTTATATCGATAGTTTTATCGATTATTACTGGATTAAGTTTCGGTAGATATGCAAAGTTTTCTTTTGATTTGGATGAAATTTTTACAATTTACAATAGTAAAAACATTAATCCTTTTGATTATTGGACTTCTTTAAATTATGATTTGGGAAATCCGCAGCTTTTTGCTGTTTTATTAAAACCTTTTGTATTGGTTTCAAATCCATCAGATATTTGGTTGAGAACTTTACCCTTAATTTTTTACTTATTATCAGTTTGGGTTTTTATTAAGATATTGATTGAATTTAAAATATCAGAGAATTTACGTCTTTTAACGATCATTATTTTTTTGGGTTTAGCACCGTTTTGGTTTTTTAGATTTTACGTAAGAGCTTATTCACTTTTATCTTTTTTAACTTTATTGACAATCTACCAAAGTTTTAAGTTAATTAAAGGCCCTCGCTTAAGAGAATTAAAAAGATTGATGATAACTATGTTTTTTGGTTTTCATAGTCATTATATCTACTGGGTTTTTAGTGCTATTTGGATATTAACTCTACTTCTTACTGGCGTATTCAAAAAAGTTCTAATCAAGTTAGGTAGCAAGAGGTTTTTTAAAATTGTTGGCATAGGTGTCGTTTCATTGTTTCCCATTGTAATTAATTTAGTTTCGAGAGAACTGATTAATAACTTTGATCGTTATTATTTTTTTCAACTAAACATAGTCCATCCTTCTTTTTTAGATATTTTTCAGTTTATTTTAAAAATGAATCTAAGCCATAATTTTTTTACATTAATTGCTGTTCTTTTCTGGTTAATATTATTTGTCGGTGGCATCTTAGCAATTAAGAAAAAAGTACATAAAAATCAAGAGATATGGCTAGTTTTTTCAATTTTATTTTGGTTAATCTATTTTCTAACTCCATTGAAGAATTTTTTAAGTGTATTTAAATATATATCTGGTTTTACATTATTTGTACCAATTAGTATTGTTCTTATTTTAAATAAATTATTTAACTTGGAGCGTCACTTAAAATCAAAAATAATTATGTTTGTAAGTACTATGTTAATAATTACTTGGTCTTTTTTGCCACCATTAAAGACAATTAGGGCTGAGTATGGAGATGATTGGAAGACAGTGGTTAATATGATTCCTCGACCTCCAACTAATTTTGTAGTTGTTGTTGATTGTGTGGATAAACTAGGTTTTGATTATTATTCAACTAAGAGCTTTGAATTTTATGGGTTTGAAGGTTTTAATTCAGGAAACAATTGTGGTTTGCCATCTATAACTGAAAATACACAATTTTTAAGAAATATTTTGGTAGTTGGTGATGGAGTGGTTCCTTTACCGATAGAGGATAGTCACACTCTAGTTTTTTATTCAGAAAAATATTTTCCAATCAAGCTTTATTATTATCAAAAAAAATAATGAATAAGAAATAACTTTATTGTTAAAAAAGATTTCACTGTAGCTAAGTCTAGGGGAAAGCAGTCGGTTTAAGAATTGGAACTTTGAATTTTCTTCATGACGGTTTCTAGGCCATCGCCTTGATCGTCATCGTCTTCATCGGTGCTAATAATTCCTAGCGGAATATCCTTTTCCAACACAATGTCTTCTCCAAGATTAAATTGGTTGTTAATTTTTTTGCTTGGGAAAGACTGTAGTTGTGAGTTTTTTTTAGAACGCAGAACCTCTTTTAACTGTACACAACATTGTTTGTCATCAATTTTGTAAATAACACAGCTATATTGATTACCGCCAGCGATCAACTTACTCAAGCGAAAAGAAATATCTTCGGGTAGTGCGCCTATATGTTTTTTTTTGTCATCTACGATACTGATATAGCGATTTTTCGTTTGTAAAAAACATTGTTGACCAACTTTTAATTTATTTAATTGTGAACTGCTGGTTAAGCGATGCAAGGAAATAATTTTACTTTTACCCGGTTCTTCAATAAAATCAGCGTTATTATTAAAAATAATATCAGGAGTTTGTTCTTTGTTTTTAATTTTTTTCAGGTGTTTATTGGCGATGATGTTAGAGCGATCAATAGTTAAAACATTTTTAAAAATTTTTTTCGCTTCTTTTGCTTTTTTGAGCTTGAGCAAAGCAAGGCCCAAGCGATTCATTGCTTCTAAGTTTTTTGGAGATTGTTCAAGTATTTCCTGATTAATGAGGACGGCATTGTTCCAATCAGCATCTTTAACTGCTTGAATGGCTTTAGCTCTTAGCAGGGAGCTATTTGGCATGGTCATAAGGTTTACACCTTTCTTCGGGGATGTTACAGCTTGTTGAGTAAATTGTCAACTCACAAAATTGATAATGAGGGTTTAACAAGCTTTGTTATAATGTTCTTATGTCAGGACATAGCAAATGGAGTAACATCAAGAATCGTAAAGACGCCCAAGACAAAGTGAGGGGTAAAATTTTTAGTCAGTTATCTAGACAAATTCGAGCCAGTGTTAAATCTGGTGGATCTGGAGATCCAAACCTTAATTCAAATTTGAGACTGATACTAGATAAGGCTAGGGGGGCTAATATGCCCAAGGATAAGATTCAACGAGCCATCGATGTGGCTTTAGGTAAAACTGGCGGAAATGAGATTAAAGAAATAGTTTATGAAGCTTTTACTTCAGATGGTGTGGCTTTGATGATTGTGGCTTTAACAGACAATAATAATCGTACAGCCAGTGAGCTTAGAACATTATTGAGTAAACATAATGGTTCTTTAGCTGGTCCTGGTAGTGCTGCTTACATGTTTGAGCGTGATAATGAAGGGGGATTTACAGCTAAGATCAAGATTACGGTAAGTGAAGAGCAAATTCCCTTAATACTTGAGCTAGTTGAGTTATTACGTCAAAATGAGGATGTAGAAGATGTTTTTGTGGCAACTGATTTGCCAGAAGAAGACTAAAAACTATGCGTCGTCGCGAAAAATTTATTATTGTTTCTGTATTATTATCTCTGGGTTTATTAGCTACACAGTATGTGCCAGCTGATTGGCGTTATGGAGCAATTGCTTTATTTACTGTAATTAGTTATTTTATGTCTGCTTGGGCTTTAAGTGACGACTTACAAGCTTATGAGTGGCTGACTATCTTACCTTTTCCTGCGCTTTATGCTTTGTCTGTTGGTCTATTTTATTTTCTATTACCAGAGGTAATATTATCTCGTTTGGCAATTTTAGCCATTTTTGGTGTTGGTATGTACGCCTTATTTTTGACGTCAAATATTTTCTCTGTAGCTAAAGGTAGGACTATTCAACTTTTGTATGCAGCTCACGCTATCGCTTTATTTTTTACAATGATTACTTCCTTATTATTAACTAATACTATTTTTTCATTACGCCTACCTTTTTATTTTAATGCTTTGTTAATTGCTGCTGTTCATTTTATTCTAGTGTTGATGTCTTTATGGTCAGTCCAACTAGAGCCACGTATTAATAAAGAAATTTTGAGTTATAGCTTGTTGTTTGTTTTATTACTAGCTGAATTTGCTATTTGTTTTTCCTTTTTACCGATGCAAGTTTGGCACATTTCTTTATTTATAATGTCTTTGGTGTATGTGGGTCTATCGCTGTTTCAGAACTTGCTGCAGGGGAGATTGTTTAAAAACACTGCCACCGAATATGGCTTGGTAGCAATTTTTATTATATTGGCTTTTCTTATAGTTTTTCCAGGTAAATAAGTAATTTAGATTGATGTATCAATCTAAATTTAAACAATGAGAGTGGGGAAGAGCTATAAAATTTTTCTTGTTTTAACTATTTTTTAAAGACTGATTAAAGATGCATGCTCCGTATATTTTTTGATTAATTTAGCAATCTTAAAATGTTTTTTTGAGTAAAATTTAATAAAAAACAACTAAAAAAACACTAGGGAAGTCTGATAAATTTTTTAAGAGGGGTTGGGCTATTTCTAAGACTTAAGCTTGCTTTTCGTGTTTTAAGAGACCTGCTGTATTGTGGATTAGAGTTAGAGTAGAGCCTTAAATTTATTTGGGCTTGGCTGATAAAGGGTAGAGGCGTGAAAATTGTGGAAAACTCATTTGTTATAGGACTTATTTAGCCTGGGATGATATAGTTTGATATAGTCATTTAGAAAAGCATTCAGATAAGTATGCAAAAATAAATTTAGCCTGGTAGCTAAAAGACTCACTAAGCTTATTTCCTCTGGAATTCCTCGAGTATAATCTCATTTTGACCAGGCTAAGTCTGGGGAGCAGAAGGACTGATTCATCAATAAAAAACCCGAATAAGCTTTTTCAAGAAGACCTAGGGAGGAGCCTTTAGGGCTCAGTTACGCCTGGAATATTAAAAGAGGGATAAGTTTTCAGGGCGCAGTGTAATTTTGTAAGTAAAAACAGTAAAAAGAATACCACGGTCTTTACTGCCCTGCAAAAGGAGATGGATGGGTTTCTGGGTTTATGGATTGATACTATGTCGCACAATATAACTTTTGCGACACTGACCCTAGAATCTCTCTCCAGACCCTTTTTTAGCTTTTTATACTTTCTATTTTTATTTGCACTTACATTGTGTTAATTTTTCTTAATTAGATTTAAATCTCATTTTCTACCCTGATTCTGGTCTCCTCATAAAAACTCTTAAAACTGACTCGCCTGATTTTCTCTTTGAGAATCCCCTCTGTGTCTGATTTTTTCCAGGCTAAGACCAGAGCAAATAATCGCTAAATAGGATAAGCTTAAATATATTTTAAATTGATATATCAATCTAAATACCTCAAGAAGCTTGTTAAGCGTCCAAAATCGGCTCTTTTTAGTTTTTTCGACCAATCCATCATTGAAAATCAAGATATAATAGCCGATATGCAAAAAAAGACACTATTTTTAGCTAAACCACAAATGATCTATCACGAAGCTTTCATTGAAGCGGTAAAAGAGTTGCAAGCGTTAGAACATGATCGCTACTATGTAGAAAAAAATTTAGATGTTAAAGCTTTAGCACAAAAAGAATATTTTGCAGCTTATTTAAAAGATTTGGCTCAGCAAGAAGCAGGAATTAATTTGCCAGCCAAACGAGTAGCTCAAACCATTTATTGGTTAATGGAGAAACAAGCTGATGGACAAATATCCTGTTTGGGTCGAGTGTCCATTCGCCACCAACTCACTGAGCACTTGAGAAAAATTGGTGGTCATATTGGTTATGTGATCAGGCCCAGCGCACGTCGTCAGGGCTATGGTACTAAGCTTTTGGCTTTAGCACTAGATAAAGTTAATCAGGGACAGCCAGAGATAGATGGCAAGCAGGCTCTACTCACTTGTGACGAAACAAACTTGGGTTCAAAAAAAATTATTGAGAAAAACGGCGGTGTTTTTAGCTCTTATACCAAGCAGGAAACCCCTTTACCTCGAAAACTACTTTATTGGGTAAAGCTGAATCCCTAAAAAAATAGAGCAGTCTACCCTATTAATAATGACTCTCCAGAGGTAATTATCAATTTTACTCGAGTAATTTTATTTATATTTTTTTATTTAAAGAGCTACTAGTGGTCAAATAGTCTAGTTTATTGTAGATTGGGCTTATGGCAGCTAATCGAAAAAAAACTAAAGCTAAGGATGAAAACAAGCTAAAAAACATTGTCCGTAGTTTAAGTACAGACCCAGATCAGGCTCTTTTAGCTTTTCTTGAAGCATTGGAAGTTGAAAAAAATTTAAGCCGTTTAACTATTCGTAATTATAGTCATTACTTGAGACGTTTTAATAGTTGGTTTAAGGAGCAAGGTGCGACTGATTTGACCCAGTTAAATCAAGATTCACTGCGAGCCTATCGTGTTTATTTAGCCCGTTACAGTGATGAGCAGGGTCGAACTTTATCTAAAAAAACTCAAAGTTATCATGTTATTGCTCTGCGTTCTTGGTTTAAATGGTTAATTAAGAATGATTTTGAAGTCCTTCATCCAGAAAAAATTGATTTACCTAAGGCTGAATCAACCCATATGAGCTTTGTAAATATAGAAGAAGTGGAGCGCTTATTGAGTCAGCCTGAGTTGAGTAGCAAAACGGGCTTGCGAGATCGAGCTATTTTGGAAGTCCTCTTCTCTACCGGTTTGCGGGTCAGTGAATTGGTTGGTTTAAATCGTGATCAAATTGATTTAAAAAGGCGCGAGTTTGGAGTGATTGGTAAGGGGCGTCGACCACGGGTGGTTTTTCTTAGTGAGCGAGCAGCTGATTGGTTGGGTCGTTGGTTGGCTTCTCGTGAAGATAACTGGCAGCCAATTTTTATTCGTATGTCTGGGAAAAAAGTTCACCCCGCTTTTGATGGTGAAGAAATGAGATTAAGCAGCAGAAGCGTACAACGTTTGGTAGATAAGTACTCTAGAAAAGCACATTTAACTGTTAAACTTTCTCCACACGGTATTCGTCATAGTTTTGCAACAGACTTATTGATTAATGGTGCTAATTTACGAGATGTGCAAGAAATTTTGGGACACAAAAATATTGCCACTACCCAGATTTATACTCATGTCACTAAATCTCAGTTAAAGAAAGTTTATGATAAGCGTCATTCGAAGCTTGAATAGTTTAGGGCCCCGAATTTTCTTTACTCGAGTTAAACATCCTTTTTCTTAAAAAAATTATTTGAAGCTTTAAATAAGATATATAAAAAAGGTGTGCAAAAAAGTTTGATTCATCAGTCAATAGGCTAAAAGTGTCATTTTAGCAGAGTTTATTGTTGTCTGCTAAAGGCTGATAAGGTTTTGAGAGATAAAAAACAAGACAAAGTTAATTTTTTATCTTCTAGAAAAGAGACTTTTTTGAGTGCTTTTTGATCTAAAAGTTTTATCAAGATCAAATATTCTTTTAAAGAAATAAATTTTTTAGTTTTTTATTGTAAAAATAAGCTTTTTTCTTTATTTAAGAAACATAGTCAAAATATATTTTTTAGTATTTAAATATAAATTAAGTTATCAAAAATAATCATTTATTTTTTTTAACTATATAAAATTATTTTTAAATATATATTTATATATCAAAAACTATAAATTACTTCTTACTTTCAAATTTTTTTGATCAATGTTAAAATCTAAGCGTTATCAAAATGGGCCGATAGCTCAGTTGGCTAGAGCGCCTGTATGGCATACAGGAGGTCAGGGGTTCAAGTCCCCTTCGGTCCACTCAAAATTTAGTTCTCCTTCATTCTCGATAATTGTCCACATCCCACACTCATAAACATCCTTAACGGCACTGTCTGGACCACCAAGAATTAACCAAAAATTGCGAACTTCTTGACTATGAGTGACAGCAAAAATTTCTAGGATGTCTTTTGTGTTGTTTGGGAAGTTTTTTAAATATTTTTTAAAGTGTGTAAGTATTTTATTTTTACTTTTTTCGTTAATTGGAAGCTCATTATCAACATTGAGGAATTCATCGATCTTGACCTTCAGTTTCAGCTCTTTGGCGATAATGGCGGCAGTTTCTTGGGTACGTTTTTTAGGGCTACTCAAAATTATTTTTTTTGTCTGAGAGGATTCTTGCTTAGCAACTAGATGTTGAGCTAGCTTTTCAGCTTGACTGATTCCTAGCTCAGTTAAACCAGGGTCTGGTAAAAATAATTTTTTTTCACCATGTCTGATTAAATTAATTCTAATTCTTGTCATTTTCTTCTACGGTAAGGGCGACGGCAGCAATTCGATCGTCGTCATCAAGTTTCATTAAAATCACACCCTGAGTGGGCCTGGTTAAAGTAGGAATAGATTTTTTACTAATAGACATTTTAATAGCTTTACCAGACTTAGTACTAATAACAACTTTTTCATGACGGTCAGAGATAAGTTTGGCGGCTGCTACCTTACCAGTTCTTTTAGTAATTTCTGAAACTTTTACTCCCAAGCCTGATCTTTTTTGTAAGGGATAGTGCTTGAGTAAAGTACGTTTGCCCATACCATTTTCGGTAATAATCATCAAGCTGTTTTCCTTGAAAACGGTTTCGTCATCTCGGAAGACTTCTACCCCAACCACATAGTCATTTGCTTTGAGGGTAATACCCTTTACGCCTTTGGTATCTCGTTGAGAGCTTTTCACTTCAGTTTCACTAAAACGAATGGACTTGCCATCACGAGTAATCAACATAATATTATCTTTGCCAGTGGTGACTTTACCCCAAACCAACTCATCACCCTCATTAAGAGTGATGGCAACAATGCCACTTTGGCGAATATTGTCATAGAGTTTAACTGCTGTTTTCTTAACTAAGCCCTTTTTAGTGGCCAACGTGATGTATTTGTCTCGATCTTTTTCTTCATCAACAATAATAATCGACAAGACCTTTTCATTTGCTTTGAGATTGAGTAGGTTGACAATGGCTGTGCCTTTAGCAATACGGCTGGCTTCTGGAATTTCAAAAGCCTTTAAGTTAAAGACTCGTCCTTGGTTGGTGAACAGGAAGAGTTGATCGTGAGTGGTGCAAGTGACAATTGACATCAGCACGTCTTCAGCCTTCATGTTTAAACCCTTAGCTCCTTTACCACCTCTGGATTGAGAGCGGAAAGCATCGGGACTAAGGCGTTTAACATAGCCACTTTCAGTAAGAGTGATAACGGTATTTTCATCAGCAATTAAATCTTCTTCATTAAACTCTCCCACCTTGCCTTTAATAACTCTCGTTAATCTTTCATCACCATAAAGTTTAATCATCTCCTGATTTTCTTCGATTAATAATTGCAAAATTTTACTAGGTTCGCTAAGCAAGTGAATCAGATCAATAATAGTTTTTTGGATAGCTTTATGTTCATCTTCAATTTTTTGTCGCTCTAGCGCAGCTAGGCGTTTGAGTTGCATTTCCAAAATAGCGGTTGCTTGAGGATCACTGAGCCCAAACTTTTTCATTAAAGCGCTATGAGCAACATCGCTATCACTACTGTTTCTAATGGTAGCAATCACCTCGTCAAGGTTAGCGAGAGCAATTAACAAGCCCTCTAAAATGTGGGCGCGGTCTCGAGCTTCTTTTAATTCAGCTTGAGAGCGACGAGTAACTACCAATTGGCGATGTACGATATATTCTTTTAAAACTTGGAATAAGGTCATTAGTTGAGGTGTGCCTTCACTATTCAGTGCCACCATGTTCATAGAAAAACTAGTTTGTAGCTCACTCATTTTGAAGAGCTTATTAAGGACCACTTTTGGTCTGGCGTCTTTTTTGAGCTCAACTGTAATTTGCAAACCGGTTCGGTCTGAATCGTCTCTTAAATTTCTAATACCACTAATTTTTTTATCTCTAATTAAATCAGCGATTTTCATTAATAAGCGAGCTTTGTTGACTTGATAAGGCAACTCATTAACAACAATTTCCATTTGACCACGTTTATTTTCTTCAATACTAGCTTTACCACGAATAATAATTCGCCCCTTACCAGTGCGATAGGCTTCACTAATTGCCTTGCTATCATAGATAACTCCGGCAGTTGGGAAATCTGGACCTTTGATAAAAGTCATTAACTCTTCATGAGTAATATCACTCTCAAAACGCCCAGCTAGTTGACGAGCTTCAGTTTCTAACAAAGTATTGATGCAAGCAGAATTTGAATTTAATGTTTTTTCTTGAAGATTAATTTGAGTTTCGCTGACTGCTTTGCCTTTGTCGATCATGGCGGCAATAGCGTTACAGCTCTCAGTAAGATTGTGCGGAGGAATTTTAGTAGCCATACCCACAGCAATACCTTCAGAACCCATGAGCAAGAAATTTGGCAAACGGGTTGGTAGTACCACCGGCTCTTGTAGCGAACCATCGAAATTATCTACAAAATCGACAGTGTTTTTATTAATATCTGCCAGTAATTCTTGAGTAATTTTGGCACTTCTAGCCTCGGTGTAACGCATGGCAGCTGGGCTATCGCCATCAATAGAGCCAAAGTTACCTTGGCCGTCTACTAATGGGTAGCGCATGCTGAACTCTTGAGCTAAACGCACCAATGCCATATAAACTGCATTGTCACCGTGAGGATGATATTTTCCTAAAACATCACCGACAATTCTGGCAGATTTTTTGTAAGCAGTATTGTGATGAATTCCCGACTTATACATGGAATATAAAATGCGGCGATGAACTGGTTTTAAACCATCTCTAACATCTGGTAGAGCTCGAGCGACAATGACGCTCATTGCATAATCTAAATAGGATTTCTCCATTTCATCGACAATGTCGGTGTGTTTGAGTACACCATATTTAGTTTTTTCAGTGGTCCCAAACTTACTACTGGGATCTTCGTTGTTTTCTTCCACCATATTTTCTTCTTGTTTCTGCTTTTCCAAGTTATCTGTCATATTATTTAATCTTTTGATATCTTAATTATTATTTTGTATAGCTTTTTCAATTGCAGGAGCGATCTCCTTTTTTCTTGATAGTTTTGCTCCAATGTCAATTATTTGATCCAAAGCTTGGGTTTTGAAAGCTGCTTCTGCCACTTCTTGCTCAACATCGCTCAAAAGTAAGATCTTGCTATTAGCTTCCAAAATATCAGAGATAACTACAAAAATTAAATCGATATCTAGTTCTTTCTTAACAGCTTCCATTGCTTGTAGTAAACAATCTTTTTTATCACTAATGATTTGTTCTTGTTCAACAGTTTCTAACTGATCAATCATGACTTTTTTGCCGGCAAAATCAAAAATTTTATAATCATTTTTGACAATATCTTCGCAAGATAATTGAGAAACATCTGACTTAGCTTTAAAAATTTCTAGCGCTAATGCTTCTAGATCTTCTATCTTAGCTATTTTAGCCAACTCTTTAGCTGTCTCGATGTCTTTTTCAGTGCAAGTACTAGATTTAAAGCCAACTGTATCAGACAAAATTGCCGACAACATCAGACCAGCCAGTTTTGTATTTGGTTCAAATTGATTGTTTTTCATCAAATGATAGACAATGGTGCTAGAAGCTCCCCAAGTTTTAAAAGTCATAAAAATAGGCTGATTAAGCGATAAATTAACTTTGTGATGATCAACAATTTCAACAATTTGCTCTTCCTTGATTCCCTCTAGGCGCTGATTAGCTTCATTATGATCGACTAAAACTACTTGATCCTCATTTTGAATGTCTTCGGCCCCAATAATTTTAGGAGCACTTAATTCAAATTTGTCTAATAAAAAAGTAGTTTCATTATTAATTGGACCAGCAATTACTGCCTCTGCTTCTTGACGATTAAAACAAGGAGTTTGCCTAAATAATTCAGCTAGAGCCATAGCTGAAACGACCGAATCGGTATCTGGTTTAAGGTGACCAATGATGTAGGTTTTCATAAACTTCCTTTATACATCAAGCTCTGCCATTTTGGCTCGGCTTTGAATGAATTTTTTACGGGGAGCAACTTCGTTGCCCATTAAAGTGTCAAAAGTATTATCTGCTTTTATAGCATCTTCTATATCCATTTTTTTCAGCATTCTAGTTTCTGGATTCATCGTCGTGTTCCAGAGTTGTTCAGGATTCATTTCACCCAAACCTTTATAGCGCTGAGTACCAATTTTTGCATTGGGATTTTTGGTCAAAATTTCTTTCATTTTTTGTTCTCGTTCTTCTTCGCTATAAACATAAGATTCATCTTTACCATAGGTTATTTTAAACAGAGGTGGCATAGCCACATAAAGAAAACCTTGTTCAACCAATTCTGGCAAATGACGGAAGAAAAAAGTTAGGCCAAGGGTAGTAATGTGTTCGCCATCAACGTCAGCATCGTTCATAAGAATAATGCGATGATAGCGTAATTTTTCTTGATCAAAACTTTCACCAATGCCACAGCCGAGAGCAATCACTAGGTTTTTTAGTTCGTCACTAGCAACAATTCGATCTAGACGAGCTCGTTCAGTGTTTAAAATTTTACCGCGCAAAGGAAAAATAGCTTGAAAACGGCGGTCGCGACCTTGTTTAGCACTGCCACCGGCACTATCACCCTCAACAATATAAATTTCACTTTCTTCTGGTTTATTAGATTGGCAATCAGCCAATTTACCAGGTAAAGAAAGACCTTCGAGTAAACCTTTGCGAATAACGGCGTCTTTGGCGGCGCGAGCCGCGAGGCGAGCGCGTGCCGAGATCAATACTTTTTCTACAATAATCTTACCTACTTTGGGGTGCTCTTCTAAATAAGTGGCAAAATGTTTTTTAAATACTCGATAAACTGCTGATTGAGCCTCAGCATTATTTAATTTCGCTTTGGTTTGAGACTCAAACTGTAAATCGTTAGAAGGCATTTTGACAAAAACAACAGCAGTTAAACCTTCTCTCAAATCATCAGCAGTAAAATTTTCCTTTTCTTTGATTAAACTGTTTTTATCAGCATAATCGCGAATAACTCTACCCAGCGCTAAACGAAAACCCTGAACATGAGTCCCTCCATCTGGAGTATTAATGACGTTAACATAACTTTCAACGTGTTCTTTATATGAGTCGTTATATTGAATAGCTACTTCAATACCGATTTCCTTTTTAGTTTCCTCATCGGTCCATTGGTCATTGAGGTAAAAAACCTTGTGTAGAGATTTTTTAGACATGTTGATGTGTTCGACCAGGGAACGAATACCACCTTCAAAATAAAAGTGTTGTTCAATGTCAGTTATTCGATCAAAAAGTTGAAAATAAATACCAGCCATTAAATAGGCACGATCCTTAACGATATTGATAATATTTTTGGGGTTATATATAGCTTGTTTAAAAATAATGGGGTCTGCAATAAATTGAACGATGGTGCCACTTTCATATTTGACGAAGTCTCGACTTTGTTGAGGAAATTTAGCGATTAATTCTGTTTCACTAATTTCAGCAACTGGAGCAGCTGGTACGCCGCGCGAATGATATTGGTAGTAATATTTATTATTGCGTTTTACAGCTACTTGCATTAAACAGGACAAAGCATTGACTGCACTGGAACCAATTCCGTGTAGACCGCCAGAAACTTTATAAGCTTTGCTCTCAAATTTGCCGCCAGCGTGTAATTTGGTCATGACTACTTCCATCGCAGAAATACCAGAATCGTGTTTTTCTACTGGAATACCACGACCGTTATCAACAACAGTGATAGCTTGATCAAATAATTCTTTTTCTTCAGCTTTCAGTTTTTTGTTAACTTTGTGTTGTAGAAATAATTCGCGATGTAAGTCTGTGACTGGATCGCGAAATAGTTGAATGGTTTGGCCAAAACCAGCGATAGCCTCATCAACAGCGTTGTCTAAAATTTCTTTAACTAAATGGTGTAAACCCTTAGCATCGGTAGAGCCGATATACATTCCGGGCCGTTTACGCACTGGTTCTAGGCCTTCTAGGACCTTAATTTGTGAAGCTTGGTAGTTATTTACATCTCTCTGACTTGCCATAAGAACTACATTTGTAGCATATTTATTATACAAAAGAAAGATCTAAAAAGCTCACTAGGATTTAAAAAAAGCCGATTTTGGGCGTTTTAAAGGCTTTATTTTTTTTAAAGCCAGATTAGTAAGCCTGGTGGAATGGCAAAAATAGCTTTAAAAATATTTTGGGAAATTAGATATTTTTTTATAAAACGCTAAAAAAACAATGTTCTAGGGCCAAGCGAACATTGAGATTATCTTTTAAATCCACATAGGCTTGGCTTAAGGACTTTTTTTGTTGATGGCTTAACTGTTTTTGATTTAATAAATTTTTTATTAAGTTTATGGCTGTTTCCCGATCTTTATATTTTTCAATCAATTCCAAAGCTTGGTTTAAGTTTTTTGGAAAATTGCAAATTTTTTCCTGTCGAGTTTGATTATTTACTGTTTGAGAGATGATTTGACAGCTTGAACAACGGGAACTAATAGTTGGTAAAAGATGTTCTTCGTTGTTGACTGGTAAGATAATCAAGGTATTTATTGGAGGTTCTTCAATTAATTTTAATAAAGCATTTTGGGCAGCTAAACCCGCACTTTCAAAATTTAACAAAACCAAAACCCTAATTTTTTCTTGATCCCAATTAAGATATTGTGCTTCTTTAATGATTTGTCTGGCTAGATCTATTTTAAAGTTAGCAAGCTCGCTGTTATACCACAAAATATTGGGATTTTGAAAAACCTTATTAGTCTTACTTTTTTGTTCAAGGTGTTTTATAAGCAATTTTTTAATATCTTTTAAATCTAATTGGGATTGATTAACTGAGCCCACAGTATTTCTTAAATTTAAAATTTCAGCTATGTAAAAGTTTGTCATTTTATGGCATTATAAAAGGAGTAAGCGATTATGTTAACTGCCCAAAATAATCAACCAGATGATGTGGGTCAGGGTCAGCCTGTGGCTGAACCGACCGTTTCTCAAGAAACAACAGCAGAACAAGATGCTGAAGCTGTGGTCCAAATTGATCCTAATTTACAACAAACAATTGATGGTTTAACACAAGATTTAAATGTAGTTTCTTCTGAGAGTAGTGATCAAGCTCCGTCCAAGACGGATTCTCAAAACGATCAAAAATTAGAACTTAAAGAGCAACAATTAGAATCAACTGCGGTTGAGGTTCCAAAATTAGATCCAGTTAATATTGCCTCTGATCAGCCGGGTGAAAAACAAGCGGAAGATCAAATTGATATTGGTTTGAGTGAAATTCCTGTTGAATCTCAGCCTCAAGCAGATGATTTAAACATTGCGGAACCAATTTTTTCTCAACCGCCTGTAGTAGAAACTAACACTGTGTCAGCTAATACTAGTGAACCTGAACAGAATACTTTAGCAAATGATTCTACTGATCAAAATCTAAGTGAGCTCGGCGAGCAAACTACAAAGGAAATAAGTCCGGCCGAAGTAGCTACAACTGAAAGCAATGGTCTTGGTTTGCAAGCTTCTGATGAATCAAGCATAAGCACTGCACCTAGTACAGACAATACGGTGCTAGTAACAGCCCAACAATCACCACTTGATCAAGCAACAGTACCAGCAAATAATACTGCTGGAGGCTTTAATTTTTCTGTGACCAACTCTTTTTTTGATATTTTAGTTAATAATGGAATTGTTTCGCCGAAGCAAGCAGAAGAATTAAGACAAGAAAATTTGAGTACTGGTCGCAGTTATGAAGAATTAGTGTTGAGTAAGCAATTAGCAACAGAGTCAGATATTGTTCAAGCCAAGGCAGAATTTAACAATTTACCCTACATTAAATTGTCAGCAACTGGTGTTGATCCAGAAGCTTTAACTCTTCTTGATGAGGGTATTGCTAAGCGCTATCAAGCATTACCATTTGGTTTAGATAAAGAAAACAAAAGCTTGCAGGTAGCAATGGTCAATCCTTTAGATTTGGCAACTATTGAATTCTTGAAACAGAAAACGGGTTACAGAATAGATGCTCATTATAGTGAAAGCAGTGAAATTTCTCGAATGATTGATGAGCGTTACTCTCAAAGTTTGTCTAGCGAAGTTACTGAGGCTTTGAAAAGCACTCATCAGTACAAGGAAAAAGGCCAGGAAGATGTAGAGCTTGACCAACAAGCTGGAGCAATTTTACGAGATGCTCCAATTAGTCGAATCGTAGAAAATATTTTAGATTTTGCCATGAAGTCATCTGCTTCTGACATTCATATTGAGCCTCAGATTAATCGCACTCGTGTTCGTTATCGTATTGATGGTATTTTGGCGGAAAAATTGATTTTACCTCAAAATGTTCACGATGCTGTGGTTTCTCGTATCAAAATTATGGCCAATTTAAAAATTGATGAAAAAAGATTGCCACAAGACGGACGCTTCAATTACAAAGCCAATAATGCCGAGGTTGATTTACGTACTTCTACTCTACCAACGGTGCATGGAGAAAAAATAGTGATGCGTCTTTTACAAAAAGACATGGCTGTTCCTTCTTTGGAAGATTTAGGAATGATGGGTTTAGGACTGCAAAGAGTTAAAGAAGCGATTAAAGTTCCCTACGGTATCATTTTAATAACTGGTCCTACTGGTTCTGGTAAAACTACTACGCTTTATTCAATTTTGAACATTATTAATAAGGTTGGGGTGAACATCATGACCTTGGAAGATCCAGTCGAATACCAAATTCCTGGAGTCAGTCAGGTACAAACCAATCCCAAAGCAGGTCTAACATTTGCTTCGGGGCTGCGCTCTTTCTTGCGTCAAGACCCAGATGTAATTATGGTTGGAGAAATTCGTGACAATGAAACGGCTGATTTGGCACTGCAAGCTTCTCTAACTGGTCACTTAGTTTTCTCCACCTTGCATACCAATAGTGCTGCTGGTGCTTTACCTCGTTTATTAGATATGGAAGCAGAACCATTTTTATTAGCATCCTCTATTACCCTAGCTATGGGACAGCGAGTAGTTAGAAAAATTAATCCAAAATATAGAGAAGAATATAAGCCTGAGGCAGTGGTGCTTGAAGATATTAAAAAAGTCTTGGGCACACATTTTGACCGTTGGTGTAAAGATAATGGTAAAAACCCCAATGAAATTACCCTCTTTCGTCCAAGTAGCAAGCGTCCTGGTACTGAACCAGAATACAAAGGCCGAGTTGGTATTTTTGAAGTAATGCCTACTTCTCCAGAGATAGCCAGTTTAATTCTTAACAGAAAACCAGCTAGCGAAGTGGAAAAAGTTGCTATTCAACAAGGAATGTTGTTGATGAAACAAGATGGTTATTTAAAAGTTTTAAATGGAGTCACTACTATTGAGGAGATTTTACGAGTAGCTGAAGTTACTTAAAAAGAATAGTTTGTATGAAGTCTAATCAAATTATATATAATGAACTAAGCAAGGAAATTTAGTCAATGACTATTCAAGAGATATTGCAATTTTTAATTGATAATGAAGGCTCTGATGTTCACATTATTCCTTCTTCTCCGTTATCTATTCGTATTAATGGAGTTCTGAGCTTTCCCGCAGGCCCTCAGCCTATTACTGCCGAGCAAACTCAAGCTTGGATTTTTGAGTTATTAAGTGAAGAACAACAGCAAAAATTACAGAAAGATAAAGAAATTGATTTAGCTTATCAGTTTGGCAATGATGCTCGATTTCGTATCTGTGTTTATCAGCATTTGGGTAATTATGCAGCAGCTTTACGTTTAATTCCTCAAGAAATTAAAAGCATTGATGAATTAGCTTTACCTAAAATTTTTCATCAATTCACTACTTACAATCAAGGTTTGGTCTTGTTTACTGGTCCCACCGGTGAGGGTAAGTCAACTTCACTAGCCGCCATTATTGATGAAATTAATCACAATCAAAGTCAACACATTATTACTATAGAAGATCCAGTAGAATTTATTTATCGACCAGATAAAAGTGTTGTTTCTCAACGTGAAATTGGCAAAGACACCCACGAATGGCATTTGGCCCTCAAAAGCGCCTTGCGCTCTGATCCAGATGTAGTTTTGGTCGGTGAAATGCGTGATTTAGATACAATTGCGGCAACTCTAACTTTGGCAGAAACTGGACACTTGGTGTTTGCTACTATTCATACCAACACAGCTGGTCAAACTATTGACCGTATTATCGATGTTTTCCCTGCCCACCAACAAGGTCAAATTCGTCAACAATTAGCTAGTGTTTTGAGAGCAGTGGTTTCTCAGCGTTTGGTGCCAAAAATTCATGGTGGCAGAATAGCAGCAATTGAGTTGTTGTTTAATAATGCGGCGATAGCTAATTTAATTCGTGATGCCAAAGTGTTTCAAATAGATAGTGTTATTCAAACCAGTCTCAATGCAGGCATGATGTTAATGGAAAACCACTTATTTGATCTTTATAACCAAAAAATTATTAGTAAAGAAACAGCTATCCGTAGCTCTTTTCGCCCAACAGATATGCTTCGTTTGCTAGAAAATAATTAGGGTTTATTGTGCCAATTTTTAAATATATAGCTAAAAACAAACGTGGTGAAAACATCAAAGGCAAGGTGGAAGCTGCTTCTAAAATGCAGGCTGTTTCTACCCTATTTTCTAGAGATCTATTTGTTATAGACGTCACTAGTCTGGGTCAAGAAACAGGTTTTTTTTCAAAAATTTTTAAGCCAAAAGTTAAATTTGCTGAATTAGTTAATTTTACTAGGCAGTTAGCCACGATGATCAATGCAGGTTTGCCTTTGGCCAGTGCCCTATCAATTTTAGAGGAAGAGGGTGAAGATGAAATAGCTAAGTTAACCGGCAATTTGCTCAAGGATGTGGAAAGTGGTTTGAGTTTTTCAGATGCACTGCAAAAATATCCAGATAATTTTTCAAGAATTTATGTGCAACTAGTGAGGGCTGGAGAGGCTGGTGGTGTGTTAGATGAGGTTTTAGAGCGCCTAGCTATTACTTTAGAAAAAGACAAAGACTTTAAGGCAAAGACAAAGAGTGCCATGATTTATCCAGTAATTATTCTGATAGCGATGTTGGCAGTGGGAGCGGTAATGATGATTGCTGTCATTCCTAAATTGACGGAAATGTATGCTGATTTTGGTGCGGAATTGCCTGGTATGACAAAAGCTTTAATGGCAGTTTCTGGTTTTATGGTTAAGTTTTGGTGGTTAATGTTGTTTTTGGGAGTAGCAGCTGGTGCAGCGCTTCGTTCTTATAAAAAAACTAAAAAAGGTGAACTAGTTATTGATCGTTGGCTACTAAAGCTACCTATTTTTGGCAAAATGCGTCAAAAAATTATTTTGACCGATTTTACTCGTACTCTTTCTTTATTACTGGGAGCTGGAGTGTCTTTATTGGAGTCAATTAACATCGTGGCTAATGCAATCGACAATGCTGTTTATCGTGAAGAACTAGCAGAAGCAGCCAAGCAAGTAGAAAAAGGTACTTCTCTATCAATGGCGATATCTCGCTATCAAGATTTTCCTTCGATTTTGCATCAAATGATGAGTGTCGGTGAGGAAACCGGCAAACTTGATGAAATTTTGGAGAAATTAGCGGAATATTTTGAAAAAGAAAGTGAATATGCAGTGAAAAATATGACCACTGCGATGGAGCCATTAATTATGATAGTTTTAGCAGTGGGTGTGGGTTTTATGGTGGTGGCAATTATTATGCCGATTTACAGTTTAACTAGTCAATTTTAAATTGCTACTTGAAAAGCTGTTAAAAAATAAGTTACACTGGATACACGAAAAGCAAGGATTACTTGCAATTAGTAGTTATCAAAAGACAAATTATGCAAATTAAATCTTTCTGCCCAAGGTTGAGAAAACAATTAGGTTTTACCATGATTGAGTTATTAATTGTGATTGCCATTTTAGGTATTTTGGCGGTGGCCGTGTTATCGGCAATTAATCCAATTGAGCAAATTAACCGTGGTCGAGACACAGGTAGTCGTTCTGATGCTGAACAATTAGTTACAGCAATTGATCGTTATTATGCAATGAAGGGTATTTATCCATGGATGGATACGGCTGCCGATGCGGTTGCTTATCCATGGACGATGGTGGGTTTAACAGATCTTTTAGCTGCTCCTACTTTTCTAAGTACTGGTGGTTGTCCAGCGCTATATCGTTTAAGTGATATGCCGGCTACTCCACCAGCAGGATGTGGAGCTACAGAGGTTGGTACCCAAGAATTAAAAATTGGTTTTGTCAACAAGGTTGATGCCGACTCCTATAACAAACTTTATGTTTTTCATGATGCACAAAACTATGATTCAACTTACGTTTGTTTTGCACCAAAATCTAACTCTTTTCAGCAAGAAGCTGATGACAGAGTCAACGCTCCTTCTGGACTACCAGATGATTATCCAACGGATGCTTATGGTCAGCCAGTGGATGGACACTGTGGACCAGGAGGCAACTGTGTTTGCTTACCATAGTTAATTTAGTTTAAAATTAAAACCCGAGTCCTAGTACTCGGGTTTTTTTGTTATGATGGAATGGTGATTATTATATTTTTTATTTATTATTTTTTATTTGCTTTACTTCTGTTTTTCTTTGGCGCTGTTTTGGCTAGTTTTTTAAATGTGGTCATTTATCGGACGGCAGCTGAATGCGAATTAATAAAGGATGAAAAAGGAAAAATCTTGAAGCTTGCTCCCTTTTGGCGAGGGCGATCGCTTACTGATTGTTGTCAGCGTCCCATTAGAGCTCTTGATAATATTCCCCTTGTTTCATTTTTATTATTGAAAGGTCACTGTCGTTATTGCCAAACTAAAATAGCCAAGCAACACTTTGTTAGTGAATTGGTGTCTGGAGCATATGCCCTGATTTTTGCTTATTTGATTTATTTGCAAGTCACGACTGGACAAATATTAAATCCAATTGTTGTGGCAGCTCAGTTTTTATTCTTTTTACTCTTAATTTTTGTGGTAATTGCTGATTTTCAATATTTAATTATTCCTGATTTTTTTATTATTTTATTGAGTGCTTTAGCGATCTTTTTAGTTTGGCCAAATTATTTAAGTGCTTTAATAGCAGTTGTTATTTCTTTAATTTTCTTTACTCTACTCTACTTTTTGGCTGCTTGGATTTTTAAAAAAGAAGCAATGGGTTTGGGAGATATTAAATTAATGTTACCTTTAAGTTTTATTTTAGGCTGGCCCGCTGTGCTTTTAGCCATTTTCCTGAGCTTTATTGTTGGCGGTTTTTTTGCTACACTTTTATTGCTATTTAAACAAAAGAAAATTGGTCAAAGTCTGCCCTTTGGTCCATTTTTAGTTGTAGGCTTTATACTTAGTTATTTTTGGGCAGAGCCAATTTGGGCTTGGTATTTAGCTCTTTTTTTATGAGAATTATTCGTATTTTTTTCTCAACTTTCATTTTTCTTCTATTATTTATATTAATGGGTATTTTTTTGGGTCGTGAAATTTTATTAACAATGGCTGTAAGTGATTTGAAAAGAGCCAATGTTTTTCTAAGAGAAGAGCGACATTTAGCTAATTGCCAAGATGGCTTTTCTATTTCTCCTGATGCTTGGGGGCAACTGCGTTTTGAAAATGAGCGTGATTATCACCTAGAAACTGTTTGCAGTAGTTTTAGCACAAAACCAGTTTTTCTTGAAGAGCGCCAACTACCTGTTTTTGTTAAAAAAAGTGCTGGGGCTTCTGGATTTATTTTTAATCAAGAAAAAAACCCCAGTCAAATTACTCTCTCCAGCTTCGGTAAAGCAATAACAGTTTATAGTGAAAATAATCAACTCTATTCTGGCAAAGTTCCCGAACTGAGTTATACAATCGGGCCTGCTAGCTCTTGTCAAGCCTTTAATTATTTTTGTTGTAGAGAAGAAGTAGAAAAAGGTACAGGAGAAGTACAAAGCATGGCAACCGATTGTCCTAAAAGTTGTTTTAAATCTTGTTTGCCGCGACCCTTAGTTTTGTCTTTTAATGCAGCTGGTTTGAGTTTAGCTAATAATAGAATGTTGGTTACTAATTCAGGAAGAAAAAATACTTTTACTTTTGTAGTGAGTGATGGTAAACAAGAATTATTTGCTAATCAAGTTATGTCTAATTCTAATCTAAGTGGTTTACCTGCTTTAAAAGCACGTTTGAAAAATTTTATTGGAGTTTTTAGTAAACTTGACTCTGGTCAAATACAACAAGCCAGGATGCCAATTACCACCACTATTTTTTTTGGTGATGGTCAAAGTTATACTACTCAAGATTTGCAAGGAGCAGTTGATCACATATATACTTGCAGTGAGCAAGCATGTTATTTTGATGCTTGGATTGAAGCTCAAGATGCAAGACTAACACCGTCGCTTCTGACTGAACTAAATCGTTTAACAGTAATAATAAATGATTAGAGGATTTTATGAACAAACAAAAACAAAAAGCTTTTACTCTATTAGAGCTATTAGTAGTAATAGCAATCATTGGGATTTTAATCTCTTTGGGTGTGGCTAGTTTTTCCAACGCTCAAAAGAAATCACGAGATTCTCGTCGTCGTGAAGATCTAAAAGCCATGCAAAATGGTTTAGAGCAGCATTATGCCGACTATACTAGTTATTCTAATTTGTCCAACAGTGATGAGCAGTATTTAATAGGGTTGTTATCTGGTTTAAATAGTCCCAGTGAATATTTTCCAGCCGGAGCGCCAATGGATCCCAGAGGCCAAAACCCTTATATATATAGAGCCAGCTACAATAGTAGTTCTTATTGTCTATGTGCTCTCTTAGAAAACCCTGGTACAGGTAACTCTAACTCTAGGACTTGTGGCAGTTTCGTTGCTAATGGAAATTATTTTTGTGTTACTAATTTGCAGTAATTAGAAAATTAGAGAAAATATTTATGAAAAAAAAACAAAGTGCTTTTACACTTATTGAAGTGTTAGTGGTAGCAACTATTTTAGGTGTACTTTTATCTATTGCTGTTGTTTCTTTCTCTAATGCTCAGAGAAAATCGCGTGATGCTAGGCGCAAAGCAGATTTAGAAACAGTGCGTCAAGGTTTAATTCTTTATCGACAGGACAATGGTAGTTATGGTAATGTTGGCTCGGACAATACTGGTTTTAACAATTTGGTGACCACTCTATACAACGAAGAATATTTAACTACTCCTACAGTGATTGATCCTAAAGATGATCCTAATTATTTTTATAGTAGTTTGTGTTCAGCTGCTAATAATCCAGATTGTAGCAAGGTAAGGCTTAGTGTTACTCTTGAGAGCGATGGTTCGACCTATGAAATTTTTACGCCATAAATCTTCTGCTTATTCTTTAATTGAACTTTTAGTTTCAATATCAATTGTTTTGGTTTTAATATCAAGTGCGCTGGCAGGTTATATTCGCTACAGCGACAAACAGCGCTTAATGGCAGCAGCAGAAAAACTAGAAATTGGTTTAAAAGAGGCACAAAACATGGCCAGAATTGGTTATTTAGGTAGTTGTGATGAATTAGCTGGGGTTAATTTAACAACAAGTTCTTATGGAGCTAGTGGTATAGCCTATCAGATTAATGTTTTATGTGAGCCATCTGGGTCGGATGTGATGCCTGTCGTTAATTTAGATGAAGATCTAGTAATAGATTCTCCAATTGACATTACTTTTAGACCATATAATCATCTGGCTAATTCTACAAGTCTTAGGCTGGATTCCTCCCGTAGTAATTACTATGCGATTTTTGATATTGATCAGGGAGGTGGTATTAGAGTTAGTTATTATTAAATTAGCAATGAAAAATATAAAAGATTTTTACAAAGCTAGAAAGAAGAAGCAAGCAGGTTCAACCTTTATTGAGGTTTTAGTAGCCATGGTGGTGGTAGCGACGGTGTTGACTGCTTTAGGCTCAATGATGGCTTTGTCAATGAGAGTGGCTGAAGCCAATGAAATGGAGCAATTAGCCCAGCTCAAAGCCCAACAGGTGTTAGAATTTATTCGTAAGGAACGCTTGGTTAAAGGTTGGAATACTTTTTTTAGTAGTTTAGATAATGGAGATTATTGTCTTAGCCCTTTGCCTGATAGTATTGATAATATTAGTCCTGCTCCCTGCCCCACACCTCTTACGGTTCTTAACCATTTTTACTACAAGATTGAAGCTAGTCTTAATAAGGACGTTACTGTTGGTGCAGAAAGTGTTCAACTAGAAGTAAATGTTTATCGTTACAGCAAGGGAGGAACCTTGTTGGGAAACGGAGCTTTTTTCACTCTTAATCAGATTTTCAAACAATATTAAATAAAATTTTTAATTACGCAGACTAACTCCTGAGCTGAAATCTAGTTGACTATGACTAGCGCTAGGATCACTAGCAGCACTACTGGCTAGAGTGAAACTGATTTCAACATATCTGGCTCCAGAATCAATATTGTGGCAAGTAAATTCTAGATCTCTGAGCTGGTTGCTACCGGTACCAGGACTACTGCTTAAAAAATAAGTATTAGCATCAGAAACTAAAGCTATTTTGTCATCTATATTACTAAAGGTACTAGTTACCTCATCTGCGTTAGTGAATTCTAAGGTAGAACTGGGACTACCATCGCAAGTAGAAGTAATGCTCTTAGCATTACGCAGTTCCTCAATCATTTTTTGCATGGCTGAGCTACCATTTTCTCTAATACTTTGACTGAGGCGAGCTTTTCCGGCGGAAACAATGAAGCTAATAAACAAGCTAGTCATACCCATCATTACTAAAACAGTGAGGCTGGCAGTCACTAAAAGCTCAATTAGGGTAAAAGCGCTTAGTTGTTGAAACTGCTTGTTAGAACTCATTATGCTGGTTTCTTATTTGCTTAATAAGAGATTAGTTGTCAAAACTTCGAGGAGCAATTTCTCGCCAATTAATAATACTAACCTTAAGCTCGTCTGGCCAATTAATTAAAAGATCGGGACGATAAAGGAAATTTTCTAGAGCCTGAATATTATTCAGCGCTTTGTAAGCTGCTGTAGCGGAGGTGTCATCATCGGCTCGACGATTAAGTTCTACACCTTCAACACCAATAAAAGTACCAGCAGCAATGAGTTTTCGATCTGGATAATTGGCAATAGCGTTGTCTTGCTCTCGTCCATTAACAATAATTTTTTGATTACTAAAGAAAACTCCCTCTAGATGGGCATTAATAAAGTTAACTGTTGGATTATTGAGGGTAGCTGGGTTAAGAGTGGTGCCGACATTAGAGCGAATGATAATGTCTCCGGTAGTAAAAAATGCCAAGAAGCCGCCAGCATTAGTGCTGGTTTTTCTAGCGACACTGATAATTTTATCGCCACTAGCACCAGTGTTATTAATGGTAAGGGTGCCATTGACAAAAACTACAGCATTTTCTTCATGGTTAAGCGCAAAGTTTTTGCTCTGATCGATAGTTAAATTGCCACTAATTTCGAAAAAATTTGTTTGCGAACTTGTTAGCCAATTATTAGCGCGCCAGCTAGCCAAATCAGTTTGAGCTGGAGTTTGGCTGTGAATGGTTTGGCCAGTGCTAACTGCTAACTTTTTGAAGTAATCAAAACTTAAAGCATGTGCGTTAAAGCCAAGAACAAAAGCGTCTTGATTTAAACTACTGCTTCGTTGACCAGTTAGATGAATATTATTGAGGTAGCTTCCATAGCTTCGATGAGTTTGGATTGAGTTAACGCTGGTAGAGCTTAAGAGCGGAAAACCACTAGACAAATTATTGCCAGCGGGCTGGGGAACGAAAACACCAGCTTGACAAGCAGGTGAAGAACAAACGTGGTTAGGTACTATTGATTTTAGTGAATCTCCAGAAAAAATACTGGTGCCAAAGATTTGAAACCAAGCCTCTGAATAATTATCAAAATAAAAATTGCGAGTTAGAGTATTTCCTGAAGGCACTTGCAAAGCATAGCTGCAGCCAACTGGACAGGCACAGGAAAATTCGCCGTTTTGAGCATTAGCAGTGACAGTTAAAGGATCTCCAGTAAAGACATTATCTACCGGAAAGGTATAACTGTGAGTAGGAATTAAACCATAATTCCAACTAGGTTCACTTCTCAGTTTTGATTGTAAGAAAACTCCATCACCATAATTAGTGGCACTAGTGTGACTACAACTATTACTGGCAGCATTGTATATAGCACTACTTGATTGGTAGAAATTAACAGTTACTTGAATTTGTCTACCACCGGTAGGCACTGGTGTCGGTGGAGGTGTGGGAGTTGGGCTTGGTCCTCCTGAAGTTGGACCTGGACCATCAGTTGGTTCAGGATCAGAGGTGAAACACCAGAGTGTTCTTTTTCCTTCTATTTTTGTGCAAGTTGGAGCAACTGGATTGCATATAGTAGTAGAACAAGTACCAGTATATGCTCCATTCGAGCAAGATCCTCCTGGATTGGTGCAAGGGCCGCCCACTGAGCAAAGGCAAACGTTATAACCAGGATTAAAAGTACAACCCACAGTAACAGTTGTAGTTTGACAATTACAATCAGCATCTGCAACACTAGGTCCGGGACAAGTACAACCTCTTTCTCCAGTTGGATACCACCCACAATATGATGGTGGATCACCAAATGGCAGACAACCAAGCGCTTGCAGCCCCCCAGTATACCCACTTGCACAAATATTTGCTTTTGCTTGTTTGATGGGTAAAGCACTCAAACAAACAAAAAGTAAAAAACAGATAAAAACAAACGATCTAATTATTCTAGAGATTTTTGTATGATTGTCACTGGGCAAGTTTTCTTTCTGCATAATAATAAAAAAGATATTCATCTAGATTTTTGTTCCATTGCCTAGTTTGAATAAAATTATCGATAGCTTCACTATTTTGGTGTTGGTCAGCTAGTTGTTGCAAAAAGCGCTCGCTATCATATTCTGGTTTAGGGATATATTCTCCCTCAATTCGATAGTGAGGCTCGTGGTAGTTTTGATATGGTATTTTTTGAGCAAAGAGAATTTTAACTACGATAGAATCATATGTAATCGCTGAGCTTAATTCTTCAGGTGGACGAGCAAAAGCAAATTGGGAAAAAGACTGAACTGCAAGTTCTTTATCCATATTGGTGAAAATTGGTACGAATTGATATGTTGTAATGGTATACCATCTTTGTTCAGAAATATCCTCAATAACAATTGGGATGTCAACACTAGAAAGTCGATTATCATCATAAATTTGATTATCATCATAGAACCAACAAGGGGCAGCTGCCTGAATAATAAAATTACCAAAAACTTTATTAGGATAGTTAATCTCTTCCATAAAGATTTGACAGTTTAGTTCATGGCCGTAATCACCAAGATTAGAGATCACAGCGTTATCATTTGTTTGGTCATTAATAGTTTCTTGATATTTTTCGAGAGTTGTCAGCTGAGTCGGTTTGGGTTTTCTTGATTTAAATAAATAAAATAGAGTAAAAACAACCATAATAATTACAGCTATAACTATAATGATAAGAACATTTTTCTTTTGGAGAAATTTTTTTGGCCAAAAATCATTATTTGGCGTGGTTGATGAACTTTCTTCGTTTAGCATTTTTGGTGTCAATCTATGCTACTATAGCAAAAATTCTTTTGCAATAAAATGAGCAATAGAAATCTTTAATTATCTATTCTTAAGGGAATAAAGAAATTAATTGGCAGGTCGGGTTCATTTAACTTGAGTAAAGTAGGATCAAGAGTTTGATGAAAATTTTCAATTTGTTCTTGAGTATATATGTCTTTGATTAAGTCTCTCCAAAAATTAATGTTGGGTTCGATATTAATTTGATAAAAATCACTATTTATATCTCCAACAGGAATAGCGCCTATGGCCATCCAAGCTGCTGCATTAGTACAGGTTCGATTCCCAGATTCTGAAAAGCACATCTTTTCTTCTTGTAGTGGAGCAAAATCATTTTCGCTCCAAGGTCCTGTATAAATTTTTTTAAAAATGTCTTTAGTTTCAGATTCTGATTGTGACCAATCAATTATAAAAGGATTAATAAATTGCCAGGACATATAGTTTTCAGTATCAAAAACTACTAACGGTATGCTGACATGATGTCCTGTATTGTCTTCTTCTTGAAACCAAGCGTCAGCCCATGCCTGAACATAATATCGACCATTCAACATAGTAAAAGGTTCGTTGTAGTGAACATCTTGAGTTCTAATTTTAATATTAGTTGCTATTGTGCGATATCCTCCTCCCCAGTCAATAAAAGCAAACTCACCCCTGTTAAATTGTTCACTAGGATCAAACACTAAATCACTCGGAAATTCTGGTGTTGCTGGCGTGGCAGTTGCTTCTGGTGTGGCAGTTGACTCTGGCGTAGCTGTATTCTCTTCTGTGGGGGTAGGTGTAAGTGGCTTAGTAACCAGTTCCAAGATCTCTTCATTAGTGAGAGTGCTTTCTGGACTATCAACAGTTTGAGTGACGGCTGGTCTAGTTTCTTGAGCTTGTCCCTCTGGGGTACAAGCAGCTAAGACGGCACCTAAAATTATGGTAGTGCCTAATTTAAGAAATTCTCTTCTACCAAATTCTTTTCCAGCCATATTAATCCTTTTTTAGTTTTTTGAAACTGATTTAATTATATCATAAACCCTCAGCTCTCCCCTTGCCTTTTAGCTCTTTTGCCCTTAGAATAAAGCCCTCATTTAGGATAAAATACGTAAAACAAATAAAAAGGAAACTCATGGGAGCCGTACCAAAGAATAAAATTACTAGAGTTGAACAGGGTAAGCGTCGAGCTGGTAACAAACCTAGTCTCAAAAAAGATGCTAAACGCGCTACTACCCCAGCCCACAAACAGGGTTTGGTAGCTAGTATTTTCAAAAAAATAGGTTTAAACTAATTTTTTTAGCCCTAGTCTTGACTGAAAAGAGATCATTTTTCCCTCTTGCAAGTTTGGCTTTTTTCCCCTAATCTACTGCTATGGATAAACGTCACAGTCGGCGCCTTGAGCGCATGCAAATCTTATTTGCTAGGACTTTTTTAAAGCCCATGGAGCCAGAAATGGAACCAATGATTTTGCCGATGCCTGAGCGTTTGTGGTTTGAAGAATTAGTTAAAGAATTGCCAGACATTGATAAAGAGTTGGCTATTTATGCTTCAGAGAGACCACTAACAGACATTAACAAGGTGGATTTAGCAATTTTGCGGCTCATTGTTTTTGAAGGTCGCAGTCAAGATACTCCCAAGAAAGTTTTGGTTGATGAGGCAATTGAATTAGCTAAAGAGTTTGGCACAGAAAACTCACCCAAGTTTATTAATGGAGTGTTGGGAAAAATCTTGTTTAAGAAAAAAGCAGCTAGTAAGAAGAAGAAATGAATCTTAATATACAATTTTTTTCTCAAGTACAAGATCTTTTAGAAACAGTGACTGTCAATAGTCGTCAAGAAATTATTCCCGAAGCTAATTTAGAAGAAGACTTAGGCTTAAGTTTGGAAGAAGATTTACCAAGACTAGTAACAACAATCAACCGTCATTTTGAGATTGATCTAGATTCAGAAACAGTGATTAAAGAACTAACGGAAGCTGGAGCTACGGTTGCTGAATTAGCTAAACTTATTCACGATGAATACGAATTGGGTTAGAATAGATAAGTGATGCTACCGACATTTAAGAATCAAGATTTATTAATAACTGCTCTCACCCACCGCAGTGCGCTCAATGAAAAAGAACAATCTGGTACTACTGCCAGTGAATCTAATGAGCGACTTGAATTTTTAGGTGATGCAGTGCTGGAGTTAGCTAGTACTATTTTTCTTTATCGCGAACGACCCAGTGATCCAGAAGGAATGTTAACTACTTATCGCAGTGCCCTAGTGCGCACAGAAACCTTGGCAAGATTAGCTAAGGAATTAGGTTTAGACCAGCGCATGTATCTGAGTAAAGGTGAGGAGGCTGGTGGTGGACGGGACAATCCAGGTTTATTGGCTGATTTAGTAGAAGCGGTGATCGGTGCCTTGTATTTGGATCAAGGTTTTGTTGTGGTTCAATCTTTTCTAGAAAAAGTTTTATTTCCCAAATTTAGCGAAATTTTAGCCAGCAAAGCTTATCGTGATCAAAAAAGTGCTTTGCAAGAATTAGTCCAAGCTCGTTCTTTACCCACACCCGTTTATCGGGTGGTTAAAGAAGAGGGTCCGGATCATGATAAGTTGTTTACCGTTGAGGTTTTAATAGGCGATGAAGTTTGGGGTTTTGGCAGAGGTCAGAGCAAGCAGCGCGCTCAACAAGCCAGTGCTAGCATGGCTTTAAAAAAAATTATTAAAAATGAGGAATAATAAAAACAGGAAAATTGATTAAATTTAAACTTGCCCTTGAGATATTGGTCTTTTTCTTGTAGAATTCTCCGATATGTTGAAAATTAAATTAGCTCGATTTGGAAAAAGAAATCAAGCCCACTATCGAATAGTCGTTAATGAGGCTCGTGACCGCCGAGACGGTAAATATGTAGCTCTAGTTGGCCACTATTCGCCAAGTTACCAACCCAAGGTTTTGGAAATTGATCTCAAAGCTTATGAAGAGTGGATCGCTAAAGGGGCTCAGCCCACTGATACGGTAGCTGCCCTCTACAAACGTTTTAAATCTGGCAAGCCTTTTCCTGAAAAGAAAGCCAGATTGTCCAAAAAAGCTAAAGCTAAGTTAGAAGCTGCCGAGGAAGAAAAGAAAAAACCTGCTAAAAAGACTGAAGCTTAATAATTATTAAAAAATAAAGAGTAAAATGAAAAGTTTATTAGAGTTTGTTTTATTGCGTTTAATTAAATTTCCCGAAGATCTCAAAATTGATGAAGTCGAAGAATTTGGCTATCACAAATATTTAATTGATTTAAACGAAGAAGACTATGGTCGAGTGATTGGCAAAGGTGGTAAGGTTATTCGAGCCATTCGTAAATTGGCCCAAACTCGTGCTATCAAAGAGCAAATTCGAGTCCGAGTTGATTTGGTTGAGGATAAAAATTAATTACTAACTTCTTCTTCGATCAGTTTTCCGTCTTCATCAAAAGTTTGCCACTCTACATCTTCCGCTTCAGTTTGACTAGCTTCCAGTTGCGCCTCTAATTCTTCAATAGTCATGCCTTGGAGTCCAAATAAATTACCACGATCGTTTTTAACTACCTCCTCTTGAATAGGTAGATTACTAGGAATTAATTTTTTAATTTCTTCCAAAATTATTAATTGATCATTAGCGATTGGTGGTAAAGGCTCGGTAATAGTGACAGTAATAGGTTGAGTGAAATAAAAGGTTTTTAGGGTTAGGTTGGCAGTAGTTTCGACAGAGCCAAGTTCATTGATGTCTCTATTTAAAGAAATACTAGTAATAGTGCTAATAGGAGTCACCTGTTCAATAAGTGTCATGAAATTTTGCACGTTATTTAAAGTTCCAGAAACAGCAAATTCTAGTTCTAGTTCATCGTAGTTTTTTTGTTTTCTGGATTTAGTTAGAAGTGTGCTGTCGGTAGCAATTTCACCTGGAGAGAGAGAAAAATTTTCAATTAAAGTTTCAGTTTGAACTGAAACGCTGTTGAGATTATCAAGCAATTCTAAAAGAGGTTTGTGTGATGGTAAAACCTCATCTATCTCATTCATTTTTCTAAATTCACTATCAAAAGCCATGCTTTCTAACTCATCAGCTTTAATTTGAAATTTTTCTAATTCTAGATTGGTTGCCGCCAACTCAGCAAAAACTGCTTTAATGGGGCTAATTTGACGCAAAACGACCATAGTCAAAATTATAAAAGATAGGACAAAAAATAAGATTGCCAACACTAGTTCTTTGCGAGTGTTCCAAATCAGCTTGAAGTTAAATTCTTGTGTATTAACTGACATTTAATTGTTTGCTTCTTCGATTAACTTATTTTCTAATTCTTCCTCATTCATTAAATTCTCGTCATTATTTAGCAGACCCAAATCTTCAACAGTTTTGAGTTGAATTTTTAAACTCAGTTCATAATTTCCCTGATCTTCTCTTTTTAGAGCAGTTTTTTCAATGTTTTTGTAGACATCTTTGACTAAGGATGAATCAATAATTGCCATGCTATCTTCTAGTGGGAAAACATTGCTGTGATTTAATTGGAGGATTAAGCCACCACTATTTTCGTTATAAGCCATACCAGTAATAGTTGCTGCATCAGACATTAAATCAGCAAAGTAATTCATAGCCTCCTGTTTATCACTACGAGCGGAATAAATTTCACCAACAACTTGAAGTTTGTTAACAAAAATTAAATAAGATAGTTCTATTTGTTCCTGATCTAGAATGGTTTTTTTTAATTTAGAGATTGTTTCTACCTTGTTTTTTATCCTTAAATTTACAAATAATCTTAGTCCTACAACAAGCATCAGTAAAAAAACTATCGCTGACAAAACAATAGTAGCTATTTTAAATAGCTTTTTGTCTTGTTGCTTTTCTTTTTGCTTATGTCTAGTTTGACTAGACAAAAAATTAATTTCGATCATGATAATTTTCGCATTACCAAACCCATGCAAACCGTATATTGAAGATGTTTGTTTTCTGGAATTTGTCCTTTAGCTTTAGCAAAAGGAGCCATTAACAAAATTTCCACATTACTGAGTTGTTGTGATAAATATTGACTAAAACCAATCATCTCTGCTGGCCCACCAGAGAGGACCACCCTCTTAATAGTTTGACCAGGATGGAGTTGGCTAAAATACCGAAGTGCTTTTTGGATTTCTATTGCTACGTTTTTAACCATGGGTAAGATTAATTGAACCAATTTTCCCTCTAATTGTTCTGGGTTTAAACCATAAGTAATTTTGTAAGCTTCTGCTTGCTGTAAGTCTAGGCCAAAAGTTTGAGCAATGGCATTAGTGATAAGTTGAGAACCATTTTTACTGCTAAAAACAAAGTCGAACATGCCATTGGCCACTACAGCCAAGTCAAGGTTATTAGCTCCTAGATGAACAATGAGGGTTTCTGGATCGTCACTTTGTAGATCTAGTGCTCTAATAACAGAAAACATTTGAGTTTCTATAACTGTAGGTTCAATGCCAAAACCAAGAAAAATACTATTAAGTTTTTCAATAAATGATTTTCGAGAAGCGACCAGCAAGACTCTCATTTTATTTTCAGGAGTTTTCTTTTCTGGACGAAATAAAACTTGATATTCAAGTAATAAGTCTTCTTTGGGAATGGGAATGTATTGCTCTGCTTGCCAGCCAATTGCACTGGCCAATTCTGCATCAGTTAAAACTGGAATCTCAATAACCTTATTAGCAATGACTGACTCTGGCAGACTGAGGCGAACGTCACTAGCATCTAGCTTATAGTCATTGATTAGATTGGCAATCATTTCGCTAAATTGGGCAGATTCTTGATCGCTTTGGGGAATCACTAAATTAGTAACATTAGGCACATCAACAGCCTGGATAATATTAATTTCTTTACCGTTTTTAGCTGAGATAGCTTTGATGCTGTGAGTACCAATATCTAGGGCAGTAATTGACATAGTTGTTGTTCTTTATTTTACGATGGTGTCTCCACTAAATAAGGCGAAGGTCATAAAACTGGGAGCACTAGGCAAACTTTTATTAGCTTCGATTGTTTTATTACTAATTTCACTTTCACTTTTTGCTAAAGACTCAATCTTATATTGACCAGCACTAATTAGATTAGCAGTGGCGTTGATTTGTACATCTGTACCTGATCCTATGGTTTGCACATATAAAGTGGCGTCATTATTGTTATTGCTATCAATTGTCAAATTATAAGCGTATTGAAATGGTGAGTCAGCACTACTAGGATTGATAAAATTTTGGTTAGTGTTGTAGAGGCAGTCACTAGCTCCAACTAAATAATAGTGATTCTGATATTCAGCGCCGCTTAAATGATTAAGGGTTAGTAATACGGCTGTTTTGTAACTAGAATTACAAGTATTTTTAGACCAATTAATTTTAATAGTGCCGGTTGTGTTAGCAACATCAATTTGTAAATTTTCACCTTGATTGAGATAACCCTCATAACCTTGATCGGTGCTAATGGATACTTGATTAAAATCACTGCTAGAAATATCGCCAGTAGGTAAATCTGTTATCTGACCAGCCTCATATTGATAAATTTGATTGAGAGCTTCGTCAACGCCAGTTTCAGCAGTGTTAAAAACCCTGGTAGCGTCACTTTGATCGACAACCAATTTATTTTCCTGAACGACACGATTAGCCACTGACAAACCAAAGATTAAAACAATAGCGGTAATTAACATCACTACCACTCCAATTTGACCGCTGATCTGGCGGTAAGAAATTTTAGGCATATATTTAATCATAAAGTAAAAAAGAAAGAAGAACAAGCGGTTTTAACCGTTAATTATTGTTAACTGTTTCTAAAAACTCTCGTTTGTCAAAGTAGGGAGTGAGAAGTGATTGATAATTTTCATCACCATCACTAATTTTCTTGGCTTGTTCAATAATTTTTAAGTTTGCCCAAGAAGCAAACTGTAATTTATCAAAACCGCTTTGAATATTACCAAAAATATCACCAGCACCTCTTTGTTTAAGATCTAATTGAGCCAATTTAAAACCATCTTTTTCTTGGCAAAAAATTTTTAATCTTTTTTGGCTAGAACTATTTTTTTCTTGGGTAGTAAATAATAGACAAAAACTTTCTTGACCGACTCGTCCCACTCTACCCCGCAATTGATGAAGGCTAGCTAAGCCAAAGCGCTCTGCGGCTTGAATTAAAATAATGTCGGCATTGGGTAAATCGACACCAACCTCGACCATAGGTGTGCTGATTAAAATTTGTATTTGCTTATCATAGAGTTGCTGAATAATTTCTGATTGCTCTTTTTTCTTCAAGCTAGAATGGAGGCTGGCTAGTTTTAGCTGTTTAGTTTTTGGGATATTGTTTTTTTGATAATAGTTAGCTAGTAATTCTGACAAATTTTCTAAGCTATCTTTAACCGCAGCGACATTTTCTAGGGCGCCGTGTTGTGAGGGATCAATAAAGGGACAAATGACTAGGGCTTGTCGATTATTTGATTCTAATAATTTTTTAGCTAACCACTCAGCAGCTTTTGTTTCTTTATGTTTGGGCACCAGCCAGGTTTTAGCAATTTTTCTATTGGCAGGCATTTCATCCAAAATACTAGTTTTTAGATGGGCAAAAATACTCAACATTAGGCTGCGAGGAATAGGAGTGGCAGTCATACTTAACAGGTGAGCTCCCAAGCTTTGACGCTGTTTAGTGCCAAAGCGATGTTGCTCGTCATAAATAATTAAAGCTGGCTGAATTTTTTCAAGTTTATTGATTAAAGCGTGAGTACCGACATAGAGAGTTTGTTCACTTAATTTAAAATTTTTGCTAGTTTGAGCAGTGATTAAAATTATTTTTTGTTGAGGTAGCAGTTTTTTTAAGCTTTGATAATGTTGCTGAGCTAGAATTTGCGTGGGAGCAACTAGAGCAACATTGTGGCCAGCCAAACAAGCATGCCAAGCCGCTATGGCAGCCACTACTGTTTTACCACTACCAACGTCACCAATAAGCAAGCGATTCATGGCTATGGATTTTTCCATATCACCAGTGATTTCTTTGACAGCTTTTGTTTGAGCTTTGGTCAAAGTAAAAGGTAGAGTTTTGGGAATTAAATTGTCTTTTTTGATGTTGATGCTAGGAGCTAGACTATGTTCTTGCCAAGCCTTTTTTAAGTCTTTGGCTTTGTTGATTAAATAAATGATTTCTTCTAAGGCAAGTTGTTCTCTAGCTTTAATGATCTCTTCAATGGATTGAGGAAAATGGAGGGCTTGGAAAAATTGTTGAGGATTAGTAAAACTTTGCCATCTTTTTTTTGCCAACTGATTTCTTTGAGCGATTTTTTCTTGTTCACTTAGATTATCAATGATCTCTTTTTGCACTCGCCTTAAATTACCTTGTTTAAAATTAGCAACTTTGCTGTAAATTGGTACTAAGCGAGCGGTATGAGGGCTATCTGAGCCGAGTGGTTCTAGATTAGCTTGAACCAAGCTATTATTTTTTAATTGACCAGAAGCATAATATTGTTGCCCTGTTTTTAATTTATTTTTGATGAATTTGTTATTAAACCAGATGGCTGGTAATTCACCACTGTCATCAAAAAGTGTGGCTCTAGAAATTAATAGTCGACCCTTATAGTATTGACGATAGTCTTTGACTTGAACAATTAGGGTAAAAAATTCTTGTTTAGATTGGTAATTATTTTTTTTCTTTTCAGTATTTGTTGAACTTTGGCTTTCAGGAATTAAGCTGGAGTTGTTGAAGCGTTGCAATTGAGCAATTGATAGAATTGTTGAGCGATCTTCATAGCGCAGGGGTAAATTGAGTAATAAGTCCAAAATTGAATGAATGCTTCTTTTAGCTAAGGCTGCTGTCCAACTATCCCCGATGCCGCGAACTGTGCTAAGAGCTTGTTGAAGTTGGTACATAGTTTAAACGCTTTTTGTAGTCATTAAATAAAGACAAAAAGCAGACTAGCCAGGCTACTAAAAACCATAATGACAATTGCAAAAATCACAAAAAAGCGAATAAGTTTTTCTCGTTTACGACGACTGAGTGACATAATTTTTATTTAATTTTTAATTGATAAAATCGGTGTTTGCCAATTTTTAATTTACTGTTGTTACTTAAGGTTAACAATTCTTGCCAATTTTTGACGACTTTTTGTTCAGGTAAGAGTTTGACTGCCCCTTGTTCTAAAAGACGGCCAAGTTCGCTGTTACTAAAAATATTATTGTTTGAAGTTTTTTTACCATCAGCTTCATGAATTTCTAAGATTAAATCAGCAAAATGTTCAGTTTCAGGCACAGCCTTATTTTGAATGCTTTGTTGAAAATGCTCACTAGCTTGCTGAGCAGCTTCTTGGCCATGTAAATCTTTAGTGATTTCTAGTGCCAGTTCTTTTTTAAATTGCATGGGATTATCACCAGCAACTAAAGCTTGTTTAATTTCCTCAATTTTTGCTAAATCAATCCTAGTTAAGACTTCAAAATATTTAACAATTAACTCATCGCTAATACTCATGATTTTGCCATAGACATCCACGGCTTCGTCTTCTAGAGCAATATAATTTTTGTAAGATTTGCTCATTTTGCGCCCATCAGTTCCCTCAATCAAAGGAACAGTTAAGACCCATTTCTCCTTTTGATGATAGATGTTTTGCAAGTGTCTACCCATCATCATGTTAAAGGTTTGATCATTACCACCAATCTCTAAATCAACATCCATGGCCACCGAATCGTAACCTTGAATTAGTGGATAGATGATTTCGTGTCCATGAATAGGTAAACCCTTTGCCATCCGATCCTGAAACATATCTCTCTCTAGCAGTTGTTGAACGGTGGTTTTAGCCATTAACTTTAACATTTCACTGTAGCTCAACTTATCTAGCCAATCGGCATTGTAGCGAACTTCAATGATAGAAAAATCTAAAATTTTACTAGCTTGTCTTTGCCAGTTAGCAAAGTTAGCATTAATTTCTTCATCAGTTAGTACTGGTCGGCTTTCGTCGCGACCGGTTGGATCACCAATTTTAACTGTACCGTTGCCAACCAGTAAAATGACTTTGTGTCCCAGTTGAGCGAAGTCTTGCAATTTGCGCAGAGGAACACTGTGTCCTAGATGTAATTCATTGCCAGTGGGATCGATGCCCAGATAAAGAGTAATTGATCTTTCACTCATGATTTTAGCCAAAGTTTCTTTTTTTGGTAAAACGTTTTCTACGCCACGAGTAAGGACTTTATCAATATCTTGGGGGCTAGTGTTTAGAGTAGTTGACATAAGATTGTTTTATTGTAGCATGATGACAAGTTTGGTAGAATGACGGCATGCAAGAACTGCCTCAGCAGCCAGTAATCATCAGAGAAATTAATCCAAAAAAGAAAATTTCATTGTGGAGACGTTTACAATGGTTATTAAGAAGAACTAAGGTTAAATTAAGTATTTTTTGGGAGAAAATATTGTGTTCGATTATGCCAAAAAAATATCGATCTCGTCGGCGACAATTAAGTCCTAGTGAAAAGAAGCTCAGAAGAATTAAAAACTGGCGGATTTTGGCTTTGGTTTTTTGCGGCCTGGTGGTTTTTGGCATCATTAGTTTTTTAATAATGTTTGCTTGGTTTTCTAGAGATTTACCAAAACCTGGACAAGTGATTAGAAGAGAAGGTTTTAGTAGTAAAATTTATGATCGCGAAGGTGAATTGTTATACGATCTCTTTCAAGAGGAGCGTCGCCAACCCAGTAAAATTGAAGACATCCCAGAAGTACTTAAAAATGCGACCATAGCTATTGAAGATAGAGATTTTTATAAGCATCGTGGTTTTGATTTTTTAACTATTGTTCGTATTCCTTATAACTTTATTTTTAGAGGTCGTGTGGTGGGTGGCTCTACCCTCACCCAACAATTAGTTAAAAATGCGCTACTGACTAATGAGCGAACAATTATTCGTAAATTTAAAGAATTGGTTTTATCTATTCAGATTGAGCGCAGATTTAGCAAAGATGAGATCTTGACAATGTACCTGAATGAAGCTCCATATGGAGGTAATCTCTGGGGAGTGGCAACGGCAGTTGAAGCCTATTTTAATAAACCGATGAGTGAATTAACTATTTTGGAAAGTGCTTTTTTGGCTGGTTTACCTCAACGCCCCAGTGTCTATTCTCCTTATTCAACTCGTTTGGATGAAGATGGCGAGCCTTATTGGAAAATGCGCACCAGAGCGGTGTTGAAGGCGATGAAAGACAATAAGCATATTTCCGATGAGCAATATGAAGAGGCTTTAACTGGATTAGAAGACTTAAGTTTTGAGCGAGTGATGTCAGAAATTAAAGCCCCACACTTTGTTTTTTATGTACAAAGAGAACTTGAAGAAATGTTTGGTGAGGAATTGTTGATGCGAGGAGGTTTAAATGTTACTACTACCCTGGATTGGCAGTTACAAGAATTAGCACAGACAGTTGTTAGTGAGGAGGTCGAAGCAGTCACTAGATATGAAATTAGCAATGGAGCGGCATTAGCTCTGAATCCTAAAACTGGAGAAATATTAGCGATGGTTGGTAGCAGAGACTACTTTAATGATGATATAGGTGGTCAATTTAATGTGGTAGTAGACGGTCTTAGACAGCCAGGATCAGCGATTAAGCCTATTACTTACTTGGGCATGCTTCAGCGTGGCTTTACACCGGCCACGATGGTTATGGACGTGCCGACTACTTTTGCGAGAAATGAGGCAGAAAAACCCTATACTCCTCGTAATTATGATGGGCAATTTCGTGGACCAGTGAGTTTGCGTCAATCTTTAGGCAGCTCTTTAAATATTCCAGCAGTGAAGTCTTTAGCAACAGTGGGTTTAGAAGACTTTTTAAGCCTAGCTTATGAAATGGGTCTGGAAACCCTTGAACCAAACAAGGCTAATTTACAACGTTTTGGCTTAGCTCTTACTTTGGGTGGTGGTGAAGTATATATGTTAGATTTAGCCGGAGCGTATAGCATTTTTGCTAATGGAGGGCAGAAAATTGAGTCTGTAGCTATTTTGAAAGTAGAAGACAGCGAGGGCAAGGTGCTTTATGAACATAAACAAACTCAGGGCAAGCAAATCATTGATGAAGCAGAAGCATTTTTAATTAATGATATTTTATCTGATAATAACGCTCGGCTTTTAGCTTTTGGCGCTAACTCTCTGTTAAATACGGGACGACCAATTGCTGTCAAAACTGGAACTACTAATGACATGAAAGATAACTGGACTATTGGTTGGAGTAGTGATGTGTTGGTGGCCGCTTGGGTAGGTAATAATGACAATAGTTCGATGAGCTATGTAGCTTCTGGTATTACTGGAGCCTCACCCATTTGGCGAAGAATTATTTTGGGAGCGCTCAATTTTGGTTATTCTGCAGCAGAATGGGAAATGCCTAGTAATGTTGAAAGAGTTGAAGTTGATGCAATTTCTGGCTATCCCAAACATGATGATTTCCCCAGTAAGTTTGACTATGCAATTAAAGGAACACTCCCAGCTCTCCCCGACCCCATCCATCGTTTAGTTGAAGTTTGTAAAGGAGAAAATGATAAGTTGGCTACTGAAGCAAAAATTGCTGCGGGAGATTATGATAGGCGCGAGTTTATCTATGCTTTAGAAGAAGATCCATTCAGTGAGGATGGAGTGAATAGATGGCAGATTGGTATAAATGCTTGGATAGAGGCACAGGATGATTCTCGTTATCGAGTACCGAATGATTATTGTGGTGATTTTGGAGATGTTAGTGTCAGGTTAAGAAAACCCAATGATAAACAAAATTTTAAAGATGAGGAGATTGAAGTTGAGATTAGGGCTGGTAGCGATGATGGCATTGAAAAGCTAGAACTTTATGTGGATGGTGAGCTTTTGGAAACCATTGAGGGTCGTAGCGAATATAGGGGAAAAATTAAATTAAAGACAGGTAAGCACGAGCTTTATGCAAAAGCCTATGCTAAAAGTGGTGAAACTAAAACTAGTGGTAAAGTCAGAATTGGTGTAGGAGGAGTTGATTGGGATTATGTAGAGCCAACTCCAACTCCAGAGCCAGTTGCCACCCCAGAACCAACAACAGCAGTTATTGAATTAAGTCCGACTCCTACTCCGGTAACTGAAGAAGATGATTAGTGTGAGACTAGTTAGTCCTGCAACTTGAGTAATTAGGTAGTGGTCCAGACTAGCGATAGGTATTAAAAGTAAGATTTTTGACCAGGTCAGCTTTGTTCTTAATTTCCAAATGATAAGTAGTAGTAAGCCAGAAGTGATGATTCCACCCTCACTGAGAATTAATAGACCCAAATGATGAACTGGTTGAACAAAACGCACCACTTCTCGGTTTTGACTATAGTTTTCAAGTTCTCTAACAAAGTTATTTAAACCAATTCCAAAAACTGGCTGATCGGCGAACATTTGCCAAGCTGCTTCATTAAGTATTTCCCTTCGCGATACAGATAGGTGGTTTTTTTTAAGATTACTATCTAAGTGTTGAATAATAAAAGGGCTAAGAAGAAAGAATAAAATAAGTAAAAAGTTTAATAATTTTTGCCAAGATAAAATTGATTTTTTTAATTGTTTGTTTTTTATTTTCAATTTTTCAAAAAATAAATAAATTAAAAATATTAAAAAAGTTAATAAAGCGGAAAAAGATTGAGTTAAAACAATAATGATAAAGCTGTTAAATAAAAGCAGGCTTTTAATGCTTTTTTTTAATTGAGTATTTCCAAATAAGATGATGTTAAAAATTACAACTAAACCAGCCAAAATATTCGGATGAGCAGTGCTCCCATAAGGTAGTATTTTTTCAGCTTTTAGGAATTGTCCTCGACTAATATTTGCAAATTGTTGTAAGTTGCTCTCACCAAAAAAATGATAAGGAGCGAAAGATTGTTGGTTGAAAAATTGATAATAAGCTAAAAAACTCTGCCAAACAACAGAGACCAAAAGAGCTTGATAAAAAGTGCGCAAACGTAGTTTATCTAAGTAAATTGATAGTATAAAAAGTCCGAGCAGGATTAATCGAAAATGAAAAATTAGAGAACTAAGACTAGGATTTAGAAATTGATTAAACAAAATAAGACTGACCATTATTAAGATTGATATATCAATTTTATTTAATTTTATTTTATTTTTTTTGAAAATTTTTCTATTTTTTTCTTGAAAGAAAAAAATAGCCACACTGCTTAATAATAAACAATCAAACAGATAAATTTTAGGTATTAAATAATCGAGCAATAAACCTCTAACATAAGCTGTTTCTAAAGCTATTTTTAAAAACAGATTGCTGCTCAAACTAAGGATGGTAACAAAGAGTAGTAGCTGTTCAAATTTCACCCACCAATTGGGCTTGGAATTTTTTTTGGGCCAGGTCCACCACTTTTTGACGAATTGGTTCCACATCTTCTTTGCTTAAATTCTTCTTCGAATCTTGATAAATAATTTGAAAAGTATAATTGTTTTGATAAATACTAAGTAAACTAAATTCCCTAATTTTTTTATTTGTTTTTTCTAGGGCTCTGATAAAGTCTCCAACAGCCACTTGCTCTCTCAGGGTAAAAGTTAATTGTTCGATGATGGCAGCTTGTTGACTAGCTTTTTGATATTGAGGATGAAAATTAGCTACTTTTAATAGATTATTTAATTTAATTTCGATGCCAACTAATTGTTTGTCTAAGAGGTGTAGATAGCCCAAAAAGACTCGTTGTCCCTGATCTTTAATTACGAGTTTAGCACTCTGAGTATAAATTGGATGATTTTTGACCATGATTTCTTCAACCAAAAGCTCAACTTCATTTTTTTTGAGTACAAAAAATTTCTCTAATAATAGCTCAAAAACGCCCTTAACTTGGCGAAAATTATTTTGACTAAGCATACTGAGGTAGCTCTCTTGAATAGGTAAATCATTCTTGCGAGGATGATAAAGATTAGCAATTTCAAACAGTTGCCAGTCTTTGTTTTGAGGATGATCTTTAATGATTGATATCAGCGATGGCAAAATTGATCGACGTAAATAAGTATTTTCTTCTTTAAGTGGATTCTGTAGTTTTAAATGTTTAGCTAGAGAATAACCAGACATTAAAGCCTCTTCTTCTCCAACTAGAGAATAACTATAAATTTCTTGCCAAGCTAAATTGGCTAAAAAATTTCTGAGACAATTTTCTAATTTAAAAATATCTTGATTCGGTCGATTTGTAGGAATAGCGCTGCTCATTAATTTACTAGGTAAATTATGATAGCCATAAATCCTAGCAATTTCTTCAATGATATCTGCTGGAATTTTCAAATCTGATCGGTACGTGGGAGCGATGACTTCTAGTTTCTCCTGTTTACTTTGTTTGAGGGTGCTTACTTGGCAATCTAAATCTTCTAAGATATTAATAATTTCTGATTTAGGAATATTTATTCCCAAATATTTATTAATTGTTTCAGTGTTAATGATAACTTTATTTCCCATTTTTTTATCTGGAAAATAATCATAAACTGAGCTGGCCACTTTAATATTAGCTAGTTTTTCTAGTAAGTAGACCGCATAATTTAGAGTTTTTTGAGCTAAATGTGGATCAACTTTTTTTTCATTTAGTTGGGCAGCCATGGTGCGAATGGCATGCGCCATTGAGGCATAACGCACTTTGTGCGGGTCTAGTGATTCTATCCAAAATAAAATATTTTTAGTATTTTGGTCAACACCGGTGTTTAAGGTACCCTTCACTGCGGGCAAATCAATAATTTCACCAGCACTATTTTCGAAAACGATTTCTCCACCCACAGTTTCATGTACTTCTTTGTCTAAGGTAGTGAATTTCTTACCTGGACGCGCTTCCTTAATAATAATTTTGCCACCCATACTCATAATTTTGTCGTAGTCAAAAACATGACAGGGATGACCAAGTTCGTGGGTGACGTAGTTGCTAACATCAACCACTACATCATGAATATTGATGTCTACTGCTTGTAGGCGATTTTGTATATATTGAGGACTACTTTGTTGTTTGAAGTCAGTAAGGACAACGGCCATTACTCTTCTAATATGATCTGTTTCGTAAATGATTTCTGGTAAAGCTAAATTATGTTGGGGATGTTTTTTAATCTCTGGATAGTTTTTTTTGGTGGAGCGAGCGCTAAAACCAGCTCTTTTTAGAATAGTAACTGCTTCACGGGCGATGCCTTCTATTGACATCATGTCTACTCGATTGGTGGTCACTTCGATATCGTAAACAACATCTTTATTTCCATCAGCCAATTTAACTGTAGTGAAACGCTCAACTGAGGGGCCACTGAGAGACAGATATTTTTGAATATCTTTGGGTGTGGCCTTGCTGGAGAGATGTTCGTTTAACCAGCTATGTGGAATTAGTATGTTCATTGTTTTTATTTTCTTAGTATTTTTTAAAATTGTTCTAAAAATTCTTTATTAGCTGAATAAAAAAGTCGAATGTCATCAATATTTAAACCCTGTTTAAGGGTATAGCTTCTTTCTACTCCCCAACCAAAAGCAAAACCTCGGTATTTTTCGCTATCAATGCCGCCTGCTTTTAAAACATTGGGATGAACCATACCTGCCCCACCAACCTCATGCCAACCAGACTTACAAAAACGACAGTTAGTTTTTTTATTATCTTCATTTTTGATGTAGCCGCTGCCACCGCAAATTTGACAACTAAAATCAACCTCAAAAGAAGGTTCGGTAAATTTGAAGTGAAAAGGACGAATACGGCTTTTAGTTTTGGGTCCGAAGAATTCTTTGGCAAAATAATCAATAGTTCCCTTGAGATGCTGAATATTGATGTTCTTATCAACTACTAGTCCCTCAAACTGATGAAACATTTGAGTGTGAGTGTTGTCACTTTGTCGTCTGTAACAGCGACTGATATTGATCATGCGAATAGGCGGTTGCCCTTTTACTCTTTCCATTTCTCTAACTTGACCATTAGAGGTGTGGGTGGTTAAGACCATTTTTCCTAATTGAGAATGAGGAGGAGTGTCGACAAAAAAAGTTTCCCATTCATCTCGTGCGGGATGGTTGGCTGGCATGTTGAGTGCAGCAAAAACATAATGATCCCAGTCAACTTCAGGATAACGACCACGAATGAATCCGATCTTTTCAAAAATTTGACTAATTTCTTCAATAGCCTGTGAAACTGGATGGACATGACCCACTTTTTGTTTGATACCGGGAAGAGTGAGATCAAGGTGTTGTTGAGAATCAGTTTTTGCTTGTTGACGACTTTTAAGTTCTTTTTCTAAGTCTTTTTTTAGTTGATTAAGTATTTGGCCGAATTCTTTTTTTTCTTCATTTTTAAGAATTTTAATTTGACCGGCTAATTGATTAAAAAGCCCCTTTTTTCCAAGATATTTAATATTTAATTTATCAAAATCACTATTATTTTTTTCTTTACTTAATTGAACCAGAAGTTCTTGACTTTGTTTAACTAAATCTTGATATTTAGACATGTTTTTTAAACTTTCTGTATCTGTATTTTAACAGTTTTCATAGAGATTGACCAAACTACTTAAAATTACACAAACCCAGGCGACAAATTTTTGCCAGACGATGGAGTTTGGGGCCACTTTGTTGCAACAACGGATCATATTGTTCTGGCAGTGATAATTTGAGCAATTTAGCCTCAAGTAAGTTAAGAGTTTGTGTGTCTCTTTCGATCTGTTTTAGTGTTGTGTTTTTTTCTTTTTTTGACATATCCAAATTAAAAAACCCCGCTTGGTAGCGGGGTTTTGTTTTTATAATAATTACAAGAACATTACCCCACTCTTCGTTTAAAGAACTTTTGAATAAGAGAATGGTAATGTAGTATGTGTGACGAATTCATGGACAATTATTTATATACCTATTTTTGTGTTTTGACAACAATTTCTTTAAAAGTATCGAAATCACGAATGGCCAATTCACTTAACATTTTACGATTAAGAGCAATTTTGGCGTTTTTTAAATTATTGATAAATCGAGAATAATTAAACTGTTGATTGATTTGTTTTAGTCCGGCATTGATACGGATAATCCAGAGCTTACGCATGTCACGCTTACGCAATTTACGTCCAATATAAGCATATTGTCCAGCATGGAGTGAAGCTTCTTTAGCCCTTTTATATAAACGACTATTAGTTCCACGATAACCCTTGGTTAGTTTAAGGATTTTTTTATGGCGACGACGTCTAATAACGCCTGTTTTTGTTCTTGGCATAATAGCTTTCTAAGAATTTATTTGAGACCTAGCATTCTTTTAATTTTTCGAGCGTAAGGAGCCTTAACTTCGACTGGAATACGATAATTACGAATGGCTTTCTTGCTTTTATTACGGCGCAGATGGCGACGATTTTGAATACGACGCATGACTTTTCCGGTACCAGTAATATGAAAACGGCGAGCGACGCCCTTTCTGGTTTTAACCTTAATTTTTTTCATAATTATCCTTATTTTTTAACTTCTTTGCCCAGGGGGGCGAGTTGAGCTTGAAGCTTTTTACCTAGCAGTCGGGCTTCAACTTCAACTTTTGCAAGATCTTCTGTGTCTTTAAAGATTTTGGCAAAAATTTCATAGCCAGCTTCTTTATAAGCAATTTGTCTTCCTTTAAAGAAGAGAGTGATTTTAACTTTATGTCCCTTATTCAAAAAATCTCGCAATTGTTTGAGTCTGGTTTGATAGTCACCCTCCCCTATGACTGGTGAGAAACGTAATTCTTTAAGATCTTGAACTTTAGACTTTTTTCGGTTATCAGCTTCTTTCTTTTTAAGCTGATACTTGAATTTTGATAATTCAATAATCTTAACGATTGGTGGTTTAGCCTTTTCAGTAATTAAAACTAAATCTTTACCCGCATCCATTGCTTTTTTAAAAGCTTCTCTGGATGACATGACACCCACCATTTCTCCATGTTCTGTTAAAACGCGCACTTCAGGAAAACGAATATTGGTATTCGCTTTCACAAATAAATTGTCTTTTTTATGTTTGTTGTATTTTCTTCTGATCACCTGAGGTTTAGAATTATACTATAAATTAAACAAAAAGCCAGTAAGTAATCTCTGGAAAGATTGCGAACTTTAGCTATTTCTGTAAACTTCAAGGCTATTATAGCATGACTTATTGACTACAAAACAGATTGATTTGTAGGTAGGCATCAAGTATAATTCACAACGTTTAGTGATCGAGCTTGTAGCTCAGTTGGTTAGAGCGCTTCGTTGACATCGAAGAGGTCAGAGGTTCGAGTCCCCTCAAGCTCACTTTTTTATTTATTGATTGGGTTAATTTATGAGCGAAAAAAACGATTTAGTTGTTAAAGAATTGCCTCGCAATTATTATTACAACGGTCATCCAGACACAGTTATTGATCGAGTCGATGCTTTGGCAAAACTAAATGGCAACCCAGAATTAAGTGAAAAAAGAGCTTTAATAATCCGAGAAGTTCTAACTTTTTGTCCTGTTCCCTTTTTAAACGAATTAATAGAGGCGCTAGAAAAACCCAGCGATGAGACTATAAAGCTTTTAATCAATAAAGCCAGTCACGGGGAAATCAATTTAAAAACTAACAATTCTCTAAGTGCAGAGCAAAAAAATCAAATTAGTACTTTAGCCTTCAATCTATTGGTTAAAAAAATAAATAGCTCTAGTGCAGAGAAACTCTTGCCCATTTTATACTTTGTTAAGGAATATATATCAGCTCAAAGAGCAGTAGTGTTAATGTCTGATCGGGAAGTTATGGAAATTGAAAAGGAAATGGGAGAATTACGAAAAAAAATTGATTTGGAGAGAGATAGACTGAGAGAAACTCAACAAGATTTACTTTTACTTTTTGTTAAAAAATTAAACAATTCTAATTTTTAGCCACCCATATTCATACCAAAGTTTTTTTCGCTACCCATAGCATCGTGAACATTTTTGCTATTTTTAAAGCTAAAAGCGCTGCCTCTTCCCTGTTTTCCCTTACCAGCAACCTGTGATTTCCAAGTTGGAGCGCTATGAATTTGTTTACGTAGAAGCATAATCAGTTCGCGTAATTTATGAAAAAAGTTAAAAAAACCAATACCACTGGTGCCGGGATCTACTACTTCTCTAGTAAGTGCTAAATCAATTTCTTTGTCTAAATTTTTAACGTCTTGAGCCAACAATTTTAATTCTTCTCTAGTAGCTTTTAATTCTTCTAGATTTTTTTCAGCTTGAGCAGAAAAAATTTCATGAGTTTCAACAGGATTAACACGATCGTGGAATTTTTGACGTAAAGCTTCTTTCTTTTGTTGAGCAAGTAACTCTGCTTGTTTTTTTAGGGAAAGATGTTCATTTTCTTGAGGAGAAAATTCTCCACCAGCTTGACTTAAAGCTTGGGCAAAAGGATTTAATTGTTGTTTTTTATCTTGCTTAGCGTTTGCCGCAGGCGAACTACCCGGATTTTTTTCGCTCTCCAGAAGAGCTCTAGCGAGAGATTGATTTCGCTGAGCCATTGTTTTGCTGCCAGCGGACTTGGTATTATTTTGATTCAAGTTATTCATGATTGTAGCGTGATTAAAAAAAAAGGACAAGAAATATTAATTTTTAATCAATTTTGGAGTATATATTATAAGATCAAAGTAGCACAAAGTCAAATTTTACCTCTGGAAAAGTGTTAATAAAGAACTTATTAATTCTTTAATAAACTTTCAATTGTTTGTCGGCGCAGTAATTGAGCCTTGAAACTACTGAGATACTGTTCATGATTGCTGATTTGTTCTCGGAGCTTTTCATCTTCAATGGAATCTAAGGCTTTTTTGAGAGCACTATCCTCCACTTTTATTTTTCGATCTTTAGCGATGGCTGCTAAGATAAAATCAATTTGTAGGCGGTTGAGCACGGTTCCAGCCAATTCATTACTTAACTCTTCAAGACTAATCTGTCTTTTTTTCAAGTAATCTTCAATAGAAATTTTATAGGAACTTAATTGTTCTTTGAGCTTTTCAAATTCAGCTTGAGTTTCACGACGCAGTAGCAACTCACCAATGCTTGGACGGATGTTAACTACCAATTCTCGTAAAATATGTTGATAATAGATTTCTTTTTCTTGATCAGGAGATAGTTTTTGAGCTTGAGGCTTTTGCTCTTTATCTTTGTTTTGAGTTTTTGTAGCCTTTTTTGTAGTTTCTTTTTTGCTTTTATCGTTTTGTTCTTTGATAAATTTAGCAGCGGCTTTTCTGCCAGTAGCTAGATATTTTTCGTAGTCTTTTAGATCGATTTTAGGAGCTTCACAAAAATGAGCTTCTAGAACCCAATCTTCGCCTTTTTTGATCGATACTAAGTGATATTCAGGAGCAGTGACAGGTTGTTTTTTGGTAGTTTCAAGGGCTGCTATATATTTTTTTGGTAAAAGATCACGTAGAACTGTTTCTGCAATTTTTTCTAAGGAAACTTGTTTTTCGACAATATCTAAAGGTACTTTTCCTTGGCGAAAACCCTCAATTTTCACACTTTTTGCCAAATTAGCTATAGCTGAACGATAGGGTTTTTCTAGTTCTGACCAAGGAATGCTGATGCGTAGGCTATCATTGCTAGCAATTAGTGATTTTTTTTCTTGTTTTTGTGTAGTCTTTGTTTTTGGAGCAGACTTAGTTTTGTCTGAAGTTTTTGTTTTAGAATTGGTTTTTTTCTTAGTTTGTGTTTTTGCCATAGGTGTGCATTATACCTTATGACTCAAACTCTGATTAGGGTCGCTATTGGACAAGATCTAAAAAAGCATGTAAACAAAGGGACTGACTGGAGAGGTGGTTGAGAAGATAACTAAAAAGCCAAAAATAATAAAAATGATGACTGGAGGAATTAACCACCAGTTGCGTTTTTGCCAGAGATATTCGAGTAGTTCTTTAAACATAATAATTGTCCTTTTATTTTTTAAATCTATTTACTCACAATATATTGGTCAATCACCAAATGATCAATATCAGTTTGCAAAAAGCAATTAATAGCATCTTGTGGAGTACAAACTATAGGTTCACCCCGCACATTAAAAGAGGTATTGATAAAAGTGGGAATACCCGTTTTTTTAAAGTAAGCTTCTAAAAGATCATAATAAAGGGGGTTGTCATTGCGAGCGAGTGTTTCTGGACGACCACTACCATCTACGTGAACAACGGCGGGCACTAGTTTTTTAGCTTTTTCTTTAAAAGGATGAACGGTGAGCATCCATTTTAATGAAGGAGAGAAATATTTGTCCATGTGGAAATATTTATTGGCTTCAGACTCAATAATAACTGGTGCAAATGGTCTAAATAGCTCTCTTTTTTTAACTTTTGCGTTGATGATATCTCTCATTTCCTCAGTTTTAGCACTAGCTAAAATACTTCGATTACCAAGGGCGCGAGGCCCCCATTCCACAGGACCTTGAAACCAGCCAATAACTTTTTGTTGAATAATTAAATCACTGACTTGCTTAATTAACTCTTTTTCTTTGCTAATTAACTGATATTTTAATCCTGCTTTTTTTAGAGCGTGCTCAACCTGATACCAGGAATAACTCGGGCCAAGGTAAGGATGAAAATCACGATTATTTTTAGCGACTTTTTCGCCTAAGCTAGCTGCCAACTCTAAAGCTGCTCCCATGGCTCCACCACCATCACCTGGATCTGGTGGGATAAAGAATTTTTTAAAACTAGTGTTTTGTAAAATTTTGCCATTCATAACTGAATTTAGCGCAACGCCACCAGCCAAACATAAATTTTGAGTTTTATATTTTTTTTGTACTTGATTGAGTAAATTAAAAATTACTTCTTGTAATTTATTTTGTAGCGCGGCAGCAATATCTTCATGATGCTTGAAAATTTTTGCTTCTTTTTGACGAATTGGATGGCCAAATAAATCGATTAGTTTTTTACTAGGCATTTGTTCTCGCCAGACGAAATCAAAAAATTTCATGTTTAATTTAAAACTACCATCAGGAAAAACTTTAATAATTTGATCAAAATGTTTTTTAAAAGGTTTTGGATCTCCGTAAGAAGCTAGGCCCATGACCTTGTATTCAGCGTCATTAGCTTCAAAACCCAAATAGGTAGTAAAGGTGCTATAAAGCAAACCCAATGAGTCTGGAAAATGTAGTTCTTTATCCAGCCTGATTTTATTATTTTCCCCGAGTCCAATGCTGGTAGTGGTCCACTCACCTACCCCGTCAATATTGACTATAGCTGCTTTTTTAAAGCCAGATAAATAATAGGAACTAGCAGCGTGAGAAAGATGATGGTTGATATAGCGGATTGGTCCGTGGTAATTAAGCTCTTCTTTAAAAGTTTTATTCAGATTGAGTCTTTCATTAAACCAGGGGGCCATATATTTGATAAACTGACCAAGGCTTTTGGGAAAATATTCAAGATGTTGACTAATAACTCTCTCAAATTTAACTAGAGGTTTTTCATAAAAAGCTACAGAGTCAATTTCTTTGGCAGCTATACCTATTTTTTTTAAACAAAAATCAATGGCTAGTTTTGGAAAGCGGTTATCATGTTTTATTCTAGAAAAGCGCTCTTCTGCAGCCGCAGCAATGATTTTGCCATCTTTAATTAGACAAGCTGCGCTATCGTGATAGTAGCAAGAGATACCTAAAATAATCATTAGTACATTTTTTCTAAACTGGCTTGAGTATTACTCTTAATTTCAATCTTTTGCCAGTTACTATTTTTATGTTTTTTATTTAAAAATTTTTTGCCAACAATCTTAGCTATCACAGCACTCAAACCAATGCCCAAAAAATAAATAACAATGAGAGTAAATTGAGTAAATTTTTTCTCAACAAATTTTCGCCAATTTGTAAAAAACTTAGTAATTTTATTTTTCATGTTTTTTTAATTAAATTAGATTAGAGCCAATTGCTCCATTAAACGAGAAGTATAGCCCCACTCGTTGTCATACCAGGCTATGATTTTTAATAGATTATTGTCGATGAGTTGAATTAGTGGTAAGTCTACCACGGCACTATATTCACAGCCAATAAAATCACTTGAAACTAGAGGTTCGCTACTAACTGCTAGAATGTTTTTGTATGCTCCTTGAGCAGCCTCGATAAAAGTCTTTTTTACTTCTTCAACTGTGGTGTTTTTACCTAGGATAAAGGTGATATCAGCTAGTGAAACAGTTGGAGTTGGGACTCGAATAGCTAAGCCATCAAATTTATTTTTCAAAGCAGGAATGATATCGGCAGTTGCTTTAGCGGCGCCAGTTGAAGTAGGCACCAAATTTAGTGCTGCTGCTCGAGCACGGCGAAGATCTTTTTTATGAGAATTGTCATGCAAGTTCTGATCGCTAGTATAAGAATGAATGGTGGTTAAGATAGCTTTCTCAACACCAAAAGTATCTTGGATAATTTTAACGACTGGCGCAACACAATTAGTGGTACAAGACGCATTGGAAAAAATATTTTTATTTAGATCCAGTTGATTAATGCCAATCACTCCAGTGCTAATCAGTTTATCTGGATCTTCTTTTCCGGGGGCAGACAGCAAAACTTTTTTAGCTCCGGCTTTTAAATGTAAACCAGCTTGTTTAGCTTTGTTAAAAGCACCAGTTGATTCAAGGACGCTATATACTTCATATTTTTCCCAAGGGATTTTAGCAGGATCGCGTTCAGCAGTGATGAGAATCTTGTGCTCGCCCACCACAATGTATCCTAATTCTATTTCTCCTTCAGCCAATTCTTTGACTTTTTTTTGTTCTTCAAAGGAAATGGGTTCTTGAAAAGTGCCATAAACGCTATCATATTTGAGTAATCTCACCCAGCCCTCCAAATCCATGGAACCAGAGGTATTAATGACTTTTAAATTTAGAGTTTGGCGATGTTTTTCAAACCAAACTCGAAAGGCTAAGCGACCAATGCGACCAAGGCCGTTGATGGCAAAATTTTTCATAGGCAGTTTCCTTTTTAATATTTCACAGATTTTAATTAATTAAGCTAGTTCTGTTTCTACATCATTGGCTAGATAAGTACCAACATCTTCTCCATCAATTGCTTTTTTTAAATCATGTTCATTGAAGAGATTAAAAACCATGATTGGCATGTCGTTTTCTTTGCACATTGCCAAAGCACCAGTGTCCATAATTTGAATTTCGTCTTTCTCAATAGCATCTTTAAAAGTCATGGTTTTTAGACGTTTAGCATCTGGAAATTTCATTGGGTCACGTTCATAAATACCATTAACTTTAGTGGCTTTCATTAAAACATCACAGTGTAGTTCTAGAGCGTGCAGAGCAGCGCCAGAATCAGTAGTAACATAAGGCATACCTGTGCCAGCCACTAAGATTAAAATTCTGCCTTTTTCTAAATGACGAATAGCTTTGTTACGAATAAAACTCTCGCTAACAGCAGGCATAGTAAGTGCAGATTGAGTTCTGACCGCTACACCAACTTTTCTTAGAGCATCTTGGAGTGCTAAGCCATTCATCACGGTAGCCAACATTCCCATGTAGTCGGCTGTCGCTCGGTCAATACCGTTTTTTGAGGCAGCTAGACCGCGAAAAATATTGCCGCCACCAATAACAATGACAATTTCAATTTCTTTATCAACAATGGTTTTTATTTTTTCTGCCATGATCAATACAGCTTTAGGATCAATACCAAACTCTCTATCTCCAAGTAGCGATTCTCCGCCAATTTTGAGCATGATTCGCTTAAAACGTTTTTGTCCCATAGTTATTTCCTTTTCTTTTATTTATAGCTTAATAAATTTTTTTTTCAAACGCAAGAATTTCCATCGCCAATCTTCAGCCAAGGCGTAGAGTTTATAGGTTGGATAGTTGTACACGAGATCATAAGTACCAATATGCTCAATGAGTTGACCGCCATAACTTTTTTTAAAACGATGAAAACCAAACCAAGGATCTTTTGGATCAGGATTTGGTCCGAGCGCACCCCACAAGTCAAAAAGTTGACAATTATGTTTTTGGCCAAAACGAATGGCTTCCCACATCATCAAGTTGCTAGCCATAACTTCTCGATGTTGACTACTAGAAGCTCCATAGGGGTAATAAAGAACATCGTTAAAGGTGAAAAGAATCCAAGTGACAATTACCTGATTTTCATAAGTTGCTTTTAAAATATGCATGATATTGCTGTCTTTAAAAACCTGCCACATTTGGCGAAAGTAATCTGGTGTATGAGCATAAAATGCTTGTCGACTGGTGGTTTCGTTTAAAACTTTCAAATAATCTTCTAAACCTTTTTCACTACTATCTTCAAAAACTGTCACTCCTTTTTTCATTGCCAAACGAGTGTTATAACGAGTTTTGCTAGTCATATTACTCATTAGTTTATCTTCAGAAAGAGTAAGATCGATTTGAAAAGTATAGGGTGTAAAAAGGGATCGACCCTCTTCTACCTGATAATTCTTTAAAAAATTAACAGTTTTATGTTCGTCATGGCTTTGTTCTAAACTCTTAAGTACAGCTGGTTCTAATTTAATAAAAATAGCTTTGTGCTTATTGGCTAGTTGCTCTAGTGTGGCAACCTGATCTTTATCTGGATCAAAGCCCTTGGGGAAATAGCCGACCGTTTTGTTTAAAAGAGGCAGTTCGTGAAAAGTGATGGTCATCGCTTTTTTAAGCTGACCATTATTAAAAAAGCCAATTCTTTCAACTTTTTGTCCAGTTTTTTTGCGAAACTCACCCCACTCATAGGATTGGATAGGATGATTAACACAGCGATTATATATTTCTTGTTCTTCTGGACGAATGTCGCGAATTAGCATATTTTATATTTCTTTATTATATGAGAAAAAACCGATCTTGTCAGTCAGGTCTTTAGCTTTTTAGAAATTCCTTTACGTCAATGTCGTCTTTTAGTAATGCATCAAGTTGGTCCTCATCAATTATTAAGCGCCTTTTTTTCGAGCCTTTATTGAGGGATTTTTTCTTAGCTTTTCTGCCATAAAAAGATTGGTGTCGATTACTAATAGTTTCATCAAAATGACGATTGACGCTGATGAGCTTGCTACTAACTTCATCTAGAAAGCGACTAGGTAAATTTTGTTGTTGGTTACCAAAAGTATAACGATTACGAGCATAGCTAAAAAACAATTGTTGTTTAGCTCTAGTGATACCAACGTAACACAGTCGTCTCTCCTCTTCTAAGTCTTCTTCACTAAGCATTGAGCGATTGTGAGGCAACAGGCCTTCTTCCATACCAACCATAAAAACTATTTCAAATTCTAACCCTTTGGCTGAATGTAGGCTCATTAAACTGATGCCGGTATTTTTAGTGCCAGTTTTTTGTTCTAGTAGGTAACCGTCTTGAACAAGAGCTACATTTTCTAAAAAATATTGGCTATTTTCAAATTGACTGGCAACGCTCAACAACTCTTCTATATTATCTAGTCGGCTTTGATCCTCTGGGTCTTTTTTATTAAATTTGTCTAAGTAATGAGTGGCCTCTAAAATTCCTTGTAGAGCTAAAGAGGGATTGTCTAAAATCTGATCCTCCACTTCTCGCAACCATTTTTGAAAATCCTTAAACCGCCTTTTACCAAGTTTAATGGTTCGAGTGAGACTGGGGCTATCAAGATCATTAAAACACAATCGCAAGTAAGCCAAAAGATCTTTAATTTCTTTACGCTGATAGAATTTGGTTCCACCTATTATTCGATAAGGAAGCTGACGGTGAATAAATGCTTCTTCGAAAGCTCGAGACTGAGCATTGGTTCGATATAAGATTGCTATTTGATCTAATGAATTCAAAAACTTTTCATTAATAATTTGAGCAATTTTCGCTGCTTCTAATTCAGCATTATTTAATTCATAAAGTTGGATCTTTTGATCTTTTTCATCTTTTTGATCAGTCCATAGTTCTAGAATGGGGTGAAGTTGATTTTGTTGAATAATTTGAGTGGCCGCATCTAAGATATTTTGTGTAGATCGATAATTACGCTCTAAACGATACTCGGTAATATCGGGAAAATCCGAACTCAGTTGTTTGAGATTTTTATAATCTGCTCCTCTCCAGGCATAAATACTTTGAGAAAAATCACCAACCACAAAAAGATTGTTTTGAGGTCTAGCCAATATTTTGCTTAGCAAATATTGAACCTTATTGGTGTCCTGATATTCATCTATCAAAACATGTTTAAATTGTTCTTGATATCTTTGACGCACATCTTGGTTTTTTTTGAGTAGTTGGTAGGTTAAGATTAACAAGTCATCAAAATCAAGAGCATCCTCTGTTTTTAGACGTTGTTCATAAATCTTATAAATTTTGCCAACAGTTTGTTTAAAAGAATTATTGGCATCAGTCATATAATTACTAGGACTAATCAATTGATTTTTAATTTGACTGATAATAGCTTTTGTAGTTGTAATTTTAAATTCTTGACGGTCGATGCCATTATTTTTATAAATGTTTTTGAAAAGGTTGATTTGATCTTGATCGTCATAAATTGTAAATTGAGGACTAATTGATCTTCCAGCTACTTGCAATTGAGAATTTTTTTGAGTTTGTTTATTGGCTTCTAAACGAAGTATTTTGACACCTAAGCTGTGAAAAGTTCCAGAAAAAAGTAATTGCTGACCTGTATAGTTTAATACTCTTCTCTTCATTTCTGCAGCAGCCTTATTGGTAAAGGTCAGCAATAATATTTCTTTTGCAGTGGCGAGCTTTTCTTGGATTAGATAGGCGGCGCGACTAGTCAAAACCCTAGTTTTACCACTACCAGCTCCCGCTAAAACGATAGCTGGTCCATTTTTGTGCAAAACAGCTTGACGTTGTTCTAAATTTAGTTGGTCAAGAAGAGTCTGGCTCTCGAACATAAGTCCAATCATATTAACATAAAACTCGGCAGAATTGCTTTGTCACTAGCTTTTGGCTAAAATGAAATTATGCAAAAAACTATTTTGCTTAATTGGAAGGCTAATAAAAATATTATTGAGGCTGAATATTGGATTAATAATTTTCCCAAAGACTTGTTACTAAAACAGCAAAATATTAAATTACTACTTGCTCCACCTTATCCATTTTTAAGTCAAATGAAGCGCTTAATTGACCATCAACAATTGCCAATCTCTTTAGCAGTTCAAGATGTTAGTGCTTATGGTTCTGGAGCTTATACTGGTGAGGTTTCAGCAGAAAATTTAGAATTTTTAGGAGTGGAGGCAGCGATTATTGGTCACAGTGAACGACGACGCCTCTTTTGTGAAAGTTCTCAGTTAATAGTGGGCAAAGTACAACAAGCTATCCAAGCTGGTTTGGAAGTAGTTTTATGCTTAGATGAAACAGATTTTCCAGAACAAGCTAAATTGCTTACCAAAACTGAAAGAGCTAAGATTAGTGTCGCTTATGAACCAGTAGCCGCCATTGGAACTGGTCAGGCTGTAAAAGCAATTTCGGTAAAAAATTTTTTTAAGAAACTTCGCCAATATTTTCCTCACAATTCTTTAATTTATGGAGGCAGTGTTAACGCTAATAATATCAATGATTTTTTAGCTGTTAGTGATGGGGTGCTGGTTTCTAGCGCAGCCTTAGAGTTAAGTGATTTATCTGTTTTAATTCAAGCAATTGCTGATTAGACTTGCAAATTTGTACTATTTATATATATTCTGATAGATAGTGAAGATTAAAGAATTAATTTTTTTGGGCCTAATTTTATTGTTTTCCTTAATTTTGCGTCTGTGGCGCTTAGATTTTCCATCAGAAATGTATTTTGATGAAATTTATCATGTGCCAGCAATAAAAATGTTGGCTCAAGGTGATTTTCAAACTCCTTTTGAGTGGTGGCATCGAGCTGAATGGCCAATTTATTTTGATTGGCTTCATCCTCCTTTGGCAAAATATATTCAGGCGCTATTTCTACGTTATCTAACTTTTTTGCCAGCAGTGGTAGCATGGCGATTACCATCAGTATTATTCGCTATGGCTAGTTTATTAGTTTTTTATTTTTTAGCCAAAGAATTGGCTTATATTTTATTGAGTAATAAAAAGATAAAAAGCTCTTTTTTAAAAGGAAAAGATCTTGAAGATTTAAGTATTAATTTTGCCTTGATTGCTTGTATTTTACTAGCCAGTGACGGTTTGTTTTTAGTGCAAAGTCGCTTGGCTATGAATGATATTTTTTATTTATTTTTTACTCTTTTTGCTAGCTATTTTTATTTCTTATATCTTCGACAAAAAAATTTAATTTTATTATTTATTAGTGCTTTAATTTTATCTTTAGCTTTGTTGACTAAATGGTCTGCTTTGTGGCTAATACTTTTCTTTTTTATTTTAGAGTTTGTAAAAATTATTAAAAATAAGAGTTGGCAGAAAATGCCTTTTTTATTATTTTCTTTTGTTTTAACTCCAATTGTAATTTATTTGGTGGCTTTTGTTCCCTATTTTTTCAGTGGTAAAAGTATTAAGGATTTTATTCAGCTACAGCAGCAAATTGTGAATTTTCAATTTAATTGGGCTAGTCCGCACCCTTATCAGTCAAAACCTCTGACTTGGATGTTTAATTGGCGACCAGTTTGGTATTTTGCAGATTTTTCTCAATTAAATTGGAGAAGAGACATTTATGCCCAGGGCAATCCAATAATTTTTCTATATTTTTTATTTTTACCAGTCTCTTTGTGGATTTACTTAAGAAATTTGAAAAACCGTCGATTAATGAAAAAGCATCAACAAATGATTTTTCAAGCCCCTTACTATTTGTTGATAGCTATTTTTTGTTTTTCTTTTTTACCTTGGCAGCTGATTAATAGACCATTATTTTTTTATCATTTTTTGCCAGCCCTACCCTATTTAATTTTGTTGATAACTTGGCCAGTATATTTTTACACATTAAATTTTAAGTCTTTGAATAAAAAAAGAGCTTTAATTTTTAACTTTTTATTTTGGCCAATCTTAGTAGCCCTAATCTTTTATCCTCATTGGGTTGCCCTGCCGGTGCCAGAATCAGCTGCCGCTTCCCTCTACTTTTTCTTACCAAGCTGGCAATAATGTATAATTCAAGAAGTTCAATAGAATAGTACTAAACTACTGTGAATTTTATGAAAAAAATTGCAATTATTGGTGGTGGATTTAGTGCTTTAAATTTAGCTTGGCGGCTAAGTAATTCTTCTATCAATGAAGATTTAGATATAAATATTTTTGAAAAGGAAAACTATTTAGGTGGAATGGCGGCTGGTTTTAAAAATAAGAATTGGGACTGGACTTTAGAAAAGCACTATCATCACCTTTTTGCCAAAGATAAGGCTTTTAAGGATTTTTTAAAAAGTCTTGGTTTAGAAAATCAGCTTTTTTACAAAAAAACGATATCTCGTACTCGTTCATCTGGCGTAAATTATCAACTGGATTCAATTTTTAGTTTATTAACTTTCAAGCAACTAAGTATTATTGACCGTTTACGCACCGGTTTAGTTCTAGCTTTTTTAAAAGTTTTACCTAACGGACAGTTTTTAGAAAAATATAAAGCTGGTCAATTTTTAAGAAAAGGCATGGGCAATAAATCTTGGCAGATTATTTGGCAGCCTCTATTTGAATCTAAGTTTGCTGCTTGGACCGAAGAGATAAACATGGCATGGTTTTGGGCAAGAATCCAACCTCGAACTCCTAAATTAGGTTATGTTGAGGGAGGATTTCAAGTTTTAATCGATCAAATTCAAGCCAAATTATTGGAAAAGGGAGTCAAGATTCACCTCAATCAAGAGATTAAAAAGATCAATATTAATGATAAAAAATCTTCAAATAATTCTCACATAAGTTTAGATTTTAAATCTTCAGTTAAAGGACAAGGTAAGATCAAAAAAGAAAAATTTGACTTGTTAATTAGCACTTTACCATCTTCTAAATTTAAGCAAATTCTTGAATTACCAGAACTTAAATCTAAAAATTTAAAAGGTTTAGCAGCTATGACTTTAGTTCTGTCTCTTAAAGAGAGTTTTTTAAAGGATGGTACTTATTGGTTAAATATTAATGAAAAGAATTGGCCTTTTGTAGCTGCAGTTGAACACAATAATTTTATTGATAAAAAACACTATAACAATCAGTCTCTCTTGTATTTGGGTAAATATTTGCCAGCTACAGATCATTTTTTCAAATCTACAGCCAAAGAAGTTTTAGAATTTTATTTGCCATTTTTGCGGCAAATAAATCCAGAAATTGATCAATCAATTATTGATTATCGTCTGAGTAAAGATGCCTTTGCTCAGCCACTGGTGCCTATTAATCACAGTGAACATTTACCTAGTATGCGCACTAGCCACTCTAGTATCTATTGGGTGTCAATGCAACACATTTATCCTTATGATCGAGGCATTAATCAAGCAGTTCATAGCAGTAATCAATTGTTTGAAATAATCAAAGAAGATTTGGCTAAGCTTAGTTAATTTTGCTATAGTGTTAGAGATGATTTTTAGAGCTTATTTATCGTTACTTTTTTTACAATTATTAGCCTTGCCTGTATTTGCGTGGCTTAGTAAACGTTTTCCACAAATTAAGGATGGTTTGTGGGCCTTTGGACGCTTTTTTACTTGGTTGTTTTTAAGTTTAGTTGTCTTTTTTATGGCTAGCTTTAAATTGCCAGTTAATAATTTATGGGGAGTTTATTTTTTCTTGTTTATTTTTCTTTTAGCAGACATCTATTTGTTATTTTTCTGTAAAAAAACAGTTCATTGGCTTCGACTGCTTAGAAATTATTGGCGCTTGTTTCGTCGACAAATTGTTATTGAGGAGTTATTATTCCTGTTCTTTTTTATTTTTCTATTAGTGGTGCGCAGTTTTCAACCAGAGATTTTGGGTTTGGAAAAATTCATGGATGCAGGCTTTATTCAGGCTTATCTAAAATCTCCTACTTTACCGGTTCAAGATATTTGGTTAGCTGGAGAGACTGTTAACTATTATAGTTTTGGTCACTTCATGGGTGCTATTTTAGTGCAAGTTTGGATGATTGATTTAGCTTGGGCTTACAATTTACTTTTGGCTAGCATTATGGCGTTACTTGGTTCTGGAGTTTTTTCTTTAGCTTTCAACATCAGGGCGAATTTTAATTGGGGTGAAGTTCCTGGAAAAGATTTTAAAGCTAAGGAAAAATACAATTTTAGAGCAAGCGTGTGGACAGCTATTTTAGCTAGTTTTTTGCTAACTTTGTTTGGTAACGGTCACAGTTTATGGTATTTACTAAGCAACGCAAGCTTTGATGCTTATTGGTATCCAGAAGCAACTCGTTTTATAGAAAGAACCATTCATGAATTTCCAGTTTATAGTTTTGTGGTAAGTGATCTACATGCTCATGTTTTTTCGATGCCAATAGTAATTGCTTTGTTGATGATTATTTTTTTGTGGCTCAGCCAATTAATTGAAGAGGTAAAGAGACAGAAAATTTTACGGCTTTTTGGAGAGCGTTTTTTTGCTTTAAGTTTAGCAATGGGGGTTTTGTTTGGAGTATTGGTCATGACCAATACTTGGGATGTTTTAATTTATGGTTTACTACTGTTAGTTTTGGGAATCTTATTGCTAATTTGGCAAACTAACTTTTTTTGGCCACTAGTGAGTTCAGCATTAGGTTTGGGTTTAACAGCTGGTTTAATTAGTGCTCCTTGGTTTTTAACTTTTGAATCAATTTCAGATGGTATACGTTTAGCTACCGAGCACTCACCACTATGGCAGCTACTGGCACTATGGGGAGCACATTTATTGCCGACACTAATTTTTATTATCTTTTTATTAATTGATCGACGTCAATTAAAAAAGAAAGAAGAAACATCTTGGTTTTTTGTGATGGCTCTTTTTTTTGCTTTTCTAATTTTGTTAATTTTTACTGAAACTTTCTATTTTCAAGATATTTATACTGGTCATCCTAGAGCTAATACGATGTTTAAATTAATGTTTCAGGGTTTTATGTGGATTGCTCTTTTAATGGCAATGGCAATTAGTTTTTTTATAAGTCAGGTTAGGCGTAAAAAATGGTTTAATTGGCGATTGATTGATTTGCGTGAAGTTTTGCTTTGGAATAAATCAAAATTATTTATTATTAAAGTTTTTGTTCGTACTTGTTTTTTTGTATATTTACCCATTATTTTTTTACTTGTTGCTTTAGGAGCTTATCCCTATCTAGCTTTTAGTACCTATTATGGTGAATTTAGAAATTATCAGGGTTTAGATGGTTTGCAGTGGATGGCCAGAAAATATTCTAGCTCTTATGCTGTTATTAATTATCTTAAAGCTGAAGAACCAAGACAGATTAATATTTTGGAGGCCAGTGGAGAAAGTTTTACAGAATATTCTTTAGTGTCTGCCTTTTCAGGAATGCCAACAATTTTGGGTTGGCAGGCGCATGAATGGTTGTGGCGCGGCTCTTGGGATATTCCCGCTCAACGCTTAAAAGAAATTGAAAGTATTTATCTTGATCCGACAAGCAAGCAGAGCCGCGCCCTACTTGAAGAATATCAAATTAAATATTTACTGATTACTAATCGGGAGCGAGAAAAATATCCGCAACTAAATGAAATTGAGTTATTAAAACTAGGTCAGGTCGTTTGGACCGGTAGCGAAGACAACATCAATCAAGATTATCTTATCTTAATTGAAAAGTAACAGTGACTGTTTTAGAAAGCATGCTGCTGCCTGGTTCTAAAGAAGTACTGGTCCAGTCATCCCCTGCGCTGGTGACTGCGAATTGATCTCTATAAAAAGGTTGTGGTCCAACTTGATCTTCAACTACTTCTAAAACTTTTCTTACCCTTTGTTTGTTACTCGAGGCAATAGCCTCCGCTTTCTTGCGGGCATCGCTGACTGCTTCATTGATTAATTCAGCTTCATCAATGGATTGATTATCAAGGCGAAAACTAGGGCCATAGATGTAGTTGGCTCCACTCTCGTTGAGAATTGCCAATAGCGATTCACTCTTATTTTTTAACTCTTCTGCGTCTTCAGAACGTAAAGTAATAATAGTGTTAATATCAGCTCGCCAATTACCCTTTTGAGTGGGTCTCGGAGGATAAATCATCATTAACTCTGTTTCCATTAGGGGTTGATCAATAAATTCATCTTCTTGATAAACGCTTACTTGAGAAGTTTGTATATCTTGAGGATCAATACCAAGGCTATTAATTCTTGTTAATAGTTGATTCATAGTCTCTGCGGCTTGATCGGTAGCTTCAGTTTTTTCTTCAGCAATTACTTCAATGCCAGCAGTGAATTCGGCGACTTGATTAGTAATGGTTTTTTGTGCTGAGCCAACGACGGTAACAGTGGCTGTTTGTCCAGCGAGAAATCCTAGTTTTCCAGAATTAACTAAATTCTGCAATAAATAAAATAAAGCGGAGCCAATTAACATGGCAAACAAGAAGATAATGGTTCGGTAAGTGGATGTTTTATTCATATTTTTAATTATTCCATAAGTTTTATATTTTTTATATAAGGATTTAATTTTTTATAAGACAGCTTTCAACGTGTATTTAATTAGCAATTAATTCGGCAAAATTAACATTTATCCATCCTTCTTGATTTTCGAATCTAATTTTTAACCAATTTCCAGATTCATCAATCTCAGAGTCCTCACCAAGATTTTCAATATAAGGATAATAATAATCACTTTTTGCAAAACCCAATTCTCTTGCACTTAAACTGGGTTTTTCTCTAACTCGTAAAACCTCTTGATTGTCAATGAAAAAATTAGTCTTTTTAATTAGCACTTTTTTGCCATCTATTTGATCGATCTCCTCTACTCCCCAGCTATCATTTTCTAATTCTGAATCCCCCAGATTTTCTGCCAGCTCTGTACTGGCAGTTGCTTGATTAGTATTATTTTCTGTATTTACATTAGAATCAGCTTGAATACTTAATTGTTCATCTGTTAAGAGTTTTGCTAATTTAATGGTAACTTTAATCTGGTGGCCTGCTAGTACTTGTATTTTATGCTCCTGTATTTCATAGGAAGGTAAACTCACTGAATAACTATATTCTTGAGGCAATAACGCCTCAATCGTAATGGGAGTATATTGGGTGGGAGCTTGATCAAAACTCAAAAGAGCGTTTTCTGGATAGGTCTCAAAACTAATTGTACCTAGTTCCTTCAAATCATTTTGAGCCTCTACTTCATAAATGGTGGCGGAACTTTGTTTGGTATCTGGCCCAGGATTGTAGGTAACAACGGTTAACGCTCCTTCGGTTAGGGTGATAGGAATGCTGAATTCAGCTAAATCTTGATCGTCTGGCACAATTTTTAAAATATAGTCGCCACTTTGAATGTTTTTTTCGGATAAGGGTGCCTTTTCCAAATATTGATTATTAAGGAAAACACTAGCGTATTGATCGGAACCATTATATTCAACTTGTAGACCTGCTGATTTAAGCTTTATCAGTGGATTAAAATAAAGAAAAACTCCAGTGCTTAAAATAATTATCGAGAGAAAAAGTGGCCAAAAACGCTTAATTATTGCTTTACTTGTCATTATTGATTATTGCTAGTATAGCAAATTTGCTCAAAATTTAGCTGAGAGCGATTTTTAAAACTTCTTTTACATCTTTAACTGTTTGAAAATCCAAGTCTTTTTTAATTTCTTTGGGTATTTTTACTAAATCACGTTTATTATCCTGGGGAATAATTACTATTTTACTTCCAGCTCGGTGAGCAGCAATGGCTTTTTCTTTTAAACCACCTATGCGCAACACTCGACCTCGCAAGGTTACTTCGCCAGTCATAGCAACATCTCGACGGACAGCTCTCTTTTTAAAGGCAGAAACAATGGCGGTGGTAATGGTTACTCCCGCTGATGGTCCATCTTTAGGAACGGCTCCTTCTGGCACGTGAATGTGAACATCAGTTTGGTTAATTTTTTCAATATCAATTTTTAATTCTTTATGATGAGAACGAACATAAGTTAAAGCTGCTTGCGCTGATTCTTTCATGACGTCACCCAATTTACCAGTTAATTTAATTTTTCCTTTTCCTGGTGAAAGAGCGACTTCGACAAATAATATATCGCCACCGACACTGGTCCAAGCCAAACCTGCGGCCAATCCAACCTGATCGTTCTTTTCAGTAATAGTTTCATCGTATATTGGAGGACCAAGGAATTCTGATAGTCTTTTGTTAGTAACAGTAATGGTTTTTCTATTTTTTTCTAAAATTTCTCTCGCAGTTTTGCGCATTATTTTATTAAGTTGTCTTTCTAAATTGCGCACTCCAGCTTCACGAGTATAGCGACTGATGATTTTTTTCAAAATCGTGTCGCTTAATTTGCTTTGAGTTTTTTTGAGGGCATTTTTTTTGACAGCTTTGGGAAGTAGGTAGCGCTTGGCAATTTCAAATTTTTCGTTAAGAGTGTAGCCAGAATATTGAATGACTTCTAAACGATCTAATAGTGCTGGTGGTACGCTGTCCAAAGTGTTGGCTGTAGCAATAAAGAGAACATTAGATAAATCATAAGGTACATCTAAGTAATGATCCTCAAAACTAAAGTTTTGCTCAGGGTCTAAAACTTCAAGCAAGGCACTACTGGGATCACCATGAAAATCGCGACCTAGTTTATCAATTTCATCTAGCATGAAAACTGGATTATTGCTTCGAGCATTTTGTAAACCCTTGATAATACGACCAGGCATAGCGCCTACATAAGTGCGTCTATGTCCACGAATTTCTGATTCATCTCTGACTCCACCTAGAGAAATTTTAATAAAGTGACGATTTAGACTTTTGGCAATACTTTGACCAATACTGGTTTTACCAACACCTGGTGGTCCAACAAAACATAAGATAGTAGGCAAGTTTTTTTCTTGATTATCATTTTTATTTTTTAACTGCATAACGGCCATGTGTTCCAGGACTCGATCTTTGACTTCTTTTAGTCCGTAATGATCTTGGTCCAAAGTTTTGGCGGCTCGTTTAATGTTGATATTAGTTTTTTTGTTTTTTTGCCAAGGTAAGTCAAAAACTAAATCCAACCAACTTCTTAAGTAGGAAGTTTCTGGATTATTTGGAGACATTTGTTCAAGTCGAGCAATTTCCTTCTCAACTTTTTCTTTTACCTCTTTTGGTAATTTTTTCTTTTTCAAAAGATCACGATAGTCGTTGATACCTTCTTGCCCATCACTTAACTCTCCTAGTTCTTTTTGAATAGTGCGTAGTCGTTCTCTCAGCACACTTTCTCGCATGTGCTCATCAAATTTTTCTTGAGTTTTAGTATTAACATCTTGTTCAATTTCTAGGATTTTGACTTCTTTAGATAAGTGTTCAATGACTAAACGAATTCTTTGTTTAACATTGGTGGTTTCTAAAATCAATTGTTTTTTATTACTGGGAATTTTCAAAGTGCTGGCAATTTGGTCAGCCATTTCTCCCTCATTAACACCGCTTAATAATTTAATAAAATTAAGGAATTCAATTTGTTTGCCCATTTGGACAGTTTGGCGAAACAGTTTTTGCAACTGGTTGCTCAAAGCAATTAATTCATCGTCACGCTCAATAAAGCTGGGTACTTTTTCAGCCACAGCTTGTAGAAAAGGCTGCTCTTGGACAAATTTTTGAATTTTAATACGGCTCACTCCCCTAACTAGTGCACTAATATTGGCAGAATTTTTTAAAGTTTTTTCGATTGCTGCCAAGGTGCCAATTTGATAGAGGTCTTTAGATTGAGGTTGTTCAATTCGGGGATTCTTTTGGGTTAGTAAAATAATATGATTGCCTTGTTTTTGAGAATGACGAATAGCGTTAACCGACAACTCACGGCCAAAACCAAGCACTGATTCTGTTTGAGGAAATAATACTCCTTCGCGGATTGGTACCACTGGTAAATTTAACAAGTTGCTAGGCAGTTGAATAATTTTACTGTTCATATTTGATAAAGTAATTATACCCTAATTTTAGGCAAAAATGGTGAGCAATTGGCAGTCCAAAACTTTGACTGCTAAATAGGAGTTTTTAAAAAGTGGGTATGCTTGGAATCGAACCAAGGACCTCAGTCTTATCAGGACTGCGCTCTAACCAACTGAGCTACACACCCATTTATTTATTAAATTTACTTTAACAAAGCCATATTTTAGCACAAATCAAGCTTTTACCAAATCAAGCTTTTTCTTCGTCCAATCTAATTTAATTTTGTCACCAGCCTGAATTTTGTTTTTAATCATTTGGCTAGCTAGCTCATCTAAGATCTCTTTTTGAATGAGGCGCTTTAGTGGTCTGGCTCCAAAAACGTGATCATAGCCAGTTTCAGCTAAATGTTCGATTAATTGTTCACTAAATTCTAATTTGATTTCTTGTTCAGCTAGGCGGTTAGCAACTAGATCAAGTTGCAGTTGTACAATCTCTTTAATTTCTTTTTTATCTAGACTTTGGAATATAATAATATCATCTAATCTATTCAAAAACTCTGGGCGAAAATGCACCTTTAGCAAACCATCTAAAGCCTTCTTTTGTTCAACTGGATCACTACTGGTTTCGCTAATAATTTGACTACCCAAATTGGAAGTCATAATGATAATACTGTTTTTAAAATTGACAGTACGACCTTTGCTATCAGTCAAATGACCTTCATCCAAAACCTGTAGAAGAATATTAAATACTTCGCTATGAGCTTTTTCAATTTCATCTAGTAAAACTATAGTATAGGGATGGCGACGAATAGCTTCTGTTAATTGACCACCTTCTTCATAGCCAACATAACCTGGTGGCGAGCCGATGAGGCGAGCCACGCTATGTTTTTCCATATATTCACTCATATCGATGCGGGTAATCAGACGCTCATCATTAAAAAGTTGTTCGGCAAGAGCCTTGGCTAATTCTGTTTTACCCACACCAGTGGGTCCAAGGAACAAGAAGCTACCAATAGGTCTGCCCTCTTCGCTAATGCCAGCACGATTACGACGAATAGCGCCAGCCACTGCTTCAATAGCTTGATTTTGCCCAACAACTCTTTGACCAAGTTCTTTCTCCAAATTTATGAGTTTTTCGGTTTCTTCAGTAAGCATGCGACTAACCGGAATGCCCGTCCATTTAGAAACTATAGTGGCAATATCGCTTTCATCAATTTCTTCTTTGAGCAATCTTTGTGTTGGGTCAATATCAGCCATTTTCGCTTGAGCTTCTTTTACTTTTTTCTCCAACTGAGGAATTTCTCCATAATTAATGGCGGCGGCTCGTTCTAGATCATAATTTCGTTCAGCTTTTTTTGCTTCTTCGCGAAGTTCATCTAATTTTCGACTGTATTTTTTAATTGAATCTAAAATTTCTTTTTCTTTGCGCCAGCGCAGCTCCAAGCTTTTGTATTCTTCTTTTAGTTCTCCAATTTGTTTTTCAATGTTTTTTAAGCGATCCTCACTTTTTTGACCTCTTTCTTTTTTAAGTGATTCTTTTTCAATTTCTAATTGGCGAATTTCTCGCTCCAATTGATCAATACTGTTGGGTTTACTATCAATTTCGATGCGTAGTGCTGAGGCAGCTTCATCCATTAAATCGATAGCTTTATCTGGCAAGAAACGATCACTAATATATCGATGAGAAAGTTTAACTGCAGCAATAATAGCGCCATCTAAAATGCGCACTCCGTGATGTGCTTCATATTTACTTTTAATACCTCGTAGAATAGAAATAGCATCATCTACTGAAGGTTCTTCAACCATTACTGGTTGAAAGCGTCTTTCTAGCGCACTGTCTTTTTCAACATATTGGCGATACTCTTTTAGAGTGGTTGCACCAATGGTGCGCAAGGTACCACGAGCTAGCGCTGGTTTAAGTAAGTTGCCAGCATCAGTTGATCCTTCACTGGCTCCGGCGCCAACAATACTGTGTAATTCATCGATAAAGAGTATGATCTGTCCTTCACTCTTTTCAATTTCTTTGATTACGGCTTTTAATCGATCTTCAAACTCTCCACGATATTTAGCTCCGGCTATCAGAGAACCCATATCTAAAGCTAAGATTCTTTTATTTTTTAGTGCTTCTGGGACATCATCATCAATAATTTTTTTGGCCAAACCTTCGACAATGGCAGTTTTACCAGTGCCTGGTTCGCCAACCAAAACCGGATTGTTTTTGGTGCGACGCGACAAAATTTGAGTAATACGACGAATTTCTTCATTGCGACCAATGACAGGATCAATTTTTCCTGAACGAGCTAGACTGGTAAAATCTAAGCAATATTTTTCTAGAGCCTGATATTTGCCCTCGGGTTCTGGATCAGTAACTCGTTGTTGACCACGTACTGTTTTTAAAGTTTGCACGACTTGTTTGGGATCAAGTTCGGTAAGTTGGACAACTTTTTTTTGGTTTAATAGTGCCAAAAACAAATGCTCAGTACTAATGTATTCGTCTTTAAGTTTTACTGCTTCTGTTTCTGCTTGACTTAAAACCTTACTTAGTTCTGGGGAAGCGTAAGCTTGAGTGGGCGCATCTGTGCTAGGTAATTGTTTAAGTTCTTTTCTAATTAAAGAAGCAATTGTTTCTGGATTTTTATCTAATTGTTCAAGCAAATTAGGAATGATGCCTCCTACTTGTTCAACTAGGGCTAATAATAGGTGCCAAATTTCGATTTGACTATGTTTGAGTTTGCCAGCCAGCTGCATAGCGTCTTGTACAGCTTCACTGGCTTTGGTGGTATAGCGATCAAAGTTCATAAGTATTCTTTCAAGTTTATTAAAGGCTTTAGTGTTTATAAGCAATATTATTTTAGCGCGCTTGAAATATTTTGCATAGAGTCAATTAGCAGACTAGAAAGGACTCTGCTAATTAACTAAAAGTTGATTTTTACTTGATACTTCTTATATATTTTGATACATTTTGATAGATTAAAACAATAAAAATATTGATTTTAACTCATCACTAATAAAAAATACAAAAAAATTAATTTTTATTTACCATAACAAACATGAAAAAAATCTGCTATATCTTCGTAAATTTTTTCAATTTCTGAATCTGTAAGATCTTCATTGTTTTTTTCTGCAGAGCGAAGATTTTTATTTGATTTTGACCTAGAATCTTCTTTGATCTTAGTAATAATAGTTTTTATAGCAAATTCTCTCAATTCGAAATCATAGGCAAAAACCTTTTGCATGGACTCATTAAAGCTATGAAGATAACTAAGAAGAGCTTTTAAGTCTTGTGGCGAATCTGATGAAAGTAATTTTTTAATAAGAGCTTGCGGGCCAATTTTGGCATGTTTTTCTCTTAATTCTTTTCCTCTTTTTTCTCTTTCTTTAGACATAAATTTGTATCGCTTTTATCTATATTTAAGTATATAGAACACAGTCAATTATAACATGTAGGCTTTTTTAATTAAAAAAACGAGCCCAGTAGCTCGTTTTATTTTTTGATTAAAATTGAATTAATTAACAGTAAATACAGTGACAGAAAGCGACCTGGGCACCTATGTCCACAGGATTTTAGTTTTTCGTCTAAGTTGCCTTAGACGGGAGAAGGAGGTCGTGAAAACTCCTACCCATTCTCCTTAGAAAGGAGGTGATCCATCGGCACCTTCCAGTACCGATACCTTGTTACGACTTAACCCTCATCGCTAATCTCGCCGTAGAAGGGCCGTTCTCTTGCGAGTTACGGTCACCCGCTTCGGGCGCTACTAACTTTGCTGGTTTGACGGGCAGTGTGTACAAGGAGCGAGAACGTATTCACCGCAACCTGCTGATTTGCGATTACTACCGATTCCGACTTCATGCTCTCGAATTGCAGAGAACAATCTGAACTGAGGGGCCGTTTAAAGGATTGGCTCCGCCTTGCGGCTTCGCTACCCGTTGTCGGCTCCATTGTAGGATGTGTGTTGCCCTGGATGTAAGGGTCATGCTGACTTGACGTCGTCCTCTCCTTCCTCCCTGCAAAAAGCAAGGCAGTCTCCCGTGACACTTGTAACACGGGATAAGGGTTGCGCTCGTTACCACACTTAAGTGGACGCCTCACGACACGAGCTGACGACAGCCATGCAACACCTGTGTAACACTCTCGAAGAAGATCTAGTTTCCTAGACCGTGCAGTTACATGTCAAACCCAGGTAAGGTATTTCGCTTTGTATCGAATTAAACCACATGCTCCACCGGTTGTGCGCTCCCCCGTCAATTCCTTTGAGTTTTAACCTTGCGGTCGTAATCCCCAGGCGCCTTGCTTAACGCGTTAGCTTACATCACTCAATTCAAAGAATCAAGCAATTAGCAAGGATCGTTTACGGTCTGGACTACAGGGGTCTCTAATCCCTTTTGCTACCCAAACTTTCGTCCCTGAGCGTCAGTTGTACTCCAGGAGCTCGCCTTCGCGAATGGTGTTCCTCTCGATATCTACGGATTTCACCCCTCCACCGAGAATTCCAGCTCCCCCTAGTAAACTCAATTCTATCAGTATTTCAACCTGTATCTGGAGTTGAGCTCCAGTATTAAAGTCAAAACTTAATAAAACGCCGACGGACGCTTTACGCCCAATAAATCCGGATAATGCTTGCACCCTACGTATTACCGAGGCTTCTGGCACGTAGTTAGCAGGTGCTTTCTAGCAGGGTACCCTCAAAAATTGTTCCCCTGCCACAGTGGTTTACACTCCGAAGAGCGTCTTCCCACACGCGGTGTCGCTGCGTCAGGCTTTCGCCCATTGCGCAATATTCCCAGTTGCTGCCACCCGTAGGTGTAGGTTCCGTGTCTCAGTAACCTTGTGGCCGGTCGTGCTCTCACACCGGCTACCTGTCATCGGCTTGGTGAGCTATTACCTCACCAACTACCTGATAGGACATAGGCCTCTCCCTAAGCGCCCGAAGGCTTTGATCCGGAGATCACATGCGGTATTACCCAATCTTTCGACTGGCTATTCCCCACTTAGGGGTAAGTTCCTATGTTGTACTCACCCGTCTGCTACTTGTGTTAGTCCGAAGACTAACTTACCGTTCAACTTGCATGCTTAAAGCACACCGCCAGCATTCATCCTGAGCCAGGATCAAACTCTTAAAAAAGTTTGATTTGCTCTATAAAAAAATAAAAGTCAAATTGACGAGATGCAATCTTTAGTTTTAAAAACCAAAGATAAAATCTCTCTTGCACTTTCTATCACTATATTTGCTGTTAAAAAAATAGCTGTCTTTACTTGTTAAAGATCAAAAAAACTTCTTTTTAAGCAAAAAAAAGAAAGGAGAAAACTTCTAGCTTTCTCTAATCATCTCTCTTTGCCTGAAGTGGGAGTATTATATGGTCAAAAATTTTTAAAGTCAACAGCGAAAACCAGATTAAAATTTGTTTTTTTACTTATGTTTTTAAATACAAGTTTGTGCTTTTTACAAAGCCAACTTTTTCTTTTATACTAGAAGCAATGCCTGCAATCAAACAGGCGATCGTTATGACTTTAACGGTCGTCTTTGCTTACGTATTTTTGCAAACGCCAGAATTATCGGTTTATTCTTTGCAATTTTTTGCTGTACTTTGTCTCGCCTATTGGTGGCTACAGAAAAAACAAGGAAAACACTTTTTTTATCTCTTCAATGAGCAGGGCTCCAGCAACGTCTTAGTTTTAAATTTAGCTTTTTTAATTTTGATTGGCAACACTCAGGGTTTAGCCTCTGCCTTTTTTGCTCTAAGCTTTATCCAGCTTTTTTTTGTAACCTTAGCACTTGAAAATCGTTTAGCAATTTTATTGTCTTTAGAATTATTTTTATTTTATTTGGGTTTAGCTTTGAATCGTTATGGTTTAATTTTGTCTAACAACATAAGTATGACTGAGTTAAATAATTTAATAGCTATTCCTTTAGTAACTATTTTTTATTTATTCGGCAAAGTTCAATACCAACGTTTGCACTATCATTCTTTGTTGCTTGATAGTGAAAAACAGGAAAAGATTCAGGCTCAAGCAGACGATCAAGCTGTATCGATTTTTATTAATAATTTACTAGATAAGCGTTTGCCGATGTTGGAATACTTGCTTACCTTTCCCCAAAAAAACATGGTAATGATTCAGGCCGAAATGCAATCTTTAAAAAAAGATTTAAATAGTTTGATGAAAGAAATTAATCACAAAACTGTTAAAAATGAGTCGGCAATTCAAGAAAAAATATTAATAGAAGAAGAAGCAGAAGTTTTAATCAAAGCTATTGATGATGAAATTTAGCTCAATCTTTTTACTGGTTTTTTTGTTTTCTTTTTTAAAGCCAGCAATGGTTAGGGCTGATAATATGAGTTCAAACTCTTATTATTTGCAATTTGGCAATTTTAATATGGGGAGTGGCGAGTTTGATACTGGTAGTCAATTTGGTTTGACTTATACCTTGGGCGGCACTGCTATTGGTCCCTATGGCGAATATGGTACTAGCCAGTATTTTATAGGTAGTGGTTTTCAATATATTTATCAAATTAGGCAATTTAGTTTTAGTTTATCCAAACTCAGCATTGATCTTGGTGAGTTAAATCCAGGGTTTTTTGCTAGTGATAGTCATACTGTAACTATTAATACTGGTAGTGCCGGTGGTTATCAGGTTTATGTTTTTGAAAATCGTCCTCTAACTCATGTCAGTCAGCCAACTGAACAAATTCCCAACACCACATGTAACACTGGTTGTACAAAAAGTTTAGCAGGTATTTGGGACAACCCAATTTATGATGGTTTTGGCTACCATGTGACTGGTGACAATACACCGAGTGATTTTATTAATAGTAGTTACTTTCGTCCCTTTGCTGATAATAGTTTAGGTGAAGACATGGAGCTGATTATGAGTAGTAATAATGTGGCTTTTGATGAAACAGCCACTATGACTTATCAAGCAGCTCCATCAGTAATGCAAGCGGCTGGTGATTATCAAACTTTTGTGGTTTTTGTAGCAGTACCAGGTTATTAAAATGATTAAAAAAATAATTTTTACTCTTATTTTTTTTGTAAGCTTATTGTCAGGCAAGCTGTCTGTAGTTAGAGCTCAAGGAATTGATGCTTTATCCGTAAATATTAATCCACCAGTTTCCTATCTTTATATAAAGCCTGGCGCTGGTATTGGGGCACCAATTAATTTGGAAAATCAGGGCCGTTATACTATTAGAGTAACTCCACAATTAGTTGATTTCCGAACCCATAAACAAACCGGGCAAATTATTTTAGAACAAACTAGTGAGTTTAAACACTTATCGATTGCAGGCAATCAGGAGCGTTGGGGCGAAGAATTTATCATTAAGCCAGGAGAAAGTTATACTCTACCCCTGACAATTGCTGTGCCAGCAGATTTTCCTCAAGAGGAATATCATTTATCAGTATTATTTAATGTCGAACAAATGCTTTTTTCTGATTATGAAAAAAGCAGTAACACTATTTTGTCTGGTATTGTTGCTAGTCATTTAGTAGTGATGGTTAGCTTAGATGAAGCTGATCGTAGTCAAATTGTGATTAAAGATTTTCAATTACCTAAGATAGTGGATAGTTTAATGGGAATTAATTTTAAGATTTGGGTAAAAAATATTGGTTTAAATGCCAGTCCAATTCGGGGTAAACTAAGTGTTAGTCACTGGCCATCTCCTGAAAAAGAAGTTTATGAATTTTATCCAGATATGGTTTTGGCTGATAGTCAGCGACAAGTACGAGGAATGAGTGAAGGAAATTTGGCTCGTTTACAAGAGTTGACTGAGCAAGAGGAGATTATATTGGCCAATAATGAAGATTATTTTGAATTACAAAGTTTATTGGTGCAAGAAACTTTAATTAGTGATTTTCGCTACGAGAAAGCTTTTTTATTAGGTGCTTATGATTTTCATCTGGAAATTGGAGATGAAGAGCAAACTGAAAGAGTGATAGCTCTACCCTTCTCAATTCTTATAGCCCTTATTTCATTGCCAATTTTGTCTCGTTTATTAATTATTCTAATAAAGAAACTAGATTTTAAACATAAAAAAAACTGAGTTAAACTGCCCTTGACTCTCTGGCAAAAAAAATTATAAACTAGATTACATACTATGCAAATAAAAAATCGTTTTTTGTTTTTATTGTCCCTTTTTATAATTATAAGCTCATTTTTTATCGGAATTCGCCCTAATCAGATAAAAGCAGCTAGTTTAAACAATGTTTCAACCCTGTTGAATAATGCGCGTTTCTCTTTTAGGAGTGCTCTCGAAGGTGCTCAAACTCTTGGTTCTTCTTTAATTACTATTGATGTAACTAACTATCCATCGACTTCGGTTTTGCAACTACAATCTGGTGATGTATTAAGAATTGGTGGCGTTAATAATTACAATGTAGCCACTACCATCGATGACGCTACTGATGACAAAGTCAGTTTAACTTCCGGTTTATTAACTGGCGACATAGCAGATGAAACCGCCCTAATTTCTACCCAGTCTTCAACTTTGACGGTTAAATTAACAACAGTGAGTGCACTGGAGAATGGAACTATTCGTATTTTGGTTCCGGCTACAAGTGCTACGGCAACTAATCGAGATGGATTGCCTGATGATGATGGATTTGATTTTGGAGGTAGCGCAAACGCAGCTATTACTTGTCCAGCCACCTATCCAGCTGGATTTACAGGATTTACTGGAACGAGTAGTTATGCCAATGGCTCAGTTGAGATAGATGGTATTGATTATCATGTTTTTGACTGTGCTTACACGGGCACTGGAGCAGTTAGTGCTGCTTTTGATGGGACAACTTATCCAGCTTTTACAATTGCTAATTTAATTAATCCTTCGCCGAGTAGTTCGAGCGTTTTAGGAGAAGCAGATACTTATACGATCATAATTAGGCATTTGGCGAGTGACGATACCATAATTGATGAAACTTTAGCTAAAGTAGGAGTGATAGATGCAGTTCGTGTTTCGGCTACTATTCTACCTCAATTAACTTTTACCATTGAGGGCGTAGCATCCGGTCAAAGTAAATGTGGCATCACTACAGATGCTACTACTACACCTTTGGCCGTTCCTTTTGGAGATATTACCATTGGTACTTTCTCTGATTTGGCTCAGGTTTTAACTGTAACTACTAACGCGGCCAATGGCTATCAAGTAACAGCGGCAGAAAGTGATCAATTGGGTAAGGATGGACAGGCTTGTGCTGGTGATGGTTCGGCCGATACTGCTTGTATCGTTGATGCTAATGTTACTGGCATGAGCAATACTGTTTCAGCAGATTGGGCTGTAGTTACTGGAGATCAATATGGTTTTGGTTTCACTATAGGTTCGGCCACTGCTGGAATAACCAGACCTTTTTACTACAATGAATCCGGCAGAACTTACAGTGCTCGCCATTTCTCAGATTTAGCTGAATCCACTGATCCTGAAACGATTTTCTCTCGCTCTACAGCAGCTCTGGAAGACATAGTAGATGTTTGTTATCGACTAACACCCTCTGCACTCAATGTAGCTGGAGACTATGAGAACTACATTGTGTACATAGCAACAGCTACTTTTTAAGATTTAAAATTTAATTAATAATAAGAAACAGTTTAAAAATCAAGGAACAGAATGCAACTAACCTGCCCAAAAAAGAATATTAAGATTCTTATTTTTCTTTTAAGTTTATTTATATTTACTTTCAGTTTGAAATCGGTGGCTATCGCCCAGGAGGCTTTGTCCTTGACAGTGAAGCCGGTCAGAATTGGAGATGATAATTCTTTACTTCTAAGTCCTGGTGAAAAAAAACAAATTCAAGTGAAGGTAGAAAACAACTCTCAAATGGACTTACAAATAGAGAGTCAAGTTTTAGATTTTATTGTGGCTCAAGACGGAACAACCCCGATTCCTGTTACAGAAGAACAAGATAACCGCTGGAGTTTAGCTAGTTGGATGACTCTGGCACCAGCAAGTAATTTTTTACAAGCTGGTGGGTCAGCAACCGTTAATGTTTTAATTGAAGTGCCCGAGGATGCTCTTCCTGGGGGTCGTTATGCTATGGTGTTACACAGTCCTGATGTAGGAGGAGTTGAAGACCAAACTGGAGCTGGTATTGCTCAGCGAGCAGGTACTTTGATTTATGTGATAATTGATGGTCCAATTAATGAATTAGCCTATGTTAACTTTTTTAGAGTGCCTGGATTTTTAGAAAAAGGACCAGTGCCTATGGAAATTAAGATTAGAAACGAATCAGACGTTCACATTACACCAACCCCGCAAATTAAAGTTTTTAACATTTTTGGTAAAGAAATAGATAGATTGGTACTAGATCAGAAAAATGTTTTTCCTTTAACCGAGCGAGATTTTAGTGATGTTTGGCAGAAAAAATGGGGTTTTGGTCCCTACACTCTTAGGTTAGAAGCTGTCTACGGATTTCAAGGACAGGTGGCAAGTGCTGAAGCAGTAATCTGGTTAATACCAGTAACAATTATTATAATTGTTTTGCTTAGTATTTTACTGATTGTGGCTATAGTTTTGGCAATTAAGAAGAAACAAAGTCAGAAGGCACCATTTAAAGAGATGCCAGAAGCTGAAACTCAGCCAATGGATGATCAAGATCAACAATAAAAAACGATTATTGAGATTTAAAAAAAATAAAAGCTTTCTTATTACTCATCAATTATGTAGAAAGCTTTTATTTTTTCTTTTACTATTCTTTATATTTTCAAAAGCAAGTTTTGCGCAAACTGTAGATCCTGTAACTAGAAATGTAATAGTGTCAGCTAGTATTCCTGATACGATTCCTCCCTCAACACCAATTTTGATTACTCCAGAAGATGGAGCTAACGTTGATACGGCCCGTCCGGTTTTTCAGTGGTATGAGAGTACAGACAATAAGGGCATGTCTCATTACGAATTTCGTCTAGATGGAAGATCTTGGTTTAACAATATTCCCCTATCTAGTTTTGCTAATGAAGATTACAGTTTAAACTATGATGCCGGATCGGGAATTTATACTTTTGTAGCTAATCAAGATTTAAGTCATGGTACTCATCGTTGGCAAATTATTGCTTATGATCAGCTAAACAATAGTGCTGCCTCTACTATTTGGAATTTTAATGTTTTTGTTAATGAACCGCAGTTTACAATTAGGAAAATTGCGGATGTTAATACTAGTATAAGCTCCACCAATCCCTCAAGTGTTCCTGAGGAACCCATTACTCTTTTTTCAACTGATCCATTTGCTAATGAACCTTGGATTATAGCTCTAGGAGCTCCTAATTTAGAGGTAGATTTAACAGTTATCATACCTAACAGTGCTGACCAATCTTTTAGCCAAGAGACCGATAGTAGTGGAAATTGGAGTTTACAGTTAGGTATTTTACCTCGAGATGAGATAGTACGATTAGACTTTACTATTACTGACGTAGTTGGACACAAAAGCTATATTCGTGAGCTTTATATTATTATTAATCGGCATTATTGGCCCCCCACCGCAATACCAACAGCGACAATTACCGAAACTCCTCCAACAACCGCTCCAACTTCTTTTATCTCTCCCAGTATTACTCCCAGTATCACCACTTCTATTACACCAACTCAAGATCCAACTGTTACTCCGTCTATTACTCAAGCGAGCCCAGCGCCCGTAACTCCATTGCCCTCACCAGGTATTAGGGTGCCAATTATTCCACCAAAGGAAGTAGTTCATGATTTAGTTGAAGACGTTAAAAGAAGTTTGCCTGATCGAATAGCCAACTTAATGACTGATTTTAGTGGATCGCCTATATGGAAAGCTGTAAATAATTTTTCAGCCATAGCTTTAGCTTTGCTATTGCCAATTGCCAGTTATTTGTTTGTGTTATTTAAGTTTTATCAATCTTTTTCAATAAAAACCTTTCAAGAGGTTCTGATGGCCTTATGGCCTTGGTCTAAAAAAAGAAAAAATTTAGTATTTGAGTATCGCAATAGTCAGGCTGCTCCTTTGGTGAAAGTGGAACTAATAGACGCTGAAACGAATGAAGTTTTAGATTGGCAAATAACTAACTATTTAGGACGATTTATTAACTTTGATTGGCCGACGGGACGTTCTCTCAAATTGAGAGTGAAAGATCATAATTTCTATTTTCCAATAGGTGGTGGTAAGCCACTTTATTTATCTTGGCACAATTTTTATCAGGGAGAAACTTTTAATTATCAAGAAGCCTCAAAAAATAAAAAAGTTGCTGCAAACATATTTGCTGGTCGACGAGCTCTAGCGATCCCTACGCTTTTGGCTCAAGGCAAACATAACCTACCCCTAATTGAGCGCCTCAGGGTTGTTTTGGCCTATTTAGTGACCTATCCAAGCTGGTTTTTTCTACTAAGTTTGTTTCCTGTGTTAATTTTAGTATTGAGGTATCCAAGCTTTTTGAATTATTTAGCACTTGTTTATTATTTTATAGTAGCATTCTTTAAACACGCTAATCGTTTAGGAAAAAAGACTTGGCAGTTTAGAGTATTAACCAGCAATGGCCACAAAGTTAATCAAAACCTAATACTTATCACTAATGATTTAATAAAAGGATATTCTCAAGCTCAAATAGTAAATATCAATGAGGCTTTGAGTCCTAAATTAAAATTTGTGAAAAATGAATTTATTTTTAGCTTACAAACAAAGGATTATGCCTTGTGGGATAGTCAGCGTGCAATTAGTGAAATGGAATATAGTCTTAGAAGAGAATCAATTGGTGAGTTTAAATTACATCTAATTGAAAGTTCTAATCACAGCCTTAGGATTTTGCAACCCCTTTGTCAATTATTGCACCAGCAATAACTAACAAATTTAACTTATCTTTTTTATAAAAAACTGCGGCTTGACCGCTGGCTGGAGCAAAGATTTTTTTATCTGTTCTTACAAGGATTTCATTTTTAATTTTTTTTACTTGGCAAGAAATTAATTGACCACTGTTGCGAATTTTAACTAAAGCAGAAAATTTTTCCTTTTTTTCCCATGATTTTTGATCCTGTTCTTTAATAAAGACCAAGTTTTTAATTGTAAATTCTTTTTTAAAACAAAGGTTTGCTTTTGCTACCACCAATTGATTAGTTTTTTTCAGTTTATCTATGACAGCTAAAGCCGGGGGTTTATTTTTGGAAAAGCTAATTGCTTGACTATTTTTTAAGGCTTGATGATCGATATTAAAACCTCGACGTTGGCCCAATGTATAAAAAGCTAATCCCTGGTGCTTACCAATGATTAAGCCTTTTTGGTCAATAATATCGCCCGATTTTTTTTGTAAATTTTCATTCAAAAATTCTTTTAAATTACTGTCTTTTAAAAAACAGATGTCAAAAGATTCTCGGTTCAAACAATCCAAATTATTTTTTTTAGCAATTTTTTTGACTTCTGATTTTTTTAAATTACCAAGTGGAAACAAAAGTTGGGCTAATTGTTTTTCTTGAAGTTGATACAAGAAGTAGCTTTGATCTTTATCTTGGTCTTCAGCAGCTGCTAGATAATAAGCATCCAATTTTTTAATAATTTTGGCATAATGACCAGTGGCCAAATGACTAAAGCCTTGTTCTTTAGCCCAATCAAACAGGTAGCCAAATTTGAGAAGCTTGTTACAAACAGTGCAAGGATTAGGAGTATGTCCCTTTTGATAATTATTCAGCAAATAATCAACCACACATTTTTTCTGTTTTTGGGAGTAATCTAGAGTAATAAATGGAATTTTTAAGGATTGAGCAATTTGTTTAGCTATTTTACTTTCCTGAATAATTCGTTTTTTTTGTTCTTGATTACGAGCATACAGTTTTAAATAAACTGCACTAACATCAAAATTTTCTTTTTTTAATAAATAAGCAACAGTGCTGGAATCAACTCCTCCGGAAAGAGCAAGTAAAATTTTTTTTGACATAGTTAGAAAATAAAGTTACGTTTAGCCAAAACCTTAACTCTTTTTTGATAAGCTAATGGATCATAGGTATAAAATTTGGGTAATAGAGCTTGGTAACTTGGATTCATTTTTTGAGCTTTTGCAATATCCTCAATGGCTAATTTTCCATAATATAGGAGACTGGGATTATATTGGTGGTTTTTTAAATATTTTAAAACTTGCTCAAAACCTTCTAGGTAAACAAAGCTTTTGCTGAAGCCTCCTGGCAAACTAGTGTCTGTTAAGCCTCTTTTATTTTTTAGAGCATAAGACCAAGATTTTTGAGAATCTTGTAAATATTCGTAGAAAAAAGCGTAGACCGTTTTAAAATCTTTTTTTTGAGCTACTTGAGCGCCCAAATAGGATAAAGCAGTTTTAAAAATCAATTGTTGTTCGCTGTTTAAATATTGATGAATAACAGCCAATCCTTCTTCGGTACGCAAATGATTGCTAAATCCATAGTGTTTTTTACGACGGTACCAGTCTTGTTTCTCATAATTTTCTTGACGCAGGATATGGGTGCCTATTTCATGATCTAGAGTATTACTTAATTTTTGTTTAGAAAAAGCAACAGGCAATCTAACTTTAATCGTATTATTTTTGAAATTAACAGCAAATCGACTAGTAAAATCTTTATCAAAGACTAGCTGATATTTTTTATTCAATGAATATTCAGCTAAATATTTCTCAATGATTTGAGATGTAGTTTTAGTATCTAATTTTTCATTTGATAGTTGGTTTTTTTGAAAAAGGTTTTCTTTTTTAGCCTGTTTAATAATTTTTTTAGCTAAACGAGAATAGCGCCAACGAGACCTACCATAAAAATCCAAATCGCTTTGTTTTATTGTTGTTTGATATTTAAATTGAGGGTTGTAGTTAGTATTATTGGCAAAAAATTTTTCTTTTTCTGCTAACAAATTAACTGGTACTAATTCACTAAGTTTAAGCATTTTGACTATTAGGATCAATTAGAAAACCATCTAAATCTTGGCGGCCAAGTTCTAGCTTATGTTGACGATGATTTAGTTTCTTACTAACTAACATGGTGGTTTTAACAATGTGACCTTTTAATTTAAATTTAACTTCCACGACAGGCAAACTACCTTCTTCTTTTTCTTTTTGAAACCACAATAAATCTTCTAGGTCTAATAAACCTAGTTCACCAGCCAAATCACGAGCAATAGCACTATGAAGTCGTCCAGTATTAATAAAAGCTGAAGTGGAAATTCCTTGTTTTTTTTCACCATACAGAATAATTTCTTCTCGCAAATTAATTTTAGTAATTTCATTTTTTATTTTAACTCGATTTGAAAAATCACTGGCAAATAAAGCCTGGGCAATTTTTACTCCATGTTCGGGATTAATGACATTTAGACCTTCTACTCTTTCTAATCGACGACGCATGCCGGCACGATTGGCAGCTTGAATTGATAATCCTGGTGTGGCATTAAGTTCAACCACCATTGGACCTTTAGTCTTATGTAAGAAAATGTCGATTCCAGAAAAGGCCAGATCTGCGACTTCGCTGGCTTGGACGGCGGTTAATAAGGCTTTGTACCAATTGGGAATAGTAATGCCGTTAAGCTTTTTTTTGGTTCCTGGTAAATATTGAATATTTTGTTTTTTATGAGCAACGGCATGAGTGGTAATACCACTAGCAATATCAATTCCTACAGCAATTGCTCCCTGTGTAACATTAGCGCGACCCGCAGACTCTTCAGTAGGTAAACGTAACATGGCCATAACAGGTACACTGTTGAAAACAATAACTCTAATATCGGGTGTGCCCTTATAAGAATATTTTAATAACTTAGGATGAATTGGAATACGTTCTTCAATAATAACGTTATGATTGGTGCCGTGAATGCTATATTGTCCAGCCAAAATGTTTCTGCAATGTAATTTGATGTCGTCTTCATCCCACTTTTCTCCTAAAACATCTAACCAATACTGGCTATTAACTTTATTTCTAAAGGCAATAACACCAGTGCCGGCATGACCATTAGTGGGTTTGATAACAAAATCACCCTCTAGTTTTTGCCAATTAAAATCATTAACGTCTTCATCGGTGCCTAAAATGCCATAGATTTCTGCAGAGGGAATATTATTGTCGTTTAATAATATTTTAGTGGCGTATTTAGAACGAGCGATAGCTTTAGCTTTACGAGAATTACGACTCACATATAAACTGTTGCGAGCATTGATGCCTAGGAGGTCGCTGGCTGTGGCTTGTTTAGTCATAGTTGACTTTTCTTATTCTTCTAGTCCTGAAAAATCATCAGTCATAAATTTTTTAAATTTTTGGGACTGACTTTTGTTACTAAGCAAGTCTTTGAAGCGAAAATATTCAAAGATTCTTAGTCCGGTGTAGCGACCGATAGCTAGATTAATCACTGTTACCAGTAGAATGGTTAATTCAGGTTTTAAAATAACAAATTTCCTGACGGTTTCATTATCTACCAACAAAGTACCAACAATTGCCAATATCAATGTTTCAAAAGTTACGCTGAGAGCCTCTCCTCTGCTAGCAAACATTTGAGTGGTCATAAAGTTCTCAGTAAGCAAAATAATAATAAGCAATGGGAAGATGCTTACATTAAGCACTAAATCAATTTTGAATAAAGAACCAATAATCAATAAAAATAATATTGACATCGAGACAATGAGTAGGAGCATAGCTGTTTTTGGCAAGAGTGGCATTTTTAAAAACTTTACTAGATATCTAGCTAAAGTTGCTGATAAAAGTACAGCTAAAAACAAAATAATGCCCGCTAGTAGACCAGTAGATACAAAAGCTACTGATAAAACTGCTGGAATATAAATACCAAAACCTTTAAAACCAATTACATGTCTAGCTAAGGCTACAATTGAAGCAATGACTGGAAAAATTAGCATAATTACTACTAAGCTAGTTGGTAAACCTTGAGCAACAGCAAGACGAATAGCTTTTTGTAGAAAATTAGTTGGACTAAGTGGACCAATAGGATTTTCATCTAAATGTGCTGCTAAAACACTTTTTTGTCTGCCCGTAGTTTCAGTAATGTCTTCGTCAGTTTTTTGTTGAATTTTTTCTACTATTTCTGCTGATGGCGAGGATAATTTAACACTATCGCTTGCCTCTGCTTCTTCAGTTGCCTCTTCAATTACTTCTAAATTTTCTAGATCTTCTCCTTCAAATTGAATGGGATTAATGGTTTGAGCGTAAATTTTTTGCTGTTTTAGATTTGGCCAAAAAGCCAGAACAAGAAAGGCAAAAATAAAAATCAATAAATAAGTGGGTAAGATTTTTTTAAAATTCATAATGGTTCGTGTTACAACTTTATAAGATGAAATTAATAGTTCTTTGACAAAAACTAATTAGACTGGAAACTAAAAGTAGACTAAAAAATTGATTTAGGCGTAAACCAAAGACAATCATTGGGGCAATATTAAAGCCTGGTACAAAATAAGTAGCCAGCCAAAGGATAAAAACACTAATAACCATAGAAAATAAGCCAAGAGTGACAATATTAATAGGTAAAAAAAGAAGTTTTAAAATTGGTTTAATAATTTTTTCAAGGATAGTCAGGACGATAGCGGCTAAAATAAGAGTAAAATAGCTACTATAGCCAACATTAGGTAAAGCCCAGGCTAAAATAGCAATGGTGGCGATTAATACAATAACTGGCTTAAGTATTTTCATAAAATAGCTCTATATTTAGCTTTTCTTCTTGTTATTGTAAAAGATTTTGCTCTCTTAGTCTAGTATGCTGCTTTTTGGCGAAACGATGGGCCTCATCTCTTAAACGAACAACTAGGTGAAGAGTTGGATGGTTGCTGGGCAACTTGATTTCAATGCTTCGCCACCCGTTATTGGGTTTTTCTTGATTTTTTGGACGAAGTAAAACTAACCGATCTGGATTTTTAACTACAGATACAATTGGACAATTGAAAAATTGAGGATTTTTTTGCCAAACACGCTGAGCACTGCGCAACTGTCCTTTACCTCCATCAATGACTATTAAATCTGGTCTACCCCACTCTGGGTGTTTTTGCCTGCGCAATAGTGCTTCTTGCAACATAGCATAGTCGTTAGGAGTGGCCTGTTGACGAATTTTAAAGAATTTATACTCACTTTTTTCAGGCTGGCCATCAATAAAACAAACCATGGAAACAGTAGCTTGTTGTCCTTGAGTATTGCTAACATCATAAGCTTCTATGCGTTGAAAACGATATTTTAAATCAACTATGCCCTGCTGATGCATAATTTGGCGCAAGTGCACCAATGCCTCTTCTTGGATTTTCTTGGTTAAATTGGGCAAGATTAAATCAGGTTTTAAACGATACTGTTCTTGAGTAATTTCATTAATTAAATCAATTTTATTTTTAATTTTTTGTGCTTCTTCAAAATTTTCAGATTTTGCCAAGTTTTTCATTTCTTGAGTCAATTGTTTAATCAAATTTTTATTTTGACCACGAAGAAGTAATATTAGTTGTTTAATATTATCTTGGTAAGATGATGAATCAATTTTATTGCAACAAGCTCCAGGACAAAGCTCTAGATGATAATAAAGGCAAGCTTTATTTTCTTTTTTGTTTTTTTTATTACACCAGGGAAAGATTTGTCTAGCTATTTTTAATAATTCATCAACTTTATAACTACTAGCAAAAGGACCTAAAATGGCCATGGATTTTTGAAACTGTTTCTTTTTTAAATCAGTTTTTCGCAGTCGTAATAATTTTGGATAATCTTCTTGAGTAAAAAAAAGATAAAGTCGAGATTTATCGTCTTTGAGTAGACTGTTGTAAAAAGGTTGATGAGCTCTAATTAATTCTGCCTCAATCAGCAGAGCTTGAAGTTCGCTTTTTAGAATCTGAGTTCTGACTGTCTTGGCCTTTTTGACTAATTGTTGGATCTTGGCTGAGAGCTGAGGATAGCGAGTGTAACTCTTGATCCTTTTCTTCAAGTTTTTGGCTTTGCCGACGTAAAGTACTTGTGAGTCTGCGTCCAAAAAGGAATAAACTCCCGGCTGCGAGGGCAAGGACGACAAGTCCTGCGCCCAGGAAAAGTATTTTTTCTGGGTTTTCAACAGTGATTTTTCCGAACCCTTTGACTTCGACTTCATGATTAAAAATTTCTCCTTTTTGTAATTGAATGTTGAGGTTTAATTTTGATTTCTTGCTAATCAAACCATCTTTATTATAAACGCTTAAAGGAATTTCTAAATTTTGAAAAGGAACAATTAAGTTTGGCCAGTCTTCTTCTTGACTAACAATTAGCTCATCACTGTCAAAAGTAAATTTAGCAAAATACCAAACTTGTCCTGTTGGATTGCTAAGAACTAAAGAATATTTTCCAGGAATATCAAAGTTTAATAGTTGTTGTTCTTTTAACTCAATATTAATTTCTGGCTGAATGTTTGGAAAATCATTCTGACTAAATTCAACATAGATCTTTTTTTCTTGAGCTTCTTTTTCGCTTAAATAAGAACCCGCTGGGTAAGGCAAAACACTAGAAACACCATTGATTGCGAAAGTAATATGATTGAGATCGAATTTAGAAAAATAATCAATTCCACCAGTGGTATTTTGCCAGGTTGGATCAATTTCTTGCCAGCTATTGTTTTCAAAGTTATAAAAGGCTGGCCAAGCATGTAATACATCACCAACCACACTAATTGGTCTCAATTCTTCATTACTACTATAAGCATAACCAACAATTCTTTTAGCTGGAATTTGTTTAATCCTCGCCAAGGTAACAAATAGATCTGTAAATTCTTGACAGGTGGCAAAAATTCTATTTTCTGGTAAGAAGCTATTAGCAGCGCCTAGGCGATAAAATTGTGCGTTCAAATTTTCTTCTGTATATTCAAGATTTTCTACTACAAACTGATTAATATCACTAGCACTATTTAATGTCGAAGCGGCTTCTTTTAAATCTGGGCTATCTATTTCCCAAAATTTTTGAGCAGTGAGGTGAGCTGGTAAAACTGGAGCTGGTTTGATACCAGAATCTGCCTCTAGTCTTAATAAAATTTGGGCTAAAAGCTCAACTTTAAAAGAATTATTGGCTGGAATTTCATAGGTAGCTATAAAATTACCATCAAGATCTACTTTAATATTTTTCGGTAAAGGATCTAATTGGTGATAGTGAATTTTTTGTTTAGGGGTTTCAGGAGGTAAAGTGATCTGAGTAAGAGCGTTTTGACTATTTGGATTATCCAAATAATAACTCAGTTTCAGATCAAAAACTTGTTCTTCACCAAAGATGGCGCTAACTGCTTGTCCCTCAAGTTTGTCATAATGAAAAGTATCAAAATCTCCAGCTTGTTTAATAGTAAAATCACTGGGACTAATTCGATTGGCAGGACCAAAAATATTTGGTATTACTAAATTTAGTCGGTATTGATCATATTGCTCTGGATCTGCTAAAGCAGGAATGTTAACTTCTAAAATTTTACCGCTAATGTTAGCAATATCACTATCAAGGTAGCTAATAATTAATTCTCGACTTTTTCCTTCTCCCAGTATTTGTTCTTCGAAGGTAACACCAATGCTGGTTTGGCCTGTCAATTTACTAACTTGCGGTTCCAATGGAGTTCCATTATCAGTAACTTTAATGTTCTCTAGGTTGGTAGAACTGACAATAATTCCGTATCTATTAATAAAATATTCAGGAGTGAGATTGCGTATGGTAAATTTTTGAGTTACTAAAGTTTTTCCATTAGCATTGACTCGATAAGTGCTGTCTAGATTGATAGTGAAGTTTTTATCTTCATCAGTTGCAGAGATTGGTTTAGTAAATAGATGGTTGCTAAAAAGAACAGTTAAAAAAAATAAGCTGATCAAAAACAGAAATCTTTTTTTGGAGATTATTCTACTAAATAATTTACTAATAGACATTAAATTAATTGTAGCTGAAAAATTAGTTTGAAGCTAATTCGGCTTTTAAATATTTAGCAGTTAAGGAGTGTTTTTTTTGACTTAATTGTTCAGCTGTGCCTGTAGCAAGCACTTCTCCACCAGCATCACCACCTCCGGGTCCTAGATCGATAATCCAATCAGCGTTTTTAATAACATCTAAATTATGTTCGATAACAATTACTGTATTATCTTGTTTAACTAATTTATGTAATACATTGAGTAGTTTCTGAATGTCAGCAAAATGTAAGCCAGTAGTGGGCTCATCTAATAAATAGATAGTGTGATCATGGCTTTTAATACTTAACTCTTTCGCCAATTTGACTCGTTGAGCTTCACCACCACTGAGAGTTGGAGCGCTTTGCCCAAGTTTTAAATAACCCAGTCCAACCGCTTTGAGGGTGGCTAGTTTGTGGCGAATTAATGAATGATTTTTGAAAAAATCATGTGCCTCATCAATGGTTAGATCTAAAACTTCGGCTATGTTTTTTTCTTGATAACGTACTTGTAGTGTTTCTTTGTTATAGCGTTGACCGTGACAAACATCACATTCTACATAAACATCTGGTAAAAATTGCATCTCAATTTTAATTTGTCCTTCTCCCTGACAAGCTTCACAACGACCACCCTTAACATTAAAACTAAAGCGACCAACCTTATAAGCTCGTATTTGAGCATCTTTAGTATTAGCGAACACTTTCCGAATATAGTCAAAGGTTTTAGTATAGGTGGCGGGGTTGGAACGAGGGGTTTGACCAATAGGACTTTGATCTATTAAACTCAAGCGTTTAACTTTTTCTGGAACAATTAATTGTTCGATTTTTGCTAACTGACCATCGTAGCTTTTACCCAAATATTTGGCTAAGTGATTGTGCAAAACATTGTCTAAAAGAGTTGATTTGCCCGATCCCGAAACACCGGTAATACAAGTGAAAGTGTTGAGTGGAAAATCGACATCAATTTGTTTGAGGTTATGATGAGCTGCTCCACGAAATGAAATTTTTGAGCGTTCAAAAACACTAGCCACTGTGGCTTCTGGATCAATTACTTGTCTTTGCTCTTTTTTGTCTTGGCGAAGGATTTTTTTCTGGCGAGATAGATATTGAGCCGTTAAAGTTTTTTCTTTGAGTAGTTCTTGATAAGTGCCAGTAAAGACGATATTGCCACCTTCTTGACCAGCTAAAGGACCAAAATCAACAATGAAGTCAGCAGCAGCCATAATATCTCGATCGTGTTCAACGACAACCACCGTATTACCCTTATCTCGCAGTTCTTGTAAGGTTTTAATCAGGCGATGATTGTCGCGTTGATGTAGACCAATGGTTGGTTCATCCAAAATATAGAGTACTCCAGTAAGTCCAGTGCCAATTTGTGAGGCCAAACGAATTCGCTGCGCCTCTCCTCCAGCCAAGCTGCCTGCTTCTCTGGAAATGGTTAAATAATTGAGACCTACTGCACTCAAAAAGTGTAAACGACTGTAAATTTCTTTGAGAATTGTTTCAGCAATACTCACTTCTTTTTGACTGAGAATTTTTTCTTGGTTTTTTTGTAATTTGGCAATCCATTCTAAAGCTTGGTCTATGGTTAATTGGCTAACTTCAGCAATGTTTTTTTCATCAATATGTACAGATAAGGCTTCTGCTTTTAAACGGTCACCCTGACAACTAGGACAGGTTTCCTTATGCATAAATGAGGCAATTTCTTTACGGATATATTCACTGTCAGTCTCTCCATAACGTCGTTCTAGATTGTTAACAAAACCTTCAAATTTAGTTTCAAAACTAGTTTCATGACCAAAGCGATTTTCTCCAACTACTTCATAAATTTTGTCGCTACCATAAAGTAAAGTTTGTTGAAATTTTTCGTCCATATCTTCCCAGGTGGTTTTGCGAAAATCATAATTTGCTGCTTCAACAACTTGTTTAACTAAACGAGAGAACCAAGTGTCATTACTCATAGTACGGGCAAAAGGAATCACTGCCCCTTCACTAAGAGTGAGACCAGGAGCAATAATTTTTTGCTGATTTATTTTTAAAATTGAGCCTAGACCATTACAGGTTTCGCAAGCACCTTCTGGAGCATTAAAAGAAAACAATCTTGGTTCTAACTCTTTAAGTGAAACGCCACAGTCACTACAAGCTAGATTTTCACTAAACAATTGTTCACTAGTTTTTTGCGGACGTTCTGGAAAGTCAAAACCAGTATCTTCAACCCAGACTAGTAAAACTAAACCGTCAGCTAAACGTAGCGCATCTTCTACAGATTGATTGAAGCGCGAGCGAAGCGAGCGCTTCTCTTCTTCATCTTTTAATTGTTTATGACTTAGAACAAAACGATCTACTACAGCCTCAATACTATGTTTATTAGTTTTAATTAAGGTTAGGGGCTCTTCTAAATTATAAATTTGACCATCAATTCTTGCTCTGGTGTAGCCTTTTTTGATTAAATTATTTAATAAGCCGTCAAACTCACCTTTGCGATTTTTGACCACCGGAGATAATAAAAGAATTTTTTGAGGATCAGCAGAATTACTTTGGAAACGTTTCTCAATTTGTTGAAAAATTTGCTCGATAATTTGGTCAATGCTTTGGGTAGAGATTTCTTGACCACATTTGGGACAATGAGGATGACCAACTCTAGCAAATAATAAACGCAGGTAATCATAGATTTCAGTAATAGTGCCGACGGTAGAGCGAGGGTTGTGAGAGGTGGTTTTTTGATCTATAGAAATAGCTGGTGACAGACCATCAATTTGATCAACATCGGGTTTGCTCATGACGCCCAAAAATTGTCTAGCATAGGAACTGAGTGATTCAACATAGCGTCGTTGTCCTTCGGCATAAAGGGTGTCAAAAGCTAAGGAGCTTTTACCCGATCCAGAAAGTCCAGTAAAAACAATTAATTTATTTTTTGGTAATTCCAAATCAATATTTTTGAGATTGTGTTCGCGAGCGCCGGTGATTTTAATGGTTGATTGTGACATTTTTGTGAATGGGTATTATAGCAGCTTTAGTTCGGCAATTTTGTCTCTAATAATAGCAGCTAGTTCAAAATCTAAATCGCTAGCAGCTCTGTTCATTTGTTGGCGCAATTGTTTAACTAATTTAACTCTTTCATCGGGAGTTAAATTTTGAGCATCAATGGCCATTAAATTAAGCCTAGTGCTTTTGTTAATTTGCAAATAAATAGCTTTTTTATTATTATATTTTTTTGTTCGATTTAGCTCTTTTTCCCACTCACCTCCATCTTTTTCTCTTTGCAGTAATTTTTCTCTAATTGGTTTGTTGATACTAATTGGATCGATATTATGTTCTTGGTTATAAGCTAGTTGTTTGTGGCGGCGACGTGCAGTTTCGTCAATAGCTTTTTGCATTGATTTAGTCATTTTATCAGCGTACAAAATTGCCAATCCATTTAGGTGGCGCGCTGCTCTACCAATGGTTTGAATGAGGGCAATATCGTTGCGCAAAAAACCTTCTTTATCAGCATCTAAAATACCAATTAAACTAACTTCTGGTAAATCCAAACCCTCTCTTAATAAATTAATACCAACTAAAACATCGTAGGTGCCACTGCGTAAATCATCTAAAATATCACTGCGATCTAGGGTTTCTATGTCGGAATGTAAATAAGCGACTTTTGGTAGGCGTTTAGGGTTTTTAGTAACTAATTTTTTAACTTTTTTTGGATCGTTTAAATAATCAGTTAGAGCCTCAGCCATTTTTTTAGTGAGAGTAGTAACTAAAGTTCTTTCTCCCAACTCTACTCTTTTAATTACTTCTTTAATTAGGTTTTCAATTTGATTTTGACTGCTTCTAACTTCAACTTTTGGATCAACTAGACCCGTTGGTCTAATTAGCTGTTCAACAACTTCTCCTTGGCTTTTATTAATTTCCCACTCCTTAGGAGTAGCAGATAAATAAATTATTTGTTGTTGTCTTTTTAAGAACTCATTGAAGTTGAGTGGTCGATTATCCATGGCACTGGGTAAGCGAAAACCATATTCAATTAAAGTTTCTTTGCGTGATCGATCACCAAAAAACATCCCCTTAATTTGAGGGATGGTCATGTGACTTTCATCAATGACAGTTAAAAAAGATTTTTTAGCAAATTTCTTTTGATTGAAGTTTAAATAATCAATTAAAGTATAGGGTGGTTCTCCAGCTTGGCGACCATCAAAATATTTTGAGTAGTTTTCGATACCATTAACAAAACCAAATTCTTCAATTCTTTCTAAATCGTAATTGACTTTTTGTTGCAAGCGATAAGCTTCTAGAGTTTTTCCAAGTGTTGTTAATTCTTCAATTCTTTTACTGGTATCTTGACGGATTTCTTTAAGAGCATCTTTTTGAGTTTGGGGATTGAGTAAGTAGTGCTTGGCTGGATAAATGACAAAATGTTTCCTTGCTTTTTGTCCAGGCGCTATAGGAAGTTTTTGACCAGAGATAGGATCGATTTCATCAATTTTATTAATTTTATTACTTAAGGTATCGATTCTAATGGCAGTGTCGCTATAAGCTGGCCAAATTTGGATGGTGTCTCCCCTGAGTCGATAGGTGCCACGTTCTAAATCAGTGCTGCTGCGTTCATATTGCAGACTACTTAATTGCAAAAGCAAGGTTTTTCTTTCAATCAATTCTCCCTCAACTATTTCTAAGATAAATTTTCCGTATTCAGCTGGAGAACCTAAGTTATAAATACAAGAAACAGATGCAACTACGATATTGTCGGGTCTAGTTAGCAAATTGGTGGTAGCAGCTAAGCGCAGTTTATCAATTTCATCATTGATCATTGCCTCTTTTTCAATATAGGTGTCACTACTGGGTAAATAAGCTTCTGGTTGATAATAATCATAATAAGAAACAAAATAAGAAACAGCATTTTTTGGAAAAAAATCACGCAGTTCTTGATAAAGTTGAGCAGCCAAAGTTTTATTGTGAGCAATCACAAGGGTTGGTCTTTGAGTTTGAGCAATAACATTAGCAACAGTAAAGGTTTTGCCAGAACCAGTAACACCTAAGAGAACTTGGTGTTTTTTTTCTGCTTCAATTCCAGCACTCAACTTCTCAATTGCTTGAGGCTGATCACCGGTTGGTTGATATTTAGCTGCTAGTTTAAATTTCATTTTTTATTTGATTTTATTTGTTTTATTTTTAGTTTTTTTAACACTAAGGCAACCCTCCATTATACCTCACTTTTAAAGCTGCTTGTTGCCTCGCATAAATTCTCTAATATAATGACAAAGATGTCTTTTATATCTAATTTAGAGAAAAAATTAGTACACAGTTTTTATTTGCTTCCGCCCGATATTCATGAACGGCAACGCTTCATTGCTAGTAAAATTTCTCGAAATCAAAAGATTCTAGATGTGGGTGGCGAACAAGCAATTTTGCAAGAAATTGCTCAAGCTAAGGATTATTATCAGGTTAATATTGCTGATGAAATTAATCAGTCGCCAAAGTATTTAAAAAATAATGTTAAAAGTTTGTATTATGATGGCAAAAAATTGCCTTTTAAAAACCAAAGCTTTGACGTGATAGTTTGTGTTGATGTTTTAGAACATGTATCTAAGAAAGATAGAATGGACTTAATTAAAGAAATGTTGCGAGTGAGCAAAAAAAAGTTAATCTGCTCTGCTCCTTTGGGAACTAAAGAACACATTGCGGCTGAAAAAGAACTTTACCAAGCTGTGAGTGACAAAAAACAGGTAGCTTTTTTGCAAGATCATATTAAGCATGGCCTTCCCTCTCCAACAGAGATAAAAAAATGGCAGGATAGTTTTAATGCAGAACTGATATTTAGTGGTAATTGTCGTTGGTCAAATTTTCTTTACAAGTTGCAAATTAGCCAATTAAAAATTAAGGGATTGAGTCATTTATATTTTTTTTGTAAATTGTTTTTTTATGCTTTGTGTAATGTATTTCTTTATCCATTTTTATTTAGAAAGAAACATTCTTCTTACACCAATCGCTTTTATTTGGTGATTAATAAATAAACATTACCCAGGAAAAATTATTGATCAGCCCATAAATGCTGATTTTTAGTTTGTCTAATACTTGGGCTTTTAGTATAATGCAAGAGCTAAATAGACCAGAGATAAATTAATTGGTTTATAAGCGTCGGTAGCTCAGCTGGATAGAGCAACTGCCTTCTAAGCAGTAGGTCGTGGGTTCGAATCCCTCCCGACGTACGCTTTGTTATAATACAAAGTCTAATCGGTGGCTGTAGCTCAGTTGGTTAGAGCGCCGCTCTGTGAAAGCGGAGGTCGCGGGTTCAAGTCTCGTCAGCCACCCCAAAATTCTTTAGTCTCTATGGACTACTGATTCAACAATTTCTTCATCTCATTTATTTCTTTGACTTGTGCCCTAATAATTTCTTCAGATAAATTTTTTACCTCAGGTTCTAAAATACTTGCCTGCTCACTCGTAAGTATGGCAGATGAATGATGAGGGATCATTGCTTTCATGTATTGATCATCAGATATAAACCACTGATTTCGAAGACCCAAAAAAGAAAAAATAAAAATACTTACGCTTAAAACACTCACTAAGATATTAAGTTTTGCATCTTTATACATTTTTTTCATAAAGATGAGCATAATTGGTGCCATCGGCGCAGTCATCAAAAAAGCCATATAAGTTCTACTATTACTCAGATAAATATGATCAAAGCTGGATACATTCATAAACATTACACTGTACATGGTTACAAAGGAGATACACTGCATTATAAATAAATTTATATAGGGCTTAACTATTTCTTTTTTATTTATCATCTTTTCCTTAATTAATTTAAAATTTTCTATTCTACTAATCGTTCTGTAATTATTGTAATATCAATACTATGAGTCACACTAAGTCTAGTGTAGAGGGTGTTTGTGTGGTTTTTGTAAGGAAATAGTAATACTAAGGCAAATTTTTTATCAAATAGCGATGTAGTAAATTTTTGATTGTGAACTTTTGAAACCCAATATCTATGATGATTTCAAAAAAAGAATTTATAGAAAAAAAAGACAAACTGATTACTCCGAATACGGATTATCAAGATTATTTAGATAATAAGTTACGCACTAGCGCTGAAGAAAAAATTAACGATAACATTGAGCGAGCAACTAATTCAATTAATTTCGTTGTTGAAGGGGTGTTACCAGACACTATTCCCAGTCTTGAGCGAGATCAAAGTTTTTCTTTTAGCACTTTGTTTATTTTAAAAAAATTAGGCTTACTAGATGCTTTAATTAAAACTCAGCCTGGAGATAAAGAAGAACTACAGATTAAGGATATTAGTGTTGCTATTAATCGTTACTCAAGCATGGGTTTTAGTTTGGCTTTTTTAAACATTGAGGGCTTGGAAGAAAAAAAAGAAGCCTTACTGCAAGAGTTGAAGAACACTCCTTTTTGGCAACTTTTTGTTGAAACGGCTCAACTCCATTCCCCGGGAGATGAAACTTCTATAAATACAAAAAATTTTAGATTTCAAGACGATCTTGTAGCTAACGCAGCGCTTTTTTCTCGTCTTAATATTTTAGAAGGTGTTTGTCGTCCTTACAGTTATCAAACTGGAGAGTCCCTTGAGGGATTAGCAACAAAGGCTTTACTTGATAGTTGTCGACAACACATGGTTTTAGATGATCAAGGTAAACTAAAATTTATCAATTTTTCTTTGGATGAGGGAATTAGCCTTAATTTATTACCAAGTAATCAAGAAATTACAGCAGAAAATTTGTTTGATACAGATTGGCAACTACAAATTACGAGCCAAGTTGAGCAACAAACGATGGAGGTAGCTAATCAAAGTTATCAGTCTCGTTGTGAAGCCTTTATTAAACGACCAACTGGTCAGGTTTTAATTGAAGCACTTAAGCATGCTAATTTGAAATTTTCTGCTAATTTTGAAAATTTTTTAACGATGAATAGAAGTCCCGCATTCAATGATCGTTATGGGGGTGCTTATACTCATATTAGTCGCTTATTAGCCAAGGTTTTGTGGTCCAGAGATTTAAATAAAATGGCAAATATATTTGTTAATGAAAACAATGATAAAGCTAGCTTGGAAGAATTAAATTTATTGGCTGATTATCCAAATACTGATCACGCTTTTTCTAGTTTACAAAATATCTTGAGACAATTACTCGACAGAGAGGTAGATGATGATACTAGTGACATTGAAGTCTTATCGACAGCAATTGATGTGAGTGATGGGGCTTGTTTTGATGTTAGTACCTATTATTGTCAGGCTTTGAGGTATGGTCAACTTTATTTGAAATTGATTAATGGTAAACCATTTTTATTAAAAACTCATGGTGCGAGAACCCTGATTAATTTACGACCAATTTGGTTTAATGGTGTTAATTTACCCAAAGGTAGTTTGTTTACAATGACTGGTGAAAATGAATTCGCTTTTTTGCGTCTCACTCCATTCATGTTTGATGATCGAGAAGACATGGTCTCTGCTTTTGGCACAGAGGTGATTAAAGCTGAAGATAGTGGCGAAGACTTATTGGCAGTAGCTAATTATGACTGGTAAGTTATGAATTATGTTAAACTATTTCATTATCATTAATTATTATTAATACTAATTATGAAAACAAAAATCAATAAAATGGACTTTTTAGTTGCTCTTTACATTACCTGTTTAGCTTTAGCTGAAATTATGAGTATGAAGACCATTCCTTTGTTCAAAGTTTTTAATTATCAATTAAATGTCAGTGTGGGTATTTTTGTTTTTCCGATTTTATTTGCTATCAATGATGTTATTACTGAAGTGAAGGGTAAAGAAAGAGCTAAACAATTAGTTTTCAGTAGTTTAATTATGGTGGCTATTATTATGGCTTATTCAATTTTTGTGACTTGGTTGCCCGAGTCAGCAAGATTTAATGATGGTGAAGCTTATAATCTAATTTTTTCAAGAGCAGCTAGAATTTCTTTTGCTAGCTTAGTGGCCTTTTTGGTCTCGGGTTTACTGGATGTAGCCATCTTTCATAGGATCAAAGTTAAAACTAAAGGAAAAATGTTGTGGTTGCGTAGCAATGCCTCTAATTTTATCTCTCAATTGGTAGATACCTTTATTTTTATCAGTATTGCTTTCTACTCTTTTCAATATGGTATAAATTCTAATTTGAGTTTTATTTTTAGCATTGTTATTCCCTATTGGCTACTTAAGTGTTTTATGTCGGTGGTAGAAACCCCACTTACCTATTGGGGCGTGAAGTGGTTGTCAAAAAAATAAAATTATTTGTTTATCAAGAGTTTAGTCTATATAATTAAAAAACATGACTAAAAAAAATTTAAAAATTTTGAAATTAATTAAGACTAAAAAAAATCTTTTAATTTTATTATTTTTAATCTTTTTAGCTAATTTTGCATTGAAGATTTTTAAAATTAGCTCGATTCCCCCAGGATTGACTTATGATGAGCTTGTTTATGTTGCCGAATCCCAAGTTATTTTAAAACATGGTACTGATGTGAGTGGTGATTGGCGACCGTGGAGTTTTTCACCTTCTAAACCTCTATATTCTGAATTGACTAGCACGACATTAATTCCAGGTTTTTTGCTTTTTTCCAACAATCCACTTTTGGCCATTAAAATAGTTCCAGTATTAATGGGTAGCTCAATTCCGGTTTTCTTAGCACTAATTGTTTTTTATTTTTTTAAAAACAAAACTTATTTGCTCAGTGTTGCTTTGCTTGCTACTCTTAATCCTTGGATTTTTCAATTTTCCAGAATGGGCTTTGATTCTTTGTTTAGTATATTTTTTTATTTATTTGGTATAGTTTCTTTATTATATTTAAACAAATGGTGGAAGCTTTTGGCAGCCGCGCCGTTTTTTTGGGGATTTTTCCAATATCAGGGTCATAAAATAATTTTGATTCCTTTAGTAGGGCTAGTTTATTTAATGTTTTTTATTGAAGAGTTTGTTAAATATAAGAAGTTTGGGTTTGGCGATAAACTAAAAAAGATTTTTATAAAAACCTTACCGACTTTACTAGTCCTCATTTTTATTTTTCTATTAACTACTAACTATTTATTTAGATTAAAAACAATGAATTCAGCGATGAGAAGTGAAGAGTTTTCTTTAATTAACCAAGAAACATTGGCCAACATGGTTATTGAAAAAAGAAGATTGGCTTTTGATTCTCCTCTAGCAAGAATTTTTGATAATAAGCTTACGGCTTACGTAGCTTTGGTTTGTCGGAGTTTACTAAAGTCTTTTGATCCTTATCTACTTTTCCTGAGAGGTGATTTGGTGGTTGATACTTTTGCAGTAACCGATTATGGTTTTTTTCATCGAATAGATATAGTTTTACTTCTATTATTTTTTGTATTAATTGCTCAATCTGTAAAAAGATTTTCTTTGATTTTATTTTTCTTTTTGTCTTTTACCCTAATAGGGACTTTTCCCAATCTTATTAAAAATCAGGAGACTTGGATAACTTTTAGAGGTTCTTTTGCTTTTTTGGGCTTAGTGATGATGAGTGGTATTGGTTTAGGCTCATTGATCAATCAATTAAAAACTAAAAAAGGGAAAGTTTTCTTAATTGTATTTTACTTCTTACTTACTTCTTCATTTTTTTATACTTATTTTTTTCGCTATCCAATCACTCAAACTTTAAATAGAGGTTTTTATCATAGATTGTTGGCAAACTATGTAGACAGAAATCCTGATAGCAAATTTGTTTTGGTGACTGATTTAACAACTGCCAGCTATGATTACCTGCTAACTTATAATCAATATATTAAAACTGAACCGGAATCAATGATTAATCAATTTGCTAATGAAAGTAATAAAAAAATTGATAAGGGAAGGATTAGAATATTTGAAGATTGTCCCGAAAATTTAAATACAACAGTTGATAAAGATACAATTCTAATAGTTGATCGCTTAAAAGAACCTTGTGCTTTAGAAAAAAAGCCAACACACAATAGCCAGATAGTTTCATTAATAGACGGCGGCACTCATTTTTCTATATATAATGATCAGCTTTGTTCTCAGTTTTCACTTCAATCCTATGTCAACCTTAAACAAAATTATTTAGCCATTGAAAAGTTAGATTTAGAAACATTTTGTACTTCTTTTTTGATTAGTCGCTAAATTATTTGTTTATCCAGTTTTTAGGTTATATAATCTAAGAAATGAAAAGAAAAAAACTAAGAGTTGGTTTTGATTTAGATGGGGTTTTACTTTATAACCCAGCTCGAATTGTGCGCCCCATTATTTCTTTAATGAAAAAAAAGAAGGTGTTGATCGATCGTGAGGAGCTTGAGTTTTATGTTCCCAAACCAGGAGTTGGTCAATTTTTTTGGGAATTACTGCACAAATCTAGTGTGTGGGTGGCTCCAGGTTTTGAGCAAATTGAGCAGTTAAAGAATCAAAAATTGATAGAGCCTTATTTAATCACTGGGCGCTTTGGTCATTTAAAACAAGATTATTTAAAATGGAAACAGAAAATGAGAGCTGACCAACTTTTTCTTAATTGTTATATGAATGACCGAGATGAGCAACCACATCTCTTCAAAGAAAGAATGATTAAGGAATTGAAATTAGATGTTTTTATTGAAGATAATTGGGATATTGTTCAATATTTAGATCAAACTTTTAGCCAAAAACAGGACAATCAAGATTTGGTAAAAATTATTTGGTTGAGTAATATCTTAGATTTCAAAATTAATTATCACGCAAAAGCAAATAATTTAAAACAAGCCCTATCACTTATTAATTTTAGGCGAGAAAACTGATGAAAAGGGTCACTATTGTCAGTGATTTTTATATTCCTCATTGGACTGGAATTTCTAAATCAATTGCTTATTTAGCTAGAGCAATCAAAGAAGAATTTGCGACAACTGTTTTAACTGTGCAGTTTAAAAAAAAGCTTCCTTTAGAAGAACAAGAAGCGGGCTTAAAAATAATTCGTCGACCATATCTTTTTTCTTTGAGTCGAGCTAAATTTTCTTTTTCCCTCATTTTCTATTTTTTAAAAAATATTAATAAAACAGATATTGTTTTAATTAATTCTCCCTCTATTCATATTTTACCGATTAGTTTAATTGCTAAACTATTTGGAAAAAAATTGCTAATTTTTCATCAGGGCGATTTAATTTTACCCAAAGGCTTGCTAAATTATTTGATTGAGAAATTTTTTGACTTAGCGAGTCTCATAAGTTTTTACTTAGCTCAAAAACTGGCGACTTACACCCAAGATTATGCTTTTAATTCTAGACTATTAAAAAAGTTTATTAATAAAACAGTGGCTTTTGTGCCACCTCTGCCCTATTTTGTTGAAGATGAGGAACAGAAAAAGGCTGATCCTAAAATTGAAAAAAAATTATTAAAACTCAAAAAAAAGAAAAAGTTTTTAATAGGTTTTGCCGGTAGATTTACTGAAGAAAAGGGTTTTGATGTTTTATTGAAAGCAGCTACACAGCTCAGTAAAAAAAGAAAGGATTTTGTTCTAATTTTTGCTGGTGAGACCAATATTGCTTATGAAAAAACTTTTTTAAGAAATAAAGCTCTCGTTGATGGTTTAGAAAATAAACTGATTTTTTTGGGTTTATTAGATGACAGTCAATTGAAGGCTTTTTATCAGTTGTTAGATTTATTTATTTTACCCTCTCGTTCAGAATGTTTTGCTTTGGTGCAGGCAGAAGCTATGGCACAAAAAACTCCAGTTTTAGTTTCCAATATAGCTGGAGCTAGAGATCCAGTTAGACAAAGCAATTTTGGTTTATTATTTGAGTCAGAAAATTCACATGATTTGGCAAAAAAAATTGAAGAATATTTGAATGCATCGCAAACTTTTCACAATAAATTTAGAAAAGTTCTGGAATATTTTGATTATAAAAAATCTCAAAAAGCTCTGTTAGACTTTTTAAATACAGTTAGCTAAAACTAATTACTTATTCTTTTAAAAATCAGCACCTCTGGATGGTCGTAAACTGTAAAAGCTTCATCGGCCCAAGAATCATTAAAACTAATTGGGATACCCAAATATTCTAAACTAGGATGAGATTTAAATTGAGCCACAAGTTTAAAATTGCCTTTGCCGCTCAGTAGGTCTTGATAAAATTTACTCATTTGTGGATATTTTTCTGGTAATCTTATAATGCTCCCCCAAGCTCGATTTGAAGACAAAATGTAGTAGTCAGCTTTGGATAGAATTGATTGCATTTCCAGCCATTTACTCTCGTTATCAGGGCTAAAAACTGCTAACTCTTGGTTCTCATAATATTGAGAATAATCTTTTTTGATTGGTAAAGTATCATCCCAATGTTCGGTAATTAATAAATTTCTGCTTGGGATATTTTCATAAATCCACTCAGATGCTTGGATACGAGAATGAGGTTTAATATAAATAGAAATAAACATTAGTGGCCAGATGCTTAGTGTAAAGATAAGAATAGTTGTATAAAGTAATTTATTAGCTCTTTCTTTTAAAAAATTACTAACTCCGAATCCAGCAAAAATAGCTAAGAATGGATAAACAATTAGATAATATCTAATTGATTGGACAAACTGTTGTGAATAATAAGTTAAAAAACAAAATAACCAAAATAAAACTAAGGTTAATGCTAATAATTCAGCTTCTAGCTTTGGTTTTTTAAAAGATAAAATAATTTTTTTAATTGAGAGTGTAATCCCTTTGATGGCTAACATACTAGCCACTAAGCCGAAGCCGAAAAACACTAAATTTTTTAAACCAAAAAATCTTGAGCGATCTATCCACTGAATAGCTGGTGGAAACCAGACTTCATTCCCCTCTAAAGATCTAAGTTCTTTTAAGTTGTTTATAAAATTGTTGGCTAAATTAATTTGAAAAAAAGAAGTATTTTCAAAAATATATGGTGAGCTGATACGTAAAGATAAATAAGTACTAATAAAAAAAATAAAAATTATGCGAAAGATTTTAATTAGGTTTTTTTTATAAGATTGTTTAGCAAATTGTTTTTTTATTGGCCAAAAATAGCTTAAAGCTAAAAGGCTCAAATTAAGCGGCAAAATGAAGACGCCTGATATTTTGCTGGAAATTGCTAATCCTGAAAAAATTCCACTTGCAATTAGCCAACAAAGTTTTCTTTTGAAAAAAAACTGCAAGCTAAAATAAAAACTAGCAAAAACAAATAAATTTAAAAAAGTGTCAGTGGTAAAAAAGTGGGCTTGTTGAATTGGTAAAACTGATAAGGCATAAATAAAGATGGCCCAGAACTTAGTGTTGGGATCTATTTTTAGTTTTTTATCTTTTAAGTTTTTTTCCAGTAGTAAAACTGTCAAATAAATGATGGGAATGACTAGTAAGTCGGCCAAAGCCGATAATAATCGACCGGTAATAGTAATTTCCTCTAAGGAGTCTTGTTTTAATAAACTAGTGACTAATTTGTTTAGTGAAGGAGCTAAGTTACCATAAACAAAAAAGCTTCTTTCATGATTTCGGGGGTTGAGTCTAGAAAGCTGTGGGTCAAAATATTCGCTCAAACTATTTGGGATTTCTAGTTCCTTAATGGTCATATTTAGGAATCTTTCGTCAGGATGTAAGAAATGTCCTTGATCCCAATTAATATTGATTAATCTCAAGCTAGCAGCTAGAAATAAGATGAAGATCGGGAGAAGCTTTTTTTTAAATTTTGACACAACTTAATTATATAATAGCCCGACCCGTAACAGCTCAAGCAAAATTGTGTTACACTATTCTTACTATGACAGATCAAAGTCAATTTCCCCATCAAGTTACAAAGGTAGATAAACGCTCTTGGTTTAAACGTTTAGGCAGTTCGCTCAGAGGTGTTTTAACCGGTTTACTGCTTTTTGTTATCGCCTTTCCTATTTTAATTTGGAATGAGGGGCGAAGTATTCAGATTGATCGCAGCTTACAAGAGGGAGCTAGTGTCGTAGAAAGTACTGAGGTTGATAGTATTAATCCTGAACAAGATGAAAAATTAATCCATTTTATTGGTGAAGCTCGTACTCCTAGCACCCTAACTGATAACAATTTTGCTATAAGTGAAAGTGCTTTAAAATTACGAAGAATTGTTGAGCTTTATCAATGGTCAGAAGAGCAAAATACAGAAAGAGTAGAAAAGATAGGTGGTGGTACTGAGAGTACAACTACCTATTCTTATAAACAAGTCTGGAGTGATCGTTTAATTAATACACAAGACTTTCAAGAACAGACTAATTATAGTAACCCTCAAAGTAAGCCTCTAGAAAACGAAGAGCAAATCGCTAGCCCAGTCAGCGTTGGAGCCTACACTCTTCCCGATCGTTTAATTGGTTCTTTATCTGAGTATGAGCGCTTGACTTTGGCAAATGATTTGTTAGCTGATTTGCCCAACACCCAACAAGAACAATGGCAAGTTTTTAATAATTATATTTATCAAAGTGAAGATCCAAGTAACCCGAAAGTTGGTGATGTGAGAGTATGGTATCAGATTTTAAGGCCAGGTATAGTTAGTGTGATGGCGAGACAACAAGGAGAAACTCTTCAAGCTTATAAAACTAAAAACGATCGAAGTATTGAAATGATACGTTTGGGTGAAGTTTCTGCTGAAGAAATGTTTGAAGGAGCTGTTCAAACTAATTATTTTATGACTTGGTTTATTAGAGTTTTAGGGTTTTTGTTTATGTCTATGGGGTTGAATACTTTCTTAGCTCCTCTAATTGTATTAGTGGGAGTTGTTCCATTATTTTCCAAGATACTGCGTTTTGGTACTAAATTACTGACAGGCACAATTGCCTTGGTGTTATCATTAATAACGATTGGTGTGGCTTGGTTGTTATATCGACCATTGATTGGCTTGGCTGTTTTATTAGTAGCAGTAGCTATAATTGTGATTTTTACTAAATTAAAACCCAAGGCAAAAGTCGATAACAAAAATTAAGTGAAGTAAAATTTTTTATTTAGATTTTGCCTTTATGTTACAATGAGATATTGTTTTACAGAGTAGTTGTTGACTTATTTTAGTTGCATTTCTCAGAGAAAGAATTGTATGAGTGTTTATTATCAAAGAAGATCTTTAGCGGAAGATAAAAAATCAAAAAAGGTAATTAGTGATGTCTTGGCTATTATTAAAACAGCCAAGCAACTTGGGATGGAAATTGAGCGTATCCCTTATACGGAACTCGTTAGGCTGAATTATCAGGGTCAAGTAGAATATCTTTATCATCGTACTCCTCCTCATACTACTGCTACTGCTCATATTTGTTGTCGTAATAAAACAATTACTAGAAACTTATTGATTAGAGCTGGCTTGTCAGTACCCAAGGGTTATTTACTCAAGGATAGTGATAGTCGTGAGTATCAGTTAAAAGTTTTTAATAGTTTAAAAAAACCTCTAGTTGTTAAAGCCATTGATGGTTCGGAAGCAATAGCAGTTACCACTAACATTAAAAGTCAAAAAAAATACTTAGATGCTCTAAAAGAAAGTTTTGCCTATGATCGAGCCGAGGAAAAGAGGGCTTTGGTAGAAAGAATGTTTAATGGCAAAGAATATAGAATTTTAGCTAATAGAGAGCGAGTGATTAGCATTATTGAACGTTTACCAGCCAATGTAGTTGGAAATGGAAAACATACAATTAAAGAATTAATCAAAATAAAAAATCAGGATCCTAGAAGAGGCAGTAAAAAAGATGATAAAGCCCTATTTAAAATTAGAATTGATCAAAAAATGAAAGATTTTTTAGCTAAATCTAAGCTGGGTCTAGATAGTGTAGTGAAGAATAAAGAACAAGTATTTTTGCGAGCTCACAGCACTTTAAATATTTCACTGGGAGGAGATACTGTTGATATTACTGACAAAGTACATTCTTCAGTTAAAAAAATTGCCATTCGTGCCATTCAAGCAATTCCAGGATTGACTTGGACTGGTATCGATTATTTAAGTAAAGACATTTATGCTTTGCAAAAAGACAATGATTATGCAATTTTAGAACTTAATTCTTCCCCGCGCCTAATATGGCAGGCTCAACCCTATGCTGGAAATAAACAACCGGTGCTGCAAGAATTTTTAAAAAGTATTTTTCCAAATCTTAAAAATTGATTTTTGTTTTTTTCTTGAGTAAAAAGTCAAGTATGAGTAAAATTTGTACTTGATTTTTTAGTTAAATTTTGTTATTTTAAACTACATGATAGTTAACCAGTGAATATATCATTCGCTGGTTTTTTTAACCGACTATTTTAAGATTAAATATAAAAATTTTAGTGAAAGGATAGCTTATGACTAGTCAGCAAAAAAATAGAGTTTTAGGGCGTCGTTGGTTTTTAGCTAAAAAAAGACTTTTTAAAAAAATTCCTAAATTACTCAATAATAATAAATTATCTGAACGTTTAGCTGGTCCTGACGTACTAGAATCTTGTGTTAATCAAAGTGACAATCCACAAAACTGTCTAACAAAAGGTAAATAAGTAGAATAAATAGATAAGTTCTTCTTGATTATCCGACTGATTCAAGAGATAATACTCTTTTATAGTAATTGTAATTATTATTTAATAAATTAGAAAAACAGAAAAGGAATTGAATGCCTAAATTAACCAAAGTAGTGGCTACTCTTGGTCCAGCTACAGAGACTGAAGAGATCATGAGGGAGCTAATTTTAGCCGGAATGAATATTGCTCGTTTTAATACTAAGCATGGTACGCCTGAATGGCATTTGGAGCGAATTCATCGAGTTAAAAAAGTTGCAAAAGAATTGGGTAAACCTGTGGGCGTTCTCTTAGATCTACAGGGTCCAGAAATTAGGATTAATCTAAAAAATGAAGAAAGTTTTGAGCTTGAAAAAGGCGAAGAAGCTAAGTTTGTTATTTCTGAACCAGCTGAAAAAGAGATGAATATTCCAGAAATTGTGGTTAATGCTATTCAAGTTGGTGATTTAGTGTCTGTAGACGACGGAATTTGTGAATTTGAAGTTAATGATAAAGACGAAAAATCACTGTCAGTTAAAGCTCTAAATTCTTGTGTTATTAAGCATCGCAAAACCATGAGTACTCCAGGGATTGTGATTGATATGCCTTCCTTAATTGATAACGATTTAACTCAATTAGATAACATGTCTGACAAAGACATTGATTTTGTTGGATTATCATTTGTGCGCAATGCTAAAGACATTGCTATCTTGAAGGATGAATTAAAGAAACGCGATCTCCATGCTGATATTATCTCCAAAATTGAAAATCAAGCGGCTTTAGACAATTTAGATGAAATTATTGAAGCTTCAGACGGAATTATGGTAGCTAGAGGTGATTTAGCAGTCGAAGTGCCTTTTGAACAATTAGCTTTTTGGCAAAAATTAATTATTGAAAAATCCCGAGCAGCAGGTAAGCCAGTTATTACAGCCACTCAGATGTTGGAAAGCATGACTTTTAGTCCTCGACCAACTCGTGCAGAGGTGAGTGATGTGGCTAATGCTATTTATGACGGCACTGATGCAGTAATGCTTTCTGGAGAAACTACTCTAGGTAAATATCCTGTTAAGTGTGTAGAGACTCAAAGTAAAATTGCTCTTTTTAATGAGCCCTATGCAGAGAATTATTTATGGGAATTTGCTGGTGAAGATTGTGTTAGTGCTATTAGTTGCGCAGCTTTTGATCTTTTAGAAAACCGACCAGACAGTGTAGATAAAATGATTTTATTAACTAGAACTGGTAGAACAGCTAAAGCTTTTTCTCGTTTTAGACCAGGGGTACAAGTTAAAGCATTAACTGCAAATGAGCACTCTTATAATAAATTATCATTAGCTTTTGGCATTGATCCAGTTTTAACCACTCCGGAGTTTTTTCACTATCAAACAGAACACGAGTTGTTAAACAACCTTAAAGAACAGAAAATTGTTGAAAAAGGAGAGAGAGTTTTAATTATCGCTTCCTTTGCCAAGGATATTGCTAAACGAAGAACTGACTCTCTATCTTTAGTAACAATAGCTTAATTTGTATCTTTATTAAAAAAGCGTTAAACTAAAGACAGTATTTAGAAAAAAAGGAATTATTTTATGGCAAAAAAGAAAAGTGGTTTATTTCCCTTATTAGTTGGAGCAGTTGCGGGTGCAGCAGCTATTTTCTTTTCTGATGAAAAGAATCGAGCTCAAGCAAAAAAAACCTTGGAAGAAGCCAAAAAAAATCCTGAAGCTTTTGCCAAAAAAACTGCTAAGAGTGCTCAGAAAACAGCTAAGAAAATGGCGTCGAAAGCAAAAACTGCTGGTCAAAAAGCGATTAAAAAAGCCAAGGCAAAGTCAAAATTTAGTACTAAAAAATCTGCAAATTAATTGCCTTAATTTAAAGTTACAGCGAATTCATTAATTGTTCAGTAAAATTATTGATCTTTTCTTGATTGTTCTCATCTTCAATATATCCGTCAATTTTTAAACTGTTGCTAATTTTTTGCCCACCTTTGGCAGTAAAAACTTCTTCTAGCGTATCTACAGCTGCACAAAATTTGGGATAATTACTATCTCCACAGCCAAAAAAAGCCAATTTTTTACCACTAAGATCGGGCAATTCTTGAGAGTATTCTTCTAAAAAGTCAGCCATGTCGCTACAAGGTAAACCGTCATCCCAAGTAGATGAAGCCACAATTAATAGATTTTCAACTTGATTAATGTCTGCAATACTAGCTTGATTAATATTTTTTATTTCTAGTTCTTTTCCAGCCACTTGCATTCTTGTTTGAATTTGTTGAGCTACAGCCTCAGTATTGCCAGTTAAAGTACCATATAAAATAAGATTTTTCATAGAGACCTTTCTTTATTGTTGGTTTTATTTTAACAGATTTATTTTCAGATATCCGTTGACCAATTTCCTCTTCCCTTCTACAATGAAGAGGTATGGAACAAACTTCACTTAACTGGAAAATTGCTGGTAAAGCTGGTGAGGGAGTGATGTTGGCCAGTAAAATTTTTGCTAAACTTTGTCAGCAACACGGTTTAAAAGTTTTTAACTATTACGAATACCCCTCTCTAATTAAAGGTGGTCATCAAACGGGCCAGGTTTACGCTGAAGTTGAAAGTGTTCATTGTCAACGTCGTCACTTAGACTTATTAGTGCTTTTTCATCAAAAATTTTTAGATTTTTATTTAGAGGTTTTGGATGAAAAATCAGTTGTCTTGATTAATACTAAGAATTTTGATGCTAGTCAATATCCTCAACTTAAATCAAAAATAATTAATATTCCCTTTAGTCAGTTGGCTAGGCAAAAAATAGCCGATCCTTTAACAGCTAACATGATGGCGATTGGTGCTAGTGCTAAATTTTTTGCTTTTGATTTGACTAAATTAAGTCAACTCATTAAAAATGAGTTTGCAAATAACAAAAAATCGATAGCTAATAATCTTCAAGCTATAGACTTGGCTTGTGAAGAGCTTGAGCAATTCATGAAAACAGATTTGACTGATTATAAAAGAGAAAAGTTTTGGTTGAACAATCAGAGTGAAAAAGAAAATAAAGATATTTTGTTGACTGGTAATGAGGCAGTTGGTTTAGGAGCAATTAGTGCTGGTTTACAATTTTTTAGTGCCTACCCAATGACTCCAGCTTCTGGACTTTTACATTATTTGGCAACTCAACAAAAAAATTACTCTCTAGTTATTAAGCACAGTGAAGATGAAATTGCAGCAATTAATCAGGCCTTAGGTGCTTCTTACGCTGGTGTGAGAGCGATGACTGGTACTTCTGGCGGCGGTTATGCGCTGATGGTGGAAGCAACTTCTTTGGCGGGTGTAGCTGAGTTACCTTTAGTAATTTTGGAGGCAATGCGTCCAGGTCCAGGAACTGGTTTACCGACTTGGAGCTCTCAAGCAGATTTAAATTTTGTAATTCATGCTGGTCATGGAGATTTTCCTAAAGTGGTTCTAACTCCAGGTTCAGTTATGGAACATTATGAGTTAACTCGTTTAGCTTTCGTTTTGGCTGAAAAATATCAGCTACCAGTTTTTGTTTTGTCTGATAAATATATCTTAGAATCACAACAGAGTATGCCTCAACCAAAACTATTATTGGAAAACGAGCGTCTCTCTCTTGTATCGGGGGTTTTAAATAGCGACTCTTCAGAAAAAAATGAAAAATATTTGCGTTATTTAGAGACACCCAGTGGTATTTCTCCACGAGCTGTTCCTGGCTTGGATTCTGTAATACATCTAACTAATTCTTATGAACACGATCAAGAGGGCTTTGCTACAGAAGAATCTATGGTTGCCAAACAAGCGATGGATAAGCGTCTGCGAAAACTAGAAACACTATTGCCCGAATTGCCAAAGCCGGTTATCTTTGGAGCAAAACCACAAGAAGCCAAGAAAATTCTAATTAGTTTTGGTTCAACCATTAATGTTTTGCAAGAATTATTAAAAATGATGAAAAATGAATCTCTGGAGTTACCAACAGTTATTCATTTACCCTGCGTAGCACCTTTTTTAACTAAAGATTTTAACGAACTTTGCGACTGGCAAAAGATTCAGGACCGTGATCAGGAAGTTTACACCATTGAAGGGAATGCCACGGCTCAACTCGCAAGTTTAATTAGAGCTAATAGCCAATTGCAAAACATTAAAAGTTTGTTGCGTTATGATGGTCGGCCTTTTTATGCAGAAGATTTACTACGATGGTTAAAAGAGGATTACTTAGATAAGGTTTATCAAATTAAATAAAATATTATGTCTATTCAAAATCAAGATCTAGCCTCACCTATTTCTCCCACTTGGTGTCCGGGGTGTGGTAATTTTAGTATTTTAACTGCTCTCAAAAAAGCTTTGGTGGAAATGAACCTAGATTTGTCTGAAGCGGTGATAGTTTTTGGTATTGGTTGTAGTGGTAATATGGCGGATTTTATCAAAATTAACGGTTTTCATGCTTTGCATGGTCGAGCTATCAGTAATGCTATTGGTATTAAATTAGCCAACCATCGATTGAAGGTGATTGTTGCCGGTGGAGATGGTGATTTATATGGTGAAGGTTTAAGTCATTTGCTCGCGGCTGCTAGAGGCAATCATGATGTTACTGTTTTGGTACATAATAATGAGCGCTATAGTTTAACTACCGGACAAGTGTCGCCATCAAGCAAAAAAGGTACAAAGGCTAAATCTACTCCTCAAGGAGTAATTGAAGAAGCAATTAATCCTTTGGCTTTGGCGATTAGCGCCAACGCAAGTTTTGTGGCTAGAGCTTTTGCTGGTCAAGTTCAAGAGTTGGTTGAATTAATTAAACAAGCCATTAATCATGAAGGCTTTTCTTTAGTCGATATTTTGCAACCTTGTCCAACTTTTAATAAGAATCAAGACAACAAGTGGTATATGGAAAATACTCAAGCGCTAAAAGCTGATTATGAATTAAATGATCAGGTGAAGGCCATGAAACAAGTATTGAAAAAGGATGCTTTAGAATTGGGTTTGTTTTATCTCGACCAAGAAAGATTGGCTTATCATCAAGAATTAGAACGATTAAAAGAAAAAAGCCTAGTAGAGCAATTTCCCTTAGAGCAAAATTTAGAAAAGGCCATCAAACAATTTATTTAAGTTTTTTAGGGCGATAACCCTGGCTGGAAGTTGAAAGACCAACTCTGTCTTCGGCATGAAGATGAAAGTATTTTTTATCTTCCCAGCCTCGTTGACGATAGACTAAGGTGTTGGCTGTCAGCTTAAAAGCGCTATAATTTCTGATCCTACCATTAATTCTTTTTGCTATAAACTCTTTTTCAGCATACAGTACTCCCCCTTGATTTTCTAAAAAAATTGGAGTTCCAGGTGGGAAAGAATATAGTTTTCTTTCCTTGCTTTCATGACCATTAAAAGCATGATTTATAGTTTTTGAAATTCTTGTATGGCTAAGAGGTTCCTGAGCCGGAATTATAGACTCTAGATCACTATCCTCACTTGTTTGTTCGCTTTGTTTTTTATTCCAATCCAGCAAAGAAGGTTGCTGGACTTTTTTTTCTTTTTTGCTCATTAATCAGTATTTACTACTACTGATTCTACCACAACTGGTTCAACTGGCCGAGACTTTTCTCCAGAAAGGCTCATTTCTACAGGAGCTGTAGCAATAGCGTCAACTACTTCCATGCCTTCAATTACTTGGCCAAAAATAACGTAATTTTTTGGTAATTTGTAATCTTGATGCATGATAAAAAATTGACTGCCGTTAGTGTTGGGTCCAGAATTAGCCATAGCAACAGTGCCGCGTTGATATTCACCACTAAAATCCTCATCATCAAAGCGATATCCTGGAGAGCCAGTGCCGTCACCACGAGGATCACCGCCCTGAATCATGAAACCGTCGATTACACGATGAAAAATAGTTCCGTCATAAAAACCCTGTTGAGCTAAGTACACGAAGTTATTGCTGGTAATAGGCGTTCTTTTGGTGTCTAGTTGGATAACTATTGATCCTTTTTCAGTATTGAGGGTAACCGAGTAGCTTTTGTTTGAATCTATAAGCATTTCTGGTTTAGCTAAAGTTTTATTGGCAGAAAGAGTGGCTGGCATACTGTAATCCTGTTCTTGTTTTTTATTTGATACTACTTGTTGTTCTAGGTCCTTAATTTCTATTTTAGAAGTATCGCCGATATCATCTAAATTTTGGGATTTTGGCTCAGCTTTGCTGAGACTAAAAATTAGAGCTAAGCCCAAAAATGTGCTAGTAACAATAAAAATTAAAGTATTTTTTTTCATAATCTTAAACTGAGGTTTATTAGTATATCATAGTCACAAACAACTGCTAATTCCAAGCTTTAATAAAGCTTAATGACTTATTGGCTTGATTTTTTTAGCAATCAATAAAGAACTCTGCTAGATATAGCCAAAAAGGCTTTTAATTGATATATCTTGTATTATTTTGATATATTTTGATAGTTTTTAATCAAATTAATCAAGTTTATAGAGATATTAAACTTTGATGAAAGAGCTTTTTTTTGGTAAAATTGCCTTTTCGTCTTCTCTTGTATTAAAGTAAGACAAGTTCACAGCTTATTTAAGTAAATAATGAAATTATTGTTGAGAAAAGACTATCTAACCCTATTTTTAATCAAGGTAACTGAGGTTCTTGGTTTTTCTCTTATTTTACCCTTTCTACCCTTCTATGCTCAAGAATTGGGAGCAAACCCACTCCAAATATCTTTTATATTAGCTGTTTTTTCTTTCTTTCAATTTTTTATGTCTCCAGTGATGGGAAAACTATCAGATATTTATGGTCGTAAGCCCTTGTTACTTTTTTCACAACTAATGACAGCAATTAGTTTTTTAGTTTTTGGCTTGGCCAATTCTGTTTGGATTTTGATCTTATCTAGAATTATCGATGGACTCTTTGGTAGTAATTTTGTAATTGCACAGGCTTATTTGAGTGATATTTCTAGCAAAGAAGATAGAACAGTAGCTATGGGTATTAGTGGTATGGCTTTTGGTTTTGGTTTTCTAGTAGGACCAGCACTGGGAGGTTTTTTGGCTGAACGTTTTTCTTATTCTCTACCGGCTTTTTTAGCTGCTGGTTTATCAGGTTTAACGATGTTAATGACTGTTTTCTTATTAAAAGAAACAGTGAAGCGTAAAGCTCTAAATAAAGCCCAACTAAAAGTTTTTTCGGAAATATTTAAGTTCAAAGATTTTATAAAATATTTTAAAAATCAAAAATTAAGAGATTTATTTTTAATTATGTTTTTATTTTTAAGCACTCAAGTCATTTTAACCAGTAACATAGCCATTTATAGTGATAAAAAATTTGGGATGAATGCTCAAGACATGGGTTTGGTGTTAACGGGTATTGGTTTGGTTAGTATAGTTATGCAAGGTGGTTTATTAAACCAGTTGATTAAAAGATTTAGAGAGTCAAATTTATTTTATTTTTCCTTTTTTTCGATTTTTTCCTCTTTTTTACTTTTGTTAGTTGTTAATCAAAAAAAATTATTTTTTTTACCAATGATGTTGGTGGCTATTGGTTGGGGTCTTTTTAGACCAATTATTTTGGGTAATATTTCTAGACAAGCATCAGAAAAAGAACAAGGAGCGACACTAGGTGTGGCTAGCTCTCTAGGCAGTATTTCACAAATCATTGGACCGATTATTGGTGGGTTTATTTTATCTAATTTCCATTATGAATATTTAATTTATTTTGAAATTATGCTGTTTATTTTAGTTGGAGTATTTATTAGTCGTTTGGGTTCCGTCAAAAACTATCGTTCATCAAAAAGATAGTTTGTTTAATTTTTAAAAATTTTATTAAAAATTTCTTCACTCGACAATTTTTCAAAATTTTCAAAAACGATGATGGTCGGGTGATCAAAAACTCGAAAAGTTTCTTCTATTCCATCATCTTTAATTTCAATGCCTAAAAAATTCGGATAAGAATTAAATTGAGCAACTTGTTTGTAACCGAGCTGTTCTTCAAATAAGAGTTTGTAGTATTGTTTGGTGTGGGGATGGTTTGGACTGCGAGGAATTGATTTATAAAGTCGGCGACTAGCTATAATTAAGTAATCTCCTTCAGCTAGCTGTGATGTCAAGGTTTTGAATTTTTCCATATTATCAAGTTGATAGAGTTTTAAAGTTCGATGTTGATAACTAATGCTAGAGCCTGTAGTTTTGGGGAGGCGCTCGTCCCATTCTTCAACAAGTATGGTGCTTTGATCAGCAATATTTTTTTCAATCCAGTTTGACGCAGTAATTCTCGTGTGTTCTTTTCTAAAAATTTTTAAGAAAGACAGACTCCAAACACCATTAACTAATAAAAGAATAATCAGAATTAATTTATAAAACTTATGATTTTTTAGATGATTAATAGTTAAACTTGCTAATAAAATCATAACTGGAATAAAAGGTAATAAATATCGATTAAATTTTGCATACCATGAGCCAATATAAATAAAATAGACAAGAGAATAAATTAAAAATGGCCAAATTACTAAGTATCGTTTTCTATTTTTTAGTAACAAATAGATGCCCCAACCAGCTGTAAAAACAAGGATTGGAGAGCTGAGCCAAACCAAATTTCTAATTTGAAAAAGATAAGGAATGGTATCAATGAATTGCATAGTGTAAAAAATTGTTTGTTTGCCATTAACCACTGCCCTCTCGTAGTTCATTGATGTTAAAAACTCATCAAAATAGATGATAGTGTTTGGAGAAACAATAAAAAATACTAAAAAAGTAAAGACTAAGAAAATAAAAAATTTTATTAGAGTTTTTAATTTTAACTTGTGAATCATGAGAACTGAAATAAAAGGAATTAGGGCAAAGCTTAATGCAGAAGTTTTAGTACCAATACTAATTCCTAAAACAATAGCCATTAATAAAAAGAATTTTTGATTTTTTGTTTTTAAAAATTTAATTGATAGGTAGGTTAATCCTAGTAATTCTAAAACCAAGAGACTTTCTGTTACTCCATAGTGAGCATGTTGAATAAAGCCAACAGTAGTGGCGGCTAAAAAAGCGCTTATTAGAGCTATTTTTTTATTAAAAACTAGCTTTGAAATTAAATAAAAGAGATAAACGCTAAACAAAGAAAATAAAGCAGAATGAAAGCGAGCAATAAAGCTAATTTTTCCCCAATCGTTTAAATAAGAAGGATTATTAGTTAATTTACTTACAAGCTGAGAACTTATATCAATGAGAAAAAGAGGAAAACCGTTGTAAGCATAAAATTCTGGGTTGATTTTTTTTGGCCAACTAAGTCTTGTAACCGCAGCAATAATATTACGCTCATCTGGGTGTAGGGTTAAACCTTGATCCCAATTAAGATTGTTAAAGCGCAGATAAGTAGCAAAAATTAAAATAATAGCGAGGACAAAATAGTGAAAAAAAGCTTTATTTCTGATTTTCTTAAATGGTTTTTTTATCACAAAATAATGTTACAACAAAACTAAAGCTTTTACATTTCTAATAAACAAATAACAAATTATTGAAATTGTTGTATATTAGTTATATATAAATTTTTTTGGTCTTTTTAGCATTTAAACTTGTTTATGAAACTATCTTTTTTTAAAAAAATAAGCCCTTATTTGATAAATCTTCTTATTATTATATTAATTTCCTTTTTCAGCGTTTCTTTTTTGAAGGACGCCTTTTCAACAAGAATACCTGTGGGTGACATTTTCCAGTTTATATCTGATGGTAAAATTTATGCTCGGTGGCGATTGCCAGAGCCAATTTTTATTCCTCCAGCAAATCCTATTTTAACCAATATTTTAGCTGGTTTTCTAAAACAAGAATATCCTGAAGTTATTGCCGCTTTTTTAATTAGTACTTGGTCTAATATTATACTTTTATTTTTGCTTTTATTTTATTTGCAAAGAAAAATTAAACACAAGTTTTTGTTAATTCCTTTTTTTATTTTATTAGTTACTAATCCGGTTGCTATGAGAGCAATGTTGACTGGTAATTCAAATGCTCTATTTGGTTTATTAGCTTTTCTTAATTTAATTGTATATGAAAAGAATAAAAAAATAGCCTATTTATTAAGTGCTATTTTGATTTTAGTGCGCTATGAGGCGATAACCCTGCTCGGAACTTTTTTATTAATGGATTTTTATTTTAGTTTTTTTGGAAATAAAAAAGTATGTACTAAGCTTTGTTTAAAAAACCTAATAAAAAAAACATGGTTTAAATATGCGGCAATTGGCTTTGCAATAACTGCATCTTGGTTTCTGTTCGTTATTTTGTGGAATAAATATTATGATCATCATTATGGCGTCTATTATGTCCACGAGGTGTTTTCTCGTAGTAAATCTATTCCCAATTTAAAGTATTTATTAAAATTTAGCAATTTATTTATTGGTAAAGATTGGTGGTGGGATGATCAAAGTGCCCTAATCAATTCTTTATTAACTCAAATTTCTTTTGTATCTTTGTTTTTTTCTTTTTTAATTTCTTTTCGAAAGAAAAATAAGGTTATTCTGAGTTATATAGTTTTCACTACTTTTTATCTACTAATTCATACTTTTTTCCCATCTGCTAGTTATCGTTATTTTTTTCCAATTTTGACTCCAGTATTAATTTGTCATTTCTATTTAATAGATCTTTTTTTAAGCAAATTTAAAACCAATCAACATGATCTTTTATTTAAAACTACGGCCTTGATTTTAATTTTTTCATTAAGTGTTTCTATTTCTAGATTTAATTTTAGAGAAAATAAATTAAATAAAGAGGTAATGAATAATCAACATGCAGAAATTAAAGCTGTAATCAAGTGGATAGCAAAGCAAGAATTCAGCGAAAAACAATACATTGTTGGTTTCAACATGTTCCCTTATTTTAATAAAAATCCTATGGTTGTTTATTTGCAATATTTAACGGGTTGTAATAGTGTTCGCTGTATTGTGGATAGAGCAGAATTTGACAGAAAAGAAACTATCAGGAATTTATGGGTAGTTAAAACGGCAGACAGTCAAATTTTAACTGAGTTTAAAATAAACGAAATGGGTGCTAATGTTTTTAATAATCAATTGGAAGAGAGCTGTCTTAAAGAAATACATCGAATAGACATTGAGAACACTTATGAATGGGAGGATGAAAGATTAGCCATTGTTTATGAATACAATTATGTTGAGTGTCAAGAGCTAGATCTTGGTGAACTTTATTAAACACTTAATTTTTATTTTTAATAAAGGTATAATTAAGGCATATGACAAACAATAAAGTAGAAACTCCTTCTTTTGGCGGCAATGTGCATGATTTGTTAAGCTCTTTGGAAGCAATACAAGATGATAAGTCTGATTTAGAAACATTAGATCCTTATGGAAATCCATTCGAGGGTAAATCTCCAGTTGAAATGGTTGAGCAATTTTTCAATATGCATCCTGGTATAGATAATTTAGAAATTTTAGAACAGAGGCTTGGTGATTTTTTAGCGGGAGAAAAAAATGATCAGATGCCTGAAGTTTACCAACAGGTTTCTGACAAAATACAAGAACTTAAGTTGGCCTCGCAAACTAAATAAATCAAACGATAAGTTAAAGAGTGTTTCGTTTACTTAAATATTGGTTTAACTAAGTAATGAAAAAGAAAAGGGATCTTTTTTTAGTTTTAGCAGTTATCTTATATTTTTTGTCTTTATTACTTGTTTATTTTGATAGAAATTATTTTTATCGTTGGTTTGCTTTAGTTTTATCACTTATTCCTTTATTTCTTGTTTTATTTATTTATTTAAAGTCTTTGGGCGACATAAAATTTTTTAAAGAAAAAAAGTTTTTACTTGGACTAATTGTTGTTTTTATTTTAGCTACGTCAACAAGGTTTTTTCTATTAGCTAATTATCCTTTTGTTAGTGTTGGGGATGAAGTCAGAGAGCCAGGATATAATACGCAAAGAATTGAAAATGGAAAAGTTAAAAACATATTTGCCTATGGTCAATATGACGCTTATGGTTTAATTATTTCCACCTCAACCTTGGGTTTCTATAAGATTTTTGGAGGATCAGTTTTAACTTATCGAATTCCTGCCGCGATAGTTTCAATTTTAGATATAGTCTGTATTTATCTCTTGCTTATTTTCGTGACAAAAAACGTATTAGCGTCCTTTCTAGGATCTATGGCTCTTATTTCTTTACCGCTACATTTATATTATTCTCGTACAGAATTAGTAGTTATACTCAGTAGTCTTTTCTCTACTTTAAACTTAATAGCTTTATTTGTTTTTTTAAAAAGAAAGTCAAGAAGTCTTGTTGACTATGTTTTCTTGGGAACTCTTTTTGGGTTTAGCTTTGGATTGCATGGAAGTATAAAAGCTATGTCTCTAATTTTGATAGTAATTGTTTTCTGTATTAATTTCTTTCAATTAATACAGAAAAAAAATTACAAAACAATTTTTAAAAGAATGTTAATATTTCTAGTGTTTATTTTGCTTGGATTTGGTCCAAGAATATTAAAAACTTCTGGACCCGATATCTTTTTTAACACATCAAGATTACCCTTTGTGAGTAAAGTTCAATATTCTAGAAGTGATTTAAGCGGCCAATCTTTGGGTCAAAAATATTTAAGAAGTTTGTTGGTGTGGATTGTAGAGCCAACTACTGCCTGGTATGCAGATCAGAAGCCAATTTTAACTCCTATTTTGTTTTCAATATTAATAATGGGGCTAGCTACAGCTATTTTTAAAAAAAACTATTATCTCTTAATTATAATATTTACTGCTTTAAGTCTACATCTGACAAACTCTGCATTAACTGACATGGTGAATGGTGATCACAGACTAAGTCCTTTACTACCCATTGGAGTAATTTTTATTGGATATGGATTGGGATTTATTTTTGAAAAATTGAAAAATAAAAAGATAAAGTGTGTTTTGTCTGCTTTTTTATTTTTATTTTTTCTAACTAAAATTTTTTATTTTTTTGAAGACCAGCCTGCTAACAAAAATAAAAATATTGGAGATTATTTGTCAATGCACATGATTTATTTTATAAACTCGAATCAATATGATGCTAAAACTAACGATAATTTGAGACTTTTAGTTTCTCCAAAGAATTATGAAAAATTTACCACTTTGCATTATGCAGAACAGTATGAATATTTTTTACCCAATCTAAATCTTGAATTCCAGAGCACACTTGATGTGCTAGACAATGAACTATATATTATTAATGGTGAAAATGCTTATTTGCAACAGAGTCGATTAATCAATTGTAATAAAAGAAGTTATTTTTGCCCATTAAACTATAACGATAATATATTTATTTATTTTTAATTTCCTGTTGTTAGCAACTATTTCTCTTGGATACTGGCTTCTGGAAGGAATTCACCAAGATAGGCGATAAAAGCTGCAATATTATCTTTTTCAATTAAAACTTCCAGGACATAAGGAAGATCTTTTTTTAATTCACTGGTTCCCTTGATGGCATCTGATTCTGTTTGGCGATTAAAATCAAAAATCTTTTGATTAAAAATCATTTCTTCTTCAATATTTGTACATTTAGCAGCAACAACAACTTTACCCAAATCTTCTTTATTCATAGGACCTTTCTTCAATAAATTTTAATATATATAAGTATATCACAGTAGCTAAGATAAAAAAATTATTTTTCTATTATATTTTAGTAACGGAAGCTTTTTTAACACAATTGTTAGAGTTATAAATTCACCATTAATTTAAGACTGTTTGATACTCTCCAATAATTGATTGAATTCGGTCATAATTTCTTTTACAGCAATTTTTTGAGGATTGTCGGCTGGACCAATAATTAATTCTGGAAAATCTACGTCTGATTTGTCAAAAGGCTTTTTAAAAGTAAATGGTAGAAACATTAATTTTTTGGGATCGAAAGGTTTTTGTACTAAAAAGGAAATAAATTCACGAGTAACAGCCTTAACCCAAGTCACTCCTTTTCTTTCTTTTGCTAAGTCTTGTTCTGCAAGATGACGATGCCCTCCCCAAATCTGAATATTGTTTTCAATAAATTTTCTACTTTTTTCCTCATCCCAGGTAAATTGTTCTTGAGTATATAGCACTAGTTTGTCTTGAATTAATTCTGGCCAATGTGTATAAACTACCGTTTTAACGCCCTGTAAACAGTCATCAAGCATAATTTTAATTAATTCTTTTTGTTTTTGTTCTTCTAGTTGCTGACAACTAATAATCTCTGAATAAACGGGTGAATTTTTAGTGATTTCTAATTCATTTAAAGCAATTAATAGGTCTTCTTTAGTGCCACCTCTTTCAACTAAATTATCTAAAAAGACCGCTTGACTAGTTGTTTTACCAGACTCATCAGTCAGATAGCGTCCTACTTGAGATCCGAAGGTTAGTTTTTCCAAATACCATTTTTGTAATGGATGGATAGCTAGGTGTGGGTTCTCTAAAATATTTCTGTAAGTGTTCCAAGCTTGAACAATATTGTCCCAAGAATAGCCTTTTTTTAATGCAGAAACCAGTTCTTCGAATGTTTGATTGTCGAGAGTTGAATAAATTTTTGCCATTTGGTCATAATCTTTTTTTTCAACATTCGTGAAGTCATAGTGATTACCAACTAAATTTAATACTGTGAGAGGATTTTGTTCGTTTGGATTGTTGAGTTGTAGTTTGTTTTGTAAATTTTTTAAAGTTTTTTCTAAAGTACTAAATGCACTAAAAGTATTGGACGCCTCTGTGCTTATAATTGTGTCTCCCAGGGAAATAAAGAGACCTCCATCGGAAATATTTTTTTCAGCTTCTTCAATAGCTCGGCGAAAACTAAATCTAGCGATCGCATCGATCAAGCGAATTCGATTACGAACCGGTGTAATATTAGCAAGCAATCTTCTTTTATAAGAAGCTAAGCCATCAACTTTTTCTAGAGATGATTGTGATGCCGTAATATGGGGATCAGCAAGAGCAGCAATATTGGGCATTTTTTTAACACGAATTGATAGTTCTTTTTGAAAAGGAGAAATTAAAAACTCTGGGCGATGTTCAATCGGATTGTTTTCTTGATCTGTAGTTGTTAGTAAACAATCTTTAAAAGACTTATTTGATTTTTCTTCCGTTGCTATTGCTTGTTCTGATTTATTGATTGTATTCATTTTTTATAGAAAAATATTTGTCTAAATTAAATATTTAAAATTATGATGCCCGACTAGGATTCGAACCTAGATTGAAAGCTTCAAAGGCTTCTGTCCTGCCATTAGACGATCGGGCAATGTTAATAAGATGTTATTATAATTCTTTACTAATCTTTTTTCAAAACAAAATATTGATTCAACTGAGCAGATTTGCCATCAGCAAAAAATGTTTTAATGATTTTGTAGCCACTTTTTTGCGAAAGAGATAAGCTTTCTTTTTCATTAATAAAATGACAATAGCGAATAGCAGGTTTTATTAATTCTTTTTCTTTGCTTTTTCGCCAATCTAAGAAAAAATCATTTTTTTCTAATTTTTTTAATAGTGTTTTTAATCGCAATTTTTGAAAAATATTTAATTTTTGATTTTTTTTAATTTTTTGCCAGTTTAAAATATTTTTTTGAAAGCGCTGATCGTTAGCAAACTGCCAGTTACTAATTATTAATAAACCATCTTGTGTCAGTAAATTTTTTAAATTTTTTAAAAATTTTAGACGCAATTCATGACTTGGTAGATGATGAGTTAAACCAAAGGCCACAATTAGATCAAATTTTTCATCAACTGGCCAAATTATTTTTTTATTGTCTAAATAATTATCAATTAAATCGAAGTTAAATAATTTACTAGTAATATTTTCTTTATTGAGTGTTTCTTGAGCAATATCAATTAGTTTCTGAGAATTATCTAAGGCAAAGTAGTCAAAATCAAATTTTTCTTTTTGTAAAAATTGAGCAAAACGAGCGTTGCCGCAAGCTATATCTAAAACCTTAATTTTTTTAGATTTTTTTAGATTTTTTTCAAGAAACTTTGGAATTTTCTGCCAACCTTGCCACGAGTATTGTCGACTATCACTAAAATCATCAGCCACAATTTGATAAAAGTTTTTATTAAGCTGATTTAATTGTTTAATGGTTTTTTTTTGCACGCTGCCCTATTTTAGCAAATAAAAGCTAATTAAAGGTATAATAAAGCTTCGATGAAAAAACAGTTAGAACAAAAAAGTTTATTTCAACTTGTTGAGCTTTTGCGAAACAATTTAGACTTACCGTGGCCCAAGTTACTATCTTTGATTAAAAAACACCCCAAAGAAGACGGTGGTTTTTTTAGTAAAACTGAAATTATTGAGGCTCATCGTCAACTATATCCAGATGAACCCTATGCTGCTTTAGTAAAAAAACTAAGATTAAAGCCAACTCGCAGCGCTTCTGGAGTGGCACCAGTAACCATTTTAACTAAACCCTATCCTTGTCCTGGAAAATGTTTATTTTGTCCAAATGATTTGCGCATGCCCAAAAGTTATTTAGCAGAAGAGCCCGGTGCACAACGAGCAGAAAAAAATTACTTTGATCCTTACTTACAAGTCATGAGTCGTTTAAATGCTTTGATGGATATGGGTCATAGGATAGACAAAGTGGAATTGATTGTTTTGGGTGGCACCTGGACTAATTATCCAGAAAATTACCGACTCTGGTTTATTCAACAGTCCTTCAAGGCACTTAATGATTTTGGCAAGCGTGATCAGTCAGAGAAAATTCGCCAAAGATATAAACAAGCCTTAGCAAAGTTAGATCAACCATATATGAGTAGTGAAGCTAAAGAAAACTTAGCTATTTTAGAAGGATTGAATTTAGATGAGCAAGCACTTAGACAAAATTATAATCAACTAATTACACAACATTATTTATTGCCAGAAAAAAAAGCTGGAATTGATCGTTGGCAACAGGCTAGTTTTAGCCAATTATCACGAGCACATAAGAAAAATGAAACAGCACTGGCTCGTTGCATAGGTTTGGTACTGGAAACTAGACCAGACGAAATTAATCAGGATAGCGCGCTTGAACTGCGCAAGCTTGGTGCTACCAAAATTCAGTTGGGGGTGCAAACACTGGATGACAAAATTTTAAAACTTAACTATCGAGGTCATGGTGTAGCAGAAACCATACAAGCTTTTAAAATATTGCGTGAACTAGGTTTTAAAATTCATGTGCATTGGATGGCTAATTTATATGGTAGCAGCGTTTCTAAAGACCAAGCAGATTTTGCCAAGCTTTTTGCAGATGATAGTTTTAGGCCTGATGAGTTAAAAATTTACCCTTGCTCCTTGATTGCTAGTGCACCACTAATGCAGTATTACCAGGAAGGTAAATGGCAACCCTATTCTTATGAAGAACTGCTACAAGTTACCACTTTTACTCTAAAAAATACACCTGCTTATTGTCGTATTACTCGGATGTTGAGAGATATTCCGGCTCAAGATATTGTAAGCGGTAATATTAAAAGTAATTTTCGCCAAATTGCTGAAGCTCAAGTTAAAAAAGAAGGAATTAAAATTAAGGAAATACGTTCTAGAGAAATACGACGTCAAGAATTTGATCCAGAAAAAATCAAGTTGAGTAAGATTAAGTACCAAACTCAATTAAGTGTTGAATATTTTTTACAATTCACTGTACCTGTTAAAGGTGGTGAAGAAAAAATTCTCGGATTTTTGCGCCTTAGTTTGCCTAAGAAAAAAAATCATTGGTGGAAAGAACTCAGCAACAGCGCCATGATTCGTGAGATTCACGTTTATGGTCAAGCTTTAGCTCTTGGAGCTGAGGCCAAAGGTCGGGCTCAACACTTAGGACTAGGCACCCGCTTGATTGAAGAAGCTAAAACAATTAGTCAGCGATCTGGATTTGAAAAATTAGCGGTGATTTCGGCTATTGGAACAAAAGAATATTATCGAAGTCGAGGTTTCAGCGACGGCGATTTATATCAATTTTTATCTTTATTAGAAAAAAATTAATTCTCCTCGTCTATTTCTAAACGTTCACGAGTGTAGATGATTTTGCGCTTTACTACTTCTTCAATGTCAATATTTAATTCGTTCCCCAAAAGGATTAAAGAACCAAAAACATCAGCAAATTCATCCTCTAGGTTTTTTCTTGAAAAGTTAGCAATTTTTGAATTGCGCTGTAAATTCATGCTGGTTAAAATTTCGTCAGACAATTCTCCCAATTCTTCAACAATTTTCATGGTTCTGGCAAAAATTCGCTGATTTTCATCTTTCAGAGGCCAGCGTTCATTTAAAAATTTACCAATTTTTTGATATTCAGTGATGATTTTTTTCAATTGCATAACTGGTTATTATATCATTGATCGGCTTTCAATCGAAAATATGCAGAACCAATACCAGGCAGGATTGATTTTTGCTCAATTTTTTGATTAGTGATAGCTAAAGCCTCAATACTTTGCTGATGAAAAACAACAGGTAGAAGAAAAGCTTGTTTATTAAATAATGAATATTTCTTACTAAGTTTTTCTAATAATTTTTGATTAAGTTTAAGCATTTGATTAATGGTGTATAACTCATCATCATCAAGATAAAGATGTAGTTTAAGACATAAAAAACAGTGCTGACAATTTTTTTGTTCATTGTTTTTAGTTTTTAGATTAATTTGATCAGTGAAATATTCCTTAATTAAATTTTCTAAACAGTTTTTGCTTAAAGCATATTTTTTCATGCTTAATAATTTAGTAATTTCAATTGCTCGGCGGGGATGTTTAAGATTACTTTGATAGCTTTTGTCTAACAACCCCTTTTGAATAGCTAGATCTGTAGAATTGTAGAGTAAATAACAATAGCTAGTTTGATGATCGCGACCTGCCCTACCCGCTTCCTGATAATAATTTTCTAAATTAGCAGGCACCTGATAGTGAACCACTAAATGAACATCAGCCTTATCTACCCCCATGCCAAAAGCATTGGTAGCGATAATAATTTGTAATTGGCCAGTTAAAAATTGCTCTTGAGTTAGTTGGCGCGCTGCCTGATCCATGCCAGCGTGATAATAAGCGACAGCTAGTTTTGGATTAAGTAATTTTAGTAGGGCGCATAGTTTTTCACAGGCTGCGCGCGCACTACAATAAATAACGGCATTTTTATCTTGATGCATTTTTAAAATTTTGATTAAATAAATATTTTTTTCTGCTTCGCTATGACAAATTAAATTATGAAAAATGAGGTTCTCTCTCAAAAAACTGGAACTAAATTCTTGGCAGTCTTTTAAATTTAAAAATTGTTTAATTTCTTTTTTAACCAATGGAGTGGCTGTAGCGGTGAAAGCACTAATAACAATTTTTTCTTGTTTTTTTTGAATTTTTTTTAAAAAATCTGGAATTTTTTTATAAGCTGGCCGGAATTGATGGGCCCACATACTGATGCAGTGAGCTTCATCAACACAAAGCATAGATATTTTAATTTGCTGACAAAGTTTGATAATAGCAGGATTATTGAGGCGCTCTGGAGCTAAATATAAAAATTTATATTGATTGTTGGCTAATTCTTTTAATCTTTTTTCAATTGTCTTTTTTTCTAGCTGACTGTTAATAAAGGTGGCCTTAATATTTTTAGCTAATAAATGATCAACTTGATCTTTCATCAAAGAAATTAAGGGAGAGATAATAATACTTAGGCCGTCAAAAATTAGAGCGGGCACCTGAAAACAAATGGACTTTCCTCCCCCAGTTGGCAATATGGCCAAAGTTTCTTTTTTCTTCAAGATCGATAAAACAATTTCTAATTGACCTGGTCGAAAATTTTCAAAGCCAAAATGTTGCTTGAGGGTGTTTTTTGCCAATTTGGATAAGTGTTGATCACTCACTTAATTATTATTAGTAATAAAAATGACAAGAGTGACAACAGAATTGAGTCTAGAATTTAAATGAGATTTATTTAGTGAAAATTACTAAATTTTATCTTTATGATTTCTTTGGAAATAAAATTTTAAAGTAAGAATGGAACCAATTAATATTCCCAGTAAATTAAGTAATAAAACTAGAGAGTGTTTAATAGCAATATCATATTGATTGAAAACTAAGCCTGCTGCGAGACTTGCAATAGGAGGAACTAAAGAAATAGAGATAGAAACGCCAGCACTAGTGTTGGGTATTTTTGGCCAAATCCATAATAAAGTGCCAACCACTCCCATTAAAACAGCCACGCCAAAAGTATCAAGCAAAGTAATGTTTGGTAATAAATAATCAAAAGTTTCTAGTTGATTGGAGAATTTTAATAAAAACCAGAAAATAAGACTACTGAGAATAGAAATAGTCAAGCTTATTAATAAAGATTTTAAGGATTTAAGCCAAGCTTTATAATTTTTTGAAACTAAAAAAACTGCACTAGAAATAACAGGGTTAAACAGAGGTGAAATCAGCATTGAGCCAATAAGAATGTATATGTTATTTAATTTGACGCCAAAAACAGCAATTAAACTAGAAATAATACTTAACAATATTAAATCTTGATCTAACTTAATTTTTTGCTTAGCTTTTTTTTCTAGAAAATGAATCTTAATGATGTTTTTGATTTTACTCATAACAAGGTTTTTTAATTTTTAATTATTAGATTTATTGTTTTTTAACTCTTTTAGGGTTTTAATGATTTCTTCTAAAGGTATGCCAGCTTCTTTAGCATCTTCTATGGCTCTTTGAAATTTTTCTGCTTTTTCATCAAAGGAAAGATTTGTTGCGTTATTAATTTCTTTTAATTTACCTAAGTAATTTGTATCCTCAGCTTCATTGTCAATTGGCTTTTCAGCGCTCATCTTATGCTTTCTTAAAAAATTGACTAAACTTTGTCGGGGAAACAGGACTCGAACCTGCGGCCTTACGGTCCCAAACCGTACGCTCTAGCCATCTGAGCTATTCCCCGATATCAGGTCAATACCTGTATTTTGTCTAAGTGCCGCGGGTGGGAATCGAACCCACACACTATTGCTAGTACGAGATTTTAAGTCTCGCGCGTCTACCAATTCCGCCACCACGGCGACTTTTAACCTTCAAATTATACCATTTTTTATTGGGTAAAAGACAAGAGCTGATAAACCTTGTAGATATCCCCTGCTCCAACCGTAATTGTAAGATCAAATTGATTTTCTTTTAAGTATTTGGCCAAGTGATTTATGTCTGATAAATATAAAACTTTAACTTGAGGAAACTTATCACTGATTGCCTGAACTAATTTTTGACTACTAACAGAATCATCCAACTTTTCTCTGGCTGAAGCAAAAATATCCAAAATAATAAGTTGGTCTTGATTGCTAATATTGCTGCCCAGAGCATCTACAAAATCTTTAAACATGGATTTAGTACGACTATAGGTATGAGGTTGAAAGGCGATTAATTTTTTGTTTTCAGGAAAGTATTGGTTTAAGGTACGAATTACTTCGCTAATTTCACTTGGATGGTGAGCATAATCATCAAAGAAAAGTTGATTGCTTTTTAGATGAACCAATTCAAAGCGACGTTTAGTTGACTGAAATTGACAGAGCTTTTGACAAATATTGGGAAGACTTATTTTTAATTCAGATAAAGCAGCTATAGCCGCAAGAGCATTCATGAGATTGAATTGGCCTGGCACTTTTAGCCTAAGTTGACAGTGATCTTGTTTATCTTCTAGTTCTTGATTAATTTCTGCTAGGTTTTGGCCATTTTTTATTTGCCAGTTGTCAAAAGAATAGTTTGCTGGTCCTTGCCAAGAAAAACTAATAATTTTTAAGTCTTCTCGAACTTTTTTGACTTCTTCACTTAATGCTACTAGCTCAGGATTATCAGCATTAATAATCAAGGAGCCGTTTTTTTTAATTTGTAAAAAAAAGTTTTTAAATGTTTCTTTAGTAGCATCAAAGTTTGGATAAACATCTGGATGATCATATTTTAGATTGGTGCAAACAAGAATTGAGGGTTGTAAAAAGCTAAAACGTGGAATCATTTTTTCACCCTTTTTAATGGCATTAGCATCAACAGCATATTCATCAGCCTCAGCAATAAAATATTCTGCATCGCTCTTCCACGAACCAGTAGCTTTCAAACCAATAATTTCTCCTACTCCAACCGAAAAAGAGATGGGGATATTTAATTTTTCAAGCACCCAAACCAACATAGCACTGGTACTGCTTTTGCCACCAACACCACAGACAGCAATACCTTTTTTTTGGTTAAATAAGTCTGCTAGTGCTTCTGCTTGTGAGTAAACAGGAATTTGAGCTTGGATAGCAGCTTGGACCTGTGGGTTATCAACACCCTGATGGGCAGCAGTATAAATTAGACAATCGATTTTCTTATTAGACTCTTTTTGTAAAAAATTTTCATCAAAATTTTCAACACAGATGTTTTTTTCAGTTAGAATTTTAGCAGTGACAAAATCTTCATCAAGATCGCTGCCACACACAGTTTTACCAGCATCAATTAAACATTGAGCTATAGAGGTCATTGCCACACCCTTAATTCCAACTAAATAAAAGTGCTGACAATCTAAAATTGAATTTTTTGAATTATTAGACATAGGCTAACTTATTTAAGTGCCTTTTTTACAGCTTCTACTTCACTCCAAGGTTTTTCAACTTTTCCATAGCACATGCTTTGTTCTGGCCCTTTGCCCAATAAAGCAATTAAGTCACCTTTTTTAGCTAATTTTTGTAAAGTAAAGTTAATAGCTCGTTGACGGTTAATAATAGAAATCACCTTGTGATGATTGTTGTTTAGTGATTCTTTCATTTGTCTAATAATGGTCCAAACATTTTCAGTGCGAGGATCTTCAGCGGTAAAAACCACTAGATCGGCTAGCTCAGCACCAATTTTACCCATCAATGGGCGTTTTGCTCGATCGCGCAAGCCTGCACAGCCATAAACAGCGATTAAGCGTCCAGCCATTTTTTCTTTTTGCATTTTTTGTCTTAGTGCTGTCAGTGCCTCGGTTAATCCTTGTGGGGTGTGAGCGAAATCTACCACTACTTGAAAGGGATGTTTTTGACCAGTTAATTTTTTTAAGTTTAAGAATTGCATGCGCCCATCAACTCCAGGAAAAGTCTTAAAACCTTCAATTAATTCTTCATTGCTTAGTTTTAATTCTTTGGCAATGGTAATGGCTAGACGAGCATTCATTTGATTAAACTCTTCTGGAAAGTGCTTAATGAGACTTTGGTCAAGTTCTTGATCAATTTTTTCTTCTTTACTGTAAGTTAGAACTTGATGGCGACTACTCGGAAGCAATTTTCTAAGGCGGTAAAAAGATTGGTCATCTTCATTAAGTACAACTGTTTTGCTTTTTTGCAGAACTAAGGCTTTAGCTTTCAAATAATTCTCATAGTTTAAATGATAATCAAAATGGTCTTGAGTGATGTTGGTTATCCCAGCAATTTCTGGGCGAATGCCAAACAGGCGGTATTGATAAGCTCCTTGAGACGTATATTCTAAGATTAAGTATTCTGTGCCTTGGTCAAGCATCTGTCGCATTAAGCGATAAAGATCATCTGGAGCAGGACTAGTAACATGAAAACCGGTTTCAATTTTCTTTTTACCTATATAGGCTGCGATAGTTGAAACTAGAGCTACCTTGTAATTAGCAGTTTTTAGTAAATGATAAAGAAGTGTAGTACTTGTAGTTTTGCCATCAGTACCGGTAATAGCAATGATTTTTAGTTCTTTTTGGGGAAATTTGTTTTGTAATTGAGCAGGCAAAGCTTTAAACAAGCCAGTTTTTATAAAATGATAGGGTTTTTTTACTTGATAAAGAAAATTGTTTAGCATGATGACAATATGATAACACTTTAATAAGATTTTCAAAACAATATGGCTTGTTGTCAATTTTCTTGAAGACAATTATCAAGGATGTTTGTTAAAACTTTTAGTGCCATTAATTTGGCTTTAAGCGTTAAAAAAATTGAAGTAGAGGTTGATACGGTCATTGGTAAACCAAGTTTTATTTTAATTGGTTTGGCCAACCGAGCGGTTGAAGAATCAAAAGAGCGGGTCAGCTCAGCTCTTTTGCATTGTGGAGTTAGAATTAAACCTTTACGTACTCTGGTTAATTTAGCTCCAGCTGAGTTGCACAAAACTAGCAGCGCTTTGGAATTAGCTATTGCGGTAGCACTACTTCGTCAGTATGGAGAAATAGAGATAGATTGTCAGAAAGCCTTATTTTTAGGAGAGCTATCACTAACTGGTCAACTCAAAGCAGTTAAGGGTATCCTAGCCATTGCTCTCAAAGCGAGAAGTTTAGGCTTTAAGCAAATTTTTTTTCCTGAAGCAAACTTGAAAGAGCTATCTTTAATCAAAAATCTAGAGCTTTTTCCTTTGGCAAGTTTGAAAGAACTAATTAGCTTAGTCAGAAAAGGTAATCTAATTAATCTAAAAGAGAAAGTAAGAGATTTTCAATCGATTGAGTCTGTTGAGAGAGTCTTGTCGGTGCCAGATCTTGCCGAATTTCAAGAACAAGATCAGGCTAAACGTGCCCTGAGTATTTGTGCTGCTGGCGGGCATCATCTTTTGCTTTTTGGTGAACCTGGTGCTGGAAAGAGCTATTTAGCCCAGAGTATTTTGTCAATTTTGCCAAGTTTAAATCAAGAAGAAGCTTTAGAAATTAGTCAGATTTATTCTCTACTCGCACCATTAAAAGACGGCTTGATCAAAGAGCGTCCTTTTCGTTCTCCTCATCATAGTGTTAGTAAAGCAGCTTTTCTTGGGGGTTTAGATTTTCCTGGAGAGTTGAGTTTAGCTCATTTAGGAGTTTTATTTTTAGATGAATTTATAGAATTACGTCGTGATCTAATTGAGGCCTTGCGACAACCACTAGAAAATCATTTTTTTAAAATCAATCGAGCTAAGCAAGAATTAACTTATCCAGCTAACTTTACTTTAATTGCCGCTACTAACCCCTGCCCTTGTGGTTTTTATGGTAGTCAAAAGCCTTGTCGTTGTAGCACTTATGATTTGTTGCGCTATCAAAAAAAATTATCTGGACCAATCTTGGATCGTTTAGATTTGAGTGTTCGTCTCAGTGCTGACTGTCAACGAGAGTTGTTTTTTAGCCCTCGTTCTGCTCAAAACAGTCGAGAAATTCGTCAGAGAGTGACTATTGCTAAGCTTCGACAAAATCAGCGTTTTAGTAAAACAAGTTTTTCCTCAAACGCTAACTTAAGTAGCGAAGGGGTGAAACACTTTTGTCAATTGAGTAAGGATGCTAAAAAAACTCTAGATTTGGCAAGAAGCCAACTTAAGCTTAGTATTAGAGGATATTTCAAAACCATTAAAATAGCTCAAACTATTGCTGATTTGCAAGAAGAGGAAATAATTACACCTCAATTGATTGCTGAATCTCTTAGTTTTCGTCAAGCGATGTTTGATTTTAGCTAAAGAGCAATAAACCAAAGCCTAAAATTAAACAATAGGTAGCAAAAAAGAGAAAACGATTGTGACTTAATACTTTTTTGAGAATTTTTAAGCTAAATATTCCACTTAAGAAGGCAACAAACATAGCTGGTAAAGTTAGTTTCCAATTAGCCATTTCTAAAATCTGTCCATTAGATTGAAAAATGTCAAAAAGAATGGCGCCAACAATCGCAGGAATAGATAGCAGGAAAATAAATTGAAAAGCAATCTTGTGTTTAATATTACTACTCAGTGCGGCGTAAAGAGTGATTCCTGATCTGGAAATTCCAGGTAAAACAGCCAGTGTTTGAAAAATACCTATTTTAATAGCAGTCAAAATATTAATTTTTTTCAATTGCTTTACTTGCTCTTCCTGTTTTTGGTTTTTTAGTGCTAAAAAACTCAAATAGTTAAATCCAGCAGTGATTAAAAGCAAAACACCAATGATAATGGTGGAATGACTAAAAACATTAACCCAGTGATGGGCAAAAAAAACAACGGGAATTAGAGGAATGCTAGCCACTAATAAATAAATTAAAGTTTTCTTTGAAATTATTTTAATTTCTGACCAAAAGTAAACGATTACCGCTAACAATGTTGCTAGGTGTAGGGCTATTTCAAAACTAAGCGAGTTATCATTGATAGCTAAAAATTCCTGGACTAAAAACAAATGGCCAGAGCTAGAAATAGGTAGAAACTCGGTAACTCCTTGAATTAAACCTAATAAAATTGCTTGAAAAAAACTCATAGCACTATTCTAGACATAATTGAGGACTTTTTAAAGTGAACATGGCTCGTAAGCCGGATTCTGTTTAGAAAGTAATGATTTATCTATGCACAACTTTATGACCATCTTTCCAAAAGGAAATATAGGGAGTAGGTCCATTAAGGTCAAAATCGTTGCTCGCAGCGGGGAGGATTGCCAAACAATCGTTGCCGATTATCTATCCAATAGCTTGATCGTTTCAACTGGCGCTACCCAGCTCGTCTCTGTTGCTCTAACTAGCTAGCTTTAACACTAGTCACAGCTTTCACTGTACACCCTCTACTCGGCTGTCCGGACTTTCCTGTCAAAAATGTTAATTGATGACCCATTACTCGGCCATGTTCCCTTGTATTATACTAAAAATTCTGCTAATCTGTCAGCTAGATTAGTAATGAAAGGATCATATGAGTGACGATTTAGTTAAAAAAGCCCTAGCAGAAAACGAAGATGAAGCGATAGAAAAAGTAGTAGCAAAAGCCAAAGAAACAGTAATGAGTGAAGATGAGGAAGTGGAACGCTCTAATCAGCTAGCTGAAACTTTAACTTCTCTGCAGAATTTAATTGAACGTCATGCTTTAGAGTTAACTAGACTTAGTGGGGAGCTGAGAGAAAAAAGACAGGCAGTTAAGAATGTTTTTGACAATGATTTTCAATTGCTTGAAAAAAAAGAAGAAGTAGATAAATACAATCAACAATATAAAGAGCGTAAAAGCCAATTGCAAAATGACCCTCAAGTAATAGCTCTCAAAGTTGATGTAAGTGACCTCAATCAACAAAAGAAAGAACTGGAAGAAACCCTCAGTAATCACCTAGTGAACTATCATGCTCTAACTAATTCAACGAGCTTTGATATGAGCGAAGGTGATCAATGGGAATTTGTAATTAAGGCAAAAATTAAAACAAAAACGAAGTAGTTCAAAATGATTTATAAAAAAACCCGCTTTATAAGCGGGTTTTTAAATTTTTAATTTAAGTTTTAAATTAAGAACCCAAACGTTGTTGAATTTTAGCGATGGCTGTTGGAGAAACATTTTTTCTCTTTTTTAAAGATTGAGCTCGCTTTTTTAAACGACTCATATCAGCAGTAACATCAGCTTTAATTCTAGAGGGTTTAGCAAAGTAACGTCGATCTTTGGCAATTTGTACCACACCAGCAGCTGCAATCGCTTTTTTAAATTGGCGAATAACATCTCCGGTTGACTGATTTTTCTTTGCTTTAATAATAACTGGCAAGCGTATCACCCCCTCTCTGGAGTTTATTAGTACGATTAAGAGCGCTATTATAAGTGATCGAAAGCAATAAAACCAGAGTTAATTTGGAAATCTTTCTAATTGACAGCTTTTATCTTTAGTGTTAGTTTTGAAAAAGTTTTTTAAAAATCAAAATCAAGAAAATGCGCTTACTAATCATTGAAAATGATTTAGTTTTATTAGATCTACTATTGGACAGTTTATTAAAAGATTATTTGGTTGATATAGCCAGTAATTTATCTAAAACTCAAAATTTACTTGAAGATAATTTTTATCAAGCAATATTACTCAGCTCTTTTGTTCTCGACAGTGAGCAACTAAGAAGTCGAGCAAGCCAAGTTTTTAGAAACTCAGGATCTCCTGTTCTCTTGATGACTAGTGGCAGACTATCAAAAGAAGACTTTACTTTTTTGGGCCAGCGATCAATTGATTTTTTACACAAACCTTTTAGTCTTAGTGAGTTAAATTTACGTTTAAAGTTATTATTATTTAAATTGCCAATAAAAAATCAGCAGCTGACTTTAAGTAATCAAAAATTATTGTTGAATAATCAAACTCATAGTTTGTCTTTTGGCAAAAAAACTATATTTTTAAGTAGAAAAGAATTTTATTTACTACAATTATTTTTTAAAAAACCTAATCAATTGTTGTCAAAAGCTTTGTTAGCTAATTTAGTTTGGGACAATGAAGAGGTTGTTTATGGCAATAGCATAGCTACTCATATATCTAGTTTACGAAGAAAAATTAAATATTTATCCGGAAAAGAACTAATCAAAACTGTTAGAGGTGATGGTTATTTATTGAAAGATTCAAAGTAATTTTTTAATCTCTTGAATATTCTTCCAACCTCCTAGTAAATGAATATGTAAGTGTTGAATTTGTTGAACTTGTTTGCCGACATTAATATGAATTTTATAATTATCTGCTATTTTCATTTTTTGTGCCATTTGTCGACATAAAAGTAGTAGTTGCCCATGAATTTTTTCATTACTTAATTCAATTTCTTCCAAACTAGTATAAGGATGTTTAGGAATTATTAGTAGATGGACTGGCGCTTTTGGATCATTGCTGGATATAACAATAAACTCATCATCTTCGAAATGAATGGTACTTGGTAATTTTCTTTGTATAATTTTGCTAAAAACTGACTCGCTCATTTTTCTATTCCCTACAATTTTTATTTTCTTAACTGTAAATTTTTTTAATTAAGTCAATAACTTGTTCAAGACTGAGTTTACTGGCTTTTTTATGATGCCAGTTATTGCTACCATTGAGCAACATTTTACCACTAGCATGATAAAACCAGTTAGCCGATGGGTCTAGTTCGCGAATAGCTTCATCTAATTCTTTCAGATTAAAATCTTCGCCGTCAGGATTTTTTGCATCTGGCCTAACTTTAATGCGAATGAAGCCCTGTTCTGGATCTTTACGAAGTACTAATTGATAGCCCTGAATTTGTGCTAATTTAATGGTGTCGTCATTGCCAGTTTCCAGAGCCAAGCATTTGCCTATTTTAATAGTAAACTCTTGTCCTTTACTCTCAATAGTTTCACGCGCACTATAGCGCTGGGTCATAGCGGCATAAGCATAATCTAAAGCTTTGAGACCAAAATTTAATTGTGATTGATCGTCGTGTAGATTGACAAACTCATGACCATGAATCAGAGAGTGAAGACTAAAGATGAAACGGTCTTCTTTTGCTTCGGGCCAATAAATTTCGCTAAAATGATCAATAGCGGTAATGTGCTTAATTACTGCAGCCAAAGCTTGGTCGTTTTTTTTATCTGGATAGCGTTGACAAATGTAGTCATAGACTAGCGAGCTGGCCGAGACGTCTCTCCCCGCTTTTTCGGGTTGATGATGATCAAATTCTCCCAGTCCTGTATCAACGTGAGTTACCTCGTGAAGTTGACAATTAAAATTTTTTTCACAGTCTTCTAAACTAATTGTGTCTCCTGGATCAACAAAAGCAATTTTGGCATCAGCGTAGCGAGCGCTGTCAAATCTTTTAAACAACCAAATGCTGCCAATAGCGTCTAAATCTGGGGCGTGATGAGTAACTAAAAGTTTTCTTTCGGACATGAAATCATTATAACAGCTGACAAAAAAAGAACCCACCGAAATCGCCTTAGGGGTAGATTTCAGTGGGGGTCTTCCTCACCGATATACAAACACTAATATATATTTTTTTTCAGTTTTTCAAATAAGAAAAAAAGATTGATCATTGGGCTTATAATTTTGTTCTAGACTAATTATTTTTTTAAATATAGGCTGATTATTTCTTGCAATTTTTGCAAAAAAGGATTGGTTTTAGCTATTTATCTAGCTTAAGACGGTTTATTAACTCTTTTGATTCAATCAGTTCGGTTTGTTGATTGTTTCTTGTTTGCCACTCGATTTTATTTTTATTGCGTTCTGACACAACTAATCGAACTGGTAAACCAATTAAATCACTGTCAGCAAATTTTTTACCAGCTGAGCGTTGGCTATCATCCCAGAGTAGTTCTACACCATTTTTTAATAAAGTTTGGTAGAGCTTATTGGCTAACTCTTCTCCTCCCTGAAGACTAATTAAATGTGCTGGAAAAGGAGCGACACTTTTAGGCCAGATAATACCTTTTTGATCATGATGTTTTTCAACAATAACTCCCATAGCTCGACTGATGCCGATGCCATAACAACCCATGATTGGGTGTTGTTGTTGACCGTTTTCATCTAGATATTTCAGGTTAAAAGCTTTGGTAAATTTTTTTCCTAGATCAAAGACATTGGCCACCTCACTAGCTTTCGCTTGTTTAAGCTCTACTCCACATTTTGGACAAGGACTGCCCACTTTAACCTGGCTAATTTCACTATTAATACAATAGTTGCAAGCATCACAATATAAAATGTCATCTTCACCGGCGTCAGTTAATACCATGAACTCATAAGAAATTTTATTACTGAAAGCACCACCACTGGCTTCTGTAGCTTTAGCTGTTAAAGATAATTTTTTAAAGACTTTTAAGTAAGCTTCCTTAGTTTTTTGATAAAATTTTTCGAAATCTTTTTGATCACTATGAAAACTATACATGTCCTTCATGTAGAATTCTCTACCCCGCAAAATACCAGACTTAGAACGCAGTTCATCTCGGTATTTCCACTGAATTTGGTAAAGAGCCAAAGGTAGATCCTTATATGAATTGATCAACTCTTTGGCGAGTGGAGTTACAATTTCTTCGTGACTTTGACCAAGTGCATATTCGCGGTTGGTACGACTCTTAAGTTTAAATAAGACATCAATGTTATCCCAACCTCCAGTTTTTAACCAATTGGCCTTGGGGTGAAGAGCTGGCATAAGTATTTCTTGAGCTCCCAGCACATTCATTTCTTGGCGAACAATACTTTCAATTTTACGCAGTACTCTAAGACCAAGTGGGGTGTAAGTATAAACGCCTGCCATCAGTTGTCGAATATAGCCAGCCTGAACTAAGAGTCGGTGATTGACAGTGTCGGCGTCAGCGGGTGTAGTTTTACTAGTGGAAAAGGCCAATTGAGAAAGTTTCATAAACAATACAGTTATTCTAAAGGGAAATGCTCTTTTTTACCAGTTTTAAGGAGATTTATTAAGTAGTTCTTGTGCAAAAACAGAACTAATGTCTAACACTTTTAATTTTTTGCTTTCTTGTTGGGTTTGATGAATAGAATTACTGACTATTACTTGGTCAATTTCGCTTTTTTCAATTGTTGATAGACCTTGACAAAAAACTCCATGACTAGCTAAGAAATAAACTTTTTTTGCACCTTCTTTTTTTAGCAAAGCAGCACTTTCTACAACAGTGCTTCCAGAAATAATGACATCATCTAAAATAATTACATTTTTATTTTTAATTGATGGTCCATGCAAAGCGTTCGCTGTCACTTGACCAGTTTTTAAATCACGACTTTTGTCAATATTAACCATTTCTAATCCTAGTTTTTCTGCAAAAATTCGAGCACGCTTAATGCCACCAAAATCTGGACTAGCCACGACAGTTTGATTTAAACCAATTTCTGTTTTTAAATATTTGATAAAAACATCGTCAGCAAACAAGTGGTAAGTTGGTACTGAGAAAAAGCCAGGAATACTAGAATTATGTAGGTCAAGCAAAAAAACCCTTTTCACAAAATGGTTGGAAATAATATCTGCTACAACCTTGGCGGCAATAGCCTCTCCGGGGCGAAAAACCTTGTCTTGAAGAGAATAACCCAACCAAGGAATAATCAGTGTCACGCCTCGGGCGCCAAGACGCTCAAGTGCATCAACAATTAGTAAGGTTTCAACAATGTGTTCATCGACCGGAGTGTTAAAACTTTGAATTAGGCAAACTTCTTGATCACGTACTAGTTCTTTGTTCTTTATCCAGACTCTTTTTTCATCATTGGCAAATTTGGAAATTTCAATAGGAATCAAATTTGATACTTTCTTGTTAGCAATTTGATTGAGGTTTTTAATTACTGAGTTGGCTAAATCAAAATTAGAGGAACCAGAAATGATGTTCATATGTTGTTTGTTTTTGGATTAATTAGTTTTAATTTTTTTTATCAATAATACTACTCTGGAAATTTTAACATATTTTGAGCTATCTGGCTAAGAAAAAATCTAATTATGAATACGACAGAAGAAAATTTAATCTACTTGTATTACTTGCCACTGACCACCATATAACTCACCAAGTTGCGCAAGTAATTCTTCTAAGGTTTTTGCTCTAATAGCCAATACATTGACAAATCCTTGATTTCTGTCTATGTTTCTTGAGGCCGTAAGATCAAGAGAAACTACGCTATCATTTAGTTCATCAAAGTTTATACAATGATTGTCCCAACCCACAAAATCAGAAGTTCCAGTACGAGCACAAACTCTGCCTGTAGCATGACCTGCTTTACAAGCATCATTAGCAATAGAAAAACAATTATTGAAGATCCCATTTTTTTCAGCGATGATGTGTTGAGCAAGATATTGAGCAACTTTTATTTCATTGATATTAGGTGTATCTTGTGGTTCTAAAAGTAAAAATTTTTTTCCCTTCATTTCAATAACTTTCCCAACCAATTGATGTTTTTCAATAAATTGAGAGATCATGTTTTGTTTTTCTTTTGCTTCTTTCAGTTTATAATCTGGTTTGGGGTTAAGTTCTTGTCTTGGTTCTTGGATTTTTTTATCTTTTTTAGATAATTTTATAAACGAATTTGTAGTTTCTCCCATAAAATGATGATAACTGATTTTAAACTTATCTAAAACTATCAAAAAAGACTATTGAAATAATTACTTATAATTTTGTGAGTCGGGAGGGACTCGAACCCTCGACACTCTGCTTAAGAGGCAGATGCTCTAACCAACTGAGCTACCGACCCGATTTTAATTACATGATTATAACAAACAATGTGCCCCCAGGAGGATTCGAACCTCCATCACTGGTTCCGAAGACCATTACTCTAATCCATTGAGCTATGGGGGCGCTCGGTTCTGCAGATATTATAATCCAAAAATATCGAAAATATAGCACGGCATCTTTCATACCAGCTGCTTTTTTTACAGAGTAAAAAAGGAGGGTCCAAAATATAACACAGTATCTTTTGTACCAGCTGCTTTTTGCAAAGCAAAAAGACAGGGTCCAAAATATAACACAGTATCTTTTGTACCAGCTGCTTTTTGCAAAGCAAAAAGACAGGGTCCAAAATATAGTATAATCGCTCTGTAAGCCGAGATGGCGAAATGGTAGACGCGCACGCTTCAGAAGCGTGTGAGCTTAGCTCATGGAGGTTCGAGTCCTCTTCTCGGCACAGAACTTGTCGTTTATAATAAAAGCCTATTTGAATCAGTGTTCTTTAATATTGAAGCCCGGGTGGCGAAATGGTAGACGCGCAGTCTTGAGGTGGCTGTGAAGCAATTCATGGAGGTTCAAGTCCTCTCCCGGGCACATTTTTTATTAATGTTTTTGAGGTAGAATAAAAAGTTGCTATTTAAAATAACACTTGAACCGCAGGTGAAAGTCTGCACATCAGGTGAAACCTGAGAAATGTGTCCAGAAGCGAAGCTTTCTGGGACACCTCTCCCGGGCACATTTTTTTATTTCTTTTGCTATGATAAAGAAACGGGTAATTAGCTCAGTTGGTTAGAGCGCATCGTTTACATCGATGAGGTCATAGGTTCGAGTCCTATATTACCCACACTCAACTTTGCTTCTTAATAAAAATCGTTTACAATACAGAAGTTAAAAAATAACGCCAAGCTAGCCAAGTTGGTCACGGCACATGTCTGAAAAACATGGGATCTTGGTTCGATTCCAAGGCTTGGCACGTTCTTTAAGAGATTATTTTCCCAAAACAGAGGCTAGCATCTGTTTAATGAATTTAAATAGAGCTCTAAAGATGTCTTGAATCATTATTGTTGCTCTATAATTTAATTGATCTTTTGTTTTAGCAAAAGTCTGATTTTTTTTAGTTTCAAAATCTGATGAATAGTTAGACATAAAAAGATTATAATTTGTTTTGGTGTAAATAAACAAGCGAGAGTAGTTCAGTGGCTAGAATGTCTCCTTGCCAAGGAGAAGGTCGCGGGTTCGAATCCCGTCTCTCGCTCTCTACAAAAAATAAAACTTTCCAAAAAACTAAATCAAATCTCCCTTGGGTTTATATTTAACCCAGGTCTCAAAGATTGTTCTAAGTACAATAATTGTTGGTACGGCCAGCAGTGCTCCTGCTATTCCAAAAATAGTACCACCGATTAAAATACCCAAAATTACGGTTAGGCCGCTAACATTAATATTTCTTTGCATGACTCTGGGAACAATCAGATTATTTTCTAATTGCTGAATGATGACGTAAAGTACTAAAGTGACAATTGCTCCTGGCCAGCCCAGGGTTGCTAGGGCTATCAAAATGGCGGGAATGGCTGAAACTGTGGGGCCTATGTTGGGGATAACTTCCATAATCCCAGCTAGAAGCGCCAATGGCAAAGAATAAGGCAGGCCTATTAGGGTTGTGCCAATAAAAACCAAGGCTCCTACAATAATCATTGTTATGAATTCTCCCCTAATCCAGTTGCCTAGTTGGATATTTATTTCACGAATAGCTTCTTCAAATTGTTTAATTTTTTTATCATCTCTTGTTAGCCAGGAAAAATCACGAACTACCTGCCCCTTTTCTATAGACATGTAGAGGGAAATTACTAAAGTCATAATAATCGTCAGAAATCCAGAAAAAGTAGAACTAATTACATTAATTACGGCAGATAGCGAACCACCCAACTGCTCACTGATTCGACCAATATCTTGTAAATTAAGCTCAAAAGTATCAAGCATGATGTTAATTTCTGGAGGGAGTTTAAGAGTGCCAAGCATAATTGAGAATTCACTAACTAGGGGAGGGAGAATTAGGGCTAAAAACAATCCAAGAATAATGGAAAATATAAAGTAGACAAAAATACTGCTAGTAGACCTTTTCCAACTAAATTTATCTTGAATTTTGCAAATTGGTTTGTTAAGACCAACGCTTATGATGTAAGCGATAAAAGTAATAAACAGAATGTTTTTAATTTTTTGAATAAACCAAATACCAACTAAGAAAAGAAAAATAAAAACAACAATTGAGGGGGAAATTTTGACAAGTAATTCGTCTTTTTTAGGCTTTGACATAGTGCTTATACTATAGCACAAGAGCTAGGGTTTTAGTCAAAAGTTTCTGATCATTTGCTTCTAAAAAATTTAAATTTTCAGTTTTTTTCCACCAAGTATCTTGACGTCTGGCGTATTGAATTTCGCTACGTTGCCATTGTAGAAGAGCCTGGTGCTTGTTTAGTTCGTGGTTGAGATAGTCTGCCACTTGTGTAAAGCCAATGCTACTGGCAGCTGGTAATTCTGAACTAAGTTTAAATTGGTCAAGACAGGCTTTGACTTCGTGAACAGCATGTTTAAAACGTTCTGCTACACGTCTTTTAATTTTTTCCTCCCGCTCCTTTTGGGTCAGGGTTAAATGTATGGAACAAATATTTTCTTCTTTGCTTTTTTTAATTGTTTTCTTTGTATCAGTGAATTGAGCAATTTCAATTGCCCTAATTAGTCTTCGAGGGTTTTGTACATCTGATTGATTCATTGTTTCAAATTTTTCTGGATCAGTTTGTTTAAGTGTTTCTTGAAGAAATTGAAGCGATTTTTTGTCTAATTTTTGGCGCAAGGTTGGATTGGGTGGAATAGAAAGAGTGGCTGCTGGTTGGATAATTTGGCGATGATAAAAACCAGTGCCACCGACTAATATTAAAACTTCTTTATCAGTCAACTGCTTTTTAAGGCTTAGGTATAATTTTTTGAAATGGGCGGGTGACCAATCTTGCCAAATAGGAATAATACTAACTCCATGAAGAGTAATGGGTAGTTGTGAATGAGCAAAGTGACGATAAGGTTTCTTTTTGATTAGCTGCCAGCCATGAGGCAGATCTGCAGCGGTTAAAATTTCTAAGCCTTGATAAACCTGGCGAGAATCAACAGAAAGAAGGTAAACTCGTTGAACTTGATTGTTTTCAATTAAAGATTCTGCTAAATCTAAGGCAAGTTTGCTTTTACCGGTAGCTGTGGCTCCGGTAATTGAAATTATTTGATTTTGAATCTTTGTTTTTAGCATTTTAAACTACCTTGGGTCTTTGCTTTAGATTGTTTTTGTTAATTAATTTGTCTAAAATTTGCCAGCGTTTTTTCTTAATTGAATGAGGAATGTCGTCTTGATAAAGTCTGCTGGCGCTAGTGCCGGGACGAGGCGAATAAATATTAACAAAGGCTAGTTGCCAATTGGCTTTTTTGGCTAAATCCAGGGTGTCTTCAAATTCTTGCTCTGTTTCTCCAGGGAAGCCAACTATTAGGTCTGTTCCCAGGGTAATATCTGGTGCAGCTTGACGTAATTTTTTTAATAAATTTAGATAGTCTTCACGAGTGTAACCGCGATTCATTCGATGTAAAACACTATTGCTGCCGGATTGGACGGGCAAGTGAATGAATCGATCCAGTTTTTGATTATTAGCAATTTCTTTAATTAACTCATCATGAAAATCCCAAGGATTGCTACTCATAAAACGAATGACCTTGATTTCATCTAAGGCGGAAATCGTTTGCAACAACTCAACAAAAGGAGGTGTGCCCTTTGCAGGAAAATATTGAGATTGATTGCTTGGTAGATTCTCTCTTTCCATTTCAGAGCGCAAGATTTTTTTGCGATTACTAACACCAATTTTTTCTAAACCCCAGGAATTAACATTTTGACCAATTAGAGTAATTTCACTGTAACCTTGTTTGGCCAGCTCTGTAGCCTCTTCCATAATATCAATAAAAGAACGAGACTTTTCTCTGCCTCTGGCATAAGGGACAATACAGTAGGTACAAAAGGAATTACAACCAACAGAAACCGGTATAAAAGCATGTTTTTTGTCTTTGCGTTTGGCTTTTTTTAAAAAAGCCATTTGATTGCTGGGAATAATTTTGTCGATCATGGGCAAAATTTTTTTAAGATGGTCTTGACCATGATGAATCATGCAGCCAGAAAAAATTATTTCTGGCTTGCTTTGTTTATTGTCTTGATAATATTTAGCGACTTTAAGTAAAAAAGCTCTAACCCTCTGCTCTGCTCTTTCTCTAATACTACAGGTCACTACGGCTAATTTTTGACAATCTTGCCAAGAGTTACTTTCACTTAAGCCTTGTTCTTCAAAAAGTGCCGCCATTCTTTCAGCATCACTTTTATTAGCCTGACATCCATAAGTTTTGATAAAGTATTTTTTTGACATTTAACTGTCCATATTCTAACACCTTATTGTCTTTCCCCTTCACTTTCATATTAATTAGATTAAAATAACTATGTAGAAGCTTTGTTCTTTGACAGTGTTTTTGTTTTTTAAAAAAAGGTGCGGTACCAGAGTGGTCCAATGGCGAGGTCTGCAAAACCTCCGTTCGCGGGTTCGAATCCCGCCCGCACCTCAACCAACTATTTTTAATTTTTTAAAATAGTTTTATTAATAAATCTTTATGTCTTTTGACCTAAAGTAAAGAAAGGTATTGATGCTAATTAAATCAATTGAGGCTCAAGAAGTTTTGGATTCACGAGGAAACCCCACGGTTGGAGTAACTTTGAAGCTTGAAGATGGAACTGAAGTTTTTTCAGCAGTTCCCTCAGGTGCTTCAACTGGTGCTTATGAAGCACTGGAGCTTCGCGATGAGGACAATACTCGCTATTTGGGTAAGGGAGTATTAAAAGCTGTAGCCAATGTTAATAATATTATTGCTCCCGAACTCATTGGTCAAGATGTTAGAGAACAAGAAAAACTTGATCAAATGATGCTCGATTTAGACGGTACTCAGGGTAAACAAAATTTAGGTGCCAATGCTATTTTGGCAGTATCGATGGCTTGTGTAAAAGCAGCGGCCATAGTTAATAAGATGCCTCTTTATGCTTATATAGCTAAACTCTTTGGTAATAGCACTGAAGAATTTGTGATGCCTATTCCAATGTCCAATGTACTTAATGGCGGTAAACATGCTATCGGTAGTGCTGACATGCAAGAATTTATGATTTTTCCCCTAGCTGCTCCCAATGTAGTAGAAGCAATTCGCTGGAATGCAGAAATTTTCCATCATTTAGGAAAAATTATTCAGAAAAAAGGTTGGCAAAAAACTGTTGGAGATGAAGGCGGTTATGCTCCTCCACTAGGTACCAATGAGGCTCCTTTACAATTGATTATGCAAGCCATTGAAATGGCTGGTTATAAAGCTGGAGAAGATGTTTTCATTGCTCTTGATCCAGCAGCTAGTGAGTTTTATGAGGGTGAGGGTGAAACTGGTCTTTATGATCTAAAAACCGAGGGTAAAAAACTGACTAGTAGCGAGATGGTTAAAAAATACCAACAATGGGTTGAAGAATATCCAATTGTTTCTATAGAAGATGGTTTGGCCGAAGATGATTGGAGTGGTTTTAGTGAGTTGACTGAAGTTTTGGGTAAAAAAATTCAAATTATGGGAGATGATCTCTTAGTAACTAACCCAGAAAGAATTCAGAAAGCTATCGATAAAAAGGCTGCTAACTCAGTGTTAATTAAACTTAATCAAATCGGCAGCGTCAGTGAGACGATTCAAGCTATTAAATTAGCTCAAAGCGCTGGTTGGACCTGTGTGGTTTCTCATCGCAGTGGCGAAACAGGAGATACCTTTATTGCCGATTTTGTAGTTGGTACAGGTACCGGACAGATTAAAACTGGTTCAATGTGTCGCAGTGAGCGAGTGGCCAAATACAATCGTTTAATGATAATTGAGCGAGAACTAGGAGATAAGGCAAAAATTGCTAAGTTTCCTTTTAAACAATAGTTTGTTTATTGAGAGGGGCTATATGCCCCTCTTTATTAAGCAAATTAAATTAAAAAGGATTATTTATGTCTGATACTTCTCAAAAAAAGTTAGCGCTAATTATTCTTGATGGCTGGGGTCATTATAAAGATTATCCAGGCAATGCTATTAGTTTAGCTAATACTCCTAATTGGGATAGAATGTGGCAGGAAAATCCTAAAGCCCTTTTAGATTGTTCTGGAGAAGCAGTGGGTCTGCCAGCTGGTCAAATGGGTAATAGCGAAATTAATCATGCGGCTATTGGTTCAGGACGAGTTATTTATCAAGATTTAGTTAAGTTAAATAAAGCAGCAGCCGAAGGTTTATTGCATACTGCTCCAGCTATTGAAGAAGCCTTTAGTAGAGCCAAAAACAATTCAACAGCGCTACACATTATGGGTTTATTGAGTCCAGGTGGCGTTCACTCTCATCAGGATCACATTTTCGCTTTGATTAAAGAAGCGGCTGGCTTTGGAGTGGAAAAAATTTATGTTCATGCAATTACTGATGGACGGGACACGGCTCCCCAAAACTGTTTAGCTAGTTTTGAAAAATTAGATGAAATTTGCCAAGAAACAGGAGCTCAGCTAGCAACTATTGCTGGTCGTTATTTTGCTATGGACCGTGATCATAATTGGGAGCGAACTGATCTGGCTTATAGCGCCGTTAAGGATCGTCAAGCCCCTCAGTTTTCCAGTGCCAAAGAAGCAATTAAACATTCTTATGAAAATGGTAAAAATGATGAATTTATTGTTCCCTGTACCATCAAAGTTGATGATGAAATAGAAGCTAAAGTTAAAAGTACTGACAGCTTAATTTTTGCTAATTTTCGCAATGATCGACCACGTCAGTTGACTGAGCGATTTTTAGAAAAAGGTCCTGAAAACATTTTCTTTGTTACCATGACTTTATACAGCGATAAATATCCGGTGGCGGTAGCTTATGGTCCAGAAAAGGTTGAACGTACCTTGGGAGAGGTTTTGGCAGAAAACAAAGTGAAGCAATTTCGGGTAACTGAGACTGAAAAATTTGCTCATCTTACATTCTTTATGAATTGCAAGCGCGAAGAGCCCTACCCTTTAGAAGAGCGTTTTATGTTTAATAGTAATAAGGTAGAAAGTCATGCAGAAAAGCCCGAGATGAAGGCTTTAGATATTGCTGACAAGGTGGTAGAAACTATGAACAAGGGTGAGCAGTCAGTAATTTTTACCAATATTTGTAATGGTGACATGGTTGGTCATACTGGAGATATTAGAGCTGCTGTAAAAGCAGTAGAGGCTGTAGATCAAGCTCTAGGTAAAATTGAACAAACAGCTAAAGAGCAAAATTACGTTTTGATTGTGACTGCTGATCATGGTAACTGCGAACAAATGCTTAACGAAGATGGCAGCACAGTCACTGAACACAGTACCAATCCAGTTCCCTTTGTTTTAATTAATGGTGGCCAACTTCTTAGACAAGAAGGTATCATGGCTGATATTGCTCCCACTATTTTAAAATTATTGGCAATAAATCAACCCTCAGAAATGACTGGTCAAAGCTTGGTCTAGTTAATTGATTTAATAGTTGTGTTACACTAATAATTGAATTACAAAACTTGCAGAAAGGATTTTATGTCAGGTTATAGTGTCAATTTAGAAGAAAAAACCATTCAGAATCAAAATTTTAGGGAGGTGCTTTATACTGCTCCTCTCACCCAATTGGTAGTGATGTCTATTGCTCCAGGAGACGATATTGGTTTGGAAACACACGATGATCATGATCAATTTATTCGTGTAGAAAAAGGAATTGGTCAGGCAATTATTGGTGAGACTACTTATGATTTAGCTGATGGTATAGCGATAGTGATTCCTGCTGGTCAAAAACACAATGTGATTAATACTTCAAGTAGTGAAGCGCTACAGCTTTATACAGTTTATGCGCCAGCTGAACACCCAGAGGGAAAAATTCACCCAACTAAAGAAGATGCTCTCAATGACCCAGATTACGCTGATGAGCATTAATTTATAGAAATTAGCTAATTGCTGAGCTTTTTATTGGAGCTGAAAAGTTGCAGAGTGCTTCCAATTAACATTGTGGCAAATAACATTTCAGCTATTTCTTCGATAGTGATGAGTTGAAAATAAATGTGTTCACTATAAATTCCTGAGGAACCAAGGAGCTCAGTAATCATAATGATTAAAAGTAGCAGGCTGGTGCTAGCAATTACCCAAGCGTTGTTTTTTACTTTTGTTTGAAAATAATGGAACCAATACCCGCTCCAAAAAAAATATAAGAAAATAATTGGTAAATAATAAATAATCCACAGAGAAGATCGATAACCAACTTCTAGAGAAACATCTACAACAATCTCTGAGCGTAGCCAAGGAATAAATTCAAAAATTCGATAAACGTTTTCATGAATTTCTAGTAGCTCATCAAAGCCTAGAGCTATAAAGAAAAGTGAAATGGGGAAAACAAAGCCTTTAATTTTTTTAGAGAAATTTGCCTTTTTGCTGTTAAGTAGAAAATATAAGCCAAAAATAATTAGTTTAAATGACTGGTAAATAGCAGGTAGGTTGCGCTCATGATCTAAATTAAAAAAAGATTGTGCTTTGCCAAACAATAGGTGAAGTGCAATTATTAATAAATCAAGAAACAATAGTATATAAAATACCAATTGATGTTTTGTATAAGATTTATTGAAGATTTTTTTCACCTTGGTATTTTATAAAAAAATAAACTATTAAGCTATAGTAATATGATAAATTTAATTAAAATCTAATTAAGATAAAGACAAAAAACCATTCTTGAGTTACAATATCGCTAATGTTTTTATTAAATAACACATGCCATAGCGCTTGGTATTACGCCCCTGCTAGGAGGTATGTGCTTTTGATGAAATAAACTCATAAATTATTTAGCAATAAACACAAACCTCCTTAAAGGAGGTTTTTTTGTGCGTGAAAAGGAAAATATGAAAAAGAAATTAGAAACTCAGTTAGTCAGCATGACGCAAAAAACTTATGCTCTGACTGAAAAGAAAGAAATTGACTTGTCTTTGAGCGAGAATCCGCTTGGATGTTCTCCACTGGTTGTTAGTGCTTTAAAGAATATAAAAATTAAGCTAAACTCTTACCCCACTCCTAGTGCTGGGTTTTTGAAAAAGAAGCTCGCTGATAAATTTTCATTATCTGCAAATAATTTTTTGATCGCTAATGGTTCAGAGTCAATTATTAATGTTTTACCCAGATTATTTGCTAAGTTTGGTGATGAAGTAATTGTACCAGCGCTATCTTTTCCACTATTTACTATTTGCTCCAAACAAGCAAAGAAAAAAGTGCTTTCATCTAAGATGACAGCAAAGCTAGAAATCGATTTGAAAGAGATAACAAAATTAGTTTCAACTAATACAAGCTTGGTTTTTATTTGTAACCCCAACAATCCAACTGGTTTAGTAATAGAAAAAAAAGAAATTATAAAATTTCTCAATAATATGCCTACAACTACCTTAGTAATTATTGACGAAGCCAGTATTGAATTTACTGATGAAAGCATGATTGATGAAGTTAGAAATAGAGATAATCTGGTGGTTTTAAGGACATTTTCAAAAGCCTTTGGTCTAGCTTCGCTTAGAGTTGGTTTTGCAGCGGCTAGTGAAAAAATTATCAAAAAAATAGAAGAAGAAACGATGACCTTCCCAATTAGTGGTTTAAGTGAGAGACTCGCAAGCATTGCTATTGAAGACAGGAAATTTATCGAAACCACAAAAAATTTTGTGATAAAACAACGAGGACTGTTAAAAAAAGAACTGAAAAAGATGGGATTTTCTGTATTTCCAAGTGAAACAAATAATTTATTTGTAAGATTGCCAAGTTTTCTAGATGTAGATAAATTTAGCAAAAAACTAGAGCAAGAAGAGATATCTCTTATCATGGGTTCAAGTTTTGCCGGTTTTGATAATTCTTTTTTTAGAATTAGTATTAGAGATAAAAAAACAAACCAATTGTTTTTGAAAAAGATGAGAAAAATTATTGAAAATATTTAGCTTCTTAATTTTTTCCTAAGAAAAGTCTAGCAAAGAACCCGTCTAGCAAAAAACCCTTTTTTTCTAGCAAATCTGCATATTGAGGTTGAGCAAGAGCATTGACTGACACAGCTCCTTTTTCTTTTGCTTCATCAATGACTAAATCTGTTAAGGTAGAAGCAACTCCTTGCCTTCTATAGTTTTGGTCAACTCCAATGTCGTCAATTGCAACATGGTCTTTTACGTACCTTATCTTTACTTGACCTATTTTTTCACCATCTTTATTAATGGCTTCAAAGCCATTTGCTGTTTTTTTATATTCAGTTGTTTCCATATTTCGTAAACAGGAATAATTCTATTTTAATAGAAGAAGTGTTGTCAATGCTGTGACCCCATGGGGAATCGAACCCCAGTTGTCGGGATGAAAACCCGATGTCCTAACCACTAGACGATGGGGCCAGGTTTTACTAAAGCCAGGTTATGTTTTTAAAGTGTCTAATTTTTAAATTTTGGCTTTGCAAATTACCAACTAAAGATATGATATCAAAACGCCAAGCTTTTGGGAACTTTTGTTTTTGCAACCATTGTTTAGCAACTATTTGCATAGATCTGATTTTTTGATGATTAACTGCTAAACTGCCCTCACCAAAACTATCATTTTTTCGCCATTTTACCTCAACAAAAACGTATTCGTTGTGTTTTAGATCTAGAGCAATAATGTCTAGCTCGTGATTTCCAAAGCTCAAATTTTGTTCTAAAACTTGGTAATTTTTTCTTGTTAAAAATGCACTAGCTGTCGCTTCTGCTAAACAGCCTTGTTGAATTTTCCAGTTATTTTTCAGTTTTTTCGAAAAGATTTTTTTCTTTAACCTTGCTGGCGGCTTTACCAACTTTATCACGCAAGTAATATAGTTTGCTACGACGTACATCTCCTTGACGTTTAAGTTCAATCTTTTTAATGCTAGGCATAGCAACAGGAAATATTTTTTCTACACCGATGCTATTGGCGCCAATTTTGCGAACGGTGAAGCTTTTACCTAATCCTCGATTTTTGATAGCAATCACTATGCCTTCAAAAATTTGAATTCTTTTTTTATCACCTTCACTAATTTCTTGGTGTACTTGCACCGAATCACCGACACTAATGGTTTTGTTGTTGTAAATAAAATTGATTGACATAACAAGCGGGTATTGTAACAGAATATGTATCAAGTTTGCAAGCTTGAAAGAATTTATTTTTTTGTATTTTTTGATTGTTGTAAAACTGCTTTTAAGTATTCAATGAAAATTGGATGAGGAGTTAATGGCCTAGATTTATATTCTGGATGAGCTTGAGTGGCCAAAAAGAAAGGGTGGGTTTGTGGTGAGAGTTCAATCATTTCTACAAAAAAATCATCGGGGCTAGTGCCAGAAATAACAAAACCTTTGTCTTCTAGAATTTGTCGGTATTGGTTATTAAACTCAAAGCGATGACGATGACGTTCAGAAATTAAATTTGACTTTTCATTTTTAAATGCGTGATGTTTTTTATAGATATGGTGCGCTAAAGTATCTTTTTTGAGTACACAATCGTAGGATCCAAGACGCATGCTTGCGCCAGTACCCTTTATTTTTTGATATTTTTTATCAAAAGGTATGGCGTGAATAATGGGGTCTTTGGCTTGAAGATCAACTTCTTCGGTATGAGCATTTTTGAGTCCCACTACATTTCTAGCATATTCAATCGAAGCCAGTTGCATACCATAACATAAGCCAAGGTAAGGAATTTTTTCTTCTCTAGCATATTGAATGGCTTGAATTTTCCCCTCTACTCCACGTTTTCCCCAACCAATAGGAACGATGATACCATCTGCCTTTTTGAGATCATTTAGAGCTTGAGCTTGTTTTTTTTCTATCTTTTCAGCATTGATAAATGTTATTTCTATATCAAGCTGTTCTTGCCAAGCAGCATGATCAATGGCTTCTAACAGTGAAGTGTAAGAATCTTTTAGTTCAAACTCTCCACTTTTAATATATTTGGCAATAATAGCAATGTTGGCTTTTTTATCCTTTTTGCTATAAATCTTTTTTACCATCTCTCTCCATTGATTGAGTTGAATTTTTTTATCATTCAATTTGAGTTTTTTTAAAACCTTACTACCAAAGTTTTGTTTTTGAAAAATTAGAGGTATTTCATAAATTGATTTGCAATCAGGGTTAGAAATAATTTCCTCCTTTTCCATATTGCAAAAGTAAGCTACTTTTTCTTTACGCTTATCGTCAATATAAGTGGTGCCGCGACCAACAATGAAGTCTGGTTGGATACTCATTGAATTAAGAGTTTTAACTGATAATTGAGTCGGTTTTGATTTAAGCTCATTAATGTGACTTGGATTGGGAAAATAAGTAACATGAACAATAATGACATCATCTGGCAGTGTCATTTTCATAATTCGGTAAGCTTCGTAGTAAATAATATTTTGATATTCACCAACGGTGCCACCCAACTCTACTAAACAAACGTCATAGCCTTTGCCCGCAGCTTGAATGCGACGAATAGCCTCTTCTGGAACATAAGGAATAGCATCTACAGTAATTCCCTCATACTCTAGGTTTTTGGCTTTTTCAATAACGGTGCTGTAAATTTGGCCCATGGTGGTGAAGTTTTTATAGCCAACTTCTTCTCCTAGAAATCTTTCATAAGAACCCAAGTCCAAGTCAGCTTCTAGACCATCATCGCATAAAAAAACATCACCATGTTCAATGGGATTAATATTTCCAGAGTCTAAATTTAAATAGTTTTCACATTTGATGTTAGTGACGCTGTAACCATGTGCTTTAAGCACTACTCCAAGTGATGCGGCCGTGATTCCTTTACCTAAGCCAGATAAAACTCCGCCAGAAACAAAAACATATTTGGTAGGATGCTTTTTAGCTGCCTGTTGGAGAAATCCGCGAATATTAACCATCACGGGATTTTATTATAGGTAGCTTTTGCTTATTTGAAAAGATACAAAAAGAAACTAGAATGAGTGTATGAAAAGAATTTATACTAAAACTGGAGACAAGGGTCAAACAGCCTTAATAAATGGAGAAAGACTAGCTAAGGATAGTTTGGTTTTTACTGTTTTAGGTACGCTGGATGAATTTAATGCCAGCTTAGGTTTATTAGTGGCAAATTGGGATGAGGCTTTGCTTGGAAAGATAAGCGAAAATAATCTTAAAGAGCTTGTTAAACAAAAAACTTTTCTGCTTGATTTACAAAGACAACTTTTTAAATTAGGAGCGGAAATAGCCAAATCACCAAAGGTTATTTTTCCCAATGAATTTTTAAATGAAATGGAGAAAAACATTGATAATTTGCAAAACAAATTGGGCAAAGATTTTTGGAGTAATTTTGTTTTACCTGGCGGCAGTCAATTAGCAGCTCAAACAGACTTGTCACGGACCATTTGTCGAAGGTTAGAGAGAAAATTGGTTGCTCTGGATGGAGAAAGAGATTTGCGAGATATTTTGGTCAAATTTATTAACAGAACTAGTGATTATCTCTATATTTTGAGATCCTTTATTAATTTCCAGCTAGAAATTAAAGAAATTCCTGTTTAAAAACTTTTTATCAAACTGATTTAATAGCGAAACTTACGAATAAGCCCCACTACTCGTCCTTGAATTTGAACATTTGTTGCGTAAATTGGACTCATAGTCGAGTTGGCTGGTTCGAGACGAATGCGGGTTACTTCTTTGTAGAAACGTTTAAGAGTGGCAAGTCCGTTGTCTAGAAGTGCAACCACGATATCACCATTATTTACCTCAGGAGTTTCTTCGATTACCACATAATCGCCATCATCAATATGATCTTCAATCATTGATTTACCTTTGACTTGCAAAATAAAGGCTCTTTTTTTACCAGAAATCATTTCTGGTGAAACCTTGAAGCTCGCTTCTGGATCTTCATGGGCTTCTATAGGTGCTCCAGCGGCAATGTAGCCTAAAAAAGGCAAATCAACGCTATCAGTAATATCTAAAAAGGTTCTGTCTACCAACTCAATACCTCTAACTGCCCCCTCATGTTTACGAATCACTTTTTTGCGTTCTAGTGCTTGCAAGTGTTCGTGAACAGTGGCTAGTGAGGAAACACCAATAGAATCAGCAATCTCTCTAAGAGTTGGAGCGTAGCCATTTTTTTGAATATATTGAGCGATAAAATCGACAATTTGTCTTTGTCTTTTGTATAAAGTAACTGCCATAGACCCGATGCTTTCACTAATTTATAACGAATATTAACCATAAAATAAACGAATTAGTCCCAAAACTCAACTAGCAATTTATGTATCAAAATATATCAAATATAAGTTTAACAGTTATAAGATAAAATTAGTACTGACATATTGTTAGAGTTCAGTTATACTTTTTATTTATGACAGGAATTACAGATACAGTTTTAAACTATTTAACTAATTTTGCGACTTCGGTGTCCTTGCCCTTTTTTGTTGTTATCGGTGCAATTGCTGAAGAAATTATTGCCATCATTCCCTCCCCTTTTGTGCCATTGACTGCTGGTTCTTTAGCCATTAGTCAAAATAAAACTGTTTATTTTGTTTTGTTTTTAGCATTGGTTGGTGCTTTAGCCAAAACCTTTTCTACCTCAGTGGTTTTTTGGATTGCAGATAAATTAGAAGATTTAATTACCCATGGGAAACTTGGCAAATTTTTAGGTTTAGAGGCTAATGAAATTGAACGCTACGGCAAAATATTTTCAAAAACCAAAAGCAATACTTTGATTCTATTTATACTAAGAGCCTTGCCTTTTGTACCTACATTGCCAGTTACTGTTGTTGCTGGACTAATTAAGATTAAGTTCAAAATTTTTGCTTTGGGTACTTTCTTAGGAATGGTGGTGCGTAATGCCTTTTATTTATTGGGAGCTTTTTATGGCCTACAACAGTTCCAGGGCTTGGTAGACAGTGTGGATACTTTAAATTCTGTTCTAGAAATAGTAATAATACTTAGTTTTTTGGGTTTTATCTTTTACATATTACGCAACAATTGGCATCGTTGGTTTATAGATAAAAAAAAGAAAACAAGAGAATAAAAAGATTTTTATTTTTCGGCTTTTAGTTCTTGGTCAATTTCCATTAGACGATTATATTTTGCTACCCTCTCACCTCTATTGAGTGGGCCAAATTTTACATAATTAGCTCCGACTCCGACTGCCAAATCTACAATTAGAGTTTCTAGTGTCTCTCCTGTGCTATGGCTAATAACTAAATCTAATTGATGGTCTTTAATGGCTTTGATGCTTTCCATCAATTCACTGATGGTGCCAATTTGTTTTGGCTTGAGGACAACGGCATTAGCCATTTCATCTTCTTTAATTTTATTAATTTCTGTTACCTTAGCCCCTACATGACGATAAGCAGCAATTGAAGTTGTTTTACCTAGATTACGTTGTAATAACTGCCAACTTTTTTTGTCACTTTCAATAAAAGGATCTTCTAAATAAATAATTTTATATTTTTCTCTTATTTGTTCGTAAAATTGTAATAACTCTTTTTCAGTAAATCCTTGATTACTATCTCTAATACGATATTTACTTGCCTCAAACAATCTGTAAGCAGAAGCCTGCAGTCCGAAGAAAACATCTTGAGCAAAGTTGTAACTAGTGGTACGAATTGCCTCAATTAATAACTCAAAGGCATCTAAATTACGATATAAGTTTGGTGTGAAGCCACCAGTTAGACCAGTAGCATGGATGGCACCCTTATTAATCAGTAAAGCTTCTAGTTTTTGCTGAATGACTGCAATCATTTCTAAAGATTTTTCTAAGGATAAGTGGCTAGCGGGAATAAGTGAAAATTCTTGAAAATCGAGATTTTTGCCACCATGTTCTCCTCCGTCAAAAGCAGTGACAATGCAGTTTGGTAAATCAATTTCTTGAATAAGATTATATTTTTTTTGAATATATTCGTAGAGTGGTAGTCCAACACTAATCGCACCAGCCTTCAAAACGGCCTGAGAGACCGCTAAAAGAGCGTTAGCACCTAAGCGACTTTTATTGGCAGTGCCGTCTAAACCAATTAAAATTTTATCTAATTCTCCTTGAGCAGTTACTTCTTTTTCTATAACTTGAGGAGCAATAATTTGATTAATATGATTAATTGCCTTGTTTACTCCTAAGCCGAGAAACCTTTCATCTTTATCTCTTAAATATAGGGCATCACTGGGATTGTTATCAATTGGAGTGGGTATTGTAGTAATGGTAGAAAAACCATTATCTAGCCACAATAATAATTGAACAGTGGGTAGTCCCCGACTATCAAAGATCTCCTTAGCTTGAATAGCATAGATTTTGGCCATAGTTTCCAAGAACAGTATATATAATTTTTAACTGCTTTAAAAGCCTGTCAAACAATTATTATTTTTTTAATTGAGCTTTAAACCAGTCAACGCTTTTAATCGGACAAGGATCAATTTTTTCTAAAAATGCCAAATAAAGATTAGTAAAAGAAGTCAGGGTGATTAATTCAAAAGCCTGAGTAATTTTATTTTCAGTTTCTAGATCGACTATCATGCCATCAATTTCTTTTTTTTCTAAAAGTTCTTTGGTAAGGGTTAGGCGCTTTTGATTTCTAGGGTGATAGAGTTTTGATTGGAAAAAAATAAAAAAATGATTTAGCGAATTGCTTTTGGGAAAAGTTAAACCTTCCAATAAATGATGGTTAATTTCTGGGATAATTTTATAATCCGCAAAAATTTTTGCATTTTCATTAAATTGATTGCAAGCTACGTGTAATGCCCCTTCTAAAAACTCAGCTCCTACTAAAATTGGTCGTCTTTCCAAGCTGAGAAAAGCCAATAATTTTGCTTTATTTTTTTCTTGTTCAACTTCTACCTTACATTTTTCAGTAACTAAGTTAACAGTATCAACAACTTCCAACAATTGCTCTTCAGCAAAGTCTAGGAGCTTGGCTGCAGATAAAATCACAATAAAAGCCATGATGGAATAGCCAATTGCCATTCTTGGTTGACCAGATGGATTGTGCTTAGCTTCAATTAAAAATTTTGGATATTGGTTTTTTTCAGCAAAAACGGCCAGCTCACCTCCAGCACTAATAACTGCGATTTGAGCTTTTTTAATTTTTGCAGCTTTTGCACAAGCCAAAACCTCTTCAGTGTTTCCAGAGTAACTAGACAAAATAACCAAGCTATTTTGATTAACAAAGGCGGGTAGTTTGTAATCTCGATTGATAAGCATTGGTACAGTTAGAGAATCTTTGAATAGATTGAGTACGACATCGGCACCAAGAGCACTGCCACCCATGCCGGCTACCACAATATTAGAGATTGACTTAATTTGATCTGAATCAAAGACAACCCGTTTTCTTTCTTGCCAAACTTGTTTAACTTGATCGGCAAGGCTTTCAGCACTAGCCAGTGCTCCACTGGGATCTAGTTTCTTAATTGCTTGACGATCTTCTAAGATTGAAGAATAATCATTGTTTATCATTTTTTCCTTTTTCTTTTTTTAATAAATCTAAAAAAACTTTGGTATTTTGAAAGGCTAAGTTTTTTGGTAATTTTTCAAATGAAAAAAAACGTAGCTCAGCAGCATCGTCACTAGCAATTAATTTTCCAGCTGTCACTTTCACTTCAAAAAATAAATTGATAGTAGGGGCTTGTTCTAAGCCATAGGTGTCGGGATAAGACCCCCAATATTTAATGATCTCACATTTAGCCATGGTTTCTTCTTCAAACTCTCTTTTAACGGCTTGTTCTACAGTTTCTCCAACACTAACAAAACCGCCTACTGTATCCCAATTGCCTTGGTGTGGTGGAATTCTTCTTTTATTAAGCAAGACCTCACCTTTGTCATTTAAAGCAAGTAGAGCTACTGCCAGAGAAGGATTGTTATAAATTTTTAAACCACATCGATTGCATTCTAAACTTCCATCAAGAATTTCTAGTTCAGTTTTACAACGTGGACAATAACGATAATTGTTTACTAAATAATTTTTAGTCTTCATTGAATTTAATCCAAAGCATGAGTGTTAGATCCTTCTTGCCAATTAACTGTCGAATATTGTTTAAGTATCGACTTCAACTCTTCTTTTAATTCTTGATATTGCTCTTTAGTTTTAGCTTCAAACTTAACAGTTACATAGGGGCCATTTTGTGAAGCACGAATGATTGCCATTTTTTCAGGCAAATCCATTCTAATACCATCAATATTAGTGTATTTAGCTTTTGGCCAATGTTTTTGGAAATCTTCAGTAATTTCTTTATCAATGAGTTGAAATTTAATTTCATCAGGCAATCCCAGTTTAATTTCTGGACTGCTAATATATTGAGGTAATTCTGCCACTGCCTGACTGAGTTTAATGTCTTTTCTTTCTAAATAGCTTAATAAACGCAAACAAGCATAGGCGGCGTCATCATGTCCATAAAAATTATCCATAAAAAAGATATGACCTGACAATTCTCCACCAAAAGGAGATCGTTCTTCTTTTACTTTAGCTTTGATAAAGGAATGACCAGTTAGCCAGATGATTCCCTCACCTCCAGCCTTTTCAATAGTCTCATGAACTTGACGTGAGCAAAGAGTGTTATAAATGATCTTACTACCTGGCAAAAAGTCCAAAACGTCTTTGGCAAACAAAGCGACTATGGTATCCATCCACAAAATTTGTCCATCTTCATCAACCACTGACATGCGATCACCATCAGCATCAAAAGCAAAGCCTAAATCAGCACCAGATTCTTTAACCCCCTTGGCTAGGCGTTTAAGCACACTTAATTCAGTAGGATCAGGATGTCCTAGGGGAAAATCTGAATCTAGTTCGCAATTTTGTTCAATCACCTCACAACCAGCCTCTCTAAATATATCTGGATAAAAAGCTCCTCCAGCTCCATTACAAGCATCCACTACAATTTTCCATTTTTTCTTGAGAGAAAAAAGTTTAAGAAGTTGTTGATTATAAGCTTGATTGATATTTTCTTGACGATTAGAGCCATCTCCACTTACAAAATCTTTTGTTTTGGCTATGGCTTGTAATTCTTTAATTTCTTCAGTGACCATGGTGTCAGAATAACCAACACTCATTTTTAAACCATTAAATTCTTTAGGATTGTGGGAGGCAGTAACCATTGCTCCACCCTTAGTTTTAAATTCATAGGAAGAATAATAAACAATTTGGCTTAAGCTCAGGCCTATATCTATAGTATCAATACCACTTTCATTGAGCCCACTAATAAAAGCTTTGGTATATTTTTCACCATTGTGGCGATTATCTCTGCCAACAGCAGCCTCTTTAATTCGCCTTTTACTAAGAAAAGTTCCATAAGCTCGGCCCAAAGTATAATAAACATTTTCATTAAGGTCTTTGTCAATTAAACCTCGCAAATCATAGCCGCGAAAAATATTTGGGTTAATGTGGTCAACAATTTGGTACATTTTTATGCCTTTCTTGTACTAAGTTTAATCTACAGAGTTATTAAAAGAAGGTCAAGTTCACTAGCTAAGCTCAGTAAATTATGTGAGTGTTTGAGTTTATGATCTAAGTTATAAAGTTTTTGGTGAAAATTTAGCAGTTGTCTTAGTGAAAAGTTTTGCTTTTGTTTTTCAAGCTTATTTTTAACAAAAGGGTGTATTTTGACTTGGGCATCAACTTTGATAGCAATCAAGTCACTAACTCTTTTACTAATCATGCTCAGACAAAATTCTGCAGAATCTTGTTCAATAGCTTGCTGAAGTAATAATAATTGGCCTTTTTTAGCGCTTGGTTTGGGGTTGAGTTGATCAACTAATTGCCACAGCGCCTTTCCCATTGGATAGGAGAATACTTTAGCTTGAGGAAATTTTTTTAAGTTATTTTTACTTAAGGATTTTTTTTCCCACAAAATAATATTTAAAAACTGACTAGCTTGTTGAATAGATTCAATATAGGTGCTTCTTTTTTTACTGTGAGGTAGAGAGTGTAGTTGTTCGATGATTAGACACTGCTCTTGGCCAAAGAGATCTTTAGCGAGTAAAGATTCTTCCAATTTTTGTGGACTAATTTTTTTAGCCAGCAGTGTGTTTAGTTGCTGCCCATTGCTTTGAGCTAGCTGTTTTAATTGAAACAACCTTTCTCTTGATTTGATTAAATTTTCACCATGGACAATAGTTAGCATCTTCTTTAATTATATAGTCTTTTTTTAAGCACAGCTCTATGCTTTTTATAATGAGGGTCAAATTTATTTACTAGTAACCAGAATTTTTTAGAATGATTGGCTTGTTGACGATGAGCTAGTTCATGAATAATGACATAGTTGATAATTGCTGGTGAATAATGAACTAGTCGCCAATTAAAATTTAAATTACCTTGACTGCTACAACTTCCCCAGCGTGATTTTTGTTGACGAATGCTAATTCTTTGATAGTTAATATCCATTTTCTCGGCAAGATCAGCAGTTTTTTGGCTTAGATATTTAGTAGCTGTGTTTTTGAGAAAGCTCTCTAGCCTAGTTTGATAAGAACCAGGTGTAATTTGATTAATGATTAGTTTTTGCCCTTCAATACTGATGCCGCTTGCTTTTTTTTGATCAGCTTCAACCACAATTTGAAATTTTTTGCCAAAAATATAAATTTCATCGTCAGCAATTTGAGTTTGTAGTTTTGCTACTTGAGCCTGTTTTTTTAGGATCCAAGTTTCTTGCTGTTTGAGAAACTTTTCAATGATTAAGTTTGGATAAAGTTTTGGAGCAGAGACCAGAACTTTGCCCTTTGAATCAATGCTGATTCTGATAGATCTTGATCTAGGGTTTTTTTTCAACTGATAATTAAAATTTAATGCCACAGCCCTAGCTTAAGAAAAATCAGCCAAAAGTCAATTAGCGATCGTCTCCCATCTTATCTAAATTCAAGAGATCAGTTATAATAATGAGCTTTTAGTTTTGCAAAACTTAAAAGCCGAAGTGGCGGAATGGTAGACGCGCACGGCTTAGGACCGTGTGAGGCAACTCATGGAGGTTCGATTCCTCTCTTCGGCACCAAGAAAAATTAGTCACAAAAAAACCCGCTTAATTGCGGGGTTTTTTGAGCTCAGAACGTGACTTCGGTGAGGAAGAACCTTCTGAGATGATATTATTATAACAAAAACTATAAGGATGTCAAGTTTTTAGGAGACAAAATTGATTAAATCTGTAAATTATTGAATTTTTATTGTTTGTTAGTGAATTCTAGGACGCTAGTATTAACTTTTTCACTACGACCCATATCTCGATCGTTATAGCGAATTTCAGCCATCCATTGGTTAACTGAATTGGCCCAAGAACCATTGCTAAAGGGAGTGTATTTACTTTCAATTAAGCTGACAGTATCCAAACCCTGATCAATATAGTTTTGTTTTAATTCTCTACCTGCCCGTTCGAAACCAGCCTCATAGCTTTCAAAATCTAAAGTTCCTCGACTATGAATACCAAAACCAAGACAATTATTGGGAGCCTTAGGATTAGTAGCACGACAAAGATTTGATTCTTGCATAGCGATGGCGGGTAATAGGCGAAAATCTAAACCATGTCTATCTGCGATTTCGACTAGTTTCTGACCATAATAAATGTATGGAGTCATTGGAGAATTATGTCTTTCCAAAAACTTAGCAATTAGTTCTGCTCTAGCATCTTCACTTTCAACAACGCTGGTCACAGTTTGTCCGAGAGTGCCAGTGTCGCTAGCTTGATGGCCATCAAGAATTTGGTTGGCTAATAGTTGTTCGTTCCAATCATTATTTATTTTTAACAAGTGATTGTAGCTAGCGCTTGCAAGAAAAATAATAGCGCTAGTGAAACAAATCCAGGCCAAGCTATAAAACAAATAGATAAAGGCAGACTTTTTTGTTTTTTTTTGATCACTCATATTATAATTTCTCGCATTGCTATCATATAACAGTAAATTGACTTTAACAAGAATTTTTGATAAAATTATCTTAATAAAATGTTGAAATATCAATCTAAATTAGTGTTTTTTATTTTTTGTTCTGTGTTGTGCTGGATGCTTAGCTCTAAAGCCATATTAGCTAATGGAGGCAAATTGGGCATGCATATTCTTCAAACAGAAGAAATTACCGAGGTGAGAGCTATTTTTGAAGATGATGTTTGGCGTTATGTGACTATTCCACTGACTTTGGAAGAAACTAAAAATTGGCGACGTTGGCAAAAATTTTTTGATCAAGCTCATCAACAAAAACTAATCCCTATTATTCGCTTAGCTACTCATTATGATCCTGAGCAGGATTTTTGGACCATCCCTACTCGTAAAGATATTGTTGCTTTAGTAGATTTTTTATCAAGTCTTAATTGGCATCAAGAAGAAAAATTAGTGATTGTATTTAATGAGGTTAATCATGCTAAAGAATGGGGTGGGAAAATAGATCCACTTACTTATACTCATATTTTAAAATTTACCAGTAGCTGGTTGCGCAGTGAAAACCTAAATTATAAGGTTTTACCAGCAGCTATGGATTTAGCAGCTAGCGATGTTTTTCCATCTATGGAGGCTTTTAATTATCTAGAAACAATGTATTTAATTGATGCTGAAATATTTGAATATGTTGACTATTGGAACTCTCATTCTTATCCAAATCCTGGTTTTAGTGCTTCTCCAAAAAAAACTGGAAAAAACTCCCTTCGTGGTTTTGATTATGAGTTGAACTATTTGAAAAACAAAACTGATCAAGATTATCAAGTTTTTATTACTGAAACGGGTTGGGTTTCTAATTATTTAATTAATTTTTACTTAAGTGATTACTATTTATATGCTCTACAACATATTTGGAGTGATGATCGTGTCAAGGCAGTTACGCCTTTTGTAATGAGGGGTGCACCGGGTCCTTTTGCTTCTTTTAGCTTTTTTGATGCAGAAGAAAGACCAACTATTCATGCTTATGCAGTAAAAAAAGCCTTAAAAAATTTGCTTCCTTGATTTAGCTAAACAATCGTTTAAAATAATAATTAATTGTTAAAATTGCGGGCGTAGTACATCGGTAGTATATCTCCCTTCCAAGGAGAAGAGGCCAGTTCGATTCTGGTCGCCCGCTCAGAAAACAAAATAATTTTTTGAAAAATATTTCATTTGTAAGTTTGGCAAAGTAGACTTTTATCAAGAGAATTCCCCTCCATGTAAGAACATGGAGGGGATGTTCACTGACTATTTTACTATTTAAGAAAAATAGCAGCGATTATTAAGAGAATAACAATCCCCCAAAAAATAGCTAGTTGAGCAATAAAAAATACCGCGATCGCAGCGATCACGCTTAATATTATCCCAACTATCAACCCTTCCGATTTAATTTTATTTTTTTCTGAGTTATTGACTGTTATGCCTATCCCCACTATGAAGACGATTACTGCTGCAATCGCTCCTGCACCTACTAGAAAGTCGCCCATGTTTAGCCTCCTTTGAAAATCTAATAAACCGATGGTTGAGTTGAGCTATTTTGTTAAGGTTCTCTCTAGAGTATTATAAAAAATTTCAACAATAAAGTCAACAAAATAACTTTAATTATAGGTTTAAAATTTTCACTTTTCTCTTGATTCTCTCCTATCCTTTCTGCTTTAATGGAAGTAATGCTCAATTTTTTATTATTTTTTCTTGCTTTATTTTTACTGTGGTTAGGAGCTGAATGTGTTATTAAAGCAGCACTTAAAATTGCTAAATCTCTAGCCTTGTCCGAAGGTTTTATTGGTTTGACTATAGTAGCAATTGGTACTAGTTTCCCAGAAATTGTAATTTCGGTAACTGGTGCTGTGCAGAACTTGCAAGGTGGAGATACTAGTCAGATAGTGATAGGTAGTGTTATTGGTTCGGGTATGGCCAATTTAGCCCTGGTATTAGGTACTTTAGGTTTATTCAAAGTGATTAGACTTAAAAGAACCCAACTATTATTTGATGTTTTAATGTTGGTTTTATCGACAACTGTTTTTTATTTAGTTAGTCAGGATGGTCTGATCACTCGCCAAGATGGAATTCTATTAATACTCTTTTATTTGGTCTATTTAATTTTTTTAAACAGACAAAATTTGAAAAAGCAATTGGCCCACAGTAAAAAGAAAATTAAAAAGAATTCTAAAAAAACTAAAAAAGTCAAACTTATTTATTTTGCTCAGCTAATTCTTGGTTTAATAATTTTAACCAAAGCCTCTCAATTAGTTTTGGACAATGGGGTTGTTATTGCAGAGAATTTGGGTGTTAACGAAATGTTGGTGGGTATTTTATTGGTTGGTTTAGGTAGTAGTTTGCCGGAGCTAATGGTATCAATGAGTGCCGTACTTAAAGGTTCTACTGCTCTATCTCTTAATAACTTGATTGGTAGTAATATTTTAAATGTCTTCCTAGCTTTAGGCATCAGTAGTACTGTTAGCACTTGGGAGGTTAGTCGACAAGTGGTGCGTTTTGATATTCCCTATTTGCTCTTCACATCGATTATTGCGGTCTTATTTTTGTTTAGTAAAAATAAGTTTCAGCGTAACGAATCATTGCTAATGATCGCCTTATATGCAATTTTCATTGTTTTGAAAGTCTCTGGTTTTTAGTTTTAAGCGTAATATAATATCCTTGATTTATGCAAAAAAATTGGCAAAAAATGCAAGATGATCTATTTTTTACTGATCAGCTTCTATTGCGAGAACAAGTAATTAAAGCGATTAGGAAGTTCTTTGACCAAAATCATTTTCATGAAGTGGAAACGCCACTCTTGGTTAAATCCCCAGGTAGTGAACCTTATTTAGAGGTTTTTGCTACTAAACTGAAAGATGAATTGGGAAAAGAGCAAGCAGCTTATCTTTTGACTAGTCCAGAATATGCCATGAAAAAATTATTAGTGGCTGGTTTGGGCAAGATATATCAAGTTTGTAAAAGTTTTCGTAATCAAGAAAGTTTTGGATCAAATCATAATCCAGAGTTCACTATTTTAGAGTGGTATCGTAGCAATGCCGATTATCGGGATATCATGGATGACTTTGCTCAATTAATGTTGTTTATTAGCCAAGAGCTGCAAAAATATTATCGAGAAAAGGATGATAAATTTGCTAAGAGCATCTTATCTAGATTGCAAGATAATCAGGTGGAGTATTTATCTAGAACCTATGATTTAACAGTGCCTTATCACAAAATGACGGTGGCCGAAGCTTTTAATAAATATTTAAAAATAAATGAAAATGAATTATTAGATGAAGCAAAACTTTATAAGCTTTCGCAGCAACTCAACTATCCCTTGAATAATAAAGAAAGTTGGGATGATTTGTTTTATCAGTTATTTCTCAATGAAATTGAGCCAGAATTAGCAAAATTGGATCATCCAGTTATCATTTATGATTATCCCCTATCTCAGGCAGCTTTAGCTAAGAAAAAACAAAATAATTCAAATTTTGCTGAACGCTTTGAAGTTTATTTGGCTGGATTGGAATTGGGTAATGCCTTTAGTGAATTGACGGATGCTGAAGAACAAGAGCAACGCTTAAAATCTGAATTACAATTACGTCAAAAACTAGCTAAAACTAGCTATGATCTAGATCAGGATTTTATTAAGGCCTTGAAAACAGGCATGCCAGAATCTGGGGGAATTGCTGTAGGAGTAGATCGCTTAATTATGTTTTTTGCTGGAGTAACTGATATTAATGATGTACTCTTTTTTCCAGCTAGAGAAATATTTGATTAACTATAATTTATGAAGAATAAAAATGCTTTAACTTGACTTGTCAATGATTTTAAGCTTTAATAACTCGATCAAAAAGAACTTATGTCAAACATCAAAGCTGGCAACATCAAAAAAGGTAGCTATATTTTACATAGAAATCAACCCCATCTGGTGTTATATGTAAAATTTGTTTCACCGGGAAAAGGTTCGGCTTTTTCTAAAGTAAAAATGCGCAATATGCGTAGTGGAGCTAACGTCGAATTTAGTTTTAAATCACATGATTCTGTAGAAGAACTAGATGTTCAAAGCAAAGAAATGCAATTTCTTTATAAATCTGGTGATGAAATTATTTTTATGGATCCAGATAGTTATGAGCAAGTTGCTGTTCCAGCTGAACTTGTGGGAGATCAGGTAGCAATGCTCACTTCTGAATTAAAAATTTACGTAATTTTTTATGAAGATAAAGCCCTGGGTGTTAGTTTGCCACCAAAAGTTAAATTGAAAGTAACGAAGGCAGACGAAGCTACTGCTGGTGATCGACAAACTGCCGGTAAAAAACCAGTAACTATGGAGACTGGTTTAATTGTTCAAGCTCCTCTATTTATTAAAGTAGGTGATGTTTTATCAATAGATACCACTAGTGGTGAGTATGTTTCTAGGGTCAATTAATATTTTTTGGTATATAATAAACAACTGTTAATTAATTAAGAAATGGGTCCGTAGCTCAGTCGGTTAGAGCGACAGCCTTTTAAGCTGTGCGTCCCGGGTTCGAGTCCCGGCGGACTCACTTTTGTCAATCAAGTGGTAATTAATAAAATAAAGGTGATTGTGAAAAACAGTTCTCCTGAAAATCGAGCGGTTTCAATTCCTAAGGAAGAGCAAAAAATGACTCTTGCCGAATTTAAAAAAATTCGTGATTTTGTGAAGCTAAATGAAGCTGGGGCTTGGAATGAGACCCAAGCTTTGCGACAAAAATTTGAAGAATCATATGAGACTCTTTTTGCCAATTTAACCATTGAGTCAATCGAAGAAGCTAAATTAAAAAGTTTCGAAGTAATTTCAAAAACCTTAAATTTTCTTGAAAAAGTTATAAATTTTAGCGAAGTTGATCCTGGTCATGGACTTGGACATCTTGTGCGAGATTATTTACATGCTGTGATATTAGCAGAGATTTCAGAAATGGATGTAAAACAAGCTTATATTGGAATAATAGGTGGCGTATTACATGATATTTTGGGATGTACCTTGATTGAAAGATATTCAGAGAGCGAAAGAGCGGTTCGTCATGCTGAAGCAGGAGGTCTTTTGTTCCAAAAGATAAGTGAAGAAATTGGGGTTGATCAAAACGAAGCTTTACTTATTTATTATGCTATAGCCGCTCACACTAATTATTTAAAGCCGTCAAAAGTAGAATGTTCGGATGGAGTTGAACGTGAAATTCAACCTTATCGTGACACTAATAATGAGGGTGAACCTATTATGGCTATTTTGCTTACGAGATGGGCAGACCGATTTGATGTAAATGGTCCGTGTTTTGTTGGACGTCATTTTCTTACAATGATTGAAGAACATAAAGATTTTGGTGGAGGAACTTATTATCCTGTTAACTTTTTTGATCACATGAGACCCCTGTTAAGGAACAATGACGAAATAAAAGCTGATCCAAAAGGAAGAACTATGAGAGAACATCTTGCGATGTTTGCTAATTCTCAGAGCAACGACTCACCCTATGGAAAATTTGATTATGGTGAGATGGCTAAAATGCGCGATGCTTATAAGGATCGTACATTAAGAATAATTGAAGCTTTTGACAATCCAATAAAGCTTTCTCCAGAAGAAGAGATGTTGTTGCTCTCTAGATGGACAAACTGGTTGTCTGAAAAAATAGAGCCTTCAGAGACAGCAAAAGATGGGTCTAAAAAACTCCAAGAAATGTTTTTTACCTTACCACAGGAAACCAAAGAGGCTTGGTTTAGCGCAATAAAAACAACGCTTAAAGAGTATGATGAGTGGGCTAATGAAATGAGCACTGTTTTATTAAACTTTAATGAAGAAGAGCTTACTCTTCCAATACTGGGGGATATTAGAAAAATAATTTAAAAATAAGGCTCAAATTTTAATAAGCTTGTCTTTTCCTTGCACTCTGGTTTTTTTATCGCTATAATTTAAACTATGCCCACAGAAACACGTCTTCTCTACATACTTGCTGATCTTGCTTATATTGCTAAATTAAATCCTGCAAAAAAAGCCCATGAATTTTTGATTAGTGATTTTCATCAACTTAATGGTCAATTTCTAGATGAAAACACCTTGATTGAAAAAAATGTGTTGAAATTGGTGGATAAATTGGAAGCAGGTAGCTATCACTTAGTTTTACCAGACTTTCTTTTTACTAACACCATGGTTAATGTTTCAGTGAAAACTGAGGAAGAAGTTAAAGATTATTTAAAAGACAAATTGTTGCCCGATTTAAAAATTACTGAAGAAGACTACTACATAGACACTAGTGTTTTAAGTGATTATGGAGGAGTTTTCAAAGTGCAACTTACTGCATTAGAAAAAGGTATTATTTTGCCTTTAGTTAAGGCGCTAAAAAATAATAAAGAAATTAAAATTACAGCACTCTCCCCTTTGAGCTTTGCTGCAAAATCCTTGATCAGCTTGGAGCCTTCAGTTTCGATTTTACAAATGGGAGAAGAGTTATACTTAGCTCAACATTACATTGGTGTTGATCAGTGTTTTAATACCTCTATAGATAAAGCCAGCGACTTTGCTGAAACGGTTAAAACCCTGAAAGGTGTTGAACCAAGTTTACAAACACTTTATCTTTTATCAGATAGTGTGGTTGATACTAAAATTAAAGAAGTTTTGAGTGAAACTTTACCGGTCCAGCAATTAGCCGATTTATCAGCTGAAGAAGCAAAAATTCCTCCCCATGTCAAAAAGATTATTGAAGCAGGAGCAAAAACTTTTTCTATTCCCGATTATTTGTTGCCACAATTTAAGATAGATGAGAGTTATGATAAGGAATTGCAGCTTGAGAAAGAAGATGAAGAAATTGAAGACTCAGATCCTAACAATATTCCTAAGCCGGCTGTTGTCGGCGAGGAAGAGGTTAAGAAGTCGAAAGAAGAAGATGAAGAAAAAACTCAATTAGAAAAAGACGAACTTGCTCAAAATAAAGAAAGTGAGGAAGAAATGGATAATAAAAAAGAGGAAAAACAAGAGGCTGAAGAGCAGCTTGATGAGAAAGCTGAGTCAAATTTAAAAAAGGAGGTTTTGCCTGCGCCAAAAAAAATTGATTTAAAAGAAGTCAATCAAGTTGAGGTAGAAAAAGAGAAAGAAAAAACTGAAGAAAAAGCCCCTAATGATTCTGAAGAAACAGAGCCCAAGCGCGATCCTGGTGAAATAAATTTGGCTCAATTTGCCAATTTAGCCGTTGATCCATCAGTATTATCTAAAAAGTCTGCTAAAGAAAACGACAGTAAGGAGTCTAAAATGTCGAACTCTAAACCAGTAATTAAGAATTCTTCTGAAGCCAGCGGTATGTTGAAGATGATTATGATTGGTTTTTTAAGTTTTTTGATTACTGTGGCTTTGGGAATAGGGATTGGCTATGGGATTTTACAACTGAGTAATAGACAAATAAGTGATTCAGAGCCAAGCATTGAAGATATTGAGATAATGGAAGAGCCCGAACCGACACCTGAGCCAGAATTGGTGGAAATTAATAAGGATGACTATCAACTTCTAGTGGTCAACGCGACAACCAAAGCTGGTTATGCTGGTAATATTGCTAGTGAATTGGAAGATGCGGGTTTTACTGATGTTGCTGCTGGTAATGCAAGTGGCGAATATGAAGAGGGTAATTATTTATTATTGAGTGATTTGGGTTCAGAGCAAGAAGCCAGCAATGAAGCCTTACTCAAAGAAATTGAAGAAATTACCGAATTAAATTGGGAATTATCCGATGAAATTGCTGTTGAAGATAGCGATGGGAGTTATCAGGCAGTTTTAGTTTTAGCTCAATAAATGTGTTAATTAAAGTTCCTTTAGGGACTTGCAAAGAATAAAAAAAACCTTATACTTATGGCCTAATATGTCAAAACAAGTCAAGAACAATCAAGATAATATTATTTTAACCGAAGACGGTTTAGCAGATTTAAAAGCTGAACTACAGGAGTTACAAGAGGTACAAGTTCCAAAAGTAGTGGCTCGTATAGCTAACGCTCGTGATCAGGGTGATTTAAGTGAAAATTCTGATTATCATGCTGCGCTAGATGAGCGAGCAATGTTGGATGCTCGAATAGGACAAATTGAAAACGTTATTAGTAAAGCTAAAGTAGTTAAAGAGCAATCTGGTCACCTGATTACTTTAGGTTCAAAAGTAAAACTGCGTCTATTATCGGATAAAAAACAATTTACTTATTCTTTGGTTGGTCAATATGAATCCAATCCTGAAGATGGAAAAATTTCTATTGAGTCTCCTGTTGGCAAATCACTATTGGGAAAAAAGAAGGATGACAAAGCAGTGGTGGAAACACCGGCGGGAAAATCAGAATATTTAATATTAGATGTCAGCTAAAAAATAAAAAAATAATCAAAAAACCCCGCCAAGCGCGGGGTTTTTAGTCTAGATAAACTCAAGTATTCAGGCTAAAATAGGGCTTAGTTTATGAAAAGAAAAAATATAGAACAATCTCAACATTGGTTAGACCAACTTGTCTTGGAGATATTAGAGTGGCAAAAAAAAGAAAATATTAAAAAATTACATGTTGATGACATGAAAACTCCATCGGGCAGAGTTCACACAGGGGCTCTTAGAGGCGTTTTACTCCATGATTTTGTGGAAAAAGCTCTTCAGGAGTATTTAGTAAAAAATAAAAAGACTACTGAAGCTCAGTCTGTGGTAAGTACCTATGTTTTCAATGATGTAGATCCTATGGACGGTTTACCTCAGTATTTAGAGGAAAAAATCTATTTAGAGCATATGGGTAAACCTCTATATACCATTCCAGCTCCCAAACTAGATCAATCTGGAATTAATCTAGAAAAAATTAGTGTTGCAGAAAGAAAAGCTTTAGAAGAGGCTAAAAATTTTGCAGAATTTTATGCAATAGATTTTATTCAAGCTTTTCGTAAATTAGGTTGTGATCAAGAAATCATTTGGAGTCATGATTTATATCAAAGTGGTCAAATGGATGAAGTAATTCGTTTGTCGCTGGATAATGTTGAATTATTTAGAAAAATTTATAAAAAGGTAGCTGATTATAATTTGCCAGAAAATTGGTACCCCTTTCAAGTAATCTGCCCTGTTTGCGGTAAGATTGGCACTACTCTAGTGACTGATTGGGATGGTCAAGAAGTAACTTTTGAGTGTCAAAAAAACTTAGTGACTTGGGCAGAAGGTTGTGGTCACAGTGCTAAAATCAGTCCTTTTGGAGGTAATGGTAAGTTACTTTGGAAAGTAGATTGGCCAGCACATTGGAAAACAATGGGGGTTACTGTTGAGGGGGCTGGCAAAGATCATACTAGTGCTGGTGGTTCTAGAGATATGGCTAATGCTATTTGTCGACAGGTTTTTAAAACCCAAAAACCCTTTGATATTCCCTATGAGTGGATTTTAATTCGTGGCAGCAAGATGAGTTCAAGCAAAGGCGTGGGCACTTCTGCTCGTGAATTTACTGCTCTATTCCCAGATACTGTGGGGCGTTTCTTATTTATTAATAAACATTATGGTCAAGTGATTGATTTTGATCCAAGTACGATGGCTATTCCAGATTTGTTTGATGATTATGATCAAGCAGCTAAAATTTATTGGGGTCTAGAAGATGGAGATCAGCGTCTAGGAAGGGCCTTTGCCTTATCACAAATAGGAAAAATTCCTGAACCTCATTTTTTAGCTCGGTTTCGTGATTTAGCCATGTGGGTTCAATATCCTGAAAAAGATGTTTTTGAGGAAGCTGGAAAAATTAAAGGTGGTGAGTTGAGTGATTTGGAAAAACAGATTATCGAGGAACGCTTAAACTACGTTGAGTTGTGGTTAGAAAAATACGCTCCAGAAGAATTCCAATGGCGAGCTAAAAAAGAAATGCCTGCTCGTGCTAAAGAACTAAGCAGTGAGCAAAGAAGTTTTCTACAAGAGTTAAATAAATTAATTGAAGAGCGAAACGATTGGCAAGCGGCAGATTTACAACAGGCAATTTTTGAGCTAGCTAAAGATAGTGTTGGCGCAAAACAGGGTTTTAGTGCCATTTACCTAGCTTTTTTAGGTAAAAAATCTGGTCCCAGAGCAGCTTGGTTTTTGTTAGACTTAGATCCAGAACTGCGTCTGCAAAGGATTAAAGAACTCGGCAATGAATAATAAGAAAATTGACAAAGCTTCTGCCTTAGAGTTAATGAAAAAACACATTTCTGACGAAATGCTGCGCAATCATAGTTTAATGGTGGCTGAAGCAATGGGAGCTTATGCCAAACAACTAAATCAAGATATTGAGTTTTGGTATATTGCTGGTTTATTACATGATTTAGATTGGCAAAGCCACCCAGAAGAACACCCTTTTAAAGCTGTTAATGATTGGTTAAAAGATTATCCCAAGGAACTTAAACAAGCAATTTTAACTCATGCTCCAGGAATCACCAAAGTCCAGCCGGAGACACTAATTGAATGCTATCTTTTTGCTTGCGATGAAATTTGTGGTTTAATGAATGCAGCGGCTTTAATGAGGCCTAATCGTTTTGCTGATATGAAAGTTAAATCAGTTACAAAAAAAATAAAAGACAAGTCTTTTGCAGCTAATGTGAGTCGCGAAGATATTAAACAAGGATTCTTGTTAATTAATAAAAGTCCAGCCGAGCACATTGAGTTTTTAATCAATGTCTTTAGGAACTGGTAGAAAGAAAAAATGACAGAAAAAATACAAGTAAATACTGTGGAAGAAGCTCAAGCACTATTGCGTAAAAATTCAAGCAAAGAGAAATTAGACGAGTTAGCTCAAATGGTTGATGAGCCATCACTGCGCTTATTAGCGGCGATAGCTACAGGTTTATCTTGGGAAGACAAAAACTCGGCTTTTACTAATTTTTCATTAACATATAAAAAATAACTTAATAATTAAAGCAAGGAATTATGCTTGACATCAATTTTATCCGTCAACATCCAGATCAAATTAAAGAGGCTTGTCTTAATAAACAATTAGACAGTTCAATAGTCGATCAATTATTGTCTGTTGATGAAGATAGACGTGCACTACAAGTCAGGGTTGACGATTGGCGCCAACAGAGCAATCAAAACGCTCAGGCTATTAAACAAGAGGTTGGAAAAGGAAATAAGCCCAGTCAAGAATTGATAGACAAGGGCAAAGGAATTAAAGAAGAATTAAAAAATCTGGAGCCTCAGTTGAGTGAATTAGAGGATCGTTTTAATCAATTAATGTTGGCAATTCCTAATATTCCCACAAAAGATACACCCATTGGCGTTGATGAGAATTTTAATAAAGTAGTTAGAGAAGAAGGTAAAGTTCCCGATTTTGATTTTCCAATTTTAGACCATCAGCAATTAATGGAAAAAGCAAATTGGTTAGATACTAAACGAGCAGTGAAAATTGCTGGCTTTAGAGCATTTTTCCTCAAGAACGATGGTTTGCGTCTTGAAAGAGCACTTTTAAGTTATGCTCTCGATTCTATGATTGAGCATGGATTTGAAGTGATGTCGGTACCTACCTTAGTCAAACCAGAAACAATGCTTGGTACTGGATTTTTTCCTTGGGGGGAAGAAGATCACTATTATACTCAAGATGGGCAAATTTTAGCTGGTACAGCTGAAGTAGCTCTTACTTCTTATCATCAAAATGAATTACTCAGGGAAAAAGATTTACCAATTAAGCTGTGTGGTATTTCACCCTGTTATCGTCGAGAAATTGGCACGCATGGCAAGGATACCAAGGGAATTATTCGAGTTCATCAGTTTAACAAGGTTGAGCAAGTGGTGCTAACTGTTGCTGACGAGGAAGAGACTAGAGCTTGGCACGAAAAAATCTTAAGTTTTTCTGAAAAATTACTTCAAAATTTAGCTCTTCCCTATCGAGTTATGGCAATGTGTACTGGTGACATGGGAGCTGGTCAACGCAAAAAATACGATATTGAGACCTGGTTTCCCAGTCAAAAAACTTACCGCGAAACTCACAGTGCTAGCTATTTTAACGATTTTCAAGCTCGAAGGCTGAATATTCGCTATCAAGCAAAAGATGGTAGTACAAAATATGTTTATACTTTAAATAACACAGTTGCTGCCTCACCTCGCCTATTAGCAGCCATTGTCGAAAACTATCAACAAAAAGATGCTACAATTGATATCCCAAAAGTTTTAAAAAAGTACTTTTAATTAGAAAGCTTGTCCAGAAAGATAAAAGTGCCAAAAGAAAAAGTAGCAGAAGAACAAAATCCTAGAATCGCTTTGGTGAAATATGACTTAAGTGTTGGTGGTGAAGTTTACAAGGGATTGACAGAATCAGAGGTCAGAGCCAAATTAGCAGAAATTGATCCGGAGGGGAAATTGGAGGCAGCTGATTTTCGGGTAAGAGAAAGTAAGTTTTAAAAATATGTTTAAATTTATAAAAAATCTTTTCGATGAAGAGCAAAAAAAGCTTAAAGAATATCAATTGTTGGTTGATAGGATTAATGATTTTGAAGCTGATATGCAGGCGAAAAGTGATGCTGATCTGGCTAAACAAACAAAAAAATTTAAGGAAATTATTAGTCAATATCGAGATCAAGTTGACGGAAGTTTAAAAGCGGACTCAAAGGTTTATGATGAAGCGATCAAAGCTAAAGAAAAAGAAGCCCTCGAAGCAATTTTACCAGAGGCCTATGCTACAGTCCGTGAAGTTTCGCAGCGTTTAATTGGCATGCGCCATTTTGATGTGCAGTTATTGGCTGGAGTGGCCCTGCATCGAGGAAACATCACAGAGCAAAAAACTGGTGAAGGTAAAACCTTAACCGTTACTTGTCCGCTTTATCTTAATGCTCTACTTGGTCATGGAGTTCATTTAGTAACCGTTAATGACTATTTGTCGGAAATTGGTGTGGGTTGGATGGGACCGATTTATCATTTTCTAGGTTTAAAAACAGCAGTTATTGTTCATGATCATGCTCGTCTCTATGATCCAAGTGTAGATAGTGAAGAGCGAGGTGATGAACGATTAGAGCACTTCGTTGAAATCAGTCGTCAAGATGCTTATTTAGCTGATATTACTTATGGTACTAACAATGAGTTTGGTTTTGATTACTTGCGAGACAACATGGTGCAAAATCTAAGTCAAATGGTTCAGCGTCAAGTCAATCCTCATTACTTTGCTATTGTTGATGAGGCTGATTCAATTTTAATCGATGAGGCTCGAACGCCTCTAATTATTTCTGCTCCAGATACTGAGCCAACTGATAAATATTATCAATTTGCCAAAATGGTTCGTTCTTTAACTAAAGAACAAGATTACAAGCTAGATGAAAAAGCTAAAAGCGCTACCTTAACTGATTTAGGTATTAAGCGTCTAGAAGCAAAGTTGGGAGTAAGTAATCTTTACGAGGAAGATTTCGACACCATTCATCACATTGAAAAAGCTTTACAAGCACAATCTCTTTATCACAAAGATAAGGAATATATTATCAAAGATAATCAAATTATCATTGTCGATGAGCATACTGGTCGATTAATGTTTGGTAGACGCTACAGTGATGGACTACATCAGGCCATTGAGGCAAAAGAAGGAGTAGCTATTCAGCAGGAATCGAGAACACTAGCCACTATTTCTTTGCAAAATTATTTTCGTATGCATCACAAGTTGTCTGGTATGACAGGGACAGCCTTAACAGAATCTGAAGAATTTAATCAAATTTATCACACTGATGTTTTAGCTATTCCTACCAATGAACCAGTGGTTCGTGAAGATCGAGCTGATCAGATATATAAGAACACAGCTGCTAAATATTCGGCCATTGTTAGAGAGGTTGAGCGAATTCACCAAGCTGGTCAGCCAATTTTGATTGGTACTCGCTCTATTGAACATAATCAAATTATTGCTAATTTTTTACGTCGTAAAAAAATTCCTCATCAAGTTTTAAATGCTAAAAATCACGAAAAAGAGGCTTTTATTATTGCCGATGCTGGTAAAGAAGGAGCAATCACCGTAGCCACCAACATTGCTGGTCGTGGTGTGGATATTGTTTTGGGTGGTGCGAAGCCGGAACTAAAAGATTATCGAAAAAGTAAATTAACCAAGAAAAAATCAAAATTACCCAGTTCTTTCAAAGATTTAGATCTACCTAGTTCTATTAATCCAGCAAATTATAAGTTAAAAGAATATGCTGAAGCTCTAAAAAATTGGCAAGAAGCTCATGAGCGAGTGGTGGCAGCTGGCGGTTTAGCTATTATTGGTACTGAGCGACATGAATCACGTCGAATAGACAATCAATTGCGTGGTCGAGCAGGTCGTCAAGGAGATCCGGGTAGTTCTCAGTTTTTTGTATCACTTGATGATGAAATTATGCGTATTTTTGGTGGTGAGCAAATAGCCAAGGTGATGAATTTTTTGAAGATTGAAGAACAACAAGCTATTGAAAATAAAATGGTTAGTAAGGCTATTGAATCAGCTCAAACCAAAGTAGAATCCTTCTTTTTTGACCAACGTAAGCGTTTAGTAGATTTTGATGATGTGATGAACAAACATCGTGAAATTATTTATACAAGAAGACGTCGCTTATTGGAGGTGGCAACAGTAGCAATTAGCAAAGCTAATAGTGATGACCAATTAGCCAATCTAACGATTGATGAGAGTGGTCAAGAAACAACTCTAAAAGAACAAATTTTAGACTACGTTGGTCAAGAATTAAATTTTGCTATTAATACTCGTTTAGCTTTGGAAAATCCAGATGAAAGCGCACATGAGTTAATAGTTAAAGACTTTATTAAAATCATTCCTTTTGATGAAGCTTCTCAGCAAAGACTGACTAAAAAAATTGCCAAAGAAATGGATAGCCAGTTATTACTTGATCAATTAATGAAGGTGGTAAAGCAAAGTTATGAGTTGAGAGAAGATAAAGTTGGTGAAGCGCTCATGCGTGAGTTAGAAAAATTTGTAATTTTATCTACCATTGATGAAAAATGGATGGATCATCTAGATATGATTGAAGATTTGAGACAAGGTATTTGGTTGCGTGGAGATAAAAATACAGTCTTATCTGAATATAAGAGAGAAGCTTTTAAAATGTTCGAGGATTTAATTAGCAATATTCAAAGTACGGTGGCTGCTAGAATTTTTAGAATTCAGCCGGTAATGAGACAGCAAAGCTCTATGCCTCAAAACATTCACTTGGGTAAGGCAAATTCTCAATCTGGCAACTTAACTCAAGCAATAGCTAATAATCCCCTTGAATCAAATAAAAAAATTGGTCAAAGCACTCAAGCAAGTGGCAACACCAGTGACTTAGCAAAAATCCTAGCAAGTGGTCGAAAAAGTACAATGACTAGTAATAACAATCAAGTCCAAACACAAATTAATCCTGCTGCTAAAGCAGAAAAGATTGGTCGCAACGATCCCTGTCCTTGCGGCTCTGGTTTAAAATATAAAAAATGTGGCTTACTTGGTAAGTGTGAAGTGGGTGGCCAAGTTTAGTTTTTTATGCCAGAATTACCAGAAGTAGAAACTTTAAGAAGCAATCTTTCACGAGTACTTTCTGAAAAAAAGATTGAAGACATTGAATTATTGCGTCAAAAAAGTTTTCCAAATTTTACTAAGAAGAAGGGTTTGTTGATTGGTCAACAATTTGTTGAAATTAAGCGTCGGGCAAAAATTCTTGATTTAGTGCTGAGTAATCGCCAACATCTATTAATTCATTTAAAAATGACTGGTCAATTAATTTTTTTAGATAATCAGGGTCAGCGTTTCGGAGGTGGTCACCCAACAGCTGATTGGGTTAATGAGCTGCCAAGTAAACATACAAGGGTAATTTTTAATCTTCTTGATCAAAAAAACAGAGCTAGTAAGCTTTTTTTTAATGATATGCGAGTATTTGGTTGGCTGAAAGTTAAGAACCAAGAGGAGCTATCAGGGGAATTTAGCAATTATGGTCCAGACATTAATGATTCGCAATTAAAAGTTAAATATTTATTAAGAAAAGCGAAAAATAGACAAATTAGTATTAAACAATTTATTATGGATAATCAAGTTTTAGCAGGGGTGGGTAATATTTATGCTAGTGAAGCACTTTTTCGAGCCAAGATTTCTCCACTTCGCAGAGCTAGTAGTCTGAGCAAAATTGAAATGACGCGTCTTTTATTGGAAATGCGCCAAGTAATAGAATTGGCAATTGCTTTTGGTGGAACCACTTTTGACGGACATTATGTGGGGGTTGATGGTTTAGCCGGTTCTTTCCAGAATGAGTTACAAGCTTATGGTCAAGAAGATGAAGCTTGTCCAGATTGTGGTAAAAATTTTAAGATTAAAAGAATTAAACTGGGTGGACGTAGTAGTTTTTATTGTGAACACTGCCAACACTAAAAATTTTAAAGCAGGTTTTTTTTCTTTTTTAATAATAGCAATGATTTTTTAAGGATACTTTGGCTATCTAGTTGATATTTTACTAAGAGTTCTTGAGCTATGCCAGATTCACCAAAAGTGTTTTGAGTAGCCATAAATTCTACGGCCAAAAGTTTTTTTAATTCTTTTCCTATTGCTGTCAATAAATTTTGAGCTAAATAGGCATTAAAACCACTCCCCAATTGTTCTTCGCTTAAAACAATCAGCGCTTGAGTTTTTTGACAACTTTCAAGAATAGTTTCAAGATCAAGAGGTTTAAGAGTAGATAGATTGATCAATTCAACGCTGATCCCTTGTTGATAAAGAACTAGGCAGGCTCGAATGGCTTCATGAGTCAAAATTCCAGTAGCGACTATAGTTAAATCTTTTCCCTGGGTAAGTAATTGAGCTTTACCCAACTCAAAAGTTTTAAGTTTTTCCACTCTGTTAGGTAGTGCTTCTAATAGAAATTCTAAATTGGAAACAGCTAAGCGACTCAGCCTCAGATATCCTGGTCCGAAAGACTTGGCTAATGCAATGGTCGCTTGCTCAGCTTGTTTAGCGTCTGCTGGGGAAATAATTTGAAAATTGGGTAAACTCATCATTAAACTTAAGTCTTCTAAGGACTGGTGCATAGCTCCATCTTCTCCAGTAACTAGGCCAGCATGGGCGCCAACAACTTTAACGTTTAAATTGGAATAAGCTATGTTTCTAATTTGGTCAAAATTTCTAGCGGGATTAAAAGAAGCAAAGCTAGTAGCAAAAGGAACTTTGCCGATTAAGCTTAAACCGGCTGCCACACCGACCATATTTTGTTCTGCTACTCCGCATTCAACATAGCTACTAGGAAAGTTATTTTTGAACTCTGTTAATTTTAAGGAATCACTTAGATCGGCTGACAAGGCTACCACTTGAGGATTATTTTGTTTAGCTTTAATCAGGCCTTGGCCAAAACCATCTCTAGTAGCTAATAACTTTTTCTCATTCATTTTAACTTTTCTTTTTTTATTCTTAGTTCATGCATGGCACTTTCAAACTCCTTTTTATTAGGAGCTTTTCCGTGCCAGCGATAATCATTTTCCATAAAAGAGACTCCTTTGCCAGGGACACTATGAGCAATAATAACGCTAGTTTGTAGTGTGTTATTTTTAGCTTTTTCTAATTTTTTTTGTAAGTCTAGATAATCATGAGCATCAACTTCAAAAACATGTAAACCAAAAGCAATTAATTTAAGTTTTAGATCTCCAAGCGACATTACTTCTTGGGTTTTACCAGAAATTTGAATATTGTTTCGATCAATAATGAAAGTTAAGTTTTTTAGTTGATGATGAGCGGCAAAAAGATAAGCCTCCCAAGTTTGACCCTCTTGTTGTTCACCATCGCTTAGTAAACAGAAAACATGATTATTGCGATTATCCATTTTTAAACCATAAGCGAGGCCGGCCGCCTGAGAACTGCCGTGACCCAATGAGCCAGAAGTAATTTCTACACCCGGTAGAGTTTTTTTATCAATTTTGTTATCTTTCATTAAAAAATGAGGGTGACCCTGTAGACGACTATTGATTTGTCTAAAATCTTCCAATTCAGTTCTTGGAAAATATTTTTGTTGGGCTAAAACAGCATAAAGAACTGGACAAATGTGGCCATTTGACAAGAGAAAATAATCACGCTTCTCCCAGTCGGGTCGTTTGGGATCATGTCGTAAAATACCTGTATTAAAAAGAGTGACTAATAAGTCAGTCATACCTAGACTACCAGCGGGATGTCCGCTTTGAGCCTGATAGGTCATAGCTAAAATATCTTGTCTAATCGTTAGAGCAATTTTTTGAAGTTTGGCAGGCTGAGTAACTTTCATTTTTTATTTCAGTAAGTTGTCTACTTCTTTGGCTAAATTTTTATTCCAATTTACTTGATAAGGTAGATCAATTTTTTCAGCTTTGGCTCCATTAGGAATAACGATAGTAATATTTGTGTTTCCTAAATTAGATTTTAATAATTCCCCAAGCTTTTTTAAACTTTCTTTACTGGTTTTTCTGGGTACAAAAATTTCTTGTTTATTATTTTCTTCAACTTTTTTTAAAAAGTCTTTTTTTGGTAGAGATATTTTTTCAGCAATTAATTTAACTTCTCCATCTCTATTTTGTACTTTAGCCCTAACCAACACAATACTGTCTTCGGCCAATTGACCAATCCATTTTTGATAAAGTTTGGGAAAAATTAAAAATTCAATTTTACCAGTCGTGTCTTCTAGAGTAGCAAATGCCATATTACGACCAGTTTTAGTAATAACTTCCTTGAAGCGAGTAATTACTCCACCAAAAAGAAAAATTTGATCCTGGTGTGTTTCTGGGTCTATTTCACCAATTTTCATACTGGTTCTTTTATTAAGAATTTGCATGGCGTCAGCCAGAGGGTGCTCCGTTAAATAAATACCCAGTAATTCTTTTTCGAAAGACAAAATTTCTTGCTTGGGATATTCTTCTAATTCAATAAAGTTATCAGTGATTTCTGCACTTTTAGTTTCAATATTAGCGAATAGATTGTCTTGACCATCTATATCAGAATTAAACTGATCTGCAGTTTGACGAATCTGTTCAAGATTTTCCAGCATTGAAGAACGATTAGCAAAACGGTCCATGGCGCCGACCTTTACCAAACTTTCAATGGTTTTTTTATTAACTTTTCGATTACTAGTAGTTTGTAAAAAATGGGTAAAAGAACTAAATTGTTTTTCTTTTTTTCTAACTTCTAAAATATTTTCAATAGCAGCACTACCAACATGTTTAATGGCGTTGAGTCCAAAACGAATGGCTAATCCATCCAATGATTCTGAATCCTTTTCGATAGTGAAATCTTTGTCTGAGTGATTAATATCTGGAGTCAAGATTTTAATACCCATTTGTCGACAGTTATCTATAGTAATAGAAATTTTTTCATCACGATTCATTGAGTGTGAATTTGACTCAATGCTCATTAGGGCCGTCATGTATTCAACTGGGTAGTTGGCTTTTAACCAGGCTGTTTGATAAGCAATCATTGCATAGCTTGCTGCGTGTGATTTGTTAAATCCATAATTGGCAAATGCTTCAATGAAGCCCCAGACTCGTTCGGCAGTAGCCTTTTTATAGCCTTTAGCCACAGATTGTTTGATGAAGCGATTCTTATTTGTATCTAAAAGCTTCTTTTTCTTCTTACCAATAGCTCGACGTAGCATGTCTGCTTCGCCCAAGCTATAACCAGCCATATAATTAACAATTTCTAAAATTTGCTCTTGATAGACCATGATGCCATAAGTTTCTTTCAAAAAAGGCTTAAGTGAGGGATGAGGATATTCGATGATCTTTGCGTTGTGTTTACCTTCGATGAAACGAGGGATAAGATCCATTGGTCCGGGACGATACAGGGCAACCATAGCGGTGATGTCAGAAAACTTATTTGGTTTTAGTGTTTTAGCAATGCGTCTCATTCCACCCGATTCAAGTTGGAAAACTCCGGTAGTGTCACCACTTGAAAGCAATTTAAAAGTTTTTTCATCTTCAAGTGAAAGTTCATCTATTTTTATTTCTTGTTTTTTATATTTTTTAATCAAAACCAAGGCCTCTTGGATAATTGATAGGTTACGTAAACCCAAAAGATCAAACTTCAATAAACCAATCGCATCATCATCAATGTTGCAATCAAGTGAGTACATGTCGAGCTGAGTAAGAGTTTTTCCTGATCTAGAGTCTTTTTGAATAGGAGTGTAATTCGATAATGGTTTGTCAGCGATGATGACTGCGCAAGCGTGCATACCAGCTTGACGAATAGTGCCCTCAACCTTCATGGCCAAGTCAAGTAGTTTTCTAAATCTACTTTGTTGATAATAATTGCCTAATTCAGGCACAGAATTAATGGCTTGTTTGATAGAGACACGATGACCAGGGTCATTGGGAATAAGTTTGGCGATTTTATCTGGTTCCTCATAAGGCATGCCCAGAACTCTGCCAATGTCACGAACAGCTACTCTAGCCTCCATTCGACCAAAGGTAATGACTGCTGCTACATGATCTTCACCATATTTTTCAGCTACGTATTTTAAAACTTCATCACGCTTAATATCAGCAAAATCAATATCTATATCGGGAGGGGTTGGTCTTTCTGGATTAAGAAAACGCTCAAAAGGTAGGCCATGTTTAATTGGATCAAGAGCGGTAATATTTAAACAATAGGAAACTAAAGAACCTGCCGCACTACCTCTGCCTGGTCCAACTGCAATACCCTGTTCTTTAGCCCAGTTAACAAAATCCTGAGTAATTAAAAAATATGCTGGATAACCTTTGTCGTTAATGATTTTAATTTCATAATCTAATCGCTCTTTAATTTCTTTGGAAATTTTCTTGAATTTTTTCTTAGCTGCTTGATAGACCATTTTTTCTAAATAGCTAGCGTAAGTTTCACCCTTTGGTAATTCAAAAGTTGGGAAAATTAAATTGCCAGTAGGTATAGTCAGGTCACACTGATCAGCAATTTTTTTAGTATTACTAATCGCCTCAGGAATATCACTAAAAGCTTCAATCATTTCTTGACTAGATTTAAAATAAAAATCAGGCTGATCAATCATCTTCATTCTTTTGGTGTCGCTAATAAGTTTTCTAGTCTGTACACAAAGTAAAGCATCTTGAGCAACAGCGTCTTCTTTATTTAAATAGTGAGAGTCATTGGTAGCTACCAAAGGTAGTTTAAGTTGACGAGCAATATTAATTAGTTTCTTTGTTAGATCATAACTTTCTGGAATGTGGGGGTGTCTTTGAATTTCTAGATAAAAACGATCTTTAAAGATTTTTTTATATTTTTTAAAAATTTCTATAGCTTGCTGATCCTTATCCTCTAGCAACAAGCGACTAGTGTAACTACTCATGCAGCCACTCAGTAAGATCAAACCTTCGTTATATTTTTCTAAAAGTTCATGATCAATGCGGGCTTTATAAGAAAAACCCTCAAAATTAGCTAGGGAAATTAACTTCATTAAGTTTTGATAACCAGTAAAATCTTTAGCGAGTAGAGTTAAGTGATATTGATCACTGCCCATTCTAATCTGTTTATCAAATCGAGAGTTTTTGGCTAAGTAAAGCTCAGCTCCAATAATGGCTTTGATACCAGCTTCTTTACAAGCGTTATAAAAAACAATATGGCCATGCATGTTGCCATGATCGGTGATAGCAACAGCCTCTTGCTCAAATTTTTTAGCTTTTTTAATCAGATCAGGAATTTTAGTTAGACCATCAAGTATTGAGTATTCAGTGTGGACGTGGAGATGAACAAAGTCATTTTTTTGCAGAGCCATAACTAGGTTTTAGTATATCTTATTTTGTGTTAATTTTGCTTTCTAGACTCAGGTTTAGCTTTTAAGTTGATCAATCAAAGCTTGTCTTAGCAAATTAACATCAACTTTTTTAGCAATTTTTTTCATACTTTGACCAATTAAGAAAGCTAAAACTTCTTTTTTACCTGCCTGATATTTTTTAACCGCGTCTTGATTTTCTGTTAAAACAGAGTCAACAGTTTTTTCAATTAATTGATCATCAACATCCTCGATTTTGTTGGCTTGTTGATAGCGCTCAACTATTTGTTCAGGACTATCAGTAAGCTGATAGCTAATTTTTTTATTAAGTAGATCATTAATAATTTTCACGCTTTTAATTTTTTCTTTCTGTGCCAATATTAATATCTGCTCAAAAAACTCAGCTTTAGTTTTGCTTTTTACCAAGCGCTTGCTTAAGGCAAGATCCAAGTCAAATTCCTGACTTAGGCGTTGAGCATACTGATCAGGCAGTTCCACTAAACTTTGTCTGATTTCTTCAATTTCTTCTGGTTTAAATTCTAGTGGAGGTAGGTCTGGGTCTGGGAAATAACGATAATCTTGTGCTTCTTCTTTACTGCGCTGACTAAAGGTTTTTCCAAGCTGGGCATTGAAACCTCTAGTTTCTTGTTGAGGAGTTTTACCTTGATCAAGTAATTTAGCTTGACGTTCCATCTCATAATTAATAGCTGCCTCCATAAATTTAAAAGAGTTAATATTTTTACACTCTACTTTATAATTGGGTAAAAAAGTTTCTGAGTCAGTATCTTTTTTTAAAGAAATGTTGGCTTCGAGACGCATCCCTCCCTTTTCCATATCACAATCGGCGACTTCTAAATAGCGCAAAATTTGTCTTAATTTTTGGCTATACTCTTTGGCTTGTGTAGGAGTTTTAATATCTGTTTCAGTCACAATTTCTACCAGTGGCACACCAGAGCGATTGAAATCAATTAAAGTTTGACTACCCTGATGAATGAGCTTAGCTGTGTCTTCTTCTAGATGAATACGATGAATTCCCACCCTGCCCTCACTAGTATCTAGCCAACCATCATAACAAAAAGGAATATCATACTGACTGATCTGATAACCCTTTGGTAAGTCAGGATAAAAATAATTTTTACGATCAAATTTAGAAAACAAATTAATTTTACAGTTGAGAGCTAAACCAATTTTAATAGTCCATTCAATTGCTTTTTTATTAGCCAAAGGTAAAGCTCCGGGCATGCCTAAACAAACTGGACAAGTATGAATGTTGGGTTCGGTGGCGCCAAAAGGATCATTCTTACAAGCACAAAACATTTTAGATTGAGTTTTGAGTTCAGCGTGAACCTCTAAACCACAAACCAACTGATAATTAGTTTTTGACATTAGCGATTTCTCCAGGTATTCCAAGTAGTATTTTTTTCAAAAGCATCAGCTATTTTGATGACTAAATCCTCTCGCCACATTGGGGCAACAAAATTAGCACCCAAAAATAAATTGGTTTTGGGATCTCGATAATAAGGAACACTAGCGCCTGGTAAACCAGTGACCGAACTAGCTTCGAGCAACATATCTTCTAGCTCTCCAAACATTGGTGAATTAGCAGAAGCGCCAAGTTTTTTAGCAAATCCAGGAGAGGTTGGGCTAACTAGCACATCATATTTCTTGAACAATTCTTTAAAATCATTTAAATAAAGGGTACGAACTTTTTGCGCTAAATTATAGTATTGTTCGGCATATCCTTTAGATAAGGTATAAGTGCCAAGCATAATACGTCTTTTAGCTTCATCACCAAAATGTGAACGGTCTTTGCCATAGCGTACTCCGTCAAAGCGAGCCAGGTTGCTGCTGACTTCGGCACGCTGAACCACAGTATAGACACCAATTGAATAATGAGGGTCAAGGGCTTGAGCCTTTTCAACTTTAGCTCCTAGCTGACTCAAAATGGCTAGCTCTTGTGCTAATTTTTCATTAGCTTCTTCTACTCCCTTGACATCATGATAAATGACTCCAATCTTTAGACCCTTAATATCTTTGTCCAGAAAACTAGTAAAATCGGGAGCCGCTTCTTGATTGCAAGTACTATCCTTTGAATCTGGTCCAGCAAAAGTATTGAGCACTAAGCAAGCATCCTCAATTGTTTTAGCAATTACTCCTGGACTGTCGGTTGAAGAAGCCATAGCAATGACTCCAAAGCGACTCACACGGCCATAACTGGGTTTTAAACCAACTGTGCCACACCAGGCCGAAGGTTGTCTAATGGAGCCGGCTGTTTCACTACCTATAGCGGCTAAACACAAATCCGCTGCCACTGCAGCTGCACTGCCACCAGAAGATCCTCCTGGTAGATAATCGGGATTACGAGGGTTAAGAGTGGGGCCAAAATCACTAGTTTCGGTAGATGAACCATGAGCCCAAGCATCTAAGTTAGTTTTACCAACAACAACTCCACCTGCTTTTTGTAAACGCTTAGTAACAGTAGATTCATATGGGGGAATAAAGTCTTCTAATATTTTTGAAGAAGCAGTAGTACGTAAATTCTTAGTACAAAAATTATCTTTGACAGCAATTGGCAAACCTTTTAACAAGCCAGAATTAGCTTGTTGGCTTTGTTCTGTTGCTTGAGTGTTTAGATTTACATAAATATTGTAAAGTTTATTTTTATCTTCAATTGCTAAATTTAAATCTCGATATAAATGATCGAGTTCCAGTGAACCCTTGCTCAAGCCATCAAGAGCTTCTTTAAGTGTTAGTTGATTAAGAGTCATTATTTTATTTTGTCTTTATTGAATGTTAATAATCTTCGGTATTTAAAACTTGTGGTACTAAAAAAAATCCATCTTTTTGTTGAGGAGCATTAGCTAAGGCTTCTTCTTGAGTAAAACTTTGTTTTTCGTCTACCCTATCTTCTCTAGTTACATTTTTGAAACCAGTTACCTGATGGGTAGTTTCAACCTGACTGACATCAGCAGTTTTGAGCTGATCGATAACATCTAGAGTTTCTGCAAAATCTTTGGCCAGTTGCTTACTTTCAGCTTCACTAATAGGAATGTGAGCTAGTTGAGCGATATGTTTGACCTGGTCTTGACTAACTTGGTTTTTTGACACAATAAGGATTAGTTTAACAGAATTTACTTATTTTTTGAGGGGGAATTGTACTTTTTTAGCCAGCAATAGCTCTTAGTGCTGCTACTCTTTCAGCTACTGGTGGATGAGTTTGAAAAAGTTTTTTAAAGTTGGCAACGCTACCCTTAGTATTTTTGAGAGGATCAGCGATATACATATGAGCGGTAGCTTTATTAGCTGCTTCTAAGGGTTCATGATCTTGACTAATTTTAATTAATGCCCTAGCTAAACCCTCAGGGTTTTTTGTCATAGCAGCAGCATTAGCATCGGCTAAAAACTCATAGCGTCTAGAAATAGCCAGTTTGATTAATTGACTAATAATTGGCGCCAAGATAGCCATAAGAATCGCTAGAAAAAAGAAAATAACATCTAGTTGACCGCGATCTCGATCATCTCTTCTTTTGCCGAACATGGAGGTACGCAAGACCCAGTCTCCCAGCAAAGCTATAAAACCAACCAAAATTGAAACAATGGACATTAACAAAATGTCATAGTTTTTGATATGACCAATTTCATGAGCTATAACGCCTTCTATCTCACTGCGATTAAGTCTAGTTAACAAGCCAGTGGTGGCACAAATAACTCCATTTTTAGGATTACGGCCAGTGGCAAAGGCATTCATAGCGCTATCATCGATGACATAAAGTTTAGGCATCGGTAATCCTTGGCCATTAACAATGTTTTCGGTTACAGTATAAAAATCGAAATGTTCTTTACGATTAGCGGGTTTAGCTCTAGAAATAGCTAAGACAATTTTGTCAGAAAAAAAGTAACTAAAAAAACTGGTAATTCCTGAGAAAATTAAAGCCAGTCCAACCATAGAAAGCGGATAATCAAAGCCAATAGCAATAATATAGCTAACGACAGTGACAAAGACGATAAAGCCCAACATTACTAGGAAAGAGCGACGCTTATTACTGGCTACCAATTGATAATGAGTCATGTTTCAATTATAGCATCTACATAGCTGTATAATAATCATAAATGTGGATAAAAATTTGGCAAAAAATTATTGAGCGCTGGACCTTTCTACTTGTTCCCTATGGGCAAATTGCTTATGGTCAGAACGCTGAAGATATAGTGCTAGCAAAATTTTTAGATGAGCGTTTAAAGAATAAACAAAAGCCAGGTTTTTATATTGATATAGGCGCTCACCACCCTTTTCGTTATTCAAATACTTATTATTTTTACAAAAAAGGTTGGAGGGGTTTAAATATTGATGCTGATGATAAGGCAATTAAATTATTCGAACTTTTTCGCCCCAGAGATATTAATGTTCAGGCTTTAGTAGCAACTCAGAACAAGGCCTTAACTTATTTTGTTTTTAGTGATCGAGCTTTTAATACTTGTAATTCACTTTTAGCTAAAGAGTTGATAAAAAATAAGCGAGCCAAACTAATTAAAAAAATCAAAATTAAGCCTCAAAATTTAAAGAACTTGCTTAAAAAATATCTAAAGAAAGAACAAAAAGTTGATTTTTTATCAATTGATGTTGAGGGCATGGACGAGAGTGTTTTGCAAGCTTATGATTTTGCTAATTTTGCGCCCGATTTTATTTTGATTGAAGACTTAAGCTTTGTAACTGATGTCTCTCAGCAAAAGTCTAAAAAAATAGCCCGCTTTTTAAAAAAGCAGGGCTATCATTTTGTTTCTCAAGTTTTTAATACTGCCTTTTGGCAGAAGAAGAATTAATTTAAAGATCTACCTTGGGAGTTTTCATTTCTTCTTGACTAACACTGACGTGTTCGCCAGTCATAGCTGTTTCTAAACCCTTTTCTTCTTTAAAACCGAAGAGTCCAGCAACAATGTTTGATGGAAATACCACTAATTTCTCATTGTAACTTTGAGATAAATCAATGACACTGCGTCGAGCATAGGTTAGCTTGTCAGCTGTGTCAGTTAGCTCATCCATAAACTTTGTGATCGCTTCATTAGCCTTAAGTTCTGGATTGCTTTCAACAACCACCTGAATTTGAGGAATAAGTTTTTGAATGTCAGTAATTGCTTGATTAATATCTTTACTATTGCCTGTTTTTTCTGCTTTGACAGTTGATTTACGAGCATCGGTTAGCATCTGATAAATGCCTTTTTCGTGCTTCAACTGGCCCTTAACCGCAGTTTCTAGGCTGGGAATCAAACCAGCTTGGCGCTTCAGTTGATTGCCAATTTCTTGAATACTGGCTTTAATTTGTGTCTTTAAGCGCTGTAGTCCGTTGTAGATGCTCATAACATAAAGAGCGATAACAACTAGAGCGATTATGATATATAACATAAAAGTTCCTTTCTTCTATTATTTTTTCATTATAGCTTATTTTACAAATTTTGGCTTGTTTATTGCAGTTTTGTTGATTTCCTTTTATAATCCAAGCGCAGATTAAAAAGGCCCCGTGGTGTAGCGGTTAACATGTCTCCCTGTCACGGAGAAGATCGTCGGTTCGAATCCGATCGGGGTCGCCAAGCAATTAAAAAAGACCATTTGGTCTTTTTTTTATTTATTCTCCTTTGATTTCAATGTTTTTAAAAAACTAATTATCACTGCAATTAATAAAGCCCAACCTAAGCCTCCAACTACTCTAGCTACTGAATAATTGTCTATTAAGCTACCCAGCACATAAGCGAAAAGGATATAAGGAATGTTGATTAGCATATTATAAGTAGACAAAGTGGTAGCTCGATACTTTGAGGAAATACTGTTATTGATTTTATTACTTACCGAATTAAAAAATATTTCATTGAGTCCATTTCTCAGAACGATTAAGGCTGTAGTGACGAGTATGCCCAAATAAGGAGAAATTAGCATGTTAATACTAATTAAAAGAGCTGAAAAAATAATACTAAGCCATTGTCCAAGCAATCTATTTAAATAATTGCTGAGTTGGCTAATTGCAGCAGCTAAGACAAAACTAATTGAAAAGATTAGTCCCAATTGTGTTTCTGTCCAACCTTGGGCCACGAGCTGAATGTCTATTAGTGAGTGAACATTGATTATAACAACTAGGCCCATCAAGACCATTAGAATATTTTGTCTGATGTTTTTGTTTGTGCTGAATAATTCTTGAAAACCCCTGCTAACTTGTTGACGGTAATTTTTCCAAGAGAATATCTCGCTATCTATTGGAGGCTCTTTTAGGTAGAAGGTAAAAAAGACAGCAACCAATTGAAGAGCTGCTACAAAGATAAAGGGTAAACCAGGAAAAACCTTATACATTATTCCACCAGCTATGCTTGCTATAGCAAAACTGAGCATCTTAATGCTAGAGATATTGGCTAAAACTTTTTGATACTTTTTTTCCTGATTGTTTGTCAGTAAAGAATCGTAAATTAAGGCCTCGATGGTGCCAGAGCTTAGAACGCTGGCTAGGGTAATGATAGTGACAGCAATAATCAATAATGAAAAAGAAGGGGCAAGTCCCATGGTTAAATTTCCCAAAAAACTACATATAAATGCCAAAGTTAATGTGTTTTTTTTACCAATCAAATCAGCAATTGCTCCCGTAGGGATTTCTCCAGCGACCATAATTAGAACCATAGTCGATTCCAAAAGACCAATACCGGCGTAATCAGTAAATCTTAGATAGAACAACACCCAGATTGCTATCCAAAATAAACTGTGTTGGAGAGCAGTCAGGATGTATATTATAGAAATATTATTTTTTAATTTTTTGTCTATTTCTTGCACGGTTTAATTGTATCATTTAGTAGAGATGATCTGCTTAAAAATTTTCAAATATTTAGATTAATAAAAAATGCTAAAATATAATCTGATAGCGACCGTAGTTCAGCGGTAGAATGCGAGCTTCCCAAGCTTGAGGTGAGGGTTCGACTCCCTTCGGTCGCTCAGCACACTGTTATTTAAAAGCCAAAGTAGCTCAGCTGGCTAGAGCAGCGGTATCGTAAACCGCAGGTCGTGGGTTCGATTCCCACCTTTGGCTCATCTAATTTTTTTATCTTTATGTTATTATTAAATTGATAAATATGCCAAGATCACGTCGTTATTCTGCAGTTTATAAGAGCAAAAGTCGCTCAAAAAAGGGTAGCTCTCGCTTGTTAAAAAAGCAGGAAAAAGAGATGCGCAAGCAAACCCTCTTTTTTATTGTTTTATCAATAGCCTTATTATTGTTTTTTATTTTCATTATTATTCCCAATTTGATTAGATTATTTTTTAATTTTTTTGATAATGACGTTAATTTTAATGTTGAAGACGATTTGCCCCCACAAGCTCCAGTTTTATCCTCACCTCCTCCAGAGGCCACTTTTAGTGCTCAATTAAAGCTAGAAGGTTTCGCTGATCCAGAATCAAAGGTAGTCTTTGTCTTGAATGGCGAACAAGTAGAAGAAAAACAAGTTAATGATGAAGGTGAATTTGATCAAGAAATTAGCTTAGAAAAAGGAGAAAATCAACTGACTGTTTATTCTATTAACGAGGCTGGTACGGAATCTTTGCAAAGTAAAACTTATCAAATTGTTTATGATGATGAGGCGCCAATTATCAGCATTATTGAGCCAGAGCCAGACAGTGTTATTGAGTTAAAACGCAACCGCAACACGCAGATAGTTGGAGAAACCGAGCCTCTTTCTAGAGTCTATTTAAACGATCGCTTAATTTTAGTTGATGAGGATGGTCAATTTAGCAGCAACTATTACTTGGATGAAGGTGAAAATGTCTTAAAATTTTTGGCCATTGATAAAGCTGGAAATGAAAGTGAGCTGGAAATTAAAGTCGAGTTTCTCAATAATTAAAGATACAGTCCCCAAAATAATAAGCTAATAAAAGCTTGAGTAATGTTGTTGTTGAAGAGACTATGAGTTAATAGGGCTATTAGCAGAGAGATTTTAAAATGATTGTCGCTGCTAATTTGTTTTTTAGATTCTTGTGCTAGCAAAATTAAAATTAAAATTCCACCAAAAAGACCAAAACCATTGTAGAGAAAAATTAAAAAGTTATCGGCAAAGCGAGCGTGACTAATCAAGCCCTCTTTGTTTGTTTGATATTGAGGTGTAAAAGGCCCTTGCCCGACAATGACAGTTAAACCCTGGTTTTTGTTGATAAATTGTTTAGCAGTGACAATTCTTGCTTCAATGGAGCTAGTGCGTTGTAAATTAACTCCTTCTCCACCACTCTTTTTTGGTAGAAAGGGAATGAGGGTTAGAAACAAAGTCACTGTTAGCAAGATAAACAACTTATGTGTTTTTTTACTTTTTAACAATAAATAGCAGGAAGCTAAAATTAGACTTAAATAAGCAGCTCTAGAGTAAGTTAAAGCAATTCCAATTAAAAAAACGATGGCTAAAAAAACAGTTTTTTTATTAAGCTTTGGCTGTTTGGCGTAATAGAGCCAATTAAAAACAAAAAGCAGACCAGTAAAATTTGGATCCAACAGGGTGCCAGTGAGGCGATAGAAATGATCATCAAAACCTAAGTGGTATAGGCTGGTTAAATCTGGCAAAAACAAGTATTGAAGAAAAGCGATTGCAAGCATAATTAGAGAAGCATTCAAAAAAACCTGAATTATTTTTTTTTGACCAAACTCTTTTTTTAAGAATAATACAAAAAGAAAATAAGCACTCGCTCTTGCTAAATATAGCAGGCTGGTGAATGCAAATTCTTTTTGCCAAAGCGCATAAATTGTGGCTAGAAAAATATTTAGAAAAAGAAGTAAAAATATTTTTTTATTAAAATTTTTTATTTTTTTTATATTTTTAATAATTTTTTTAAGTTGAGTTAAATTGAAAAATAAATAAGCAATGACTAAAATATCATGCAAATAAATAGTGAGGTATTGATTAGGATTGATTCTCCCCAACTCTCCTCCCGCAAAAAGTAATAAAAAGCTAATTAATAAAATATTTTTCATAGAGATAAATTCTAACTAGTAAAGAGTGAAAACTCATCACAACAGCATAGCTTAGCCCAGCAAAACCATCCAAAAAACCCAGTTTAAATAGATAATTGACTAAGAATTTAGCAGGAGGATAGAAAAAAAGTTGCAGGCACAAAGCTAATTTTGACTGCTTTTGCTTTTTTGATAAACGATAGATAGCTTCCAGTTGGGCATAGCGATCAATTGCTTTTAAAAACTCTTCCAGATTTTTATGGGCCAAATGTTTAATAAGTAAATAACTCTGCTCTACTCGACCATTAATTAGAGCTATTTCATGAATGCTGCGTTGATATTTAATTCTATCACTTCTGGCTAAACGAATTGGCTGACAGTTACCTGCCTCACCAAAACGGAGTTTTTGACCATGGAAAAAATCGAGTCTTTTAATTTTGTAAGCAGCAACCTTTTTCTTTTTAAGCAAGTTGGGCAATTGTGCTAAGTTTTTAGAACTGAGAATTTCATCGCTATCTAGAAACATTAACCAAGGGGTTTTCACCATTTTAACAGCTTTGTTGCGCAGCTCAGCGAAGTCTTTAATAGGATACTTTCTAAAGATTAGGCGTAGTTTTAATTGAGGATTAATTTTTTTTAGTTTTTTTTCTAACTTTGGCCAATCATTATTAATATCTTGTTCAAAGACAATTAATTCTTGAGCAATAGCTGCACTCAATAGCGCTTCATGAAAAATTTGATCGTGGCGATCATTGAGAATGACAATGCTTAAACCTTTAATTAACATTTAGTTCTTTTTAATAGTCAGTAAGCTAATAGGTAGACTGATTAATCTAGCCAGCAGAATGCCTAAACAGGCGCCAAACAAACCATAAATAGGAGTTAAGAGAAGAATGCCCAGCACCATCAAAATTAAAGAAATAAAGAGATGGAGATTCATTGGTAGATATTTTTTTTGACTAATTAATAAAGCATAAACGATATTAGATAAACTATGGATCAAACCAGCTAATACCAAAACTGGGATAATTTGAACAGCTTCTAGCCATTGGTCTCCCAGTATGAGATTAACAAAAAATTCTGGCCAAATTAGCAGTGGTAAACTAAAGGTAAAACTTAGCAACAGCGTTGTTAAAATTGATTTTTTAAAAGCCCTACCAAGCCTTGTTTCTTGTTTTTCTTTGTGTAACTTAGCAAAAACTGGCATTAGACCATGATGAGCTGATTTTGAAAGTTCATAATTAACTTTATGGCTCAATGAATAGGAATTATGATAAATACCTAGCTGGTGAGCGCCGAGTAATTTACCTATGACAAAGTCATCGGCATTATCATTAAGATAGGAAAAGAAACTGGCCAACATTAGGGACTTGGCGTTATAAAAAATGTATTTAGCACGTTTTGAGTGATAATGAAATTTGGGTTTTTCTTGATTCATGATAAAGGAAATTAAAACTTCAAAAAAAGCGGCAAAAATGACCCCCAGTACCAGCGCCCAAACAGATCGTAAAAAATAAGCGAGTACAATTTGAACTAAAACTTCTGCGCCTAAATGCAGAGCATGATAAAAACCTTCTCGACCAAAACGAAAAGTTTTTTGCCATTTGGCAATGGCTGGGTTTATAAAACCTTTAATAATTGGAATGAGAGCAGCGAGGGTAATTAGAGGGAGCAAAATCTCTTCTTGGTAAAAATCTTTCATCACAAAGCCCAATAAGAGCATAATTAAAGCAATGAAAAAACCACGAACTATGGCAATCACCCAAGCAGTGTCTAGAAAATAATCAATGCTTTTTTTAGATTGAACAATAGTGATATTAATACCGGTTTGAGTGAAGCTTTCGGTCAGACCAATAGCAATCATCACTAGAGAAAAAAGACCAAAATCATTAGGTTGAAGTAATCTGGCTAAAATAATAATTTTGCCAAAATTTAGTGCAAAAACAAAGACTTTTTGCAAGCTTTGTACAGAAAAACCAGCAACAGCATGGTGTTTATAGCCCATGATCTAATTATAAAGTAATCTTTGCTGCTTGCCAGCTAGTAACTATCGGCGTTAGAATAAAAAGTTATGGCAAAAGTTTTACATAAAATTGGCAGCGGATTTCTAGATTTAATAGAAACGATAGCTATCTCTTTATCAATTTTTTTGGTAGTTTATTTATTTTTGATGCAACCTCATCAGGTTAATGGTCAATCAATGGTACCTAACTTCCAAAATGGTGAACACGTGATGACAGATAAGATTACTTATAAAATGCGAGATCCACTACGGGGTGAAATAGTGGTTTTTCATGCACCACCAGCAGCAGGTTGTGCTGAAGGAACTGGCTGTGATTTTATTAAAAGAATTATTGCTATACCTGGAGACACTATTGCTGTTAAAGATAACGCTGTGTGGGTTAATGGAGAAAAATTACCAGAACCCTATATTCCTGCAGATTATGAAATCTTGGCTGGCAGGGCAACACTCAATCAAGAAATCTATTTAGGGTCAAACGAATATTTTGTAGTTGGAGATAATCGACCTCACTCAAGTGATTCTCGATCTTGGGGAGCAATCACAAAAGACGATATTGTTGGACGAGTGTTTTTGCGCTATTGGCCACCCAAAGAGATTTCTCTAATTCAAAAAGCTGACTATCCAATGAATTTTTAATTAATCAGTGTTTTTACTTCTTCCTTATTTTTAAATGATTTTGTATATTGAACTTGAGTAATTGCTAGTAAAGCAAGTACAATAGGCGCTAATGACAAAAAACCAAACATTGTTGAAAGAACAATTTCCCGCAGTGGACTGGTCTTTTGATTTAATCCTAGCTAACAAAACCTATTTTAGATTGGGTGGTTGCGCAGAGATTTTTTATAAAGTGAAAGAAATTGACTTATTAAAAAAAATCTTAGTCTTTTGTGACGAGCAATCAATTCCTTGGATTGTGGTTGGTGGTTTAAGTAACGTGGTGGTTGCCGATTCTGGAATTAAGGGCTTGGTTCTGCAAATGGCTTGTGATACTTTCTCTTTAATTCAAGAAGATGATCAAGGAGTAACTTTTCAGGCTGAGGCCGGTATTAAGACCAATCAATTGGTAATGAAAGCTGCCAAGCTGAGCGGTACGGGTTTAGAAGGTTTTATCGGGGTGCCAGGCACTTTGGGCGGAGCTATTTATAACAATGCTCATTATTTAGATTTTTTAATTGGAGATTATATTAAAGAAGTCACTGTTTTTCATGTGAAAAACAATAAAGAAATAATACTTTCACATGAAAATTGTAAATTTGCTTATGAACATTCGATTTTTCAAGAAGATAGTCAATTAGTTATTTTGTCTGCTGAATTTTCCTTGAACAAAGATGATTCAAACAAAATTGAGGAAAAAATCAAGGAGGCACAGATTAGGCGGTTAAATACTCAGCCCCTCAATTATCCCAGTTCTGGTTGTATTTTTCGCAATCCCCATAACACAGAATATTTAAAAAAAATATTTCCTCAATTTGCCAATCAAGAATTTATACCGGCTGGTTTTTTAATTGATCAAGCAGGCTTAAAAGAACAAAAACGAGGAGCAATTGTGGTTAGTGACAAACATGCTGCTTTTTTAGTTAATATGACTGAACAGTTAAAAGTGGCCGCTAAGACCAGCGATTTAAAAAAACTAATTGCCTTAATTCGCTCAACAGTTAAAGAAAAATTTCAAGTAGAATTAGAAGAAGAGGTTTTTTATTTAGGTAAAGATTAATAGAAAGTTTATTATGAGTGACAAATCCAAATCTGCTTTCATTATCAAGGGCAACACTCCTCTACATGGTAGTGTTAGAGTAGGTGGCGCTAAAAATGCTTCTTATAAACTCATGATTGCTTCGTTGTTAGCGAGTAGCGAGTGTCGTTTGTTAAATTTACCCAATATTGCAGATGTAGAAATGGTAAAAAAAATTATCAATGAATTGGGAGCCAGAGCTTATGATGCTGGAGAACACACCTTATTTATTGATCCTCAAAACTTTCGTTTTAGTCGGGTGGATGGTCAATATGGTAAGCGATCTAGAGCTTCGTCTTTATTTTTGCCAGTATTATTAGCTAAGTTTGGTGAGGCTGCTGTTCCCCTACCCGGTGGTGATCAAATTGGTAAACGTCCTTTGGATAGGCACATGCAAGGTTTAGAAAAAATGGGAGTGAAGTTTTCACAAGATGGTGAAATGTTAGTAGCAAGAATTAATACTAATGGTCCGAAAAAGAGATTAAAAGCTTGTCACTATAAGTTTGAAAAAAACACTCACACTGGTACTGAAACTTTGATTATGGCAGCAGCATTGGCTGAGGGAAAAACAGTTTTAGAAAATGCGGCGCTGGAACCTGAAATTGATGATTTGATAACTTTTCTAAATGCTATGGGAGCCAAAATTCGTCGTCGCTCTTTTCGTAAAATTGAGATTGAAGGAGTGGAGCGTTTAAATGGAGCCATTCATCGAGTAATGCCCGATCGAAATGAGGCGGTGAGCTATGCTTGCGCAGCTATTATTACTAGAGGTGATATTGTTGTTGAAAATGCTCAGCATCAAGATTTAACTGCTTTTTTGGAAAAATTAGATGAAGTCGGAGCTGGTTATGAAATAGGTACTTACGGAATTCGTTTTTATTATAAGGGTGCACTGCGAGCCACAGATATTGAAACAGAGATTCATCCAGGCTTTATGACTGATTGGCAACCCCTCTTTGCCACTTTGCTCTGTCGCAGTCATGGTGAAAGCATTATCCATGAAACTGTTATGCAGAGTCGTTTTCAATATGTGGAACATCTTAGAGAGATGGGCGCTAAAATTGAATACTTTAATCCTGAAGTGAAGCACCCAGAAAAAACTTATAATTTTAATTGGGCAGATAATCGAGCAGAAGATTACCACGCTATTAAAATTTTTGGTCCCTGTGATTTTAAGGCTGGGAAATTTGAGGTTCATGATTTAAGAGCTGGAGCAACTATCATGTTGGCAGCCATTGCAGCCAAAGGTGAAACTGTATTGACTAATATTGAGCAAATTGAGCGTGGTTATCAATCTATTGAACAAAAACTCATTTCTATGGGTGCCGTAATCGAAAGGAAATAAAATGGGATCAATTGTTTTGTTTTTAGGAATTTTACTGTTTTCTTTTATTTTAACTAGCATGGCAGTTGTGCCCTTTATTAACTTGCTTTACAAATTAAAATTTCGTCGAGCCAAACAAGAAACCAAGGATGCTTTTGGTAAGAGAACACCTATTTTCGATAAGTTTCACGGCAAAAAGGCCGGTGTGCCAGTGGGTGGAGGTTTATTGATTGTTTTATTAGTTTCAATTTTATTTGCCCTTATGATTCCTTTGCTGAATTATTTTGGGATAGAGATTACTTCTATTCACCAAAATAACCAAGTGGAGATCAATGTTTTATTTTTTACTTTTTTATCTTTTGCTATTTTGGGTCTATATGATGATTTAAAAAAACTTTTCTCTTTTGAAAAGAGTAAGTTTTTTGGCTTGAGGTTGAGACAAAAATTAATTTTACAATTAATTTTGGCTTCGATTATTTCTTTAATGCTCTATTATCAGTTGGGAATTTCTATTTTGCATGTTCCTTTTGTTGGTACTTTTGAATTAGGTTGGGCATATATTCCTTTTGCTAGTTTTGTCATTATCGCTTTTACCAATGCCGTTAATATTACTGACGGTTTAGATGGTTTAGCGTCTGGTTTATTAATGATCGGTTTGTTTGGTTTGTGGATTTTGTCTTCTAGTATTTTAGATATACCACTTTCGATATTCATTGCTTTATGGCTAGGTTCCTTAATCTCTATGCTTTACTTCAATGTTTTTCCAGCTCGTTTATTTATGGGAGATGTAGGTTCCCTAGCTTTTGGAGCAACTCTAGCTGTTATTGGATTATTGTTGGGCAAGGTTTTTACTCTACTCATCATTGGTTTTATTTTCGTTTTAGAGATCAGTAGTTCTTTGTTACAGCTATTGTCTAAAAAATATTTGAAGCGAAAAATTTTGCCAGCAGCACCTCTACACCTTACCCTGCAAGAGCGTGGTTGGGATGAACCAAAAATTGTTCAACGAGCTTGGTTAATACAAATTATGCTAACTCTTTTTGGTCTGTGGTTGGCTTTTATTTAAACAATGTCAAAAGCAAATTGGAGTTTTTTAGTACTAGTTTTAGTTTTGTCTTTAACTGGCTTGTTTTTTTTATTTGAAGCCTCAACTGTTCAGAGTGTTAGATTATTTAACCATCCCTATCACTTCGTCACTCAGCAGGCCAAGTGGTTAGTTTTATCAATAATTTTAGCCAGTATCACCTATTTTCTTAATTTGAGAATTTTTCAAAAGTTGGCTACAGTCTTTTATTTTCTTGCCTTAGTATTATTACTTCTGCCATTGGTGCCAGGACTAGGTTTAACTCTAAATGGAGCGAGTCGTTGGATTAGTATTCTTGGCTATACTTTTCAACCAGTAGAAATCTTTAAATTCTTCTTTATCAGTTTTTACGCTAATTTATTGGCAAAAAAAACTAATTTTTTAAGTTTTGTCTTCTTTTTGATTTGGCCAGCTTTAATTTTACTATTGCAGCCTGACTTTGGTTCACTCTTGGTTTTGGTTTTTAGCGCCATGGTTATGTATTTTTTAGCTGGAGTAGATTTAAAAACTTATGCGCTTGTTGTTTTTGGATTTTTTACTTTTGCTTTAATTGCTATTTTATTAATACCCTATCGACGAGAGCGCTTATTGAGTTTTTTCCGCAGCGATGTAGATGTGCAGGCTGAGGCTTATCACACCCATCAAGTTTTATTGGCGCTAGGCAGTGGTTCTTGGTTTGGTCGAGGTATTGGTAATTCTCAGCAAAAGTATGCCTATGTACCAGAAGCTAGTAGTGATTCAATTTTCGCTATAATTGCCGAAGAGGTTGGATTTATTGGATCTTTTATTATTATGTTAATGTTTGCTGCCTATTTCTTTTTTGCCGAACGAATGATTGAAGTCAAAAAGCTTAATAAATATCAATATTTATTATTTTATGGAATTTTATCTTGGATAGCTGCTCAACTACTATTTAATTTGGGAGCGGTGGTAGCACTGTTACCGCTTAGCGGCATGCCTTTGCCCTTTTTCTCTCAAGGAGGTTCTGCGCTCTTGAGTGTCTTTTTTGTCAGCGCTATATTGCTAAATATTAGTAAAAGTACTAGCAAAATGCTAAGATAAATTTATGAAAATTTTGATGACTGGAGCCCATTTAACTCCAGCTCTGGCCATGATTGATTATATTCAAGCTAAACACGCAGCTGATGAAATAGTTTTTGTGGGTCGTTTATTTAGTCAAGAAAAACTTAAGCAAAAAGCAGTTGAGGCCAGTGAAATTAAAAAACGAGGGATTAAGTTTGTTCCTTTTGAAGCAGTTAAATTTGTTAATCGATCAGTCTTTGATTTCTTTTTATCTCTGTTTATGTTCCCCAAAACCGTTAAGAGAGCTAAAAATATTTTGCGAACAGAGAAAGTAGAAATTTTACTTTCTTTTGGTTCTTATCTAGCAGTACCTTTTGTTTTGGCAGCCAAAAGTTTAAAAATCCCTGTGGTTACTCACGAGCAAACCATTGCTATGGGTAAAGCCAATCAATTTATTGCCAATTTAGCAGATAAAGTAGCGATATCTTTTCCCGAGACCAAGCAATATTTAAAAAAAGATAATTATTTTTTAACTGGTAATCCAGTTAGGCAGTCGCTATTTCAAAAGGATCTTAAAAAACCCAGTTATCTTTCAGCTTCTAATAAAAAAATTATTTTAATAATGGGTGGCAATCAGGGCTCTTTTGTTATCAATAATTTATTAAAATCGGTGATAAAGGAATTATTAGAAGATTTTACTGTAATTCATCAATGTGGTCGAGCTAATAAGCTCAAAAACTACCCAGCAGAATTAGCTAAAATGAAATCTACCCTTCCAGCTAATTTACAGAAAAAATATTTTATTCGTCAGTGGATGGAAGAAGAAGAACTGTTTTGGCTTTACCAGAAAGCTGATTTTGCTATTACTAGAGCTGGAGCCAATACCGTTTTAGAAATGTGCTTGGTACCTTTGCCAGCAATCTTAATACCCTTACCCAACACCTACAATGATGAACAAACGCTTAATGCTCAAATGATGGAAAAAGCAGGTGGAGCGATTACTATTCATCAAAACAACTTGAGTCCAAAAAAATTATTAAGCGCTGTTGAATTAATGAAAAAAGAACATCAACAAATGCGTCGAAAGCTTGCTCAGGGTCAATTTTATCAACAAGCAGAACCAAAAATTTATCAACTATTAGTCGATGCCCATCAAAAATAAGAATCTTTTTAATTATTTGTACTTTTTTTTAGTTATATTAATAACTTCTCTGTTGTTGGTGCTAGGACTCAGGGTTGGAAAAATTACTTGTCATCATCCAAACTCTAACAATCAAGAGTTGACGGCAGTTTGTCAGGAACTAGAGACAGCTTTTCTTGGAAAATCTCTTTTGTTTTATGATTTTGAAGGAGCTTCTATCTGGCAAGAGTTAACACAAAAAGCCGAGTATCAGGAAATATATCGGCCAGTTTCTTTAAGAAAAACGCCACCTCAAGCACTAGCTCTAAATTTAGATAGTAAAACGCCGGATTATCGCCTCATAATAGTTGATGAAAACAGGGAACAGAAAAGTTTTATCTTGAATCAAAATAATCATTTGAAAGAAGACTACCATCAGGCTCAGATTTTTGAAATTTTTTATCAAGGGGAAGAGCAAATATTAGAAAGAAACGATCGTTATTTGCAACTAACTTTTCATCAGTTTTTTTTAAGTCTGCAAGAAAACATTGATAAATATCAAATTCCAGCCAAAAGATTAATTTGGCAAAAAGACAATTTATTGGAATTAGACTTAGGCAAATCTTGGTTGGTAATTTTGGATAAGGAGATTGATCCAGAAGAGACAATGCAAAAATTATCCGTAATTTTACTTGATGAGGAGGCTTTATTAGACATTCAGGGTCGGAGCTTTTTGGATATGCGCTTTCGTTTGCCAGTGATTAGAGATCAGCTTTAACTGCTTTTTGTTCTCGACAGTAATTGTTAAATTCTGTATGATAAAGATTGATTGATATGAGTAAAGAAAATATTATTAGCGCTATTGATTTAGGAACTGATAAGTGTGTAACTTTGATTGCAAAGCTGAATGAGCTAGATCAATTAGAAGTATTGGGTTTTAGTGTCGTTCCCTCTCGAGGTGTTAGACGCAGCACAATTGTTAATTTAGAAGAGGCCTTAACCACTGTTGGACAAAGTCTAGATGCTGCAGAAAGGATGGCAGGACTGGCTGTCAAAAATGTTGTTCTGTCTGTTTCTGGGATTTATATTCGTTATAAAAATTCAAAAGGTGTGGTGCCTGTTGCCTCTCCCAATCAAGAAATTTCCTCTTTAGATGTAGAGCGGGTTGTTGAGGCAGCGCGGGCTATTTCTTTACCAAGTGAGCGAGAGATTATCCATGTTATTCCGAAAGATTTCAAAGTTGACTCTCAAGAAGGAATAAAAGATCCGGTAGGGATGATGGGTGTTCGTCTAGAATCAGAAACGCATATTATTACTGGACTATCTACGAGTTTGCGCAATTTTGAGAAATGTATGGGCGATTTGGGTTTAAATGTTGATGCTTTTGTTTTTAGTGCTTTGTCTGCTAGTGAGACTGCTTTGACAGAAACGGAAAAGGAGCTGGGAGCAGTTTTGGTGGATATTGGAGCTGGAACCACCAGTATTTGTGCTTTTGTTGAAGGAGTTTTAGAATTTTCAGCCGTAATTCCGGTTGGAGCAAAATATATTACTCAAGATATTGCTTCAGGTCTGCGTATTTCTTTGGAGGACGCAGAAAAATTGAAACTGTATCTTAGTGGCGATGAAGAATTAAAACTAGTTCCCTTGCCCGGAGAATCTAAAGCTGAGTTCACTAAACGCAAAAAAAAGTTTGATTTAATTGATCCAGAAAAAGTTGGGATTAATAATCGTGATCCCATTTCACGAAAATTTGTCACAGATGTGGTGATGGAGCCTAGGATTAAGGAAATCTTTAGTTTAATTTTGGAAGAATTAGCGAAAGCTGGCTTACTAGAAGGCAATCAATTACCAGCGGGCATGGTGGTAACTGGCGGCGGAGCTCTGACCTATAATTTAGTTGATGTAGCTCGCTACACCACTAAGATGTCAGTGAGATTGGCTAAGCCAAGCAACATTCTTGGTTTAACAGAAGATATTAAGCAAGTTAATTTTGCCGTAGCACTAGGTTTACTAGCCTATGCAAAACGCCAAGGCAATATTGGGCAGATTAGTCACGGTGACTTTTCTTTGAAGAAAATTTTACCTGAGGGTTTATTAAACCAGGTCGCAGAAAAAGGTAAAGCTTTGTTTAAGAAAATTTTCCCATGATTAGTTCTAATAAAAGAGCTGTTTACTAGTTTACTTTTGTGTTAAAATCAGTTAGTTTAATTGTAATAGTTTGATATAAATAATAGCTATATAAGAACCTATGGGACTAGTTAAACCTTCAAATACAACCTTTGCAAAAATTAAAGTAATTGGCGTTGGTGGCGGCGGTAACAATGCTATCAACTCCATGATTCTTTCAAAAGAAATTAAGGGCGTGGAATTTATTGGCATCAATACTGATGCTCAAGCTTTATTAACTGCTAAAGCTGAAACTAAATTACAAATTGGTACCAATTTTACTAGAGGTTTGGGGGCTGGAGCCGATCCCGAAGTGGGTCGAACTGCTGCTGAAGAAAGCAGAGAAAAAATTAAGGAATTACTTTTTGATACAGATATGGTTTTTATTACAGCTGGTATGGGTGGCGGTACTGGTACTGGCGCCTCACCAGTGATCGCGGAAATTGCTAGAGAGGTTGGTGCTTTGACTGTTTCAGTAGTGACCAAGCCTTTTGCCTTTGAGGGTATACGCAGAATGCAAACTGCTGAAGAAGGCATCGAATATTTATCAGATACAGTTGATACTTTAATTGTTATTCCCAACCAGCGCTTACTAGAAGTAGTTGATAAAAAAATGACCTTTATTGATGCTTTTCGTCTAGCTGATAATGTATTGGGCCAAGGCGTAAAAGGTATTTCTGATCTCATTACCATAGCTGGAATGATCAACGTCGACTTTGCCGATGTTAAAACAATCATGACTGATTCTGGAACGGCCTTGATGGGTATTGGTGAGGCTTCTGGAGAAGATCGTGCAGTTATGGCTGCCAGAATGGCTGTTTCTTCACCACTACTGGAAGTTTCCATATCTGGAGCTAAAGGTATTCTTTATAATGTTACTGGTGGTCCAGATATGACTATGACAGAAGTTTCTGATGCCTCTGCAATAATTGCTGATAGTGCCGATACCGATGCCGATATTATTTTTGGAGCTACTATTGACGAAGATATGGGAGCAAAAATCAAAATTAGCGTTATAGCAACCGGCTTTAGCGATAACTATAGCGGTGTTGGTCCTCGAGCTTTATTTGGAGCTTATGGTCGAGAATCTAAGAGAAAAATGACTCATACCCCTACTTCGACTGTAACCAGCATAGAAGAAGAGTCCCCAGAGGAAGACAAAATTGATCGAGCTCCAGAGGGATATACTCAACCTCAAACTATGGCTGATCGCAAACCAAAAAAAGAGGAAAAAGTTGAAAGTAACAATCCTTTTGTTCGTAGCGCTTTGTTTAATCTAAAAAAAGATTCTAAAAAGAAGCAAGAAGATAAATCGGACAAAAAAGAGGATGCAGAGAATAGTGATGAATTTAGTGAGTTTGAAGTGCCTGCTTTTTTAAGACAAAAATAAGCTAAGTGGCAAAAGTTTTTTACAATTTTGGATTTAAATAAAATAGCATTGATTTTCTGCTATAATGTTCTTGTTAATAAAAACCGCTTGAGCTAATAATCAGTTAGCGAGGTGCTTGAAGAAATTATCCTATTATTAATTAGGATAAAAATAGAACAGGCCGAGTAGACCGCGTAAAAGTCAAAATTGAGGAGCAATAGGGCTGGTACCTTTGCTGTAAAGCAAGCCTTATTAAAATCGTTGAAGAACGATTTTAGTGAGGTTTTTTTAAAAATAAAAGGAAAAATGTCTAAAAAAAATATTGACTTTCGACAAACACCTGATTTGGTTGAATTGGAAAAAGAAATTTTGCAATTTTGGGAAAAAGAAGAAATTTTTGAGCAATCATTAAAAAAAAGAGAAGGAGCAGAAAACTTTTCTTTTTATGATGGCCCCCCTTTTGCTACTGGTCTACCCCATTACGGCCATTTAATGCAATCGGTTATTAAAGATTTAATACCTCGTTACCAAACTATGAGAGGTAAATATGTGAGGCGAGTTTGGGGTTGGGATTGTCATGGTTTACCAATTGAGAATTTACTGGAAAAGGAACTAGATTTAGCAGATAAACAGGAAATTGAAAAATTTGGAGTTGATGCTTTTAATCAAGCCTGTGAAGCACGAGTTTTAACCTATGCTCAGGATTGGGAAAAAACTATTAGAAGAATTGGTCGTTTTATAGACATGAAAAACGCTTATAAAACCATGGATAAAGAATACATGGAAAGTGTGTGGTGGGTCTTTAAAGAACTTTACCAAAAGGGTTTAATTTATCAGAGTCACAAAGCCATGCATATTTGTCCACGTTGCAGCACGCCCTTGTCTAATTTTGAGGTTACTCAAGGTTATCAAGAAATCAAAGACTTAGCGGTGACAACTAAATTCAAACTTCTTGGCGAAGCAGAAAACACCTATTTCTTGTCTTGGACGACTACTGCTTGGACTTTGCCAGGCAATATGTTTTTAGCAGTTAATCCAAAGTTAGACTATGTTCTTCTTGAGTTAAAAGAAAAAAACGAAAAGTATTATTTGGCCAAAAGTCGCGTTGAGGAGGTTTTTGCCGATCAAAAATACCAAATTTTAAAAACAGTTAAGGGTCAAGAATTAGTCGGTTTGAATTATGAGCCAGTTTTTCCTTACTTTAAGCAATTAAAAGAAGATTCAACCATACCAGATCAAGCTAGAGAAAAAATATTTACAGTACAGGCTGGAGAATTTGTTAATTTAGAAGAAGGTACTGGCATTGTGCATATTGCTCCGGCATTTGGTGAAGATGATTATCAATTGGGAGAAAGTTTATTAAAGTTTTCACGACTAAGTACTCTGGTGAAAAATAAACTTTTTATTCAACACGTTGACATGAATGGTCGTTTCACTGCTGAAATAAAAGATTTTGCGGGTTTAGAGGTCAAACCTAAAAATGACCATCAGGCTACAGATGTGGCCATCATTCGCTATCTAGCTAAAGAAAACTTACTATTTGCTAAAAAGCAATTTAGTCATAGTTATCCTCATTGCTGGCGTTGTGATACACCTCTACTAAATTATGCCACTAGTTCTTGGTTTGTTGAGGTGACTGCCTTTAAAGATCAATTATTAGAAAACAATCAAGCCGTTAATTGGCAGCCAAATCACATTAAAGATGGTCGATTTGGTAATTGGTTGGCAGATGCTAGAGATTGGGCAATTTCACGCAATCGGTTTTGGGGCACTCCTCTGCCTCTTTGGCAAAGTGAAGATGGTGATCTAATTTGTGTGGGCAGCAGTGCTGAACTAGAAGAATTAACTGGTCAAAAAATCAATAATTTACATAAACAATTCGTTGATGAGTTGGTGATTGAAAAAAATGGTAAAAGCTATAAGCATTTACCAGAGGTATTAGATTGTTGGTTTGAATCTGGTTCTATGCCCTATGCTCAATTTAATTATCCACATAGTAATCAGCAATTGTTTTCACAAAATTTCCCAGCCAACTTTATTTCTGAAGGACAAGATCAGACTCGGGGTTGGTTTTATACTCTCCACGTTCTAGCTACAGCTTTAACCATGAGCAGTGATAAATTTAAGTCAAGTTTAGACAAGCCGCCTAGCAGTGCTTTTGAAAACGTGATGTGTACTGGTTTGATTATGGCTAGTGATGGTAAAAAAATGAGCAAACGGCTCAAGAACTATCCAGAGCCAGAAGCAATTTTAAATAAATATGGCGCGGACAGTTTGCGACTCTATTTAATGTCATCGGCGGTGGTTAAAGCAGAAACACTAAATTTTGATGGAAAAGAAGTTAGTGATTTGCGCAGAAGAGTCTTTTTAATCTGGTGGAATGTTTTAGCTTTTTATCAAACTTTTGCCAATAAAGAAGCAGGCTTGTTAGATTTAAACAAAGAAATTGCTTTAGAAAATGTTTTAGATCGCTGGCTCTTGTCTCGTTTAGCTAATTTACAAAAACAGCTAGTTAAATATTTAGAAAAATTTGATGTAATGCGAGCCAGCCGTTTGTTGGCACCTTTTATCAGTGATTTTTCAACCTGGTATTTACGCTTGTCTAGGGATCGTTTAAAAGCTGACGACAATCAAGAAAGTAGTCAAGTTTTTGCTAGTGTTTTATATAATTCTGCTCAGCTATTTGCACCAATTGTGCCATTTTTTGCTGAACTCATTCATCAACAGTTTGTTAATCAGCCAAGCTCAATTCATTTGACCGACTATCCCCAACTTCCTCAATCTTGGATTCAAGATGAATTGGAAGAGCAAATGGAGGAGTTGCGTCAACTAGTAGAACTAGGCCACGCTCAGCGAAAACAAGCTCAAGTTTCACTGCGTCAGCCTCTAGCATCAGTAACTTTTAACAAAAAAGCTAGCTTTAGCGATGATCAAGAATTACTAGAAATTATAAAACAGGAGTTAAATGTTAAAGAAGTGAACTGGGGTCAGGCAAAAGCAGCAGACTTCGAAGCTGAATTTGATCTTGAATTAACAGCAGATCTGGTTGCCGAGGGTGAAGCGCGTAAAGTCATTCGCCGTATTCAAACTTGGCGTAAAGATGCTGGTTTAGATCTTAATCAAGAGGTGCCAGTTTATTTAAAAACTTGGCCAAACCAATTTACTAAAATGATCGAGGAAAAAACCAACAGTCAACTAATTAGAGCTCAAATTGAAGGTCTTAAAGATTAGTGACAATTGAAAAATAGTTAACTTTGTTTTAGTCTGAAGGAGTGCGAAAATATTTTTTAGCTAGTTTATTGTTTTTATTGATGATCTTAGCTTTGGTTACTCTTAAAAGTATTGTTCCTAATTTATTAAATGTTCAATTAATAGCTTATTTAATTGGTTTTCTTTTATTCTTTTTACTTAGTCGAATTTCTTTTGCTTATTGGTGGCGACTGAGTCCTTATTTATATTGGGGCTTAAATCTAGTTTTATTGACTCTTTTAATTTGGGGTCAGGCAACCAGAGGAATAGTAGCTTGGATTGAATTGCCATTTGGTTTGCGTTTTCAACCATCTCAGTTGGCGGTTCCAATCACAGCCCTATTTTTATCTGCTAGTTTCAAAAATCAAACTCAAAAAAGCATCAGTAAAATTTTAACTTGGCCTCAACTCATGAAAATTTTAGGCATAATCTTGCTGCCAGGAATACTAATTAATCTTCAACCAGACTTTGGGACGGCTATGGTTTATTTTGCAGCTCTATTGGTTTTTTTGTTTTTTAATCGTTTGGGCTGGCAAAGAATAGTTGGCTTTATTTCTTTGACTGTTTTGACAGCCATTTTTGCTTGGTTTTTTATCTTAGTCGATTATCAAAAATCTCGATTCACTAGCTTTTTGTTTTTTATTAGTCCAGAAAGAAGTTTAAGCAGTGATTTTCGTCAGGAAAGCAGTGCAGCTTACAATGCTCGTCAATCAGTGATAGCTATTGGCGCAGGTCAGTTGTGGGGCCAGGGCGTTGGTCAGGGTACTCAATCTCATCTAAAATTTTTACCAGAAAGACAAACAGATTTTATTTTTGCTTCTTTTGTTGAAGAATGGGGCTTTTTTGGTTCATTATTAATTTTAAGTCTGTATTTTAGTCTTTTAGCTTTCATTTTATACTTGGTTTATTTTGAAGAAAATCGTGGCAAACAACTTTATGCTCTAAGTATTTTTACTATGTTTTTGGTACAAACTTTTATTAATATTGGAATGAATTTAGCTCTTTTGCCAATTACCGGTATTACTCTACCCTTTTTATCTTATGGGGGCAGCAGTGTTTTATCCTTATTTTTTAGTTTAGCGCTTTTGCAAAGTATTATCTTGGAAGGAGAAAAAGCTCCGAGCTCAATCTTTCAATAACTTCAAGATATGTTATAATCACAAATCGTTATGAAATACGCAATAATTCAATTACAAGGTAAACAATTTCAAGTCAGTGAAGGCGACCAGATTACTGTCGATCGTTTAGATAAAACTGAGGGTGAAAAGTTTGCTGTTACTGACGTTTTATTATTGGTTGATGAGGATAAGAAAAAAATTGGCCAACCCATTGTTAAAGATGTAAAAGTCAACTGTGAGGTTTTAAGCAACGACAAAGGTAAAAAAATTCGAGTTGCTAAATATAAGGCCAAATCTCGTTATCGAAAAGTAATGGGTCATCGTCAATTGCAAAGCGTTTTAAAAATTGTCAGTATTGTTTAGGGTCTATGTCCAAATTTTTATTTTTGTTTGGGAACACTCCCCAACTGTCTCATTTGGAGTTTACTACTGTTTATCCAGCACTCAAACTTAATGTTTTTGCAGGTGGTGAGCTAGCTGGACGCTTAGCTTTAGTTGAAATGGATCAAGAACAACTGGAGAGCAATAATTTTTTTGATAGATTAGGTGGCTTAGTTAAAATCTTTCAAGTAGAAAAAATTTTAGATTTTGACAGTGAGCTGAATCAGATCAAGACAGCCATCGTTGATTGTTTACTAGAGAAAAGCCAACAACCTCATTTTAGTATTTACCAAAAAGGTAAGGGACAAAAGTCAATTAATCATGCTCAGATTAAAGATTTATTAAGACAAAAAGGCCATCGTTCTCGCTATTTTAAAGGTACGCTGGATGGCAGTGCTTTTAGTCTTCATCAAGAATCAGCTCAAGAAATATTTCTCTACCATACTGAAGAAGGCATCTTTTTAAGCACCTTGTTGGGAGTTCAAGACATTGATGATTGGACTAAGAGAGATCGAGCTAAGCCATATTTTAATCGTAAAAAAGGCATGTTGCCTCCAAAAGTAGGCAGAATGCTGGTTAATATTGCTCTAGGACAGTGGCTGGCAGATAATGCTCAACGCTCTATTAGTGAAGCCAAGGTTTTTGATCCTTTTTGTGGGACAGGGACAGTATTAATTGAAGCTATGGGCTTTGGTTGTCAGGTTTATGGTTCTGACTTAGACGAGCAATCCGTTTGGGGAACTAGAGAAAATCTTCAGTGGTTTGCCGATGAATATCAGGTGCCCGCTCAAGATTTTAGCAAACAAATTTTTATCAGTGACGTTGGTCAGCTTTCAGCAGATCAATTAGGCAATAATAAAATGGATTTGTTAATTACTGAGCCTTTTTTGGGTAGACAAACACCTAAAGATGCAGAACTAGCAAATATTTTTAAAGGTTTGGAAAAAATGTATTTAGGAGCTTTTAATAGTTTTAGCAAGATTCTCAACCCAGGCGCAAAAGTGGTTATGATTTTTCCCAAAGTTGTGGGTAAAAAAAGAGTCTATGCTCTCGATCATTTAATTGACAAATTGGCCGCAAAAGGCTACAATCCTTTCGTTTCACCTCTGCTTTATGCAAGAACTGGAGCGAGGGTGCAGCGAGAAGTTTATTTTTTTACTTTTAATTAAAACAAAGGACATATGGCACACGTTAAAGGTTCAGGTAGCGTTACCCAACATTCACAAGGCGCAAGACATGGGCGACGTTTTGGTTTGAAAAAATTTGGTGGAGAGAGCATTAAAGTTGGTCAGATTATTCTGCGACAAAAAGGGGCCAAGTATAAGGCCGGTCAAGGAACAAAGATGGGTAAAGACTATACGGTTTTTGCCATGATTGACGGAATCGTAGATTTTACCAAACGTTGGGGCAAAACAGTGGTTAGAGTTTTGGATAAAAACTAAAAAAATTCTCATTTTTTTCTGTAAAATATTTTCAATAGTGTTTTTTTTGTGAAAACTGTGAAAAAACTCTAGGCAAAATTGATCTATTGTGTTATATATAGAGTATGACAGATATCCAAAAACTCCCTTCAAATCACCTCCAACCCAATCCTTTTCAACCACGAGATAAAGTTAAAAAAGAAGATCTCGCTGACTTAGTTGAATCAATTCGTATTCACGGTATTTTGGAACCCTTGGTAGTGGCAGAAACTCCGGCTGGTTATCAAATTATTGCTGGAGAAAGACGTTGGCGGGCAGCCAAAGTTTTGGGAATTGAAGAGTTGCCAGTTTACGTGAAAAAGACCAGTCCTCAAGGGATGTTAGAAATGGCAATTGTGGAAAATGTGCAACGCACAGACTTAAACCCCATTGAAAGAGCTCAATCTTTTTCTCGTTTAAATAGAGAATTTGGTTTAGCTATTAATGAACTGGCTGAGAGAATTGGTAAATCTTCTTCTTATATTAGTAACACCATGAGGTTATTAGAATTACCAGACGCAATTAATGATGGTTTGTTGAGCGAACAAATTACTGAAGGTCATGCTCGTTCTTTAGTTGGTTTGAAAGATCAATCTTTGATGATTGAATGCTATAAACAAGTTTTAAAAGAAAATGCTTCGGTGAGACGAACTGAAGAATTAGTCAGACGGATAAAAGCTGGTCAAAATAAAGCTAGCAAAAAAGCCGACGATGGTCGAGGTCGACCTTTAGCTCAAGACGAACAACAAGTAGCTAAATGGGAAAATCGCTTACAAGAATATTTCAAAAACAATAGTACTCTAAAAGTGGTGCGTTCACGTAAACAAACCAAGGTGACAATTACTCTCAAGGGTTCACCAGAAAAAACCCAGGATGATTTAGAAAAATTGATGAGTATTAATTAAATAACTTGATTAACTGTTTTAAAAAATTGTTTTATTCCAAGTCAGGAGCTATATTAAATAGCAACATTAATTTATCTGCTGTTTTGTACCAGAGAGGAGCTGCTGTTTCAGCGGCCCAAGGACTACTTTTAGGATTCTCTAGTTTAACTAACATAGTAAATTTTGCGTGATCTGCTGGAGCAAAACCAATAAAACTAGCAATAGTTTCATCACTTTTATAGCCACCTTGAGGATCTGGTACTTGAGAAGTGCCGGTTTTAGCAGCAACAGTATAACGTTTAGAAGCTATCCACTGAGCCTCTCCATGAGCAGCGGCAGAGACCATCATTTTTGTTACTAATTCTGCTGTTTCTTGACTCACAACTCTTTCCCCACTTTCAAGAGATATGTCGATTTCCTGATCGAGTTGGTGATCATAAACTTTTTCTAAAATTTTAGTTTCCAGCTTTAAGCCTTTATTGGCTATTACATTGATAGCTTGAATTAGTTGAAGGCTATTAGTATTAATACCTTGACCAAAACTAATGGTAGCTAATTCAACAGGACCAATTTTTTTAGGAAAATAAGTACTGCTATCATCTTGTAAGTCTAAATCAAATTTTTGACCAATGCCAAATTTTTTTAAGTATTCGCTGAATTTTTCTTGACCCAAGAGTTCAGCTACAAAAATCATAGCGATATTATCTGATTTTTCCAGTGCTTCTGTGATATTAATATTAGGATGATACTGGTCGTTCCAAGTTCTAATGGTGTATGAGCCGAATTGCCTGGGACCAGCGCATTTAGTGCAAATAGTTTCTGGATTAATTAAGCCAGCGTCGATAGCACTAGCTACGGTTAGAACTTTAAAAGTTGATCCTGGTTCGTAAAGCCTAGTTAAACTAGGATTTTTCAAGATTTCAGCCGGGTATTTAAAATATTGCCACTGTTGATAATTTGGCCAAGTTGCCAAAGCTAAAATTTTACCAGTTTGACTATCAAGAATAATAATTTCCCCCCGATCAGCGTCATATTGTTTAATTCCCCAAGCTAGGTTTGTTTCGGCAATATGTTGAATGTCGCGTCGAATGGTAAGAGTTAAATCACGCCCATTCAAATTTTTAAGCTGATAGTTAGATCCTGTTAGTAGCGCGCCCAAAGCATCAGTGCGAAACCAACCCTTTTCTTTTCTTGGTTTAAGTTCGTCTTCCAGAGCTCCTTCGATTCCATAACGACCGACTTCTCCACCCTCTTCATTGCGACCGACAAAACCAGTTAAGTGTGCAGCCATTGAAGCTTCTGGATAAAAACGAGTAAAAGTAGTGTCAAAAGCTAAATACGGATTATTAAGTGCAAGAATTTGTTCTTTTGCTTGAGAACTAAGTTGGGCAGCTAGTTTAGGCCAGTTTGCTTGACTGCTAAATTTAGCAATTAGATTGCTTTCAATTTGTTGTTGGACTAATAGTTTGCTAGCACTATCTGAAGCATCCTGAAATTGCCAATTTTCTTGAGCAATAATCTCGGCCAATTGTTGGCTGATTTTTTCGACGTCGCCAGTGAAATTCTTTCGATCAAGTTTTAAATCATAAACCTCTTGATTACCAATTAAGAGATAACCGTCACTAGTTAAAATCTGGCCGCGTAGTCCTTCTTGAGTTCTGCTGCGGATAGTTTGTAGTTCGCTGAGGTTTTTTAATTCTCGGCCACGTAGTACTTGCCAATAAAACAAACGAATGATGATGAGAACGATGGTCAGAGAAACAAAGGCTAAAAAAAACTTTCTTCTGGAGTAGTTTAGTTCTTCAGCCATGATTAACTCAACGCAAAGCCACAGCGCTTGCTTTGCTTTTAACTACTAGCAGATTTTTTATGTCTTTAAAATCCTGATAGTTTTCTAGTTGTTGAATAGAAATTTCTTGAGCAATAGCTTGATCTAATTTGCTTTCTCTAGAAAGTAATTCTTCTTGTTTTTGTTTGAGAATTTCTATATGTTGGCCATAAGCAATATTTTGACTAAGAGTGTAAGCGGTGCTGATTAATTGCAAGAAAACTACTAAGAAGAGAATTCTGTAATAATTTTTGAGCTTTTTTTTCATTGTTTTTCCTTTTTTATACAACTAAGGCTCTCAACTTAGCGCTGCGAGCTCTTGGATTTATTTTTAACTCTTCATTGTCTGGAACAATGGCTTTTTTAGTTAATAATTTGGCTAAATTTTGATTAGCTTGTTCTCTAAAAAATTTCTTGACCAGTCTATCCTCTCCTTCATGAAAAGAAATACAAACCAGTCTTTTGTCCATAGCAGAGCTGGTCTGTAAGGCATTGAAAGCAGCAGGTAAAGCTTGTTGAATGTTATTTAATTCATCATTAACAGCAATACGCAAAGCTTGAAAAGTTTTGGTAGCTGGATGGAGTTTTCCGGCTTTAGCACCCTTAACTCGTTCAACTATTTTCAATAATGTGCCAACACGCTGTAGGCTATTGGGGGCTGTCTTTTTGACTTGAGCAACAGCTTTGGCTATTTGTCTAGATTGTTTTTCTCCACCAAATTCAAAAAGTAAATTAGCCAACTGTTTTTCGCTTAAAACTATGAGTAAGTCTCCGGCTTTTACGCCCAAATCCTGATTCATTCTCATGTCTAAAATAGCTTCTGGATCTGCACTAAAACTAAAACCTCTTTTGCTAGAAGTTAGCTGTTCAGTAGAGGTGCCAAAGTCAAAGAGCACACCAGCTAAAGATATGTTTTGGGTTTTTTCTAGATTTTCTAAAACAGCGCTCAGTTCTTTGAAGTTTTCTTGGATGAGAATTAGTTTTTTTTGGGCTATTTCTTGTTTAAAATTTTCACGAGCTTTTTCAATAGCTTCTTGATCAAAATCTAGAGCAATTACCAAGCCTCCTTGATTTAAAATTGCTCGACTATGCCCTCCTCGACCGAAAGTAGCATCGAGATAATGTTCTCCTTCTTTAACGGCTAAGAAATCTAAGCTTTCTTTTAGTAAAACTGGTTGATGTTGTTTATTCGATGACATAAGCCTTTTCAGCAATTGACTCAGCCTTTTTTTCCAGTTGATCAAGATAGAGATGGTAGTTTTCTTGATCCCATATTTCCAAACGATTAAGACTACCAACAATGACGACAGATTTTTTCAATTGGGCAAATTCGATCAAGTAATTGGGCAGTTTTACTCGACCATTGTCGTCAGGGATTATCTCACTAGCTTCGTTAGTCATTAATCTGACTAGATCTCGATTGGCTTTTTTACTAAATCCGGCTTGATTAATTTTACTTAGCTCTGATTGAAAGTTTTCTTTTTTGAGTAAGAATAAGCAACCATCTAAACCTCTGGTAACGATCCAAGATTTACTGCTACTGCGGAATTTTTTGGGTAAAGATATGCGACCTTTACTCTCTAAGTTATGATAATACTTGCCAATTAACATTATTATGAGCCTATTTACCAATTCCTACCACATATAACTATATATAAGAAAAACAAACTTGTAAATAGTAATTTGTTCATAAATTATTAGATGTAGGTGAAAAGCTTTTTAAAAGATAAAAAATATCACAAAAAACCCAGTAAACTGAGAATACAAGAACAATAAATCAGAAAAATTATTTAACCAAGAGATAAGCTTCCATGAAGGCGGCGCTGCCTGAGGCTAGTCCATCTTCAAGTTGAGTTTCAATTTCTTGCCACTCTTCTCCATCAAAGCCCATAATTTGAACACCTTCTTCTTTAGTATTGAAGCTGACCTCAAATTCAGAGCTAAGAGTTTTTAAGCTTTTTTCTGCGTTAACAGTATAGATGTCGCTAGCAAGCTCGGACTCAAGCTCTCCTGGATATCCTGGAGTATTAAAAATGATTAAATAAGAATAGTCGCTTAAACTGTCATTGCTAATAGTAAATTTGGTATCTTGAGAGCTAAATTCAGTTTCTCGATCACTGTTGGTGAAGTAGCGCCAACTATTTTTAAGCGCATAATCTTCTGCTCCCATGAATTCTGCTAAGAGAGTGCCACCCTTAATGTCTTCATGATAGGTAATTGCACCACCAGCTGATTGAGAGCCAAATAGTTTGCGATCGCTAACAGGCAAATTATCTAATTCTAAAAAGCCCTGAAAACCTTGTAGCATAGAGCCAGTTTGATATTCCATTTCATAATTTAGGCTGTTAGCAGCTTTTTTTAGCTCAATAATGTTTAAAACGATGTGTCTGCCATCAGTAGTAGGAGCTAATTGGATAAAGGGACTTTCACTAACGGGAATTTGATTATAATTAGCTGATATTTTCTTTTTTACTGCTGTGTCGGTTTCTTTTCCTTGATTGCGATTAGCTCTTAAATAAAAGAAAGCTCCTATAGCAATTAAAAGGATTAGGGCGCTTACAGTAATGATGGTTTTTTTCTTTTTTGTCATAGTTTTAGGCTAGCATAGAGCTTAAATAATTATCAAGTTCAGTAATGGCGATTCGCTCTTGTTGACTACTGTCTCGATGACGAACTGTAACGGCTTTGTCTTCAAGAGTGTCAAAATCAATAGTAATACAAAAAGGCGTACCAATCTCATCTTGAGATAAATAACGTTTACCAATGTTGCCTCTTTCGTCCCAAGTGGCTCTAAATTTTTGATTCAGCTGCTCATAAACTTCTCTAGCTTTTTTCACTAATTCCTCTTTATTTTTTAAGAGTGGAAAAACGGCCAATTGATAAGGGGCCAATTTGGGTTTAAAAGCCATGACAGTGCGCTCTTTGTCTGAATCTTCTCTGTAGGCGTCACAAAGCAGCATTAAAAATAAACGATTAATACCAGCTGCCGGCTCAATAACGTGAGGCAAAAACTTTTTATTAGTTTGCGGGTCGATATATTCTAGCGATTGTTTAGAAAACTCTTGCTGTTGCTTGAGGTCGTAATCACCTCGATAAGCGATGCCCCAGAGCTCTTTCCAGCCAAAAGGATAGCGATATTCTAAATCATAGGTTTCTTGACTATAGTGACTGCGTTCTTTATCAGTGTGACGACGCCAACGTAGATTTTCTTCTCTAATACCTAAGACTTTTGTAACAAAGTCCCACATTTGATTCTGCCAGTCCTTAAATAATTTCTGCCAATCTTCCTTTTCAGGGTCAAAAAAATACTCAATCTCACCTTGTTCAAACTCTAAAGTACGAAAAACAAATTGTCCGGTAGTAATTTCGTTGCGAAAGCTCTTACCAATTTGACCAACACCAAAAGGCAATTTGTTTCTAGTGCTATTAAGAATTTGTTTAAAATTAGAAAAAATACCTTGAGCTGTTTCTCCGCGCAAATAAACTTGGTTTTTTTTATCAGCTAAAACACCAATAGCAGTTTCAAACAAAATATTAAAGTCTTGGGCTTCAGTAAGAGGATTACCATCAGGAGATTTAATTTGATGTTTATTAATCAAATCATCCAGTTCTGCTGTTGATAGATTAGCGATAATAACTTCTCCCTGTTTTTCTGGATTTTTGGCAAAATAGTCTTCGATTAAACTGTCAGCTCGATAACGCTTGTGAGTTACTTTATCTTCAACCAAGGGGTCGGTAAAAGAGTTGACGTGACCAGATGCTACCCAAGTTTGAGGGTGTAAAATGATTTGGCTATCTAGACCAAGCATGTCTTCACGGCGTCGGATAAAAAAATCCCACCACAAGCTTTTGATATTTAACAAAAGTTCAGTCCCCAATGGCCCGTAGTCATAAGAATTGGCTAAACCACCATAAATTTCACTAGTTTGATAAACAAAACCTCGTCTTTTAGCTAAAGAACTAATAGTTTCGAGACTAACTTGTTGATTTTCTTCAGTTTGCATAATTTACTCTCAGGCAAAATTATATTATAAAAAGCTGTTTAAGACTAGTTTTGACTTTGGGTATTTAAAAAATCAAAGCTTTTCATCTTTTTTTCACTAATTTCAGCTACATAATTTTGAATACTTTGGTGTTTAGTGTCTTTAATATCTTGATAACCTAGAAGTTGTAATAATTGGTTGAGGAGTTTTTTAATTTTTGCAGCCTGATTGTCTTCACTTAAGACTAATTTTTCAATTTTTTTAGCTAATTCAAAACTACCCTCGTCAATAAAGTTTTCCACAAAGAGGCGATCAAAAATTTCTAAAATTTGTTGAATGTGGCTAATCTTTTTAAGAGCTAATTCTTGAGGAAGATTTTGATAAATTTGGCTAGTATCAAAAAGTAGACGACTTTGAGTGAGTAAAGGTAAACTTTTAGTTCTAATACAAAAAGCTTGAATGAGATTGCCCGGTTCGAGATTAGCTCTGTTAGAAGAATTGAGGCGGCGCGCCCCTTTAGCCAGTACTACCAGTTTTCCTTGATCTTTAGTTAAGAGAGTCAGTAGGCGGTCGGTTTCACCCATAGCGCGCCGCTTAAGAACAATGGCGTGGCTTGAAAATGAGCGAGACATGGTTTAAAAAATCGTGGAATATTCTAGATCTTGATCCATTAAGAGTTCCTCTTGCCCACCAGTGACATCAATTAAAACTGGTACAGGATTAATGCCAGCTTGTTTCCAGAGTCGAAGATTGTAGTTTTCTTGATCTTGATAAGGTACTCGATAGTTCATTCTAATTCGAGCTAGTCCCAAGGGCTCTAATTTAAAGAAGCCGTCAACAACGGTGTAACCTTCTTCTTCATAGACACTAGCTTCATCTTCCAAACCCTGAATTTCAAGGAGCTCTGAGCCTTGGGGCAAATAGATTCTAATCCAGTCATTAAGTGTTGCATTGAGACATAGTAGACCAGCTTCCAAATTACAATTATCTGCTGGAGCAGTATTTTTATAACTAATTTCTAAAGTATTTTCAATAAAATTATCTTGAGGCGCACTGACACTAAGTTTAAGATCATAATCAATAAACAAATTAGATTTAGCCCCAGCGAGATTAGTATTAATGATCGCTAAGAAATCTTGATTTTGGCCAAATTGCCAGTCTTTAAAGCCCTGATTTAATTGATAGAGTCGACCAGCAGCATTAATTTTTTCGGCTGCTATTTGAGAACTTTCATCTACAAAATACATTTGCAGGTGGCGGCCCTTGAGGCTGCTGATGCCCACAGTAATTAATTCTGGGAATTTAACTTTATCTAGTTCATAAGTTTTACTCAAAATAGTGCTCATTAGTGGCCCCAAAACTCCTTTACGATCTTCTCTTAAGTAAGGAGTGGGACGAGTGATAATTTCTGATAAAGCATAAACAACTTGAGGGCAATCACAGCGTTTATCAACTTCAGCACTAAAAGTACCGTACCCTGGAACTTGAACAGGACCAATGACTTCCAGCAACCAGGTCAAAACTTGAGTGTCAACGGCAATGATGCCATCAATATCATCTGGCTCTCCAGGAACAGTTTGATAATTTTCATAAAAAGTCTCCATAGATTTTTTGAAATCTGGATAAATATTCATGTCTCGCAAATTCCAATAACGTTCAGTGGTTAAATATTTGCCTAGTTCCTCTGGAATTGCTACATTTTTGCGAAATTTTTGATCTAACTCATAGATGTCGCCTGATTTCTCAGGAATGACAGTGCCTTGATCAACCTGAATAATAGAATAAGCAGTTAAAAAGCCACCTGTAGGTCGCAATTCATTATCATTTTGAAAAAGAATTAAATATTTTTGAGCTTCTCTGGCTCCGGCCATTTTAGCTAGTTCAGCCAAGACTGGTTTGTAATCACTGAAACCATGACTAAAATTGCTAATTTGTTCTTGAGCATTCAGAATTTGACTGCGAATTTCCTGTTGAGCTAGTTGTTCCGGATATCGCTTAGCATTAATTTCTTGACTGAGGGCCTCAATTTCTTGAAGCTTGAGTTCTATTTCATTGATTTCTGGTTGAATTTCTTCTAAAGTTTCCAGCACTAAAACTATACGGTCTTGAGTGGTTCCCCCCTCAAAACTGCCTTCACCAGCAAAGCCAAGTAGATCGCTATAAGGCATTAAAGTATTAACAAGTTGGTCAGCTAAATCTAGGCTTTTATGGCCAATCAAAATAACTGTCTGCCCGTCTTGATAATAATTTCTCACAAAGGGGATGTATTGGTAAATTTTTAGTGCTTGATATTCTTGATCAATGTTTGTTAAGTTTTCTCTAAGATCACTAATTTTTTCTGGTAAGGCTGGAAGATTTTGAGTTCTAACTAGGCCAGCGGTTTCCATAGCTAGAGCTTGGGTAGAATTACTCAGGGCCATGATTTTCTTGACCCGAAAGAAGGTGTAGCTAAAAAGAATGCTAAAGCTTAAGGCCAATATTAACAAGAAAATTAAGGCAATTTTTTGCCATTTTTTTAAGGCCAAGCGACTTTTTTTATTCATTTTATTCTTTTTACTTTTTTTGAAAAAAGACCAAAAAGGTTTTTTTTCAGGATTTTCTAAAGTTATTTGCTTTTCACCAAATAATTGATCAACGCTAGAAAAATTTTCCATAGATTAATAGTATAGCAAATTACCACTTAGAAAACATCGCCATTGGTGTTTTGAGTAAAATCAGCAGATCTTGGCGAATAGAGTTATTGTTAGCATATTGATAGTCAATTAGTGTGCGTTTTTTAAAAGGAATTTCATTGCGGCCACTAGTCTGCCAAGGACCGGTAATACCAGGCTTAACTGACAAAATACTTTTGACATATTTTTTAGTTTCTGGATATTTGCTTGTTTGTTCTTCTAGCTCTTTTTTGACATAAGCACGAGGGCCAACGATACTCATTTCTCCTTTAAAAACATTGAATATCTGAGGAAATTCGTCAATAGTAAAGGCTCGTAAAAATCGACCAAGGCGAGTAATACGAGGATCATCTTTAGCGGCAATTTTCCAGTCATTGTTTTTGAATTTGTCTAATAAAATGTGATCTTTGCTGTGTAAAATTTCATCAGCATTTTGTACCATGCTACGAAATTTAAATAAATTAAATTCTTTGCCATTTTTACCAATTCGTCGATGAGAGAAAAAGATTGGCAGTCCCGAGTCAATCAAAATTAAAATAGGAATAATGATCCAAAACGGTAAGAATAAAATCAATAAAATACTGGCAACCATGATGTCTAGTAAACGTTTTTTAGCAGCGTAAGTCATTAGATTTAGAGATATTTTTCTCTACCCTCTTCTTTTAATTGATTAACTAATTTTTTAACATCTTGACCATTGTCCTTGGGGCAAATCAATAAAATTTCTTCTGTATCAACTACAATTAGGTCTTTAACACCATAAAGAGCTATTAAGCGATGATTACCATGAATTAAATTTCCGTAAGCTTTTTGAGTGAGGGTTTGAATTTCCCCACTTTCTCCCAGAATAACATTGCCAGAATTGTCTTTTTTACCTAATTGATAAACCACTTTCCAATCGCCAACATCATTCCAACCGAAATCTCCAGGAATTAAAACCAAGTTGTCGGCCTTTTCACTAATAGCATAATCGATTGAGATGGCTTCTGCCTGCTCATAGACCTCTTCAAGAGCTTGATGAAATTCAGTAGATTTCAGTTTTTCTAAGTGTTTGGTAAGTTTGTGCATACTTGGCATGTGCTTGTCAAAACTTTTTTGAATTTCTTTGGCTGACCAAACGTACATGTTGGCATTCCAAAAATAGCGCCCAGTAGAAATGAAGGCAGCAGCGGTTGCTAACTTGGGTTTTTCAGTAAAGCTATCAACTTTGAAGAGGCTTAAGTCTCGATCTAATTTTTTAATTTCTTTACCAACCTTGATGTAGCCAAAAGCACTAGTCGGATAAGTAGGGGTAATACCAACCGTAATTAGGTAATGATGTTTTTCAGCTGTTTCTACAGCCTTATTCATAACTCGATCAAACTCTTTGAGATTATTAACAATGTGGTCTGAGGCTGCATTAATAACTACGGCGTTTTTATCCTTGCTTTTGGCATAAAGAGCGCCAACTAGCATGGCTAGAGCCGTATCTTTTTTACTTGGTTCAGCAATGATGTTTTCTTTAAGAACTTTAGGTAATTGTTTACTGACTTCCTGTACATATTTTTTATTAGTGACCACAATGACTTGAGACCAGTCAACCAAGCGATTAATTCTTTCAGCAGCAATTTGCATCATGCTTTGCTTGCCGGTTAATTTCAAGAATTGTTTGGGGGTGTTATCTCTAGATTTTGGCCAAAGTCTGGTACCACCACCACCAGCTAACAAAACGGCGTAAAGATGCTTGTTTTTATTCATCAAATTTCTTTCTATAAGCTGCTTCTAATTGTCGATTAAATCTTCTCAAAAAACTAGTAGTATCATATTTTATAGCGTTTTTAGCTAAAATTTCCAGATCAAAATCTGTTTCTTCTAAAATTTTCATTTTTTGACAGAGTTCCTCTACATATTTTTCACTGTGTTCTTCCAGCATAATTTCTGGAAAATTCAGATGTAGAGAGTATTGGCCATCAGCTAGAACTTCACTAGCTCCAGCATGTTGGTGAATAAGCACTGGCAGCGAATGCAAACTGGCTTCAAGTCCTACGATGCCAAAATCATCTATACCGGGCATTAAAAGAGCTCGAGCATGTCCATAAAGTTGACTAAGTTGTTCATTATTAACTTGTTTTTGAAAAATAATTTGCTTAGAATTTTTTGGAAAATCTGCTCTTTGGCTTAAGAGTTTTTTAGCTAATTTTTTAAGTTGACGATAATCTGGACCATCTCCAACAATGATGAGTTGTCGGCCTAAACGCACGCAGGCTTTGATGGCTAAATCAATATTTTTATAAGGCACTAGACGACTCACTAATAAATAGTATTGGTTTTTTTGATGATTGGTGCTGGGATGAGCGGCTAGTAAAGCTTGAAAAACATCTAGATCGACTGGTGGATAAATAACAGGATGGCTTTCTAGGTGGTAATATTTATGAATTCTGTTGGCTACTGCTTGAGAAATTGGCACAATTACATCTGGTCGATGAATAGCCAATTGATCCCATTTTTTTAGATATTGAAGAGCTTTTTTTGATATATGTTTAATAATTGGCCAATTCAAAAAAGCTATTTTGTTCCAATAATTTTCCTGATAGTGATAAAGATAGCGAGGAGGTGTTAATAAATAACAGAAATGTAATTGGTCACTACGAGTAATTATCCCCTTAGCTTCAGCACTGGTAATAGAAATAATGACATCATAATCTCCAAGATCCAGAGTCTCAAAAGCAAGAGGCATTAAGGGAGCTAGCAAGCGATGGTGATGTTTAGCTAGAGGAAATTTTTGCAAAAAACTAGTTTTGATTTTAAAAACTTTTGCCCATTTAGCTTTGCGTGGGTTGTAAACAGCAGTAAATAAATCGGCTTGTGGATAAAGTTTTTTGAGGGCTAGTAAAACTTTTTCTGCTCCACCAAAAGGGGTGTTAACTCGGTCATAGACAAGAGCGATTTTTTTATTGTTTAGCATTTTAGTTATTTTTAAGGGCAGACACATACACTCGATAAGTTAATTGAGCCAAATCCTGCCAACGATACTTTTTGGCAAATTTAAGATTTTTGGAGATGATGTCTTGCCTCTTGCTAAATTTTAATTTTTCTAAAGCAGCCAAAAAACTTTCAGGATCTTTTGGATCAAAATAAAAAGCGCTGTCTTGATAAATTTCTTTAAAGATAGGGATGTTGCTGGCCAAAACTGCTGTGCCGCTAGCCATAGCTTCAATGCCAGTTAAGCCAAAGCCCTCAGATAGAGAAGGTTGAACGAGAGCCATCGAATTTTGATAAATTTTGATAAGTTTTTCGTCTGGCACATAACCCATAAATTTAACTTGACGTTTAACTTTATAGCGAGCCACTAATTTACGCATTTGGGTTTGAAAAACATTGCGTGAGCCCACGATCAACAACTGATACTTAGGTAATTTTTTTAAGGCTTTGATGACTAAAACTAAGTTTTTATGTGGATAAAGAGAGCCGGTATATACTAATTGTTTTTTAATTCGCTTTTTAGCTAGATCTTTTTGAGAAATTAACTGTAAATTTTTTTGGTAAGCGCTAGCTAGTCCTTCTCTGGTGACCACAATTTTTTCTTGACTATGGCGATAATATTTACTAACCGTTTCTTTAATTGTTTGAGCAGGAACTAAAATAAATTTAGCTTTTTTAATTGCTTGTTTGACTACCACTAAATAAGCTAGATACTTAAGATAATAAACTGGTGGTTTAAGGGTGGTCACTCCCATACCTTTTTGTTGGTGCCAGAGTAAATCATGAATAGTAATGACCAGCTTTTGTCGATAAAAAACTGGGATGTTGAAATGCGGAACATGTAGGAGATCCAATTTTGCTTGACGATAAACCTTGGGTAAAGTTAATTGTTCCCTCAAACTGTAGTGGCGAATATCGCTCAAAATAATTTCCAGTTGATACTTTGAAGGTTTTTTATAAATATCTTCACCCAAAACTGAACGGGCTTGATTAAGATCTCTGAAAAACAAAACAAAGGTAAAAAAGTTTTTATCTTGATTGATTCTAATGATTTCTCTGACAAGATTTTCGCTATAACGACCAATGCCAGCATGTTCACTGCCTGCCAAACGGCAGTCAATGCCTAAGCGATACTTTTTTTTCTTTGCCATCATTTTTAATTTATCTTTCTATCGACCATCTCGTTTGACGAAAATATATGAGCGCAGTAAACGTCGTAGTAATTTTGGGTAACGAGGAGCGTAATATTTATCATAGTAAGTTAACATTGCATCATAAAAGAAAGCATGGGTTTTTTTGGCAGTTTTTTTATTAACACTTTTAATGCCCGATTTATATTTATGATGAACTATAGTGACTTGTGGATGAAAGATAATTTGATAACCAGCGTCACGAAAGCGTCGACACCAGTCTAAATCCTCACCATACATAAAAAAAGTTTCATCTAACAGGCCAACTTTTTTCATAGCCTTTTGACGAACCATCATGGCTGCTCCAGAAATAGCATCAACTTGATGAATGACGTCTAGGTTTAGATGACCCAAATGATATTGAGCAAAAAATTTAGAGTTGGGGAAAAATTTTTCTAAGCCAATAAAATAGCTAAAAGCAGCCCAAGGGTGTGGTTCACCGCGATGGCTGGCCGGATCTAGCTCGCCATTGCTTAATTCTAGACGAGGGCCAAGGACAGCCACTTTGGGGTTTTTGTCTAAATATTTAATTAAAAGGTCTAAATTACTTTTTTCTTCTAAAAATTCTGTATCACTATTAAGTAACATCACATAGCGAGCCTGACTTTGGCGCAGTGCCACATTGTTGCCAAAAGCAAAACCACCATTGCGCCCTGACTCTATAACTTTCACCCACTTAAAATTCTTTTTCAAAAAACTCACAGAATCGTCTTGGCTATCGTTATCAACCACAACCACTTCGACTTTAAATTTTGTGTGTTTGAGATAGTTGTCTTTAATGGTAGGTAGTAACTTTTTGAGCCAAAAAAGACCGTTGTAGTTGAGGATAATAATACTTAAATCTAATTTTTTTGCCATATTTATTTCTTTATTCTACCGATTTTTTGGTAAATTGCATCGAGTTTTTGAGAAATTGATTGCCAATCATAATGGTCTTTAACAAATTTTTTACCATTGCTTGAGAGTTTATCCCACAATTTCTGATCAGTCAAAACTTGAACAGTGAATTTAGCTAGTTCTTCGGCATCGTTACTAATTAAAACATCTTTGCCGTGTTCAACTTCTAGACCTTCAACAGCAATTTTACTGGCAACTACTGGTGTGGAACAAGCCATCGCTTCCAAGATCTTGTAACGAGTGCCCTTGCCGCTAAAAACAGGAGCTAGCAGCAAGTCTGCGCTCTTAAAAGCATAGCGAATATCTTCAACTTGACCAGCGACAGTAATTTGTGGATCTCTGAGGCCGTAATTAAGCACCTTTTGACTGGGAGCATTACCGACAATTTGGAGGTGAACATTGGCTAGTTTCTTTTTTACCAAAGGCCAAACTTTTTCCACTAAGAATTCAACTGCTTCTCGATTGGGCAACCATTTAAAAGTCCCAACCGACAGAATAGTTGGTTTAGTTGTTTTTTTTCTAGCTATTTGATCAAACCAGCTATTGTCTACCCCATTAGCTACGACAGCGATTTTGTCAGCTCTGCCCATTTGTTGAGCAATAAAATTTTTATCTTCTTCGCTCATGACAATTAGTTGGTCAGCTTGTTGCCAGTAATGTTTTTCCCAGTTGCGAATTTTCTCAACATCGATGTTGAGAATTGGCCTTAAGAAAAGTGGGGCTTTTTTGGCATAATTTTCATAACCCAAATATTCAATAGTTTGTTCAACCAAGATACTAGGAATTTTTAGCTTTGGTAAGTGAGACATCATATAAAAAGTCTCAGCATGAATGAGGTCGTAATTGCTGCTGGCTAGCTCTTCTTTAATCGCGCCAGTAACAGTTAGTGACTGATTGCGAATTACCAAAAAAGGATAACTAGAAAAGGCGGTCTTGAAAATATTTTTGAGAGTAAAAGGTTTTTTACTGCGTTTAAAAACTCGAACCTTGTGACAATATTTTTCAAGCTCACCAATATATTCTTTTTCTTGTTCATCTTTAATGAGAGCAAAGAGCGTAATTTGGTGTTTTTTGGCTAGTTTTTTCAGTAAATTGTAGGTGCGAATTTGACCTCCAGACAAGAGTGGATATGGCAAATAGGGAGTCAACATTAAGATTTTCATGGATTATTTTTTTCTTTAGTTAAATCTAATATTAAATAACGATCGGTTTTGTCAATGCTTTGATACTTTTCTTCGAGTTGACGACGTTCTTTATCATCACTAGTACTAACATAGATAGTGGCACCAGCCTGGATTTTTTCTTCAATGTTATGACCAATGGGCCAGCCACGCCGATTAGTTTGAAATAAAAAGGCGGTATCTCCCATGGCTGGAGCAATAACTAAAGCATCAGCTGGAGTTAAGCGATCAATAGCTTGGCCAGCTTCAATATATTCCCAATTATTGACATTAAAGAAGCCAGCAACTTGTCTGGCTGACAAAGACCAAGCGCTAAACAAAAGTAGAGCAAGAAAAATTTTCCCTAAAAGAGCTTTTTTGAATTTTTCTTGGATAATTAAACTGCCTCTCGCTACACTAACGGCAACAATCGGAATCATTAGGTTCTGATAATAATCATGTTGAATGTTGCCACTAGCGAGCACTATAAAATAAAAAACAATGCTCAGCCACCAACTAGCATAAATTAAAGTCTTTTTATTAATTTGCCATAGATTAGCAAGAAGCAAGATTGTGCCAGTAAAACCAAGAACAAGTTTAATCAGGCGCTCATAGAATAACCAACGCCACCAAGCTGGTTTAAGGCGAATATTATTTTTATTAAACAACCAATCGGAAACAGGAATACCTGTGGGAAAATTTTCAATCCAGTCTCGCCATAACCAAAAAGGAATGAAGGCTAAAATAGGAAAAAGATAAATGCTTAGTTTTCTAAAAAGCTTGTTGCCTAAATAATGCCAAGCAATAGCTAAATAAATTGGGGCTAAAAAGAGGACAAAAGGTTTGAGCAAAGCAGCTAAAGCTAAAGAGATAAGGCTGAGCAAATAGTGACTTATTCCTTTGGCTTTTTTTTGACAAAAAACTGCCCACTGCCAAAGTGATAACAAGCTCAAGGCCAACATAAAAGGTTCGGGCAAAATAGCTCGGCCATAAAAGACCGCATAAGGCAAAATTGCGTAAACAAAGGCACTAAATAGAGCTAGTTTTTCATCATCAAAAACCTTAATTAAGCGATAAAGTGAATAAATGGCTAGCAGTGAAGCCAGAATAGAAAAAGCTCGACTGGTCATCACCAAATCAAGATTGAGACCTAGACTTTGACTAAACAATAAAAAATGAGCAATTAAACCATTGATTAGAGGAAATTCTACCATTCGATAACCCTCTGGGTTAGCTAAACCAGACTGAATATCAGAAAGGTCTTGATATTGAGGTCTCAACCAATCGACTTGCCCACTTTTAACATATTCTCTAGTGACAGAAGCAGTATCAGCTTGACGAAAACTGTGCCAATCAGCTAAGGGATAGTGAAAGCGATAGAGGCGCAAGACAAGCGCCAATAATAAAATAGCAAGAATTAACCAGCTATTTTTTTGCTTTTTTGCTTTTTTTATCATGATAATGTTGATGATTGATGGCGAGTATTGCTCCAGCTAGGGCCCAATAAATGAAGGCTACTTTGGAAGAGGCAAAGACATCAATGTAAAGAGCATTGACCAAGAGGCCAATGGTAGCTGCCAAAAAGGCTAAATTAAGGTTTTTGAGCCAAGGACTGGCAGATTTATTTTTCTTGATTTGATAAAAGATTACCCAAAAAATACCATAGAAACTAATAAAACCTAGCAAACCAGTTTCACCCAAGGTACGCAAGAAATTATTATCAGTGCTTTCGGCTTCAGTGAAGTGATAAAAATCTTTTTTATTGAGGGTGGCATAGGCACTACCCACGACAGGATTGGCAACAAAACCATCGATGGCATTGGGCCAAAGCTCATCGAGGCGAATAGCCAAGGACAAACCATATTTCATGGCATTGGGTGACCAAGTGCGCTCTTTTTCTACCTCAACCATTTCGCCAAATTCATTCTCCTCTTTTACTATGTCTGGGACATCGACATACACATCAACCGGTCTAGTGGTGGTGGGTCGCTCATCAGTTTTGACTAAGGTGTTTTCATCGACAGCAATGCCATCATCCGGCGGTCGACCTCGGCGTTGAATATAAGTGGCTAACTTTTCATATTTTTCTTCAAAAATTTCCATTTGAGTTTCGCTAAATTCTTCAGCATCTTCATAAACTAGATAAGCTTCTGGATAAGCTCGCAAGATTTGCACAAAACGGTCTTGCATATCGCCACCAAAGACGAAAATCATTAGGATTAATAAAATGCTAAAAGCAGTACCTCGACGCAGAAGTGCCCATAAGCGTTTAATAAATTTTTGCTCTTGCCAAGCTAACATAATGATAGCGGCAGCCATGGCAGCAAGATAAGCTGCAAAAGAAATTCGTGAAGCGGAAACAACCAAAAGCCATAGACCAAGCAAATGCAAAACTTTAAATAAACCCTTACCCCATTTGTTTTGGCTTTTCATACCAAGAACATAAAAAATTGGCAAAACCATGACCAAAAAGGCAGCCAAATCATAATGACCGGCAAAGGTAGATTGGACTCGAGCGTGTTCGGTTAAATATAAAACCATACCCTTGCTAAATTCTCGATTCATGGTCGAAAAAACTGGCCAATAAAGATATTTTTGACCATACCCGTAAACTGTGACTAAAACCAAAGTGAGGGCTAAGCTGGCAAGGACTAGGCGCACATCTTTTTCTGAGCGAACGCTAGAGTAAAGAATAAATAGCAAAGAAAAATATTCAATATAGCGCAGCAGGTGTAAAAATGATTTAGCAAAGTGAATGCTTTCCAAAGGAATGGTGCGAATGATAAATAAACCTGAGATAATCGATAAAAAAGCAATTGCAATGTAGGCAAAAATCCATTTAGCAGCTGGATTTTGCCAGTCAACTTTTTTGCGCTTTACTTGAATTAGATAAAACAGAGACACTAGGGCTACCAAGATATCTTCTAAGCGAACCCGGACAATGTAGCCAGGAATGGCCTCAAAAAGTGGCACTTTTGGATAGAGGGGAATAAAAATTAACAGAAATAAGCTAGCAAATAACATTAAGCGATTGTCAACAAAATTCAGTAATTTTTTAGCAAAAGTTGATTTTTTAGCCATATTCAAAATTCATTTAATAATTGCTAAAGCTTCACGATAGATTGTCGCTTGTCTCTCTTTACCAGTCAAGCGATAAATTAAATAACGCCAGAATGCACCAGCTTTAAGAATCAAGCGCAGTAGCGATTGTTGCCAGGCTGGAAAATGCTTTTTCCAAATATATAAATAACTTTTAAACTCACCAAGAATAGCATTTTTACTAGAAGAGCTAGCGCTACCCAAGTGAACAATTTTGGCGCCGGGATGAATGGCAATGTCAAAATGATGGTTTTTAGCTCGTAGACAAAATTCTTGATCCTCACCGTACATAAAGATATTTTTGTCTAGATAGCCAATGCGATCGATGACGCTTTTTTTAATCAGCATGGCTGTACCAGCTACCCAATCTTTATGGATGAGAGCTGTTTTTTGATTTTTTCGATCAAGAAAGAGTTTTTGTAAGGGGCGTTGATTACGACCTGTGTGTTGAGTAGAAGGCAAAAAGCGACCCAGCACCGGAATGTCATCTAAAAAAAACATTTGGTTAAAAACGGCACAGAGTGATAATTGTGAACCACCCTGAGGTTGAAGGGAGCCATCAGGATTGAGTAAAGTGGGGCTTAAAATACCCAGATAATCAACGATTTTTTCACTATCTTGAGTGGTAGCAGTGGCTAGTTGATCAGGATGATTAATAAAGGTTTTGACTAAAGTTTCTAGAGTGCCCTGTTGGACAATGGTGTCAGAGTTAAGCAACATCAAATATTCACCCTTGGCATTTTTGAGCGCTTGGTTATTAGCTTTAGCAAAGCCCAAGTTTTGTTTATTGGCAATGAGTTGGTAATTGCGAAATTTTGCCTTGTTAAAAAACTTCTTCACGGCATCTAAGCTGCCATCTTGGCTATTGTTATCAACCACATAGATTTCGCTATCTTTTTTTAGTAAGTCGCTACTTTTGATATCAGCTAACAAGCTCTCCAATGTCTGGAGGGTTAATTCTTGAGTGTTATAAGAAACAACAATGACGGATAAAAGCTTTTGCATAATTTTTTAACTTATTGAAATAAGCGGGGGCGTCCTAGGCGATAATTGCTAGCAGTTTGTGGTCGTTGATCAATAACTTTAGCTGGCACGCCAGCCACAATGTCATAGGGAGCCACATCTTTGGTGACAATAGCGCCAGCAGCAATCACTGCTCCCTCACCAATCTTAACACCAGGCATAATAATAGCTCTGGGGCCAATAAAAACGTAGTCGCCAATAGTGACCTTTTCTTCAATAGTAGTCATTTCGCTAGATTTAACATCGTGCTCACTAGTCCAAATCATTACTTCTGAGGCAATATCGACGTGATTGCCAATTTCTAGTCCGCCTCGAGAATTTTCCAGTTGACGGCGGCCATCCAGCGTGGCTTTTTCACCAATGAGAGTGCCAGCACCAATCTTAATTCCCGATGGATAATAAATTCTAGCCATCATGTGAATAGTGGAGCCTTTGCCAATTTTTATGCCAGAGAGTCGATAAAAGAATCTTCGCCAACAATGAAAAGGTAAAAAACCCACTCCCCACCAGAGGAAACCAGTCCATATTTCTAAAAGAATAGTTTTCACTCGTCTTTTGGCTTTAGAGCGAATTTGACTAGAATTTAAGACACGTCCATGTTTATCTGTAATAGGCATGAGACTAGTATACAACACAGAGCGAAAACTGTTGAGGTGCGAGTGATTTAGTTCTTTTCTTTAGGCGGGGTGATACCAAAATATTGATAAGCCTTATGAGAGACAATCCGTCCTTTAGGGGTACGGCGAATGAAACCAATCTGTAATAAATAGGGTTCCAAAACTTCTTCAATGGTACCGGCATCTTCGCTGATACTGGCAGAAAGAGTTTTAAGCCCCACCGCTTTACCATCATGTTTTTTAATCAAAGCCATCAGTAGGCGGCGATCGTTTTCATCTAAACCCAGCTCATCGATTTCAAAAATTTCCAGGGCTTTAGTAACGAGGGCCGAATCAATACTGGCTTTTTCCAAAACTTGAGCAAAATCACGCACGCGCTTAAGTAGTTTAAGGGCAATTCTTGGTGTGCCTCGGGAGCGTTCAGCCAAAGAGAGGCGAGCGGGACGATCAATAGTGCAGTGTAATTTATCACTGGCATATTTAATAATTTTTTCTAGTTCCTGTGGCTGATAAAATTCCAAGCGATGAATTAGGCCAAAACGATCACGAAATGGCCCGGTCAGCAAACCAAAGCGAGTGGTAGCTCCGACCAGGGTAAATTTTGCCAAATCTAAGCGCACAGTGCGAGCGCTGGGACCTTTGCCAATGACAATATCTAGAGCAAAATCTTCCATAGCTGGATAAAGAGTTTCTTCAACGGCTTTGGGTAAGCGATGAATTTCATCAATAAATAAAATATCTCCATCTTCTAAATTAGTTAAAATAGCAGCCAAATCACTGGTTTTGGAGAGGGCGGTGCCTGAGGTAATGCGAAAATTAACGCCCATTTCTTTAGCGATTAATTGAGCCAAGGTCGTCTTACCCAATCCTGGGGGGCCGTAAAAAAGGACATGATCGATGGCTTCTTTTCTTTGAGCAGCTGCATCAATGGCAATTTTTAGAGATTTTTTAATATTTTCTTGACCCAAGAACTCCTGCCAATTACTGGCACGCAGCGAGGTAAAAAGTAATTCTTCCTCATCATCCTTGATGAGACGAGGATCAATATCAGTTTTTGTCATAATTTTTTCCACTAGCAATTTTTAGAGCCTGTTTGATGGCCACTGCCAAATCCAAGCTTTCAATATCAATTTTTTCCAAGGCAAAATTAATGCTTTGATCATCAAAACCCAAGCCCAAAAGTGCATCATAAACATCTTGTTTTTTTGGTGAGAGCGTGGCGAGGTTAAGTTCTTTGAGCCCACCTAGTTTACTCTTTAATTCAATAATGATTTTTTGGGCTAGTTTTTTGCCGACTCGTGGTATAGCAGTGAAAAAACTTAAATTAGCTTCTTGTACAGCACTAATTAGTTTTTCTGCTCCAGCATTAACGATGGCTAGAGCAGTTTTAGGCCCAACCCCAGAAACGGTCAAAACTAGTTGAAAGAGAGCCAATTCTTTTTCTTGGGCAAAACCATAAAGTTCTAATCGATCTTCTTTGACGTGAGTAAAGATATGAGCTTCGAGCTCTTCGCCCTTTAATTCATTTTGACTAGCACTTTGCAAAAAGTTGCTAGTAGCCTGAACCTGATAACCAACTCCCCCACAAATAATAATCAGATAGTTTTTTTTGACAGTAACTTGACCTTTGAGATAAGCAATCATAAATTTTTTAACTTTCTGGCAGCTTGATGGCAGATGAGTAGAGCTAGCGCATCAAAAGTATCATCTAGGATCTCTTCTGTGCCTTTTTGATCAATTGCTAACTCCATCCGTACCATCTTTTCTACAGCTTTTTTGTCCGCTCGTCCATAGCCAGTTACAGCTTGCTTGATTTGTAGTGGCGTATATTGGCTAATTTTTAAACCAGCACTGAGCAAGGTAGCCATAATTAAACCCCGAGCCTCACTGACTTTCATGGCTGTACTCTGATTTTTAAACCAAAAGAGGGTTTCAATGGCGGCTTCTTGGGGCTGAAGCTGATCTACGATGTCTTTTAATTCGCTCAAAATTTGTTGATAGCGATCCTCAATTTCTCCTTGTCGATCAGTAGTGATGCAGCCATGGCCAAAAATCTGCCAACCACTTTTCAATTGTTGAGCCACTGCCCAACCCAGGCGATCATAACCTGGATCAATGCCAATAATAATCGGATTAGGCATTTTTACTTTCGCTAGCTGTTTTTTTAATGAGAGCAAGAATTTTTGAAGCAGATTTTTGCCAAGTAAAGCGCTTAGCATATCTTTGTCTAGCGTTGATCAGGCTTTGATATTTTTTGCTACTTAGTTTATTGAAATCAAGCATTTTTTGAGCAATAGCTTGGTGATCTTGGGGGTCAACACTGAGCTTAGCCTCGGCAACCACTTCATTGAGGCTGGAATTGTCAGCGACAATTGGCAAGCAACCGGCTTCAATTGATTCTAGGGCTGGAATACCAAAACCCTCATAAAGAGAGAGTAAAAAGCTTAATTTGGCTCGCTGGTAAAGAGCTTTTTTAAACTTACTGGGCACAAAACCGGTGACAATAATTTTTTCTTTAAAGATAAATTTATCAATTTGCTTGAGTAAATCATCACTTAGCCAACCAACTTTGCCAGCAATGACTAGTTGTGGCGCTTGAGCTAGAGCTCGATCTTTATTATTGTTGGTTTGAGCTAGAGTTTCTAGTAAAAAGATTTCATAAGCTCTGATGAGTGAAGACAGATTTTTTCTTGGCTGAAGAGTGCCCAAATAGAGAAAACAATTGTTCTTGATGTCGTGTTGGCGGAAAAATTGCTTGCTTTCTTCTTGTTTGGCACTTTTGGCAAAGCGATTAGCTGGTGGGGCAACCAAAATATCTTTTGCCGATCGGCCATAATGCTTAATAATTTCTTGTTTGGAAAAATCACTAATAGTTAAAACCTTTTTAGCATTTTTGACACTATATTTTGTCCAAGATTTTAGTTGCAAAAGATCTTCGGGACGAAATTGTTGAGGAAAGTGCAAATAAGCCAAATCCATAACACTACTAATATATGGCACGCTAGAAAAGCGTGGCGCATAGTGACCAGGTGTAAAAAAGAGATCATAGTCCTTGCGGTGCAAAAACAAATGAATCGGTAGTGCCCATTGAGTCCAGAGTTTTTGGGGCTGCAGGTAAACATAAGTCCAATTTTTTCTAGTTTCTGGTAGATCAGCAACTTTTTCTCTGGCTAACAAGACAGTAATTTGCCACTGACTAGATTTTTTACACTGCTTATAAAATTGCTGAAGAATTTCAAAAGCATAGACATTGCTGCCAACACGTTTTTCAACATTAGCTTCATTGCCGTCAATAGCTAGGTAGATAGTTTTTTTGTTTTTAGTCATTTTTTCTCTTCAATAGCTCGGCGATAAACTTCCAAGGTAGTGCGAGCAGTTTTGGACCAGTTAAAAAGATGCAGGCGAATTATCATGCGCTGGAGGCGGGTGGCGCTAGCAGCCTTGTCTTCACCAAGTAACTTTTTTAAACCACTGCGAATATCTTCAATACTATTGGGATTAACTAAAAGAGCGGCATTACCAGCCACTTCTTTAATCACAGGAATATCGCTACTCAGCACTGGCACACCATGAGAAAAGGCTTCCAAAATAGGTAAGCCAAAACCTTCATCAAGGCTGGGATAAGCTAGTAATTCGGCATAATGGTAAAGGGCAGCTAAAGCTAAATCATCAACTTGGCCCATAAAGCGCAAGTGCTCTTGATGAAGCTGACGACTCTTATCCCAAGCTTTTTCACCAGCGACAATTAAGTCAAAATCTCCAGCCAAAGGTTCCCAAGCTTTAATCAGGCGCTCTAAGTTTTTGCGTGGCTCCCGACTACCCACAAAGAGAATATAAGGACGAGTCAATTTAAGCTTTTTTTTCAGCTGAACACGCAATTCGTCACTGGCACTCAAGCGATCACTAGTTTCCTTAATGGCTCGTGGCAGAGCTTCATAAGTGACAGTAATGCGTTCGGGCGGAATTTGCAGTAGTTTAACAATCTCATTTTTACTAGCTTGAGTAACGGTTAAAATTTGCGCACTTCGCTCTTTTAAAATTTTCCAAGAGCGCTGGTGAGCAGCTAAGACTCGAGGATGAGCCGTCTCTGGATATTTGAGAATAGCTAAATCATGAATGGTGGAAACCAGTGGCAGATCTTTATCTGGTGGTTGTAGCCAATCCCAACTGTGAAAAACCTCTACCCCAGGCATAGTGTTAGTGATTGGTCGCAGACCCAGAGACCATAGTTTAGCTAAGATTGAGGGCGGAATTTTACCTAAAAAAAGATCATATTTGTCTGGAGTGGTGCTTTTTAATTGCTCTTTTAACTCTTCACTTAGCTGAGCGTGAGCCCTGAGGGAATTGCCATAAAGTAAGAGTTCGACATTGGGTAATTCAAGTAAAGCCAGCATTAAATTACTGGTATAGCGAGAGACCCCGCGCCGATAAACTAAACTACTGACATCCAAGCCGATTTTCATAGGCCATCACACTTTCTTTACTATACATTCTAACAAAACCAATATTAGGATAATCTAGTACACCAATATTTTCAAAACCCAAATCTTGAATAAGTTTGGGCAGTTGATCATTAGGATCAGTTAAATCACGCAGATAATCAAAGAGTAAGACATATTCATAATCACTCAAGGTTTTGAGTCGATTAGCCAAATCCGTTTCAGCTGGCAAATAGTAGCTTTGGGTGGCAAAAGCATCGATCCAAGCCTCGCTGTAATAAACCCAAGGGGCAAAAGGAGCGCTAAAAGAAAAAACAGCCACTGATTTGCCTCGACCATAAGCTAGCTCCACTTCTTCAACTAGGGAGCGCCAATTTTCGCGTTGCAGTTTGGGTTGCAGCCAATAACTAACTAGAGCAAACAAATGAATGGCAAAGAGGCTAAAGAAAAGAATTTTAGCCAAGACCATTAAGCGGCCTTTGGCTTCAATAATTAAGTGACTGATGAAAATAAAGAAGGCGGGTAGTAAAAATAAGACGCGCTTGGGCTGTAGCACCGGAATAAAAAAGGAAAAGACCCAGATTAAAAGCAAGGGAGCAAGAAAAAAATAAAGAGCAAAAGTTAGTGCAGTTTGAGTGTTTTTGTTAGAGCGCTGATCATAAAAGAGCTTGGTGACTAGAACCAGCAAGAGTAAAAAACTAGCAATAAAAAAGAGATTGGGCTCTAAATCAAGCAAGCCATAAATAAATTTGAGTGGCACTAGCGGCAAACTTTTGAGCTGAGGTAGGCTAACCACCTCTGCCCAACCCGGCATTTGTAAGCGCAGAGCTTGACCGACAGTTAATTGCTGCCAAAACTTAGGCAGCCAAGGTAGAAAAGCCAAAACAATTAGGCCGAGAGGCGCTAGCAACTTTTTGATTTTAATTTTTTTAACTAGAGTCAAATAAGCCAGCTGGCAGAGCAAGAAAAAGGGATATAAATAACTAGAATAAAGACCAAAGATAGAACTAAGTATAAAAGTGAGTTGAGAGCGCTTTTTGGGCCAGTTGAGCATGGCCAGGGTGCCTAAACTAGCCCACATCATCGCTAAACTATAAGGCCTGAGTTCTTGGGAGAAGAAAATATGCAAGGGCGAAGTAGCCAGAAACAGAGCACTTAAAAAAGCAATGGCTCTAGCCTGCTTTTTTTTAGCAAAAAGTTGCAGGGCAATTTGGTAAGTAGCCCAAACACTAATGAGGCCAGGAATGACACTGGGTAGTAAGCGCAAGAGGGCTTCATTTTGTCCCAAACCAAAAACACTGAGCAAGCGCAGCCAAAAAAAAGTTAGCAAGTGCATCAGTGGTGGTTGAAAGTCAGCAGCAATTTGCAGTTGCTGGCTGAGTGGACGAGCACTTTCCAAAATTTGAGCAGCTTCATCTAGCCAAAAAGAATCATTGAGTCTGACTAAACGCAAAAGTAAAGCTAGGAATAAAATAGCCTTCATCTCTCCTATTATGGCAATTTAGAGGGTGAGGCGCAAATGTAAAATTCTACCGATGATCTTGAAACCGTCTAAAAGTTCCATCTTTTGGTCGGTGGGATGATAAATGGTCTTGATAGGTACGGTAGCAAAAGGTAAGTAGTTGCGAGCGGTGCGGCAAGAAATTTCGACTTCAACACTATAATTATTACTCTGCCAGCGCAGTTTAGGATAAACTTCTTTGCTGATCGCTTTATAACCGGACAGCGAATCGGAAATGTAAAAGTCATAAAGTGCCCAGATCAAAAAAGAAATGGCACGATTGCCGGCTACTCGCCCCAGTGACATGCCTTGTTTGAGGTTGCGAAGGCCAAAAATTAATTGTGGTGGTTTTTTTTGATCAAGCAGGGCAAAAAAGTGTTGCAAATCACTTGGATCGTGCTGGCCATCACCATCCATAAAAATCACATACTTGGCATCGAGTTCGTTGAAAGCAAAGTCAGCCCCTTTGCGCATGCTAGCGCCTTTACCCAAGTTAGTCTCATTAATTAAGCAGTGTTTAACATATTTTTTGGCAATTTTACAGGTGCTGTCACTAGAGCCATCGTCAACGAGAACAATGTTTTTAGTAATAGTTCTTAGTTTTTTGAGTAAAGGATGGAGGTGGCGAGCTTCGTTGTGGGCAGCGATAACGATATAAGTATGATTATTTGCTGTCATTGCTCGCTATTATGCCTATTTTGCTCTGCGCTGACAAGCGAAATTTGCTAGAATAAAGATATGGAAGACATAATTATTGAGCATTATTTAGCAAAAAAAACGGTATTAATTACTGGCGCTGCTGGCTTTATTGGCTCTCACCTGGTAGATAAGTGTCTGAGTTTGGGGGCGGTGGTGATTGGTGTGGATAACTTTATCACTGGTCGGCGAGTGAATTTGAGTCACTTAGAAGACAATCCAGATTTTTATTTGGTAGAAGCTGATGTTAGTCAGACAGCTGAGCAATATTTGACCTTAGCCCTCGATCAACTAGAAGCTGAGAGACCAGAAACGGCCAAAATTGATGTGCTTTTTCACCTAGCCTCTCCAGCTAGCCCACCAGCCTATCAGGAACAACCAATTGAAACTTATTTAGTCAATTCGATTGGTACCCATAATCTATTGAGTTTTTTACAAAGCCACTACCCTAGTGCGTGTTTGGTTTATGCCAGCACCAGTGAGGTTTATGGTGATCCCCTAGTTCATCCCCAAAGTGAAGATTATTGGGGCAATGTTAATCCCAATGGGCCGCGCTCTTGCTATGATGAGAGTAAGCGCTTGGGTGAAACTATTTGTGGGGTGTTTACTCGCCTCTACCAAATGGATATTCGCTTAGCCAGAATTTTTAATACCTATGGCCCGAGAATGCGTCCTGATGATGGACGGATTCTACCCAACTTCATCAATCAAGCCCTAAAAAAAGAGCCCCTAACTGTCTATGGTGATGGCAAGCAAAGTCGCTCTTATTGTTTTGTCAGTGATTTAGTAGAGGCTTTAGTGGAGCTAGGTAGTAAAGAAGATTTGGCTGGTGAGACAATTAATTTAGGTAATAATGAAGAATTTACCGTTTTGCAAACTGCGCTCTTGGTGCAAAAGATGATTAATGAGCAAGTTGCCAAAGGTGATGTTGTTTTTGAAAAATTACCAACCGATGATCCAACTCGCAGACAGCCAGATATTAGCAAGGCAGAGAAATTACTCAATTGGCAGCCAAAAATTGAATTTAGAGATGGTTTGAGAAGAACCATTGAGTATTTTCAGACTAGCGAAGCGCATATTTTGGAGTAATTAGGATTTAAACTCTCTTTTCCACTCAATTTTAAGCATTAGCCAGGTGAATAACAGTAATCCAGCTCGAGTAATCAGCCGTACCCAAGCACTAGCGATAATGCCATATTGAGGCACAAAGATCATATTACCAAACAAGATGATGATCAGTTGCAAAATAGCACTCAGGCTAAAGTAGCGATTGTTTTTGAAGGCATAAAAAGGACTAATAAAAGGCATTAGGGCCACACTGATAAAGCCAGCACCAAGTAAAATATGCAAAACATTGAGGGCACTTAAATAGTCACTACCAATAGTAAAGCGAATTAAATATGGGGCGAAAGGTAAACTGAGAGCAAAAGCTAAAACACTCAGAGCAAAAATTAGCCAAGCTTTGCCAATAAAGATCTTCAAATCTTTAGCTTTTTTGTAAGCAGCTACCCGAGGATTAAGGACATTAGCCATGGCATAGGCTACCACATAAAGGAGCATGGCAATGCGACTCACTCCAGCCAGCAAACCGGTTTCAAAATCTGTCAAATAGTGTTTGGCAAAGAGAATATCCAAATTTTCAATCAGTCCAGCGACTATGACGCTCAAGGCACTATGGCGCAAGATCGCTTTTAGTTGAGACTGAGCTTTGGGTTTTTTGATCTTGAGATCATAAGCTAGCCAGCGGGGCTTAAAGAAATGAAAGAGCAATAAACTGGGCAGAGCAGCTAAAAGATAAAGACTAATAATTAAATTAATATCAGTAATCCCCTGCCAATAAACAAAAATGGCTAAAAGTAATTTAAATAGGCTGGGAAAAAAATATGAAAAAGCAGCCAACTTATTGTTTCCCAAACTTTGCAGGGTAGCCAAACTACTTTCAAAAAAGGTAGTAGACATTGAAACAAGAAAAGTTAAGGGAATCAAGGCAGGATTGTCGATATTGAGCAGTGCAGAAATTTGACTACTAAAAATTAAGCCAAGTGCCGTAATCAGTAGCACCAATACCAAGCGATATTTCAAACAGAGTGAGAGAAAAATATTGATTTTTTTCTTTTTACTAGTACCACCAACTAATTTTTGCAAAGCAATATTCAGGCCACTATCTTGAAGGCGATTGAGAATCAAAGACAGAGAAAAAGCGCTAGAAAAATAGGCAAAACTAATGGGACCAAGCAAGCGAGAAATTAAAATAATAGCAACAGCGCTAAAAGCGGAAGCAATCAGCGAGCTAGTGATCATCAAGAGCGAACCAGCGATACCTTGATGCCGGCGTAAATAGCGATTAAAAAACATCCTTTTTATTTTACTAGATAGTGAGAGGAGAAACAATTAAACTTTTTTCTAGATCATGCTAAGATAATTCTATGCTTTTTTATCTAGTTTTAATTTTCTTCAGTTTATCCCTAGTTAACTTTGTTTATTGGCCTGTACAAGACTACTTTGTTAGGCAAGAATTATTAATTACCAGTATCCCTAGTATTTACCCCACTCTTTTCATATTGTTAAGTATTATTGTTTTGACCTTGTTACAAAATAAATTAAAAAAAATTTCAGCAGGCTTATTATTGGCTATCTCAGTAGTAGGTTTAGTAGGATCTTTATTGGTTTTTGATAAATTTTATTTAAAAAATAGAGATTTTTATCAAAGTCCAGTAATTTATCAAATTTCAGAACCATGGCTTATTCAAGGTAGTACGGTAAAAATCACTGGCATTAGGTTTTTTGATTCAAATCAGGAGCGAGGAAGGGTTATAATAGGAGATCAAGAATTATTAATTGTGGATTGGCGAGATTATGGAATTATTGCTAGATTGCCAGTGCCACACAGTTTTGGTGATCGGAAAATACAAGTCATTCGCTCTGATCAAAAACTAAGCAATCAAGTTATGGTAAAAATTAAAGATCCAGCAACTTTAGGAAATTAAAAATATGAAATTAATTATCATGATTCCCTGCTTTAATGAAGAGAAAACTCTTCCTTTGGTAATTAACTCAATTCCTAAAAAAATAGTTGGCATTGATAAAATTGAAACATTAATCGTGGATGATGGTTCTAGTGATCAAACAGTGCTTGTCGCTAAAAAACTCAAAGTCAACCACATCATTCAACACAAAAATAATAAGGGTTTAGCTAGAGCTTTTGAAACTGGTTTAAACGCCTGTTTGGATAAAGGCGCAGATATTATTGTCAATACAGATGGAGACAATCAATATCCTCAACAAGATATAACTCGTTTAATAAAACCGATTTTAGATGGCAGTGCTGAAATTGTTATTGCTGATCGCCAAACAGATAAGATTAGTCACTTTTCTCCTCTTAAAAAGTTTTTGCAAAAATTTGGTAGCTGGTGGGTACAGTTTTTATCTGGTACAAAGATTCCTGATGCAGTGTCAGGTTTTCGAGCCTATAGCCGTGAAGCAGCACAACAGCTAAATGTAGTTACCGATTTTTCATATGTAATTGAAACCATCATTCAAGCTAGTAAGAAAAAAATTGCAATTACTTCAGTTCCTGTTATTACTAATCCAAAAACCAGAGAATCTAGATTATTCAATAGCATGTGGGGACATGTTAAAAAATCTGGAGCAACCATGGTAAGAGTATTTGCCATGTATGAGCCGCTCAAAACTTTTAGTTTTTTGGCACTAGTGATGTTATTGCCAGGATTATTCTTAGCAGGTCGATTTTTATATTTTTATTTTATTGAAGGAACTGGTACTGGTCACCTACAATCTTTGTTGCTGTCGGCTGTGTTAATTATTGTGGGTTTTCAAATATTCTTAATTGGTTTAGTGGCAGATTTGATTGCAAGTAATAGGAAATTAATAGAAAAAATAATTAAGAAAACTAAAAGTGCATCCTAATTCTCGTCAAGTTTTATTTGTAACAAGAAAGTATCCTCCTGCTGTGGGCGGTATGGAAAAAATGCATTTCGAATTATCTAAATCATTGGAAAAAGTACGCTCAACAAAAATTATTGCATATGGTGGCAGTCAAAAATTTTTACCAGTTATTTTACCAATTTTGTTTTTCCGAACAATTTTGTTTATTTTTAAATATAAGTCAGCAGATATTATTTTAGGTGATGCTTTACTTAGTATTTTTATTCCTATTTTAAAATTGTTTGGTAAGAACAAAATTATGGTAATCGCTCACGGTTTAGATATTACCTATAATCGTTTTTTTTATCAACAAATAGTCATACCTAATCTGAAGAGGGCCAACATTGTTGTTAGTATTAGTAATGCTACTAAAAAGGAACTCATAAAAAGAGGAATTTCAGAAACACAAGTTAATGTGATACCCGTTGGTATTAATATTAGTAATTATCAAAAAGAGATTAATTTAAAACTAGTAAAGAATGAATTAGCAAAAAAAATTAATTTAAATTTATCTAATAAAAAATTGTTATTGACGGTTGGTAGATTAGTTGAAAGGAAGGGACATGCTTGGTTTATAAACCAAGTTATGCCACTTCTAGATGATGATTTTATTTATTTAATTATCGGAGAAGGTGAACAAAGAAAAAATATTGAAGAATTGATTGCTCACAAAAAATTACAAAAAAGAGTTTTTTTGCTTGGGAAAGTTAATGAGAACTATAAGATTGAATTATTGAGATTAGCTGATGTTTTTATCATGCCCAATATTGAAGTTAAAAATGACCCTGAGGGTTTTGGTATTGTGGCTTTAGAAGCAGCAGCAGCTGGTTTGCCAATTATAGCAACCAAACTGGAAGGTATAAAAGATTCAATTGCAAACAATTTGAGTGGTTATTTAATAAAGTATATTAACGCCGACATATTTGTTAAAAAAATAATTAAAGCGATAAAAAACAAAAAATTAAAAAATTCTTCAATAAAATATGCTTATCAATTTTCATGGGATCTTATAATTAATAATTACTTAAAAGTGCTAGTGTAACTATAAAACATGAAAGCTTCTGTTTGTATTACTAGATATTGTGAGTCAGATTCTATATTAATTAGATGTCTTAACAGTATTTTTAATCAAAAAAGCATTTTTTTAGAAGTTGTAGTAATTGATCAAAAACCAACAAAAAAAATTGAAAATTTTTGTTTAAAAAACAAAAACAAATTACCAATTATTTATAGGAAAACAAAACCATTGGGTTTGTCTGTTGCAAGAAATGTTGGCATCACTGAATCAAGTAATGATTTTATTTTATATCTAGATGCTGACGCTACGGCAGAAGAAAATTGGGCTTATTTTTTAACAAAAACTCTCAATAGAGATAGAGTTGCAATAGCAGGAAGTAGAATACTTCCTTTGTGGGGGGAACGAGAACCTATTTTTTTAAAATCGAAAGTAATTTGGGAACAATATTCAATGCTTGATTTTGGTGAATTAGAAAAAGAAACCACTAAAATAATTGGTGCTGGATTTGGTATTGATAGAAAAAAAACGAAAAATCTAGTATTTAATACTAGGCTTGGAAGATTTAATGGAAATCTTTTAGGCGGTGAAGAAACAGAATTCTGTAAGAAGATGAGAAACAAGGGATTTTTAATTTTCTATAATGGAAAATCATTGGTTTATCATCATGTATCTAAAGAAAGAACTACCTTAAATTGGCTAATTAAAAGACTTTTTGCGGCAGGAAGAAGCCGTTTAAATCAAGGGGGGTATCCAAAATCCACTCATAAAAAGAATGTTTATGACCTTGTTTTTATGCCTCTAATTGTTGTTCCCTATATTTGTGGTTTAATATTTCAAAAACTAATTACTATCAATAATGATTAAGACTATAATAGACTATTTTCTAGCAAATTCGCCAATAAGAGGTTTTCCTGGAAACTCAGTCCTTGGAACTTTTTTAATTATTATTATTCCATTATTAATAGGGATTTTTATTAAACATTTATTTTATAAGAACAAGTGTTTACAAAAAAATATTTCAAACTTGATTTTTGCTATTCTTATCTTAATTCTTTTATATTTTATTTTTTTAAACAAGTTTGATGTATACCATTACTATATTTTTTTTACCATAACCTTTGTTTTATCTCTATTGTATTGGGGATATATTTTATTGATAAAAAAGGATAACTCTATTTATTTAAAATCTTTTCTTAATGAAAAACTCAATGAAAAAATTGAGGTATCTAGAAACAAATCACGTTTTCAATTTATTTATTTAGTTATAGTGGTCACATCACTTGCATTTATCAACATACTCTTAATAGGTGGAGATTTTAAAAAGGTTGTTGGAGCTGATACTTGGTGGCATATTGCTTCTTCTATAAGAATTAATGATGTGCTTAGATTTAGAAATCCATTATTTAACAATGCAATTAATCATTATCCACCCTTATCATATATTTTACCGAATATATTAAGTAAAATTGGGTTGTCAATTACTCAAAGTTTTAATTTTTTAGCAATATTATTTAATATTTTGAATACACTTTTATTTTATCTTGTTCACATAAAAATTATTAAAAATAAACAAGCAGCCTTGGTTTCAGCTTTATTAACATCAAAAATAATTGCTGATTATACACCCGCGGTTTTAGGTTACTTTTTATTAAATTTATCATTATTGGTTTTTTATAAATTCCTTCTGTCTTCCAAAAAAATAATATACTTATTTTTTTATCTAATAACAATAACTTTAATTTTACTAACTCATTATGAGTTTTTTATAATTTCTTTAGTGATACAATTTTTTTTCTTAGTTTTTTATGTATTATTAAAAATAAAATTAACCAAACAAATTATAAAACAACTAAACCAACTTTTTCTTTATGCTGAAAAATATATTTATTTTCCAAACGAGTATATTATTATTATTTTAGGAATACTCATATCAATTTATTTAAACTTTGTTAACAAAGAAGCTCTTGTTTTAAAATCAGAACTTCCCATGAATCTATATAATAACATCTCAATATTAAGTTTTTTCTTTATAATCTATATACCAATTTATTTAATAAAAGAAAAAATTATAATTCATCATAAAATTTTATTTATTTCTGTTTTATTTCTTTCTACAAATACTTTTTTTTACTTTATTCGTATTTTTAATATTCATCATGTTCGTTTTTCAGAATATGCTTTTAGTGTCATTGCTTATCCAATAATAGTTAATGAACTTTTTAAAAAATTTTCAAGAACAATTAACAAACTTTCTTTTACGATAGTTTCCATATTAGTTCCATATTCTATAATATCTTCTTTTTATCCAAATTATATAAAAGCATCTGAATCCGCATATATTAACAAAATTAAACAAACATCGGCCTTGGGTTTGGAAAGGATTGATAGCGAAGCAGTTGTTTTTATTGAGCCAAGTGATCTTCTTATTAGGTTCTTTGCTCTTAATTATAATTTTAAAATTTTTGCTGTTAGCCTAAATAACAATGCTGGATCAAGACCTTTGACAACAATTCCTGATTTGGTTGAAACTTTTGGTTTTTTTGACATAAAAAAGAGATTAAAATTAACTGAAAAATTTTTGGATACTGGGGATGTGAATTTATTAAAAAATAGTAAATATAAAATTAATTATCTCTTATTTAGTCATGATTATTTTAACAAGGTAAACAAAAAACGATTATTTGAAATTAATGATGTTAGTATTATTAACCAAAACAGCTTTTACGTTTTGATAAAAATTACAGACTTATAAGAGAACTTAAAAAAATTACATTCTTTTTTTTTAAAAACTTTTTAGTTACTTTATCTATTTTAATCTCATCGAATAGTGGAAAAAGATATATTTTTTTATTTATTTTAACGTTTAGTAAAGAAGATGAACTAATTGTAACTCCTAAGCTTTTTTTATCGAATGTAATCAACTCAGCGGGAATATTACTTAATAATGTACAATTAATGTTTTTAAAAATCATTCTATTCTCTCTTGGATGGGGTTTTATATAAAGATGATAACTATAATTTTTACAATATTTTTCTAGTGTTTCTAATAAATTTAAAAATGTGCTTTTTGAAACTCCTCGTAATTCATCATATGGCTGAGAGAAAAAAACAACTCCTTTTTTTGATATATCAAAATTAAATAAAGATTTTTTAAATAAACTCTTAATTTTATCTTTATTTTTTTCAACAAAATAAAAAGAATTTTCATTATAAATATGATCAATACCTTTTTTATTTATTAAGGAAACTTCACTAACATACAAGCTTTGATTTAATTTTAATTCACCAATATATTTTAATTTTTTCATTTTAAAAATGATATCTAAGAACAAATCAATTAATTTTTTTTTGTTTTGATTTAGTGTGCTGGAATAAATGCCAACCCCTTCTTCTAAAAGGAAAAATTTAGAATAAGTTTTTCTTTTAAAGAATCTTAATATGAATTGATTGTGTTTTGGTAAATCTAAAAAATAAACTATATTAAAAGATTTATTTTTAAATTGCTTAATCAGCTCATAGTTGTATTTATTTATATTTTTGTAGATTTTCACTTTTTTAAAACGATTTTTGTTTAAGATTTTATTATTTCCTCTTAAAATAATTATATTAAACAAGTTTCTCATTTTTTTTAGATTTAAATTTTCAATAAATTTACCATCATTGATAACTATAATGATGGATTTAGTTTCAAGATGAAAATTTATAATATAACCTAAGGAAATAATTAAATGATATGGAGTATTGCAAATAAAGATATTGTCTTTATTTTTATTAAAATTAAAGATTAAGTTAGACTTTCTTTTAAACATGTGGTTTTTTTCTCTTAAAAAAAATTAAAACTATTTCTTTAACATCAGTTTTTTTTATCAATTTTAAATAGAATGAAGATAAAAAGATTATTGAAATTACGATTAATTTAATAAGCGTTTGTAAAATATTATTTGAATTAGTGTATTTTGTAGTAATAAACAATCCAATTAATAAAAGAACTATAAATAACAATATTTTACGATATTCATAATTTATTTTATATATTTTTTGAGAAGCTAAGTGAACAAACACTACTAAAAATAGTTGTGAAATTAAAAGAGAAATTCCACTGCCAAGCAGACCAATTTTACCAATTAAAAGAAAATTTAATATTACATTGATAATACTTGAAAAAACAGAAATTATTGCTAATTTATGTGTTTTTTCTTTATAAAATAGTGGCGTTACCAACATGAAGTAAATACCTTGAATAAAATAAGACATCGCTATAACTAGTACAATTTTATTAGCGCCCACATATTGATCAGATGAAATAAATTTGATAATTTCTATAGAAAAAGCTGAAATTATTAAAACAATGATTCCGATAAGAATTAAATAGATGTTAAATATTTTAGAAAAAATACTTTTGTCATTGTGTTTTTTATTTGCTTCTTCATAAAAAATTGGTGCCCATGCAAAATTAATTGCTGAAGTTATTAAATATACGCTCATTCCAATTTTATAACCCAAATCATAAATTCCAACTTCGCTAACGCCCATTTGCCTACTTAATAAAATTCTATCTATTTTAGAAATAGCCCAACCTGCCACTAAATGAATTACTATTGGTAAACTAAAAGAGATTCCAGAAAAAATGTGTTTTTTTGATAAGATTAATCCGTATTTTTTTATTACACTCAACATAATGAAAAAATAAATAATTGAGTAAGCATAGAATGAACCTAAAATTTGACCACTTACTCCTAATTTTTTATAGATAATTAGATAAATAATTAAAAGTGTTGAAATAAAAAAAGTAAAAAGTTGAGTGAATACAAATAATTTTGATTTTTGTTCAGCTCTCAAAAGTTCTTGATATAATTGGATAATTGTTAAAAAATAGGAATACCAAATTACCGGAATAATATATTCTGAAAAATTAACATTAGGAGTAATTGAATAAAATATTTTTTCCCCAACAATAGTAGAAAGGATTATAGAAAATATTAAGCCAAATAAAAACGTAAATATAAAGGTTGAAGAAATAAAGGTTTTTAGTTTTTGAAAATCATTCTTATAATCGTAATATTTTTTAATAATGACACCTTTTGAAGTCATTCCAAAAAAAATCGCAAGCAGGTTGGATATGGCAATAGTTAAAACAACTATACCATACTCACTTGTATCTAAATAATTTGTAAAAAGAGGTAACAATAAAAAAGATAAACCTCTTTGTAATACAGATCCAGCGCCATATACAATAGAATCTTTTGTTAGATTTTTTACTACTTTATTCATTACTTATTAACTTAAAATTCAGGGGCGTCCCCATTTTAAGGTTTTTATTAGCTTTTTTTCCTAATACTTTTTCATAGAATTTTGGATGCATACCGTCATTGGGTCTAATGGATTTAATATTTTTATCTGTGAAAATCTCACCTTCTTTAATGTTTTCAACAATAAATAACGATCTTGCAAATTTTCGACTTTTTCTTTTTTTTTCAGTTAAATCATAATTCACTTTTCCCAAAGACACTTCCATTTTCCTAACTTCATCTACCATTTTTTTAAATTCACTAGGTTCTAAAGAAAAACTAGAATCAGGTCCACCCATTGCTCTATCTAAAATAATATGTTTTTCTATTACTTTACCTCCCAATGCCACTGATCCAATTGGTACTGTTAAACCCATTGTATGGTCAGATACACCAACTATTGTTTTATATTTTTTAGCCATATCTACCATAGTTAGTAAATTCACTTCTTCTAGAGGAGTTGGATATTGTGAAGTACATTGTAATAAGATAATTTGATTATTTCCTATCTCTTTACAAGTTTTAATTGCTAAGTCGATATCTTCTTTATTTGCTATTCCCGTTGAAATAATAATTGGTTTCATTTTTTTTGCTACGTATTCAATTAGTGGAATATCAACGATTTCAAATGATGCAATTTTATAAGCAGGCACATTCATTTTTTCTAAGAAATCTACAGCTGTTTTGTCAAATGGCGATGAGAAACAACTCATTCCTAAACCATTGGCTATTTTTTTTAATTTTGGTTGCCATTCCCAAGGTGTAAAAGCCTCTTTGTATAGATCATATAAAATTGTTCCATCCCAAATGGTGCCTTGGTTAATTTTAAAATATTTATTATTCGAGTTTAAAGTTATTGTGTCGGCTGTATAAGTTTGCAGTTTGATTGCATCGGCTCCAGCTTTTTGTGCGGCTTTAATAGTTTCAACTGCTAAATTAAAATCATGATTATGATTTGCTGAAATTTCTGCAATGATGTAGGCTCCGCTTTTAGAATCAATAGTTTTCCCATCAATTTTAATTGTATTCATAATTTCCTTTCAAAAATTTTAATTCGATTATTTTCATCTATTTGTTTAAATTTATGCTTAAGAAAAAAATTAATTGCTCGATTATTATTTACTAAAGTTTCTGCGATTAGTTTTGTTAAATAGAGCTTTTTTTTACTAAAATTAATTAATCCTTCCAACATTAATCCTGCGCTAGCAACATTTCCAACATCAGGATTTTTATAGATACCTATTTCTGCAGATTTAGAACTAAAGTTAATATTAGTTAAAGAACATACGCCTGCATAATGCTTGTTTTGTTTTATTAACCAATAAATTTTATTATTCTCTATAGATAGTTTTTTGATAAATTTTTTATGACTTGTTAACTCAATTGGGCTTGAATTGTACATCCACTTAGAAATTTTTGGGTTATTTCTCCATTCTAAAACTAGAATAGTTTCATCGATATTTAATGCCGTAAAAGGAATATATCGAAGCGCCATATAGTCAAAGCTTATGTTAGTTTTTTTCAGTTAGCTCCTTAATAATATTTACAGCACCATTTTCCTTCATTAGCTTTTGTGCTTTTGATGAAATTTCTTCTCTGAGCTGTTTGTTTTTTAATTTATTATATTGTTCAATTAATTTTACATCTAAATTAACTTCATTCCAAACAAGTTTTTTAAGAATTATTTCTGCATTAATCCATTGGCACAAATGAAATTCTTGATTATTAGCAACCTGAATTGCTATTGTGGGCACACCCAATTTCCCAAGCTCATATAAAGTTTGTCCTCCTGCGGATATAGCCAAATCAGTGCTGAAAAGCAATTGAGACATGTTACTGGCTGAAGGGTTATTGATTAATTTAATTCCTGAATAATTTCTAAGCATTTCTTTATTATGGTTTGAAAAGCCATTTCCTACTACAACCGTTATATTTATACCTGGATATTGAGAAATAATTGATTTAACAACAAAAGGGCTTAGCTCTTTAATATCTGAGCCGCCGAAAGTGATTAAAATGTTTGTTAAATTTTTTTTAATGATTTTTTTTGAACTATTCCAAAATTGTTTTCTCAAGGGAGTATATTGAGTCCCCAAAAGTAGTTTTGTATAAGAAGAATAATTATAATTTAATTGGTTGGCTCCGATTGATCCATTAATTAAATAATTGCACGGATAATTTAATCTATTATTGTCATCAATACAGACAAGTTGAGTTCTATTTTTAATGAAATTGTAATGATCTAGGTTCGCTAAATATGAATCAACAATTACAAAATCATAATCTTCATACTGATGATTTCTGTTGTTTATTAACCAATTGTCGTAAATAACATCTTTGACAAGTGAGTCAAGCAACACAGTAGTAGAATCATCACCATTGATTATTAGCTTAACCTGATGATTTAATTTTAAAGCACCTTGGGCTATTGCAATAGATCTGGTAATGTGACCAAAACCAATTTTTTTTGAACCCTCAGATAGGATTAAAAATTTCATTTATGTTTATTAAATATTAATTCAGCTAACTCCCAATCTTCTTGATCATCAATATCACAGGCTTCTAACTTATTTAAAATCATTGCTTGAGTTTTCTTCGTAATAATTTGTGAATTTTTAATAAATTGAGTTGATTTTAGCCAATATAATTGTCCAGCATCGTGATATAGAGGTACTAGGTCTTGAGTACGAGCATTTAAATTACTTGGATTTGTGGGATTGATGTATGAACCTGAAATTTTAAATGATCTTTGTGGAGGATGAGAGTATTGTTGGACAGTAATGACCGAATTTGTAGCTTCAAATTTTGTAAGTATGCTGAGTCCTTTATTTATCAGCTCACTTGTAGCAAAAACAGAGGTTGGGTAAAGACAACAGATATAGTCAAAGTTCGTGCCTAATTTTCTATAATTATTGACTACTTCTAAAATCACCTCCGCTGTTGTTGCTGAATCCGATGAATTTTCTAAAGTTCGAAGAAATGGAATTTTTGCGCCAAATTTTTCTGCAATGCGAGCAATTTTCTGATCATCTGTAGATACCATAACCTCGTCAAAACAATTAGCTTCAATGGCAGCTTTAATTGGATAATAAATAATAGGTTTATCAGTAAAAATTTTGATATTTTTAAATGGTATTCTCTTGCTACCACTACGAGCTGGAATTATTGCTAGAGATTTTTTATTCATACTTTTTTAGAGTTTTTAAAATAATTTTAGAAATTTTTATTACATCAGTGCTACTTAAATTTGGATAAATAGGTAAGCTTATTTCCGAATTATAAAATTTTTCGGCGTTAGGCAAGTTTTCTAAGTTTTTTAAATTTGTTTTATAAAAAGGATGTTGGTAAACCGGAATATAATGAACTTGAACACCAATACCACATTGTTGTAAATTTTCAACAATTTGTTTTTTTATTTTCCAGTATTTTTCTTTCAATTTAATTGGGTATAAATGATATGCGTGTCTAACTCCATTCTTTTCTTCTGGTAAATCAAAAAAAATATTGTCCTTAAATAATAGGTTGTATTGTTGAGCTATTTCTCGTCTTTTATTTATAAAAAGCTCAATTCTTTTTAGTTGAGATCTACCTAATGCAGCCAAGATGTCTGGCATACGATAATTGAAACCTAAAAATTGCATTTCATGATACCAAGGACCAACATTTTTATTTACTAAATTATTGGGTTCCTTAGTTATACCATGAGTCATAAATTGTTTAATTTTTAAATAAATATCATGATAATTAGTTAAAACAGCACCTCCTTCTCCAGTAGTAATATGTTTAACTGGATGAAAACTAAGGGCAACTACTTTAGATCTAGATGAGCTGCCAATTTTTTTATTTTTATATTCAGCTCCTAATGCATGGCAAGCATCTTCAACTACAGCTAATTTATATTTTTCAGCAATTTCCCAAACCCTATTCATCTCAACAGGATGTCCAGCATAATGAACCACGCTCAATAAGCGGGTATGGTTGGTTATTTTATTTTCAATAATATCTGGATTAATATTGCCGGTTTTAGGATCAATATCAACAAAAATAGGTTGAGCGCCTAAATAAAGTCCCGCATTTGCAGTCGCAGCAAAAGTCATTGGGGTAGTAATAAATTTATCATTGTGTGTTAAACCACAAGCATAATAGGCAGCATGTAAAGCTGCTGTGCCAGAGTTCATTACCACTGCGTATTTAGCACCAGTGTATTTGGCTAAATCTTGTTCAAATTTTTCAACTTCTGGCCCCTGAGTCAGATAATCGGCAGTAAGCACCTTTTGGACAGCCTCTATATCTGAAGTATCGATCGATTGTTTTCCGTAAGAATATTTATTCATATTTATTTATCAAGTCACTGTTTTTTAGCATTTCTGCCATTTGTGATGAATTCAAAAACTCAGGATTGTTTTCACTGGTATATGAAAATGAGGAATCTACCAGCTTATCAAGTTTATATGCTGGAAAACTATCATTCCAAACTTCTAAATAAGTTGGTTTAATTAGATATCTATCTCCCAAGTCATAGGTATTAAGAGCTTCATTTTCACTAATTAGAGACTCATGAAGTTTTTCCCCAGGCCTAACACCAACAAATTCAAGCTTTGCATCAGGAGCAATTGTTTTTGCGAGTTCAACAATTTTCATGCTGGGAATCTTGGGTACAAACAATTCACCACCTTGAGTTAATAAGAGTGAAGATAAAACAAATTTTACTGCTTGCTCAAGAGTTATCCAAAATCGGGTCATTTCTTTATGGGTTATGCTCAACTTACCTGTATGTGCTTGTTGGTAAAAAAGAGGTATTACGCTTCCTCTGCTACCCATTACATTTCCATAGCGAACAACACTAAAAGCTGTCTTACGCTCTCCTCGATAATTATTAGCTTGAATGAATAATTTATCCGAACATAGCTTAGTGGCACCATAAAGGTTGATTGGCTCTGATGCTTTATCAGTGCTTAATGCAATCACTTTATCAGCATTATTATCAAGTGCAGCATCAATCACATTTATAGCACCAATGATGTTAGTATTTATGGCTTCAATAGGATTATATTCACAAGCTGGCACTTGTTTTAGTGCGGCTGCATGAACCACAATATCTGCTCCACTCATAGCTCTAGTTAATCTTGATTTATCTCTAACATCTCCAATAAAGAATCTAAGTTTTTCTAAATCTTTGTGATTAGCATAAGATTTTTTTAATTGCCACTGTTTAAGTTCATCTCTACTATAAATTCTGATTGAGCTAGGACTACTATTTGTAAGCACATATTTTGTAAATGCTTTACCAAAAGAACCTGTTCCGCCTGTTATTAAAATAGTTTTATCATTAAAATAAGTTAAATTCATAATTTATTTTTCTTTATTTATTAATAAAATATGGTCTTTCTATAATACAGCATCTGTTTTATTATTGGTCAATAAAATTAAAAAAGAAATCACACTTATAACCAATATCAAAATAGGCCAACAACAAATCATTGTAAAAAAATTAAAATAATATAACAACACCTTTAATATTAAAAAATAAGATTCTAAAAATATAAAGATAAAAAGACCAAAACTTAAAGAATAATTTTTTTTAGAAAATAATGAAAAAGAGTAAACTGATAAAGGAATTAAACCAATAATTGAATTGAAAATAAAACCCCTGTTATTAATGGTTTCAATAATTTTGCTTGAAATAAAACTTAATGCAGACTGCCAATCACCAATTAGTAGTTGTTTATTGAATTTATAATGGGTTCTAATAATAGTTTGATCCTCACTTAATTTTAAAGGCTCTATTATGGTTTCATTTTCAAAATCATTTATAAATTCTCCAACATACTCTTCTTTATCTTTTTCATCTAATTCACTCAATTGACCCTCTTCTGTTAGTTCTTCATCTTGCATAAGACTCAAATCATTAATTGCCACTTCATAAGAATAATTTTTATCTTTTGAGTCTTCTTGAATCGGAAAACCAAAATACATGAATCCGCTGTGATGAAACTGACTAGATAAATAATTGCTTTCACTTAGCCACTGCTCTACCCCTTCTTCTTTAATTTTGAAAGTGAGGATAATTCCACTAGCGCTTTGATAATTATCAAATTTGATTGATAATATCCCCAGATTATTTTCTTGTGCAATAAAATTACCACTAATCACATCGCCAATTACCAAAGGATCAGTGCTGTAGTTATTAAAATAGTTTCGATCGCCATTTTTACTTAAAAGAGTAATCGCGCTGTCACTGTTGATAGCTACCCATGCTGAAAAGCTCAGTGCAAAAATCAATAAAAAAAGAGGCATCAAAAAAAACTTGATTAATGGTTTATTTAAAAATTTAGTTAATTTTGAATTTTGCAAATAATTTAAAATATTTTCTTCTGTTAATTGTTTTTTTATTTTTTGATATTGTTGATTTAGTCTTTTCCGTATAATTATTAATGTCTTTTTGCTAAATAATTTTCTATTTTTTTCTTCTTTTAGCCACTTGCTAATTATTAGACTAAACAAGAAAGCTATTAGTAAGGCTTCTAGGATATAAAAATATTTAAAGTCTATATTTAATGGAAAGATAATTGGTAATTTTAATAGTAAATAAAAAAATAAATGCACTATCAGCAAATTGATTAATAAATCTTTTATAAATTTCATAGTTTAAAAAGTACTAGCTGCCATTTATTATCTATTAATTTTACCTCATCAGCGTTCTCATATTCTCTAACCAGTTCATCTACTAAAACAAATGATTCACCAGATTCAATCAACCGATCTTTTTCATTTTGCCAAACAATAATGGGCATTGGTATAAAATCCTGATTTTCAAATAACAAGCGATATTTAATGTAATAAAGATAGCTATGATCACTGCTTTGAAAATCACTATTTAAATAAAAATTATTAATACCTTGTTCCTTAATTAAATAGTCTAAAACCGGATCGGCGTTATCTCGATAAATACCAGCTTGCCAATTATGCATGTCTCTTAAACCCAGCCTAAAAGTAGCTAGATTAATACTAATTAATAGCAGTGCAAAGACCATTAAAAGCTTCTTTTTAGGCTTTATTGCCCATAATAAGCCAGTGCTAAGTAACATTAACAGCAATCTAATCAGCAGACTTTGACCCTTCATAAGATCAAGAAATCCCCAACCTAGAGAATTAATTGAAATATAAAAATCTCTTGTGGGTAACATTAGTATTAAAAAGAGACAGAGAGCAATGAAGATTTTGATTGCGTTTTTTTCTAGAGTAATTTTTTTATTTATTAGTTGCCATGTTTTTAGCAAGCCGTATACAAAAAATATGGCAATTGTCGGATCCAAATAGCGAAAATAGGTTGAGTATTTGATCGGATTGTTGCGAAATCCCAAGTATGAGTGCAAATATGACAATCCTAGAGAAAAAAGTCCGAAAAAACTAATAAAAATAAACTCACTACTAATTTTTCCCTTTAGCTTGCTTTTTAAAAAAGCCATCAATTCATTGAGATAGAATAAAATTGGTAAGAAAAAACTTGAAATAAAAATATAAATTAAGCTGTTGCCCAAAACTTTAAAACTAGCAACATAATTGTTTTTTCCCTTAAAAAAATCAGTGATAACGCTTAAATAAGGATTAGCGCTATAAAATTTTTGCCCCTCAGCTATTGTTTGGTGTTTTATTAGACTTGTTTCAAAACTATTAAATAATTTATTAGTTAAGAAAACTAAAATTAGGAAAATTAGACTTGGCAAAACAATCTTTTTAATTTTTCTAGCTAAATTAAGTTCTTTGTTTTTAATTAAATTAATAGAAATTAAAGACAAGATCAGACTGGGAATTAAAGTCAGGGCAATTGATCTCGTTAGAATAGCCAAAGTAGTTAAAAAAGCTAAAACAATCCAGTAAAAAATATTTCTTTTCTCATTTTTTTTATTATTGATGAAAATAAACAGAGAAAAAATTAATAATAAGATTGGTGTATATAAGTTTTCACTCATGGCGACTGGGTAGTAGCCGCTAATGACAGATAAAGTAGTTGTTAACAGATAAGACAAAAACAAAAACCATTTGCCTTCTTTTGTAGCAGTAAATTTAAAAACTTTATTAAGTATAAAAAAAACTAAAATTAATAAAAATTGGCTAACTATAAAATTTAATATTTGAATATTTAAATAACTAGAGGAAGCTGAATTATTAATTACTGGAGCAATTAAATATGAATATAGAGGTGGATAAGTGTGACCCAGAGTAGCATCTGAAATAACATCAATCCCCCATTTTATGTTTCTGGCTTTACTAATATATAAATATTCGTCCCCAAAAACCCAGGGGTTAAGATTATGCAATTGCATCCTCAATAGTTTACTGCAGCTAAAGCAATTAGACCAGATCTAGTTTTAATTATTTTTTATTTTTGACTTCAGTGCTTCGAATTTCTCATTTTCTTCTTGTATAATGCTCTGTATGCAGGATCGGATTTTAATTGTTGGAGCTGGACTTACTGGAGCGACTATCGCTCGCTGCTTAGCTGATCAGGGCCAAGCAGTACTGGTAATTGATAAGCGCTCGCATCTGGCTGGTAATTGCTACGATGAAGTACAATCCGACATTTTAGTCTCGCGCTACGGCGCCCATTTGTTTCATACTAATGATAAAAGTGTTTGGCAATTTTTGCAAAAATTTACTAAGTGGCGACCCTATGAACACCAAGTCTTAACTAAGATTAACGATCAATCAGTTAATTTACCAGTCAATATTAATACCATTAATCAGCTTTTTGGTTTAAAAATCAAAACTGGCAAAGAAATGCGGCATTTTTTATCCAAACAAGCTCTGCCAATTAAAAAAGTTGATAATTTAGCTGATTATCTCTTATCTCAGGTGGGTGAAGTGATTTATCAAAAAATCTTTTATGGTTATAGCCGTAAACAATGGGGTATTGATCCAGCTTGCCTTGATACCAGTATCAGCTCTCGCCTCCCCATTCGCTACAATTTTGACAATCGCTATTTCACTGATAAGTTTCAGGCCTTGCCAGTTGGTGGTTATACTACTTTGATAGAAAAAATGCTTAAGCATCCCCAGATTGAAGTCAAACTGAAAACAGATTATTTTAGATTGCCTAAAAGCTTTGTCAAAGACTTTAGCAAAGTAGTTTATACCGGGCCGATTGATCGCTATTTTAATTATCGCGCTGGGCGCTTGGAATATCGCTCGCTGAAGTTTATTTTTAGCAAGCTAGATAAAGAATTTTACCAAAATAACAGTGTTATTAATTATCCAGATTTGACTGTGCCCTATACCCGCGTTATTGAGTTTAAATACTTTGATCCTAGCTCTAAGATAACCAAGCACACCGTCATTGCTAGAGAATATCCCAAAAGCAAGGGCGAGCCCTATTATCCCGTACCTAGAGCGCGCAATCAGCAAGTTTTGGCTAAGTATTTGGCTAAAGTTGCAGAGTTAGAAAAGAGTGGTATTTATTTCGCTGGACGCCTGGGAACTTATCGCTATTTAAATATGGATCAGGCTGTGGCAGAGGCGATGAAGTTGGCGAAAAAAATTAGCAAAAAATCTAATTAATCCATCTCCCTCTATCTTTTTATTTTTCATCTCATCTATAATAAAAACTAATGCTTTTGGTATTTGGTCATTGGGTTTTTTTGTGGTTTAGTCTCGCTAGCGTTGGCTATCTGTTTGTCAATTTATTTATTAAAAAAGCTGAAAAACACTCTTATTTTTTTTATTTATGGTTGGGCTACGTACTGTTAACGACTTATTTACAAGTCTGGTCATTTTTTGTCAGCTTAAATAATAAAGCAGTTTTTTGGATTTGGTTTCTGCTTGCAATCTGGGGTTTACAAATTGCTTTTAAAAATAGGGCTTTTTCGCTGAAAAATTTATTCAAGAACAATGCCAAACTCATCCCTTTTCTAATTTTAGTTACACTCTTGGTTTTTTTTGCTTCTACTAGAGAGGTTTTTCATTATGACGCTTATCTTTATCAATTTAAAATGGTGGCTTGGAATAAAAATTTTCCAGTGATTCCGGGTTTAGCTAATATTGATGAAAGATTGGGTTTTAATAGTTCTTTTTTGGTGGTAGCAGCCTTTATTGAAACTTTCCTTAAACAAGGCATGTCAGCCTTTATCCTCAATGGTTTTTTAACACTTAGCCTCATTGTTTATTTAAGCCATACTATTATTCAAAAAAAAGCTTTTCGTCCCAGATATTTTGCTCTAATTGTTTTTCCCTATTTAATCTATCAGGTGATAACTGGAGACATAGCTTCTTTATCTACAGATTTACCCATGTTAATTTTTTCTTTTGTGATGATTTTGGCGATTTTAAATAAAGAAGACTTGTTCTATATCATAGCTCTTGCTGTTTTAATCCCAACAATTAAGTTGTCTGGAGCAATGAGTGTGATAATAATTATTGCTATTTTCTTTTTTATTAATAAAAAAGAACTTAAAAACAAGTGGCCATATTTAGTTTTAGCTTTAATTTTAGGAATATCCTTTGTTGCTAGAAACCTAACTGTTTCTGCTTATCCTTTTTATCCATCACCCCTATTTGCTTTCAATTTTCCATGGAAAGTGCCTCAATCAATAGTGGTTTCTAGTCGAGATGGAATTAAGGCTTGGGGTCGTTTACCAGGACCATCTTATCTTGAGTCGATAGAGAACTCTTGGAGCTTTTGGTTCCCATTTTGGTGGTCAAGATTTAAGCAAACTTTAGAATTTAAATTTTTTATTATTAGTACTTTGCTTTTTGTATTTATTCTAATTCCCAAAAAATTATTGAAAAAAAATTCTAAAGTGACTGCCTTTCAATTTTATTTACCCCTAGTTTTCAGCCTTTCTAGCATTATGTATTGGTTTTTTATGGCTCCCGATATTCGTTTTAGTGCGGTTTATTTTTGGATTTTATTTGCAATTATTTTAATTGAAGTTTTTGAAAATTTAACTGCTAATAGAAAAATTAAAAATATGCTTTTAAGCTTACTAAGTTTTTATTTAATTATTTTTTTCTTCAAAACAAATTTTTATTTTAGATTGAATAAATTGTTTGATAAAAATTCTTATTTTAAAATTCATCATCGCCAAAATATTGCTCACAAAAACCAACATGGTCTTGTTGTTTATCTACCTGCTCTTCGAGATCAGTGTGGCAATCAAGAATTAATCTGTATGCCGGATAATAGTTACTTAGATAATCTGCAATATATAGAAATAAACAATGTTTATCGGGGTTTTAAGTTTATCGAGTAAACAATTAATGATTTAAATTTATTTTAATTAACAAAAACGTTGTATTTAATTATTTGCCAAACAGCTTTTAGACCATCGCTCCATCTAATGTGCTTGCCTTGTTGATAGGTTCTACCATAGTAAGAAATACCGACCTCATAAAATCTAATGTTTTCAATTTTGGCTAATCGGGCAGTAATTTCTGGTTCAAAGCCAAAGCCTGTTGATGTCAACTGAGCAGCTAATTTTCTAGCCAAATCTCCTTTCATTAGTTTGTATCCGACTTCCATGTCAGTTAGATTGATATTGGAAAATACATTGGATAAAAAAGTTAGAGAGCGGTTAAACAATGAGTGCCAAAAATATAAAACTCGATGAACCTTACCGCTAACAAAGCGTGAACCATAAACTACGTCTGCTTGACCAGTAATAATTGGTTTGAGTAAGATTTCGTATTCACTAGGATCATATTCAAGATCAGCGTCTTGAATTAAAACAATGTCTCCTGTTGATTTGCTAATACCAACTTTGAGAGCGGCTGTTTTACCTAAATTTTTTGCTTGGGTGATTAATTTAAACTTTTTTTGTTTTTGTAATTTTTTTAAAATTTTCCTAGTTTGATCACTGCTGCCATCATTAACTACTATCACCTCTTTTTTTAAACCCCAACTTTTAGCTGAGAAAACTTTTTTGAGTAACAGTTCAATGGTTTTCTCTTCGTTGTAACAAGGAATAATAATTGAAAGTTTTTTATATTTCATCTTTTATTTATTTTTTTCTCTGAACCACTCAACTGTCTTTTTCACTCCCTCATCAAAATTGACGCTAGGTTCCCAAGCAAGGACTTCTTGTGCCTTAGAGTAATCTAGTGAGCTGGTGACTTGCTCACCAATGCGCTCTGGGCCATATTCTTTTTTAAGGTCTAAATCTAATTCACTAACTAATTTATCAAAAACTTCATTGGTAGAGATTTCCGTTTTGGTACCAATATTCAGTTCTCCGACAAAATCACTTTCTAGGGCCAAAACATTGGCTTTCACCACATCGCTCACATAAACATAGTCACGAGTATGACTACCATCACCGTTAATAATTGGCTGTTTGCCCTCACCAATCATTTCTAAAAAGATAGCGATCACCCCCGACTCACCATGAGCATTTTGTCTGGGGCCATAAACATTGCTGTAGCGCAGGGAAATAAAGGGAATGTGGTGGATTTCATGATAATAGTTGAGATAAAGCTCGCCGGCTCTTTTTGAAATGCCATAGGGAGACAGAGGTTCTTCCTTCATGTCTTCGCTAAAAGGAGTTTCTTTATTGCCATACATTGCTCCGCCGGTGGCAGCCATGATCACTTTTTTAACTCCTGTTTTTTTGGCAGCTTCCATAATATTTAGTAATCCCAAAATGTTGTTTTGGGCGTCAAACTGGGGATTTTCTACTGAATAACCAACCTGAATGTGAGCGGCATGATGATTAATTACATCTGGTCGCTCGCTTTCAATGATGGCTTGAATTTTTTCTTTATCAGTAATATCGCATTCGATGAATTTAGCGTTTGGGTTAAGATTACTTTTTTGACCACTAGATAAATTATCCACCACCACCAATTCGTGACCTAAGTTTAAATAAGCATCAACGATGTGCGAAGCGATAAAACCAGCTCCTCCAGTTACTAAAATTTTCATAAATTCCTTCTTTCTATTAATTTAGTCTTGATAAAGTTCTTGATAAACTTTGATGGTTTCTTTGGCCGTTTTATCCCAAGAAAATTTCTCTGCCCAAGTACTAGCTTTTTTAACAAAAGCTAGACGGTCATTCTTTTTCCAGGACTGAACTTCTGTAACTGCTTCAGCAAATTGCTCAGCTGTTTCTTCTTCGACCAAGATGGCTCTCTTGCCAGCAATTTCTTTAAGTGAAGAGTTTTTGCCACAAATAACTGGAGTTTGACACTGCATCGCTTCCAAAATGGGCAAGCCAAAACCCTCATACAGAGATGGTTGGATGTAAGCGAGTGCTCCTTGATAAATAGCAGCTAATTCTTCTGGATCGTCACTAAGCACATCTTTAATAAATTTAATGCGCTCTCCCACGTCACTGAGAGCAATTTGACTTTCAATAGCTTGCCACTCAGGAATTTCTTGAGGATGAAAATTACTACCCACGCAAACTAGTTTAACTTCTTTAGCTAAATATTTGAGGGTTTTGATTAACTGCGGAATGTTTTTGTTGTAGTTGATGTCTCCAACATAGAGAATGTAGTGTTTGGGAAGGCGTAGTTTGCGCTGATATTTTTGCCACTTATCTTTAGTCAGTGCTTTTAAACTGGGGTTGGCGGCTAAATAAATCACATTGATTTTTTCCGGTTTAACACCCAGATATTTAATGATGTCTTTTTTGGAAGATTCACTATCAGTAATGATTCTATTAACTGCTTTCAGCGCTAGTTTTTGGCGAATAAAATTAATCCGACCAATTTTTCCAGAAGGATAATGTTTGGGAAAAACCAAAGGAATAACATCATGAATCGTTACTACAGTTTTAGCAATCAATTTTAGTGGCAAAGTGGGAAAGAAAAAATCAAAATATGGATAATGAACAACATTTGGATGAAATTTTTTTAGTTCTTCTTCACTCATTGCTCCTGATTGGTAAACCTCAATAGCCTTATTGTTGAGCAAGCGCTCTAACAAAAAACGAGTATAAGTACCAATACCACGAGTAGCATTAGCATCACTGAGAGGACTGGTATCTAGTAATACTTTCATCTAGGCCTCTCCTCGCTTTAATTCCCAAAATTTGAGATAAGCAACTAAATGGTGCAGACCACTAAATAGGGCGAAAACAAATCCAGCCCAAGCGTCCATAAAACCTTTGTGACGGATATAGAGTTTCAAAAAAGTCACGATTGGTTTAATAATCATGTGATTGATAAAAGTCAGGGGATTAAGTTTGAGCTTTTTGTCTTTGAGTTGTTGAGCTTTTAGTGACGTATAAGTGTTGAATTTGCGCAAATAATCACTAAAAGTTGGATTACTGTAATGCCAGAGATGCCCATCGGCCATGGCTGTTTGACCGTCAACCCACATTTGTTCGTGAACGTCCTTTTGTGGCAAACCGGCTTTACCCTTTACATAGAGTCTGATCACTGGATCGGGATATTGCCCGCCTTTTTTTAACCAGCGACCCATAAATAGATTGCGGCGCCTAATCCACCATGCCACGGTATCACTGTTGCTAAATTGCTTTTTTTCACTAATCTTTTCCGCTGTTTTTTTAATAAATGCTGCTAATTCTTCATCCACTGCTTCGTCAGCGTCCAATTGCAAAACCAGTTGACCTTTGGCTTCGTCCATTGCTTGCTGTTTATTAATATGAAAATTAGCTTTGTTGCTAGTTTTGATTACTCTCGCTCCCAATTTTTTTGCTAAAGCGCGAGTTTGATCAGTTGAATCACCATCCACGACAATAATCTCATCAGCAAAGTTTTTAACACTAGCTAAACATTTAGTGATATTCTTTTCTTCGTTGTGGGTGGCCAAAACTACAGAAATCATAGCTGTTTATTATAACAAATTTATAATCGCTCCAAAGTTTCTATACCGAGGATTTTTAAGCCTGTTTTGACGATTAAAGATACTTGGGCGACTAATTGGAGCCGAAAATCACGCCTTAGAAGAGCTTCTTCTCCAGAGGAATCTTGCAAAATTTGGTGTTTATTGTAAAAACTGTTAAATTGGCTAGCTAAAGTGAATAAATAATTACATAAATGAGCAGTATTCAATTCTTGCTGACTACGTGCCAATACTGTTTTGAAATCACTGAGTGATTTAATTAATTCCTTTTCCAATGGTTTGACTAATAAGTGCGCATCATTTAATTTTTTACTAATTGGAGTTTTGTCAATTTCAACACCTTGCTCACTAGCTTTGGCCAAAATACTTTTAGCACGAGCATAAGCATAAAGCATATAGGGGCCAGAATTACCTTGTAAATTGAGAATTTCATCCCAATCAAATTTAACATGCAGTTGGCTAGCACGTTTTAGATCATTCCATTTGAGAGCAGCAATGCTTAGCACTTTGGCTGTTGCTTCGTCTTCACTCAATTCTTTGGCTTTGGCTAAAGCCTTATCCAAAACTTCATTTAACCAAATTACTTGCCCTTTGCGTGTTGACATCTTGCCATCACTAAAGCGATACAAGCCATGTTTGAGGTGGATACGCTCACCCGACTCAAACCAACCTAGCAGTTCCTCAGCGCGATAAAGTTGTTGAAAATATAAACTTTGTTCACTACCAACTTCATTAATAATCATTGGCCGTTCATTATTTTGACCACGATAACGATCTTGCTCAAGTCGCCACTTGTCTGCTGCTAAATCACGAGTGGCATAAAGAGTCGCTCCATCAGCTTTTTCAATCATTAGTGGGGGATACTCATCATTCGGAAAAAAGATTAACTTAGCTCCACCCTCACCCTCTTTAACAAAATCTTCTTTCATCAACTCTGTGATTAAATCTTGCAAAAATGGTTCAAAATATGATTCGCCATAGCCTTTACCCTCATTTTCAGTAAACTTAACTCCTAGTCGCTGATAAATTTTGCTAAATTCAGCTAGCGACCAATCTATACATTTTTGCCACAGTCGACGGGCTTCGCTGTCGCCTTCTTCTAATTTTTTAAACCAGGCTCGACCTTCGTCATTCAAGCTTTCATCTGTTTCTGCTTCTTGATGAAACTTAACGTAAAGCTTAACTAATTCAGCGACGGGGTTATCACTATTACTAATAGCTTCTTCGTCTCCCCATTTTTTAATGGCCACAATCTGTTTGCCAAATTGAGTGCCCCAATCACCCAAATGATTATCACGAAAAACAGTGTAACCCACTGCTTCAAAAAGATTAGCCACCGCATCACCAATAATGGTTGAACGCAAATGACCAATGGTAAAGGGTTTAGCAATATTTGGTGATGAATATTCAACAATCACTTTTTGTGATTGAGTATTTTTACTCAACAACTCATCTTCACTTTGAGCTAAGTTGGCAAAAATTTGCCAAAAAACCTGATTGCTAAAATGAAAATTAATAAAACCTGGGCCAGCGACGGTAGCACTAAATTTAGTATTTTCTCTGTTAAACTTTTCCATAATTGTCTCAGCTAGTAACCTGGGATTAGCGAATTCCTGAGCTGCTAAATCATGTTTCAACATGGCTAAATTAGTGCTTAAATCGCCAAAATCAATCTGTTTGGGTTTTTCTAAAAAAATATCTTCTAGCTTAATTTCCTTAGCCAAAGATGCTGGTAGTACTTTCAGGATTGCTTCTCTTAATTCTTGCTCAATATGCATAATGCTCATTCATTATAAGTGATAAATTAATCTTTAGCTAAATAAATGCGAAAGCGTTCACTACCATCACTACCATAAATAATATGGTCGGCCTCATAGTGCATCATCTCGTCTTCTAAACTAGCCACTACAATGGTTTTTTCTCGATTTAGATCTTGGAAATCAATCTTCTCGCTAAATTCATAGCCAGCTAAAATTCCTCCATGATAAGCAATTGGGTTAATCTGATTGGCAAACAAGACATAGATATAGGCGTGTTGATAATCATTAGTAAACAAAATTTTATCTACACCAGTTTTATCTAGATTTTTAAGATATTTAAGTGTTGCTATGTAGCCATCACTAAAAGCTTCTGCACTTTCTTTAGCAAAGGTTTGATAATAGTGGCGCTGATAGGCTATTAAAAAGAGCGCGTAAGCTATAAGCACTGGGGTTTTTAGACCCCACTTTTGTTTTTTAAAGAAATAACTTAGTCGCTCAAAAGCTAAAAGCTCCAACAAAATCCAACCGGGCAAAGCTAAAAGTGCTCGGTTGCTATGAAAAGGCTGATCACCTATGATCGCTGGTAGATAACCAATCACTAGCCAAATTAAAGCCAATCTTAGAACTCTATCGGTGGTTCTTTTAAAAGAGACTTTTTTGCTAAAAAGACTAAGTGCATAGGCTCCAATTAGAGCCAGAGCTGGATAGCTTAAAACACCAAAACGACTATCACCGTGACGCAATTGACCTAAGACCTGTCCCTGAGCTAAGAAATCCCAAGAAAAATAGGACAGGGTATTGTTAAATAAAATATTAAGCTTTTCCGACCAAGCTAGATCCGCCAATAAAACACTAGAACCAGCCCGAGTAAAGCCGCCCTCATAAATGGCGTTATAAAGTAGCGGGCTTAAAATAAAATTAGTTAACAAAAAAGTAAGTAAAAGCTGTCCCCATTTAATTTTACCCCTGGGTCTTTGACTTAGCCAAATTATTAAAAATAATAAAGGGGTGGTGACCTTGGCGCTGTGATAGGTATATAGAGTTAAACTAGCCAAAAAAGCCGCTAAAACAATTTGCCAGAGTTTTTGCTGACGAAAATAACGATAAAAAAAGTAAACTGCCCAAATCAATAAACTCAAGGCAATCCCAGCCTCAAAAGCAAGTCGACTATAATGTAAATGCCAAGGTGAAACTGCTAAAAAGAAAGCTGCCCAGAGAGCTAAGTGCTCATTGATTTTAGCTTGCTTGAGTAATTCTTTGACGAGCAGGTAAATTCCCAAAATCGCCAAAATACTAAAAACGGCGAAGGGGAGTCTAACTGCCCACAAATTTAAACCAAACGCTGCGGTGCTAAAAGCATTAATGTAAATGGCCAAAGGGGCTTTGTAATCACCATATGAGCGAAATGAAATCGGTAAAAATTCCAACCATTCATCGCGACGCGCTTGCCAAATGGCAAAACCATTATAGCCAATAGCCGCTTCATCAAGGGCCATCCCCTGCGGTACTCTCCCCAACTGATAAAAGCGCAAAGCGCCAGCTAAGATTAAAATGCCAAGCAGTGCTAAATAGTGTTTAAAAGTCGGCCATTGACCAAAAAGCTTCATTTCTTGAATTAACCAATAGGGTCGCCACAAACGATAAGCAATTTTTTGCCAAAAATCTGCATTTTTTTTGCTAAATTTTTTAGCATTCTTCCAGCTCATGCGATTGATTTTTTCTTGACCAAAAACCCCTTGATTGGTACTTTCATGATGATGTTCAACTATTGCTTGAGATTCAAACAAGACTTGCCAGCCCTTTTTTCGAGCTTGAAAGGACAAGTCAATATCTTCCCAATAAGCAGGCTTGAAGCGTTTATCAAAGCCGCCCAACTCTAAAAATTTATCCCGATCAATTAAGCTACTGCCACCACTCGCCCAGGCAGTGGGGCCGCTTGTAAAATCATTAGCTTTGCTGTGTTTAAAGATTCCTTGTTCAAACCACAATCGATTCTTGCCAGCCCAATCTTTCTTATCTGCTCCATTTTTTTCTAAACAAGTGACAGCAAACATTTTTTTATCCTCAAAATGAGGAATTAAATATTCCAAAACATCGCTGTTGGGGGCAACATCGTTATTAATTAAGAAGCTTAAACGATGTTTAGCTAGTTTAAAAGCAAAATTAACTGACTCAGCAAAGCGCAAATTTTCTTGGTTGATTGCTAAAACAATTTCCATTCCCTGCCACTGCCCTTTATAAATAGTTGCGGGCCAGCGCTTTTGATTTTCAATTTTTAACTTAAATTTTTTAATTAAATAATTCTTGGTTACGCCTTGATCGGGACTAGCATCATCAACAATCACTAATTGGTCGCCGAGGCGCATAATTGCTAGCACTTTAGCCAAGTGTTTAAACAATAAAGACTGACCCATATAGCTGGGGATCAAAACGCTCACTGCTGGTCGTTTTTCTCTTGTTGGCATCTTAATCAATCATTTCAAATAATAATTTATTAAATCGCTCAACATTGAAATCTTCAGCTCTAACCCTAACTTGTCGAGCTACTCTAAGCCGTTCATCACTATTTTTAACTAGTTTCAGGGTTTTTCTCAAACAATCCTCATCACTCTCCCATAAAAATTCACTCAATTCCTTACCCAAAACTTCTTTATGTCCGCCCTTGGCAATTAAAAGTGGCACACTGTAGGCAGCCATTGCTTCAATAGGAGCAATGCCAAAATGTTCAACGGCACTGGGGTGCTTTTTTTCATCCAAACCATAACCAGTAGCTTGCCAATAAATACTAGAGCGCTGGTAGAGCTTTACTAATTCTGAGCGATCAAGTTGATGGTGAAATTTAATTGCTAAATTTTTAGCTAGTTTTTTAATTTGACTAAAATATTCTTCATCTTCAACTGCACCCACTAAGTGTAATTGCCAACCGGCCATTGCTTGGGGCTCTTCTTTAATTAAACGCGCAAAGAGTTCTACTAAAATATCTTGTCTTTTACTATGTAATTGGCGGAAAAATCGACCTACATGTAGAATAATTTTTTCTTTTTTTACTAGAGGATCGCTTTGACTGGGAAATTCATCAAGATTAACCAGTGGTTGATGAACTTGATCTATTTTTACTGGCCATTTTTTCTCGACATAGTTTTTGGTGAAGTGTGAATTGGTATTTTTAACTTGATAGCCTCTTAGTTTTAGGCGTTCAATTAATTTACGTTTAGTTAGATTTAGGGGTACTTGAATATGTAAAATATTTTTCTTAGCTAAAGAAAAAAAGAGCGAACCATCGGTTAAATGATAAAGACAATCAAAATCTTTAGTCCATTTTAATTTTTGCCAAAAACTAGCGCTAGTTCCTAGTGGTGTGGCAATAATTTTCACTCTAGATAAGTCATAGGCACAAAAATTTTGATATTGTTTGCGAATAATAGAAGCTTGATCTTGAGTTAAAAATTCTTTAGTTGGTAGAGCTAAATATACTTCATCTCTGCCCCGCTCCAAAAGAGCATGAATACAGTCCAAAAGATATTTTTCGCCACCACCATAATGCTTGGGGAAATAGGGAGAATAAAAAACTATTTTCATTTTATGATTTAAGAGTTGAACCTTCTGTTTTCCAGAGTTTTTTAATTTTCATTTCTTCACCGTGATAGCGATCTTCTAAGCTTGGTTTTTGTTGTAACTCCCAAACTTGAATATAAACAAACATGCGGTTCATCGCTTGCACTAGGGCTTCTATTAAACCAGGCATACCATCTTTTCGACCTTGGTTTTTAAAAGCCTGTCGATAAAATTCCATGAAGCCTTTGCGTAAAATGGTCAAAAAGTTCACTTTTTTAGTTTTATCGCTCTCTGCCAAAAGGCTTGCTTCCTTAATTGTCCAACTTGCACTTTTAGTTAAATTTTCCTTAGTTGATCGATGAGTAAGATGAATTATGGGGTGATTTAATTGACAAATATGACCACTAAAGACTGGACTCTCGTGAATTTCACCCTGCCAAGCTTTTAAGCTATTTTTGTGAAAAACACGCAGCACCTGATCATCTTGCCAACTACCAAATTTAAATTTTTTACCATAACAGATGTTTTCTCGATTAATTTGCATGACCTTGCAATCTTCATTTTCTAAATGAACCAAAATTTCTTTAGCCAAAGCAGGAGTAACGCGTTCATCTGCATCAAGATAAAATAAATAGTCTGTAGTAACACTTTCTAGAGCTTTTTCGCGAATTTTAGCAAAAGAAGGATGGTCGAAGCCAATAACTCGAGCTCCATATTTTTCAGCTATTGGTACAGTCTGATCAGTTGAAGCACAATCAATGAGCAATAGTTCATCACACCAAGAAAGTGTTTCTAAACAGGCAGGCAACATCTTTTCTTCATTTTTTGCGATGATTACCCCAGTAATTTTTGCCCTAGACATAAGTTTGCTTACCTAAATTACTTTTTAATAAATCTAAAACAGCTTTTTTCTCACTCTTTGAGCCTCCAATTAACAATCTGAGCGCCAAATGAATGGTGGTTAATTTTTGTCTTCTCCAGCCATACTTAAAACTTAGTAATAAGCGATTACGAGTTTGATAATATTGTTGTAGTTGTGAGCCTACACCACCAGTAGAAGCAGCAATTTTATGATAAACAATGCTAGTGGGGCAATAACAAACCTTGAGTCCAGCTCGTCTAACTCTCAAGCTATAATCAACATCTTCGCTGTAGAGAAAATAACGATTATCTAGTAGTCCGACTCGTTCCACGACTTCTCTACTAATCAACATGCTACAACCAGTAGCAAAATCAGTCTCTCTAGCTTTTTCAAATTGACCACGATCTAGTTCATCTACGCCAATATGAAAACTTATTAAGTTTGACCAGTCAACTACGCCTCCGGCATACCAAATTACTTTACCCAAGTGCTCTGGCAGGTAGCTATCAGCATGATATTCATAGTCTTTTTCGAAGTAAATTTTAGAAGACATTAAGCCAATTTTTGGATCATTTTTGGCCATTAAATAAAGTTCTTTAAGAAAATTAGAATCAGCTACTGTGTCGCTATTGAGTAGCAAAAAATAGTCACTATCATAATGATCAGCAGCATGTTTGATACCTAAATTATTGCCGCCAGTAAAACCTAAATTACTAGCACTAGTGATCAATTCAACATGAGGGTGATGACGTAAAAAATTGGCACTAAAAGTAAGGGGTTCTTTAGAGCCATTATCAACTACGATAATTTGGTAATCAAAACCCCAGCTTTCCAAGTCTGCTAAAGAACGAATGCAGTCTTTGGTTTCTTTTGGCGTATTGTAGTTAACAATAATAATACTGATGTGATTTTTCATCTTGTTCTAAATCTTTAACTTGCGTTTTATTTTTAAACAAAGTTTTTTTAAAAACTTAGCTTGAGAAATTTCTAAATCTTGCAACCAAAAATTATAATCCCTTTGACCTTTTTTTAAAATTTTTATTAACTCTTTGTTGCTTAATTGTTCTTCTGGAAAACCTTGTGCTTGCCACTGTTTAAGCCTAATGAGTAATTCATAATTACTCTGTAAAAGTGCCAAAGCTAAACCATGCATTCCATCTCTATATCCTTGATGAAAAAAGAAGCGTTGAAAAAATTCATTGTTAAAGGTTTGCAACAAATCTTGAGTATCAATTTTTTTATCGAGCTCTCTTTCTTTGGCTTGGAGACTGGTATATTGCTGACTGCGATTAACAAAATCTTCAACATCAAGATAATTGTGATGAATAATTGCCCACTCATCTTTGGCTGGTAAATATTTAACTCGACCTTTAATATCTGGTTGACGATGGACACCAACTTGCCAACTTACCATTCCTTTTTTAAATAAGCGAGCTTGATGATCAGGCCACCAGCCACTGTGTTTAATAGCTTTCTGGAAAATAATGTTTTTTCTTGGAAAAAAGTAAACGTCATTATCATCTAGTGTTATTAAGCTTTTTATTTTTTTAACTAAGGCTGCTGGAATTTCTTCATCGGCATCCAAAACTAAGAGCCACTCGCCACTTGCTTTATCGAGAGCTAAGTTTCTGGCTGGATCAGCATAGCCAAAATCCTGGGGAGTAGAAAAAACTTTATCAGTAAACTGTTTAGCAATTTTTTTAGTTTGGTCAGTGCTTAGCATGTCAAAAACAACTATTTCATCGACAAAATCAAGCGACTTTAGTGCTCTGGCTATATCTTTTTCTTCGTTTTTAACCACCAAGACTGCAGAGATTGACATGAGCTTATTATCGTCTATTATGGATATTGTGTCAAAAGTTAAAGCACTCGAGTCGCTGAGTTGTTTTTTTCCAGTTTATAATGAAGTGGAAAATATCCCTCTTTTGATTGATTCAGCAAATAAAATTATTCCTCAGTTTGCCAAGGACTATGAATTGATTATTATTAATGATGGCAGTGATGACGGTAGTAAACAATTAGCTAAGACTTTAATTAAAGATCAAAAACACTGGCGACTGATTTCTCATCGGAAAAATTTAGGTTATGGTGAGGTCTTAAAAACGGGAATTCGGGAAGCGAAAAAAGACTGGATATTTTTTACAGATAGTGATTTACAATTTGATTTTAAAGAATTAAGTAAATTTTTACCTCATACAGACAAGCACCAAATCATCATTGGTTATAGACAAAAACGAGCTGAGGGTTGGTCGAGAAGTTTTAATGCTCGTTTGTTTAAACTTTATATCGATATTTTGTTTCGTCTACATGTTAAAGATATTGATTGTGCTTTTAAATTAATTCGCGCTGATTTATTAAAAAAATTAAAACTTAATTCGGGCAGTGCTTTTACTAGTAGTGAAATTCTTTATCGACTCAAAAAACAAGGAATTAAATTTAAAGAATTACCGGTTAGTCATTATCCCAGGCGCTATGGTGAAGCTACTGGAGCTAATTTTAAGGTTATAATTAAAGCCTGTTATGAAGCACTAGAGACTTATTTAAAAATAAAATTAAATAGGTCAGAATTATAGACAAATGTTTGTTTTTATAAAAAAACTTCTTGGCCACTATTTTGCTCTACCCTTTTTAATTATAATTTTTTTGGCCAGTAGCTATTATTTACTACAAAGCGGGTTTTTTTATGTTCATGATTTTCCAATTGCAGCCAGAGTAGCAGAAATGGCCGGAGCCATTAGTTCTGGACACTTGCCAATTCGTTGGAGTGCTAATTTTGGCTATGGTTTTGGCATGCCTTTGTTTAGTTTTTATGCGCCCTTACCATATATAGTTGGTGCATTTTTTTATTTTTTAAATATCGATATTATTAACGTTATTAAAATTCTTTATTTCTTAATTAATTTTTTGACTCTTTGGGGCAGTTTTAAACTAGGTAAGCGTTTAGCTGGTGTTAGTGGCGGTTTGGCTTTAGCTTTACTTTTTACTCTTGCCCCTTACCGTGCTCTTTTGCTATTTGTGCGAGGAGCGCTTAGCGAAGCATTTGCTCTAGCTTTCTTTCCTTGGGCGATGTTGGCTATTGTTAATTTGATCAAAAACAAGGGACAAGTCATTAAAAATCATCTGCTGTTATTTTTTAGCTTATTGGCGATCGTTCTCTCTCACAATCTTAGCGCACTAATGTTTATTCCCTTACTTTTAGTTTTTACTCTGTTTTTGGCCGGTAAAAAATTTTGGTCGATTTTATTAACTTTCATCTTAGCTGCTATAACCAGCAGTTTTTATATTTTACCGACATATTTCGAAAAAGATTTAACTAGGGTTGGAGCCATCTTTACCGATTATTTTGATTATCGCCTGCATTTTGTCTATATTCGCCAGTTATTTTGGGACAATTGGGGCTATGGGGGCTCTAGCTGGGGCGTTGAAGATGACATTTCTTTCTTTTTGGGCTACGGACAATATTTGGCCCTCATTATTCTAGCTTTTTTACTTATCAAAATTTTTTATTTAGCTATTAAAAAACAAAAATTGAAAGAATTTTTAAAGAATAAAAATTTAAAAACTACTTTGATCTTGGCCGGCCTTTTCTCACTCAGCCTATTTTTGGTTTTGCAAAAAAGTGAGTTTCTTTGGTCTCTCTTACCCATTCTTTCTTATTTGCAATTTCCTTGGCGCTGGTTTGGGCCGGCAAGCTTTTTTTTGGCTCTGAGTTTTAGTGCTAGTTTATTTTTAATCAAAAAACCCATCGCTCGCTATATAATTATTTTAGTTATCGTGATCTTGGGTTTAGTTAATTTTAGGTATTTTAGAGCTGAGCAACTAATTGACAACCCTAGCGATTTTTATACTGATAATTCTGCCTTGATTGCTAGTGACATTAGCCAAACTCTACCTGACTATATTCCAGTCCAAATGGCTAAACAAACGCTTTTGCAAGATTTTAATGAAACTTATCCAACAACAGTTGTTTGGCGAGAAAATGAAGAAGCTGAGGTAGAACTTATTGGCGCTGAATTAATAAAAAAGCAAACTCACCGACAAATTTGGTCATTAGATTTAGAAGAAGATCAATTAGTCAACTTTAAATTAGCTAACTTTCCCGGCTGGCAAGCAAAAGTGAATAATCAACTCGTTGAAGTTGGCACCAATCCAAGCTTAGGCAATATTCAAATAAATTTATCTGCTGGTGAAAATAAAGTTGAGTTATGGTTTGGCGAAAGTCAATTGCGCCTAATTGCTAATTATTTAAGTCTCTTTGGATTGGCAGCCTTTTCTATTTGGCTGTATCTTCTGCAGAAAAAAAGCGCCAGTCACTAAACTCTTGTTCTTGCCAATTAAGCTTTTTTATAAAGCTGGAAAAATTTTCATCAGCGCATAAAATATGGTCGATCTCTTCTTCTCTGATCAGTTTCTCTAAATTAGCCAAATCTTTTTTAAGAAATAATTCTTCAAAGTCTTCAAAGTCTTGCAAACTAAGATTGAGTAAGTTAACTTGCCCAGAATCAGCCAAATAAACCTCAGCTGGCGTCAGGGCGCTAACAATTGAATGACGATACCACCAACTACCATCAGGACATATCATTATTTTTTCATCAGCTGCTAAATTAGTGAGTAGCTGAACTTGATTTTCTGGGATTTTTTTAAAACTTTGCCAACGATAAAAATTTGCATGTAAATAACTAGGAACGCTTAAAGCAATTAATAAAATGAGAGCTACTGTCTGCTGCCATTTCTTCCAATTTTTACTTAATTTTAAATAAACTAAAACTGCCAAAATATTGGCAAAAATTAAGCTATAGTACCAAAATTGAATGGCATTCCAGACCGTCCCTCTTTGCAAAAATAACAGTGGAAAAATTGAGCTAATCAAAAATAAAATAAAAAGCAAGTCAGCAAGAGGCTGATGTTTTTTCCAAGCTTTTCTTTTAATTAGGCGCCAAATAGGAAACAGTAAGAAGATAGCTCTTGTCCCTAGATTACCTAAATAGAAAATGGCAATTTGCACAGCTCTCAAAGCAAATATTCTTGGATAATTTTTTGTTAATAAATAGTGATCTAAGAGAAAACGCCACTTAAGATGATTTAATCTATCTGGTGCCTCAACCATGGTGTCAATAAACCACAATGGATGATAAAAAAAGCTATTACTTTTAAATCCAGTCATTAAATAAATTAAGGGCAGCGCTAGAATTAAATAAATTAAACCATAAATAATATAGCGAATTTTTTTCTCTTTAAAAAAATTAATTAGTAAATCCATAGCGTATAACAGACTCATTAAAATCCAACCATAACTTTTAAAACCGATGCTGGGTAAGATTAAAGCAATCATTAGGTAGTGGCGCGCCGGTTTTTTATAAAAATCTTTTGTTAATAGGGTAAGTATTAAATAGAAGGTGACAAAAGAAAAAACTAACTGAGGATTAACCATCATTGAAAAAGTTTGACTGACCCAAAAACTTGACTCAGACCAAGCTTGATTTGGCAAAAAGAGTGGAATGAAATAAGCAAAATTTCCTACAAAGGCAGTAAAAAAGACTAAGAAAGCACTAGCCTTATTTGATTTAAATCGTCTTCCAAAAACAATGGCACTTAATATCAACAATGTTGCCATTAATAATTGACCCACTTGATAATGAAGATTTAAAATTGGTAGCTTACTAAGAAAGCCTAAACTGGCTAAAAAAACGTCATAAAAATAGTGATAATTGTTTAAAAGAATTTTCGGATTTGACGGATGACGAGGCGGCAAATTTCTTAAACTCTCCTTAATTAAGCTCAGGTGCCAAGGACTATCATAAGTATCTTGAAGTAGTAAATAACCCTGTCGAACACTACCACTAAAAAAGAGTCCAGTACTTAAAGAAGTAATTGCCAGTAAAATTAAAAAACTCAGCAAGGGACGCTTTTTTAATTGTAGCCAAATTTGACTAAAAAGCTGGCGCTCCTGCCACAGACTAAAAGCGCCAATTACTAAACAAGGTATTAATAAATAATAAGCTAGCGTACCAACTAAATAGCCCAACAAAACAAAGCCTAAACTTAGGAGAGAAATACTAAGTACCATGGCAAACAATAATCTTTCCAAAGGGCTGAATTTTAATTTAAAAAATTTCAATAAAAATAAACCAAAGCCTAAATAAGCAAACAAAAATGTGAGCAAAACAATTAAATAAGCAAGCATAATTTTAATAAATAATTTCTAAAATTTTTTAAAATCAATTTTTTTAAATAAAAAATAGCTAGCAAATATCGAAGCTAAAAAAGCAGAAATACTAACTATTTGAGCAATTAATCTAACTGTGCTAGACAAATAAACTAGTTCAAGCTCATATTCGCCCGGACTTAATCTATAGGTAATCAGACCTCTATATTCAGGATCTTGAAATTGAATTATTAGAGCTTCTCCATTAGCCAAGACTTGCCAGCCAGGAAAATAAAAAGTGTAATCAAGAAGTCTCAAGTCAGTTTCTGCTAACACTCGATATTTTCTAGAAGCATTTTTTAATTCAATAATTTCCAAAGTCCCTTGACCCTCAATGATTTCTGCTTGTTTGGTCTTTACGGGATAAGATTCACTTTTAGCACTCCAAACTGTATTTAAATTTTGACTATGTAAATTGGACTGATTAAAATAGAATTTTTCCTCAGGTAAAAAGGCATAATTTTTTCCATATAATTGAGGAACTCTGTACATCAACATCAAAGCCACTATGAACAATAAAATAAATGGTTTTTGCAAAAATCTAATTTTTTTAACTAAATATAAAAATAACAGAGGCACAGAAAATTGAATCAAAACTAAAAAACGCCAAGGATATTGCAAGCTAGCAAAGCCAGGAATTAGGGAATATAAAACCTTCGAAACACTGATCATTAAAAATATTGCTATCAGTGCTATTAGTAGTTGACTGAGAAAAAAATAGTTTTTACTAAAAAATATTTTCCATTTTTTTTCTTTTTTCTCTATTAATTTTTTGAATAAGAAAATTAAAGATAGAAAAACAATCAACACTTCCGGCAAACCAAATTTAATAAAATTGCCTCTAGGTCCAGGGTGTGCGTAAAAATAATACCAATCGCTACTTAAAAAATTAGTCAAATTTAGGAACTGCTCAGAATTAATTTGTGATTCAACTGCGCCTTGATAAAAATACCTGATCTCTACATTTAGTGGAATCAAATAATAGGCTGCACTAAAAACTCCTAAAACAACAGCACTCAGAGCCAATAAAATTTTCTTTTGCCATTGTTTCTTCTCTAGAGTGGCCAAAAAATAAATTGTTAATGGAATAGCAAAAATCAACAACATCATTGGATGAGTAATAGCTAATAAAAAAACAGCTAAAGCGATCAACACTAAAGCAATTTTTTTCTTTTTTTTATTAAACTGGTAAATACTCAATAAAATTAAAGGATAAAAAACACTGGCTAAAATTTCTGGTAAACCCCCTCTAATATAGATGTTAGCAATACGATAAGGGACAATGTTCATTAATATAGTAGCAACTAGGGCAATATTAGCTTTGGCATATTTTCTAGCGAAAACATAAAAGAACAAACTACTGAGTAAAACAGCGAGAAACAAGGTTAAATTATAAGCACCAAGCACCGAAAAACCCAATAAAATAAATAGTGCTCCTAAATAAGCCGGTAACTGGTGAGCAAATATGGGTAGTGGCAGACCATAATTGGCAAAGTTGTTGGCCCAAGTCACCGGAAACTCACCGTCTTTAAGGGCGCTGGCAAATTGAGCCATGGTCGTCATGTGAACATGACCATCAAAAGTAATGTGTTTCCCCTGATGAAAGAACAAGTCAATTAGCATCAAAAATGATACAATAATCAAAGTAATGATGCAGAAAAAATCAGCAGAAAATAAAAACTTTTTCTTCACCTCTACAGTATACACTTTTCCTTTAATAATTTTATTATTAACTCTACTGAGCTTTATCTTTTTTCATCCAGGCATTAGACCTAAATGGGATCAAAACTATAGAAGCCAGCTTTTCAATAATTTTATTAAAAAAACAATTGAACAAAATCAAATCGATCCCCAAGCATATTGGTTATTTAGAGAAAGATATAGCCCTGGCACTTTTGAGCCAAACCAAGAAACAGTTGGTTTTTTTCAAACCTTCAAAATCATTAAACTTGAAGAATCAAAAACCACAGACTTACTCTACTATAATTCTCCATTTTTAATGAGCACTGACAGCATTACCACAGATAAAGATATTTTAAATAAAATTAAAGAACAAAATGTTGAAGAAGTTTTATTAAACACTGAAACTATCTTAATTACAGAATCTAAAAAGGAAAAAGATTCGCAGCTGAGAAATATTAAACTGTGGTTTTTACTACCTATTGAAGAAATGAAACTAGCTAATGGCTTTTTTGATTATACTGCTGATGAATTAAAACTACTTGAAAACAGTTTCTGGCTAAATTATTCAGAGATTGTTCTTTTTTAAAAGAAACAAGTAAGTGGCCATAATCATGCTTGACAAAATAGCCAACAAACTAATAGTTTCTGCCAATCTTCTCAGCTCTGTTTCTCCAGAAAATTCTAATAAAACTTGATGTTCTCCGGTCGGAATTTTGATTACTAAAACTCCCTGATAATGAGCCACATCCTGCAAAACTTCTGTTTCTAGCCCATCGATTGTAGTTGACCAGCCTGGGAAATAGAGTCTTTTGTGTATAGCGATTACTTCTTCTGGAGTATTGATCCAATAACTCATTCTTGTACCATTAATTTCTCTAATTTCTATTTCATAGTTTGTAAATGAATTGCTAAATTCTTTTAATTCTTCCACCTCCTCATCTTTAATTTCTGCCAAAAAACTCTCTTGGCTGGCCGGTAAAATTAAAATTTCTTCACCAAAAACATAGGGTTTGTTTGACCAAATTGGTCGATGTTCATCAAAACTAGTGCCAGTAGTTGGCATTTGTAGCCAATCATGATCAGACTTAACCTCCATCTGTCTGCGCTTAGAGTATGAAAATCCAGAAAAAATAATTAAAGATAAAGAAATTAAAAACAGTAAATACTGAAATTTTTTATTTGTTTTTTTAAATAAAATGGCTAATAAATAAAGACTAATAAAAGCATTGAGCCATAAAATTCTCCAAGGATATTGAATCATTTGTAAAATTTGTGAATTTTCCCAAAGGCTTTTACTGATGGGTTGAGTAAAAAACATCAAAATCAAAAACAGAATTAAGAATAAGGCTAACTCCTTATTTTCTTTTTTGTTTTTGAAAAATAAAGAGCAAGTTGCTAAAGCAAAGATGAAAAAAATTGCTAATCCAAGCTGAATCACCTCATCAAAACGAGCACTAGTCCAAATCTGCCTATTAAAACTTAGCAGTGAACCTAGCTTGATAAAGTTGTCTGAGTATTGGCTAAGCGATCGACCGCTGTCATAACTGATATAATTTTTTTCAAAAAAAGCTGGTATCCAATACCAAGCGCTTAAGAACATTGCTAAAAGATAAGAGCTCACTATCAATAAAATTATTTGTTTTTTATAAACCTTCTTTTTCTTGAAATTTTTAATAATCTTAAAAACGAGATATGGCCCCATCACTAAAGCTAAAAGCAAAATTGAAGGCACGTGATTTAAAATCATTGCCAATAAACTAAAAACTGACAAAAACCAAGCCAAATATTTTTCTCTCATTTTTTTAGCAGAAAAAATAAGACTATTTCCCAAAAACAATAGCGGTACAAAAGCAATAAAATATACTTCTCCAATTGCTCCTCTCCAGAAAACATTAAGTAAAAAATAAGGATTAAGTGTATAAATCAGAGGAGCCAAGAGCGCATATTTTTTACTTTTTGTTAAATAGTGCATTAAGAAAAATGCTGAACTAGCCGAAAATAAAACAGCAAACAACATTGATAAATTAACACTAGATTGAATAGAAAAACCAAAAACATAAAAGAGCGTACTAAATAGATATGGTAAGTGATAGGTATAGTTAAATGAGGGATAACCATAACCATCATTTAAATTGGGCCCCCATCTCACCGGGAACTGACCTTGTTTAAGAGCTAAATAATAATTAGCAGTTCTAACAGCATGATGTTCATAATCATCAGAATCAAAAAAAGCTTCACCAAAAAGTCCTTTATAAAAAAATAAGACAATAATTAAAGATAAGAATAAAGCAAAAAAAAGTTTGGTCTTTTTTTTAAACATTTTATTTTTTTAAAGTTAATAACTGATAAACAGCTAAACCGTCTGGATAACTAATTGTTTCAACCACCTCTAATTCAGACCACTTACTAACTTTATCTTTACAGCCACTTTCCGCAACATATAAAACCCCAGTTTTAATTTCTGGAAAATAACAAGCTTGTCTATTAAAGCGATATTTAGAGATTTGATAGTCTTCTTGATTCCTGGCAAGAGGCTTAGCTTGCAACTCTTCAACACTAATTAAATCTTCTAAAACAAAATAAGTATAAAGAGGCCTTAAATCATTGGTGGTATAAACTAAATCGTAATCTGCTTCTAAAACCTTAACTCGGCTGGCGATTTCTGAAAACGGATTATTGCGGTGCCAAGGCTGATAAACCTTTTGTTGCACCACAAATTGCATCTGAAAATGGGCTATTTGCCACAGATAAACTAGAGAAAAAATAAGAATAATAAAAGCTGATTTTAATTTTTTCTGAGAAAAAACAAATATTAATCCTTCAGCAATAAAATAAATAATAGCCAAAAGCATAGGGAAATTACGAATTATACTGGGTGTTTCTTGAGCTGTTAGGGCAGCTGGTAATGGAGCTAATAAGCCAAGAAAAGCAAAGATAAAAAATAGATTTGGCTGCTTCTTGCGAATAGCGCTATAAATTCCAGTTAAGAAAAAAGGCATTTCAATTAAATAAAACAAGCCATGAAAGGGAATTAAATATCGTTTAGGTTCTCCCCAAGATAAAAATAAATAATCAAAACTAAAATATTGCAAATATTCTTTAGCAAACTCATAAAAATAGGCAACGGGTTTATTATAAAAAGCTCTTAAAATAAATTGAGGTGCTTCTCCAGTGGCAGAAAAGATCTGTTCAAATATGCGAATTTGAGGCTCCTTAGCCCCTAAAATACCAATTGAACTAAAGCGCATAACACTATCCTGAAAAATGACTGACAACAGCAGTGCTAAAGAAATCGATAAAAAAACCGACACTGTTTTTTTAATGGATAATTTTTTTTGAAAAAAATAAATCATTAAATAACTGACAACTAAAACTGGTAATAAAATTTTTGCTGAGTGGTAAAAATACATAGTTAAAAAAGAACTGATGAAAAAAACCACTAGTGATTTGTTTTTTTGTAAATTAAAGAAATCAATTAAAAAACACAAACTTAACAAGAAAAAGAAAAAAGAAAGAATTACTTCTTGAGTTGCTCTGCTTACCACTATGTGCCACGGAGAAATGGCTAAAAGCGCTGCTACAATTAAGCCACTTTTCTCCTTACCCATTTTTTTTAGCAAATAATAGGCCAAAAAAATCGAAGCAGTGCCAAATAAGGCTGCTGGTAAACGCGCTGCCAAAATAGACGATCCCAATAAGGCAATGAAGGGTATTTGTAAGTAAGAATAAATTGCTGGTTTGGGGTCAATTAAAGAATGAAGAGTTAATGGTAAGAAACGACCGTCCTCATCTTTAGCACTTGCTAGTATAGACTTGGCGTTTAATAAAAAAGAAGCTTCGTCAGCATGCAAACCACTAGGGGTGTTGTTTAAATCAATTACACGAATAAGCAGGGCTACAAAAATAATAAAAACTAATAATAACTTTTTATATTTTAATTTGAAATTTTTTTTCTTAAACATGATAGCAATAGTTTAACCAAAACGGCCCGATATCTCAAGCTAAGAAAAAATTACTGCTTTTTTTTCTAGAGACAATCTTTTATGATTCATTTAATGTTTAATTTAATTTGGCAAAAAATTAAAAAAAACTATTTATTTCTAATTTTTTTAATTTTAGGAATAGCTTTTCGTTCTTATGATTGGCGCGCCTATCATCTAGGCTTTGATCAGGTACAGATTTTAAGCAATGCAGAAAAAATCTTGTCAGGAAAACTGACTCTAATTGGTCCAAGAACTGGTCCAGCTGATACCTTTACTGGGCCCCTCATTTATTATTTAGCAGTACCTTTGATAGCTATTTTTGGCAATATCAAAACAGCTGTTTTACTACCAATAATCTTGAGTACTCTAACTGCTCTAACACTCTATTGTTTAAACAATTATTATGTCAAGAAAAAAACAGCCTTAATCGTCATAATTATCTGGTCTATTTCTCCATTGCTAATTCTTTTAGACCGAGTCTTTTGGAATCCAAATTTAAGTTTGATCGCTTTCTCTTTGGTTTTTTGGCCTTTATTTTTTGCTAAAAAAATTAAAAGACGAGATTTGTATTTGATTGCTTTAGGGTCATTTCTATCTTACCAAGCTCATTTTTCTGCTTTTTTGCTCCCAGTTCTTGTTTTCTTAATTAGTTTAATCTATCGTCGACCCAAAAAAATCTTTTTAGCTAGTTTGGCAGGACTCATAATAAGTTTACTACCGACCTTGGTTTTTGATCTAAGACACGGATTTTTAAATAGTAAGGGAATTTGGCACTTACTAAATGGTGAGGCTTCTGGCTTAACTATAGCTTTGTTTTTGCAAAACCTATATCAAAACCTCTTAAACACTTTTGAACTCTATAGTAGACTGCTTTTCCATGCTAAAAATAGTATTACGCGCAGTCTAATTGGACTAACATTTTTACTTGTTTCATTTTTCTTACAGAAAAATAAAAAACACTTTATCAAAATTTTAATTTGGCCATTATTAGTAGCAATTCTTATGTCTTTATATAAGGGTAGTGTTCCGGAATATTACTTTTTAATTAGTCTGCCTGCCTTGTTTTATTTATTAGCAAGTTCTTTGAAAAAAATAAATAAATTTTTATTCTTTTTTTTAATAATTATTCTAATATTTAACAGTAGTCAATTTTTAAAAAAAACCACCAAAAATCAGAATGAAGAATTAAGTCTTGGTAATTCTCTAGCTATTAAAAATGAAATTTTATCAATTAGAAAAGAAAAAGACCTTAAAGAAATAGTTTACTTATTACCTCACGCCAGTGATTTTGGTTTGAAATATTTACTTGAGTCTCTAAGTTTAAAAGATTCCGGCACTACTATTAAAATTGTTTATCCTGCTAATGAAAACCCTGGAGTTGTGGCTCAGTACGGAAGAATAGGTCTACTTGTAGAAGATTAGTTTTTTTTAATTAAAAACTTATTTTTTATTTTTGGATAAACCCTCAAGTACTTAATTATAATAAAAATTGTAATTCCCAAAATTAGTAATAACTCCATCGGTTCTTCCCACAGCGCTTCGCCGGTTCTCGGATTAAGATAAAATCGTTCATAATTATAAAAAAAGGCAACAGCGAAATAAGGAGACAAATACCAGTCAGGAATAATGTTGGCCAAAATTCTTTTCACTTTCACAGAAAAATGTTTCTTTAATAATTTAAAAAATAGCCATGCTGTGCTACCCACAAAACCTATCAACATATAGGCGCGATAAACATATCCAAAAATAAAACCTATGTTATGAACTGTTAACTCATCTTGCATATTAATTTCCGCCAATTGTTCTGGTGTTTGTATTTTCAACAAGCGCTGTCCCCAGGAAATCTCTTCTCCAGCTACAAAAAAAAGACCGATGGCTAAAAATAAAAATAATATGCCTAAAAAACGCTCTTTTGACCACCAATATTTTTTTAAAAATAAACAAACTACTGAAGAAAACAATAATAGGAAAAATTGAGAATATTCAACTAGGTGGTCATCCTCAATTATTAATCTAAAAAACTGATTATTTCTAATATAAATAAAGAAAGCCATTAAAGTTAGAAATAGAGGTAGAGAAAAAACAGCAATTTTAATAACTTTTTTTGATAAATAAAAAGATTGAGCATACGCAACAAAAACACTCGCTGCTAAAGAGAGATAAAAAATTCTGGAATATGATAGAGAAAGGGCTTGTTCTACGTACTGAAATCCATAAAACCTTTCCATTAACATGATAGCCAAAGAAAATCCTGCTAATAATAATGCTCCAAAAAAAGCTAAATTGCTAAATTTTTTATTAAGCAGCTTTATTCTCTTAATTCTCAATAAAAATAATAACAAACACATTAAAATTAACAAGATTCTGCCATCTAAAAACCTCAGTAAAGGATATAAGCCTCCTTCTAAAGACAAAACTAAGTGCACTACTAAAACATAAAGTTTTGAAAAAAGTTTTATCAAATCAATCATAAGTTACTCCTAATATTTTTTATTTCTCTAACCAGTCTCTTTCCAGACAATAGATAAAAGATAACTAAATAAGTTAAACCACTCAAAATTAAGCCTAAAAAGAGTTTAGCTAAAGACTGAGTCCAAATTGGCATACCCAATACTCCGACTAAAATCATAATTAAAGAAGCTAAAATTTGACTGTTTACGTTTGTCCAAATATTAACTGCCACATATTTTTTAATTAAAATGATCGATAAAATTGAAGTGAAAGAAATTAATAAAGCTGCTAGAGCCACACCGTTAAAACCAATAAACCAAATTAGAATTGGAGTTAACACCCAAGTTAGAATTGTCCAAAAAAGCATTAGTTTGAGGGTTTGATTAATCTTACCGATTGCATTAAGGGCATTGAGCAGTGGTGTTGAAATTGCTGCCCACAAAACACTCAAAGTAAAGAAAATAAAACTAGGAACCGCTGGTTGCCATTTAGCATAGCGCTCAAAAACCATCACCAAAGGTTGAATAAACAAACTCATACCGATCAGTACTGGAAAAATAGCTAGACTAATGAAATAAATAGATTTCTCAATGGCTTTTTTTAATACCTGTGGATGAGCTTGCAAGCGAGAAAAAGTGGGAAAAGTAATTGACATAACATTAGAAACTGTCAAATTGTATGGATACATAGACCAATTTTTTGACCATTGTAAATAGCCAAATTGATCAAGTGGCAAATAAGCACCTAGAACTAAGAAATAGAGTTGATCCTTGATTCGAGCCAAGAAGTCATTAAGTTGAAATTTCACTCCAAAATTAAGCAAGCTCTTAAGCGATTGTTTATTAATACTCAAATAAGAAATCCAAGGTTGAATTAATTGCATTACCAATACCCCAACAAGACTGCGAGCAATGCTGGCATAAGCGTAAGATAGAACACCAAAACCTCGCCAAGCTAAAACTATTAAAATAATATGAAAAAACAATTGTTCAAAAATCTGGGGCAAAATTAATTTATTAAAATCCAACTTGCGAGTCAAAATAATTGAAGGAATAGTTTTAAGAGTGGCCAAGGGAAAAGAAATCGCCAGTGCTAGTAATACCCAGTTACCCTCTTGGCCAATTTTTTGTTCAAAAACACCAAAATAAATTATCAATAACACTAGAAAACAAATCAACCAAGACAAAAGTTGTTGAACAGTAAAAGCTGTTCGATAATCTTCTTGAGTTGGTTTGTCCTTTTTTTGAATCAAAGAAGCTGCTAAACCAATATCAGAAAAAAATATTAAGAGGGCAATAATTTGGGTAACAATTCCATAAATACCAAAATCTTCAGGACCCAAAAAGACACTTAAAATCAGAGCTGAAACTAAGCCAATCGCCTGTAATAAAATAGTACGAATAAAAAAAGAAATGACTCCGGTTAGCGATTTTTTCTTAATTCTTTTTAAATCGACTTCGGATGTCACATCATCAAAATGATCTACAGCATCTGTGGCTTTTGCCTTTAACATAATCTCTATTTTAAATCTTTTCTCAAGCTTTGAAAATGAGCTGTTTTCCAGTATACTGCTGATGTTAATTATGAAAAGTAAAAAAACTGCCAAAAAAGAGGATGTTGTTGTCACTCTAGAGTACAAAAAGCCAAGATTGTTTTGGAAAATTATTTTAGGCTTACTATTATTTTTTATTTTAAGCACCGCCATTAGTGCTTTTGTCGTTTATCGTCGAGTTAAAAGCTATCGAGACCAATTTCTAGTTGGTGCTCAAATCACTCAAGAACAATTAGCAGAAACTGTGGAGATAATAGCTGAAGACTTTGCTGATTTTGCTGAAAATCCAAACAAAGCTATTGAGCAAAAAAACTTGTTAGTTTTGGGTGCTGACCAAGTTACAGGTCGCAATGGTGGAGCACTGTTAACCGACACCATTTTACTTTTACAACTTAATTTAAAAGACAATCAGGTCAAAAGCTTGGCTTTGCCTAGAGATCTTTATCACCCAGACTATCAAACAAAAATTAATGCTTTCTACTATTATGGTTTAGAGCGAAATCCTGAGAGTCCTCTCGCCTTCCCTACCGAAGCTATAAGTGAATTGACTCAAATAGAGATAGACCATACCTTACTTATTGAAATTGAGAGCTTAGAAAATTTAATTAATTTGTTTGGTGGAATCGAAGTTGATATTAAAGAGGGCTTTATTGATCCTTTGTTTCCAGTTAAAGGAGTTGACGTTAGTCTTGAAAAAAACCCAGCAGTTTTATATGAAACAGTGGTCTTTGAGGAAGGAAAAGAATTAATGGACGGCAACCGAGCTTTGCAATTTATGCGCAGTCGCAATAGTGATGATGAACAAGGAACTGATTTGGCTCGCGGCCAAAGACAACAAATGGTTTTACAATCTCTACTTGAACAAATCCTTAATCCAGACTTCATAATCCAAGAACCAGAGAAGGTCGGTCATTTATATCGTTTTTATCTGGACCACTTTTCTGCTTCACTATCAGTTAATGAATTAGCTAGAGTTGCAATCAGTTGGCTAGTTATTAATCAAGGCAAACAAACAATCTCCTTAATTCCAGAATTTGTCTCTTATAGTATCCCTGTTTACCCAGAAAACGATGAGGGTTTGATTTTTCATCCACCTCTTTGGCAAACTCAACAGCAGTGGATCTATCAAATTCGCGACTTGGCGCTATTTAGAGAAACTCTTAAAGATTTTTTTGTAGAAAATAAGTTAAACTAATAATTAATGTCTAAACAAAAAACTTTTAACCGCGCGCTTTTTATTTTACTAGTTTTTTTGGCTTTAGCCCTAGGTTACTTCCAAACTGCCTTGGAAAATAATGAGCGCAAATATAAACGACTAGAAGACCGTTTTGTTAGACTAGAAATGATGGTTGGTGCTAGTGAAAGCGCACAATTAATTCAAGATTCATATCAAATTATTGATAACCAAGGACAAATAATTAAGGATTAAATTATGGACAATAATCTTTTTTATCAAGCCAATAGCAACCAAGAAATAGCAGAAAATATTTTTAGCACTGCAATTGATGGTTTATATTATATAAAATATCCTAAATTCATTGATGATAGGGGCTTATTTTCTCAAGTCTTGGAACCAAAACGTATTTCACAACAAATCAATCCCGATTTTCAAATTAAGCAGGTTAATTTGTCAGTTTCTCAAACAAAAGTCGTTCGAGGTTTACATGCTGAGGGTTGGAACAAATTAATAACAGTTTTATCTGGTCACGCCCTCTGTGTCTTGGCCGATATTCGTCCAGATTCAAACACTTACAAAAAAGTTGAGTATTTTAATTTTCAGGCTAAAAATGATAGTAAATGGGGTGAAGCTCTATATATTAGTGCTAAGCTAGGTAATTCGATATGTGCCATTGAAGGCCCAGTTTATTATCTTTATGGGGTTGATCAACTCTATAAAGACAGAAACCCTGCAGATGACAAAGCCATATCAATTTTTGATCCAGAATTAAATATTCAATGGCCATTTCCAAAAGAAGAATTAATCATTTCTCAACGAGATCTTGATAGCATCACTTTAAAAGAACTAAATCAAAAGGATTAAAATGGCAAAAACACTTCTAGTTACTGGCGGAGCCGGTTTCATTGGCTCAAACTTCGTTCACTATTGGCTAAAAAATCATCCAGAAGATCAGATTATTAACCTTGATGCCCTAACCTATGCGGGCAATTTAGCAAACTTAAAGGCAGTAGAAAACTTAAGTAATTATCACTTTGTTCAAGCTAATATTTGTGATCGACAAATAGTTGGCGAACTAATGAATGGCGTTGACATAGTAGTTCATTTTGCCGCTGAATCACATGTTGATCGCTCTATTATAGATCCGGGCTTATTTTTACAAACCAACGTTATTGGTACTCAAGTTTTACTAGAAGCAGCGCTTAAACACAAAGTTGAACGCTTCCACCATATCTCTACTGACGAAGTATTTGGTGCACTTAGTTTAGATAGTAGTGAAAAGTTTGATAAAAATAGCGCTTATGATCCCCATAGTCCTTACAGCGCTAGTAAAGCTGCTGCCGACCATTTAGTTCGTGCCTACGGCGACACCTATGGTCTACCCTTTACCATTAGTAATTGCTCCAATAATTATGGCGAGTATCAATTCCCTGAAAAAATGATTCCTCTAGCTATTAGTAATCTAATCGATGACAAGAAAGTTCCAGTTTATGGAGATGGCTTATATGTTAGAGACTGGCTTTATGTTCAAGATCATTGTCGAGGCATTGAAGCCGCACTAACTAAAGGAAAAATTGGCGAAACTTATTTATTTGGTGGTTTATATAAGGATGTTAACAATCTCGAACTAATTAAAATACTTATTCGACTAATGAGTAAAAGTGAAGATGCTATTGAAATGGTCAAAGATCGTCCCGGCCATGATCGTCGCTACAGCGTTGACTTTTCTGAGAGCGAAAAAGCTCTTGATTGGCGACCCAGTGTTGATTTAGAAGAAGGTTTACAAAAAACTATTAACTGGTATCAAGATAATCAAGATTGGTGGCGACCTCTTAAAGAAAAAAATAGCGATTTTTTTATTAAACAATACGGGATTTAAAATGACAAAGACTAAAGTTTTAGGCACTGGATTAAATGGCTTAGTTGGTTCTAAATTTGTCAAAGACTTTCAAGACAAATATGAATTTGATAATTTAGATCTACGCGACCCCAAACGACCAGTTGATATTACTAATCTAGATCAACTTGAAAACATAATTAGTCAGTCGGATGCCAAATATCTTGTTCACTTTGCAGCTTTTACTGATGTCAACGCTGCTTGGGAACAGCGAAATGATAAGACTGCGAGCTGCTATCAAGTTAATGTAGTGGGTACCAAAAATATTGTTCAGGCTTGTCAAAAATTTGATAAACATCTAATTCATATTTCAACAGCCTATGTCTTTAACGGCGAGAAAGAAACTTTATACACTGAAGCCGACCCACTCTCACCAATTGAATGGTATGGTCAAACTAAAGCTTGGGCAGAGGAAGTTGTTCAAAAAAGTGAAAATTTATCTTGGACTATTTTGCGCATTGATCAGCCTTTTCGATCTGACCTCTTTCCTAAACTAGATATCGCTCACCGCTTAATTGAAGGTATGAGAGCCGGAAAAATCTATCCACAGTTCAGTGATCATTTTTTTGGACCAACTTTTATTGATGATTTTGCCAAGGTACTAGATGCTGTTATTAGATTCAATCTAAGTGGTTTGTTTAATGCTAGTAGCGGAGAAAAGTGGACTGATTATGATTTTGCTAAAACCATTAGTCAAAAACTTAATATTGACTATCAAGTCGAAGAAGGCAGTTTAAAAGAATATTTAAAAACAAGTCAGCGACCCTATCAAAAAAACACCGCCCTATCAACTAAAAAACTTGAAGAAGCTCTAGATTTTAAATTAACAAATATTGAAGAGGCTATTAGCCAAGTTAAAGCTTAAAAGCCTAGTCATTGACCAATTTTCTAAACTGTTTTTTATAAGCGTTAATTTTTTTTGGATCTCCACTTAATAAAACCTCGGGCACATCCCAATTTTTATATTTTGCGGGCCTAGTGTATTGACTTTCACCAGCTAAACCCGGCTGACTGTGTGATTCATCAAGATTGCTTTGCTCATTACCAAGGACTCCGGGCAATAACCTAACAACAGCATCACTCATGACTGCTGCGGCCGGTTCTCCACCAGTTAAAACATAATTGCCAATACGGACTTCTTCGTCTACTAAATATTGAGCTACTCGCTCATCTACTCCTTCGTAATGGCCGCAAATGATAGTCAGCTCGTCTAACTCGCTCCAATTTTCTGCTTTTTGCTGATTAAATAAAGCTCCTTTGGCTGAAGTTAAAATAATTTTTTTATTATCGCCACCTTTTCTTTGTTTTAAACTCTTAAGTGCTAAATCAATTGGCTCAATCATCATCACCATCCCTGGACCACCACCAAAGGGTCTATCATCGGTAGTTTGATGCTTGTCTTGAGCAAAATCTCGTAAATTAATTATCTGATAATCAACCACTTTTTTTTCTTTGGCTCGTTTCAAGATAGAGCTAGACAGGACGTTTGAGAAGTAATCGGGAAAAATAGTTAAAAAATTAATAATCATATTTTACTCTTACTGGTGTTATATTAGTCTTGTCATTATAATACAAATATAAAATTATTAAGAAAAGCTTACAATTATGACAATTAGCATTATTGGCACTGGTTTCGTAGGAGTGGTTTCGGCCGCTGTTTATGCTTCACTTGGCAATCAAGTAATCGGTTTAGACATTGATCAAAAAAAAGTAGACTCCCTCAAAAAAGGTCAGGTGCCCTTTTTTGAACCAGATCTTGAAAAATTATTAATTGAACAACAAAAATTAAAAAGACTCAGCTTTACCACATCTTATAAAGAAGCAATTAGTCAAAGCGAAGTTGTTATTATTGCCGTTGGCACTCCTTCTGCCCCAGACGAAACAGCTGATTTAAAATATGTAATGATGAGCGCTGAAAGCCTTGCTCCTCACCTTCAAGAAAATGCTATTGTTGCCATTAAATCAACAGTTCCTCCAGGAACTCTAGAACAAGTTATTAAAAAAATTAAAGAAAAAACCCAAGTTAAATTTTATGGAGCATCACTGCCAGAATTTCTAAGAGAAGGCAGTGCCGTCTATGACACTCTTAATCCAGATAGAATTGTTATCGGTGCTAACGATAAATTTGTTTTTGATAAATTAAGCGAGCTTCACCAAAAACTTTCTGCTCCAATTATTCATTGCAGCGTTGCCTCAGCACAAATGGCCAAATATACTGCTAATGCCTATCTGGCTACTCGCATTACTTTTATTAACGAAATCGCTAATTTGTGTCAAAAAAATGGAGCTGATATCCAAGAAGTGATTGAAGCTATTGGTCACGATCAAAGAATTGGTCGCCATTATTGGTACCCAGGCTTAGGCTACGGAGGATCTTGTTTTCCCAAAGACGTTAAAGAATTAGCAGCTTATTCTCGAACCATCGGTGAAGAAGGTAACCTACTCAATAAGGTTAATGAAATTAATAAACAAAGAATTTTTAGTCTCTTAACAGATTTTGAAAAGAAGATGGATGGTTTTACTAATAAAAAAATTGCTGTTCTTGGCTTATCTTTTAAACCCAATACTGATGATATGCGAGAAGCACCTAGTACCAAGGTTATTCCTCATTTAATTGCCAAAGGCGCTAAAGTGAAGAGTTACGATCCAATGGCTGATTACAAAAAATTTATGGGAACTGATTTAGGTGAACATCAACAAGTAGCAAACATTGAACTGGCTATCAAAGATGCAGACGCCATCTTCTTGCTAGTTGAATGGCCAGAAATTATAGAATTTCCTTACAAAGAACATAAGGAAGAAAAACAACAGATTATCTTTGATTGTCGCAATCAACTTAATCCAGAAGAAATTAAACAAGCCGGATATCAATATTTTGGAATTGGAAAAAGTTAAATGGCAAATAAAAGTCAATGTATTTTAATTACTGGTGGCACTGGTTTCGCCGGCAGTCATCTTACGGAGGCTTTAATAAAACAAGGTTATAGTAATATTCACCTGACCGCTTTTCGTGATGAAGGTGGTTTTTTAAAGGAATTGCTTGGACCGGGTCACATTCACTCCCTAGATTTAACTGATCACGAAAAAACCAGTCAACTATTCAAGGAACTAAAACCCCAACAAATTTATCATTTGGCCTCACTGGCTAATGTTGGTAATAGTTTTAAACAAAAACAATTTATTTTAGAAACCCATCTAAAATTACAACTCAATGTTTTAGAAGCTATGAAGGAACATGCTCCTCAAGCTCGCCTATTAAGCATTGGTACAGCTCTTGAATATAAAAATAGTGAGAAAGCCTTAGGTGAAAATGCGCCCATTGGGCCAAGCAATCCCTACGCTTTGTCAAAAATGATTCAAGATTATTTAAGTTATTCTTATACTCAAGCAGAAAAACTAGATATAGTTCGAGCTAGACCTTTTAATCACATTGGTGAGCGACAAGCTCTTGGTTTTGCCGTCAGTGATTTTGCTAGCGAAATCGTCAAAATTGAGAATAAACAAAGCTCAGTCTTGAAAGTTGGCAATTTATCCGCTGTTAGAGATCTTACCGATGTCAAAGACATGGTCCAAGCCTATATCTTGTTAATGAATAAAGGTGTAAGTACTGAAGTTTACAACATTGGTTCTGGAATCGGTCATAGCATGCAAGAAATTTTAAAAATTTTAGTTGATTTGGCTAAGGCAGAAATTAAATTAGAAATTGATCCAGATCGCCTTAGACCAGTTGATCGACCTGTTTTAATTTGCGATAATAGCAAGATAAAATCCCTGGGCTGGGAAATTAATTATCCGATAGAAACTACTCTCCAAAGAGTGCTTGATTGGTGGCGCGATCAACTTAAAGAAAGAAAGAAAGGTAAAAAATGAAAAAAGCTTTTATTACTGGTATTACCGGTCAGGATGGTTCTTATTTAGCTGAAGTGTTGCTAGATAAAGGATATAAAGTTTACGGTCTCACCCGCCGTACTAGTACACAAAATTTTGCTCGTATTCAAAACATTATTCATAATCCTAATTTAGAGTTGATTTCTGGAGACCTAATGGATCAACACTCTCTAACTTTTGCCCTCAAGGATATTCAGCCTGAAGAAGTTTATAATTTGGCTGCTCAATCATTTGTTCAAGCCTCATGGGAACAACCCATATTAACCGGCGAATTTACTGCTATTGGAGTGGCTAGAGTACTAGAAGCTGTCCGCCTAGCTTGTCCAAAAGCCAAATTTTATCAAGCCAGTTCTAGTGAAATGTTTGGTAAGGTTCGTGAGGTTCCTCAAAATGAAAAAACTCCTTTTTATCCTCGATCTCCATACGGTGTAGCCAAAGTTTATGGACATTGGATTACGGTTAATTATCGAGAATCCTACAATATGTATGCTGTTTCTGGAATTTTATTTAATCACGAATCTCCAAGACGTGGTCTAGAATTTGTGACTCGTAAGATCAGCAATGCTGTAGCTAGAATAAAACTGGGTAAACAAAAATATGTTGAGTTGGGTAATCTAGAATCCAAAAGAGACTGGGGTTATGCTAAAGATTACGTTGAAGCAATGCACTTAATGCTTCAACAAAGAGAGCCCGACGACTATGTTATATCTACTGGAGAAACCCACAGTGTTCAAGAATTTTTAGAATTAGCCTGTAAAGCAGCTGATTTAGGTGATTGGCAGCAATATTATAAACACAATAAGAAATATGATAGACCAGCGGAAGTTGATCTATTAATTGGTGATCCTAGTAAGGCTAAAAAAGTCCTAAATTGGCAACCAAGTGTAAGTTTTGAAGAATTAGTCAAGATCATGGTTGAAGCAGATATTGAAATTGAAAAAAAATCTAGTAATTAAAAACAATTAATAAGATGCAAAAAGCTATTATTATTATCCCCACCTATAATGAGGCTGGTAATTTAGCCCGCACTCTTAAGAAATTGAGTCAAGTTTTTCAAAAAATTAATGATTGGCAAATGCAGATTTTAGTTGTTGACGATAATTCTCCAGACGGAACAGCTCAAGTAGTCAAAAAACTACAAAAGAAATATTCTTTCCTTAAATTATTGCTTAATAAAGAAAAAAACGGTTTAGGAGCAGCATATTTAAAAGGGATGGATCAAGCTTTTAATCAATTGGAGGCTGATTTAGTTTTTGAATTTGATGCCGATTTATCTCACGATCCCCATAAAATTCCAGAAATGTTAAAAAGAATTGACCAAGGTAGTGATTTGGTTTTGGGTTCTCGATATATTAAAGGAGGCTCCATTCCTGAAAACTGGGGGCTTCATCGAAAATTTCTCAGTATTTTTGGTAATTTATTTATTAGAACAATAATGATGGATTATTCGATTCATGATTGGACAACAGGTTATCGAGCAATAAAAAAAGAAGTTTATCAAGCAGTAGTTAAAGAACTAGAGTTTGAAAGGTTTTTCGGCTATACTTTTCAAATCGGCTTCTTACACAAAGCTTTGAGGAAAAATTTTAAAATTAGCGAAGTGGCATTTGCTTTTAAAGATCGGGAAATTGGTAAAAGTAAAATAGGACCAGAGTACATCAAAAATACTCTGTTATACATTATGAAAGTTAGAATTCAAGAAATATTGGCAATGCGTGTGTTTAAATTTGCTGTAGTCGGCTCAGTAGGAGCTTTAGTTCAATTATTATCTCTGCAGCTTTGGCGCTTATTTTTTCCATTTCAATTAGCTTTTTTTGCCGCCATTGAGACGGCAGTTGTTTCCAATTTCATTTTGAGCAACCTCTGGACGTTTGCTGATCGTAAACTAAAATTTAAAGAAATTCCACTTAGTTTTATAAAATTTAATCTCAGTTCTGGCGGTTCCATAGCAATTCAACAATTAGTAGCTATTATTGGAGAAACAACTCTTGGTCTGCAAAACATCTTCATAATACCAATTATCAACTATCCATTTGACACTGGTACTTTGTTTGCGATAGTTGGTATTTTAATTGGCATGTTTTGGAACTATTTTGCCTATAATGCTTTTATTTGGAAAAAAAATAAAAAAACAAAAATAAAAAAATTAAAAAAATAACTTCATGATTAATGTTAAAAAATATTTAAAGCCAGCTAATATTTTTTTAGTACTTATTTTAATAGTAGCTACTTTTTTGCGTTTTTATAATTTGGAAAACACTTTCGTCTTTCAAGCCGATCAAGCACGTGATGCATTGGTAGTAGCCAATATTTTTAAAGAAAAAGATCTAGTTTTTATCGGTCCAGTTACTAGCATTGGCAACATGTATCTTGGACCTTTTTATTATTATTTTATGTTGCCTTTTCTATTTTTATCTTATCCCAACCCGATTGGACCAGTTTATGCGGTAGCTGTTTTAGGGGTAATAACTGTAGCTTTAATTTATCTAATTGTTAAAAAGATTTTTAATCAAAAAATGGCTATTCTAGCCACTGTTTTCTTTGCCTTGTCTCACATCACTGTAGAACTAGCTCGTTTTAGTTGGAATCCCAATCCAGCTCCTTTTTTCTCTCTATTAATGATGTATTTCACTTTTTTAGCTTGGAAAAAAGATTCGCGCTATTGGTTATTAGTTAGCCTGATGTTTAGCATCCTTGTTCAACTCCACTATGTTGCCCTCTTAACTTTGGGTGGAGCAGCAATCATTTTTATTTTAAGTCTCAGAGAAAAACTTAAAAAGAAAAAAACTAAAAAATTGTTTAAACACAGCCTTTTGTCTCTATTTATTTTTCTAAGTTCGCTCACTCCTTTAATGCTTTTTGATTACAAATATAACTGGCGAAATTTACAAGCACTCAGTAACATCTTTAATAAAGAACAAAGTTTTGATTTAGAAAGAAAAAGTGGACGAGAAGGCTTCAATGCTATTATTAAACTTTTTACCATTGATTTCAAAAGACAAAGTAAACAGGTCCTTTTTACCAGTACTTTTGCTGATCTTGGTATCAATAATTTTTTCTTAACAATCACTTTCTTATTCTTTATTTTTTACCTATTAAAAAATCACCAAAAAATTAAAAATGAAGAAATAGTGCTTTTTAGCTATCTAGGTACAGGCTTGTTAGGTCTCAGCCTCTACCAACACGAGGTCTACCCTCACTATTTTGCTTATCTTTTACCAATGGTTTATATTTTTTATGCTTGGATACTGAGTAAAATTAAGCCTAAGTGGCTTTTTTATCTAGCTACTAGCATGTTTTTAATTTTCTTTATCAGGAGAAATCTAGATCTTTATCGACTGGAAAATTTGGGCTGGCGGGCAGAAGATGTTAAAAAAGTAGCTGAAAGTATTCAACAACGAGTTGCTGAAGATGAAAAATATAATATCGTGCTTTTATCTGAATCAAAAGATCCTTATGGATTAAATTATCGATATTTTTTATCTACCATGTCCAATCCAACTCTAAAATTTGAAGACCACCACTTGGCAGAAAAGCTATTTATTATTGATGAAGAAAAAAAAGAAGAAAAAATTCTTAACCTACCACTTTATGAAATAGTAGTCTTTCCACACAAAAATGTCATTGAAAAATATCAGTTTAATCCGGGTCCAGAAATTACTGTTTTAGGAGCTCCTGAAAACAATTATAATAATGAGTAATATGTCAATCTACCTCTCAGTGGTCTTACCTTCTTACAACGAAATGAAAAATATTAAAAGAGGAGTGTTGGAAGAGGTTTTAACTTATTTAAAAAAATATCCAAAGACTTGGGAGTTAATTCTAAGTGATGATGGTTCTACCGATGGAACAAATCAGGCCTTAGAAAATTTCGCTAAAAAAGATGAAAGAATTAGGGTTTTAATTAATCCCCATCGAGGCAAAGGGCCTACCGTGGCGTCAGGAATGATGGCTGCCCAAGGAGAATGGCGACTGTTCACTGACTTCGATCAATCAACCCCCCTAAAAGAAATAGAACAATTATTTAAATATACTGATCGTTATCAAGTAGTTTTTGGTTCCAGAGAAATAATTGGAGCTCAAAGACAAAAAGAACCTTTTTATCGACATTTAATGGGTAGAGTTTTTAATCTAGTAGTGCAAACTCTTGCTGTACCCGGCATGCTTGATACCCAATGTGGCTTTAAATTGTTTTCGCAATCAGCTACCACCACCCTTTTCCCCAAACTACACGTTTATGCTACTAATAAAGAGCGTCGCGATGCTTTTACTGGAGCTTTTGACGTAGAATTACTATATCTAGCTAAAAAATATAACTTTAAAATTAGAGAAGTTCCTGTAGCCTGGAAGCACTATGCTACTAATCGCGTTAACCCCATTAAAGACTCTTTTTTGATGTTTTTAGACATCATGCGCATTAAGCTTGCTGATTGGACTGGCAAATACCCCGATCATGAAAATCAATAAAAATCAGCAAAAGTTTTTCTATTTCTTAGCTAGCTATATTTTTTTATTTTTTATTTATACTCTGTTTTCTTTTGTTTTTACTGATCCTAATTTAACTCTAATTAATACCACTTGGTTTACTCATTGGCAAAGCTTTTTATGGCAAAAAGTTTCACCTAATATTTTCCTGCGCACTGCTACTTATCTATTTTTAATCATTGGTCTATTTATTAATTATTATTATTTATTAAAAAATTGGCCAAAAAAATTAGGATTTTTTGAAAAAAAAATAATTTTTTATTTAGCAATACTATTTGGAATTCTATTATTAAGTTACAACGCCCTATCTCACGATGTTTTCAACTATATTTTTAATGCCAGAATCGTCATTAAATACGGAGCTAATCCTCACTTGGTTTCAGCACTAAATTTTATCAATGATCCTTGGTCTCGCTTTATGCACAACGTCCATACTACAGCCCCATATGGACAACTCTGGACGCTACTCTCTCTAATTCCCTATTATTTAGGATTTAATAAATTTATTTTAACTTGGTTAAACTTTAAATTTTTTTCATTTTTAGCAATGTTAATTGCTTTCTTTTGTTCTTGGAAATTATTAGATAAAAACAAAGATAAAAATTTTAAATTAGCCTTGCTTTTTCTTAACCCACTCATTCTCATTGAAACTTTATCTAACGCTCATAATGATTGGTGGATGATGTGGCCAGTTCTACTTAGTTTTTTAGTTGCTAAAAAATTTAAAGAAGAAAAAGAAAAAAAATATTGGCGTTTATTAATAATTATTTTGTTAATGGTCTTTTCAGTCTTTACCAAATTTGCTAGTCTGCTTGCCTTACCTTTTCTAATTTATTATTTAATTGAAAATTATTTAAATAAATTAAATATTTTTAAAAATAATTTATTAAACAAATTAAAAAAATTCATAAATCAATATTTTTGGGATCTTACTAGCTTCGCACTTTTCCTTCCACTATTAACTGTCCGATCTCAGCGTTTTTTAACTTGGTATTTAATCTGGCCAATGGCTTTTTTACCTTTACTTAAAAATAAATGGTGGAAGAACAATTTGTTGCTTTTTTCATTTACTGCTTTATTAAGTTATGTACCATGGATGATTTATTTACCATGGTTAACTTTTGATCAAAAAATTCCTAACTTACTAGTTTTAAAACAAACTCTATTATGGTTACCAATATTTGTTTATAATCTACTTTTATTACTAAGGGCTCTGTTTAAAAAATGCAAAAAACAATAAGCAAAAAACATCATCGCCTAATTGTTCTTTCTTTATTGCTTTTTTATTTTTTATTAACTTTATTTAAACTAAACAAATTGCCAGTTTTTGCAGACGAAGCAATTTATATTCGCTGGACTCAATTAATTATTGATGATTGGCGACGTTATTTATTTTTTCCAATGAATGACGGCAAAACTCCTTTACAAATGTGGTTGATGTTACCCTTTCAGTTTATTTTCAACAACCAACTATATGCTGGAAGATTTTTATCAGTATTGCTTGGAGCGGGTAGCATTTTGATCATGGGTGAAATTACCAGAAACTTAATTAATGATCGAGAAAAAAACAAACACTTGGCTCAATATTTGGCAATGTTTTTAACTACCATTTTACCTTTTACCTTTTTTCATAATCGCATGGCCCTAACCGATGGTTTATTGTTTTTCAATTTGGCTTTGAGTTTTTTGGCAGCGCTTAAATTAATTAAATCTGAAAAAATTTACTGGTTAATGTTATTGGTTTTTAAATTTTTGATGGCACTTTTAAGTAAACTCAGTGCCTTGCTTTTTATTCCTAGCATATTAGTTCTTATCTTCCAAAAAAAAGAAATTCGTTTATTAACTTTATTAAAAAGTGTCATTCACTTAAGCTTTGCTCTAATTGTTGCTTTCTTATTTTTTTATCTCTTTCGCTTTGTACCAGTTTTTCCTCAATTATTTAGTAGGGGTGGAGATTTTCTTCATCCTTTCACAATTTTGTGGGAAACAGAAGTTTTTAGTATTATTAAAAATAATTTGACTTTCTTTAGCCAACAATTTTTAAAATACTTGGGTTTGCCTCTATTTATTTTAGCCTTACCATTATTTTCTAGAAAAATTAGAAAAGAACAATTCAATCTTTGTTTGGCCTTCTTAGTATTTCTTTTACCCCTAGCTGCTTTGGGCAGGGTTGTTTACCCTCGTTATTTGTTACCAGCCAGTATTTTTATCATCGTTTCTGCTAGTCTAAGCTTAAGTATTTTAATTTTACAAAAAAATCTTATTAAAAAACTAGCCGCCCTCTCACTTCTAGTTTTTATAATAATTAAAAGTGCTAATTTTATTATTCCTAGCTATTTCAATCCTGATCAAATTCCCTTCACCAAGGCTGATAGGGTTCAATATTTAGAGGAGTGGTCAAGTGGACATGGAATTTTAGAAACTACTCAATTAATGCTTGAAAAAAGTCAAAATCAGCGTCTAGCAGTTGCTACAGAAGGTTATTTTGGCACTTTACCTGATGGAATTTTAATGTACTTACATCGTCGCAATGTTGACAATTTAATGATTGAAGGCATTGGTCAACCAATTAGCTCTATTCCTGATGATTTTGTAGAAAAAGCTAAAAATTATGATTTAGTTTGGTTGGTAGTTAACTCTCATCGCTTTAATATTCAATTGGATGAGGACAAACTAGTTACAGAATATTGTCGTCCTAACGACGCACCTTGTTTAGAAATTTGGGAGATTAGTGATTTAGTTAAAAACAACTAATCTAAGATAAAATTTTAAATTAATTTTATATTTCTCCATTAAACTGATTTTTATTATTTTATTTAGAAAGGAGCTCCTTTATGAGTCACTTCTCTTATTTTGATTTTTTTAAACATGCAGCTAGTACTCCGCTGTCAAACATTCTTTTAAACAGTCAGTTAGCTCTGAGTGAAGAAAAAAATAAAAACCATAATTTAAAAAAGATTTTGCTCAGCGCTAATTATATTAAAAACCTTCTTGATAGCAGCGATCAGGAAGAAAAGAAATTATTTTTAATTAATGATGCTTTAGTAGAAATTGTTTTACTCAACCAATGTTTTCATCAAGAAGTTGCTTATGCCAAGCAATTAAAACAGACAGAAGGTTTTAAATTGAACGGCAATAAATTACTCTTCCAAGAAATAATCAATTGTTTATTAAACAATGCTGTTGAGGCTTATCAGTTAAAAAAATTTAACAAAATTGTCTTAATCAAAAGTCAAATTAAAAATGATTTTTTAGAAATTGCTGTAGCCGATGGAGGAAAAGGAATGACTTGGCTTCAACAAAAGCTAGTTGGTAAAAAATTCTATTCTCTTAAGGACAATCATCAGGGTGTAGGCCTGTTTTATGCTAAAAAAATCATTAAAAATAGCTTTGGTGGAAAAATAAAACTAATTAGTAAAAAAAATCAGGGATCAACGGCTCTTATTCAAATTCCTTTTTACCACAATCTAAAATGAAACCATAATCTCTGATAGTTTTTAAATACTGACTAAATCGACCAATTTTTAATCTAATTCTTCTAACATAAACATTGAGGGTTCGTTGTTGCGGTAAATCATCTGTTCTAGGCCAAACATAATTGATTAGTGTCTGATAGCTAACTGCTTGATTTTGATGAAGAAGCAAGCATTCAAGTATTCTTCTCTCTTTTTTGGGCAAATAAAAGCTTTCCTCACCATCAATACTTGTCAATAAACCAGAGTCACTCAAAAAAAATTGAGAACAGACATATTGGTCTTTAAGTTTAACTCTTGACCTAGATAACAAATTTTTAACTTTAAGTAAGAGTTCTTTACTAGCAAAGGGCTTGGCTAAAAAATCATCTGCCACTTTCAAAGCTAAAATTCGATCTAATAATAATTTTTTATGACTAATTAATAAAACTCTCATAAAATATTGTTTAGCCCTCAATTCTTCAAGAAAATTTAGACTATCTTCATCAGCAATTAATCGATCAAAAATTAACAAATCATATTCTTGCTCATAAACCAACTCTTCTGCCCTAGAAAGTTCTCTAGCAATATCTACTTGATAATTAGCTTTATTTAAAAGCTCTTTAAGTGTTTTAAGAAAACTTAAATCGTCTTCTAAAAGTAAAATTTTAAACATCTCTTTTGATTGGCTTCTGTTATATAATATTCAGGTTTAGTTTAACAAAGAGAGTTAAAATTAACTTAAAATTTGACTAAACATTTAACAAAAACTCCCGGGTAGTGAAATGGCATCACCATTGACTCTGAATCAATTATTCCAGGTTCGAATCCTGGCCCGGGATCAAAATCTAATAATTTATTTGTTCTTTAATTGTGATTCCGCTAAGATAAAGGTATTCTTAATAACTAAAGCTACAACTATTCCCCTATTTTTGTAATTTTTAATCTGAATTTTTTTCTGAAAATATTTTTTCATAATCTCATTGGCAAAATACAGACCCAGGCCCAAACCCTTGTCGCTATATTTCTTAAAACAATTTGCTGTAAACAAATTATTAAACAGTTGAGGTCTAATTCCTCCAGCATTGTCTTCAATTTTAATTTTTAAAAAATATGCGCTTTTTTCGAAAGTTATGGTTAATAATTTTCTTTTATTATTACTAATGCTTAGAGCTTCAATAGCGTTTAATAATAAAATATTAAGCGCTCTCATTAGGTGACAGCAGTCAGCATAAATCCTATACTCCTTATCGGTAGAAAGTTTAATTTTAATTTTATGTTTAATGCTAAACTCTTCATAAATTATTAATAATGATTGAATTTCCTCTCTCAAATTAAATAATCTTTTATCTTCTTCCTGACATAATTGTCCTTTTAACAAATCAGAATTTTGAACAATCTTTAAAAGAACAGAATCTGCTTCAAACAAATACTTTTTAAATTTTTTATCATCCTTGATAAGGTCTGGGTCTTTAAATTTATCTAAGATTATACGCAAGATAGTTAATGGGTTTTTTAAAGTGTTTATTGAAAATAAAGTTATTTTACCTAAATCAATTAAGGGCAACATTTTCTTTAAAATTTTTTCTTGTCTCTCAAACAACTTTTTGATTTTTTTCTGCCAACACAAAGATTCAAAAATATTAAAAAAAACGCATAAAAAAAGCAAAAAAATTAAGAAAATAATAATCCTTAGAAAAAATAGAAGTAATTGTGGCCGACAACCCCAGTACCAAGAAAAAAAATTAAAGAGTAAAGAGGCCATTTTCTTTCATCTTTTTTTTAATTGCCAAAAAAATATCCTCTTGGCGATTGGCCTCGTTGAAATGAGCTTGATAAGGACTTAAAAAATAATTTTCTTTGCCAAAAAATAAGTGGCGATAAGCATTTTGAAAAAAATAAAAAAATAAATTAATTGGCCAAAAAAAATAATCTAAAAAACTATTTTTTTGTTTTTTAAAATCCATTTTATCTAAATTTAACTTAAGCAACTCACCAAGCTGCTTATTTTCAAACAAAAAAAGAGCTTTTAAATTTTTCTTAGCAGTCAGCCAACGCATCTGTTTTACCTCATAAGCTTGATATATAGAGAAGTTTCTATCAATAATTTCCAAACTACTTTCATCTAACCATAAATTAAAACACCAAGCTTGTTTACTATCAGATTTTGATTGAGCATCTATCTGTGGCCTTTTACCCAATACTTTTGCCATAAAAATTAAAACAAAACGCATTATCCAAAGAGTGTTTTTTCTTGTAATTAAACAAAAATCTAAATCATCATTTATCTCAGCGTTATCTACGGCACTAGATCCTGTGAGAATGACAGCTTTAATACTAGGCAAAAAGCTCACTAAATTAAGAAAATCTTTAATCACCACCTCTCTTTTCTTTGCTATTTGTTTTTTAGCAAGTCTTAACTCTACAAGCTTCTGACGATTTTTCAAAAAATAATATTCAATCCCATCTATTTTTAGTTTTTTTATTTTTTTAGCTTTTAACAGTTTTTCTAAACTGTTTCCTATTTCTGTTTTATCTCTATCAATTTTCAATTCACTACTACTCAATTTTTGTCCAGTAAAAAATTGCCAATCCCAAACTTTTGGTAAACGATCGTTAATTTCTACTTCGGTTAAAGGAAAATTAAAATAATCACTATAAGTAAGAGTAAAAAATATAGCCCGATCTAGATTGTTAAAATAAACTGACACTCAATTATCATAAACTATCAGATAAAAATTCGCTATAATAAAGCACTATGACAATTTATTCTTGGAACGTGAATGGCATTAGGGCAATAGCAAGAAAAGGTTTTTTAGATTGGTTAAAACAAGTTCAACCAGATGTTTTGTGTTTGCAAGAAACAAAAGCCAAACCAAGTCAATTAGGATTTGAATTGACTCAAGCAAATGACTATCAAGTCTCTTTTGCTAGTGCTCAAAAGCCCGGTTATAGTGGCACAGCCACCTATTCTAAAATTCAGCCAAAAAAAGTTCAAATTGGTTTGGGGGAAAAGCGTTTTGATCAAGAAGGACGAACCATCATTAGTTATTATCCTAATTTCGTTTTATTTAATATCTATTTTCCAAACGGTAAGGCTAGTAAAGAACGTCTAGCTTACAAAATGAACTATTATTCTTTTTTACTAGATTATTTAAAAAATTTAAAAAAAGAAGAAAAAAACATCATTATTGCTGGTGACGTTAATACTGCACATAAAGAAATTGATCTGGCTAGACCAAAAGCTAATGAAAAAATTTCTGGTTTTTTAAAAGAAGAAAGAGAATGGATTGATCAACTATTAGATTTAGGCTTTATTGATAGTTATCGACACTTTTACCCCAATAAAAAAGATGCTTATACTTGGTGGAGTCTGAGAAGTGCTGCTAGAGAGCGCAATGTAGGCTGGAGGATTGACTATTTTTTTCTTAGTGAAAACTTAAAAAACAATTTGAAAGCAGCTAGCATTCATGATCAAGTCACCGGTTCAGATCACTGTCCAATTTCTATCGAACTAAAATTTTAAACTAAATTGAAAAATATTTTTTAAGATCTTGCCAAAGACTAGCGATTGCTGCTTCATTATTTTCTTGAGAATTATCTAAAATAAAAAGCTTACCATGTTGATTTTGAGCAATAGCCTCTTCAATAATTTCCTTCTTTTTCTTGAAATCATATTGACTAACTAAGCGACGTTTAATTTGTTCTTTGTTGAGTCCTCGCTCAATTAAACGCTGTTCTTGAATCTTCTCATCAACATTTAATAAAATTAGATTGTAATTACTCAAATCCATCATTTTAGTTTCTGCTAAAAGTGCTGCATTTAAAACAATTAAGCCTTTTTTATTTTTTAATTCTTTACGCAATCTAACTAAGATTGGAGTGTGCATAATACTATTCAATTTCGCCAGTTTTTGAGCATCAGCAAAAACAATTTCACCCAAAGCCTTGCGATCAATGCTACCATCTTTACTCTTCACACCTTCGCCAAAATTTTCAACAATTTCTTCTCGAACAAGAGCATACTTTTCCTCATTCAAGTCCTGTTGTATTTGTTGGGCTAAAATATCTAGTTCTAAATTGTGAAACGACACATTGTCTTTTTTGGCCAGTTCGACTAAGGCTTCACCCACATAACTCTTACCAGAACCAATTTCTCCCGTTAAACCAATAATATATTGACCAGATAATTTTTCTTCTAAACACTGTTTTACATAGGGACTAACATAGTCTTGAATTAGACCCTGATCATTTTGAATTTCTTTAACAGCACTAGAACTGATATGAGCTAATTCTGGTTTAGTAAATAACAAAAAAGTATCAATTCCTAGTCGTTGACTTTCACTCATTAAATGCAGGTTGTGTTCATATGCAAAATCTTGATTGCTTCTAACACCCTTAATAATGACATCAATATTGTTTTCATAAGCAAAGTCAACCAACAAGCCTGTAAAAGAACTTACTTTAACGTTGCTAAAATTAACTAGACTACGTCGCGCCATTTCTTCACGTTCTTTTAAACTAAAAAGGTAGTCTTTAAGAGGGTTAATGCCTATTGCCACAACCAATTGATCAAAGGCTTTGGCGGCACGCTGGATAATGTCCAAATGGCCGTGAGTAATTGGGTCACCAGAAAGGGCATAAAGAGCTCTTGTCATAAAGAAAATATATTTTACTACTCAATCACTATTCGCGCATCAAGCACTTTCGCTCCTTGAGGGGTTAATAGTAAAGGATTAATATCTAACTCCGTAATTTCAGGAAAATCAGTGGCTAACTGAGCTAAACGACCAATGGTCTCAATCAAGCTTTTTTGATCAATTGCTTCCTGGCCCCTAACTCCTTTAAAAATTTTACTAGATTTTAAAGAATTAATCATTTTAATAATTTCATTCTGACCAAGCGGAGGAAAAGCAAAAGTCACATCTTTAAAAATTTCAACATAAATTCCCCCTAAACCAAACATTAACATGCTACCTAAAGAGTTTTTATTAATACCTAAAATAGTCTCATGACCCTTGCCAGCCATTTCCATCAACAAAACCCCATCTAGTTTAGCTTGAGGTTTGTTTTTACCAACCACCTCAATCATTTGCTTAAATTTTTCTTTGACATCTTTGGCAGTTACACCTAACATTACCCCACCAACATCACTTTTATGCAAAATATCTTTAGAAACAATTTTCATTGCTACAGCGCAATTAAATTCCTGAAGAATTTTCTCAGCCTCATCAGCTGTTTTGGCTACAGCACTTTTAAGTAAAGGAAAATTATAAGCTTTTAGAATTTCCATTGCCTCAGATTCTGGGAAACTAGTTTGTCCTTTAGCTTTAGCTTTTTGAAAAATATTTTTTACTGCTTCTTTGTTAACATCACTATATGCTAGGGTTTCTTCTTCTTTTGCCTTAGTCCATTTCGCAAATTTAGCTAAAGCTCCTAGACTAAAAGCTGCTGATTCTGGAAAAGTAGTACTAGCAATATTATTTTTTCTTAACAATTCAACTCCAGCTTCCACTGAATCACGACCCATCAATGACACCACAATTGGTTTCTTAATTTTTTTTCTTAAATCAATTACTGCTTGGGCGGTTTTGAGAGGTTCCGTCATGGTTTGGGGAGTTAAAAGAACCAAAATAGCATCAGTATTTTCATCTTGACCAATTACTTGCAAGGTCTTTTCATAAACTTCTCCAACCGCGTCACCCAAAACATCAACTGGATTGTGAGTGTTAGCTGCTGCTGGTAAAAATTCTTCTAATTTTTTGATGGTTTTACTTTCTAGCTTAGCCATGCTTAAACCACTCTCTACTACTGCGTCAGTAGTCAAAACACCGGGTCCTCCTGCATTGGTAATAATGGTTACATTTTTAATTTCTTTAAGAGGATTGTTACTAAAAACTGCAGCTAAATCAAACAACTCACTGATTGAATTAGCTCGAATAATTCCAGCTTGCTCAAAAAGGGCTTGATAGGCATTGTCTCCACCACTTAAAGAACCAGTGTGAGAGGCAATTGCTCCCGCTCCAGCCTCTGTTTTACCAGACTTAAGAACTATTACTGGCTTAGGTTGACCACCTCTGTTTAATTCCTTTAAGCTTTGAATAATCGCCTGGGCATCATCAAGGGCTTCTGCGTATAAACAAATAACTTTAGTTTGTGGGTCTTGATGCAAATATTTGATTAGAGCTAATTCATCAAGAGAGGCTTTATTGCCAATACTAATAAATTTAGAAAAACCCAAACCTAATTCTTTTGCGTAGTCTAAAACAGCTGTACACAGTGCTCCACTTTGAGACATAAAAGCAATATCACCGACCTCTGGCATTACCGCCGCAAAAGAGGCGTTCATTTTATGCTCAGCATTAATAACTCCTAAACAATTAGGACCAACCAAAATTACATCATTGCGTTGACAAACCCGAGCTAATTCTTGCTCTAACTCTAAATTACCAGCTTCTTTAAAACCAGCCGAAATAACTATAGCAGCCCGAGCTCCTTTTTTAGCCGCTTCTTCAATGGCTGAAGCGACAAATTTAGCTGGAATCGCTACCACCACCAAATCTATTTTTTTATCTAAATCTTTAATATCATGATAAACTTTTAAACCATACAGCTCATCAATTTTTGGATTAATGGGGTAAATTTGACCAGCAAAACCCTGAGTAACCAAGTTTTTAACCACATCATTACCCACAGTTTTCTCACGACTAGAAGCACCAATAATGGCTATTGCCTTTGGTTTAAATAAAGCTGAAAAATTCATAACTACTTTCTATTTTAGCTAACTACAACTCTATCACCTAGATATTTGCTAAAGATATCTTTGGCTATTTGTATTTCCTCTTTGCTTGGAGGTTTTACTTCTTTTAATTGATAATCTCGACCCAATTCTTGATATTTATGTTTACCTAATTCGTGATATGGTAAAATTTCTACTCTTGTGACAGTTTTAAAATGAGCAAAATATTTGGCCCAAGCTGTCAAATGCTCTTCTTGATCTGTCCAACCAGGAACTAAAACATAGCGCAACCACATTTCTCGACCACTTTTTTCCCTAATTTTAGCATTTGCTAAAACATTAAAATTACTTTGACCAACTAGTTTACGATGCCAAACATCATCAATATGTTTAACATCAAGTAATAGCAAGTCTGTAAAACGATATAGATCTTCTACATCTTTACTAACAATTGCCCCACAAGTATCAAGACAGGTATGAAAACCTTCTGCTTTAGCTTCTTTAAATAGAGCTAAGACTGCCTTGGCTTGTAGGGTGGGTTCTCCGCCCGAAACTGTTAAACCACCTCTAGTACCATTTTCGCCAAAATAGGGTTTTTCTCGTTCTAAAAGCTTAATAATTTCTCTTATCGTCTTTGTTTCAGTTTTATCAGTCTCTAAATCTTGGGTGTCGGGATTATGACAATAAAGACAACGGAAAGGACAGCCCTGAGCAAAAAGCACCAGGCGAATTCCTGGCCCATCATGAACTCCAAAAGTTTCAATGGAATGAATTTTTAAAGTTTTGCTCATCTTACATTGTCTTATGAAAAGTACGAGCAATCACCTCTTCTTGAAGGGCTCTAGTTAATTTAATAAAATTAACTGCATAGCCTGAAACACGAATTGTCAATTGCGGATATTTCTCTGGATGCTCCATTGCATCTTCCAAAGTTTCCTGATTCAAAACATTAACGTTGAGATGATGGGCGTCTTTTTTAAAGTAACCATCTAACATGCCTGCTAAATTATCAATCTGTTCTTTTCTATCACTACCAAGAGCTTTAGGTACAATTGAAAAAGTATTAGAAATGCCGTCTCGAGCATCGGCATAATTAATTTTGGCCACACTATTAAGTGAAGCAATTGCTCCTGAATGATCGCGTCCATGCATAGGGTTAGCACCTGGAGCAAAAGCTTCTCCAGCTTTTCTTCCGTCTGGAGTTGCTCCAGTTTTTGTACCATAAACTACATTAGAAGTAATAGTCAATACTGATAAGGTTGCAGTTGCGTCTCGATAAATATGATTTTTCGCTAACTCGGTGTTAAAGCGCTTGACCAAATCAACAGCCATTTCATCTACTCGATCATCATCATTACCAAACATTGGATAGTCACCCTCTACTTTAAAATCTTTAGTGAGACCATCGCTATTACGGATGGCCGTCACCTTGGCAAATTTAATAGCAGAAATTGAGTCGGCCACTACGCTTAAACCGGCCACACCAAAAGCCATATTGCGATGACAATGGGTATCCATTAGGGCCAATTGGGCTTTTTCATAATAATATTTATCATGCATGTAATGAATAACATTCATGGTATTCACATAGGATTTGGCTAGATATGACATTGTTTTTTTAAAGCGTTTTTGAAACTCGCTGTATTTAATTGGGCCCTCAGAAAGAGGATCAATACCTGGTACCACCAATTGACCAGTTTTTTCATCTCGTCCTTCGTTAATTGCCATCAACATTGCCTTAGCTAAATTGCAGCGAGCGCCAAAAAACTGCATTTCTTTACCAGTTTCCATCATTGACACACAGCAAGCAATACAATAATCATCACATTGTCCTTTAGCACGCATTAGATCGTCATTTTCATATTGAATAGAGGAAGTATCAACAGAGACTTGAGCACAAAACTTTTTCCAACCCTCAGGGAGTTTATCAGACCACAGCACAGTCAGGTTTGGTTCCGGAGCTGGTCCCAAATTATATAAACTCTGTAAAAATCTAAAACTAGTTTTGGTAATTTTGTGCTGACCATTAGCAAAAAACCCTCCCAAACATTCAGTGGTCCAAGTTGGATCACCTGCAAAAAGTTGATTATAAGCATCCATGCGTAAATGACGAATTAAGCGACATTGAATAATAAAATGATCAACCAGTTCTTGTGCTTCTTCTTCAGTAATCTTCCCAGCTTGTAAATCGCTTTCTAAATAAATATCAAAAAATGAACTGACATTACCCAAACTCATAGCTGCACCATCTTGCTCTTTAAGTGCTGCAAGAAAAGCAAACCAAGTCCATTGAATGGCTTCTTGAGCTGTGTTGGCAGGCTTAGAAATATCATAACCATAACTTTTAGCCATTATTTTCATGGCTTTAAGAGCCTTAATTTGCTCACTAACTTCCTCTCTTAAACGAATTAATTCATCAGTCATTACTCCCACTAATTCTTTTTTATCAGCCTCTTTAGCCTCAATCAAACGATCAATACCGTAAAGAGCAACTCTTCGATAATCTCCAATAATTCGACCACGCGCATAATTATCTGGCAAACCAGTTAAAATTCCAGTAGAGCGAAGCAGTTTCATTTCATCAGTATAAACATCAAAAACACCATCATTATGACTCTTTCGATATTCGTCAAAGATTCTCACTACCTCTTTGGAAACCTTATAAGAGTTTTCTTCTGCTGCCGCTTCAACAACTCGAATTCCTCCAAAAGGTTTAATTCCTCTTTTTAAAGGTTGATCAGTTTGAGTACCGACAATTTTTTCTAATTCTTTATCTAAATATCCGGGATCATGACTAGTGATAGTAGAAATAGTTTCAGTATCAATATCTAAAATACCACCTTTAGCTAATTCTTCATCCAAAAGTTGACGAGCTTTTTTCCAAAGCTTTTTAGTGCTAACACTTGGACCTTTAAGAAAGGACGCATCACCATCATAGGGAGTTATGTTTTGTAAAATAAAATCTCTAGTATCAATTTTCTTTTGCCAATTACCTTTTTTAAATGTCTGAGACATATTATTTCCTTTGATTTATTTTTAAACAAAAACACAAAGTCTTTTTGGAGACTTTAATTAAAGGTATCATAATCAAAAATACTTGTAAAAACAAGCTTTTTTTAAAAAATTGAAAATGATATAATACAAAAACATCAAAAAAGGATAAACTAAGCAAACATTATCCACTCTGGTTTAAAAATCATTAATAAACCAATAATCAACATAATAATTCCCCCAATCAAGTGTGAGTAACGAGCATATTTTGTATCTAAAGCTACTCGTTTCATAGTAATCATAGTAATGGCAAACACTGCCATATCATCAAGCATAAACACCACAATATATATAAATAAATACAAATAATACTGGGCAGTTGTTAAATCACTCATAGTTAAAAACTTGGTATAAACAGCCGGCAAACCAGCTGAACAAACTAATTCCAAAAGATTGACACTAAAAGCAAGTAATACGATGCCCAAGAGTGACCAAAGTAAGCTTTTTCGATATACCACTTCTTTTAAACGGGCAAAAATTTTTTGTTTTTTTCCACCCAACTCTACCTGGCAAGATCCATCTTTGTTTTTAATAAAGTCTTTTAAGTAGGTGTAACCTACAAAAACAGCTAAAAAAGCAATGGCAATTCTAATCCAGTTGACTAAACCCAAAAATAAAAAGAAATTTAACCAAGCACTCATAAACAAAAAATAAACAAAACCTGAAGCTACAATAAAAGTAGAACCTAAGATCCACATCCGACGTCGATTACCCATGCCCATCAACAAAGAAATTAAGAAAACTAAAACCCACATTGCACAAGGATTGAATCCATCTAAAAAGGCAATCATTATTGTTAAGACAGGCAAGGACACCTCCTTCAAACTAACAATGCCAAAAAGTGGTAATTTGATTTCTTCTTCGCTAAACGTCGTTTCTTCACCAACATCATTTAAAGGATCCTGCTCATCGCTTAATTCCTCTAGTTCTTTAATAATAGGTATTAAATTTTCTGAACGAGCTGCTTCCACCACCACATCGTCTTCAACTTTTATCAAATCTAAAAGCTCATAAATTTCTGTTGGAGTATTTGCTGAAAAACCAATAATTGCTTTATTATTAATTACTGTAAAGGGCACCCCCTGGCCGCTAACTTCTAAAGAACTAGCTACCAAATCCAATAACTGGCTATTTTGTTGATAAGCGATTTCATATTTATAAATAGTTAAAGATGGGTTTTCTTGTTTTAATTGTTGAAGAAAATTTTCTGCTTCGCGACAATGAGGACAAACTTTAGATGAAAAAATATGAATCGATAAATCATTTTCATTCGCACCTACTGCTTGTTTAAAAAAACTAATTGAAAAAAATAAAAATAGAAGCGCTAAAAAAACTTTAGTAAAAAAGGTCCTTGAAAACTTCAGCATAATATTTTAGTAAAACTGATTCTAATCCTAATTTTATTTGTTTTCAAGCCACTTCTTGCTATTTTTTTCTTAGTTTTAAAAAACGCTGACGAGCAAATTGGTCTTTTAAAAAAAGAGTTTCAAAAACATCTAATACAAAAGGAAAGTTTTTTTTGACAAATTGATAATCATGGCTTTCGTCAGTTTCAAAAAACAATGTTGTATTGTGATTTAAAAAATCACCAGTTAACAACTGTCTTAAAGCTTTAGCAATTAAATCAAAGCCAGTTTTTCCACCATCCAAAGCCATAAGTGGTTCAAAATTTTTAACACTAGTAGTTAAAGCCTCAATTTTTGTACTGGGAATATATGGTAAATTAGCTAAAACCAAATCAAATTTTAAATTTTTAGGAACTTTATCTAGTAAATCACTAAGTAAAAAATTTATTTTTAGAGATCTCTTATCAACGCCATGAAGCAATAGTTCATCATAATTTCTTTGAGCAAGCTTTAAAGCGTTAGCAGATGCATCAGTTAGATAAAAATGCCAATTTTTTTCTTGATAATTAGTCTTAATTAAGTAATTCATTAAGGACAAAGAAATCGCTCCACAGCCAGTACCTAGATCCAAAATTTTAATATTATCTTGTTCATAATCAGCTAATACTTCTATCGCTAATTTAACTAATTCTTCGGTTTCTATTCTCGGAATTAATGCCTCTTGACCAATATTAAGGGTTAAATCAACAAAATCTACCTTGTTGGTAAAGTACTCAACTGGTATTTCACCTTTTTGTAAAAAATTTATTTCTTTTAAACCATATTTGATCAGTTGCTGTTTTTCATAAACAGATAGCTGACGTTTTGAATTAAATTGATTGGACATAAAAATTACTCAACACTTTTTTAAATAATCTATGCTAGAATAGTCGCTATTATAGAATAAGGAAGGACCAAATGGCAAAAACAGAAAATCAAAATAAATTTTCACTAGGTAGTTTTATTGAGTTTATAAACAATAATTTTATTTTAATTATTGTTTTTTTAATTGTTATTGTTCTTGGTTTTTTAGGAGGTTCTTTGTGGACTGAAAATCAATTACTTAGATCAAAAAACTTAATTGGCTCCAATGGACAAGACGGTGAACTTGAAGACATTGAAAGCTTCGATAACTCTCTCAGTTTAGATGAAGTTCCAGCATTTAATGAGAAAGACCATTATAGGGGTTCAAAAAATGCAGAAATAACCATGATCACTTATTCTGATTACGAATGTCCTTTTTGTAACCGCTGGCATCCTACTTTTAATAGTTTAGTCGAAAAATATGGCGATCAAATCACCTTTGTTTATCGCCACTTCCCTCTTTCTTTTCATGCCCATGCTGATACTTTAGCTCAGGCAAGCGAATGTGTTGCTGAATATGCCGGAGAAGAAGCTTTTTGGAAATTAACAGATAAAATTTATGAAAGAATGGCTGACCAAACTATTTTTACAATAGAAGGAGAGAATTCTATTATTACTGAAGACACAATTTTAACCATGGCTGCTAATGCCGGAGCTTCACAAGTTCAGGTTCAAGAATGTCTTAATAATCAAGAAAAAGCTACTATAGTAAACGAAATGGTTGCTGGTGCAACAAGTGCTGGCATAGGTGGCACACCCAGCACGGTCATTATTAGTAAAAAGGGTGGTCGAGAATTAGTTCCTGGAGCTATTCCTTTAGCAGAAGTTGAGGTGATGCTAGAGAAACATCTATAAACTAGATTTTCTAATAGCTCTTAGGGTTGTCTGCAGTTTACTGTGACCTCGCCAACGATTGACAGACATTGTAATCAATAAATCAAAATTTTGACCCAAGTCTAGTTGACCATGTTTTTCTAAAGCCCTCCAAGACAAAACCATTATTTCTTGATTCGAGTTAGGTGCTCTAAAAAATAATCTGGCGTGCTGAGATTCATTACCTAAACTTTGAATGTTTTGTAAAAGCAAATCTTTCAATAAAAAAATTGCTTGTGGATTAGCATTGCCATGAGGTTCAAAATTTTCTAAAAACAAAGCTGTGTCTAATTCAACTAAGGAAGTGGAAATTTGACAATCAACAACAATCTGTGGATTTAAAGACGTTTCAGTCACTTGTTTTTTTGCTAAAGCAAATAATCTCTTTTTAACCGAGGCAAGGTTTTCCAAGGTCAAAGAAAAACCAGCAGCTAAAGGGTGTCCACCAACACTGAGTAGCTCATCTTCAACTTGACGTAAAAACTCTGTAATATTAAATCCAGCTAAAGAACGTGCCGAGGCTTTAATAATTGACTTCTTGTCCTTAGTTCTAGACACAGATAAAACTATGCTCGGTTTTAAATATTTTTCAGCTAATTTACCAGCTAACAAGCCAACCACACCCTCATGATAATCTCCATCAATAATAATAATACTTTGTTGTTTATCTCTACTACTTAAAGATGATTCTGCTTGATCAATTAGATCCTTCGTCAAATCTTGACGCTCAATATTAGTTTCTTGTAAAAGAGCAGCTAACTTTTTAGCTTGAAGTTTATTTTTTGTACAAATTAAGCGCAAGGCATCCATGCTATCAGCCAACCTGCCCATGGCATTAATTCTTGGTCCAAGCACATAACCTAAATGATAGCTATTAATATCCTCTTTTTTTAAACGACTAAGCTGATAAAGAGCTAATAAACCGGGTCGTTTGGTTTTTTGTAAAGCAAGCAGACCATGAGTAACTAGACTTCTATTTATATCTAGTAGTTCCATTAAGTCAGTAACTGTGGCAATTGCTGCTAGTGATAAAAAATCGTTTAATTTCTTATCGGCTTTTAATTGATCTTCGACTGTTTTAAATAATTCTTTAACTAAAAACCAAGCTACTGCCGCACCACAAACTCTTGTTGAGTGAAAAACAGCTAAAACTGGCAATTCTTCTTGATCAGGTTGATGGTGATCTGTCACTATTACTTCCACTCCTTCTTTAGCTAAAAACTTTAGAGCTGGTAGGGCAACAATGCCGTTATCAACAGTTATTAATAAATCGGGTTTACCTTTTTGCTTAAATAAGTCTTTTAATGCCTTAATAGATAAGCCATAGCCATGCTTTTGTCGATTGGGAATAAAGGGTAAACTATTAATACCTAAAAATTTCAAGCCCTCCCATAAAATAGCGCTCGCGCACACTCCGTCACTATCATAATCACCAAAAATATAAACTGTTTCTTTTTCTTTTTTAGCCAAATCAAGGCGTTTTTTTATTTTATTAAAATCAGAACGACTAAAATCTAAGTTTTTTAATTGCCATTTTTTTGGACGTGTCGGATCAAAAAATTTATCGGCTAAATTAAGATCAATGCCTCGATTTTTTAATAAGACCGCTGATAGTTGTTTTTTATCTTTTACCAATAAATCAGATTGCAACTGCCATTTCTTCATAGTTCTTTTATAATAACCTTATGAAGCTGAATTTACCATTTGAATCTCTTTTCATTATTTATAGACTTAAACAAGCTGGTTTTGAAGCTTATGTGGTTGGTGGAGCAGTCAGAGATCTTATTCTTAAACAAGAAGAAGTTAAAGATTTTGATTTTACTACTAGTGCTAATCCTCAAGAAATACAAAAAGTCTTTTCAAAAAGTTTTTATGAAAACTCATTTGGCACCGTCAGCATTACTCACGAAAATTTGATAAAGCAAATAATTGATCGAGGCTTTAAATTACCAAAGAAAAATTTATATAAAAGATTGTTGGATAAAGAAAAAGAATTTATAAAAAGTGATCAAGCTAAAAAAATTATTAATTTAAAAAAAGCTAAAAAAATTCACGCATCTTTAAAAAATAAAGCAGATTCTTCTAAAAAAATTTTGGAAAACAAATCAGAAAAAGCTAAGCTTCCTCCTTTTGAAATTACCACCTTCCGCAGTGATGGTAATTATTCAGATCATCGTCGACCAGAGACTGTGGTTTGGGGGAAAAATATTAAAGATGACTTAAGTAGGCGCGATTTTACTGTTAACGCTATGGCTATAGACATAAACAACAGTTATTTAGAAAAAATATTTGATAAACAAAAAAATATCCAAGAATATTATCAGCCCGAAGTAAATGATTGGCAACTAATTGATGAATACCGAGGCTATCAGGACTTAAAAAATAAGCTCATTAGAACTGTTGGCCAAGCAGATCAAAGATTCAAAGAAGATGCCTTGAGAATGCTCAGAGCTGTTCGCTTAGCTGTTCAATTAAACATGAAAATAGAAAAGGAAACTTACTTATCAATTAAAAATAATAAAGACTTATTACCCTTTGTTAGTTTCGAAAGAATTGGCGCTGAGTTTATGAAAATTTTGGCTTCTCCTCATCCAGCAGATGGTATTAGACTCTTGGATGAAACTGGCTTATTAGATTATATTGTTCCAGAATTAAAATTGGGTAAAAACATGGATCAACCAGGACATCACACGACTGACGTTTGGATTCATAGTCTTGATGCTCTTGAGGCTTGTCCCAGTCAGGATCCAGTCGTTCGCCTAGCAGCTCTTTTACATGATGTCGGAAAACCAGAAACTTATTCTGAAAAAAACAAAGAAATTACTTTTTATAATCATGAGGTCTCTGGCTCTAGAGTTGCCAGTAAAATTGCTAAAAGGCTTCGTTTGGCTAAAAAGGATGTTCAACGAGTATTCATTCTAGTTCGCTATCACATGTTTTATTATCAACCTGAACACACTGATGCCTCAATTCGTCGCTTTATTAAGAAGGTGGGATTGGAAAATATTGATGATATTCTAGACCTGAGAGAAGGAGATCGCTTGGGAAGTGGTGCTAAAAAAACTAGCTGGAGACTAGAAGAATTTAAAGATCGAATTATTGAACAACTCAATCAACCCATGGATTTAAGTGACTTAGCAGTCAACGGTCAAGATTTGATTAAAAATTTAAAAATCAAAGCTAGCCCAATTGTCGGTCAAATTCTTAAACAACTTTTGGAAAAAGTTTTACAGAATCCCGAACTCAATAAAAAAAATCTATTAATTGCTGAAGCAAAAAAATTTTTGGCTGAAAATAAAAAATAAAAACTATTTTTCTTTATTTTTACGACGATCTACGATTTCTTCCCAAATTAACAATATTGGTACAGCAGTAAAAGTACTTGAATAGGTACCAGTAATAGCACCTATTAACAGCGCTAAAGAAAAATAGCGAATACTTTCACCTCCAAGTAAAACTAAAGAAAGCAACATTAAAATGATGGTTACTGAATCATTTATTGATCTACCTAAAGTTTTCCAAACAGCTGCATTAGCAATTGCGGTTAGAGAGAGATGTTTGTGTTTTTTTTGCAATTCTCTAATACGATTGTAAACAACAACTGTGTCATGAATAGAAAAAGACAAGGTAGTTAATACTGCAGTCACAAATAACAAATCAACTTCAACTCCCTTAAAATAACCCAATAAACTAAAAATTCCGATCAAAATTAGAGAGTCATGAAACATGGCCAGCACTGCCGAAATCCCATACTTTATTTCGTTAAATTGTCGCCAGATATAAAAAATAATCACCCCAGATACTAAAAGTATAGCTGTGAAAGTTTTCTTCAACAGTTCTTTGCCTAAAAGTGGACCAACACTCTCAAAACGTAACAGCTCCAATTCTCCATATTGTTGACTAATAGTTTCCAGAACAATATCCTTATTTTCATTACTGATCTCTTTACCCTTTATTATTAAATTGTTTTCACCAGTCAACTGAATTGTATTAATTTCAAAAATCTCCCTCAGACTATCTTTGAAACTTTCTTCTTGGTAAGTACTTAATTTTTCCTCTTCTAAGAATTCAATCTCCATTAAGCTACCTCCAGTAAAATCTATAGCTGGTTTTAAACCAAAAAGAGCCAGAGAAATTAATCCCGGCACAAGAAAAAAAGCTGAAATTAAAAAGAAAATTTTTTTATATTTCATCAAATTCATGATTTAAATTCCTTAGGTTTAATAATCGGCATTAGTTGTCTTACCAAAACTCTTGATACGAGGACACCAGTAAACATGCTTATTAAGCTTCCTAGTAAAAAGGTAACACCAAATCCTTTAACTAAGCCACTAGTATTCAAAAAAGAAAAGTTGAGAGGATTAATCAATACTAGAGCCGTAATAATTGAAGCTAAGTTAGCGTCCTTAATGCTGTCCCAGGCTCGACCAAAACCCAATTCCATTGATTCGGCATAACTTGAACCAGCTCGCTGTTCTTCCTTCATTCTTTCAAAAATTAAAATATTTGCATCCACTGCCATTCCAATCGTTAAAATTAGACCAGCAATTCCTGGTAAAGTTAAAACGACACCTATAACTTTATAAATAGCAAGAGTTAAAACTGCATAAATAATAAGAGCTAAAGAAGAAATTACTCCCAACCAACCGTAATACAAAATCATAAATAAAATTACTAAACATAAGCCCACTATACCCGCATTAATACTTTTTCTTACTGATTCATCCCCTAAACTAGCCCCAACATTCTTTTGTTCTAAAACTTCAATATTTACTGGTAGTGCTCCAGCATTTAACTGAATGGCTAAATTCTTGGCTTCCTCAACACTAAAATCACCAGTCATTACCGCTCGTCCATCTAAAATAGCGTTTGAAATAGTTGGTGTTACCACCGGCGAACCATCAATAAAAATGGCTAAAATCTCATTTAAATTATTTTTAGTAATATCAGCAAAAAGCTCTCGTCCTTCATCATTAAACTCTAAAGCAATGATGGGATTGGCACTTTGTTGATCAAATTGCACCTGCGCTCTTTTTAATTGTTGTCCTGTTAAACCCGTATTTTCAAAGTATTCATCCCACACTAAGGCTGATTGCGTAGCTATTGCCAATTCTTCTTCACTTAACTTTTTCTCTAATCTAAATTCTAATTGTGCAGTTTGACCAACTAAATCTAGAGCCTCTTGAGGATCATCAACACCAGGGAGTTCAACAATAAGACGATATTCGTCTTCTAAACGAGCAGTCTGAATACTTGGTTCACTAATTCCATATAGGTCAACCCTGCGACTAATAATATTTCTAGCCGACTCTAGAGCAATTTCTCTGTCTTCTGGATCAATTTGATCTACCCTAGCCCGCAAGACTACCTGCATTCCTCCCTGAATATCCAAGCCCTTTTTTAGTTGAAAATCTTTATATACTCGTTTACCCCAAAAATAAAAATCAATCGGTTTTTTATTAATTTCAAACTGAACGCGTCTACTTAAAATAATCTGATCAAATTTCAAACGATCTGGAAAAGCAATATAAGCAGCAATGATACTTAGCAAAAAAATCAAAAAAAGACTTCGACCTTTTGATTTTTTATTCATAAAAATAATCTATAAAATTTATAATTAGCTGGTTGGCATATCACGATGACAAAACTCATTTTCATCACCAATAATCATCACTCTAACCCCATATAAAACCTCCATAACAAAAGGATCTCTTCTGGTTTTTCTAAATTCAAATTCGTCTGCATTAAGCACTGCATAATTAATTTCTCTTCCTAACTCTTTTTGCTCTGCTTTAATTATTGCATCTAACTCTGGTAAAACAACATCACCAACCAATAAAATATCTAACTCATCTGGACGCGCTTGCTGACGACTGGCAAAAGTTCCAGAAAACATCACGTAAGAAAGAGAACCGAGTTTGCGTCTATAACGACGAATTTTTTTACCCAAGCCAGTGCTTTTAGCAACAACTCTCTGTAATTCTTGATGATAAAGATAGCGCTTATTTAAATAGTAATACAAGCGGTTTCCCCGTTGTTCACTTTTTAATAAACCGCATTCGAGCATACGCTCTAATTCTCGTCTAACAGCATTAATTTCTTCTTTAATGAGACGAGTAATCTCTCTAACATAATACATTTCTTCAGGATTCTTATAAAATAATTCTAAAACTTTAACTCTAACTTTTGATACTAATAAGTCATTTAGACAAGACATGTGTTTCCTTTTTTAGTTTTTTTCTTGAAACAAAAATTTACTCAATTCTAAGTTAATGAAGATAAAAAAACAAGTAATAAAATGAAACAATAAATAAAAAAAGCCGGTGAAAACCGGCTTCTTTAAAACAAACTTAATTAATAACTGACTTCACTCCCGTTAGCTAAAACACTAATCCAAATTGGTCCACGCGCTAATTCCACTGCCTTACCTCGAACATCAGTAAATTCTAATTCTGCTTCTCGGCTAAGTTTATTCCAATTGACCTCAATTGGAGACTGGCCATGTTTAAAAATCAAGGCCTTACCCCTACCTGTAGTTCCATAGATCATGTGTTTGAGTTCGTTAATAGGACCCTTTTCTGTAGTAAATAAAACAACTACATTGCTAAAAGCCAGTTCTTCATCGTTATTCAAATCTATTTGTAATTCACCCGCATTGCTGCGCTTATATGCATCTAGCTCCTGATCATAATTCCATTCGACTGAATACTGATTATAACCAGTCCAAAAATCATAACTAACTTTTTGGATTAAACCCGGACTTCCAGGCTCATCCTCAAAAACCCAACCCTGATAAGCATCTTGCCAAGCAGCTGCGGCAATAGTTTTTCGATTAACTATTCTTTCCGGAGTAAGATTAGTCCACTCCCTTTTTTCAGCTACTTCCCATAAAGCTTCTGTTTCGCTTTGCATAGTGTGTTCAGTTGCCACAGTTTTTCCAGGAACGCGATTATAATTGCGAACAAAAGTAGGATAACCAACTGAAAACTGATCAATATCATTCTCTCCCCGCCAACCGTAATCAGCAATTTGCCCTAAAGCATTGGTTGGTCCAGGTAAATTAGCACCACCAACATGAACATACATTGGTAAATTAAATCCTGAAGCCCAATCTACAAAATAGGTACGAGCACTGCGCACTGGAGCAATCACTACGTTTTCATTTTGTGCTGCACAGTAATATAAAGCCCCAAAGCGAGTAACTCCACCCTCTGCCACTGCTTCAAAAACCACATCCGCTCTACTTAGACCAGAATGTGGACGAGCATCAGGAGCGTTTTCAATCATGACAAATAAAGGACGCCTAGTCTCCCAAGCGTTTCTTTCAGTCAAAGTATAATATTTACCGTTTAGGGGACAAGCTTGATCAAGAGCTTCATTGGGGTCTATATTTAATAAACCAGCCAACAGAGATTCTTTTTCTTCTTCTTGTTGAGCCTGATTAAGAGCTATCGCTCCTTCACCAAAATAAGAAAAAGCGAAAAAAGACAAAACGCTAGAAAATAGATAAAAAATTAATAAAATAATTAAATTTTTCTTAGACATATTTTTACTACCTTTCTAAAATTAGACAATCCTAAGTATAACGCAAAGCTATCAAAGCTAAAACTAGTAAAACTACTAGAGTAATTAATAAAGTTTTTTTTAAATCTGTGGCGATTAAGCGAGGATCATAGTTAAATAAAGTTGCTATTTTTTCTTTTTCAATTTTTAATTCTTCTTTTACTTTACCTGTAAATTTTTTAGAAACTTTTTGTTTAACTACTTTCTTTTTAAGAAGCTTTTGAGCATGAATTTTATCAGCTTTTCTTCGTTTTTTTGCCATAAATATTTTGTTTTTAAAATAGTTTTTACAGAGAAATTTTTAAGTAAAAAGTTTCATTACATCATTAATTGAAACAAACACCATTAATAAAATTAAAATAAAAAAACCTACATAGTTGGCCCAATTGGCAATCTTTTCGATTTTTTCTTTTGCAGTTATTTTTTCCAAAAGAACAAAAATAGCTCGACCACCATCTAGTGCAGGTATAGGTAGTAGATTCATAACCCCTAAATTAATTGACAGCAAAGCAGCAAAGCTTAAAATGTTTAACCAACCACCATCAAAAAAACCATAGGTTTGGGCCTGATGCACTATTCCTACAGGTCCAGCTACATCCATAGCAACTGATTGTCCTCGAACCAAATTAATTATTAAGGTCCCCAAAGCTTGCAAAATCAATAAACCTAAAAGCAGAGCTTCTCTAAAACCATATAAGGTGCCCTTGATTGCTGCCAAATACCAAGGGTAATGTTCATATACAACAGTAGTAAAAACCACCCCCATAGCTCCTTCAGAATCTGACCGCTCACTCTCCTGACGCAAATAAATTTGATAATCTTGATAATCTTCTGGACAAGAAGTGACCTCACAGCTTTCCGTGGTTCTTATAATTACCTCTTCCCCCAAATGATTGGCTACATAATCCTGAACTTCACTAATCTCATTAACTTTTATCCACTGCTGATCGTTTTCACTATAAAAAGCTATTATGTTGGTGTTTTTATTTAAGCCTGCTTCAATAGCTGGAGAATCTTCAATGAGGTCATAAATTCTAGCTTGTTGAACTAATTCTCTAGGAATACCGGTTTTGGAAAAAATCACGCTAAAAGCTAAGATGCCAAATAGAAAATTAAAAGCTGCTCCTGCTAAAAGAGTTTGTAGGCGAGCTGAAATTGATTTGCTAAAAAATGGTCCCCATTTTTTATCTTTATTTTTTTTATTAATAGCCATCTGTTTTTTTTCCGGACCATTTTCTCCTTCAAGTTGTACAAAACCACCAAAAGGAATAGCGTTAAGAGAAAAAACTGTGCCCTGATAAGTAAAAAGTTTAAAAACTCGTGGAGGATAACCCAAGCCGAACTCTTTAATTTTAATTTTATTTTTACGAGCCAATAAATAATGACCCAATTCATGAATTAAAACCAAAAAAGATAAAACTAGAGCAAATACAATTATTTCAAACATAATTAAATGGTTAATAAGTCTTTTTCTTTAGCAGTAACTAACTCTTCAATCTCATTCATATGCTCTTTTACCAAATCTTCAAGCTCTGCAAACCTAATCTTTAAATCATCTTCGCTAACTCCAGCTTCTCCTTCTTGTTTTTCAATATCCTTGCGTATATCAGCTCTGATTTGCCTTAACATTACTCGAGCCTCCTCAGCTCGTTGATGAAGAACTTTTACCATTTCTTGACGACGCTCTGCAGTTAAAGCTGGCACCGGCACCCTAATCAGTTCTTTATCTACTACAGGATTAAGATTAAGCTGAGCGCTTTGAATAGCCTTTTCTATGGCGGGCAACAAACTCTTATCCCAAGGTTTAATGACAATTAATTGTGAATCTGGCACAGAAATATTAGCTACTTCTGTAAGAGACATATGGCTTCCGTAAGCCTCTACTTTTACTGAATCTAATAACTGTACTGAAGCTCGACCCGTTCTTAAAGAATTTAATTCTTTTTTAAAGTGCTCTATAGCTTTAGTAAAACGATGCTGGTGTTCTGATAAGTTAATTAACATAGTAATTAATTGTAGCAAATTTTAGGGAAAACTGATCTTTAAATTTACATTAGGAAAAGCTAATGTCTGTCTGGTGGGATCTGCCGCTTTTAAATCTTCTTGAAGGACCTCTATCCTTTGCTCCAATGGATGAGCTTCTAGTAATTCCTCCTCCACACTAGGTTCAACTATTTCTGCTTGATTGTTTCTTTTAGGAATGAAAAAAAGGATGATATATAAGGCAAATAATAAAAAAACTCCTGCCATTAAAAAATAAAATGGCTTTAAATTCCTGTTTCTTGTCAAATTTTCTTTTAAGCCCATCTTTTTTTGAGATGCTCTTTGCCACAGAGGAGCCTGATCAACAAAAATGGTCTGGTCGTTTTTTAAAAAATCTTTTCTAGCCATAGGTTTAATTAAAATCCAGTAATTCCTTTAAGTAAGCTAATGATTGAGATAAATTAATATAGGCCGGATTCAAGTCTCTAGTTAAGTTACGATATATAGCCTCTAAGGAATTAGCTTTATTAGACTTTTCCCAAAGGATATTTAAGTTATTTTGTGCTTGATTTAAACTTTTATCTGTTTCTGCAGAAGCTCTAAATAAAGGACTGAGTTTATCATTTTCTTCCACAGCTAGAAATGTATCAATATCTTTTTTAAGAGGGATCGCTAAATCGTAAATTCTCTGTAAACGAGAAATAGCTAATAGAGCTAAGATTTGTTGACTGAGTTTATCTAAGTCTGCAAACTTTGAAAAATCATCTAAACTACTTTGAACTCCACTCTGATCAGTTTTACTCTCCAATACTTCTTTGTGTTTTTTTAAGTCAGCAATTTTTTCATCTAAAAGATCTAAATATTTACTTTTAACGGACAGCTCCACTCCCTCACTAGCGTAAAGATTTAGTTTTAGTAATTCTAAATAATTAATTAATACTTCATCTCGAATAATAAGTACCGCTTTAGTTTTTAGAACTAAATCTTCTAGGGCAGCTAAAGTTTTTAGAGAAGAATATTGATCATAAGCTATGTTATAAAGCCTCTCTTGACTCCGATAGGCTTCCAGGCTCTCCCTATACTTTTGACGAGCATTTAGAATTTCAGCCTCAAGTCTTTCTTTTTGCCAAATTAAGTCGGTTTTAGGCGCTGATTCTGTTTCAGCCCTAACCAAACTAGTTTTTAAAGAGAAAAAACTAAAAAATACAAAAAATAAACATAAATTAATTAAAATTATTTTTTTAATATTTATAGTTTTTTGCATTTTTATTTTTAATTAAAATTATTTTTTTAAGCGCTTTTCTCTAGCAAATTGAGTTGCAGCATACATAGATTCAAAAGTTCCTGTATCAAACCAAGAACCCTCAACAAAAGCTACGTCCAAACTGCCCTCCTTTAAATATAAATTATTCAAATCAGTAATCTCTAGCTCACCCCTATCAGAAAATTTTAGAGTGTTAACTTTGTCAACAACAGTGTTGTCATAAATATAAATACCAGTTACACAATATTCTGATTTTGGATCTTTAGGTTTTTCTTCAATAGAGATAGCACGATTATTTTCATCAAACTCCACCACTCCAAACCTCTCTGGATCAAGCACTTTTTTAGCAAAAATTCTACCTCCTTTTTCAAAGCTTTGAATCGCTTGAGAAAAATCATCCTCAAATAAATTGTCTCCCAAAATAAGAGTAACATTGTCATCATCAAGAAAATCTTCACCAATTTGAAAAGCTTGAGCTATTCCTTGAGGCTGATCTTGAATTTCATAAGAAAAATGACAGCCAAATTCTTTACCACTTCCCAAATATTTTAAAAAGTCTCCAGCGTGATCTGGAGCAATAATAAATAAAAAGTCAGTAATTCCTGCTCGACGCAAAGTTTCTAAGGGAAAATGAATCATTGGTCGATCGTAAATTGGCAATAGCTGTTTACTGGTTACCTTGGTCAATGGAGACAAACGAGTGCCACTGCCTCCAGCTAAAATTATACCTTTCATGTTTTTTTTAGTCATACTGCCTCTCTATTTTTTTCATCAGCATCTTATCATAAAATCAAACTTTAAAGAGTAATTAAAATTAATAATAAAACAGCCAACATTGATATGGCCAAATACTCAAAAACAATTTCACTGGTAATTTTTGTACTCTTAACATGTGTAATTACTCCCCAAAAAAAATAAAAGACGCCCATTGCTACCGCTAAATAACGTTGCAATATTTTATTTGGCCAAAAACGAGAAAAAAAGAAAGCAAAACTTAATAATGCCAGAAAAAGAATTAAATATGCAAAACGGTGTTTTTTAAGTAATTTTGGCATTAATTATGGAATAATACTTCCTCCCCGAAATAAAATTAGTAGAAAACCCACCGTTAAAAAAAACATAATGTGAGCAAAATTTTGTCCAACAATTCGCTCATAACGTCGATTATTGGAAATAAATGAATCGTAAATTAAAGTTAAAATAATTAAAGCCACTATTAATAAGAAAAAGGTTTTAGTCAAATAAACTGGTGAAAATAATATTTTGCCACTTGCTGTTCTTTCTCCCTCAACTAAACCTAAATCTTCTGCTTCTGCTAATTCAGACTCCATCACGCTTATATCTGGTTTTTCCTCAGGCAATTCATTAACGGAACTATCAGCCATTGATGGCAGGGTAAATGATTCTCCTTGTGCCGTTTTTTGCACTTCAACAGCTCCCGGAGTAGCAAACATCTGCACTACCAAAGTAGTGTTAAAACCATTGAGAGTACCATTAACTACAGCTAAGCCTATTTGAGTAAAATTGGGGTTAATAATATTTTCCTTATGAGTAGGAGAGTTCATCCAAGCTACTACCATTTCTCCAGTAGTATCAAAATCTCTCGCTAAATTTTCTCCAGCATATTTATAAACATAACCAGCATTTTTTATGAAACTCCATGGCTGTAAACCACTTGGTGAACTGTGTGCCCAATATTGTTCACTAAACATATGTTGGGCTTTGGCTACTGCAGCTTGATTAAGTTTTTCATTGATTTGTAAAGGGGGTAGGCCAATTTTAGCTCTTTCCTCATTAGTTGATATTAATACTTGATTAACATCAATATTGGTAGCAAAACCCAAAATTTTATCAGCTAAGCTCGGAAAAAATCGGATGGCATTAAATAAAGCAAAAACTGCTAAAACTAAAAAAGAAACAATCATTAAAGACTCTGGATGAAGAAGTTGTGGACGATAACGATTCTTTTTTCCAGGAAAAAATAAGTTGTTTAAATAGTTCTTAAATGTAGTTTTTTTACGACGACGGAGGGAACGAGAAGATCGTCTTTTTTTAGCCTTAGGCATATAAGTCTTAAACATTATGACAAAGTTTAGCGAGTCAAGCAAGCATTGCTTAACTCGCCTAGCTTTTTATTGCTCGTAGTAAAAATTTAAATCAAAGGTAACAGTATCTCCCATTGCTTCATTACCACAAGCGTCAGCACTAAAATCAAGATTAAGATTGACTGAGGTAATCTGTAAACGATTGTCTAATGGAGAAAAATTCTCTTCATCAATAAACATTCCTTCCAAAACTGGAAAACTAGTATAAGGCTGAACCTCTACTTCGTTAGCCCCGTCCATATAACTAACCCTCATCATTAAACAATCAGCTAGCTCTCCTTCTCCCTCCGTGTCTGTTTCAGCCTCAGAATTAATACCCTCATCACTATCAGTTACAACCAAGCCAATATATAAGTTTTCGTTAAAATCAGCCCCAGTTCCAATATCTGTTACAGCTATACTAGAGCGCTGTGGTTCCCCAGGAATAATATTAGGCATATTAAAACTCACTTGAGTGGGATCTTGACCCCCTAACATTAAATTAACACTAGCTGCTCCAGCAGTATTATCTTTAAGAGTTTCTACATCTGAAAATAAAGCTCGAGACAAATGTAGTGCTCCAAAAACTAATGCGCTGGCCACAAAAACCCCTAACACTAGTTTTCTAATATTTTTTCTTTTGCTCATAGAGATGCCTTTCTTTGAGCTAATTAATATTTTTTAAATTTCTTAATCTTCAAAATCCAAAACAAACAAGTAATTAATAAAACTAATAAGAAAGTTATTAAAATAAAAAGTAGTTGGTTTTTTTCTTGAAATAAGTTGTCTTGCACCCCAATTAAAGGCTCTATTGTGCTTTCCTGAAAATTTTGACTTTGCGCAGCCAAAACTTCAGACTTATTTTTCTGATTTTTTAAGTTTTTTTCTTGACAATTAAAAATAAAATTCAAATCAAAATTAATTTCAAATTCTTCACTTAATTCTGCTAAATAAAATTCCAAACGATATAGTTTTGAGCTCTTTGCCTCTAGAGTTAAAAAATCTATTTTTTTTGAAAAAAAATTAGATAAGTCATTATTAAATAACTGAAGTTTTTGATAAAAAATTTTTAAATAAATTTTCGACCATAAAGCAACATATTCTTGATTTCTTATTTGAGGCTGCAAAACAACCCGACAGCTTTCTTGAAGATGATTGTTAATAAGTAGATAATAATTATATTGAGCAGGGGTGCTATGAGTTCTAACTTTGATTTGTTCCAGAGAGTCTTGATTTAATTGACAATTAAAGTCACCGCTTAATCCACAATCAATAACTAATTTATGAGTAAATAACATCAAAATCTCTCCAAATTTAATAAACTTAAATCAGTGCAAACAAAATCTTGAACATTGATTAAAACTTTTTCAGTTAAGTTTGGCCAAAAATCTCTAATAACTAAATCGGGTAATAAATAAAAATTATTCTGACTAATAAATCTATCTAATCCATTGCCACAGCTAAGTTTCCACAAAGAGTTTTTGAAATAATCTTCCTTAGGTATTGAAAAGCTCAAGGTCAAACTGCCATCACTTTCTCTAATGGCCATCAAGTCATCAATCAAATGAGTAGAAAAAGTATAAATTGGCCAAGTTTGATCAAAAAAATCAATAGATCCTTTCTCTATATACTTGCTTAATTTTTTAAGCTCTTGATCTTCAATTAGCAAATAGTCACTAGGCTCTAAAATAATAATTTGTGAGCTTAGATTTCTTAAATATACAGTGCTTGGTTTTTCTTCATCTCCCAAATTACCAACATAGAAAACCAAATCCGCCTCACGAGTATCATAATTTTTTAAATCCAAAACAACTTTGTTCCAAGAAAATCCCGACTGTTTTATCGTTTTTGCAAAAATCACCTCACTCAAGCTCTCTTTTCGCAAAACAACATAAAAAACTGGCTCATCAAAACGCAATAAATTTTCATTGCTCTCCAGTAAATATTCAAAACTCAAAGCAGCTAAAGCCTCTTTTCTGGGCAAAGCCAGCAAATAAAGACTATGAATTTTAATAAACTGGCTTGAATTGAATACTTCTCGTAGTAAAAATTTATTATTTTGATTAATTAAATAAAATTCTTCTTGAGAAACTTTTTCCTGAGCTACAAACTTTGTTTTTGCAAAAAAATTATCTATTTGTCTAAAACCAACACTATTGTTTTCAAGAGTAAAGTTTATTTCTCGAGCCTGGATTGGCAAACCGATGATTAAATATGTGATCAAAAAAGTGAAACTAATTTTTAGAAAACTCATTAAACATATTTTCTAAAAGAAAAATGACATCATCGCTGACGTTTACAAAAACTAATAAAATTTGTATAATCCAGAGGTAACAAACTGGCCTCATCGTCTAGTGGTTAGGACATCGGGTTCTCATCCCGATAACTGGGGTTCGATTCCCCATGAGGTCACAGCGCAATTAACTATCAATAAACTCACTTAATAAACTTCATTTCAGAATCTCCAAATCTATTATTTTAAATAATTTAATCTGTATTTAATTTCTGCTATAGTAAAAATATCTTTTTATTTTTATTGAAAAAGGATTTATATGGTTATCTCAGGAGCACTGGCCATCATCGCCACCACAGCCTCTATTTTTGGCTTGGTTAATACAGGAGCTAATGTAGCAGGCACTATTCATGATAAAGCCATGATTAATGACTCGATTGCCAACATGCGAGAAACTCAGCAACTGCTTCAACAAAAAGCTCTATCATCGTCAGAAAACCAAGCAGAAATGATGACTAGTGCAGCTAAACTACAGCAAGTGGCCGACAGAATGACTGAATTAAATAATCAAGCTTATACTAGTTCATTAAGAAACGAAGTAGCTGGTCTAGCTAAGGGCTTGGTGGCTGGAGTTGGCGGCGTAGGCAAACTTGGAGAGGTCGTAACTAATGCTGTAGGTATAGGTGAAACTGCAGCCGATCAAGTAATTGGCAATAAATCATTAAGTGATACATTGGGTAACGCTCCTATGGAAAACTGGAGTGCTGCTGCTCAAGCAGGAGATGCCTTGGATGTGCAAATTTTAATTTTGCAAGCCAGGCAATTAGCCAAAAGAGCCAAGGGATTGGATAAAGAAATGGCTGAATTAAATTCTTGGTACGGAAATGAGCAGCCAGGAAATACCGATTCAACCCAACTAGATAATCAAATAGCAGAGCTAGTGGATACAAATCCTGATTTAGCTCAGCAATTAGCAGATACAGCCGTTCTAGCAGACAACAATCAGGCTAAACCCGACTCTCCCCAGCAAGCAAATAAAACTCAAGATTTGGTTTCCGATCCTAAGTCGGGAGTTGGTTTGGATTTCTTAAAAGATCTGAATGTCCATGGACAAGAAATTAAAATTAATTGGACTCGAGCAGATGGTGATGATAGTCATTATGATGCTTGGAGAAAACATGGTTATACCTATGTAGCTTTTATCCGCCAATGGGATGCTTTCGCTCATAAAGAAACCACAAATGTTCGTGCCTCACTTGTCATTAATCCAGACAATAGTGTGAGTGGAACAATGGCGGGGGTCACATTAATAGGTGGAAGTGATACTGATATAAACTTTGAGCTTGATGGCACTTTTGATCCACAAACTAAAGAGTTTAATGGAATAATCACTGGAAGCATGGTTGGCCATTCCACAGACATGAAATCTATTACGCCTCAACAATACATAAAGAATTGGAAAGAAAAACGAAATTGGCACGATGATGTATTAAGCAAGTGCTTCACTTTTCATGGCACTGTAGATGAAGAAAATAGAAAAATTAATGGTTATTTTAGTTTCTTTCACTGGAGAACTATGGAAGGGAGTTACTAATGAAAAATCAGACTAAAGAACAAGGCCCTGAGCTTAAAGAAAAAAATGATCAGCTTGAAATAAATCAGGCTGAAGAAAAACTAGATGACACCGTCATGCCTGATAAAAAACCAAAAAAGAAATTTTTTAAATCCTTATTAATTGCTTTAATTTTAATAATAGCTGTATTAACTATTATTTTCTTTGCTCTTACAGATCAAAATAAACAATCAGCTTATAGCGAAAATCAGGAGCGAGTTATTGCTAATTTTGGTTTACCCCAAACTTATAAAATCGCCACTCAAGACGGAGAAAAGCTAGAATATTGGCGCTATATTTACCTTGACGAAATTTTTATTTTCCAAGATGGAGAATTTATAGCTAGACAACATTTTAACTTTGATATAGAAGAAAACCAGGGTGTTTATCTTCAGCTAGAACCAAGTAGTTTTTATGATCAAGCCAACATTACTGATATTAACGAATTGCTTGACACCGAACCAAGTTTAGAAGCAGAAATTGATGCTGAAATTCTAGGTCCAGATTATAAATTTTATTCATATTCACAATTACTTAATATTACTACTCAACAAAACTCCATCGTAGTAATTGACAGCCTCGCACTAAAATCAACTAGTGATGAAGATTCAAAACCACCAGTAGAATTACAAACAGACAAAGATCAGTCGACAACTGAAAAAGAAGGTAAGATCTTTATAGCAAATAGTGAGTCAGAAAATGCATCTTTTAGTTATTATCTAGATGATCCATCTTATCGATACATAAAACAGCGTAAACTCATTACCGACAGTGAAGGAGAAACTATAGTTTATGGCTATTGTTATACTTTGGACGAAGGTGCTAGTTTTACTGATGAACCCCAAGACCCTTATGCTTGCGCTGATAATGAATCAATGCTTTGGACAATCTCTATATATGAACCAACAGCTTTTGCAGCCTTAGATGAGATGTCTAAATCTTATGAACAAAAACTCTTCAGTAACGAGCAAAATATCTTTACCATCAGCCATGCAAACGGTGACTTTCCCAAGACCCTACCAATGTGGTCAGTGATCTTAGATGATATAAAAGATGATTTTTCAGTACCAATGGCCGATGAATATCGTCAAATGATTCAACAGTAAAAAACTATTCAGACCTCAGCGCCTCAATTGGTGACAAATTAGCTGCCCTTTTGGCTGGAGCTACCCCAAAAATTAATCCCACTGCTGTTGATACCCCAAAAGCTAGTAGCACTGCAGAGAGGGTAATTTTGGCTGGAAAAATAGATTGAATAGCTAGTGTACCTAAAGTTGCCAAAAGCAGACCAATCAGTCCTCCCAGAACAGAAAGTAAAGCTGCTTCAATTAAAAACTGTAACAAAATTTGATTAGGTGTGGCTCCTAAAGCTTTGCGAAGTCCAATTTCCCTAGTTCTTTCAGAAACCGAAACTAACATGATATTCATAATACCAATACCACCTACTAACAAAGAAATGGCAGCGATACCTCCTAAAGCAATAGTTAGCATCGACAAAATATTGTTAATGGTACTGAGTAATTGGGATTGATCAAAAACACTAAATTCATCATCATCAAAAGTTTTTTCTAATTCCTCCTCAATAGCACTAATAGCATCTGGAATTAAATCACTATCTTTTATTTTAACTGAGAATTCAGTTAAACCATTTTGCTGATAAATTCTACTAACCAATTCATAAGGGGCATAAACATAATCATCAAAGCTAGGACCACCAAAACTGCTACCTTGTTCAGCTGCTACACCAATAACTGTGAAGCGCTGATTACCAATTCTAACTTTTCTGCCTACTGGGTCTAAATTGTCAAATAATTCTTCTTTTGCATTGTGACCCAAAACCACTACTTTTTCTCCAGATCGCTCTTCACTTTCACTAAAAAAACGACCATTTTCGATGTCTATAGTAATAACCTTTGGATAATTGGCCAGTGTACCTAAGATTGTTACCTTTACTTCTTTCTCTAAAAATTTAGCTTTATCAATTCCGGTAGAATAATAAGTAATTTCATCAACATAAGTTCTCAGTCTCTTAACTCGCTCAATATCTCTCAAAGTAAATTTATTACCTGATAAAAATTGATCCATTCCACCTCTATTAAAACCGCCATCTTCAGAAAAAACCTGACCGATTGAAACAAAAACTGTATTAGCTCCCAAGCTTTCAAATTGTTCAGTTACATAAGACTGTAAACCACTACCCAAACCAGTCAGCATCACTACTGAGGCTACCCCAATAATAATTCCCAATGTGGTTAAAAAAGTCCGCCCTTTATTTATCAACAGGGCTCTGATGGCAACTTTAAAAGTATTTAAAAGCATTTTTTTCCGTCCAATCTCACGTCTTTGACAACTTGACCATCTTTAATAAAAACTTCACGTTTAGCTATTTTAGCCACATTTTCATCATGAGTAACTAAAATAATGGTCTTTCCTTCTTTATTTAAATCAACCAAAATCTTCTTAATTTCTCCTCCAGATTTTGAATCTAAATTTCCAGTTGGTTCATCAGCAAAAACAATACTGGGGTTATTAACTAAGGCTCTAGCAATTGCTACTCGCTGTTGTTGTCCTCCAGATAACTCTCCGGGTTTATTCAGTAAGCGATCTCCTAAACCAACTTTTTCCAACATTGCTGTCGCTCTTTTCTTTCTCTCTGTTTCAGACGCTCCAGCATAAACCAATGGCAAAGCTACTTGTTCCACTGCTGAGGTTTTTGCCAATAAATTAAATTGTTGAAATATAAAACCAATTTCTTGATTACGCAGACGCGCTCTTTCTATTTCATCGTAATCGGTAACGTTTTTCTTTTTTAAAAAGATCTCGCCTTTTGTGGGGTAAGACAACATACTAGCTACTTGCAAAAAAGTTGATTTTCCAGATCCAGAAGGACCCATAATCACCACAAAGTCCCCTTCACAAATACTCAAAGAAAGTTTATTTAAAGCTGGAATTTTTTGTTTACCTAAAGTATAAATTTTAGAAACTTGTTTAAGTTCTAAAATGGCATTAAGTCGCTTTTTCGTCTTGGCCATAATTTAAATTAATTTTCAATGAGAATGATTTCACCTTCTGTTAAACCACTCTTAATTTCTGCCATTTCATCACTTTCTAAACCCAACTCCACCACTCTTTCCTCATATCCTTGACGACTCTGGTCCTTAACTTTAACCACTGTTTGACCTTCTTGAGAGCTGATAGCCTCTAAGGGTATCGCTAAAACTTCAGTTTTTTTTGCCAATTCTATTTCCACGTCAGCATTCATTCCTAAACGATATTTACTTAAATCCTCAACCCCTATCATTGGCAACTCAAGTTTAAAAACTGTACCCGTACTTCCCATAGTACTTTTTAAAGCTATAAAAATTATCTCACTTCTAATTGTTTCTTCTGGATAAGCATCAAAAATTAGATTGGCACCCTGACCCAAACTAACTAGAGAAAGATCTATCTCGTCAAGCTCTGCCCTGACTAATAAGGTTTGGGGATTAACCAACTCAAAAACATCGCTTGGTGCAAGCGTTACACCAGTCACCTGACTTGGCATGCTTAATAATATCCCAGCAAATGGGGCTGTCATAACTCTATTAGTTGTTGCAACACTAATCAACTCAACATCTAAAACAGTATTGTCCAAGAGATTCTGATCTTGCTTACGTGCTCTAATTTCATCATCAGTTAAAACTTGATCCTTATCTTCTTCAACTTGAGCATCCCAATCAAAACGACGGTTTTCATAAAAGTTAAGATTTTTTTCCAAATTCTTTTGTAAATCTCGAGCATCAATACTGGCAATAGTTTGCCACTTTTTCACCCAATCACCTTCTTCTGCGCCCAAATAAACCAATTTGCCACCGGCCAAAAAATTAAGATAAACGCGCTCTTTTGCATCCAAAGTCCCTGATAAAACCAAGCTTTGAGTAATATCTTGTCGCTCTACTTGCTGTTCAAGAAACTGAGTTTCTTGGTTTTTTTGACGATTCCAAAAAAACACTATTCCTAAAAGAACAACTGCAGCAATAATGATTAATAGTTTCCAATTTTTTTTGCTAAAGAATTTTTTAATTTTTGACATTTCAAACTTAATTATATATTAATTATTTTTATTTTTTTCTTAGAAGTCACTAAGAATAGCAAAAAAACTCAATTTTCGCAAATTAATTCTATTTATCTTTAGACTTTAAACTTTGCTCTACATCAACTGAAATTTAAAACAAACGCTGTCAAAAACTTAAAATTTTTGTTAAAATGATTTATTATGCAAAAAAAATCTTCCCTTCTCTATAATAAAAATGTTAAAGATTTGGCTGATAAAGGTGTTCCTTTATTTAAAGAACTACCTCACTTGCCCAAAAAATGGATTGAAACTATTGTTAAAATCTTACCATTCTTGGTATTAATCGGTGGAATTTTTAGTATTATTAGTGCTCTACAAAATATTTTTATTTTCAATCGAACTCAATCTTGGATAATGCAATGGGCTCAGGTTAGTCGAGCTTATTATTATGTTTCTGGCATCTTCACTGCTTTAATGGGTGCTCTTTATTTAATGGCCTATAAACCTTTAAAAAACAAAGAATATGAGGGTTGGCTATTACTCTTTTTATCAGCTATTTTGTCCCTTGCTGAAAGCTTAGTTGTACTAATTTTAGGCTGGGGTGGTCTTTTTGGCTTGCTTATTTCGGCTGTAATTAGTTTTTATTTACTATATGAAATTCGTCCAGAATTTATAAAAATTGAGAAGAAAAAAACAACTAGTTCCAAAAAAACTAAAAAAAGTAAATAAACCATGACTTACGAAGAAACAGCCAAACTCTTAGAAAAAGAGGCCAAGTATTTATTGGCTCATCGATGCAATAAATTAACAAAAGATTTGGTTTATCAAGTTAATCCAAATCAAGTTAGAGATATTTTCTCCCAATCCAATCGTAGTGAGAAAGTAATTGAAAGTTTAGAAAAAATTTATGGACATGGTCGATTAGCCAACACTGGTTATTTGTCAATTTTACCGGTCGATCAAGATATTGAGCATACGGCTAATTACTCATTCTATAAAAACCCAATCTACTTTGACCCAGAAAATATTGTTAAACTAGCTCTTGAAGCTGAAAGTAGCGCTCTTGTTTCTAGTTTTGGTGCTCTTGCTCTACTCAGTAAAAAATATGCCGATAAAATTCCATTCATCGTCAAAATCAATCATAACGAACTTTTAACCTATCCTAATAAATGGGATCAAAATGTTTTTGCACAAGCCAAACAAGCTTACGAGCTTGGAGCAGTGGCCATTGGTGCCACTATCTACTTTGGTTCTACAGAAAGTAACCGACAATTAACAGAAATTGCTAAAATTTTTCATGAAGCTCATCAATTAGGCATGGCAACCATTCTTTGGTGTTATCCACGCAATATCGCTTGGAAAACTAAGGATACTGATTATAACTCAAGTGCAGATATCACTTCTCAGGCTAATCGTTTGGGAGTGACTATTGGTGCTGACATCATTAAACAAAAAATGCCTAGTACTGATGGTGCTTTTCGTCAACTCAAATTTGCCAAATATAATGATGAAATGTATGAATCGCTTAGCACCGAAAACCCGATAGATATGGTGCGCTTACAAGTTATCAACTGTTTTGCTGGTAAGATTCCACTACTCAACTCTGGAGGAGAAAGTAATTCTGAAGGTGATTTTCAAAAAGATTTAAAAGCAGCAGTAAAAAATGCAGTTATTAACAAAAGAGCCGGTGGTGCTGGCCTGATTTTAGGACGAAAGGCTTTTAAACGAGCAATGACTGAGGGAGTAAATTTACTTCGCGCTGTACAAGACGTCTATTTGGAAGAACAAATCACCATAGCTTAATTTTTATTAAGATATTCAACTAGGGCTTGCCAAGCTCTTGCTCGGTGAGAAATTTTATTTTTAATTTCTATCCCTAATTGAGCAAAAGTTTCTTTATAGCCATCTGGAATAAACAAGGGATCATAACCAAAACCAGCTGAACCACTTGGTTCTGTAGCTATGCGTCCAGTAACTTCTCCCACAAAAAACAAGGGTTTTTCTTGCTTAAAAGCAAATAGACATAAAACTGTTTGAAATTTAGCTCGTCGATTTTTTTGTCCTTCTAGTTTTTTTAATAATGCCAAATTTCGCTCCTGATCAGTTCCTTTAAACCAACGCTTAGAATCTACTCCAGGAAAATTGGAAAAGGCTTCCAATAATAAACCACTGTCATCTGCTAAACAAGGTAATTGACTTAATTGGTGAAAAGACTGGGCCTTAATCAAGGCATTGGCTTTGAGAGTTTTACCCGTCTCAGCAACAATTAAACCAGCCGGAATCTTTACTCCTAATTCTTCTAGTAATTCTTGGTCGTTGAGAGTAAGAACCCGATATCTGTAATCTTTAAAAATTTTCTTAACTTCAGCAATTTTCCCAAGATTTTGACTAGCAAATAAAATATGCATGATGCTAGTTTATCTACCCATCATCCCACCTAAGCCACCAGTCATTGTTTGCAATTTTTTAGCAGCAATTTCTTGAGATTTTTTGATTGCTTTGTTTAAAGCATCTACCAAATCAGCGCTGTGAATTCCTTGAACAGAGACGTCTTTAATTTTTTGGTCTCCAGCAATTGTGACCACAATGTCTCCTTCTTCAACTACGATTTCTTCTGCGGCTAATTCTTTTTGCATTTGCTTAGCCTGCTTGCGTAGTTTATTTAAATCTCCCAATTGACCCAATAAGCCCGCTTTGTCTGCCATATTATTTCCTTTTTATATTAATTGATAATATTTAATTAAATAAGATTATATCAAAACATCCTTAGCTGTCTCTAGCAAATCATTTTCAACCTTCACCGGCTTGCTTAAAACAAAGTCAAACTGAAGAGCTTCTCCCAAAATACTTTGACAACTCTGATGTAGCAAATTTCTATATTTTTGTTGTTCTAATTGTTCCTTATGAAAATCATAGAAAACTAAAATTCTAGCTGTACCATCAATTACACCTTCTAGTTTACAGGCTTGTAAAAGTGCCGATAGCGAGAAATTTTCTTGGGCAACAAACTCCAATAGTTTTTGCCATAATTCAGACGCTGAAGAAACAGAAAGAGAATGTTTTAAAACACCATTTTCAACAGCATCATCGTTTTCTACAACACTTTCTTTAATAAATTCAGCTTCTATTTGAATTTTTTTTTTGCTTTTTTTAAAAATTGGTTTTTTTTGTGTCGAGGAACTTCCACCCCCTTTAGTGTTTTTACCATTTTTTGTTTGTTCAATTGACCTATCAATAATAGCTAAAAAAACTAATTCTAAGGCTAAAAAAGTAATTGGTAGTTCTTGCTGCAAATCTATATTACTCAACTCTTTTAATAAAAAATGATCTATTTTTTGTTCTGCAAAGGCTGAGCCTTTTTTCACTCCTAGATTTATTAATAAATCATCGTGTAAAAACTCTAGCAAATCTTTATAAAAAGTTTTTTGCTGATAGTTTTTAGCTCGTAACTCTACAAACAACTGACTAATTGCCGGAGCGTCTTTGGCTAATAATAAAGATAACAGTTGTTTGATATAAATTAAATTGTCTTGACCAAGATATGAGTTAATTATATTGATATCGAGCTTACCACTCTGACAAGCTAGCTCTAAATTTTTGACTGCATCACGAAAACTTCCATCAGCCCGATGAGCGATACTTATTAAATCTTTCTTCTTGTAATCAATTTTTTCTGTTTTTAATATTCGCTCCAGCGCCTTAACTATCTCTTCTTCACTAGCCTTATTAAAATCTAGTAAAGTACAACGCGACACTATTGTAGAGGGCAATTTTTGCAACTCTGTAGTAGCTAAAATAAAAACCACATGTTGAGGTGGCTCTTCTAAAACCTTTAAAAAAGCATTGAAGGCCTCTGTAGTTAACATATGCACTTCATCTAAAATGTAAACTGCCATTTTAGCTCCCTGAGGTGGTAAAACTATTCTTTCTTTTAGGAGCCTAATATCATCAATGCCTCGGTTGCTAGCTGCGTCCAACTCGTGCACCAAAAAAGATTGTCCCTCATAAACTTTTTTAGCCAAAGTCGAATTAGGATCTGGTTCTTGAAAAACTAATTTCTTCTTTTTGTTATTTTCTTTGCCAAAATATAATTGATCAACCAAATCTTCGTTTTTTTGATCATTAAGTAGCGAAGCTATGATGCGTGAAGCAGAGGTTTTGCCAGTTCCTTTGGGACCAGCAAATATTAAGGATTGGGGAATTTTGCCAGCCTTCATCATCGCCTGTAGACTCTCTCTAACCCGAGTAATATCCAGTTCAGCGATTGTTTTTGGACGATATTTACGATACCAAGCCATAAGTAATTTTAGTTTAACATATTAAAGTGTTTAATGGTCATCGTGATGATAACCTAAAAGATGCATGAGACCATGTTCTAGATAAAAATTAATTTGTTCATCTACCAACCTTCCAAAACGACGAGCAGTTTTCACTGCCTCGGGAAAACTAATCACCACATCTCCCAAATGAGGGGGAAGCTCTTTAGGCAAAGGAGTCTCTTCTAGTTTTCCCTTATCATGTTGAGGAAATGACAAAACATCAGTAGCTCCTGAATGACCAAGTTGTTCTTCATTTAACTTCTTAATCTTGCGTCCTCCAACTACGGAAATGTCGACCTGAGCGTGTTCTACACCATGTTGTTTTAAAATTTTTTCTACAGTTTGTCGAATTTTTCGACGATTAACTGGATAACGAGAACCAATAAATAAATTACTTTTAATCATATTTAATTTCTCACTGGGCAGAAACTTTAGCTGCAAAACTAATATCAATTGGACCTAAAGGAATTTTATTTTCTATATCATCAACAAATAAAAGCATCACTCTACCTCGACTATTATTTGACCAAACTTTACCCTCTCTGATTACTTCTGGTGAACCTCCAAATTGTTTTTGCACCCAAGCCGCTGGGCCAGCATCGGCTACCACTCCCACCACAGCTATTTGTTCGCTGGGATTAATCATTATCATTTTTCGATATTTATACCAAGGCTTCAGTTCTGGATAATCTTGATTCCAATTGGATAAATACATCAGTTGGACTGCAAAATAATATTTTTCTCTCATGATTGCTTCTTCACTCAATTGACCCGCCTCAGTAAACCAAGAAAAGGCTCCCCGTTTTGGTGCCATACCCGCTTCCTGATAAGCATCGTGTTTGTCCAAAGTATCACCAGGATAACGCATTAAGTGTTGTTCCCCACCCATAATACCGATACTGTGATTTAATTTTTTACCATCTAGCTCATGACGCACATCAAATCCTAAAATTAAACTTAATTGTTGTTCTAGATATAATTGAGTTTCTGTTTCTAAATGACCTGCTGGTCCACTAACATGAGAGTTTAGCTTGGCAATAATTTCCTGATACTCAGTAGCAGATAAATCCAGTGCTAAATCTTCATCTTTTTCTCGACCAGTTTTAGCATAGACAGCTTGATCGGGCAACATTTCGTTCACGACGTGAGGATTCATCATCGCCACTTGACCAGCCATCGCCAAGCCTGCCACTAGTTGTTGAGAGCCATTTTTAAGATTGGCTGTTTTCTTCTTATCCATAATTCTCTATTTTTTCTGTAGCTAAAGCTAATCTTTTTAAAATTAGTTCTTGTTCTAAAACCAACATTGTTTCAAACAGGGGTGGAGTAGCAGTTTTACCAGTCATAGCAATACGCAACATCATAAAATACTGTCCCTTATGCCAATCGTTCTCTTCCTGTAATTCTCTGATTCCTCGTTCTAGACTTTCTAAATTAAAGTCAGATAAATTTTTAATTAAATCTCTAGTTAATTGAATCTGTTTATTGAGTAAGTCCTGTTGACCATTAGCTTTTTTAAACAATAACTTCGTCTCATAGTCAATTTCTTGATAGAAAAAATTAGTTAATTCATCAAAATCAGCTAAAGTTACCAAGCGCTCATAAACCAAAGATAAAATAAGATCAAATTTCTCAAGAGGAAATTCCTCAGGAATAAATGCTTGAATTCGCTTTTTCAACTCTTCTTTAGGCAAACGACGAATGTAAATTCCATTAATCCAATTAAGTTTTTTAATATCAAACACTACCGAGTTCATGCTTAAATCACTAGGATTAAATTCTTTAATATACTCATCCAAGCTAATTATTTCTCTCTGATCAGCTGGAGACCAACCCAAAATCATTAAAAAATTAAGTACTGCTTCTGGTAAATAGCCTCGATCTAAAAAGGACTGTGCAGAAACAGTACCCTTTCTCTTACTCATCTTGCCTTTTCCGTCTGGGTTTAAAAATAGTGGAAAATGTGCAAATACCGGCATAGGCCAGTTAAAGGCTCGATATAATAAAACATGTTTTGGCGTAGAACTAATCCATTCTTCGCCCCTCATAACGTGACTAATTTTCATTAAACTATCGTCGACCACGACTGCAAGATGATAAGTAGGATAACCATCTGATTTTAATAAAACCTGATCATCAACCTGACTAGAATTAAAAGTAATCTCTCCACGCAATAAATCTGTAAAACTAATTTCTTGATTTTCTGGAACTTTCAGTCGAATTACATGAGCTTCTCCAACTGCAAGCCGCTTTTCCACTTCAGACTTTTCTAAGTGACGACAGTGTTGATCATAACGAGGTGCCTGGTGTTGATTCTGTTGTTCCTGACGAACCTTTTCTAAACGCTCTTTTGAGCAAAAACAATAATAAGCTTTGCCCTTTTCAACCAATTCTTTAGCTTTTTCTTGGTAAATACTTAAACGCTGAGACTGAATGTATGGGCCACAAGGACCTCCTTTACCCGGACCCTCATCCCAATCCAAACCATATTGTTTAATAATGTCTTGGATATTTTTTACTCCACCAGCCACCTCTCTATTTTTATCGGTGTCTTCGATTCTCAAAATAAACTGGCCTTGATGGCGCTTAGCATAGGCGTAATTTTTTAATAAAGTTGCCATACTAGCAACATGCATCTCTCCAGTAGGACTAGGAGCCATTCTAGTACGAATTGGCAACTGATTATCTTCCATAATTATTTTCTCTCCAAATAGTTGGGGTGAATAGCATTTACAAAAGCTAAAAAATTATCATCACCCTTAAAAACATAAACTGCCTGCAAAAACGGCTGATATGTAAAATCATCATAATAAGCTAATTCAACTTCACGAATCACTGCTCTTTCTAAATTTTGTCCACTAGCAACATAAGCTTCTCCTGACTGAACCATTTTCCAAGCTGATCTAACACCTCTTAATGGATAAGTTTCAAAGGTGGTGTAGTCAACTTCATGATAGTTATAATCTATTTCCACAAGAGAATTATTGCCACTAAGAGCTCCAGTAATAATTGCTGAAATTACTCCCTTTTCACCACTGGGAGTATAAATGACATAAAGATCATCAATAGGCGCTCGATTTAAATCTACTTGAACAAAATCTGCATCAGATAAAGAATAGGCAGAACTAAGTTCTCCCCCCAAAGATTTTTTATAAGTGATTTTTCCAGAACTAGTAGCCACATCTTTTGGCATCAAGCCTCCATCAGCTAGAAATTTTTTAACCCTATCACTGGCCTCAAATTCTTCAGGTAATTTGCGATTACCACCAGTCATTAATAATTCTGGTTTAGTTAAATAATTGCTACTAATAGAAAAAGTTAAAAAAGCAGCATCAATTTCCATACTCATATCAATGGGCTGGGTTTTAGTAAAACGATAAAGTTCGCCAGAAATAATTTCTGGAGAAAAAATAAAACCATATTTGGCTGCTATTTCCTTAACTTTCTGATCGGTTAACAAACTAACTGCCGGCTTAGGCATAAAAAAAACTTTTATTTGATCAACAGAATCATTCAGAGAGCCTGCCATTTCTAAAATATATTCTTTGGGTTTTTCTTCATCATCTTGATCTGGAAAATTTAAATTAGGTAAAATACCAAAACCTACTGTTGGAGGAGGAGGTCCAGGAGGATGTGTTCTCTTCCAATAATCAACAAAAAGATTCCATAAAATTCTACCTACCATTAAAGCTACTAAAGCAATTATTAAAATTTTTAGACCTACTCTACTAAAATAGTTAATATTACTTAAGCTAGGCTCAACACTAGTGTTTTTTGTTTTATTGATTAATTGATCTGACATAAAATTCACTTATTAGTATAATGGCTTCTGCCAGAGGATTCAAGCTTTTAAAAGGCCATCACTGTTAAATCTTCTTTAGGGTTAATAAATTGATAGGTATTAAATATCCAAGCCAATAGCTTTTGAGTATCTTCATAACGATCTTGACTGTTCATTAAACTGATTAAAATTTCCTTACCATTACGTCTAACTAAGGTCACTAAAACCTCACCAGCCAGATCAGTGGTTCCTGTTTTTACTCCACTCACTCCATTTAATCTTCCCAAGAGCTGATTAGTGTTAAATAACTGGTAAAAAGAGTTTTTTTGCTCAATACCATTCCCACCAAAAGAATTAATTTCCATATAAGAAGTTGAGACCAGTTCTCGTAAAAAATTATTTTTTAATAATTCTCTGGCCAAAATATTAAGATCTCTAGCACTACTTAATTGTCCAAATTCATCTAAACCAGCAGGATTGCTAAAAAAACTATCTTCTAAATTAAGTTCTTTAGCCTTTTGATTCATGGCTAATACAAAACCCTCTAAACCCCCCGGATAATTATTAGCCAAAACATAGGCGCTGTCATTAGCAGAAGAAACTAATAGTGCTGCTAACAAATCCTTAGCCATAAATCGCTCACCATTTTGCAAATTAATCCTATTACCAAGAATCTCTGTTTCCGAATCAACACTTAAAAAATCATCTAGTTGATAATAATCGATAGCCACTAGAGCAGTTAACATTTTAATAGTTGAGGCTGGATACAATTTTGATCGTGAATTTTTTTCGTATAATAGGGTGCCGCTCTCTATATCAAAGGCGTAAGCACTTTCTGCCGTTAAAGACAAATTTTCCCAAAGATAATCTTGATTAATATCTAAATTTTTATAAATTGGTATTAAACCTAAGGGTCGTAAATAGATAGCTTGTTTTTCAATGCTTTTACTTGGATAAAAAATTAGAAATAAAGTACAAAACAAAGATAGAATAATCAAAACAAATAAAAGAGATGACCAAGATTTAGACTTCACTCCTCAATTCTAACTTGATTACTCATCTGCTGTCACGCTCAATTTTAATTCAGCTAATTGCTCATCACTAACGCTGCTAGGAGCCTCCATAATGCTAGTTCTACCACTTGAAGTCATAGGAAAAGCTATAGTTTCTCTTAAGTTTTCTTCGCCCGTCATTAACATTAATAAACGATCAATGCCAAAAGCAATACCTCCATGAGGAGGTGTGCCTAATTCAAAAGCTCTCAACATGTGACCTACACTCTCTTCTATTTCTTTGTCAGTGTAACCCATAGTTTTGAAAGTAGCTCGCAAAACTTCTGGCTGATGGGCCCGTAAGCTTCCTCCTCCCACTTCATATCCATTACAAACTAGATCGTATTGAGTAGCTGTGATTTTTTCTGTTTGCTTGCCGGCCAAATGTGCCTCAATATGATCAGAGATTGGACTAGAAAAGGGATTGTGAGTAAAGGTCCAACCACTCTTACCATCCCTAACCTCGGCTTGATCACTTTTGTCAACCTTTTTGAAAAAAGGAAAATTAACTACCCAGGCAAAGGCTAAAACACCTTCTTCTTTATCTTTTTCGCTACGTAAGTCAAAACGATCCGCTCCATATTTATCCATTGCCTCCTGGTAATTAACTCTTGGGAAGCTTTGATCTTTAATTTTAACCCCCAACTGACCACAAACATCTTTCACTAAATTCTCTAAAATTTTCATAATTTCTGTTTGAGAAACAAAGCTCATTTCAATATCTAGTTGGGTAAATTCAAAACCTCGATCAGCTCTCAAATCTTCATCACGGATACAGCGAGCAAGCTGAAAGTATTTTTCAAAACCAGCTGCCATTAATAACTGCTTATATTGTTGAGGACTCTGAGGCAGTGCATAGAATTTTCCTGGTTGAAAACGAGATGGAACAATAAAGTCTCGAGCCCCTTCTTTAGTTGACTTAGTTAGCATAGGGGTTTCTATTTCTACAAAATCTTGATCTAAAAGTTTTTGGCGAAAAGCATTCACAAGCTTAGATTTTAGGCGTAAATTTTTTTGTAAACGTTGACGACGCAAGTCCAAATAACGATATTTTAAACGAACTTCTTCATTGATTTCTAATCCATCACCTTCGACGCTTATTGGCAACTCTAAACTCTTATTTAAAATCCGATAATCCTCCACAAATAATTCTATTTCACCAGTAAGCATGTCCTTATTAATTAGATTTTCTGGTCTTTTATTAATTTGTCCAACTAACTCCACCACTGTTTCACTTGTTAAGTCTTTTAATTTACCCTTAACTCCAACACATTGAATTAATCCTGATTCATCACGTAAATCTACAAAGGTAACTTTAGAGTGGTCACGTTTATTGGCAACCCAGCCAGCTAACTTTACTGTTTTTCCAAGATGATCAGGAGCCTTACTTATAGTAATTCGAGATGGAGTTGATTTTGACATAAACTGCTTTATTATAAAGCTAAATTGAACTTTTTTGCTTAAGAAATTAAAAACAAAGGAAACAAATGATGAAAAAAGAAGGCATAATCAAAGAAAATGGACTGATCGAAGAGGAAACAAATTTCATGATAAGTTTAGCAAAAATAAAAAGTTTAGCAAATGAATTGAGTAAAAAACTTAATGTTTTGTATCCGATAGCTTTAGAGCTTGTCTACGCTACTCTTTCCGATTGTTCTTCAGAAGAGGAATTAAGACGATCACTTGACCTATGAAACTTAAAAAGATTATTTTTATTACACTGATAAGTCTATTGGGTGCTTTATTGGGTTTTTTTCTCTCTCAGGAAATTTTTTCTAATAACTTAATTAATCCCTTTATCAAAAAAACTGAATTCTCTCAAAAACTAGCCCTACAAGCATATACTATCAGAAACTTGCAAAAACAAAATTTTCCCACTAGACAAGCCATTACAATAACCGGTGTCTTAGCTAGTGAAAATCAAACAGAAAAATTTATTTTCAATTATCACAGTCAGGGTAAAAATATTTCTGGTGCTCTTAACATTGCTTATCCTCAAGAACAATTAGAACAAGGTAGCACCATTGAATTAGCAACAATTATTTTATTGAGAGGTTGGGCTCCAATAGATAATTATTACATTGGCTTGGGTACAAAAAATGCAGCTCAAGCTTTTGCTCAAGCAGGCTATCTAACTTTGGCTCCAGATTTTTTAGGTTACGGTCAAAGCGATGACGATTTAACTGATACTTGGGAGGCTCGATTTATTAAGCCAATTAATGTTATTGATCTACTTAACACATTAAAAACTTATCCAGAAATTATTGTTCCAGAAGAATTGGGCAGCAGTATTCAAAAAATTAAGATTCAGCCCCAAGAAATCGGCATTTGGGCTCATAGCAATGGTGGTCAAATTACTCTGACTGCTTTGGAAATTCTACAAGAAAGTATTCCAAGCACACTCTGGGCACCAGTCACTGCTCCGTTTCCTTATTCAATTCTTTTCTACAGTGATGAACATTCAGACGAGGGTAAAGAAATGCGTAAATATTTAAGTATTTTCGAAAAGGATTATGATGTCTTTGATTTTTCTTTAACCCATCACTTGGATGCACTCCAAGGACCGTTACAAATACATCACGGAGCTAAAGATCTAGAAGCACCCATTGACTGGTCTGAGGATTTTATTAAAAAATTAGAGGCTGAAAATCAAAGGCGATCTGACTTAGATGAAACACCTATTACTTATGATTATTATCGCTACGAAGACGCTGATCACAATCTAAGGCCAAATTGGCAAACAGCCATTAATAGGGATATTAGTTTTTTTAATAGAGAACTAAAAAAGAATTAGTTTTTTCCCTCAGTTAATAATTGTCCAGATCCAGAACGATATTCCTCAATTTTATCGATTCTTTTTTCCATTTGTTTTTTACGAGTAGTTGTTAAAGTGTTGTAGTTGTTTTGTAAACTAGTGATACTGCGTCCAAATTTTTGAAACTCTTCATCAAACCTGACCCACTCATTACTAAAAGCATCGACTTGCTTAATAACTTCTTGAATTTTTTTACCCACCATAAAATTGCGATAACTTTCCATGACTGTTCTTGCCACTACCAAAAAGGTAAAGGGTGAGCAAAGAATTACTTTTTTACTTAAGGCTTCGTCAATAATCTCTGAAAATTTTTGATTGATGAAAGAAAACAACATTTCATTTGGCACAAATAAAATTGCGTAATCTAGAGTATTGCTTTCTGGAGAAATATACTCTGCTACTTTATCAATTTTAGCCTTTAAATCTCTGCCAAACTGCTGCATATAAGTCTTTTTTTCAGACTGACTTTCTGTATTAGACATTTGCTGAACAGCTGCATAAGGAAACTTAACATCAACTGGCACATTTCTATTATCTGGCAATAAAAGTGTAATGTCCGGTTTCAAATTAGAGCCTTTTTGTTTACTTTGGCGCAGATAGTGTTGTCCTTCTTGAAAACCGCTGGCTTGTAGTAAATCTTCAATAATTCGCTCTCCCCAAGCTCCACGCTTTTGATTATTACTAATCATGCTAGTTAACTTATCTGTTGAGACCTTGAGTTCTTTAGTCAGATTACGATGATCTTCAATGGCCGTAGTAACACCACTAATTTTATCAATTTGCTTCTTTTCAATTTCTCTTATTTCTTTTTGTTTCTGATTTAAATCTTCCTGCAATTGTTTAACCAGCTTTTCAATAGTAGCTTGCTTATTAGCCAAATCAGTTTTTAATAGGTTTTGTTCACTTTGTAATATGTTTTTGCTTTGTTCTGCAATTTTATTAGCCGTCATTCCAAAGACCTTATTGACAGCCGTTTCTAATTTTTCATCTAAAACCTGGTCTTCTTCTATCAAGTTAGCTTGCTTTTTTAACAAAAAATAGACTAAAAAAGAAACAAGAATAATTAGTAAAATTAAAGAAATAATAATGACAAGATTCATATAGTTTCAGTATACTAGAACTATGAAGACTACCCAAGCTCTAAAAAAAAACCGAGGCAAATCAAGATTAAAAAAAGAAAAAGCAATTAAAATAAAAAAAGAACGTCCAATAATCGACTTTTTTTTAGGATTATTAAGTCTTGTTTTATTAATTTCACTAATGTTTTACAGTTCTCCCAACGACATTGCAAACATTATTTTGCCCAACTCTTATTTGCCCTTTTTGTTTTTAATATTTTTTACCAGTTTTTTTCTTTTAAAGTTTGTATTTATTAAGCAACGCCTAGCTTTTTGCATAGCTTTTAATCTAGTAATACTGTTGTTTATTTATTTACAAAACTTAAATTTTAATTATTATTTATTTATCATTTTGGCAACAGCACCATTGATCTGGTTAATCATTAACCAGATCGAGAAAAGACTGTTATAATGGGGGGTCCTATGAGTCAAACTTTTTATATTACTACTACTTTGCCTTATGTTAATGCAAAACCTCATATCGGTTTTGCTCTGGAAATTGTAGCCGCTGATGTAATCGCTCGTTACCATCGAGAAATTCTTAATCAAGAAGTAGTTTTTAACACCGGTACCGATGAACATGGGCAGAAAATTATCAATCAAGCTCAAAAAGCCAATCTAGACCCTCAAAACTTCTGTGATCAACAAAGTAAACAATTCCAAGATTTAAAAGAACAATTAGATTTAAGCAGCAATCATTTCATTCGTACTACTAATCCCAAACACATGGCTGCTGCCCAAAATTTTTGGCAACGCTGTTATGCAAAAGGCGACATTTATAAGGCTACTTATCCAATCCAATATTGTGTTGGTTGTGAATTAGCTAAAACAGCTAGTGAGCTAGTAGGTGGTCGCTGCCCCCTGCATCCTAAACAAGAATTAGAACTGCGAGAAGAAGAAAATTATTTTTTTCGTTTTAGTCGATATCAAAAAGATTTGCTGAAACTTTATGCTTCTCAAAATGATTTTGTTAAACCAAGTTCTCGACTTAAAGAAATAAAATCCTTTGTTGAAGCTGGTTTAGAAGATTTTAGCATCTCTAGATTAAAGAAGAATATGTCTTGGGGTGTGCCGGTTCCAGGAGACGATGAACACGTCATGTACGTTTGGTTTGACGCCTTAGTTAACTATGTTTCTACCCTAGGCTGGCCAGATAATTTAGACAAATTTCAACAGTTTTGGCCAGGTGTTCAAGTAGCTGGTAAAGATAATTTACGTCAACAAGCAGCGATGTGGCAGGCTATGTTACTCTCCGCCGACCTACCCAACTCTCAACAAATTCTTATCAATGGTTTTATTGGAGTTGATGGTCAAAAAATGAGCAAATCATTGGGTAACGTCATTAGTCCTAGTGACATGATTGAGCACTACGGTACAGATGCTACCCGATATTTATTAATTAAATTAGGTGTTTTTGGAGAGGACATGGATGTTAGTTGGCAAAAATTTGATACCACTTTTAATGCTTTTTTAGCTAATGGACTGGGGAATCTCTGTTCACGACTAGCTAAGATGGCAAATTCAGCAGAATTAAGTATCGATTATCATGCTAAATTACCCACTGGTTTTGCAAAAACTATGGACAATAAAGATATAACTCAAGCTTTGAATATTATCGACCAAGGATTGAGCGAAATTGACCAATATTTAGCTTTAGAAAAACCCTGGTCAATTGAAGGAAGTAAAAAAGAAGAAATTTTAATTAAAGCTATTCAAAAACTGTTGGATTTTAATTTAGCTTTACAAGTTTTTATGCCTTCAACAACTAAAATAATCAATGATAGATTCAACCAGCAAAAAATACGAGCTTTCGAACAAGGTCTCTTTACCAGAATAAAATAATGCCAATTTTTGACACTCATTGCCACTACAACCTAGAGCCCTTATATAGTGGTCAAGCTTTTTGTTTTAAAATAGATAAAAACGACTCACTTCTTAAAAAAAACTGGCAGGACCATTGGCTAGAAGCACAAAATAACGATATTCAAAAAACTTTAATTCCAGGAGCTGGTCTAAACAGCAGTCAATTAGCTGTAGAAATTGCTAAAAAAGATCAAAATCTATATGCCAGTGTTGCTGTTCATCCACTTCGAGTGGAAAAGATAGCGCTTAAGAAAGCGATTGCTACTATTGAGCAATTAGCTGAAGAAAAAAGTGTAATAGCAATTGGTGAAACTGGCTTAGATTTTTTTCATTTTTCAAAAAAAGATGATTTAAATAAGCTACAAAACATTAAACAAGCTCAAGAAAAACTATTTATTGAGCATATTAAATTAGCCATAAAAAAGAAAAAAACACTTATTATTCATGCTCGTGATCAAGGTGAAGAGGGCTATTGGCGCATCTTAGAAATTTTAAAGGAATACTGGCCAGCTAAAGAAAACATTATCTTTCATTGTTTGTCAGGTCCTATTGATTACATTAAAGAAGCTATGACTATTGAAAATAGTTATTTTGGTTTTGATGGTAATTTAACTTTTAAAAACGCTAAAAATTTAAGAGAAATGTTTCAATTAATTCAAAGAGAAAAAGCTGATAAAATTTTGCTAGAAACCGATGCTCCATATTTAGCACCAGTACCTTATCGTGGTCAAATTTGCCAACCAAAAATGATAAGTCACCTTGCTAATTTTGTTAAAATTAACTTAAAAGCAAATTTGGATCAAATTTATCAAAATTCTTTAGCCGCTTTTAATTTGCCAAGTAATTCAGAAAAAAATAATGATTAAAAGATATTTTCGCCGCCATCCAATTCGTACTCAACGAGCACTAGAAATTTTACCTGGACTTTTTTCTTGGTTTTGGATTCTATTTCCCATTTGGGGTTCCTTCATAATTCCAAAATTTGTGGCTTATTATGTGATAATCTTTGCTGTTTACTGGCTTTATAGGTCAATTAATTTGGCTATTTTTGCCACCATAGCTCAAATTAAAGTGAAAAAAAATAGTAAAAATGATGTCTTATCTAAACTTAAGAAACAGTTTCCAAAGCGCTGGCGAGAAATCCACCACCTGATTATCATTCCTACCTTCCAAGAACCTTTATCCACTTTAGAAAATACCTTATCAGGACTCAGTAAACAAAGTTTTCCTCCAAAAAATATTCATATCATGCTTTCTTTTGAAGAACGAGAAGGTAGTGAAGCAGACAAGAAAGCAAAAATATTAAAAGATAAGTTTGCTAACGTTTTTGGGCACCTTTGGTCAACTAAGCATCCAGATATTCCTGGGGAAATTAAAGGTAAGTCCTCCAATACTGCCTGGGGCGCTAAGAAAGCTAAAAAACTTTTAGTAGATGAAGCTGGTATAGCTCTAGAAAACATTACTATCACTAGTGAAGATGCTGATGCAATCCTGCATCCTTTTTATTTTTCTTATTTAACACATAGTTTCTTGACCAGTAAAAAACCTTACAATAAAAGTTGGCAAGCGGGTATTTGTTTTTATAATAATATCTGGCAAGTACCAGCTCCAATCAGAGTTTTAGCTGCCACTCAATCTGTTACGCAAATTTATATCTTAGCTAGACGTGATCGTTTAATTAATTTCTCTACTTATTCTGTTTCTCTCAAACATATAGAAGATATCGGTTACTGGGATACAGATGTTATTCCAGAAGATTATCGTTTGTTTTTTAAGTCTTATTTTGCTAAAGATGGCGATTTTGAAGTAGAACCCATCTTCTTACCTATTTATGCTGATGCCGCCCAATCAACTGGTTTTTGGAGTAGCATGCGCAACCAATATGAACAAATTAAACGCTGGGCCTGGGGAGTGAGTGACGATGCCTACATTATTCGTCACTTTGTTCTTAATGACAGAGTACCTTTTATCGATAAAAGCATTAGAGTTTTAAAAGTAATTGAAGATCATTTTTTATGGCCCGTTAACTGGTTTGCTATTACCGTCTCTGCCATGCTACCTCCACTGCTCAATGAGCAGTTTGGTCGTACCATTATCGGAAAAACGCTACCTCAAGTTTCTTCTACACTACTAACTTTGTCTATGATATCAATGCTTGCTATTTTTATTATTGATGCCAAAAATAGACCACCTAGACCTAACAAGAATCTGTGGTCTTATATAACTCAACCACTTGAGTTCCTATTAATTCCTCTTGTGGGTTTCTTTTTTAGTGCGCTACCAGGAATAGATGCTCATACTAGACTGATGTTTGGAAAATACATGGAATATCGAGTTACAGAAAAAGTCTCTAATCCTGAGAAGAATTAGATCACAAAAACGGCACTTGCGCTGTTAGCACTTTTCCAGATAAAATTAGCTTTATGTCAATCAAAAAAACCCTTAAAAAAATTGATGTGTTTTTAGATCATCAAACAGCTCTACTTTTAAACTTGTTCTTAGTCGTAATTCTTAGAATACCAAACTTTTTTGAACCTTATTGGTATGGGGATGAAGCTATTTATCTAACAATTGGTAATGCACTAAATAAAGGTGGTCAACTCTACAGTACAATTATCGACCACAAAACCCCCTTAATTTATCAGTTAGCCAGAGTACCCAATCAGTTTTATTTTCGTCTGCTAAATTTGGGCTGGATGTTGGTGACAACTACTGCCTTTTGGCTTTTTGCTAAAAAACTCTTTAAAAAAAACTTACCCAGCTTTCTTGCCACTTTAATCATGGTTTTGCTGACTACTTTACCTTGGTTGGAGGGTCATATTCCTAACGGAGAATTGTTTGTCATGGGTTTCGTGATGGTAGGAGCACTTTTATTTGCACACACTAAAGTTTGGAAAAATTTCTTTAGTAAAAAAATCACTTGGCCGAAAGCAAAAAGAAAAGAGAGTGTGTTATTGTTTGTTTCAGGCTTATTTTTCTCCTTAGGCATTTTAACCAAAGTACCTGCTCTACTCGATTTAACCGGTTTTCTGGCCATATTTGCTTTGTTACTTTTATCAGACATGCTCTCAATTAATAAAAAGTTTGAAGATTGGAATAAAACTCTGCAACAGTTGTTTTGGAGAATTTTAATATTCTCTTTAGGCATCATGCTACCAATTGTGATTTCCATTCTTTATTATCAGTTTTTTGCTTCTATTCAAGATTATTTGGATTATGGTTTGTTATATAATCTGCGATATAGCCAATCTTGGCAACTAAACCTTAATTCCGCTTTTCTTAATTTTTCTTTTTCTCTGTTGGGAAAAACCTTATACTTTTTTGCTTTTACAATACTCATTGCTTTAAACACTAAAGAACTTAGTAAACGATTTCAATTCATTAGTGTTTGGTTTGTAGCCTCACTTTACTCAAGTTTACTGTCTAGTCGCCCCTATCCCCACTATTTTATCCAAATGGTTCCACCATTTGCCCTAATGCTAGTGGAGGTCTTCCTTGAATTGAAAAACAAAAATAGAATTAAAAATTTTAAAAGCATCGCCAGTGGATTGGGTTTGGTTGCTCTAACAATTTATATTATGCTTTTGTTTAATTTTAGACCCTATTCAACAAGTAAGTATTACTCTCAGTTTTGGAAAATGGTCAGCGGTCAGATCACTAAGGAAGAATATGACTATAACTTTAATGGCCTAGTCAGAGATAATCAGAAAGTAGCAAAATTGATCGAAGAGTTGGGATTAGAAAAAATCTTTATTTGGGGAACCAATCCCATGCTTTATGCTCAAACCAAGACCGTTCCCAGCTCTCGCTTTACAGTAGCTTTTCATATTAAAGATTTTGAAGATTATGATCGCACTCTAACTCAAATTAAAGAGGAAACACCTCGATTAATAGTGGTTATGAGAAATGATCAAGATACTTTTCCAGATTTAAACACCTATCTCAAAGAAAACTATTTAATAAATTCTGAATTTCAACACATGAACCTTTATCTTAGAAAATAGTCTCTTAAAGAAAAAGGTTTATAATACAATCATGGATATAAGTTTCAAAGAGTCTTCTAGTAGAAAGAAAAAGTTTAAATATTTAACTTTTTTGCCCAAAAATTTGCGCCAAATAGCTTTATATAGTGTAATTTTTAATTTATTAACCATAATTTTTTCGTTGATCTTTTACCCATCGCTTCAAGAAAAGATCCCTTTGTTTTATTCTTTGCCAGAAACCCAACAATTAATCAATAAAGAATTTATTCTAATTCTTCCTGTACTGGCTTCAATAATTAATACCATTCATTTTTTAATTATTAAGAACTTTAAAAACGCTCACCCAACTATTTTGCAAGTATTTTTATTAAGTACCGTAGCACTACAAGTTTTAATTTTTGCTGTCTCTTTAAGATTAGTTATTATTTTAAATTAATTTATGTGGCCATTAATAGTTAGCTTCCTTATTAACCTAAGCATAACACCTTTAATAATTGCTCTTTATCGTAAACATAATTGGCTTGATGATCCAAAAAAAAACTCTCACATTAAAGTTACTCACACCAGTAGCGTTCCTAGAGGTGGTGGCTTAGCGGTTTTCTTAGCAATTTTTTTTAGTGCCATAATCTTTCTTAATTTTGATCGTTATTTGTTTGCCATTTTTTTAGGAGCTTTAATTTTAACCATAGTTGGTATTTTAGACGATATTTTTGATATTAGTCCTTATTGGAGGTTATTAAGCGGTCTCTTAGCTACATTAATTATTGTTGGTGCTGGTATCGGTATAGCTTACGTTAGCAACCCTTTTGGTCCAGGAGTTATTCATCTCGATCAGCCTCAGTGGCGTTTTTTCTTGTTTGGTGAATTTAGAAGCATTTGGTTATTATCCAGTACCTTTGCTGTTTTTTTTATTATGTGGAACATGAATATTATTAATTGGTCAAAAGGGGTTGATGGTCAACTACCTGGATTTGTAATGGTTGCCTGTTTATTTATTGCTGTTTTAGCCAATAGCTTTCAGGATGCCCCTAGTCAATTTAATGTGGCTCAATTAGCACTAATTGTTTCAGGAGCATTTGCTGGCTTATTATATTGGAATTTTTATCCACAAAAAATTATGCCTGGTTATGGTGGAGGTTCTCTGGCCGGTTACTTTTTAAGTGTGCTCGCCATTCTTTCTGGAGCTAAGGTAGCAACCACCTTAATGGTTTTAGCAATTCCAAGTGCCGACGGACTTTTTACAGTAGTTAGAAGAGTTTTGGCTGGTAAATCACCCTTTTGGGGAGATCGTGGACACCTGCATCACAAGTTAATGGATAATTTTGGTTGGGGAAAACGTCGCATTAGTCTTTTTTATATCGCTAGTAGTTTTCTTTTGGGATTTTTATCTTTATTCCTCAACACTACCGGTAAAATCATTACCATTGTTATAGTTAGTTGCTTTGTCTTCGCTTTTTTGATTTATAATAAGTTTAAAAGCAATGTCAATCACAGATAATACCTTATTCTTAATAATTAAAACTGCCAGGCCCAAACAGTGGTTAAAAAATTTGGCTTTGTATGCCTCCTTGGTTTTTTCAGGGTTCTTCTTTTTCAAACCTGAAACTGGACCATCTTACTTCTGGATGGTCACCTATGCTTTTGCTATCTTTTGTCTACTGACTAGTAGTACTTATATCTTAAACGATTTAATTGATATTGAAGCTGACCGTAAACACCCCTTCAAAAAAAATCGCCCCCTTGCTTCTGGAAAATTAGCAATTCCAATAGCCATTTTTGCAATTGCTTTTTGTTGGGCTGTGGTCTTTTGGTTAAGTTTATCCTTACCAATTGTTTTTAAAATTTTACTCTTTGCCTATTTAATCCTACAACTTGCTTATTCAAGCTATCTTAAACAAATTGCTATTTTCGATATTATTTCCATAGCTGGTGGTTTTTTAATCAGGGTTTATGCAGGAGCAGTGGTAGTCAACTTACACATGAGTGTTTGGTTTTTACTAACGGTAATCTCTATGTCTCTGTTCATGGCTGTTGGAAAAAGACAAAGTGAGAGAACTCTAATGACTGAACACAAATTATCTTTTGCTAGAAAAAGCTTAGACACCTACAGCATCCGTTTACTAGATCAATATACTAGTATTTTTGCAACGTCTACTTGGCTAACCTATGCTTTATTTGCCTTTCAAAATTCTCCAGGCGATGGCTTACATTTACTCTATGAACATTTTCCTAATTTAGTAATTAATTTACCACGCACTCTTCAATCCCAAAAATTATTAATGTTAACTTTACCTTTTGTAATTTTTGGCATTATGCGTTATCTACAACTTGTTTATGAAGAAAATCGAGGCGAGGCGCCAGTTGATGTTTTGATAAAAGACAAAATTCTGCTAGTTACTGTTTTTATTTGGTTTGTTGGCGTAATGTTTGTAATATATGCCTAATTTAATTGAAGTTGTTGATTAATAAAATCAACTACTAGATTAATTGGCAAACCATGTGTAAAAGCAGTTAAATTTCCTTCAGAAGAAAGCAATAAGGCCATTCCAGCATCATAAGCTGGGCTAAAAGCAGCCGACCAAGTTAAAACTGGTTGGTGGGTAATATAATTTTCAATTTCACTCCTTAATAATTTACGAAAACGAAGTTTTGTCGTCACACTATTATTTTTAATAATTTTTTGTTCGCCATTTTGATAAATAAAAGCATATCCAGTAATAGCTTTAATTTCTTGACCATTTTGTAATTCTAACATTTGACGCGCCTCTGATTTGTTTTTGGGTTTCTCTAAAATTTTCCCCTTACATAAACAAAAAGTGTCCGCAGCAATAATAATGGATTCTCCATTAATTTTTTTTGCTACTGTTTCAGCCTTGGCTAAAGCGATGCGCTTGGCTTTATCTTTAGGATTTTTAAAAGAAATGGCTGCTTCATCAATTGCAGCTGGCAATAATTTAAAATTATAAGGTAGGGTGGCCAAAAGACTTGCCCTTTGTGGCGATTGTGATGCTAAAATAAACTGCATAACTTAACAATTATACAAAAATATGCTACAAAGATAAAATATGAAAATAAGTAAAGCAGTGATTACTTGCGCTGGATTTGGTACTAGATTCTTACCCATCAGTAAAACTATTCAAAAAGAAATGTTGCCAATTTTAGATCGACCATTAATTGATTATGTGGTAGATGACTGTATTAGAGCTGGCATTACCGATATTATTTTTGTAATCAGTGAACATAATTATCAAGTTCTTCATTACTATCGAGAAAACCAAAGATTACATCAATACTTACAAAAAAATAATAAACTTGAACTTTACGATTCAATTAAACAATTACATCAAAAAGCCAATTTTCATTTTGTCAGACAACCTGATGCTGAAAATTATGGAACAGCTGTACCAGTTCAGTTAGCTAAAGAATATTTAAAAGATGAAGAGGCTTTTTTAGTCCTAATGGGTGATGACTTCATCTATAACCATAATGGTCATAGTGAAGTGGCAGCAATGATTAAAACTTTCGAAGAATCCGGTGCGAAAGGTTTAGTGACTTGCATTGAAAAACCAGAAGAGATGCTGCATCGCTACGGAATTGCTAAACTAGCTAGTGAAAATAATTTCCGCTATTTACAAGCTTTAATTGAGAAACCAGCACCAGGAGCTGCTCCTTCTAATTTAGCTAATATCAGCAAATATATTTTGCCTAAAACGATTTTTGATTTAATCAGCGTTCAACAACCTAATCCTCAATCAGGAGAACTTTATATCACGGACACCATCAGTCAACTGGCTCTTACTGAAAAGGTTGTTATTCATCAACCTAGCGGAGAATATCTTGACGGAGGTTATCCATTAGGTTGGTTGTTAGCCAACCTTAATGTTGCTAAAAATAATCCAGAGATTTGGACCGCCATCAAAAAATTTGTAAATAACTAATACTAATAAAACTATTTAATCGTTTCTTGAGTGTTGTTTACTTTCTAACCAACGTTCAATGTCCATAGCTGCCATGGCTCCTGAACCAGCTGCTACTACTGCTTGACGATAACGAAAATCAGTAACATCGCCAGCGGCAAAAACTCCTTCGATTGAAGTCATCGTGGGAAAAGCAAGTTGCTTTTTGTCTTCTGGACATTTACCCTCTAACTTTATGCTTTCCTCACAACCGTATTGACAAGTCAATAAATAAGATCGATCATTCATTTTTAATTGATCAATAAACAAGCCAGTATTTGGTTGATAACCAATAGCTACAAAAACACCATCAGCAAGAAGAGTTCTCTCTTTAGTTGTTTCTAAAATTTTCAAGCCAGTCACTTTTTGTTCATCACCCATTATTTCTTTAACCTGAGTATTCCATAAAATTTTTATTTGTGGATTGTTTATAACTTGTTTTTGAAGAATCTTACTAGCTCGAAACTGATTTCGACGATGAACAATAGTTACTTCTTTAGTAAATCTAGTTAAAGCTAAAGCATCTCCCAGTGCTGTATCACCTCCACCAATTACAAAAACTTTTTTATCCCGATAAAAAGCCCCATCACAAACCGCACAAAATCCCACTCCTTTGCCCAAGTATTTCTTTTCACCAGGAACACCCAACATCATGTGGTTGGCTCCAGTTGCTATTAATAAAACTTGAGTACTATAATTTGCTTCACTTTCTTTTTTGATCTTTTGAGTAGCTTCAAATAATTCCTGACCCCTCAATTTTTGAAAACTTTCCAACTCCATATTTTTGGGCAAAGTAGTCCAAATTCGAAAGGGTTTTTTACTTAAATCTACTGCTGTAACCTGTTGGTGAAGAAGTTCTGTGTCAAACTTTGCCGCCTGTTTTTGTAAATTGATCATAAACTCTGGACCCCTCATCCCATCGGGGAAACCAGGAAAATTCTCAACATCTCTAGTAAACATTAATTGACCGCCCATGTTAAAACCACTAAACAAAACTGGTTTTAATAGTGCTCTACCCAAATAAATACCAGCTGTTAAACCAGCGGGACCAGAACCAATAACAGCAATTTTTAAATTTTTCATAAATAGTCTATCTATTAATAATTAATTTAGTATCACGTTTTTAAGCTAGAGCTTCTTCGATAATTTTCTTATAAGCATCCTCACCAGGAAAACCAATTTTACGATCAAATTCTACCATTTGGCCACCATCATCTTTTTTGAAAATGATAACTGTTGGTACGCTCATTACATTAAACTGCATAGCTATATCACGAGCCTCATCAATATCTAATTTAGCAATCAAAACCTTATCCTTATATTCCTCTGCTAATTTATCAATAACTGGTGCAGCCATTTGACAAGGTCCACACCACTCAGCAAAAAAATCCACAAAAACAGGAGTTTCTGCCTTATCAAGAGCACTTTGAAAACTTGTGTTATCTAAATGTTGTGCTGACATAACAGCCTTTCTTTTTAACTTAATACTTTAATAATTCCTTAAGAATAGCATCTAATTGTTGACTGTCTTTGTTTCTAGTGCAACGACTAGCTGCTGAACCCAAAATATCTCTAGCTACTCTAGAAAGTGAATTACGAGCAGCAGTAATTTGCTGGGCAATTTCTATACAGGGACGTTCCTCTTGATATATTCTAATCAAGCCATCAATTTGCCCACGAATTCTTTTTAATTGAATAAGCGTTTTATCACTTCCAGATAAACTTAGTTTATTTTTTTTCAGGGACATGATTTCATTATACCCTGTGGGGGTATGTTAACAAGAGTCAATTTTAAATGAAATTAATTTTTGATTTGACCCTGTTTTTCAATAATTTTATTTAATAACTCATCAAGGCGTTTTTCTTCTGCCTCACTTCTTTTATTTTTCTTATCAAGTTGAGCTATCTCTTCATTAATTTCCTCAATCTCCGCATGAACAATATCTTTTTTAACTTGAGACAAAGCATAAGTCCATTCTTTTTTTATATCAGCAGTTTTAATATTTTTTTGAAATTCTGGATTTAATAAAAATTCCATTAACTTTTCCTTTAAATCCTCCGCTAGTTTTTTGGTAAACTTTTCCAAGTTAAAACTACTCATATCTTTAGACAAAATTTCCAAAATGTTAGAAATACCAGGAGTTTGAAAGTTTAAGGACAAAATCTTCTTAACTTCTTCCTCAAAATCTTTCACATCTAATTGAAATAATAGAAATATTAAATATTCCTCCATTTTTTCTTGATGAGTTTTAGTGATTTTAGTTTTCTGTTCTTTAACTACTTTTTTTTGCTCTTTTTTCTGACCAAAGCGATCAATATCTTCTTTAATCAATGCTACTTTGACATTTAACTTTTCTGCTAATTTCTGCAAATAGAATTCTTTTTCAACTGAGTGATCAATAGAATTAATAACTAAAGCCAAATCATTGATAATTTTGCGCTTACCGTCTGGTGAGCTTGGATCATGTTTGGCTAGGGCTATATCCAGTAAAAAACTATAAACTGACACAGCTTGGTCTATAGCTTGGCGCCATAATTTTGGTTCATGACGAGCAAAATCGTCAGGATCTTTAAGATCAATCGAACCAGCAAGTTTATTGAGAGATTTAACATCAATAACTCTTAAATCTATTTCTTTATCTTTAATTAATGAGATGGCTCTTTTAGTGGCCTTAATACCAGCCTCATCCTGGTCAAAAGCCAAAATAATGGTTTGAGCTACTCTGGCTATAAGTTCTATTTGCTCCTTAGTTAAAGCACTCCCCTTTACAGCCACAACATTGTTGACGTGAGCCTGAGCTGAAGAAATTACATCAAATTCCCCCTCGACTATTACGAGGCTATTATCTTTTCTAATTTCTCTAAAAAGTTCGCTATAACCATAAAGTAGTTTTGATTTATGATACAAACTAGTTTCTGGACTATTAATATATTTAGCTTCTTTAATTTTTGGATCTAGAACTCTTCCAGAAAAACCCACCACTTGTCCCCGGTGATTTTTCAAAGGAAACATTAGGCGCCCTCTAAAACGATCATAATAACGATTACCTCTACCCTTAATGATTAGGCCAGTTTTAGCAATCAGATCTAGCGGATATTTCTTTTTCAAATGCAAGTATTTAATGAGTGCATCCCAACTATTCATAGAATAACCCAACTGAAACAAATTGATCGATTGACTGTTGGTTCCTCTATCTTTCAAGTAGGCTAGTGCAGTTTTACCAGCTTCGTGCTCGGTCAATAAGTAGTGATAGTATTCTTTAGCTAAATTCAAAATAGCTAACAATTGCTCTCGCTCTTCATCTTCACTGGTACGATTAAAATCCTTGAGAGTGATGGCTGCGCGATCTGCTAAAAATTTCAACGCCTCATAAAAAGTCATGCCATCATAACTTTGTAAAAAGTCTAAAACATCACCAGTAGCTCCACAACCAAAACAACGATAGCGCTGCATTTCTGGATGAACAAAAAAGGAGGGAGTTTTTTCATTATGAAAAGGACAAGGAGCCTTAAAACTGCTACCAGAAACTTTTAAATCAATTTTTTCACCAATTATCTCAACAATGTTGTTTGCGTCTTTAACCTCTTGAATTTGGGACATCTTTAGCTGTAAAATATACTTTTTATTGAGAAAAGTCAATTTGCAATAGAATTAAGACTGGTTACCCCATCTTTAGACATCTGAATTGCTTGTTCAAAAATTTGATAAGTCCAGTTATTCGTATCTGGATCAAAAGTAAAATCAATTTTTAACAACAAGCCTTCTTGAGTTTCAATGGAAAAATATTGATCAAAAACAAAATTGCCTAAAGAATAATAAATGGTCTTGCCTTGATAAAGCTCTTTGTTTTGCACCACGTGGGGATGGCCGCCAATAATTAAATCAGCTCCAGCTTCAATAAATTCATAAGCTAAATTAACAATTGACTGATTAGCTGTTGGAACATATTCGTTTCCCCAATGAACAAAAAGTAAAACTAGATCAGCTCCCTGATTTTGAACCTCAATTAAATCACGCAAAGTTTTATTTTTTGCTTCAGTAACAAATTGGTTGTAACTAATTAAGGCAATCTTCTGTCCAAAATATTCTAAAAAAGAATAGCGCTGCCAATCTTCACCAACACCCACATCGCCAAAATAAACTAGATTAGCTTGTTCCAAATACTCTTGAGTACTATTTAAACCATTGCGACCAAAATTTAAAATATGATTATTGCCCAAATTTAGAATACGCAAATTATTTTGTTGTAAAACTGGAATAATTTCTGGTGAAAAAGTGAAAGTATAATTGCCAGGACCACCCGGCAAACTATATTGACTAACTGATTTTTCTTGAGTAATAGGCCCCTCTAAATTAGCCAAGGCATAGTCGGCACTATTTAAAAAATTGCTTAGATCTTCATCAAAAATAAAATCATAACTGCCCCTCGTTTCAGCTTTAGTGCGAATATGACGATCAAACATTAAATCTCCACCAACAATCATAGAAAAACTTAAAGGCGCAGAGCTTGGAATCGGTTCTGGTTCGGCAATCAAAGAAGAATTAGTAGATTTTTTAAACTGCTTTTGCGATGAATGAAAAAAAACTTTTAAACTAATAAAGATTAACAAATACAGCAAAGTAAAAAAGGATAAAAAAACTAATAAAAATAAATATAATTTTTTTTGCAGATAGCTTATTTTAACCGACAAAACCAAGATTGGCTAATAGCTGTAAAACCCTGATGTTCATACCAGTTTTTAGCATAAGACTGGCTAATAGTTTCTAGATAAACTCTAGTTACTCCCAAAGTCTTTAATTTTTGTAAATATTGATTGAGCAGTAAAGTTCCTAGATGAAAATCACGCTTTTCTTGACTAACAATTATTTCCCAAATAAAAGCAGTTTTTGCTAAATATTCCCCTAATACTAAAGCTATTGCTTGTTCTCGCTCTTTTGCCAAAAAAATTAAACCATTATCTTTTTGCGCGTCCCTGTAAACTTGTTTTAAGTAAAAAAACCAATTAATTTCTTGAGGAGAACGATAATAATCAGGCAAACTTTGATAATGAAAATTGGCTTGTTCAAGCAATAATTCTTTGACTGGTTTTTTATTATTAATCTCTGTGACAAAAGTAAAATCAGTCATCACCAAAGATAAGGTGCTTAGGTCTTCTAAATTAAACTTCAGCTCTGTTAAGGCTGGTTTAAAATTTTTATTAAGCAAAAATCTACTAAATTTTTTAGCTTCAGCCGGCAATATAATTTCAATTTTTGCTAAAGCTTTTTTTTTAGCAAACGCTATTGCTTTATCTAGTTCCCGTTCGAGTTCTTCTAAACTCTTTAGTCGCCAATCCAATTCCAACCAACGATTATCTCGTAAACAATAATCATCCACTTTTTTAATATGATAAGAAGTTATTTTTGACACAAGCTAGTTATTAATTAACCTATCCAATAAAGTATAAAAACTTAAGCCGTGAAGCTGCAAAATACTAGCGATTGCACAAGTTCCACTCGGACCAAGGGCAGGGTTGACGTTTACATCAATTAAATAATGGCGGCCTGCCTCATCTAAACGAAAATCAAATTTAGCATAATCCTCAATTTTAAGAATGCTAAAAGCAATTTTTATATCTTCTTTAACTGCTTCGGGCAAGTCATATTTTTCGTAAGTAATGGTTTTTTCGGTACTCAACCAATTATCATCAAAAGTAACAATCTTTTTGAAAGGATTGTTATCAGCGCGATGAAAGATTTTTTCGGCTGCATAAATTTTAGTATTTCCGCCTTCAACCACTACCACCGTAATTTCACGACCGGCAATAAACTCTTCAAGTAAAATTGCTTGCTTGTAATTTTTATATAAAAAATCAATTTGCACTTTAGCCATTTTGTCATCAAAACAAACCGAAGTCTCAGACACCTCCAGAGAACCATGGTTCTCATTAAGCTTAACAAAAATCGGAAAATCCAATTCTTCATCAATCTCATCGCCTGCATGCTTTATTAATTGATATTTAGGAGTGGTTATTCCATACTGCTCGAGCAATGATTTGGTTAAATATTTATTGGCATTAATCGAACTAGCTAACATACCACTGCCGGTATAAGGAATTTTTAACAATTCAAGCGTTGCCGGTATGCTAGCCGCCAAATATTCTTTGCCGTAGACAGAATCTACTAAATTAATTACTTTGTCGGGTTTAAAATCGACTAGAGTTTCATTTAATCTAGCATCTCCTGGAAAAATCTCTACCTGATACTCTTTATCCCGTAAAATTTCAGCAATTAATTTAGCTCGACCCTTTACCTCAGCTTCAGTAATATACAGCTCTTCAGTTGGAAAATATTTGCGTTGAGCATCAGAATATAAAATGGCAATTTTTTTGATAGAAGAATTTTTTTTATTTTTTTCTGTAAGCATTAACTTTCGATTATATATCAATGTTATAATTAATTAATATGAACAAAAAAGACGAAAAAGCAACTATTAAAAAAAACATTAAACAGCCAGCGCTTGGTTTTTTAGAATTTATTCGTGAACAAGGAGTGGTGGGTCTAGCAGTTGGTTTTATTTTAGGAGGCTCAATTCGAACAGTAGTTGATTCAATAGTTAATGATTTGATTAATCCTCTTTTAGGTCTTGTTTTGGGTACTGTTGACTTCTCTAATGCTGTTTGGCAAATTGGTTCGGCCCAAGTAGCTTGGGGAAATTTTGTTGCTACTTTAATAAACTTTACAATTGTGGCTTTTGTCGTTTATTTTGGGGTTAAGGGTCTACGTTTAGAAAAACTAGACAAAAAGAAATAAGTTTAACTAGAATATTCAACTAATACTGATTTTTCTTGTTTGAGTTGCTTGAATAAGAGATACCCATAAGCAAAAACTAAATCTCCCATCAGAGTTCGTCCATAAAAAGGCAGAGCTAATAAATAACACTGAAACAGCGCCTCTAAATTTTTAGGATACCAATTCAACCACACCCCAAAATTAGATATTAAAAAAAATAAAAAAGAAGCTAGAGGAATAAAAAACAATTGTTTTTTAATTTGTCCACGGCTCAAATATCCCAGAATTGGATAAATAGTAAAAGCTAAATACACCCAAATTTGACCGCTATACAAACCACCATAAAAATAATCAAAAAGGATAATTGAAATAAAATAAAAAATTGGCTGACTAGAAAAAAATCCAAAACTACCCAAAGGAGTAAAATTAGCTGGTAAAATTTTAACTATTCTTATAGCTAAAACACCCAATGCACTTACTAAGTTATTTTTTAATTGCTTCATATCTTAATTCAATTATATCGCCTTCATTCAGCATAATATCTTGTATGCCAACCAAAGAACTCTCATCATTCACATAAATTGCCCAAAAATTATCTTGATCCCCCCTTAAACCATTTATTTCTTCAATAAAAACACCAAAATCATACTCTTGATAAAGCACCTCATGGCTCGCCAAGAGCAAATCCCAAGCGTTAGTATCATCTTCAGGTGAAGTTAAACTAATTAGCTGCAATTCTTCACTCACTACTTCAACAACTTCTAAATCATTTCTAATCTTTTCTTCGCTCTCTTCCAAACGAATTTGTTGTCTGTTTTCAGTTTCCAACAGATCTCTGAGACTGGGTAGATTTAAATTAGGAAATAAAAAAGCAATTATAAAAAACAAAGCAACTAAACCCATCAACAAACCCATTAAAATTGACAAAAACTTTGAAAATCCCTTTTGAGACATAGAGCAAAATTGTAACACAGCTAAAAAAATTAATGAATAGCGTGACAAATTTTAAAAATTTTTAAATTATTTTAACTTTAATTCTTGACCAAAACTACTTTCTCCCCTATCTTTAAGTGTATATGACAAAAAATAATATTTTGGTAACTGGAGCCTTTGGTTTAGTGGGCTCGGAACTAGTTCCAGCTTTGCAAAAAAAATATGGTCAAAACAAAGTTGTTGCGCTTGCCAGAAAGACCATGTCCGACAATTTTATTGGCATCTTAGAAAAAGGTGATGTTACAGATTTCAGTCGTTTAGAGGAATTGATTAAACAATACCATATTACTGAAATCTACCATTTAGCAGGCATTTTATCAGTCGGTGGAGAGAAGAACCCTCAACTGGCTTGGGACATCAATATGGGTGGCTTAAAAAATGTTTTGGATCTGGCAGTAAAATATAAGATAAAAGTCTTTTGGCCGTCCTCTATCGCAGCCTTCGGACCGACCACACCCACTCAAAACACCCCCCAACACACTGTGCTTGAACCAACTACTATGTATGGCGTTAATAAGGTGGCTGGAGAGCTACTGGGCCAATATTATCATCTTAAATATGGAGTTGATTTTCGTAGTCTCCGTTATCCTGGTTTAAACGGCTATAAAGCTGATCCGGGTGATGGTACCACTGAATATGCCATTCATATTTTTTATGCAGCTATTAGAGATGGTCACTATGTTTGTCCACTCAAACCAGACACTCGCCTACCAATGATGTATATGGATGATGCCATCAATGGCACCATTCAATTAATGGAAGCTCCGGCTAAAAACTTAACAGTTCGTACCAGTTATAATTTTACTGCCATTAGTTTTACTCCGGCAGAACTGGTGGCTGCTATTAAAAAAATTCAGCCAGATTTTGCAGTTGAATATCAACCCAACCACACTCAAGCCATTGCTGATAGTTGGCCAAAAACTATTGATGATGATGTTGCACGCAGAGATTGGGGATGGCAGGAAAAATTTGATTTAGATAGAATGACTGAGGCTTTATATGAGGGTATAAAAGCTAAAATTAAGGCCCAAAAAAATTAGTTTTTGCCTATTCTTTATACAAGTCAATTTAATAAGAAACTCTAACACTTGAAACTCAAGCATCAGATGTGTTTAAATTAGCAGGTGGTTACTAAAGTTTTCAACTTTTTCAAAAAAAACAATTATAATTTAATGTTTTTATTGATTGTAGTTTTAGGCATATATTTACGACTACATGACCTTGATAGATGGATTTGGGCACAAAGAGGTTTTGATGAGAGCAGAGACATGTTGGTAGCTAAGCACATAGTCGCACATGCTGAAACAATTTTCAAAGGTCCTCTAGCCGCTGGTGGCTTCAATTGGTTACAAAACTCCCCAATTTACTACTATTTTCTTTCTATCATTTGGTTTTTTACAAAAAACCCAATAAATTTCATGATTGTATGGTCTTTTCTTTTAAGCTCTATAATCCCACTTGCTTATTTGTTGGGAAAAACAATCTGGGACAAAAAACTTGGATTAATTATTGCTGCTTTATTCGCCCTTCATCCAACACTAATCAACCAGAGTCAAGAGCTATTACAACCATTTTTACTACCACTTCTCTCTGTATTGTTTTTATTATCTTTAAGCAATTTTTATAAAAACAAAAAACTTTTATCATTTTGTTTATCAATATTTTTTTTACTTTTTGGCTTGCATTTTCATTATGGAATATTTCTTATTCTGCCAATAGGAATTTTTTGGATTATCTATTCTTGGTTCTTACTAATAGACAACGAATCAAAATGGGCTAACATTTATGTTCCCATAATTTTAATTTTTTTAATTATCGGTTCTTGGGTTTTTTTAACTTATAGAAATTTTCCTCTAGATCAAATATATTTTTTAAGCTTTAATTTCTCAGAAAAAATTCAGCCTCTTAGCAATCTTTCTAGAGAAATTTCAATAGTTCTAAGTGAAAGTTTATGGTGGTTTAATTCAAGCCTAATTCAATCAAGCGTTCTAACACTTTTCTTTATTGGTATTGTAATTTATTGGCTGATTGTAAATTATCGTAATAAGATAAATTTTATACTTGTTGCAATTCCTCTTTCAATGTCATTTTCATTATCATTTATTTTTTTATCTAGAGGTTTTATTACTCACACCTATATTGCTGCTGTTTTACCATTTTTCATAATTTCTATAGCGATAGCTTTACGCATTCTCATAGAAATAAACTTCTTTCCTGGCCTGTTAATTACTACAACAATATGCTTAATTTTTTATTCCTCAATAAAATTTTATAAAACAGATAATACTCCAAAAATCTCATATCATAATCAGAAATATTTGATGGCTAAAACAATTTTTGACGACTTAAAACTTAATCAATCAGAAAATTCTAAGCAATTTTCTCTAGCTTTATTAACAACAATAAAAAATATGCCTTATGATTTATGGGGGACCAGTGGTTTATGGTATCATTTAGAAATTTTTTTAGATAGAAAACTGGTAAGTCTCACTGATCATGGAGTTAATTTTTTTCCAGACATTAACACGGATTCTAATAATATTTCTCTTATTTACTTCGCATGTGACCACAGATCAAATCCAGAATTAATTGAGACAGAATGTTTAGAAAGATTCCGGTCAGTAAGATCATATTTAACAGAGGAACCAAAAGTAATTTATAGTTCAGCTGAATTTACACTTTGGAAGTTTCAGCTTGATGAAGAACAACAAACTCAACCCCTTAATTATGTATATGCAGACTTGCTTTAAAAATTCTCTAAATTATAACTAATAATTGGGAGTATTAAGCAAAGCGTTATTCAAACTTATACTTATTTTTGCACGCAGCAGAGCTACTTCCTCATCTTCATACAATTTATAAATATCTGTTTCATGAACAGGATATTTTTCCATAAAATTTTTTAAACAGTTGGAAACCTTCGCATAATTATTATCATGGTGACAAATACTATATATAACTTGGGGATTCTCAATTTTTGATTGATAATTTGGTCCATAATTAACTAATTTTACTAGCTGCTGAGCAAAAACATCCTCCAAATGAAACCAAACTCCAGAATTACCCCAGGAATCATTCATAAAATAAAAAACCTGACTGTCCCAACTCAATAAAAACCTAGGTTGCTCAGTAATTTTACTAGATGGATATAATTTAAAATAATCACTAGCGATTAATTTAGCTAAAAATCTCTTTTTTTCGTAGACGGGCAAAGGATAAAAATTATTAAAATTATATTTAATTCCAGAATCAAACATTAAAAAAATAATAAGAACAATAATTGGCCAAGCCAAATACTTCATTTGCTCCAATAATAAAACCAATGCTAGTGTCAGCATTATCAAAATAATTGGCAATAAAAATAAAAAGTAAGTATCTTCAACTGACCCCTGATAAAAAAATATCAAAAACAAAGAGCTTAAGATGAGTGAAAAATATTTTATACTTTTTTTTAACAGCAGATTTTTTAAATAGGCCTTTTTCAAAATTAAAAATAGCAACAAGATCAAAGTCGGCAGAATCATAATTGTTGCTAAAGACTCGCCCCATATTAGTTTGAACACTAACTTGTTTGAATCAAAAAAATGAAGAATTGTTGTAGAAAGAATTTTATCATTGAGAGAATTATTAATTTCAAAAAAAGTAAACTGATCAAAAAGCTTTACTGTATAAGTAAGAAAAATCCAAGATATAAACAAAATCGAAGCCAATAATATTGGTAAAATGAAGTTTTTACTCAACAATTTTTTCTGTCCAGTGTTGAGTTGCCAATAAAAAATTAAAATCAAAAAAAATAAACTAGGAAAAACCAAGATAATGTTGTAGTGAAAATGAAAGGCTGAAAATAGAACACCAATCATTCCTAAAAGATTAAGCAATCTTTTCTTTTTACTTGACAAGTAATTAATTAAAAAATAAATAAATAAAATAGAAAAAATTACTGACAAATGAACTTGGGTTAAATTTTTTGCAGCATTAATCATATATGGATTAATTGCAAAAACCAAAGCTGCCAATAAAGCGCTGGTTTTTTTATGAATTTTTTTAACTATCACATAAGCTAAGAAAACAGGCAGGGTAAATAAACCAGCCCATAAATACATTACTCCCTGAGCACTGTTTGTTAGAAACCAAAGAAAAGCTACAAAATAATAGTAAACTGGTGAATTTTTGAGCCAACCAAATCCACCCAAGGCCAACGGTCCACGATTGATTGTCTCACCATATTCAACAATATGCCTCACAACCAACATATCTCTAGCATCATCACCACTCATCCACCAAATTTGCTTATCTAAACGGTAAAATCTTAAAAAAACTGCCAAGAATAAAATTAAAATTAAAGCAACATTATTCCAATTTAGATAAGAGGCAAGTCGTTTTAAAAAGTTAGAATTTTTATTAAAGGAAATACTTGGCATTTAGATTTAAACAAGACTATTACTACAACTTACAATTGTAAGTTAAAAATAAAAATTAGAATAGTTTAAAAGTCTAAACGAAATTCTTGACCCCAATCTTTAAAACCCAAGTCAAGATAAAGCTTATGAACTCTAGCTCGCTGATAACGACTGGTGGCTATTAATTTATAACAATTCAAATTCTTGGCTTCACTAATAGCTTTTTTAATTAATTGCGTACCCAAGCCCTGTCCGCGATTTTCTGACTCTACAAAAACATCTTCCAATAAAGCAAATGGTCGCTCATGCAAGTCATTTTGCATAATATATAAAAAAGCACGAGCTAGCTCCTGATTTTCTTGATTTTTGATGATAATTTTCAAACCAAAGCTATCGGCTGGCATTTTATTAATTGATAAAAAATTTTCCTTTAAGCCGGCCGCATTTGATAAGAAACCATCAACTAATTTCTCTTTTTCTTGACGAGTTAATTGTTTAATCTGATATTCTCTTTTTGTTGCTAAGGATCGATTTAAATGTTTTTCAAAATATACAAGACTAACAGGATTGCGATTTTTTGTATATTGAGCTCCACAACCTGTATTGTGTTTATCTAATCTTTTATTAATATCGTTGCTGATGCCAGTATAGTAAGTGCCGTCACTACATTCAGCAATATATACCCACCAAGGTTTCTTGTTTTCATCAGTGACTGTTGAAAAATTTTTCTTCACTAATTTCTCTTTTTAGCGTATCGCTCCCGACTGTTGCGAATTACTTTTTCTCGATTTCGGTTGCTACTCTTAGCTAGAGGCAAAGTATAAGCAGGAAACGGCCTACTCAAAACATTATTGATAGAAATTTTATTAATAATTTGATATTTATCTAAATTAACTAAATCGTCTTGAGTATAAAGTCCTCCATATTCAGCCTGAAAATAACTAGCATCACCAGCTCCCATTACAAAACTAATGATGTTGCCACAGTTGCCAAAAATAGCATTGCGCACCTCTTCGGGAATTTGATCTATATATTGATTGGCTAAAGTTAAATTAAGATGATATTTACGAGCTTCGGAAAGAATCTTAATAAAAGCATCGGTGGCAAAATTTTGAAACTCGTCAACGTAGAGATAAAAGTCGGGTCGCTTATCTTCACTAACATTAACTCTACCCATAGCTGCTAACTGAATCTTGGTAATCATCATCGCACCCAAAAGGGTAGCATTATCTTCACCTAAGCGACCTTGAGATAAATTTATTAATAAAATTTTGCCCTGACTCATTAGTTCTTCGATGCTGAAAGAAGACTGAGTGGTATTAACCACATTGCGCACCAGTGGTGAAGAAACAAATTGACCAACTTTATTGAGGATTGAAGCAATTTGTTCTTGGCGTTGACGATCATGCATTTTGTTATATTCATTGACCCAAAAGTTTTTCAAAATTGGATCATCAAGTTTGTTAACTACTTTTTCGCGAAATTTTTCATTGGTTAATAAGTCTAAAATATCTGACAATTTTGCTTCTGGACTTTTAAGCAAGGTTAGTAAGCAATTACGCAAAATATATTCCAACCTTGGCCCCCAAGAATAGCCATAGAGCTTTTTAAAAACAGAAATAATGCCAGAGGCAATTAGCTCACGATGCACCACATTTTCTCCTTCAAAAAGATTGATTTGCACCGTTCTTTCAGTATCTGCTGGATCAAAATAAACCACGTCGTTAATTCGATGCTTAGGAATAAAATCGAGTAAAGTTTCTACCAGATCACCATGAGGATCAATTACACACATTCCTTCATTGTGCTTGAGGTCATTAATTGCCATATTAGCCAATAAAGTAGATTTACCGGTGCCAGTCTTACCAATTACATAAACATGGCGGCGGCGATCTTCACTCCATAAACCATACTTAGTTAGACGATTTTTATAAACTGTTTCACCAATAATATTAATATCCTTTTTTCTTTGAACTGAACTGTCGCGGGTGATAGTCGGCAAGTTTTCTGGAGCCTCACCAAGTAATTTTTTACCCCAAGATATATTAGTAATATTACTTAATTTTTGACTGGGAAAATGATAAAGAGTGGCCAATTCATCTAAACTTAAGTTTAAATTCGGCGAAGCGCTGAAACTTCGCTCTTGCATTTTTTTGAGAAAAGATTTTTTAAAAAAATGTCTTTTCTTTAAAAGCAAAGCATTGCTCTCACTCTGAGACATGGCTTGATAGGCCGCAGCGATGTTATCTAAAATTAGCTTGCTTTTTTGCCGATTATCTGTGGCAACCGCTATTTTAAAAGCAACTTTGAGCGATCGTTGTTCCATTTTTTGACCAATCAACTTCTTTTGTGGATGATTTTCTAACTCTTCAATAGAAGCCTGATAGCTTTTTGACCAAACACTAACTTGATTGTTTAAAAGCATTTGGATCAAAATAGTATCTTGACCTTCGTTTTTAGATAGAGTAGACATTAAAGTTGATAATGGATCAATGTCCTTAAAATCTTTGTAAGTTTTAAGGGGCAAATAACTCTTATTTTTTAATTTAAGACTAGCCACAGACACTTGGTAGTTTTTAGCAAAAAACCAAATTGCTGGATCATAAGCAAGTTCTTCAATTACTGCTTCTGGATAACTAGCATGAATAGCTCCTTTAAAATATTCTAAAAGGCGCAGGGGGACACAAACTAAAAAATGAATATTTTGTTCTCTAACCAAGATTTCAAAACTAAGTCTTTCGTTTTTACCCAGCAGCTTATCAGTCAGCTTATTTTTTAACTTAGGCAGGGTAGAAAAAAGTTGAACAGCTGACTCCTCAGTCTCTTGGCTGTCTTTGCTGGTTTTAACCTTAAGCAGGATGTGATTTTTTAGCACTTCTCTAGTATAGCAAATTACTGATTAGTTTTTTTGTCTAAATCAGTAATAGGCTTCTTTCTGTCACAATAAAATATTCCAATGAAACCAAGCGCAATTGCTAAGAAGCCAAAATATTGTAAAAATTGTGGCCAATAAAAAATATAAATTAGAGAATCGCTGTCTTGATTATTTAAAATCCAAGCATTAGCCCAATTATTAAGTTTTCGATGCTCAAGTCTTTGCCCAGCTTGATATGCTAACCAGCCACTATCATAAGCTTGAGATAGCTTTAAATAATTAGCATCACAATTGCTACTCAAGCTCACTCGATATAACCAAAGAGCACTTTTTTTGACTTCAAAGTCACAATTAACCATTTCATTTTTAAAAAAATCCCTGTCTATATTTTGCAAAGCAATATTTTTCAAAAAATGATATGGCCAAAAAAACACTTCTGCCGACTCTAAAAGGTTTTCATTAACTTCTCTACCATAGGAATCAGTAGAAAAATACAAAGTATAGCCCTGATTAAACTCTTCCGTTGGAGGCAAAATTTGGTAATTTACACCTTCACTTAAATAAGTCTCCAGTGGACTGCGCCCTAAACTATCTGCTTGGACAGCAAAAACCAAGGGCAAACTGCTAATATTTTGCGCTTTTAATTTAAACAAATAGCCAACAGAGTGATCTAAATTTTCTAAATAAAAGTGATCGCAAACACTGGTGTCAACTGAGCGATAATAATTGCCCTCAGAGCGCTGTTCTTTAGCAACAAAACCTTCTTGTAGCGGCCGACAGTCCTCGGCCTCACTCAAATTAAGTTCGGTTTCTAAAAGGTTGCTTTGCAATAAAATTTTTGGGATTTTGACTCTAAAGCCAGGGTTTTCTGGCAAAACCTCCTTAGTAATTTCTATGCCTTCAAGTTCTAAATCAAAAAAAGCAAAGTCAAAATAGTCAATTTTTGAATCGGTACTTAAAGCAATAGTGTTTGGTAAATCGGTATTTAACAGCAAATCAAGCTCACCACCTTCATTGATCTGGCTAATTAGCTGGTTGTTTATATTGATATAACAAACTTCACTGCTTGAACATGGTGAAATGTTAAAAACAAAGTCTTCTACTAAGTTAAAATTGATTTTTTGTTTGGCGCTATCAATTTCTGGAGCTAGCAAAGTAAAGTTTAATTTCACCATATTCTCGTCCGTCAACCAGGATAAACGAAATGGCAGGTGAGTTTCAGTACCCAATAGATCTGGCAAATTAAGTTGAAAGTTATTAGCGCTAGAATCTCTTAAATTAGTTAAATAAAAATAGTTATCATCTTCACCCAAAGTAAATTCCAAATCTTTTTGTAAATGATTGCTAAACAATGAAGAAAAGAGAAATATTACTTCAGCTTGATCAATATTTTCTTTATTCAAATAGTCGTGAAAACTTATGAAAGCTTTATCTTCCCAAGTAAAACGATAATCATTAACTATAATTGGTAAATCTTTATACAAACTAATAAAATTCTTTTCACGACTTTTTTCTGAATCGCTAAAAGTATATAAACTAATAAAATCAAATTCTTCGACTAGTTTAATCTGTTCCGAACTAAGTAAGAGATCTTTTATCGCTTGATAATTAAAAGGCTTCTTGGTGTTACGGTTGATAATCGACCCATCAAGCAGTAAATAATCAACATCGTATTGGGCTAAAACATTTTCCAGCGCACCAATATCTTTTTTATCCAAAGCCGCCTGTAATTGCCAGTAATAACGCTCACTGGCCTCACTCCAAACATCAAAAGCTCGATCTAAAATGGGCTGTTTAATACCGTACCAAATAAATCCAGAGCCTCGATAACCCCAATCATTCCATTGCCAACCATAAAAAGAGTGTTGGGGTAAATTAGCAATCCTGCTACTTTGTGGAGCCTCGTCTTTAAAATAATCAAATAACTGAAAATAAGCATCAGGAACTGCTATCCTAAGACGAGAATAAAAGAAATTACCAGTAAAACTAGGTAGGGAATAGAAAATTAGAGAAAGAAAAAAGGCTCCGGCTACTAGGCGCTGCCAAATCTTCTTTTTAAAAATGCTGAAAAGGAAAGCTAAACCAAAAGTTAAGAGCAAGCTATAAAAAAGACTGTAGGGCACAATCCATTTGGTGAAAGAGGAGCGAAAAACTTGGCCAAAAAGAGGCAAGTTTTCACGTAAAAAGTCATAAATAAATCCAAATGGTGGGTTAGAGCCAAGAAGAATAAAACAAGAGAATAAAAACAAAGCCAGAATCGAGTAACGCGCTCGTTTCATTGCACTAGGTAACTTTTTTAAAGTAAAAATAGAAGTAATTCCCAGTAATAATAGGGCAAAATAAATAAAAGAAAAAGAAGTAATCAGGGGATTTTGAAAATGAACTTTCCAGTCTTCAAGTAAAAAAACTGCATTACCCCATTGATCAAAATCAGTAAAATCGAACCAATAGCCTTTTAGTTGAATAAGATCACGAAAGTTACCAAATTTATTGTTGCGTAAAAATACAGGCTCCGTAGTCATCAGATTACCTTTAGCCTTGATCGTTGTATCAATATTTTTCAAAGTAAACAATGACAGCGGTAAAAGCCAAAAAGCATTTGTTAAAAAAACTATAATTAAAATTTTTAAAGAATTAAGAGCTTTCTCTTTTTTAGAAACAATATTCTTTTTGAAAATATAAAATAACAAAATGATCGCTAATAAAATTAAATAAACTAAAAATGTGGTTTGCACATAAGCAAAGCTTGTACCTAATAAAGACAAGAAGAAAAACATCAATAATGTTTTTTTCTTCGCTTTATTTAAATATTTAAATAAAAAATAAATTAACCATGGTAAAAATGCAAAAAAAGAAGAAAAAGGTTCAAATGTAACATAAAAATTTTGCATTGTCCCAATATTTAAAAGATAGAAACAAGCTCCTAAAAAGGAGGCTTGTTTATTTTTTGTCAAGTAAGTAAGTAAAGAATAAAAACCCAAAACACCAATTGCTAGAGCGAAAAAATTCCAAAAATATCGCAGTAAGTTTTGATTTAAAACTAGAGAAAAAGGGATAAGGATCATTTGGCGAATCAAGTCTGCCCCATGCCCCATTCCTCCTAGCAATCCAAGCCCCTGATATTCTTGCCAAGAAACGTTTAAAGCTCTCTTAAAATTAAGAACTGGATTTAAATCCGTTTGTAAATTGTCCCAACCAATTAAAAAAGTGCCGGAACTGAAATTAAATAATAAAAGAATAAAAACAAGAAACACTGATAAAAATGGAAAAACAAACTTTTTTTTAAACATCATCAGTATTAAATTATATTTTGAAAAGTCGAGTAAGGGAAGGAACACTTAAATTTAACAGCTTATTATTACGCCACAAATTATATAAAGGAAAAATTAGTTTTTTAGGCAAAATAAAAACAATCACTAACTGTACAAAATTTAAAAATAAATCACTAAAACTGGCCTGATGGGCATATTTTAAGCGGGTTAAAAATGTTAAATAAAATGTTTTTTTTGGATTTGTAAGAGAAGTGTTTTTATCGTGCAAACGATAAAAGTGTAAAAAATCGGGTAAGTTAGCAGCCTCACCATATTCAAAAAGCTTAAAAAGTAGACCTACTTCTTCAGCAGTGTTTTTGCTTTTATCATAAGCAATAAAATCTTTTGGCAACAAAACTCTATTAATCATCATGGATGGTTGTTGAATAGGGATTGAGCGAAAAATCATCTTCATGATATCCTCATTCTTCATTGGAAACTTTTTTTCACCAATTTTTTGACCATCTTGATCGATCAAAAGGCATTGTGAACCAACAATTACAACACTTGGATTTGCTTTTAAGAATTTAAGTTGCTTAGCAATTCTCTCAGGATGCATTAGGTCATCAGCATCCATTCGAGCTACATAATCACTTTTAATCATTGATAAAGCCAAATTAGCAGCTCCAGCGACCCCTCGATGCTTACCATTTCTATAAAGCTTAATTCTTTTATCTTTTTTAGCAAAATCTAATAAAATGCTATAAGATCGATCAGTTGACCAATCATCAATAGCAAATAACTCCCAATTTTTATATGTTTGAGATTGAATGCTTTCTAACGTCTTGCTGAGATATTTCTCAGCATTATAAACAGGCATTAGAATTGAAACTAGTGTTTGTTCTTTGACAGTTTTCATATTTTAAAAGACAAGAAACCTTAAATTCACAAACTGATATGCGATTATGAACTTAAGGTTTCCCGCGAGCTTTTTACGACTCGCGGGAATTGGAGGATCGAGGGTGGCTATTTGCCACCCTCCCAAACTGGGGGGACTTTATCAGCGGGACATCCATAGTGGGTGGCCTGCTCTTCTATCCGTTGGCTGAGCAAAACTTCTGCCCAACCAGAGGGATCGGCCGCCGGGAGGTCATAAACCTCGTAACGACCATCTGTAATCTCAAAGTCCTCATACCATCCTGATACGAGAACAACGAGTTCACAGCCTTCACCGGGGATACTTTGTGCACCCCAAGCAAGGTTCCAACCAAACACCAGGCCATACTGACCTTCGTTTACTCCAATGTCAAACATACCAACACTGGATTCTCCAGCGGGGTGTTCCCCTGCATGGTGCAAACGAGGACTTTCGAGCCCATCGATTCCAGCTAATTTGACTGGAGCAGGAGTGGCTGTTACCACCACTACCCGCGGCTCAGTTAGCTCAGTGCTTAATTCATCACCTGTAGGCACATCTTTCGCGCCGCAGGCTGCCAGCATGATGCTGGCCAGAACAAATACAACAAAAAAAATTTTTGTACGCACGGTATTCTCCTTTTTATAGGTTAAAATCTCCACATGGGCGTCAGTGGTCACCGACTCGTCCCTTTGCCTTTCGGCACGAAGGACCAGCTTCTCTAACAACCATTCATTGCAATGATTGTCACAAAAGCTGGACCTAAATGCCTAAAGCATTTTCCTCCAATTGTTAAGGTGCGTCTCTTTAGTAAGCTAATCAAAACTCCAGAAGCAATTTCCGGGTTTTAAGAGCTGCTTAAAGAGCTCCTTCTTCTACTCTTTCGAGCAGAGAAAAGACTTTGATGAAGAAATGTGTTTCAAGAAACAAGCATTATTACATCGAGGCCTGCTCTCTACTAAAAAGTTATCATAACTAGATAGAAGTATATCAATTAAAGTCATTTTTGTCAATATTATGGGATGTTAATTCTTTGTTTTATAAGTGCTCTATAAAAAAGGAAAAACCAGATGCAAATTTTAAAACCCTATTAAAAACCCCTCTTTTTTGAAGAGGGGTTTTTCAATTCAATTAAAAAATGCTAATTATTTACTGATTTTCTTTGACTTAGTTAGGGCAAAAGCACCTAAACCAGCTAAAGCCATCGCTTCTAGAGCTAAAATAGTGCTTAAATCAAAACCAGTGTCTGGAGTGACTTCAGTAACAATTTTAGCCTCATCGGTCTTGACACAAAAACTAGCATAATCGGTATCGCTTAAATTATCTTCATCAGAATAAGCGCGAGCTACATTAGTAATACAAGTGGTACCGACTGGTAATTCATCTGCGTCTTTGAAACGAGCTGTAAAGTAAACTGTAAGCTCTTCTTTGCCATCTAAATCACCAAGCTTAAATTTAATAACATTATCTTTGACTTCAACTTCATAATCGCCTTTATCACTACTTACATAAATCATGTAATCAATTAAGCGAGCGAAGTCGTCATCTAAACGAACGCTGTCAACTTTAATATCTGAAATATTTTTGATTCTTAAACTAAACTTAACTTCTTCTTTTGGAGAAAAAGCATAAGAACTAGCAGCAATATTATCCCAATATTGTTCAGCTTTTGGATTAAAAACCTTTTTATCTAAACTAATGCTGCCGGTTTCACAAACTTCACCACCACCGTAAACAGTACGACATTCTTTGGCGCTAGCTAGATTTGCGAAAAACAATAAAAAGCCAGTGGCTATTAAAAGGTAAGAAATTATTTTTTTCATATTAGTCTTTAAAAAACTACTTTTATATATATTGGACTATATATTATATATTTATAATATTATATTGTCAACATTATGGGATATTATTCAATAATCACTGGCACCGCACTGACAAAAAGTCTTTGCCAAGTAGTGCCCGGAGGCCAACAGGTTTGTAATAACAAAATGTTTTCATCTTTTAGATTATTAACAAAATCCACTTCGCTGCTTTGGATAATATCTTGAGCGCTCACTCGGTAAACGAACTGCTCTTCACCTAAATGTAAAATAATTTGCTCGCCCAGCGCTAAATCCTTAATCTGATAAAAAACCGCATTGTAAGCCTCTACATTCCACAAGCCATTGGTTGAATGACCAAAAATATAAATTAATTTGTCTTGTCCAGGAAAAGCTGAATTACGAGCATGAGCTACGCCAGTTTCTAGAGCTTCCTTATATTCTGAGGGTTTATTAGGGTTAATATTGGCATGAACCTCTTCATAAATCTCTAAACTAGGAATTTCAATATGAAAAGGTAAATTGGCGTAGTCTGGAGCCACTATAACTTGAGGGATAGCACTCTGACCAGCCTCTTGATTTTCTTCAACTGTTTCTCTAGCAAAAATTGGCCAAGAATTATCTAACTGCATCTTTGTCCAATCAAAAAAATCAAAGCTACTTTTTTCTGCTTCTTGAGGTATATCTCTAATAAATTCAGGAATACTAGCAATGATTGCTTTTGAGCTGTTTAGTGTGTTTGGTAAATCTTTAAATTTTGCCAGAGTAAGAAAAGGATTGCTTAAAAACATAAACACCAAACTAAATATAAAAGAAGCAATAGCCAACTTTCTCAGGCTCTTAGCTTTCTTTAATAAAAATTTAGCCGGGGCTTTTTGATAAAATCTAGCCCTCGTCTTTCTATTTAACATTATGGGATATTATAGCTTGAGATGAATAAAAAAGCAATCTTGATCAAATAAACAACTAATTTTTTATTTCTTTAAGAAGCTTAAAATAACTATTATCCCCCTTAATTTTCTTCCACAGCCAATACTCAAACCCCCAAAACAAAATTTTATCTACATCTAATAACGAGGCTTTTTTAAAATTATTTAATAATTGCTGAGGACTAATGCTTCTCGGATTAAGACTGAGATAGGCCTTTGCATCTTTTTCCCATGGTTCAGCCTGCAGTTCAGTAATCCAAAAATTGATTTTAGGAAATTTAGCAAGATATTTTTTCAGTTCTTTGCTACTTTGCAGTGGTCCAAGATAAATTGATTTTTTTAAAATTTTTCTAATAAACAGTTTGTAATAAAGATCTAAACCAATATGATCGGTGATAGAACTCAATTGATCTAGCAAATTTCTTTTAATTATTTCATTTCCCCAGACACTAATAATAATCGGTCGCTGATCAAGTCTTTTGATTAGCGCTGCTTCTTTTTGCAGAACATTTAAAGGAATAACGTCTTGATGTGGGCCACTCGGATCTAGGGGTTCGTTTTCTAACTGCCAATACTCAATACAAGAATAAGCTTTTAATTCTTGAATACTGGTTTCTATAAATTTTAGTAGGGATTCTTTTGTTTTTTGATTACTAAGATTTTTGTTTTCAGTGTATTCGGGCCAATAATACTCTGGCCATCTTTGGGCTTTGACTCCAACAGTTAAAATAATTTCTTGTTGGTTTTTTTGGTAAAAGTCTAAAATTTTCTTTATAATAGAGAAATCATAAATATTTTTATTTTTCTCAATTTCATTCCAATAAAGGCTGAGCCTGACATAGGCAAACTGATGCTTAATGCTTTCATTGAGAGCATAATCTAAATCAATTTTGAGTTCTTTTAGTTGGTGATGACTGAGACTAATACCAAATTTCATCTTGTAATTAATTATAATTGCTATTAATTATTCTTTACATGGCAAAAAAAATATCAATATATGAGCTAATCTTCACAAAAATAAGAAAATAGTATTAAAATACGGCTTACTATGACAAAAGAGCAATCAAATCAATGTGTAGTTTATATAAATAAAAACGGTCAGCATGAATACGCTACTGCTAATGGAGATAAAGAATTAGCTAAAATAAGCAATCAACTAAACAAGGCGGGCTTTAACATTGTTGGCATTAGAGATCTAAATACAGCGCTTAGACTTTGTGAAAACGATCTTCGTCAACAAAGGTTTGATTAAAGCTATTGTGTTAAGTTGGGCCGCAACGAAAACATCGTGGCAGCCCAAACTAATTTTAGCTCAATCCAAGTAATTCCCCAACATAATCAACATCCTTATCGCCACGGCCAGAAAGATTAACAACAATAACTTTGTCTCTACTTAGAGTTGGAGCCAACTTCAACACATGAGCAATAGCATGAGCACTTTCTAAAGCAGGAATAATACCCTCAACCTTACTTAAGAGTTCAAAAGCGGCCAGAGCTTCTTGATCATTAATTGTGACATAATTCACTCTTTCTTGATCTTTAAGATAAGAGTGTTGTGGACCAACTCCAGGATAATCTAAACCAGAAGCAATAGAATGCACAGCTAAGGGTTCACCTTTGTCATCCTGCAGCAGATAAGTAAACATTCCATGCAAAGTCCCTGGTCTACCGAGCGTTAGCGTAGCAGCATGATCACCTGGTTTAAAACTCCTTCCTGCTGGTTCAACACCCAGCATTTTGACTTGATTATCATTGAGAAAAGCGTGAAATAAACCCATGGCATTAGAACCACCACCTACACACGCTACTAAATAATCTGGTAGTCTATTTTCGCTACTTATGATTTGCTGGCGAACTTCTTTTCCTACAATTGATTGAAAGTCTCTCACCATCATTGGATAAGGATGTGGACCAACAACTGAGCCAATGCCAAAAAAAGTATTTTTATAATCTTTGAGGTAGGCGGCAAAAGCACTATCAACAGCGTCTTTTAAACACCTCCCACCGCTTTTAACAGTGATCACCTTGGCACCAAGCAGTTGCATGCGTAAAACATTAGGATGTTGTTTTAAAACATCAATTTCACCCATATGAATTTCGCATTCAAGTCCCACCAATGCTGCGGCGGTAGCAAGAGCTACACCATGTTGACCAGCCCCCGTTTCTGCTAGTAGTTTTTTCTTAGCCATTTTTTTAGCCAACAGCGCCTCACCCAAGGTGTGATTAATTTTATGCGCACCCGTGTGATTGAGGTCCTCTCTTTTTAAATAAATTTTTGCGCCACCCAATTTTTCTGTTAAATTTTTAGCATAAAAAAGGGGGGATAGCCTGCCTACGTAGTCTGTTAAAAGAGTCTTATATTCTTTTTGAAATACAGGATCTTTCTTTGCCACTTCATAAGCTGCAGCAACTTCTTCTAGGGCTACTTTTAATTGTGGAGGAACAAATTGACCACCATACTCACCAAAAAAACCTGTTTTGTTTGGTAATGCCTGATAATATTTTTTTCTAATTTTATTTTTTTTCATGTTTCTTTCTTTAAAGTTTATTAATATATTTACATTTTCGGTTTTTGCATAAAAAAACCGCCCATGTGGCGGTGTTTTCACTTCTTAAATACAACAAGAACTACCGCCAAAAAGAGGTAGTCCACCAATTTAAACCGATTCGCTTATAATTAAATTTCATCATTGAAATCCTAGCAGGGAAGAATTTTTTTGTCAAATGTGTTTTTGTTAAGTAATATTTTAATGGCGGAGCATCTGGGCCTGGAACCACAGTTCCCTTTTAAGTTTTTTTAATAACAAAATCTATTAATTCTAATATTTTTGCTTTATTTATTTGATCTAAACTCTCTATTTCAATCTTTCTGGTAGTTTTACCCCCTCCTTGAAATAATTTTTCTTCTTCTTTAGTAAGCTTAGAAATAGTAAAACCTAAATTAACATGATTTTTTAGAGATACAATATAGAACAAGCCGTTATTAAAAACCGGAACTCCCCACAACATACTTTCTTTATATTGTGGATATTTCTTTTTAATTATTTCTCTCAACTTCAAGCATATTTCTTTTTGAGGAGATTTCTGTTTATTATAATATTCGTCTACGGTCATACTTATTTTTTCTTACAATTTAAACAATGTTCTCTGTGTACACACATTAATCCATTGCATTTAGAGCATTGCCATTTAAGATTTTCTTTCTCAACAAATTCTTTAATTCCTTTTTCTTTTATATAGTCTAAATTATCTAACATACTCATATTATATTTATTTTTATATCTTTTACCTAACTGTTTTAATCTGGTGCATGGGAATTTATCACAGTCATAACAAAATCCAGATTTTGTGTTTTTTAATAGTTTACAATTTTTAATAATGCAATTGTCAAATCTCTTAGTTTTGGTTTTGATGTTTTGTTCATTTCTACAGCCATTGCAGTGATTTTTCTCTCTTTGATACGCTAAGCACAAAGAACAATTCATGCCACAAGGAGCTATTAAAGATAATTGTTTATCGCTCATTAAGAAATGATACCACGCATTGATGGAAAGTGAACAAATGACTGCATGGCTTGTTAAAACACATTAAAATGGCGGAGCATATGGGTCTGGAACTCATATATCGTTATAACATTTGTATCTCTAGGTGGAATTGAACCACCATCTTAGTCTTGTTAAAAACACAAACTGATAAGCTTATGATCTTAAGCAAGACTCTATTCTATCCATTGAACTATAGAGACCTCTAATTATGTTTATAACAGAAACAAGACAAATGAGACAGTTTAAAAAAATGTTGTGCTTTTTTATCTCTTGACATTTTGTTTAATTAAGTATAACTTAGTATAAGTTATGAAAAACTTACTTACCATAAGTGAAGCAGCAGAAATGTTAAATATTCACCCTGAAACTTTAAGACGTTGGGATAGAAATGGGACTTTAAATTCTGTAAGAGTTAATGACAGAGGTGATCGAAGGTATGAATTAAAAGTAATATTGAATTTTTTGGAAAATAAAAAATTAGGGGAATATGATACTCCTATTAATCATCATGGTTATAAAATTTATTGGGATTTGAAAGGAGTTGTCACTCTAAGTGCTAGTTTTGAAAGAATGGCAAGATTTATTGTTAAAAAAAGTGAAGATGATTTTATTGGTTTTATCTTTTTTATCTCCATACTAAATTCCCATCATTTAAAAAAGGAAGAAATTGAAAAGTTAGCCATAGAAAAAATCAAAGAAACAATTGATAGTAGCAATCCTAGCGATGGAGAGAGATTTACATTTGAAATGGTAAATGAACAATTTTGTTTAATAGAAAATCCTGATTGGTGGGAAGAAAAGTATTCAAAAATATTAATTCCAGGACTCATGATAGTGGCAGAACATTCATGTCCTTACTCTAGTTCTCAAAAGGCATGGCGAGTTAGCTTGCGTTTTAAGAGTAAGCAAGGTGGTTTCTGGGTTACAAATCAATTTGGTGAAAAAAATCAATTTCATGAATATTATTTGTGGATTAGTTCTGAGGAGTTAATAAAACTTGGGTTATCAAATACAGCAAAATCTGCCGAAGTTTTAGCAATTAATTTTGGAATTAGTCGTTTTGAAAAAACTAAAGATAGTTATGGAGATAGAGATATTTCAAGAATTAATGAAAATAATTCTGCTTTATTTAATGATGAGTGGCATATTGATAGCCTCTTACCAGAAGATTTAAATTAAGCCATGAACAATATAGACTATTTGCCAAGCTTTTTATTGCAATTAGGACATGGCATTGTATTTAAATATTGAGTATCATTTTTCTCATCAACACTAATTTTATTTTTTAAGAACATCTCACTTTTTAGATTGCAATTTTTGCATTCAAAATATGCATGATTTGTCATATTCAGTGCATCAACTTTTATTGGTTTTATCATAAATATATATTTTATATAGTTTATTTATACAACATTATCTAGATAGTCACTTGCTGTATTAAGTATTTCATCAAAGGTTAGAATTTGTATATTATGTAGACTATTTCTAAGTTTGGTGAAATCTCTAGTTAGTTTATCCTTATTTCTTGATGACATGTCAGTTGTTAGATGTTCATAAGATGAGATAATGATTATTCCTCTAGGTCTATGTAAATTTTCTTCATGAATTGATGAAGTTATTTTTGTTTTATCAGAACTTTTCTTGAAATTTTCTGCAACTATTTGATCCATGTAATTTGTTGTTTGTATAATAGCTTTGCTCAATTCAGAGGAAAAACTAAAATTATCGTGACTCGAATCATAAGTTAGTGCTTTTTTTAAATGAGTTTTTATCTCTATAACATCTAAGCCATTATAATGATTTATTCCAATGAAATCTGGATAGTTTTTATCTGAATCAATATTATTTAGTTTGATTTTTGGATGAATTGATTTGTAAGAAAATATTAATAATAACAAATATTGTTCAAAATATTCTTGCCAAAGACCTTCAAGCTTTGCAACTTTTTTTTCAGTAATTTTTTTTACTGTGGCTTTTGCTTTTTTTGTACTTAAATCTGTAACACCTAAACTTAATATCTCATTTCCTAGACTTATGATTTCTCTAAGATTTTCTTTTTTGAAAAAGTTATTTAGTTTCTTTAAATATTTGTCATCAAAAACTTTATTTTTAACCATTTTTAGAAATAAATATTGTAGAGAATTGATGTCATTTTTGTTTAAGTATTTAAGATAGTCTTTACGTTTATTTTTTGTTTTTAAATTAAATCTATGTGTTATGAATTCATATTCACCTTTGTTTAATGAAGTAGTATCTTTAATTTTTTTTGAAGAGTATTCTCCAGTTAGGTCATTTAAAAGATAATTTCGTACTGATGATTTATATTTTCTTGATTTATCTTCAGCACGCCATATATCTTTAAGGATAAGTGAGTATATATTTGGAGAAATTGTTAGACTTTTACCTTTTTTGTTAATTCTTTTTTGTTTATATTTTTGTTTAATAATTAATTTTTCAATATCCTCTCCAAGATTATTTATTCTTCTGAATTGCCATCCAGCTGATAGTTGATATTTTTTTTCTTTGAAGTACAAAATCGATAATAAATCAAAATCCTTTTCAGAAATTAAATATTTAAAACCCTTTTGATAAATAATAGAATTGTTTTCCTCTATCTTCAAAAGATGTAATATATATTCACTATCTTTAATTTCTAGTATTTTTGCTTCTTCTTTTTCATTTTTTATGTAGAAATATGATTTATCTTTAGATTGTATTAATTCAAAACCAGATTCTTTGAATTTTTGCAATAATTTTTTTAAATTTGAACTATTTTTTATCATATTTTTGTCTATATTAATAATTAATTTTTAATAATTTTCATTAAATCATCATCTCTTTCATAAGCCTTAAGTCTTCCACTTAAGATTCCTATGCGATAACTAATCCCGTCACTCATTAATCTCCAATTTGTTTTGATTAATGTATTCTGTATTAGTTTTTTTAATTGTTTATTACTATCATATTCAGATCGATCATTGTTTGTGTCATTAACAGTAAAATCTACTACAACATACTTTCCAATTTCTGGTTTCCCAAATTGAAGATCAATATATTTTTGCTTATTTAACTTTTCTGAAAGTAGTTCTTTTAGTTGATTGATTTTAAGTTTCTTTAGTTTTTTAGTTTTTTGGTAATTTGGATCTTTTTCTTTTTTCTTTTGTTGTTCAGCTTCTTCGTATAAGTTTTTTAGAGTTTCCATTGTGCTTATATATTGTTGGCCATCTTTGTCATTCCAGCAAAACTCATCACGATATTCTTTTAGTAAAGCCTCATCTTTTTGTTTTTCTTCTTCTCGTTCTTCCCGATTCTTTTTGAAATTAGTTACATCAACTTTCTTATAATCACATTTGAGACAGTAATCAGTTGTAATTAATATTTCATTTTTTTCATCATCTTCGTACTCTGTTTTAAGTTCAATTCCACAGTCAGGACACTTTTCCCTTTCAAAATCCCAAGGAGAACCATCACTATAAAAAATTTGTCTTTTGTTACATTTCTTACACTCAAACATGAAAGAAATTCTTGGATTGTTTTCATCTTCACTATGTAAAGTTTTATGGATTATTTTGGTCTTACCTCCACATTTTTTGCAGAGAATATCTGAGTGGGGAGTGGCTTTATCAAAGATGTCTTGGTTTTTTTTATCTTTATCTATCCATTTTTGAATGGTTTCTGCCTTTCTACGATATCTTTCGCCTTTTATTACATTAACTGCATAGCTGCAACATTTGTGAACTTCATGATCAAAATCTGTTTTAGGTTCTTTTTCTTTTAGTTCATCACGGTGTTTTTCCATGCCTTCTTTTAGTTTCCAATACCAATCTAGGCATTCTTTTATGGTGAATAAATCGTAGAGGTCAATATAGTATTGTTTAGGTTTAAGATATCTATTTTCCATTTCAGTTTAGTAATTTATACAGAATTATACGATGCTAATTTTGATAACCAGTTACTTCCTAATTTATTGGTAGTTGCTAGTAGTGATGTTGCAATCATAATAGCTTGCATGGCATTAAATGGTTTATATTGTCTTTTGCTAACAGAATGAGTGCTAGAGTGTCTTGCATACTTATGTGATATTTTATTCGGATTTAATCTGTCAAATGGTCGGAATAAATAGATTATTAATCTGGATTGCAGAGCAGCATAGAGATAGTTAATTGGAATTTTATCAATATCTGTCAAAACATTTGCAGTCTTATTTAATTTGTTATTTATTTTCCTAAATGAATCTAGATCACTTAGGTCAACTAATTCATCAATCAATGAGTCAAGACAAATTGTTGCAGTTGATTGAGCAGCTCTAAAATTTCCATGTTCCATGCAAGTAATAGCTGACATTAAATGATCAGCATGATTTTTTAATTTATTATTTTTTATTGTTTTTACCACTTTTAAACAATCAGAGAGAATTAGCTTTTGGTTTTCTATAATTATTTCCTTTTTCTGTTTACTGGTATCAGCAAATACAATTTCATCAACGATATCAGCTCTAGGAATCCAAAAAATAGCATACCCTTTATCGAGGTTTGAAATAAACTTTTTAACATTATGAATTGATTTACTTTTTCCCAAATTAGGGGTTAGCCCTGCCTGATCAAACCCTAAAAAAAGATCAAGGTTTGGTAGTTCTGATATTATTTTTTTTGCTTGTTTGTTGAAATTAATTATAGTTTCGGAGATGGCTCTAAGTTGCTTTGAATAAGAATCATTTACTTCCTTCATTGCTTTTATAACAGATGAGGCTTCTTCAAGTTGTTTTTTGACTGCACGAACTACCTGTATATCAATCATAAAGGTTATTATAGATTGTAAATTTTTAGATTAAAGGTGATTTATAGATCAAAAAGATCTGAAAGAGAGGTCTTGAGAACTTTAGCTAATTTTCCTATATTATCCAAAGATACATTTTGTTCTCCTCGTTCTATCGAGCCAATGTAAGTTCTATGTAGGTCAGCTTTGAATCCTAGTTCTTCTTGTGAATATCCCAAATCATCTCTTAATTGTCTAACTCTTTTCCCAAATTTCCTTCTCAAGTTTGTATTTGGTTTGTGTGTTTGTTTCATTAATATCAGATTAATGAAATGATGTTGTCGACTCTACAGTTTATAACTAGCATTTTCACAGACATACAGATAAAATGATGTTAATAAATAGCATTTATAGAAGGGGAATATGTTTAAGAAAATGAGTATAAAAAGGCCAATTTCAAAAATATTTATAATAATTGGAATATTAGTATTAGTTTTAATTGTTAAAGAAGCTTTTAATTTTTATAAGTTTTCAAAAAAACAAGAGGCTTTAAAGGATTCTGAACAGCAAGTTAAGGTTTCTTGTCTTGGAGAATACAAGGCAGTCATAAATTTATATGAAGCTTGGTTTTATACTATTCCAGTTTCTTTGGAAGGAATGATTGAGAAGCTTGAATCTTTAGATAATTATGATTCAAACTTTTTTGATATTACCCGGGAATGTTTTGTTTCAACTCCTGTAGAGTATGAGACAAGAATGGATGGTGGTGGATATAGGTTGATATATACTGATGCTTGGGGTAATGAACAGATTGAGATTATTGATTTTGATAAAGAATACAGATAATTTTAACTAAATTTTAACTTTAAGTTATAAAATAAAAGTTTTTTAAGCACTCTCAATTGAGAGTGCTTTTTTATTATCAGGCTAAAAAAGCAATTTGGGAAAAAAACCAAAGAATATTTTTACAATATTATTAGAAGATCAAATTAGTATCAAAAAGATCTTTTAGTAAAGGAAAGTTTATGAAAAATAAACTGAATATAGTAGAAATTAAAGTATCAGAGTTAAATCCAGCTCCATATAACCCAAGAACTTGGAGTGAAGAAGCTAGCAATGATCTTAAAGAAAGCATCTCGCGTTTTGGAGTTGTTGATCCACTCTTAGTTAACTCAGCTCCAGGTAGAAAGAATATAGTTATAGGAGGCCATTTTCGCTTAAAAGTTTTAAAGGATTTGGGATTTAAAGAAGTTCCTGTGGTTTTCATCAATCTTCCAGAGATTAAAAAAGAAAAAGAACTCAATCTAAGGCTTAATAAAAATACTGGTGACTGGGACTTTGATTTATTGGCTGAGTTTGATGAGGCTTTTCTTTCTGATGTTGGATTTTCTAGTGAAGAGATAGATGAAGTTTTTCTAACAGAAGATAATCCAGAAGATTTTGATCTTGAGAAAGAACTCCAGAAATTAAAAATAGATGAAATCAAAATTAAAAAAGGTGATGTTTGGCAGCTGGGTGAAAACAAGTTAATGTGTGGAGACTCAACAATTGAAGCTGATTTTCTTAAATTAATGAATAAAGAAAAAGCAGATATGTGTCTGACTGATCCTCCCTACATTCTTGATTATCTAAAAGCTAAAAGACATGGAAAACCAACTGAAGGATTTGGGGCTAAGAAAAATAGAAAATATCTTGAGACAGACGTTCTACCACCAGATTTCACCGAAAAGTGGATGGGGAATATTTCTAAAATAGCCAAAGATGATTTTAGTATTATTGTTTATGAAAATTGGAAAAACATCAGAACTATTTGGGGAGAAATGGAAAGACATTGGAAAGTTCGTAATATGTTGGTTTGGCATTTACCAAATAGGCATCAAGGATTTGCTTCTCAACACAAGTTTTTTTCAAAGCATGATATTGCTATGGTTGGGAGCTCAGAAAGCAAACAGTTAGATTTAGATTCAGAATCAGATAACCTTTTGCAGAATGAATATGAAACGGCTTTGTTTGCAATTAACGGGAAGCCTCACTGGGAAGGTTACAACAAGGGTAAGAAAATCCAACCGACTGATTTCATTGAATTTAAAGCTTGTGATGAGAAACAATCGGGACAAGGAATTATTTTTGGTACAAAACCAATTGAGATTTTAATCCCTTATCTTAAAGTTTTAACCAGGCGTGGAGATTTAGTTGTAGAGCCATTTGGTGGTAGTGGTAGTACTTTAATCGCTTCTCAAAAGATGAAGAGAAGATGCAACATCATGGAAAAATCTCCAATTTATGCAGAAGTTATTAAGAATCGTTGGGAAAAGTTAACAGGTAAAAAAGCAAAGCTAATTCAATGACAAATACAAAAGTATTAACTCCAATTGAGGAAAGGATTATTAATGATAAGAAACTTATTATCGATAAATTAAAAGTGAATCCAATAATTCAAATAGCTTGTAAAAAAGCAGGAATATCCAGGGCAACCTACTATCGTTGGAGGAAGGATGACCCTGAATTTTCTAAGGAAGCTAATAAAGCTTTACAAGAAGGAACAGAGCTAATATCTGATATGGCAGAGTCTCAATTAATAAATCAAATACGAGATGAAAATATGACTGCCATAATCTTTTGGTTAAAGCATCACAGACAGGCTTATGAGAATAGGGTCAAACTTTTTCATGAATCAGAGGAGTCAGAAGAATTAACTGAAGAAGAAAAAGAAATTTATAAAAAAGCACTCAGTTTAATGAGCAGTAAGGATTGAAATGAAAGAAAAAATTACACAAGAATTAATTTTAGAAGTTAGGAAAAATAAAAAACTCAGAAAGAAGCTGGCAAAGCAGGATATTCTTTGGTTTTTTGTGATTTACTTCCCACATTATATTGAATATGAAATAGCAGATTTTCATAAAGAGATGCTACAGCTTTTACAAAATGATGCTGTTAGATTTTTAGTGATTGTAGCTTTTCGTGGAAGTGCCAAGTCTACTTATTGTCAGCTTATTTATCCTTTATGGATGATCTTAAGTCGTAAGGAAAAGAATTTTGTAGTGTTAGTTAATCAAACACAGACAAGAGCTCAACAGGCTTTGGATAACATTAGACAGGAGTGTGAAAATAATCAGCTTTTGATAAATGATTTTGGTCCATTTCCAAAGGATCTTGCTGAATGGAGTAGTTCTAGTTTGGTTTTTACTAAACAACAGGCTCGTATTACAGCCGTTTCTATATCTGAAAAAATTAGAGGTTTTCGTCATCGTCAGTTTAGACCTGATTTAATTGTGGCTGATGATATTGAAGATGTTGCTTCTGCAAAAACAGCTGAAGGGAGAAAGAAGGCTTGGGAATTTTTGAATTCAGAATTAATTCCATCTGGAGATAAAAATACCAAAGTAGTAATGATTGGGAACTTGGTTCATAACGATTCAGTAATGATGAGAATGAAAAGATCTATTTTGGGAGGAACTTTTGATGGTGAATATAGAGAGTACTCTCTCTTATTAGAAGGCAAGAGTTTATGGTTTGGTAAATATCCAGATGAAGTCTCAATCGTTAGATTAAAAAACAAAGTAACTAATACTGATTTTCAAAGAGAATATATGTTGAAGATTATTGCTGATGACGAGCAAATTGTTAAAGAAGAATGGCTACAGTTTTATGATGAATTACCTGAAAGAAATGTTTCTAGAATTATTATTAGTATTGATCCTGCTTTTAGTCAAAAAAGTACTGGAGATAATGTAGCCATTACTGTTGGTTCAGTTGTTGGTAAAGGAAAGTCAGCTAAAATATATATTCATCCGTTTCCAACAAATAAACGAATAAGAATGCCTGATTTAATTGAAGAAGTTAAAGTAATGTTTTTTTCTTTAAAAGATTTAGCTCCAGTTGAAATTGTTGTTGAAGAAGCGGGTCAGCAGGCAGGGTTAATTCAAAGTATGGAGAGAGAAGGTTTACCAGTTAGAGGTTTGACAACAGGAGGTCGTGATAAAAGAGAAAGATTATCATCAGCTTCTTATCAGATCAAAAATGGAAAGGTTAGATTTCCTAAAAAAGGAGCAGAAGAATTAATTAATCAAATTTTGTATTTTGGAAGTGAAAAATATGATGATTTAGCAGATTCATTTTCTCAATTAGTTTATGAGTTTTTAGAAGACTTAAAGGAGGAAGAAGTGCCAATTATTGATTTTTTATAGGGAATTATTTTTGAAAATTCTACTGTAAATGTAAAATCGAGTCGATTTTACATTTACACTCATCTTTTGACAAGAGGCTAGAGTTTAAACCATCCATAGACATTAATTTATCATTATCTTTAATTAGTTTTGAACCTTTTTCCATGAGTATATTTTCTATTAGTTTACCTTTTTTTAACTACTTAATTATAAGATTTTTAGCAAAGAAAATCAAGAGTATTTTTAATAAAAAATAACTATAAATCAGTCTTTTTTAATGTTTCAACCACGACTTGACTTCATCTTTTTTTGCGGTACCTTCTACTACTAGAAAAGGAACAGAATGCAAAAAAATATAAAATATTGTCTCTACGCAAGAAAATCTTCTGAATCTGATGAACGACAAACAATGTCAATTGATTCTCAAATTAAAGAGATGAGGATAATAGCTGAAAGTGAACAACTAAATGTTACTGAAATTAGACAAGAGAGTCATTCTGCTAAAAGATCAGGAACAAGGCCAGTTTTTATTAAACTCTTAAAAGATATTGATAAAGGGGTTTTTGATGGGATTCTTACTTGGGCCCCTGACAGATTAAGTCGTAATGCAGGTGATTTAGGATCTTTGGTGGATCTAATGGATCAAGGAAAGCTTCAAGAGATTAAAACAAAATCTCAGATATTTAGAAATAATCCAAATGAAAAGTTTCTATTAATGATTCTTTGTTCACAAGCGAAGTTAGAAAATGATAATAGAGGGATTAATGTTAAGCGAGGACTTAAAGCTAAATGTGAAATGGGTATTAGACCTGGGTTAGCTCCAATTGGATATTTAAATATTTTGAAAAATAATAGAATCAGTGAAGTTATACCTGATCCTGAAAGAGCATGGGTTATTAAGGAAATGTTTACACGGGTAGCTGTAAAAGGACATAGTGGTAGAACAATCAGAAAATGGTTTAAAGAAATTGGGTTCGAAACAAAGAGAGGAAAGATATTGGCTTTAAGCAAAATTTATTCAACTCTAAAAAATCCATTTTATTATGGTGAGTTTAAATATGGAGATGAATGGTACAAAGGAATTCATGAACCTTTAGTCAGTAAAGAATTGTGGGATAAAGTACAAAAGCAACTTCAAGTGCCACCAAAGAATTGGCATAAAAAGAAATTTCCATTTAAAACACTTTGTACTTGTGGATCATGTGGTGGAGGTGTTACAGCAGAAGTTAAATACAAAAAACTTAAATATGGGGGTTATGGGAAATACATTTACTATCATTGTGGCAGATCAGTTAATTATGATTGTGATGAACCTTATATCACTGAGGAAGATTTGATAAGCCAACTTTTGGCTCACATTAATGCTGGAAATATAAAAATAGTTAAGACTAAAATTGCTAAAAAACTTAAGGCAGATATAGAGAGATTCCATAAACTAAGATCAGAAGTTTTACACCAAGAATATTTGTCTGGGAATTTGGAAGAAATGGAAAATTCAGCAGTTAAAATTAATGATGAAGGGATGGCAATAAACTATCTAAAACATGTACTTAAAACTGGATCAGCAGATGATAGGCAGGAAGCGTTGGGGATGATAAAAACTAAATTTATACTTAAGAATAAACAGTTATTGTTTTAATTGATCTATAATCGGTTGGAGGTCTTCCATGGGAATATTCCAAAGTTGTAAGAAATTATGAATGTCAGCTCCTAATGCTTGAGGAGTCATTTCTTTTGGGATTAAATCAGTTAGCCCAAGAGCAATTGTGCTTCCATTATTTATGTATCCTTTTGAGGATAAGTCAAAACATTCATATAAAACTTGATAAAGTTCTTTTGGGAAAGAAGACTCTTCTCTGTAGTCTTTTTCTCTGAGTGGGATTTTTTTCATTGCACACAATCTTAAAATGCATAGCTGTCTATATGTTAGTTGGTTAACACCTTTTATAAGTTGATGAGCCATTGGGGTGCTGATTTCTTCGCTGAATGCAATATTTGCATATAAATGAGCAAGATAGGGAAGTTTTTTTTCTTCAGGTTCTCTTTGACTTTTGAGTAGAACACTTTCTACAACTTCATCAGCATTGGATCTTCCATTGGGATTGGTATCAAAAAAACCATCAGAGCGTATGGTCTCTCCTTCTGAGATTCTCTTTTCTATTTCTAGTGTGGAAAGAGCCATAACTCCTCCCACTCTTACTTTTTCTCTAGGTGATAAAAGCCTGGTTGATATTTCTTGGCCGACTTTATTCAATGTTTTTGCAACTATGACTCCCCCAATTCCAGCACCAGCTGCGCCCACTGGTCCAGCAAATAAAAATCCAGTAACACCTCCAATTCCAGCTCCCACTATTTCTGATCCAGCAGAAATTAATTCAGAAACATTTTTCTTATGATCAGACTTATTGGGATCGCTCATATGATTCAGATTATATATCAATATAAGTAAAGAAATCATTTATTCTGGGCTCTAAAACTAAAAAATCTCCAAATTGGAGATTTTTAGCAAGATTCATCAAGACCTTTAGCATTATTAGACGGGTCTATCAGAATTTTTGGATTATTGCGGAGCAGGTGGGTCTGGAACCAGGGTGTCCCATAGCCACCTACACCTTTCTAGAGTTAATTATACTCAAAATGAGACAAATGGGACAGTATAGAAAGTAAATGTTTTATTTTCTTTGAATTATCTTTCTTGACTAAATAGTATAGAATTAAGGCATGCAAAAAAAGATTACTACAGAAGAATATAAACAAGCTTTCGATTCAGCTATTGGTCTACCAATAGTAGATTTATTTAAGGCGGCCGGAACGGAACTGTATTTCATCTTAAAAGATAAGAATGATGAAAAACTAACAATTACTATAGATGGTATTTGGAATTATGATAGCAATGATTATTTGTTTATGACTGAGTTTAAAGATGATAATGAAACAGCCCTGCAGTTGTATAAGAGAATTGAAATTTTTGTCGAGCAAAAACTAAAAAATAAAATTAAAGAAATTACTGAATTTAGATTTAGTAAAACAGCCAAAACTGTATCAATTATATTCAATGATCAAAGTGTCATAAATGTTTTACCTAATCGTTTTGGTCTTATTTCCATCTCTAATAATAAGAAAAAGGAGATAACATTGGCGAAACAAATAGATAACTGTCAAATAGCTTTTTTTCATGAAATTGATTAGCTCGACTTTTTAAAGTAAAAGAGGGCAGATTTTACTGCCCTCAGTTGATGAACTTACTATCGGTTATTACGATGATATGGATTGTAGCCGCTACGGCCTTTCCACTCTGTGGCGAGACGTTTAATCTCGTCGTAACTCATATAATCCCTGAGTAAGTTCTTGTTATGCATGTATTCGCTGAAAGCCCTTCGCTCTTGTTCTGAAAGACCTGCAGCTTTACACGCATTGTGAAACTTGCTGTTCGCTGATTCTCGATCCTCTTTCCTAAAACCCACGATACACCTCCTAAACAGAATGAAAGATTGGTTAAATCAACAACAGCTCATAGTATATCACAATATATAATTTTTTAAAAAAATAAAAAAACAATTAGCCAAAAAAATAATGACGTCGCTATAGTTCAAATCCCAGGATGCGGTGGCTCGTGGGCCATCCGCCAGGCTGGCGCTTTGCGGAGGTGAAGGGATTCGAACCCTTGAAGCCGTGAGGCTCACGCTTTCCAAGCGTGTGCAATTGACCGCTATGCGACACCTCCTTATCAAAAAACTTGTTTATTATAGCGTCTTTTTACTAAGCCGACAGCCTCAAGTGCTTAGACCAAGAGCTTTTCTACCATTTATAGTAGCAATGTTTGCTAGTTGTTTAATATCATAAAAATGACAAGTCTCTAGCAAAAAACGCAGTTCTATCCACATCTCCCCATCTGTAAAGGGTTTGTAAATATCAGCAATATTATCTGTACCAAGGGCTACTGGAATTTTGGCTTCAAGCAACTCCTCAACTGGAGCAATGGCGTTATGAGTCACCGCCAATTCTTCTGAGCGTCGACTATCTATCCAAGCTGAGGGACAAACTATCACCATTAACTGGTTTTTTTGCATTTCTTGATAAATTTTTTGTCGATATTTGGCTTTCTGAGCAGCCAAAGAAACGGAATGAACAGCAACCACTTTTCCTTGCAAAGCATGTTCTTGAGTTTTTTTAATCAACAACTCAGTTTCTTTTTCTTGAGGAGTATTGAGTTGATCGACATGGACATGAACCATTTTGTCGTGTTTTTTAGCCAAACTAAATAAAACATCTAGGTGCTTGGCTTCTTGACCAGCATCTTTACCTGGCAAGCCACCAATAATGTCTACAAAGCTTAGTGCTTCTTCAAACCAAAATCTAGCTCTAGAGTCTAAAACTCCCTTCAGTGCTTGGTTAATAAAAACTAATTTTAAATCTTTTTGATAATTTTCCTTCAATTTTTGAGCCGCTTTCATGGCTTTATCTTTTACTACCTCATCAACATCAATAAAACTAGCCAAGACGGTTACTCCTTGCTCTAACTGTCTTTCCAAAGCAAAAGCCATTCTATCGTAGATTTGTTTAACACTGGAACTTTTTTTAAGCTCATCAACTAGCCCCCATTTTTTATGCAAATGCTCATCACCTAGTTTTAAAGATTCAGGGGTAATGGTATAAGCTCTATCTAAATGACTGTGAGTATTAACCCAACCACCCTGTTTTTTAATTTTTTCTAGAACGAGATTTTTCAAATTCCAATTTTGCTTTTTCTTCATCTTTTTGTTCCTTTTTAACGGCAACGATGTGTTTTTGTAATTTATCGGTTAAAACCTTAAATACTCTAGCATCATTAACAACGGGAATGCTGTGCTTAACTGTCCATTTTCTGATCACTTCTTCATCTTTAGCATTCTCTGGTTTATTTTTATAAGGAGCATGAATAATTAAATCAAAGAAATTTTGTTGCAATAATTCCTCTAGGTTAGGATATTTTTTCTGATGCATCTTATAAATAAAAACTGATTCAATACCGTGTTTTTTATAAAACTTATGCGTATTTTCCGTTGCATAGAAGTTATAACCGAGTTTGGCTAAAATTTTTACATAAGGTAAAAAGGCTTTTTTATTTTTGTCTTCTCCAATAGTTAGCAGCGCATAGCGATGTTTGTTTTGAGCTAAACGCATCTGTAGAGTATAAATCTCAATAAAACCTGGAGAAGCGTTTTGATTGTAAGCATCGTTCTTCATAAAAGTAGCTAGTTTTTCATCGAAAATGCTATTAGCAGTTTCAACTGCCACTACTTCAGCTATCCCTTTAAACAACTTAACTGTTACTGTCCCACTCACCTTATCATTAACTTGATTAATAAAAGCATTTAAACTCTCCATCAGTGGCTCATACCAAAGTGCCCCATAACAGAGATAAGCCCACTTATTGTCAATTTCATTTTTAAATTCATTTTCTCGACGGGTACAGACATATTTTTCCAAATTAAGATGGGCGTTAATAATAATTTCTGCTGCCGGCGCTTCATAAATACCTCGCACTTTCAATCCTACCAATCGATCTTCAATATGATGAGTTACTCCAACCCCATGCTTGCCACCCATTTGATTTAAAAATCGAATAATCTCTACTAAATTCATGGTTTTATCATCAATTTTAGTTGGTAGACCTCTAACAAAAGTTAGTTTGATATATTTTGGTTTATCTGGGGTTTTTTCAATAACCCGACTCACTTGAAGAATTTTGTCTAAAGGAGGAATAAGAGCTGGATTTTCAATCTCACCACTTTCAATGGTTACTCCCCACATATTATCATCATAAGAATAAGGTTTGTCCTTGGTTTGTTTAACCGGTATTTTGTGTTTTTTAGCATAGGCTAATTCTTCATCACGGCCCATACTCCATTCTCTAACTGGAGCAATTATTTTCATTTCTGGAGCTAGGGTTAAAATAGTGCCCTCCAATCGAACTTGATCATTGCCTTTGCCAGTGCAACCATGAGCGATAGTGTCACAACCCTCGGCGCGAGCTACTTCGACTGCTAATTTTGCTAGTAAAGGTCGACCTAAAGGGGTGCTTAAATGATATTTGCCCTGATAACTAGCATTAGCCTTAATACCCTTAGCGAGATAGTGATAGGCAAATTCTTTTTTAGCATCAATGACAATTGCTTTGACCGCACCAATTTTCAATGCTTTTTTACGCATTTCTTCTAAATCGTCAGCTTGTTGACCAATATCTATAGTCAAAGCTACCACCTGAGCCCCATATTCTTCTTTAATCCAACGCAGCATCACTGAAGTATCAAGTCCACCAGAATACAAAAGCACCACTTTTTTAACCATCCCCTTGCGTCCCTCATAAGTAGAAACTTTGGTGTAGCTTGAATCTTGCTCCATAGTTGTTGACTTTCCGTAAACTAATTAATATTTAAACTAACTTTAAGGTTATAAAAAAAGCAAGCCTTAGCTTGCTTTTTGGTGTCTAATATTTCTTTGGTCAAAAAAGTGACCATAGAAAAACGCCTATTTAGGCGTTTTTTATCAAATCTAATCTGGTTTATATCTAAACGAGAGCTCAACACCATCGGTCATTGTAGTTTTTATTTTTTGAGAAGGCAATAGTTAAAATAATTAAAAAATAAATTTGTCTTCACTATTTGATATAAATTGATATAATAATTGATTATGACAGAAAAAATCAAAAAAATTACTCTACACAAAGGAGATTCTATCCATGCAGGAGCTGGTAGTGATGCGGAACCATATTTTGTTAATAAAAAACTAATTGCAGAAATTGTTAAAGAAATACCAGGAGCTTCAATGATTGTTATTCGTTCACTTAAGAATGAAGTTTTTAATGAATCAGATTTCCCCATTAGTGATCAGGTCTTTTACGTTCACAAGCCTGCTTAAGTTTTCTTTAAATAAAACTGTCTTTTTTTCTCAGGAAATTTTTCAATAGCATAGCGCAACATGGTGCGTGGCATTTCTAAAGTATATTCGTCTAAAAAAGTAGTTAAAACCTGTTCGTCTCGCTTGCCCACTTCACGTAGTAGCCAACCAACCGCCTTGTGCATTAAATCTTCTTGATCATTAATTAAGATTTTAGCTAATTCCAAAGTTGGTAAAAATTGACCCGCTCTGACAAAAGGAAAAGTAGATAATATAGCAATTCGCCTATCCCATAACAAATCTGATTTAGCTAAACTACTTAATAATTTTGGAATTTTCTGTAATTTTTTTTCCTGATTTATTTCAAATAAATATTGACCAATAATTTTATAAGCAGATAAATCAACTAAATCCCAATTATTAATATAAGAGGAATGATCCAAATAAAAATCAACTAAAACTTTTTTTTCTAACTGATTAGAAGCCTTTTTAAAAAACTCTACTAACAACAGCAAACCAACCAAACGAACTTCATGATAAGGATTAACAATAAGTACTTTTAAATCCTTAAGGTTTAGTCTGTTTTTAAAATTCTTAACAATACTTCGTTGAGTGGGAACAGTTAAACCTAAAAATAAATCGCCCTCACCATATTCTCCCGGACCAGTTTTAAAAAAACGTTGCAAGTGTTTAGCTTTTTGAGGATCTGCTTCTTTTTTAATAGCTAGAATAATTTTTTTAGCAATTTGACTCATTTTTTTAAACAAATAACAATTTTTTAATAACTTCTATATTATTTTTCACCACTTCTTCTCCATCAGAAAATACATCCCCTCGTTTAACAAAACCCAAAAAGGGATTGCTATAATCGCCGCTTTCATTAATATCTGGTTGCAACACTAAGTCTGCTGGCTCTTGAGTGTATTGGGCCAAGTGATAAAGCATTACTTGAGAAGTTTTAAGGGCTGTCTTAAAAGCAGACATCTTATGATCTGTCATCGGAAAATGGTTTTTTTGTAAATTAACTCCAATCACTACCTCTGCTCCCATCTGTTGAGCTGTTTTAACTGGAATCGGTACCGCTGTTCCTCCATCAATAAGGCGCATCTTACCCCACTTAACCGGTTGTAAAAAAAATGGCACAGCTAGACTGGCATGAATGGCTTTAGCCAAGTTGCCGGCTTTTAATTCTATAGCTTTACCAGTTAACAGGTCACAAGCCATCGCGCAAAAAGGAATTGGTAAATCTTCTATTTGACGATTACCTAAGTATTTTTTAAAAATTTTCTCCATTTTTTCACCACCAAAAATTCCCCATTTTGGTCGAGGATCAGAAAAAGCATAGAGTACACGTCGATAATTCATATTTTCTCGAAATATTGATTCTACTTTTTCAATATCTTGAAAAGCTGCATACATGCCACCGACCAGAGCTCCAGCACTACTACCAGCTATATAACTAATCTCAATATCATTTTTCAATAACTCCTCAATTACACCAATATGAGCCAAGCCTCTCCAACCACCGCAACCTAAAGCTAAACCTAACTTTTTTTGTTTTCTTTTCATGAAGAGGATTATACAGGATAGCCAATGGGAAAAAGGGCAATAATTTCTAAATCTTCTGAAACTTTTAAAACAGTTCTGGCTTTTTCTTCAACACTAGTATTATTAAAATCTTTAACGTAAGCCCAACAACTGCCTAATCCATGAGCATGAGCCGCCAACAAAATATTTTCACCTGCACAAGCCACACTTAGATAGTTTGATGGCGAAAAGTCTGAGCCAGCGCTAGTCATACACAAAACAATACAAACCGGAGCATCTGCTACAAAAGAAGCCCAAGGCTGAACCTGAGACAATTTTTCTTTTTGAGCTTGGTCTCGCACCACAATAAAATGCCAAGGTCGTGAATTGTTGGCCGAAGGAGCGCTGCGCGCACATTCAAGAATGTCGTCAATAATTTCTTGAGAAACAGACGTATTTTTGTATTTTCTAATTGACCTTCTAGTTTTGAGACAAGTGAGGGCTTCCATAAAATCATATTAACAAATTTTTATTCAAGCCACCAGTTTAAAAATTAAACTTAAGCCTAATATCTCTTTTTTTCCAAGTGAATTTTTTCATCATCAATAAGAACATAACTAGCATTTTTACACATAATTGAACCTGTATTGATAAAATTATTTTCATAATCCAGAGTTGGATTGTGTGAATGACCAAAAATATTTATATATTCAACTTTAGAATTTTTCTTAAGTATTTTATTAGTACGCTGACCAACTTTTGAGTGTTTAGCAATTTTTGGAAATAAATTAAAAAGTAATCTTTCTAATTTAGCAATAACATAACAAAGAAATTTAGGTCTACGATGTAAAATCTTATTATAAAAATTAATAAATTTACCCATGTCAAAACCAGTCATTAAACGATGACCATGTTCGCAATGAAATTTTTTACCCAAAAACTCAAATTCATAACTATCATGGGTTTCTACAGCAAATAAGGAACAACGTTCATCGCACAAATGCTTGGGGTCGTGGTTGCCGTGAATATAAATAGTGTTTTTTTCTAACAATAAATCGAATAGTTGCTGCCACCCTGAATTAACAAATTTTTCAAAAGAAACACACCAACTGTCCCAAAAATCACCATTGATAATTACTTCGTCAACGGAACTGATAAGATCCTTTAAAAAACTAAATTGTTTTTTATTAAACTTTCCAAGATGGGTATCTGAAATAATGAGTTTTTTCATGATAATAACTTAGTATGCTCGCTTGACGGCGGTGGCTCGGGGGCCATCCGCCAGGAATTCGCTTGGCGGAAGGGGCGGGACTCGAACCCGCGATGCCCAAAAGGGCGTCAGTTTTCGAGGCTGATGCAATAGCCGCTATGCGACCCTTCCTTAAGCAGATCGTCTTAGTTGCTGCTTTTTTTATTTTTTTGATTATCCGCTGCGCGAACTTCTGCTGTGTCAGACCATATCTTTTTATTGGTCTCATCACATTTACAACCACTCTGTTGAATTTGTGACAGCTGACGAATAACAACCGCCGTGGCAGATTCTTTATGTTCTTTTCTCATAATCTTTGTATTGTAAACCAATGGGCGAAAAAAACCAATAAAAATCAAACAAGCTTACCAAAAAAAATTAATTTAAAAACCAATTGTGCGCCCAAGAGGATTCGAACCTCTGGCCTTTTGTTCCGCAAACAAACGCTCTATCCAGCTGAGCTATGGGCGCTCACTCAAGTTGTTATTATAAGCCACTTCTATAATTAGAACAAATGAAAAAAAGCCCCTGTCAAAACAGGGGCCAATTTATATAAGAAATTTATTTCTTTTTAGTCGCTATCTTTTTATGACAAAACCACCAATCATAACAGTCTTTTTTTCCAGCTCTACTTTTGGCTTCAGCTTCAGTTGTAGCTGGAGGAATAATTACATGATCGCCGACTAACTCATTCTCTGGCCAATTAGCTGGCATAGCAACCTTATTGGCCGTAGAAAACTGCAAAGCTTTAACTGCTCGCAGAATTTCTGCCATATTGCGCCCTACTTCTTGAGGATAATAAAGAATTAAGCGAATCTTGGCCTTTTCATCCATGACAAAAACAGCTCTCACCGTATCTGTGCCTTGTTTTTCATGAATCATCCCCAGACGTTTACCCACACGACCAGTATTATCAGAGATAATCGGGAAAGGAATTTTAATGTCTAGCTTATCTTTAATCCATTCCACCCATTTGATATGAGAAAAAACCTGATCAATAGATAAACCAATTAATTGAGTATTAATTTTTTTAAATTCTGGCGCATATTTGGCAAAAGATACAAACTCTGTAGTACAAACTGGCGTAAAATCGGCTGGATGACTAAAGAGCACCGTCCACTTACCCATTAAGTCTTTGGGGAAAGATAAGCGACCATGAGTACTATGGGCTTCCATCTCTGGAAATTTATCACCAATTAAGGGGAAAGTAGTATTAATTGTTGCACAATCACAATCAGCACATTGACAACAGCCACAACAATTTTGCAAGTCTTTTTCTGACATTTTAACCTTTCGATTATTATTAATTAGGTAAAAATTTATTATATCAGCTAGATATTAAGAAAACAATAAATAAAAAAGATTGGTAAATTAGTAAATAATCATCTTTAAGAGTAAAAATTGTGTTTTACTCAAGATGGCTTTTATTTTTTGGCTTATAATATTTTTTGCCCTTAAGTTTGTCTGGCAAATAGCTCTCTTTTTTTTCATCTCTGCCGGGTTTATACATTTGATAACCCTCACCATATTTTAAATTTTTCATTAATTTGGTTGGAGCATTGCGTAGCTTAAGAGGAATGGCTAAATTACCCTGTTTTTCTACATCAGAGAGAGCAGCAAAATAGGCATCATAAGCACTTCGATCTTTTTTAGCCAGGGCTAAATAAACCACTCCATGAGCTAAACTTATTTGCGCTTCTGGATAACCAATTTTCATCACAGCCTCAAAAACCTCATTGGCAACCACTATCGCTGTTGGCTGTGCCATACCAACATCTTCACTAGCAAAAATTACCATTCTCCTAGCAATAAATTTTGGATCTTCTCCAGCCTTAACCATTCTTGCCAAATAGTAAAGAGCACTATCAACATCGCTAGCCCGCAAACTCTTGATAAAAGCACTAATAATATTGTAGTGTTCTTCACCCTTTTTATCATATAAAATCTGCTTGGATTGCAAAGCATTTTTGAGTGATTTTAATTTAAGATCTCCATAAAGAGCATAGGTGTTATCTATAATGGTTAATAGTCTGCGCGCATCACCATCGGCATAATTTAGTAAAAAATCTTGACTAGCACTGGCTATTTTTTTGATCTTCAATAATTTAAGAGCTTTTTTAATTATTTCTAATAAATCTTCATCTTTGAGGGCATGCAAGACAAAAACCCTCATTCTAGATAAGAGTGGAGCAATTACTTCAAAAGATGGGTTCTCAGTGGTAGCACCAATTAAAACAATTTGACCGCTTTCAACACTGGGTAATAAAAAGTCTTGCTGAGCTTTATTGAAACGATGAATTTCATCCAAAAAAAGCACCGGTGCTTGATATGATTCAAGCAAAGTCTTTTGCTCTTTAGTTTGCTCTAAGACCTTTCTTACATCTGCTTTACTAGCTGAGACCGCAGATAACTCAATAAAAGACCGACCAGTTTCTCTAGCAATAATTTTGGCCAAAGTAGTTTTACCCACCCCAGGTGGTCCCCAAAAAATCAAAGAAAAAGGCGCACCGAGCGCAATCATCGCACTAAGAGGTTTTCCCTCTCCCACCAAATGAGTTTGACCAACAAATTCTTCAAGGTTCTTAGGACGCAAAAGTGAGGCTAATGGTTCGCTAAACGAAGGCATACTCCTATTCTAACACCCATTTATAAAGATGCTTTATTGGGGACGAGTTTTTTTATTACGAACTAATTTACTTAAGTAGCGTTTTCGTAAACGTAAATTTTCTGGAGTAACTTCGAGCAATTCATCATTCTCAATAAAATCTAAGCATTGTTCGAGACTTAAATCGACTCGAGCATTAAGCACCGTCATCACGTCAGCATTTGAGCGGAAATTAGTTAGCTTTTTACTTTTACAAACATTGACATCTAAGTCACCCTTTTGTTTACACAAACCAACTATCTGTCCTTCATAAACTTGATCACCAGGGTTAACAAAGGTTTTACCTCGCTGTTGCACACTCTCTAATGCATAAGCTGTTACCATCCCAGCTTCAGTAGCAATCAAAGCTCCATTTCTTAACCTCAACTTATTACCTTGAAGTGGTGCATATTTCAAAAAAGAACTAGTGAATAAACCATTGCCCTTGGTTTTGGTTAAAATCTCTGTCCGAAATCCTAAAAGATTGCGGCTACTAATATGGTAAGTCATTCGACTAACTCCCTTATGACTAGTAGAGCTCGCTTGTAATTGAGCGTGACGTTTACCCAACTCTTCAGTAATTACTCCCACATAAGCTTGATCTATCTCAACCATTAATTCCTCAATTGGTTCTTGTTTGACTCCATCAATTTCTTTAAAAATCACCTGAGGACGACCAACCTCCATTTCATAACCTTCTCGCCGCATGGTCTCAATCAAAATAGATAAATGCAATTCTCCACGCCCAGCTACTACAAAAACTCCACCCTCCTTCTGTTCAATACGCAAACCTAAGTTGGTTTTTTGTTCACGCTTAAGACGATCTGCTAACTGACGAACTGTACAAAATTCACTTTCTTTACCAACAAATGGAGAAGTATTGGCTGAAATTTGAATTTTAAGAGTTGGTTCAGTAATTTTAATCATCGGGAAACCCTCAGTTTCACCCAGAGCTGCTAAAGTTTGACCAATAGCAATTTTATCTAAACCAGTGATGGCAATAATGTCTCCAGGACGAGATTGTTCGATTTCTACCTTGTCTAAACCGTCACTTTCCAGTAAATGAGCCACTGTCATTTCACCAACTTTTTCTTGTTCTTGTAAAATTACTAAACGCTGACCTCGCTTAACTAAACCCTGAGTAACCTTACCAATGGCATAAATACCTTTATATGAATCAAAATCTAAGGTTGATACTTGCATTTTAAAAGCTGCTTCTGGCTTAGTTTGAGGAGCTGGAATACTGCGCACGATTTCTTCAAATAAAGGTCTCAAGTCGCCTGTTTTTTTGGCTAAAGCTTCTGTTTGTCCTAGTTCTTGAACGGGCAGTGTTGGCCAAATTTTTCCTATCCTACCAACAGAATATAAAACTGGAAAATCTAATTGGGCAGCGTTGTCTGCTAAACTTAAAAATAGTTCTTCAACTTGAGCCAAAACTTTTTCTGGTTCAGCATCTTGACGATCAATTTTGTTAATCAAAACAATCATGGGTAGTTTTTGCTCAATGGCCTGCTCCAAAACAAATTTGGTTTGGGGTAGTGGCCCCTCAGCAGCATCAACCAATAAAATGGCACCATCAGCCATGCTGATCACTCGCTCTACTTCACCTGCAAAGTCTGCGTGGCCTGGAGTATCAATAATATTAATTTTTATCTTTTCACCCGCTAAACTCTGATAGTGAATAGAGGTATTTTTAGCTAAAATGGTAATGCCTTTTTCTCGCTCTAAATCATTACTATCAAGTATGGTTTCTTGTTCCATCTCGGCCTGATTTTCACGAAAAGCATGGGTCTGTTTGAGCATCCCATCAATTAAAGTAGTTTTTCCGTGATCAACGTGAGCGATGATCGCTACATTACGAATTTGCATAAATCTTTCTAAAATCAAAAGATAGATTATACTCTTTTGAGAGTAAAATTAACAGAGCACAGTATTTGACTCAATACAATAGATCTAAAATCTCACTTGGACTATTAAGTAAAAAATTGGGCTGAGCACTGGCCAATAAATCTTCACTCGCAAAACCCCAACTTACCGCTGCAACCGGAACCCCAGCACGTTGACAAGCTTCAATATCACGAACTTGATCGCCAAAATAAAGAATTGTTTTTGGATCAAGCTGATATTCTTTAATTAAAGACTTAAGAGCCCGATCTTTACCAAATAAGTTTTTTTCACAGCGCCAAAAAGAAAAAACTTCTTTTAAAGGTAAATTTTGTTGCTTAAAAAACGCCTTGATGTTACTCAACTCATTCGAACTTAAAATCCCGAGCTGATAATCTTTTTTTAATTTAAGTAAAATTTTTTCAATATTTGGATAAAACTTAGCCTTAGTTATTAAAAGTCTAGTTTCTCTATTAATAGTTTTAGCAATTTTCAATAATTTCACTGGACCAATATCATATTCTCGACAAAGATCTTTCATACTACTCGATTGGAACCTGGTCCAATCCTTCTTGTTGATTTTTGGCAAATCAAAACGAGCGTGAATTTTATTAAAGGCCAAAACATAAATTTCTCTAGTGTCAACCAAAGTACCATCAAAATCAAAAATTAAGTGTGTAAAATTAGATTGCATTATTTCCATTATAGTGGAATTTTAAATTTCTTCTTTCAATAGAGCAAGTACAGCATTTTTTTAACTTTCAGAGAATTAATTAACTCTTTGTTTGAATTTTTCTTACCGTTATTTTTAAAAAATTTTCTATCTAAACAACGCATTTCTTCCATCAAAGCTTGATAAAAAACTTCTAATTTATTTTCATCTCCATTTTCTATTTGATGCAAAAAACAATGACAATCGTGACACAAAACTACAGCATTTGCCAAATTTCGAATAAGGTCAGCACTCATTTCCGGACAACAATTAAAAACTACCCAAACGGGCAACAGATGATGCACTTCTGCTTTTTTTGAATCCTTTTTGTTGAGTTTAGCTTCACAACACTCGCAGTGATAATTTGCCTTTTTAACAGCTAATTCTTTCGTTACCTTGTCAAATTTATAAGCTTTTTTCTTAAGTTTTGTTTCCTGATTCACCAAAAACTTCTAGTCAAACTAACTTGACACTGCTTTTTAATTCTGCAATTTCCTGATTACTCAATTTGCGTACAATGCCTGGTTTTAATGTTCCTAATTCTAGATTGGCTAAACGCACCCTCACTAGACGCTGCACCTCCCAACCAACCCTAGCACACAATCTTCTCACCTCGCGTTTGCGCCCCTCATGAAGAATAAATTTTAACTCTAGATCCCGACCAGTTTTTTGAATTAATTCAACTTGGTCCGCTCTAGCTCGCCTACCAGACAATAAAACTCCTCGCTCTAATCTAGCTATTTTGTCCTGACTAAAAATACCATTTGCTTCAACCAAATATTCTTTTTCTATACCATATTTAGGATGAGTAAGTCGGTGAGTTAATTCTCCATCATTAGTCATTAACAATAAGCCTTCTGAATCATAATCCAAGCGTCCAACTGGATATAAACGAGCCTGAGTTTTATTTGTAAAAAATCGCATCACAGTTTTACGACCAGCAGGATCACTAACAGAAGAAATAACTCCTGGGGGTTTATTGAGCAACCAATATTCAAAATTTTCTCCAGCCACAATTGCTTGAGCTGTTTCTGTATTAATCAATTCACCGTTAACCACCAATCGATCACGACTCAAATCTACTTTAGTTCCTAGTTCAGCTTTCTTGCCATTAATTTTTACCTTACCAGCACTAATTAAAAGATCAGCACCACGACGAGAAGCTAAACCAAGGTCTGCTAACAACTTATTGATACGAATACTCATATTTAATCACCTATAATAATTAATTCTTCTTCGGCACGGGTAATGGCAGTATACAACCAACGTCGCCAGTCTTCATCACTCATTTGTTTGAAACGCTCTTCAAAGACAATCACCTTGCTTGCCTGACTACCTTGGGCTTTGTGGACTGTTAGCGCGTAAGCAAAGTCAAAGAGATCAGCTTTTTTGAGTAAGTGACGATCTTGATTATTAAAACTAATAGTCTTACTACTATTGAATTGCTTGGCTACAGCTAGACCCTCATAAACAAAATCCTGATCGTCAAAATTAACTTTTATTTCGAAAAATTTCTCATCAACTGTTCTAATTCTTTCTATAGTCCCCAACATGCCATTAAAAATTTGTTTTTGGTGGTTGTTGCGTAAACAAATCACCCGATCGCCAGCTTGTGGTTGTTCATCTTCAAAACCTTTAATAGAACGCAGGTATTGATTAAGTTTTAATCTAGTATTATTGTAACCACAAACAATTAGTGTGTCTTGATTGGCCATTTGCAGATGATTATCTATCAACTCAGCAGTTTCTGGATCACTTTTGAGAAACTTTTTAACTCTTGGTCCATAGTTACCAACTGGAATACAACCCTTTGTTCTAGCCAAAATCGATAAATCAATAATGGGGTTATTAGCTTCTTGACGATGAATAGTTTCTAAACGCAAAATTGGTTCTTTCATTAAATTAAAGTAACCATGAACTGGTGGCAATTGGCCATGATCCCCAACTGCCAAAATAGGAATTTGATAAGACAAGAGATCTGACCAAATTTTTTGATCAATCATTGAGGCTTCATCGATAATAATCAAATCTGTTTTTAACCGGTCTTTTTTACGCCAACCAATAATTTGTTGTTGTTCATTTTCAATCACGCTATAAATCAGCGAGTGGATAGTACCAATAGAATCCTGCTTATAAAGCAAAGCAAATTCTTCCAAATAATTCTTCAATACCCGAGCGGCTTTTCCGGTGAAAGCAGCAAAAGCTACTTTTAGTTTAGGATCTTTCTTATAAAGTAAACGGCGCAAAACAGCAATTAGAGTAGTTTTTCCAGTTCCAGCATAACCTCCTACTGTTAAATAAGCTTGTTTATCAGCCTGAAATTCTTGCCAATACAAAATTTGTTTTAATACGGTTTTTTTATCTGCAGATAAACCGGGCCCAGCACTTTTTTTCATATTTTTGGATATTATTTGATCAGCCTATCAAGAAAAGTTCAAACAATCAATATTACATTAATAAAAAAACAGGACTGCTATAATATAGTAATATGTTTAATCAATTTTTTAATCTTTTTTTATTAATTTTTACTAGTCAGGTTTTATTTTTCTTGGTTGCTAATGCTTTTAAAACCGACAAATTAACTGACTTAGCCTATGGAATAACTTTTGTTATTGTCATCAATCTTTTATTCTGGCAAAGCCAACAAAAACTTTTCTTTATTTTACCCACCCTACTAGTCAGTCTTTGGGGAATTAGATTAGCCAGTTATTTATTTATTAGAATTCTCAAAATTAAAAAAGATCAGCGCTTTAATCAAATTCGGCAAAATTTTTGGAGCTTTTTACAGTTTTGGCTACTACAAGCTCTATCAATTTTTGCAATTAGCTTAAGCTTTATTTTGAGTTTTTCCCTAGCAGATTCTATTAAAACCAGCGTTAATAGTTGGCAAATTATGTTCTTTGTCTTAGCTCTCATCGCTCTTGGAATTGAAACTATAGCCGATTGGCAAAAATATCAATTTAAAAATAATGCAAAAAACAAAGGTAAATTTATTCAAAGCGGCCTATGGAAACATTCTCGTCATCCCAATTATCTAGGCGAAATTCTCTTTTGGTGGTGCCTCTTTTTCTATTTTTTACCCAGCTTAGGCAATTGGGCTTTACTAGCTCTAGTAAGCCCTATTTATATCACTGTTCTAATTCGTTTTGTTAGTGGAGTACCTCTTTTAGAAAAAAATTACGCTGAAAGATACGGCAAAGAGTGGTTAAATTACAAAAAGAAAACTCGAATAATCTAAAAGTATTAAAAACTTTTGTAATTAGTTGGTTTTTTTTGCGTAATCAGGATAATTATTTCTTAAAAATTCTTCTCTTTTTTCCCCTTTTAAATGGGGAATAAAAGGTCTAAATTTGTTTAATTTTTCTGGTTCTTTATGCAAAGTGTTAATGAGTTTATTTAAATATTGTTGCAAATCTTCAAAATATTTAATATTTTCTAAATAAAAATATTTTTTATTAATTCGAGAAGTGTCTGCGGTAGCTAGACCAGAACTACTAGCACTAGAACGAGCTGTAATACTACCAATTTTTAAATAAGAACTTAAAAAACCCTTATTGTGACAACTAGTATCAACAATCATATCCAGAGGCAAACTCATGTTGTAACGATTAATTGGAGTGGTATAAATAAACTTAATTAAACGCTTGTTAGTAACTATAGCTATGGATTTCTTCCACAGAGTAAAAACCCACCAAGCTCCAATCAAAATAAACAAAGAAAAAATCAATAACATAATTAAAATAACACCTGGCAAAACATTGGTAGAAAAAATTAAATTAATGGTTTTATTAAATAAAATAGTGGCTAAAATAATACTCAAGCCTACTCCAAAAACAAACAATAATCTGATGATTAAAAATATCGAATGCTCCCTAGTAGCATATAAAATGCTTTCATCACTTGCCTGACCCGGAAAGCGGGACTGGTCATAAGGAAAACTAATATCATTTGAAATAAAAAAAGATTTTGAAGACATGGTCTTATTATATCACTTAAGCTATACTAAAAAGACTTATGATTAAGAAGCTGTGGCAAAAACAATTAATAAAATTTCGTCGATTAAACAATAAACAAAAGACTTTATTTATTGCTTTTTTACTTATATTTATTACCGGAATCACTATTTCTAGTGTACTTAGCTATCGCTATTTCAATCAAAACAAAAACAAACAAGAAGTAGTAAACCAGATCGAAATTAATGCTGCAAACTTTTTAGACGATAGTCAAATTGAAAAAAATGATAAAAAGGAACTAAATGTCTTGCTTTTGGGATATGGTGGGGCTGGTCACCAAGGAGGAATGTTGGCTGATGTCATTCAAATTGCCCAACTAAATTTTGAACAAAAGACTTTGTCTTTTATATCAATCCCTAGGGATTTAGAAGTTAAACTTAATAACACTAATTACCGAAAGATTAATGCTGTTTTTAGTTCTAATATGACTGGCAGCGAACCAATGATTAATGCCGGTCAAGTTAGTAAAGAAACACTATCTCTAATTACTGGCTTGAATATCAGGTATTTTATTGCCATTGATTTTGTTGGGTTTCAACGTCTAATTGGTAAAGAGTTGGGTGGAATTGAAGTTGAGGTGGCACAAGACTTTGAAGATAAATGGTATCCAATTGAAGGAAAACAACTCGACCCCTGTGGTTATAGTAATGATGAGATTGCTCATTTAACTGCTACCCTTAGTGGTTTTAATTTAGAGAGTCAATTTACCTGTCGTTATGAACGTATTTATTTTCCAGCTGGACTGCAAAAAATGGAGGGAGGAGATGCGCTAAAATACGTCCGTTCTCGACACAGCTCTAGTGATTTTGATCGTAGTCGACGCCAAGTGGAAGTAATAACCGGTATTAGAAAAAAGCTTTTTGATCTAGATGCACTGAATAAAATTCCTCAATTTTTTAAACAAGTAAATCAACACGTTCATACAGATTTCGATTTAGAAAGTTTGCAATATTTTGCACCACTACTTGTCAGCGCCAATGATTTTCAGATTAAAAACATTAATTTAAATACAGAGAATGTTTTAAATAGTAGTAGCAGTAATAATGGCTCAGTACTAATTCCAAAAGCTGGACGTGACAATTGGAACGGATTAAAAATATTTCTACAAGAGTCTCTCAATAATTAGGAGCGGCGAAATAATCTTCTAAAAAAGTTAGCCAAATTAAATTCTCCTAAAACATTGTCAACATGAGCCTCAACCAATTCTTGTTGAGCCTGCAATTCTAAAATTGTATCTTCTATCGCTAAACGCTCTTCTGCAGTTAAGTTTGGGTCTTCTAAAAGTTCACGCCATTCATTAAGCTGTTGAGTTTGTTTTTCTAGGGTTTCATCTACAGCAACAACCGCACTTTTTTCTTGACCAAAGAAAAAACGCTTCCAAGCCGGTCTTTCCTCCAACTGACTCAATCTGTTTCTTATTTCTTCTTGTGCTCGCAACTGTTCTTGAGCTATAGTTCTTACTTGCTCACCAATTCCACCTTTAGGACCGTTCCCTTCCTGGAATTTTTCCATCAATAAAGATTGAACTTGATTAGCAACATCATTATTTTTTTCTCTGACAATTTTTGCAGCTTCTCCAACCGTTAAACGTCTAGATCCATCTTTTACAAGCATGGCTCCCCCAGCTCCATTCTCTTCCCCAATTATTTCACTCTTTCCAGAGGGATTTGTTCTTACTTGAATTGAATCATCACTGGGCAAATTTGGGTCTTGAATATTTTCTTGTTGTTGCACTCGATTAATATTTCCTATTGCTTCCCTAGATAATTCAGGGGCTCTGTTATTGGCGCGCTGAGCATTGACAGAATTTGAAAAAATTAAACTTAACGAACAAAATGAAAGAAGAAAAATATTTTTTTTCATATAGTTCTATTCTAGGCTTCTAATAATTGATTTTCAAGCTCATCCCATCTATTGATTGATTCTTGAGACAAAAGGTCTACAATATTATTTTTAGTGAAACAAAAATTAATTTTAATTTCTTTTGGACTAATTGTTTTTTTCTTAATTATTTTTCTACTTATCTATATATATCAACAACCTTGCCAACAAATAAGCTGCTCCCTCGATCATCCACAGGACTCTCAGTGGCAATTTTTAAATCCTTATGCCAAGGAGGATAACATTAGTTTAAAAAAGATTGACGAATTTAAATCAACAATTGACAAATCTTTGCAAAATTCAGAGATTCAAACAGCTATTTATTTCCGTGATCTTAATAATGGACCATGGTTTAGCATTAATGGTAATTTAAGATTTGACGGCGGAAGCTTATTAAAAATCCCCGTTTTGGTTGCTTATTATAAAAATGCTGAAAATAACCCCGAATTATTAGATAAAAAAATTAAATATCAAGAAAGAAAAATTTTATTTTCTGACCCAGACTTTGAGAAATCTTTAGTTCTTGGAAAAAGCTATACCATTCGGGAGTTATTAAAAATTATGATCATTAATTCTGACAACACTTCTCTCGCTCTATTAACTGAATATTATGAAAAAGAAGGTATTCAGCCCACCCTCGCTCAAACAGAATTATATTTAGGAATTTTATCAGAAATAGACACTATTAATGTCATTGAATATGCTGGTATGTTACGTATTTTATACAACAGCGAATATCTTTCAGCTAATAGCTCCAATCAGGCTCTTGATCTAATGACTAAAGCAACTTTTACTGAGGGTCTCACTAAATACCTGCCGGAGAATGTTTTAGTTGCACATAAATATGGTGTTAGAACATATCCAAAAACAAATGAAAAGCAATTGCATAACTGCGGCATTGTTTATAAAAATTCTTCACCCTATATTCTTTGCGTAATGACCAAGGGCAAAGATTTGAAAAAACAAGCTGAACTTATAGCCTCAATTAGTCAGAAAGTTTATAAAACTCTAATTGATTAAGCTTGCTTTTATAAGTAATCTATGGCTTAATGGGCCAGTTGTCAAAATGAAAAAACATTACTTCTTAGAAAACCTGCTATATTTTTTTGGTCGTTCATTAGCTCGCTGCTATACCAAAATTGATCTAAAACGCCAAATTAAATCAAAAGAAAAATTACCCAAAGGTGCCAAAATCTTTGCTGTTAATCACCCCAGCACACTTGACCCTTTATACGTAATGAGTAGTATCAAAGAACCGGTACATGCTCTTCTTACAGAAGACGTTTTTAAAATTTTTGGTTTAAGTAGACTAATTACTTGGGCGGGACACATTCCAGTAAGCCCTACTACTGGAAAATTAGCTCTTAAAAGAGCTATCGCTTTGCTCAAAAAGAATCGTTCAATTTTGATTTTCCCAGAGGGGGGCGTTAGTAAAAATTGTAAAAAGGTTAAAACTTTAAAAACTGGTGCTGCTCGTATGGCTTTGGCAACTAAAGCTCCAATTATTCCCATTAGTATTTGTGTTAACCCAGAAAAAATCAAAAAATTCTCTATAAATATTAAAGGGAAAAAGAATCTATTCGTTTGGTATCGAAAAGGAGCTTATATCATAAGTTATGGCAAACCCATTTATTTTGAAGGGAAGAGCAAAGACTTCACTACTGTCAACCAAGCTAACTTAATTATTCAAAAAACTTTACAAAAACTATTAATTCGAGCTTATCGCTTAAATAAATTACCAATTGTCTAATTATTATTTTTTTGCTAAATTGTTTTTGCTGTGGAACACGGTGTAAGTCCGTGACTGTGCCGCAACGGTGAGTTTGTTTTTATTTCAATTACAAATAAGTCCGATCTTCAGCCCAAATCATTCTTGACGAGCATCAAGTGATTTTTTTTAGGCTTTTCCACGGCAAATTATTAATTAAATTCATCATTGGAGATGGATTTTGGCAATAAAGCCGCAAGAAAGGTCTGATGAAAGAAAATGTTTCATCTGTAGAATACGCAAATAATTGGTATGGAACTGCTTGGAAAAGTGAAATACCAGCTAATTTAGAATCATTACATGATTATTTGGTTCTAGAAAAAAACCCCCTACTTTTATTGGAAAATCTGCATGAGCAGTTACAATCAAGCACTCAGAGCTTAATTAAAATGCTGGCTTATAGTGGAGAAACACTAATAGATTTAATTCAAAATGAGATTGATCATTTAACTAAAGAAGCCGAGGAACAGCTCGCTTCCCTATTTCTTAGAGAAAAATTTGGAGAACCCGGAGACCCATTGGTCTCCGCAGTTTTTGCTCAACTAGCACAAAGAGAAGTTTTAGCAAGAAAAGCTAGTAAAAGTACTGCTGTTGAAATTACTAAGCTAACTGAAAAGTTTGAGCAATCAATACTTTCTCATCTAAAAGTACTTGTTGCTAATCAAATTAATAAAATTGAAGAAGAAAATAAAGAATATACGGGAGCAAAAAAAGATAGTGAAGAAATAAGCAAGCAGACACCTGAAATTATTGAGCAAATGCGGGGATATCGATCAAAATTTGCCAAAAAATTTAAAAAACTTGAAGGACAGAAAAAATCATTAATTAATCTTTATAAAAAAATCGACAATCATCTATCTTTTAACAATAAAGAAGTAGTTTTTGAACTAGCTAAACAAAGTACTAACCCAACTACTCTTTAGTTTTAAATACAAAAACACTCAAAAAAGTAGTAAGAGGTACTGCGAGCATCAAGCCCAAACTGCTTACTAAAGTTCGCACTATCTCTTCTGCCACGATCTCTAATTCAATTACGTCTATGAAGCCATGATTGCCATCAAAAAATAAAATCAGTAGTGGCATAGCTGATCCAGCATAAACTAAAATCAGGGTGTTAATCATGGACGAAACATGATCTCTACCCACCTTCATACTCTGTAAAAACAATGCCCAAGGATCTAGTTTAGGATTAGCTAGTTTGAGTTGTTCAACCACAGACGCTTGACCTATAGTCACATCATCCAAAACTCCAAGAGCACCAATCATAATTCCAGCAAATAATAAACTTAATAAATTAATTTGACCCCGACTCATGGTACTAACAAAAGCTGCTTCTTCGCTAGCAAAACCAGTTAGGTTAGTTAAATTAACAAAATAAAAAGCTAACAACATAGTAATCAGTAAGGAAACAATGGTAGCCAAAACAGCACTATGAGTTTTATTTTTAAATCCTTGAGTCAAATAAAAACTGGCAGGAATAATTAGTAAGGAACTAATCATTGCTGAAAGCAAAGGTGGACGACCAGCCAGCACCATGGGAATTAAAACACGACTAATAACTAAAAAAGAAATAAATAAACCTAAAAGTGCAAGCAGACCTAAGCGACCAGTCACTACCAATACTGCCAATATAAAAATGATGAATAAAAACAATAAGGCTTGGCGCTTCACCAAACCATCAATCACAAAAAAACGTTCGTCTTCTTGATTGAAATCCGTATAAATTCTCAAACGATCTCCTAATTCATAAGCCTGATAATTAACTACCGTTAAATTATTGGCATCTAATCCAGATTCATTTAAAACCTGAACTTGTGAACCCTCCAAGCTCCCATGATCTACTAATACTTCTATAACCTGAAAAGGGAAAACTTGATCATCAACAATGTTTTCTCCACTCTCAATAATTTCTACAACTCGGCCCTCAATAATTTCTCCTCTTGGTTCCTGAGCATTAACCGGTTTAACTAAAAAAATAAAGAGGAAAACTAAACAAAAGTAAAAAAATTTTTTAAAAATATTTATCATTAGTCTTTCAATTTTATTATCAAAAAAACAATTTAATAATTAAGAAAATAATTAACAACTTTTCAAAAAAATTGTACTTAAATAATTTCTAATTCTTCACCAACTTCTTTAATATTTTGCAAAAAAGTTTTTAAATCGGTTTTATTATGACTGGCACTAATTTGCACTCTAATTTCATCTTTACCCCTAGGTACAACTGGATAATTGATATTAGTTAAAACAAAACCACGTTTAAACATTTTTTGAGTTAAAGCTTTGGTCTTTTCAGTATCACCAATTAAAATTGCCTGAATAGGATGAACAGATTCAGCGGCAAATTTGAATCCTAAATTTAATAGTTCTTTTTTAATAAACTCTATATTTTCGCTTAAACGAAGTAACAATTTAGCACCAGTTTGACTATCTATTAATTGTACTGCCATTAGGGCTGCAGCCGCTGTACCCGGCGAAATTGAGTTAGAATAAATATAGGTGGCAGCTGATTCCCGAAGATAATCAATGACAACTTGCTTGGCTACTACATATCCTCCATCTGCTCCCAAACCCTTGCCCAAAGTACCAATTAACACATCAGCTTTTGCTCCAGAGACTTCCTCTGTTCCTCGACCTGTTTCGCCAAAAGCTGCCACTCCATGGCAATCATCGACCACTAATAAAACTCCCTCTGGATAAATTTTGTCGTAACGATTAATAATGCGACGTATTTTCTTTAGATCCTGATATTCCCCAAGCATTGAAAATACACCATCAGTAATTACCAAAACACGTTTAAATTTTTTAATATTTTTTTCTAAAATTTCTTCCAAAGAATTGGCATCTAGGTGCTTAAAGATAGCTTTTTGACTTTTTTCTAGGTTGGCAATACGAATGCCGTCAATAATACTGCGATGATTTAATTCATCAGAAATTACTAAAACCTCGTCTCCTACTAAAGAATCTTTACTTTGTCCTTTAATTAAGCTAAAAAGTACCGCTAAATTGGTAGCAAAAGCACTAGAAAAAACCATAGCGTCGTCTTGTCCATGAAAATTAGCTAACGCCTTTTCTAAATCACGATGCACCTGAAATGAGCCAGATATGAAACGCACTGCTCCAGGCCCAGTCCCACAAAGCTCAGCCATCTGGTGTTCGGCTTTCTTTAACTTGCGATGATGGCGCAAACCCAAATAATCATTTGAGTTAAAAATTCGATAGGGCTGACCATTAATAATTGCTTTGGGAGAGGCTTCTTTAGTAAATCCTTCAATTAAGTGCTCTTTTCTTTTAGTTACACTAGCGGCATCAATGCGCGCTACTTCTTTTTGTAAAATTTTAAAAAAGTCCCGACGAGACATAAAATCCTTTCCTTAATTATCTTTAATATACTACAAGATAGGAAAATTACCAAAATTAATTAGAAATAATAGAAAAATATTTTTTTAACAAGAAGTTACTCTTTACAACAGTCGAGAGCTTTTTTAACAAATTCACCTAGTTTATCAAAAACACTAACTGAACTTTTTACTTTTGGCTTTTTATCTTCAGAAATTAAATTAATTTTTTGCTTATCTTTTTCATCTTGTTTAATATCTTTAGTTTCAACTACGCCCAAATTTAATCCCCAAAAAAGACTATAAAGGTTGTAAGAATTATCAAACATGCTTTGAGCCTCTTTGTGGTCACCCTTAGTGAGTGCCTTAGTGCCAACTTCCATAAAGCGCATTGAAGCAGCCAGTAAGTGTTTACTAATACACCACACTTCGCCCTCATAATCTTTAATAATCTTTTTCAGAGCTTTTTTGCGCATTTCTCTAACTTCATGTAATAAATCTAAATATTTTTGATCTTTGGTTTTGCTATAGGTAAAAAAGAAGTGTTCTTCAATAGAAATTAAATTCATAATACCAATGGATAAGTCTTCATCTGATGACAGATCTAGTTTTTCTCCTTTTTCCATTGCTTTGACTTTTTTCATAAATTGGTCAATGTCAATTTGTAGATTTTGTGTTTTCGCCACATTAGCCTTTCTTTAAACTGTTATTAAATAAAAAATAAAACTAGCTAGAGATAATAAAAAAACTGGAATAATTACTGTTTGATAATAAATAATAACTTTTCCATCATTGATTTTCTTCAAATAAGTATCTAAAACCACAGCTAAAAAAAAGATTAGTCCTCCAAACCCAATGCCTAGTAAAATTTTATCAACACCCATTAAAGTATTTCCCGGTAAACCAATTACTCCAATTAACCACAGAATGGGCAAGAAAAATAAAGCAAACATTATTAATGACATCGCTCTTTTAGCCGGCAATTGCGGCCACTTTTTTTCAAAAATATTTGCTAACAAAAGAGAAGCAGAAACAACTAAAGCACCAATCCACAAACCAACTACTGAATCATCAATTCCTAACCATCTAGAAATACCTAGTCCACCAGCAACAGCTGCAGTACAAATAGGACAAACTGCTTGTATTGGCTTCGTAAAAATCAAAAACAATGCGCTACTTAATAAAAAAGTAAATATTTTCATTCAGCAATCCTTCCTTCTAAGTATTCAATAATGTCTGGAGAACCTACTAAACAGCGACCATCAATGGTGTATAAAAACGGTACACCAATTCTTTGAGTATCCATTCCACAACTTTCAGCTCTAGCACTTAATTCTAGCGAATTAGCTCGATTGTTATAAACCTCTTTACTAATAACTTCAATTTTTTCTTCCACCCCTTGTTCTTCCATCCAGTCTTGAACATCATGACAATAAGGACAAGTAGTGCCCCAATAAAAAATGTCGGCATCGACTTTTTCACCAGCTTCTGTGCCTTCTTGCTCAGTTTGTTGACCATTGTCAGCTAGTGGTAATTCTTCGCCTTGTTGACTCCCCATCACAATTACAGCTATAAATACCAGGCTAGTAACTAACAAACTGATAGTAATAATTAATTTTGTCATATTTTCTTTCTAAATTAATAAAATTTTTATACTAATCCATATAAATAGCCAGCAGTAGTCGTTAACATTATAATCAATATCGTGTAAAACAAAGTTTTTTTCACTCCTAAGAATTTAGCAATAATTAATAAGCCCTGTAGCGATAGCACGGGATCAGATAAAAGATAAGCCATAAGCGGACCACGATGCATACCAAGCTTCATAAAGCTTTCGGCAATTGGCACTTCTACTAAAGCTGGAAAATAGGCCAAGGCTCCAAATAAAACCATTAAAAAATTGGTTAATAAGTTATTTTGACTAGTTAAAGTTTGAAATAATTCTTGGGGAATCAAAGAAGTGATGGATGAAGCCAAAAAGACACCAAGAAACAATAGGGGTAAAATCTGCTTAAAAAACTTTAAAGTTTCGCTCCACCAAGCTCGACGACTTTCAACACTCAACCACTTATAAGACATCAATAGCTGCAATAGAGTTAAAACTAAAACACTGGGTATTTTAATAGCACCATCAATCGGAGCTGTACCAATAATTAAAATGCCCAGCAAACTTAACCAAAAATATTTAGCTTTAGTACCTGAAAGAGCACTTTTTTGCTCAGCTATCACCAGTTTTTGTTCACTACTATGACCATTACCAAAAACAGCTTGCATAATTAAACCGATGCTGATAGCAAAAATAATAGATAAAACAAAACGCACCAGAGCAAAATCCCAACCCAACCTTTGTCCAGTTAAGAGCAGGCTTAATAAATTAACTGCTGGACCAGCATAAAGAAAAGTAATGGCTACTCCCAGACCCGCTCCTCTTTTCCAAATACCGGCAAATAGAGGAATAATTGTACAAGAACAAACCTGAACCAATAAACCACTAATTGAAGCAATACCATAAGCCATGACTTTTTTACTTTTATTGCCTAAATATTTCAAAATAGCATCAGCAGCCAACAGACTATTAACTGCTCCAGCAATAAATAGGGCAGGAATTAAACAAAATAAAACATGGGCTGATAAATAATCGATTAAACCTAAATAACCCTGACTAAGAGTATTAATTAATAAATTTGACATTTATTTTTTTAGATCTTCCAATAATTTTTTAATACCTTCAACATCGCTAATTTTTCCAGCCAATAATACTTGTTCATCAACCATTAACACTGGACTGGTCATTAATCCTAAGTTAATAATTTGATTAATATCGGTAATATATTCCACCTCTTCATTCCAATTTAATTCTGATACAGCTTGTTTAGTCATTTCGTAAAGTCTTTTGCAAGTTGCACAACCAGAACCTAGAACCTTAATAATCATAATTCCTTTCTTAAAGCCAAAATTAGTTTGCTGATTTTTTTACCTTTTTTTGTAAGAGAATAATAGGCTCGTCGACCGTTTTTTTTACTCTCAATTAAGCCCATTTTTTTTAAATCTGCTAAATGATGAGAAAGTAAACTTTGAGACATAGATAGGGGCTCAAACATTTCGCAGACACAACAACTCGTCTTTTCCAATAAAGAAAAAATTTTTAACCGATTTTCTTCAGCCAACAATTTTAAAACTTCGGTAAGTTGAGAAATTTCGCTAGATTCTTTAGTGTTTAGTGAACAACATTTATATGAACACATATTCATATATAATACGCCTCTTTTATTACTTTTCAAGTAGAATAAAGACTATCTAACTAGATCCCACTCCTTCAGTTTTTCACTATCTCCAGATTGAATTTTAAATAAACTTGCATATAGGCCATCTTTTTTAAGCAGTTGTTGATGAGTGCCTTGTTCTAATAAATGTTTATCTTTGAGTACAATAATTTTGTCAGAGCGCTGAACCGTTGATAAACGGTGAGCAATGACAATAGAAGTTCTGCCCTTCAAAACTTCAGTTAAAGCTTGTTGAATATACATTTCCGATTCTGAGTCTAAGGCGCTGGTTGCCTCATCTAAAATTACAATTTTGGGATCACGCAAAATTGTTCTTGCTAAAGATAATCTTTGACGCTGACCGCCTGATAATTTAACTCCTCGTTCACCAATAGTGGTCTTTAAACCCTTATCTAATTTCTCGATGAATTCATCTGCCCGAGCAATTTTACAAGCTCGCCACATCTCTGCTTCACTAGCATTTGGTTTGGCGTATTTAAGATTCTCTTCAATAGAACTGGCAAAGAGGTGAGCATCCTGGCTAACTAAACCCATTTGAGCGCGTAGATCATATTGACGAAACTTTTTAATATCAATACCATCTAATAAAATCTTGCCTTGATCTGGATCAAAAAAACGCATTAACAAACTAGCAATGGTAGTTTTTCCCGCTCCAGAAGGCCCAACAAAAGCCGTCACCTTGTCCGCTTCAATAGTAAAGTTAACCCTATCAAGAACTTTTAATCCTTTACCTATTTCTGCTTTTTTATTAGCCAATTTATTTTTAGCTTCACCTTCCTCTTCATAATACTTATCAAAATAATCACGCATGCTTTGCTTGTAAGTAAAAGAGACTTGATCAAAAGTAATTTCTCCACGCAAATTTTTAATAGGTACTGGCTTAGACGGATCAACCACCTCCGGTTTAGCATTCATAATCTTGAAAAAGTCTCTAGCTCCAATTTGCGCCCTTTTCACCTCCCAAAAAATCCAATTAATTTGCCATAAGGGCTGACGGATCATTTGAATCAAACCCACCAATAGAATTAAAGTACCAATAGTAATTTGACCCTGCCAAGTCATATAAACAATATAAGCATACATTGACCAACTCAATGACTCTAAGATAATATCACCAGCAATTGAGCGATTAGTGTTTTTTTCCATTTCTGTGCGAATATTAATGATTTTTTTAAAAAAATTACTTAGCTTATTTTTTTCAAACTCTTCAGCACGAAAAGCTTTAATCAATTCCATTGAACTTAAAACCTCCCAAAAATGAGCATATTGTTTGTCATAAAGCCTATATTCTCTTTTTTCCAATTTATTGTTTTTTTCAAAACGCCAACGATTAATAGCCACATAGGGAACAAAAGCCAAAACTGTCAGTACACCAATTCGCCATTCATAATACAAAACAATTGAAAAAGAAATTAAGGCCGTAGTTACACTGGGAATGAAGTGCATTCCAGAATTATTAACAATTGAGGTTAAACGATTTACGCCTCGATCCAACTTGCTCATCACCTTGCCAGTTTCCTGTTCATTGAAAAAAGATAGAGATAATTTCATTAAATGATCAAAGCCCAATTGTTTTAGGCTAGATTCAAATTTAATCACAAAAATATTAGTTAAATACCAAGACAAACGATTAAGACCTGACTGAATCAGTTTTACTAATAATAGTACTACCAAAAGAATAGCAATGTAATTAAAAACCCCTTGAGTTTCGTTTTCTACTAATTGATCGGTAATAGCTTTGGTAATAAAAGGCTCAATTTGACTAAGTAGAGCCATAATTACAATCAAAAAACTAATAAAAATTAGTGTTTTTCGATAGGGCCTAGTATATTCTAAAATTTTTTTGAACATGATTAAGAATTTTAGTTTAACAGCTACCAGAGTAAAAAACCAGAGTCAGCGCTTGTTCACAGCTCTTAATTTTGCTAGACTAAACTACAGTTATGCCCAAAATTCCCTATTACACCATTTCTTATCAAGAAGTTTTAGAAAAACTCAACACCGATCCAGAAAAAGGCTTAAGTAAAAACGAGCTTGACAAAAGACGGATAAAATATGGTAGCAACGAGATTGCTGACGACAAACCAAAACATTTAATACTCAATATTCTTTGGCATCAATTTAATAATCTCTTGGTTTTAGTTATGTTGATGGCAGCAGCCATTACCTACTTTTTGGATCATGCTCTTGACACCTATGTAATTTTATTTGTTCTCTTAATAAATACCATTATCGGATTTATTCAAGAATATAAGGCCAACAAAGCAATTGAGTCTCTCAAAGAAATTATTGTCGCCACTAGCAAGGTTTATAGGGATGGACAACTCATTGAAGTTCCTTCTAAAAATTTGGTGCCTGGAGATATTGTTTTACTAGAAGAAGGAGATCGGGTTTCTGCTGACGGCAGATTGATTGAAGCTAATAACCTACAAGTAGTTGAATCATCTTTAACTGGAGAGGCTTTTGCTGTTGAAAAAAGTACACGAGCTATGGCTAACAAAACCCCAATGGCTGATAGAAAAAACTATGTGTGGATGAGTACTTTTGTGGTTAGTGGTTTTGGCAAATTCGTAGTAACTGAAACAGGCAATAAAACTGCTATTGGTAAAATTGCTAAAACCCTGGGAGAAATTAAAAAAGAAAAATCTCACTTTGAAATCAAAACTGCACGTCTTGCTAAACAAATGTCCATTATTGCTATTTTTGGCGCTTTGTTTACCTTTACAATTGGTTTCTTTTTTAGAGAAATGAGTTTTGCCGATATTTTCACCTTTGCTGTGGCTTCACTTGTCTCTGGTATTCCAGAGGGTTTGCCAGCAGTTTTAGTCATTATCTTAGCTTCTGGAGCTAAAAGAATGGCTAATAAAAAAGCTATTGTTAGATCTTTACCTGCTACTGAAACTTTAAGCATTACTGACGTTATTGCTACCGATAAAACTGGCACCCTTACTCAAAATACGATGACTATTGAACAAATTTGCTTAACTAATCAATCTTTTGTCGTTTCAGGTTCTGGCTGGAACCCAGAGGGTAAATTTTTTAAAGATGAAAAAGTCATTGATCCCCTAAAAAATTTTGCTTTAAAAAAATTAATTATGATTGCTGGATTAAATAGTCGAGCCCGCTTAATTAATAAAGGCAGTAAAGAAGAACCTCATTACCAAATTAGTGGTGACCCGACCGAAGGCGCATCAACTATTTTAACTTATAAGGCTAAATTTAATGGCCAATTAAAAGAAACAAAAATTGTTGATCATTTGCCTTTTAATCAGGAATTAAAATATAAAGCAGTTTTGATTGAGGAAAATGAAAAAAGAGAAATTTTTGTCAGTGGTGCTCCAGAATCAATAATTGGACTATGCAATAAACAACTGCTTGATAAAGAGGTTAGTAACTTTAGTCAAAAAAATAAAGAAGAAGCCTTAGACAAGGTTAAAAATTATTCTGCTCAAGCAATGCGTGTGATTGCCTTTGCATACAAAAAAACAACTGGCAATAAGCGTAATTTATCAGTTGACAGCATTAATGATTTAGTGTTTGTTGGTTTTGTAGGAATGATTGATCCTCCTCGGGCAGGCGTCGCCGAAGCAATTAAAAAAGCCAAAGGAGCCGGCATTCGAGTAATTATGAAAACTGGCGACCATAAAGAAACAGCCCTAGCAATTGCCAAACAAATTGGCATTATTGACGATAAAGAAAAAACTGGCGAATATTCCTTGGTAATGACTGAAAATGACTTAGAAGCACTAAGTGCTGAAGAATTTGACCAAGCCATTGAACAAGTATCCGTTTTTGCCAGATTAACACCAAACATGAAGCTAAAAATCTTAGAAAGACTACAAGATCTAGGACATACGGTTGCAATGACTGGTGATGGTGTCAACGACGTATTGGCTTTGAAAAAAGCTAATATCGGAATTGCCATGGGCAAGATTGGGACAGATGTTGCTAGGGAGGCTAGTGATATTGTTTTGGCCGATGACAACTTTGCTTCACTCATTGATGCGGTCGAGGAAGGAAGAGTGGTTTTTGTCAACACTAGGCAGGCTAGCGCCTTTCTCATTACCACTAACCTCGCTGAAGATCTGATTATTATTATTTCTATTGCCTTTGGCCTTCCCCTGCCCCTACTTGCTTCACAAATTTTATGGGTAAATTTAGTTACTGATGGCTTGGTAGATATTGCTTTAGCAGCAGAACCAGGACACGGAGATGTTTTAAGTCAGCCACCAAGAACTAAAGAAGAAAATATTCTATCTAGAAAAATGCTAGGCTTCTTAAGTCCCATTGTCTTTTGTATGGTTGTTACTTCAATGTGGACGTTTATTAGATTTTTACCTCAGGGAATAGATAAAGCTAGAACTGGAGCTTTCTTAGTTATTTGCCTTACTCAATTGGTTAATATTTTTAACATGCGCTCCCTCGATCGCTCTCTATTTAGCATTGGTGTGTTTAGCAACAAATATGTGGTGGCAGCAGTAGCCGCATCATTGTTTCTTTTATATATAGCTATGACCAACAGCTTTTTAGTTAATATTTTTAATTTTGTACCACTAACCGGGATGGAAGTTTTAACAGGCATACTTTTATCTAGCTCAGTATTTGTTGTTGGGGAGTTGTATAAATTAGGAAAAAAATTAATTAAAAAAAAGATTTAAATTGTTACTTTATTTTCATCTATTTTTTTATTTAATCCTAATGCCCGACAAAGCTTCACTAAATTTTTCTAAAGCTTCTTCTGCGGTGAAACCTTTAGCTGAAAGACTTATTTCACCAGCAAAAGGCAACCTAGTGCTATAGCCGTGTTCTTTGAGGTGACAGACCCGACCAAAATAACCACCCTCACTATCAGAATTAAGTGAAACCCTTAAATGAAGATTTTGATCAACAATCACGTCCTGATAAAACTCATAAGAATTAAAAATAAAAGTACTTTCTTCATCATAAAAACAATCATCTTCAAACTCCCAATCGAAACTTCTAATGGTCGCTGAGAGTTGCTGATCTGATGAATAGCTACCAAAGGGATAATTCATATTAATGGTATTATCAAATAGAGAAGAAGCATTAATCTCCCAGTCAATTAATTCATTTATGCAAAATTCTGGACTCCACCAAACATTACAAAATTTTCCTCCTTCAACCAATAAGGCTTTCAAAGCATCTAACTCTAGAGTGCGCATAAAAGCTTTATTTTCTGAATATAATCTATTACCCTGTTCCATTGCAGCATATCCCAAAAACTCCGGTTGATCGCTAAAATTAATGATCTTTTTAGGTGAAAAAATATTCTGCTTTTCAAATAAATTATCAATATAGAAACTAAAAGCTAAGTGATTTATATCAATTGGTAAATTAAACATGTCAAGCACCATTCCTCTTTTAACAAAATCTAAATAGAAACCTTTAAAGCTTAAATCGTCTACGGCGACTACAATTCCAGAACGATTGATTCTAAAAAACTTAAAAAGCATTGATATTAATTCAGCGCTAGCGTCAAGACTTTCTTTATCTTGATAACCTAATTCATACATGCACTCATAATTTTGACCAGCACAAATTATCTCATATCTATTCTGATTAGACTCAAAATATCGTTTTGTGTTGGTAAAATATTCTTCTACTGTTTCTAAAAAAAGACGCTCATCAATTGTTACTAAAACCACACCTAAATGCGACTGATCACTAAGCAGCAGAATGTCTTTGCTTGTGTCCACATACTTGTTTAAATCAGCAAAAGTATCAATAAAATTATTTTCACTAAAATTAATAAAATCATTCAAAAGCTGATCTTTGTTTTCATCTAGTTCTACAAAATCACTTTCAATCTGCACATAATTACCAAAAAAAGGGTAAATATCTTTTGAATCAACATAGATTTTTCCAGGAATTCGCTCTTTTTCAGGAAAAATTAAAGTGTCTAATAAAACTATTAAATAATCTGATGCTTCAATGTTAATAGCTGCCTTATTATCGAAAGAATTGATTATCGAAACATGCAAGGCATCCATGCCATCATCTTGTAAAACAACATCTCCTAAACTTAAATTGGCAATAATATCTACCTGAGTTTCTTGACTTGATAGATCCTCCAAACCTAAATATGAAAGCGACAGGTCTAAATCATGTTCTTTTTTGTTGTCATCTTCTAACTTCGCCCCCAGCTTTAAACTAAAATGAGATTTTTTTTGTTGAACACCTAAAGTCTGATCAACACTATCTTTAGATGAATTTAAACTATATGTTTCTTCTAAATTTTTATAAAAACTAAGCGGACTTTCATTTTCTAAAGGATTGCTTAATTGAGATGGAGAAAGCATTTGATTAATTGAATTCAAAGATAAATTTTCCTTTACACTTAATTCCACTGTTGTCCATTCTTCTAAAGATAAAGGCTTAATTTGAGTGTCCATAATCAGGGGTGTTTCCTGAGAATCAAGGCTCAAATAACGGGGTTTCAAAATTAAAAAATAGTAAAATAAAAAAGCTACTACTAACAATAAATTTATTAATAAAAAAATTATTAAAAATTTTTTAAATAGGGATTTCTTTTTTTTTGCCTCAATCTGTCCATTAACATTTTCAGTTCTTGTTTCAAAATTTGCATCTGTTTGAAAAGAAACTTGTTCTGCCTCAGGCTTATTAATTTCTCTACCAGCATTATTAAGTTCAGTCATAGATATCTTTCTTCTTATTAAATAGGCACCTATAATTTAACCTGCGCCAATAACTCACTTACATCAGCTGTAGCCACACAAACTACCTTATCCGCCCCCCCATAGTAAACGAAAAGTGTACCTTTCACTATCACTGCTCCACATGGGAAAACTACATTATTTACATCACCAATTCTTTCAAACTCTTCGGTTGGTTTTAAAATTGGATAAGGAGTACGATATAAAACCTTACCTGGATTATCACGATCTAACAACATAAAACCTACTCGATAATGGTGATCAATGTCTGACACTCCGTGATAAAGTAGTAACCACCCTTGATCAACTAAAAGTGGCGGACCGGCAATACCAATTTTGGCTCCATCCCAATATTCAGTTCTAGGACCAATTGATTGCTCTTTTTCAAGCCATATTTCTTCACCCTGCAATTGATCTAAATTATCTAAATAATCGATGGCTATCTCTTTACCACCCATACGATGCAAGATTACATAGCGACCCCTAACCTTTTCTGGTAGTAAGCAACTATTTTTATTATCACCATCTGGAGAAGAAATAAGCTTGGGCTCTGACCACTGCCAATTATGTTTAACAAAATCTTGAATAGCAATAGATGTGACGGCAACCCTAGGAGGATTCATCCCATCATAAGCTGTATAAAACATTAAGAATTCATTGCCTAAACGGGTAATACGTGGATCTTCACAACCAGATAAACGACCAGGCTCACTTTTTTGTTCAAAAGATTTACGTGGTACATAGATGGGTTCGTGATGACGTTTAAAATTAAAACCATCATCACTTTCAGCTAGACCTAAAGTAGAGGTATTGTCTGGAGATTGTGCTCTATAAACTAAATAAAATTTTCCATTTTCATAAACAGCTGCAGGATTAAAAACAGAATTAGCTTCCCAAAAATTTTCGCTGCGAGGCGTCAAAATTGGGTTGCGATGATATTTAACTAAATGAAAGGCTTCCTTAAATGAATTGTCTTGCATGCTTTTAATAAGATCAGCTAGATTAATTTCTGCTAAAGCACAATGGGTGTCAGCTGCACCATAATATAAACGCAGTTTCTCACCCTCTACCAATGCTGATGAAGGGAAAATAACATTGGGAACTATGCCTTCAGCCTCATACTTTACTTTTGGTAATAAAAGCGGTCCTTGAGTACGAGCTAAAATCTGCTGGGGATCTTTTAAATCTAATAACACAGCTTCAATGCCGAAAATTCTTTTAGCTTCAATTGGATAGTTTTGAATATGAGCGTAAATTAAAAGCCAACCTTCATCTGTCTTAACAGGTACTGCGCCCACCTCAATCTGATCAGTATCAATACGCTCTAAATTAATGCTGTGATGATCTAAATTTTGATACCATTTTTCCCAAAAACCAGGAGACCACATGTCTGATATTTCATTAAATCTAGCCACCGCAATTGTTGCTGGAGGACGATCAGTATTGGGAGTTAAAATAGCCACATACTGTCCATTGATTTTTTCTGGTAATAAAGCCATAGCTTTAGCATTAAAATGCGTCACTAAATGTTTTTCTTCAATAGTTTTTAAGTCTTTACTTATAGCAACTGCCACTCTAATACCGTCAGCTGTCGGTGGGTGCTCGGATAGTGCTGTGTAAAAAATAAAATATTTGCCATCAATATAAGTTACTCGTGGATCTTCACAACCAAATTTTTCCCATTCATACTCAGGAACAATTAGTTGACGCATATAGTCAAAATTAATTCCATCTCTACTTTCAGCATATCCGATGCTTGATAAACTCATTTCTTGTCCTAAATAATTTTGCTCCTTGGACAAAGCCCGATAAAGAACTTGGTAAAAGTCGTCTGTTTTTTTTACTAAACTGGGATTAAAAACCGCTCGAGCCCGCCATGACCTACTCGCATCAGGAGATAAAATTGGATTCTTTTGATGTCTTTCAAATTGAATATGAGAATTATTTTTATTCATAAAAAACCTTTTATTTTCTAAAAAGCCCCCTTTTGGCCAAACTCTTCTTATCTAATTTAGTAATAATTGTTGGTTCAACTTTAGCTCTACCTTCTTTTTTAAGCTCAAGCAAGAATTGATTTAGATTAGCTGTAGCGACACAGACTCGAGAGTCCGCTCCACCATAATAAACGAATAAAGTTTGATCAATAATTACTGCTCCACAAGGATAAACTACTCCGGCCTTAAAACCGTCGTTTTCATACCATTCTTGAGGTTGTAAAATTGGCTGACTGGAACGGTGTAAAACCACACTGGGATCTTCTAAATCAAGTAACATAGCTCCCACTTTATAAGGGTGCCCCTCCTTGTCATCAATTGATTGATAAATTAATAACCAACCATCTTTGGTTTTGAGCGGAGGCGCTCCAACACCAATCTTACGACTATCCCACCACAGAGCTGATCGAGGACTGATTTTTTTATCGCCCTTCAAATATTGACCATCGCTAAAATCTAAATCATCTCTGAAATCTATTAAAATATCAGGAAAAACTCGATGAAAAACCACATACTTGCCATTAATTTTTTCTGGCAAAATACAAGCGCTTTTAGTTACTAAACCTGGCTTAGAAATTAAAACTGGATGAGTCCACAACCAATTTTGATTTAAAAAATCTTTAAGTGCAATTGAGGTAAGAGCGATACGTGGTTCAGAATAACCATTGAAAGCTACATAAGTCATATAGATGCGATCATCAATTCTAGTTAAGCGTGGGTCTTCACAGCCACCACAACCAGCAGAAGCAAAGGCCATATTAACTTGGCCCGGTTTAACTGCAATTTCAAATGGCTGAGTGGGAACAAAAATTGGTCTTTCTAGTTTTTGCTCAACACTTAAACCATCCTCACTGCTAGCATAACCAATCGATGAAACATAATCGTATCCTTGAGCTCGATAAAGTAAATGGACTTTGTCAGCTTCGTAAAGGGCAGCTGGATTAAAAGTATTAAACGACTCCCAATCATGAGTGGGTTCGGGACTAATTAATGGATTAGCCTGAGGCCTGTTAAGCTGAGATCTTTCTACGATTTCAATTTGCTCTGTAATTCGATAATTAGGATAAACTGTTGCCCAAACTGCTTCATCTTCAACCAACCAATAGGCCACATATTGACCTTTGATTTCCAAAAGATCAATAAATTCAATTTTTTTACCCGCTACTTGATCATACATTTCCCAAACTGGCTGGTGGTGACGCCAAATTAAATGAGGATCATCTCCATCACTAAAACCAGCTACACCTACCTGATAGGCCTGATAGTTATGATAGTGATAAAAAAGCAATACGCCCTCAGAAGTTTTAAAAGCATTTTGCATACTAATTTTGGAATGATCCATAAATTCACTAGCTGGCGCTAGATGGTTTGCATAACGCTCTTTAATAAAAGACCGTCTTTTATCTCTAAATTGAGGATACTGTTTAACTATTTCTTCTTTAACTTTAACTTTTCGAAAAAGAAGGCCATCGTTGCTTTTAGCTGATTTGATAATCTTGCCTGAGTTTCTATCTTGAACAATTAAATAAACTAGGTCTTGATGTTCACAAAAGAAAACTTTTTGAGAAAGAAGCTTGTGCTTTTTTTGATAGAGTAAATCGAAAATCCTCAGCATTAATGGCAGGTCTTTATTGATAAAAAATAGTATTTTGTTAACAATATCAGTATAAATAATTTCAAGAGTAAAGACAAGCCTATTTAAATAGGCTAGTATTTATAAAGACATTTTTTAACTCGAAAGTCTTTTCAGAATTATTAAAACCAATCATCAATGGAAGTCTAAAATTAGCAAACATTGCTTAAATTACTTGTCTAAAGCTCAATTCAAAGGTGTGAGAGTTCCTTCTCTCAACTCATAGCCCAAATTATAAATTCCATCAACACTATTCACAGAAAAACAGTAGTCAAGTGGAGTGTTTTCACATGAAGTTAAGGCTGGTGAACAATACTGGTCTTCAATTTCGATTTCTATCATTTCTTCTACAAATTGATTTATACTTCTATCTAAAACAAGAGCTTCTACTTCAAAAACCAACTTATCTTCTTGAATATCAGTTAAAATTAAGTTTAAATCCTCTGATATACACTCATTGTCTGGAGCAATACTAATAGTTTCTCCTATATTATAATTTTCCTCCCGAAAAACAATATATTCCTCCCCAGTACCGTCAATTTCTTCAGTTCTGTCTACTTCAATAGCTCTTTCCACTATTGGCTCAGGAGTTAAATCATCAATTACATCTATTTGTGCATTTTGATCTTCTGGGCTTTGATAAAAATATTCATTGACAAAAAAACCAATCCAGAAACCAACAATTATGGCTAATATTATTAGTAAAGCCAACCATAGCTTATTAGAATCACTCTCCTGGGTTGTCTGGGCATTATCGGAGATTGCTTGGTCGTTCGACGCTATAGCGCTATTTGCATTAGAAAAATCCTGTTGAAATGGGGCAGAGTTAATGTTTGTCATAACTTCTAGTATAACAAAATTTTACATATGACAACAAGTCTATATTTAATTAACTAGTATTTTTTTCTGAAATAAAGCAAATTTATTTATTTGATTCTGGAAAAATAAGATTTCTATCAACTGGGACACCTTTTTCTCTAGCTTCTTCAAGAAGAATAATAGCTCTAGCTTCTGGTAAGGCTTCAGCTAGTTGCTCAACAAATTGCTCAACATTCAAATTTGGGTATTGTTTCTTCAATTCTATAAACATATCTATAAAATCATTATAAGTCTGGCGCTCTTTTAAATGACCATTATTTTTTTCTAAAACATCTTCTTTTGTCATTTTTTCCTCCTCTAATTAAATTAAAAAGCTATTTTATCATTGATTGCAAAGTCTTTTCCATCAATTTAATTTTCTCAGAGATTTACAATCGACCAAGACAATGATAAATTGAGAGAACTTTTGAGATTTCATATTAATGGTTAAAAAACAGTGAATAAAGAGGTTCTAAGCAATCAAGCATTGAAAAAAACTCATCTTGTTAGTTGTGAGGTCTTTGATCGTAGGCTTGAAGAACATTTAAAACCTAGCCAAAAAAAAGACCAACAAATAAGCTTAAACTTAATTAATACTAGGTTATGGCTCAATGACTTGGGTCAAAAATATAATCGAACAGTCACTGTTGACACAATTCCTGATGAAGCATGGGTAGAAAAATTAAACAATTATGATATTTTTTGGTTTATGGGTATCTATCTACCAAGTCAGTTTAGTGCCAATCATGCTAAAAAATACACTCATCAATACACCTATGCCCTGCCAGACATTAACCCTGACAAAGACGTAGTGGCTAGCCCATTCGCAATAGCTGACTATCTACCAAACCCTCATCTCGTAGAAAGCTGGGAGGCTTGGGATAAGATGGTCAAAAAATTGCACGAAGCAGATAAAAAAGTTTACGTAGATTTTGTACCAAATCATACTGCTGTTGATCATCCTTGGGCAAGAGAGCATCCAGAATATTTTATTCAGGGCAGCAGGGACCAATTTTTAAAAAATCCTAATTTATATCAAGCTATTGGGGGTCAAAACGGTCAAACACATTATCTGGCTCATGGTAAAGATCCTAATTATCCAGAATGGTCTGACACTCTACAGCTTAATTATGGCCAAGAAGTTGTTCATCATATAATGACTGAAAAATTGCTATCACTAGTTGAACATGTTGATGGCGTAAGATGTGACATGGCAATGCTACTTAACCCCTCAACTTTTTTGCGCACTTGGGGATGGACTCTTAATGAAGAAGAAAAACAATACATTCAAAATCATCAATTTTGGCAGGAAGCAATTCCTAAAGCCAAAGCTAAAGCACAATCTTTAAATAAGTTAGATTTTGAATTTATGGCTGAAGCTTATTGGGAAAAGGATGTTTTAGCTAAAAACTTTGATTATATTTATCGTGATGAACTTTATAAACATTTAGTCAGAGTAGCCAGAGGCGAAAATCCCTACCATTTAAAAGAACACATCGCTCACTTGCTTGAGTGTGCTCAAAATCAAGGCCAGTGTAAAGACACTGTTTATCTAGAAAATCATGATGAGGAAAGAGCCATCAAAACCATGGGTAAAGAATTTTCTCAGGCGGCAGCAGCCTTGATTAGTTTTTTACCAAACACCATGTTATTGATTAATCAGGGTCAGGATGAAGGTCGAACTATACGTCCACCAATGCAAATCACACGCTCTCCTCAAGAAAAAAGTGATCAACAGTTGAAAAGTTATTATCAAAATCTATTACAGCTCAAACAATCAAAACTATTTCGCGAGGGCCAATGGTCGATGGCTAAAGCTCATGGACAAGCAACAAATTTAATAGTGTTGGAAGTGATATCTAGTGATCAAACAATTAAAGCTCTCGTATGCATTAATATGGGGAAAAACCAAACTCAAGCATACGTACCACAGCAAAATAATTACCGAGTGATTAGTAGCTATCAACTGAATAAAAACCTTTACTCTCATCTAGAAAATAAAGAAACCTCTTTTAATCTTAACCTCGCTCCGTATAACACTGAGCTGATTTTCTTTGCTTCGTGATAAAATTAGCCAATGACACAAAAAAAAACTACAACTCGACCCTACCATGACACTCCTTTTGGGGAATACTTTAAAATTCTAGATAGAATTGATAAAGGCAAGCGCTATTCAAAAGAATTTGGTTCGATTATGATTTTGAGTTTACTTGAAGAATTAGGAGAGATGTCGCGTGCTTACCTAGCAGAGCATGGTCGCAAAAAAACTAATGTTGCTGCCCAAACAGATGAATCATATGAACAAGAACTTGGCGACCTATTGGTTACCATTTTACGTTTTGCTCGCATTAAAAATATTAATCTTCATGATCGAATCACCTATACTCTCAAAAAAATTGAAGAACGAAAAACTAAGGCTAAAAAATAAAAAAATCTGTGCTGTATAATAGCCGAATGGCTAGACGACATAGCTTAGAAATACTTTTTGCAAAAAAAGCACAAGCTGCTGGTTTTATTGTTGATCAAGCCAAGGCCATTAGAACCCAAGAAGCAGTAGAAAATCACAATGGCAAAAAAGATAAAGTGGTGACTCATCCAGATTTTTACGTAACTAATCCTGAAACTGGCCAGGGTGTTCATGTAGAAATTGGTAATGGCAAAAATCGAAATAATGGACATAAGGCTGCTCAAAGAAGAGTGGTAGAAAAAGCTGGTGTGGAAAACTATGTGCAGTTAACTGGCCATCAAGTACTTGAACTTAAAAAAACTCAAAGTGTTGAAGAAATAAAAGCTTTATTAATGAAAATGCTCTATTCAATGCTTATTTGCTAAGACCAACACATTTCGAAAATCTATATCCCATCAAATTTCTTAATCACTTCCATGTTTCTTTGCAATTAGTCCTTGTTTAAAACATCAATTTCTTCTGCTAGGCCATAATCCTTATCTGTTATTTTATCCTCATCATGAGTATAAATCATAACCCTAATTTTATTGTAAGAATGAATTAAAATATCTGGATGATGCTTGAGTTCTTCTGCTATTTTCGCAATTTTATTAACAAAAACAAGTGCTTCTTGAAAATCTGCAAACTCAAAGTCTCTAACTAGTTTTTTATTTTCAATCTTCCATTTCATATAATTAGATTTTAACAATTTATACTAAATTTAACAAATTTAGACAGCTTGAGAAAAAATGATATAATTCCCTCTTATGAAAGATAATGAAAAGTTAGGACTAATGATAACGCGTCATGGAGAATGCTTAGCTAATGTGGAAAAAAGAATAGTCGGCCACAAAGAATCACCCTTAACTGAAAAAGGCTTAGCTCAAGCTCACGAAACTGGTAAAAAATTAAAAAAAATAAAAATTGATACCATAGTTTCTTCTCCTCTATCTAGAGCTTTGCTAACAGCTCAGATTGTCGCAGAATATACAAAACCCCAAAACATCCTTGTTATTCCAGAATTAAAACCTCAATCCTTCGGAGTGTTAGAAGGATATACTAGAGAAGAAGCCGTCAAGGCTGGTTTATCCGAATATTTGCATAAACCAGAAACGGACAAATATACACACTACGTTCCCAGTGGAGAAACAGCTAAAGAAAGTTTAGAAAGAGTTCTACCAGTTTATCAATTCCTAAAAGAACAGGTTGATGAGGAAAACTTGAATATGCTGCTAATACTACATAACAGCGTAATTAGAGCAATAGCCGGAGGAGTTTGGCAAAGTAAACCAGAAGATTGGGTATCATTAACTGTTCCAAATTGTGAAGTGTTCAAAATTATTCAAGGACAACCCCCTGTCTTTCAATCAATATTCCTCAAGGCTTTGGCTGATTCTTAATGGTTCTTTTTTGTAATTCTTTTTGTTCTTTATCGAGTAGATTTAAAACATAACTAGGCATTAGTTTTTTTCTAGCCGGCATATTGGTAAACCTACCATCTCCGCCCTCAGCAATTAATCTTAAATTTAAATTCTTTTTAAATTTAGCAATATTTTCTTCAAAAAATTCTCGATCACCCCTAACTTCTGGATAAGTAAAATATTTGCTCGGTATCAAACCCATAACAATTTGGTCTTGTGGACCAACCATCATAACTGGCACCTCTGTTAAAATACCACCAGTAATTTTTTGTGGTATGGCCCTAAAGACAAATTCTCTACCTGAGCCATCATACCTCTCATCATAAACTGGCGGCTTAGATTTTGGTTTAATTCTAAACTCCACATTAGTGATCGATTTCGAAAGAGAAACCACATTTAAACCACAGTTTCTTTTAAATGTTTCCGTTGGCATAAAATGAATGCTAATTGGTATGCCATCAGATTTATAACCATAAGAAAAATAATCAGCCTGACCTCTTTTGTATAATTCCATAAAAGTTTCTAAACCAGCTTCTGCTCCTGGCAAGCCTTCTCCGATAGAAGAGCTGACATCATCAATTAAAACTTCAAGGTCTAAATCTGATTTGTCTTGTGAAAAATCTCTAACATTAAAATTTTCCGCCCAAGTAGAAGAGCCAATCTTAATAATTGATCTAACTCTAGGAGACAACAATTTAACCAATTCTCTATATTTTTTATTTAAATTTTCCGTGGCTATAATAGATTCTGCTAAAGATGGTTGCCTAGATTTATTATTGTTGTAATCCCAAGATTGATAATTTAGTGCAGAAAGAATAATGGTATTGAGATACCAATCTGGGCTAATTGCTTTAGAGCTAATCATCTCTGCAATATCAGATCGAACCTGTAGTCTTTCGGTAGATGAAGCTCGTGAGTCTGCTAAAGCTTGATATTCCTTGACCGCTTCTTTAAACAACATATTGTTCAATATTTTCTTAGATTATTTATAAAAAAAAGTATTATACCAGATTCAGTTAAATTTATGAAAATACCTCCAATTAAAAAATGAAAAACAATTTAGTAATTATTTGAAATATTAACAAAAAAATATTATTTACAACTAAGTATTATTGAAGTTTAATTAAAAGACTTTTAACGTTCGCATCGTCCCTATTTGTTGACATTAAATCAACGGTTTCTTCAATTCTAATTAATGAACCACTTTCAATTTGTTCAAAATCTATTTCCTCACCCTGTTCATTAAATAATTCTGCTAACTCCACTCTTCTCGGACTAAAAAAGTAAGTTGTTTGTTGTTCTGGATACTCTAAGCTCGCTAGCCTTATCTTTACCAAATACTCGTAAGTGCCCTCTGACTCTCCAACCTGATAATATCTAAATCCGCCTATCTCTCCTCCTGTTAATTCCACATCAACAACCGTACCCTCAACAACAGTAGTAACTATCAATTCCTTTAGATAATTTGTTCCCTCAAAAATATGATACATTAGCCACTCTGCTGCTGACCTATCGATAGCAACATAATCAAAAAAACGCCTGTCCACAAAACTACCTGGCGTATCACCTATAATTATCTTTCTAAGTGCAAATAATGAAGAAAACAAGAAAATTATAAATATAATCAATAATAGTAGTATTTTTTTTATTTTCATAAATTACCTAAAACTAACAATATGTATTAATTCATGCTAATACAATATCACCCTGATATCAATACTTATTTTAATTTTTATTGAAAAATCAAGATATATTAAAATATACAACAAATAAAATAAGCAAATCTAATACTTGTAGGACATGCTTGCTACTTGATATTATTAATTAATGAGAGATTCCTTGCAAACTTCTAATAAGCAAATAAATTCTGCCAATTCTCAAGAAGTTGAGGTTCAAAAAACAAAGGTAGCTGAAATCAAAAATGAGCTTCTAGAAACTCATCGAGTAACAGAAATAATAATTCAAAATTTAGAAGAATTTAAAAAAAATCTGCTTCCCAATTTAAATCAAAATGCCAATGACATTTCTTTAGAATTAGCCTTAGCTTCAATTCCCTCAGACGAGCAAGGTGAAGAAAATTCAACAAAAGAAGAAATTGATTGGGAATCTATTAATCGGGCTAGATCTAGACTTATAGCAGAAAAGCAATCCTTATTGGAAACAATATCAAATCTCAGCAAACAAATTTCCAATATTGATTCTGATTTAAGAAATTTGAATTGGGATCAGCAGGATCGTCGACGAAATTTAAATAATGAAAGACACTACGGAAGAGAGTCTCTTCATCAAAAAATCAATAAGAAAATTAAAACTTTATTTTTAGGAATTAGAGAATATGGCGAAAAACTTTCCAAACGTGATTTAGAAAACAAAAAAGACAACTTTAATGAACAGTTAGAAGAAGTTAATTCCCAACTAGAAATAGTTCAAGACGCTATTAGAAGAACTGATAAGTATTTATCAGAAAAAGCCTCAACATATCTGGAAGAAGAAACAGGTCAATTGGTAGAGGTTTGGAAAAACCATGCAAATAAAATGTCTCAAGAACCCTGGGTTAGTGAAGAAATAACTCAAAAGATTGTCGAAGAAAGAATTTTACCACTTTTAGAAAAAGGCGAACAAGAAGAATATTTTACTAAAGAAAATAAGAATAAATTTTTAACTGATTTAAATTTATTTATTGAAGCCAGAAACGCTGGAGATGTTGAAGAAAAAAACAGATTATGGACTGAGCTTTATAATAATCGAGAAGTCCATAACCATGTCAGTTATGAATTAAAAAATTTATCCGATGGAGAAGATTTGACAATTATTAAAGACATGGTGGCTCATTTGGCTCACGAACAATTATCTCAATTTAAACAAGATTTCTTGGAAAACTTACCTAAAGAAATTGCTTCTAAACTAAGTCTTATTCTAGACGAAAAATTAAAATTTAATGCTCATTATCAAGATGGTTGGAAACCAAAATCTCTTTTAGAATCAAAAGGAATAAGTGTGGGCCTAGCTGCTTTTGATTTGCTTAAAAAAGCTAAAACTGCTAAAGCAATCTATGGCCCCTTAATTGAGGAGTTAGATAATAATATTTATCAAATTTTAATGGATAAATCTCTAAGTGACACAGAGGGTGGCTGGATAGATGATTTGACCTTTTATCCAACTCCTGATGCAATTAAAAATTTAGTGATTATTGCCGCTGCTGATGGACGAGGCTATCGAATTAATCATGCTAATAGAAGCTTAACTATTTTGGCCATGAGAGATGATTGGGAATTAATTTTAGATCAAACAATTGAAAGCTTTCCAGAATTAGCTGAAGCCAAAGAATTGTTGATGAATTGGAATTACACCGAATATGGCAATCATTCTGACATCAAAAAACATGTCTCTGAGTTAGCAAAACAAATTATAGATAAAGATTCTGAAGATGAAAGATTAAGAACCATGGCTCAAGAATCTTTGCTCAACAATGCCATGATTATAGAAATGGCTAATAAGGGTTTAATCACTCAAGAAGATGCCTTATCTTATCAACAATCTTATAAAGTCTTGTTTGAACTTAGTCAATATGATGGTGATGATGGGGAGTCTCCAGAGGCAGAAAAAGCTCGACATTTTAATGGCCGTTTGTATAGCTGGGAATATGTGGTTAGAGAAGTTTTAAAAAACCTAGATAAGGCTAATCCTGAAAGTGATAAATATGTTAATTTATTAAATGATTTTAAGCGTTTTCTACATTTAGGAGAACTTTGGGTAGAAAATCAAGAAGACGAAGAAAAACTATCGCTTTTAAGTTCTTATGACGTCTTAAGTTTAGCTACTGGAATAAATGAAAAACCCAAAGCTTCTATAGAAGAACTAACTTTTCTTAAAGATGCTTACGACTCATACCCCTTATTTAAAGACGCAAAAAACCATTGGATTTTTGATGTTTTTCAACATAATCCATCATATTTCTTGAATGAATCGGGCATGGAATTTTTTCAAAATTTTTATAACAAATATAATGATGGAGACCAAGAACACTCATCTCAAGCATTAAGCGTAATCTTGTTTAAAGTTAGTGAAGGTAAACTTTCTAGAGATAACGCTTTAAATTTTTATGAGCAAGCTCCAGAATTAATAAACGATGATCTGATCACCAGTCACCATTTAAGTTATGAATTTGTCTCCGATGAAGGATTATTATTTTTACAAAAATTTAATAAGGCATACCTAGGAAGTTCCCATGATCAGGAAACCTTAAGAACACTTCTCATTGCGGTTGGACAAGGAAAAATTAGTCCAGAAAGAACTTTAATAATTCATGAAAAAGCAGCTGACTTGATAGAAAATAAAATAGCTATCAAATATCCAAAACTCTTTTTATCTGACGATGAGGCTGTTACTTTTGCTAGAAAATTTATTGAAACAGCACAACAAAACGGAATCGAAGATAATATCTTAGATCAAGTAGCAAACCATGTGAATCGAGAGGATATTTCTCAAGAACTTTCTCTAGATTATATTAAAATATTGCCCCATATTTTTGAGAAAGAACAAGAAGGTATTAAAAAATTTATTTTAAGCCATGCTAAAGAAATTGCAAACAACCAAGAAGACCTAAAATTTTTAAGTAGATTTATTGGCACCCATGGTAAACAGGCTTTAAGCATTCTAAAAGAATATACAGATTGTATAAAAACTGGATCAGTTACTAATGAAAATAGAGATAAAATTTTAGAGTTTACTAAAAAATTTAGAACGCTAAGCCCTATTATTATTGAAGGATATTTAAAAGCAGAAGCCCATCAATTAGAAGACGCATATATTGCTGAACTCCAGGAAATGACAGGTCAAATGATTAGTTCAAAACCAATGTCTGAACAGGATAGACAGAAACCTTATTATCGGGACCTACTCAGAGCGGTTTATCCTAATAATTCTGGCAGTTGGGGTGGCCATGAAAAAACTAAAGCTTGTGCTGATAGAAATGAAGATTTGGCAGAATTTACTTTTGAGCCTAAATATGAAATTGACTTGTTAGAGGCAGCTACCATTAAGGTTAAAGGTGGCGAGACAATAAACGAAGCTGCTATTGAGTCATTAAAAATGAGCATTTTGCATTTAGCAGAAGAAATGCAAAATTTAGATTTTGACTTAGAAAAAATTCAACTTGAATTAAATACAAAAGTCAACGATTTAATAAAAAATAGACAGGACGAAGGCGCCTTAGAAGACATTGGTCTTGATCAATTGGAAAATTTAGATCAAAAAATTTTTATTCTATTGGCCGATTCAATTTACAACAGTGAACAAATTCCTAACGATGAATTAAAGGATTTAATTTTGCGCTATGAATTTGCATTTTTTGATGATATTAGAGATTATGTTCAAGGAACTACAGATAGAGTTAGTCAAGCACCTAATCAAGATTATGCTCTAATGTGCGAACTACACAGTTTTTTTGCTGATCGTATTAAAGAAATTAATCGCCGCTTAGTGAAATCTGGATGGGAAAACCAAGCTTTAAGAGAAAAAATGCAAAAATATTTTGCTAAAATTTCTCAGGAAAGAACTAGAGCAAAACTTAACGATCAAAACAATAGATTTCGACTTGACCGCTTAGGAATGAGTGACAGCTTTATTCAACAAATCAGTCGTAATATAGAAAAAAGAAGAGGTAAAAAATATTCTCCAGAAACTATCCAAAAATTAATTCTTTATTATGAAAATCTAACCCAAGGTTTAACTGTTGAATC